>Ga0213876_10000030_pt1 | contig 216610 bp, 185 predicted proteins | sample BarmaccomBMRX_R9_FD_160113 | JGI IMG/M metagenome (GOLD analysis project Ga0213876, IMG submission 160113) | Root-associated microbial communities from Barbacenia macrantha in rupestrian grasslands, the National Park of Serra do Cipo, Brazil - RX_R9 | ecosystem: Host-associated > Plants >... | reverse complement strand
CCTCACCCTGACCCTCTCCCCACAGAGGAGAGGGGACTATTTCGTGCGGCCTGAACGTTTTGTAGCCCGGATCAGGCGCTTGCGCCGCCATCCGGGGCCGCGGGGATTGTAAAGGGGAACGCGGTGTTCCCCTTTACCCGGTCACATGCTCGGAGGTTCAATTTCGCCATGAACCTAAGGTGAACGGAACCCACCTCCATAGCCGCCTGGCCTCCTCACCCTGCGATGATCTCGCTTTTTGCGACTGACTTATAAGCCATACGCGCTGAGATCCGGCCCCTGCGGAACAATCCCATTCGGATTGAGCGCCTTGATGGAAAAGTAGCCCTGCTTGATGTGATCAATATTCACCGTTTCCCGGATGCCCGGAACCGCCAGCATTGTCCGCAGATAGCGGTCCAGATGTGGGTATTCCGCAAGCTTACGCCGATTACATTTGAACACCCCATGGTAGGCGGCATCAAAACGCACGAGGGTCACAAACAGACGGATATCGGCTTCGGTTAGCTGTCCACCGCAGAGAAATTCCCGCGTTGCAAGACGCGTTTCCAGCGTATCAAGCATGGAGAACACATCGCTGACTGCCTCCTCATAACTGACCTGGGTGGTGGCAAAACCGGCGCGGTACACACCGTTATTCAGCGTTGGATAAATCGCGGCGTTGAGCTGATCAATCTCTTCACGCAGGGCGGCGGGGTAGAGATCAATACTGCCACGCGCCAGTTCGCCAAAGCCGCTGTTGAACATCCGTACGATATCAGCGGACTCGTTATTCACGATGGTATGGGTTTTCTTATCCCACAGCACCGGGACCGTCGCGCGGCCGGTAAAGGTTGGATCGGCTTTGGTATAAAGCTGATGCAGCCACTCGACGTTATTGATCGTGTCGCGGTCGGTGCCGGGGTAATCGCCGAAATGCCAGCCTTCCTCCAGCAGCCAGGGTTCAACCACCGAGACACTGATAACCTCTTCCAGCCCTTTCAGCTTCCGGGCAATCAGCGTACGCGAGGCCCACGGGCAAATCAGCGCGACATACAGATGGTAGCGTCCCGGTTCGGCGATAAAACCGCCTTCGCCCGTGATACCGGGCGCCCCGTCAGGCGTCACCCAGTGGCGAAAACTGGAAGTCTGGCGCACAAACCCGCCTTTTTCATCGGTGGCCTGCACCGGGTGCCAGTCCGCCGTCCATTTTCCGTCAATCAGCATGTGTACTCCTTTAGCCTTTAAAAGGGGTCGGTTTGAGCGCGTATTTTCCATCACCGGTCAGCGCAAGAGCAAGCAGGCCCACTATCCAGAAAGCCGGGAATTCCCAGCCGCCGTTCGGGTTAGTGAAGAAAAAGCCAGCCGGGCCATGAACGGTGAAGATAGCGCCCAACAGAATCGGAATCAGCACGATGGCAACGATACGGCTATAGATACCGAGGATCAGCGCAATTGCCCCCACCAGTTCAACCGCCATGGTGAGATAGGCCAGCCCGCCAGGCAGACCGAGGGAGGCAAAAAACTTCGCGGTACCCGCCGGGGTAAAAACAAAGAATTTCAGGCTAAAGTGCGCCAGAAACAGAATACCCAGCGCCAGGCGCAACAGCAGAGATGCATAGGGAGCAGTACGTGAATCAGTCATGGTTGTGTCCTCTCGAATAGGTTGATGAAAGGACTATAGAGTGTTTCCAGCCCAATGATTATCGGGTCAAAAAGAGGATATTTATTTCCATAATGGAAACAATCATGGCTACGACAGCGAGGCGTATGTTGCCGCCAGAAAATCGATTAACACGCGGGCTTTCTGCGCCAGATAGCGGGCCGGGGGATAGACCGCATAGAGCGCCAGCGGCGGCGCCTCAAAAGGAGCCAGAATGGGCACCACACGCTGCGCATTCAATGCTTTTTCAGCGATAAACATCGGCACTCTGGCAATCCCCAACCCGGCGCAGGCGGCCTCCATACAGGCTTCCGCATTGGAGAATTTGATTCGCCCGCGAACCGGCTGCAAATGCATTTGCTGTTGGGGGTCGCGAAACGGCCAGTGCCAGGGATCGCGAAAATTGGTATCAACAATCAGGGCGTGCTGTTCCAGCTCTGACCAGTGTACCGGTTCGCCGTGGCGTTCAAGGTAGCTTCTGGCGGCGACGACCACACTGCGAATCGGGCATAAACGGCGGGCAATCAGGCTGCTGTCACTCAGGCTGCCGATACGCAGGGCCAGATCAAAGCCTTCATCCACCACGTTGACGAGCCTGTCGGAAAAGCTGACATCCAGTTCGATATCCGGGTAGCGACGGGCGAATTCCACCAGATGTGGCGCCAGTTGTGAGACGCCAAAGGTGACAGGGGCCGAAATGCGCAGCAGCCCGGAAGGGGCGTTGGCGCTATTGCGAACGGCATCATTAAGCGCGTCGTAATCGACCAGTAGCTGACGGATTCGTTCGTAGTAGGCCAGGCCCACCTCGGTGGGGGTCAGTGAGCGGGTGCTGCGGCGCAGCAGGTTGACGCCCAGTTCGCTCTCCAGCCGGGAGATCAATTTCGATGCCTGACCGTGGCTGGTACCACACCGTTGCGCTGCCGCCGTAAAACTGCCTGTTTCTATCACCGCGACAAACATACGGTCGCAATCCAGCCGCTCCATTCGTTCTACCCGCTTCTCATCAGCAAAAAAATACCATAGCAAAACCCAGGGGGGACCGCTTACGTTTTCACCTGGTCATCGCGCGTGTTTCTCGCCTTTTTGTTACAACGTCACATCCTCAAAGGCCTTGATAAGCCACTGTTTGAACTGTTGCACATCGCGGCGGCTGGCTTTATCCGCGCTGGTGACAAAATAGTAATTGCCGCCGGGAAGCGCCCCCGGCAGGGCAATATGCAGTAGCCCCTGTGCCAGCGGGTACTGGATTAGCAGTTCGCTTGCCAGTAACACGCCCTGTCCGGCAATCGCCGCCTGAATGGCGTGTGTCTCATCATCAAAACGGATCCCCGTCTGCACGGCTAAATCCGCCGGGCCAAACGTCTCTTTCCAGTGCTGCCAGTCCGGTTCCGGCGTTGGCACATGGCGGTTTTCGATGTGAAAAAGCGTGAGCCCGGCCAGATCCTGCGGGCTTTGCAGCTTTATAGCCGGGCTGGCGACCAGCACAAAACGATCCCGCCAGAGTAGTGTGCTTTCCAGCGACGCGTCCGCCTGCATGCTGTAGCGAATGGCGCAGTCGGCCATCGCACCGCGCACATCCACCAGGCTGGTGCTGCTGTGAAAGCGCAGTTCCAGATCCGGGAGCTGGCGGTGCAAAAGCGGCAGGCGCGGCACCAGCCAGTTGGTCAGGAAATTCGAGGTGGTGCTGAGTGTCAGCGCATCGGGCGGGGCACCGGCCTCGATAAGCGTGACGGCCTCGCGCAGGGTGGTGAACATATTCTCCGAGGCGCGAAAAAGGATCTCGCCGCTGGCGGTGAGCGTTACCGCGCGGGCGGAACGGGTAAACAAGCGCTGGCCGAGGGTCTCTTCCAGTTGACGAATCTGGTGGCTGATAGCCGTGGAGGTGACGCCAATTTCCTCGGCGGCCAGTTTAAAACTGGCGTGGCGGGCAACGGCATCAAAAGCGCGGATCGCGCCAAGCGGTGGCAGACGACGTAATTTCATGGATGAATTTAACTCATCTTTGGCTGAAAACTATGACTTTGATTGCCTCAATCAATAAGGCGTAGCCTGTATGAAGAGCAAGTAATCCATGAGGATTATTCATCATTATTCAACGAACAGGAAGCCTGATGACGCACATTAATCTGACGACAACGCCACAAACATCGCGTTCTCTTCCTCTGCTGGTACCGGGCATTGCCCAGGCGCTGATTGCGCTGGATTACGCCATTGTTTACGTGGCACTGCCCACGCTGGCGCAGGATTTAGCGCTCACGGCTGGTGAAATGCAATGGGTTGTTTCCCTCTACGGGCTCATTTTTGCCGGGCTGCTGCTGCTGGGGGGAAGCCTCTGCGATCGTCTGGGTGCCCGGCGGATATTCACCATCGGGATGGGGCTGTTTTTATTCGCGTCCGTCATCGGTGGGCTGGCGCAGAGCGCCGCGCTGCTGTTAACCGCTCGTGCGGGTCAGGGCGTTGCGGCAGCACTCCTGCAACCGGCGGTACTGGCGCTGATGGCGCAGCGTTTTCAGGGCGAAGCCCATCGTCGGGCGCTGGCTATCTGGAGTGCGATTGGCGCGCTCGGGCTGGTGGCAGGCGTAATGCTGGGTGGGCTGCTGGCCGAGTTAAGCTGGCGGGCTATCTTCTTTATCAATCTGCCACCAGGGCTGCTGGCGCTCTGGCGGGTTAGTCGGGACTTTCCGCTGTTGAGAACCGAAGGAGAGAAACAGCCTGGAGGGCTTGGGGCGCTGGCAGGCTGTGCCACCGCCGGGGCGGTCGTCTGGGCGCTGATGCGCTACGCCGAAACCGGGCAGCCTGATTTTCTGGCAAACCGTCTGGCGCTGGGCATGCTGGTGCTGTTTATCGCGCATGAGCGCTTTGCCGCCAGGCCGCTGTTGTCGGAACGGCTTCGCACGTTACCGGGGCTGCAAAGCGGCTGGCTCAGTAGCGCCTGCTATATGGCAAGCGTCGGTAGCCAGTTCTATGCCATGACGCTGCTCTGGCAGCAGACACTGGCGTTGGGGGCGGTGGTGACCGGGCTGCTGTTTACCCCTCTGGCAGTGTTGATTGTGGTTGGCAACGGTCTCTATACCCGCCTGAGCGTACGCTTTTCCAGCGCGGGGGTGTTAACCGTTGGGTTTGCCGCTGCGGGGCTGGGGCTGTGGCTGCTGTCGACGACGCTCACTGGGCCGTTTTCGCTTGCCTTTATGCTCGGCATTGCGCTGAGTGGCCTGGGACACGGGCTGATTTATCCGGCGATGTTTGCCATCGGGCTAACGGCCACGCCTGTGGCGCTACAGGGGCGGGCCAGTGCGCTGATGGTCACCACTCAGTACACCGCCGGGGCGATGATGCTGGCAATTATCACCGTGCTGTTGGGGGCGCATCCGTCACTGGAGGCGTGGCGTCTGGTGTTCCAGTGGCTGAGTGGGGCCGCGCTGGTGGGAATGTGTGTGGCATTTTGCGCTCGTCGATCGGCGTAATCGGTGACTAATCTGTTCTTCGCCTGTCACACAAGGCAGGCGAAAATTCGCTAACCCATTAAACCCAATTTTCTCGCCCGGTTCACCGCCTGAATTCGTCCGCTCACCGCCAGCTTTTCATACAACTGCTTAAGGTGCCATTTGACGGTCTCAACCGAGATCCCAAGCGTGCGGGCGATGCCTTTATTGGAGTGTCCTTCGGCGATGAGCTGTAAGATTTGCTGCTCGCGTTCGGTCAACCGTAGCCCCTGCGTCGCGGCTTCGTGTGTCGGCAGGGGGGGAATCCCCCCGGACATCAGCATCGCCCCGGCGCTGGCGATGACGGCGGTTAACGCCGTATCGAACTGAGACTGTTCACGCAACCGGCTGAGCAGGGCCAGTAACGCCGACCCGCCATCAAGCAGCGTGCGCTGCATTTTTTGCGCGACGGCGCGCGGGAGTGCCGGCGCGCACGCCGCTATAGCCTGTTTCTCGTCGCCGGCTTGCCAGAAGGCCACGGCCTGCTGGATGCGCAAGCGCATTGCCGCCAGCCATTCACCACAGCGCTCCTGCTCATTTATCACGGGAGTTAGCATCGCCGCCGCCGTCAGCGCATCGCCTTCGGCCAGTAACAGGCGGCTTTCGCAGATCCCCCTGTGCCAGCCGACAACCCTATTTTCCACCGCCATTGGCTCGTTCGCCAGTTGCTGGAGTAAGGCGAACTGCCTGCGGGCGTTATCTTTCTTGCCGGTATTCAGATGGAGGGTGATTTCTTCGGCAAGTAGCGCAATGCGCGCACGCCACCAGCCGCGATCTCTACACAGTTGCCCGGCATGGCGTAAGAGTGTCATGGCCTCATCAGGTTGCGCATTCAACTGCGCCTGACGCGCAAGCACCACGTAGCACAGGCTAAGACCATCTGACGGGCAAAAATCATCAATCATGCCCAGACGCAGGTTCAGCAAACTGTTGACCCGTTCGCAGTCGCCGCGCTCCCAGGCGATTTCGGCCAGCAGCGGGGCCAGCGTGGCGCCACTACTGGAATTTTGTCCGGTATGGTGCTCCGCATGGTGCAACGCCTGAATGGCCTGGCGTTCGGCTTCCTGCAGATCCCCCTGACGCAACTGACCGAGTGCTAGCACAAAGACCCGGTAGACCTCAACAAACAGGTTGCGGTTGGTGGCCTGGTTGCCGGAAACGTGCTGCTGCACCTCCAGCGCTCGCTGCGGGTGGGCAAGGGCGAGATGGCAATAGCTGAGGATGTTGCAGACCAGCCCATCCACCCAGATATCCCCGCAGGGAACCTCATTCAGCAACGGTTCAACCAGCGGCAGACTGCCGGAAATATTATCGGCGAAAGCCTCACAAATGGCGCGCACCACGCGCTGCTTTACCCAGGTTGACCGTGGAAGATGTTCTGCGCGTGTCGCCACCATCGCCTCAATGGCATCAAGCAACTGGCGGGCGTCGGTAAAGCGGCAATGGTGCGCCAGCGCCCAGGCCAGATTGAGCTGTAGTTCAATGCGCGAAGGATCGGGCGTGGCGGGCAGATGGTGGATCCAGCGCACCATGGTGTCGATATCGCCTTCTTCCGCCAGCGATTGCGCCCCAGCTTCTGCGTGTCGGGCGAGCGACTTCCCGGCCGCCAGCGCATGGCGTATCGCTTCTGCCCAGAGCTGCTGGGCGGCGAACCAGTTACCCGCGCGCTCGTGAAGCTGGCGGATGTCGATGGTGGCATCCTGTTGCAGGCGATGGGAGAGAGCATCGCGCATCAGCGGGTGGTAGCGAAACCAGAATCCCGCCTCATCCAGGGCGCTAAGAAACAGATTGTGTTGCTCAATCCAGGCGAGCATCTCTCTGCCGTTATTTAACCCCGTCACCGCATCACACAACGCCGGATGCAGACGATTCAGCAGCGAGGTCAGCATCAGAAAGTGGAGCACGCTGCCAGGCAGCGGTGCGAAAATGACCTCTTCAAGATAGCGACTGATTGAGCGCGAACCGCCACTGAGTACTCCCCCAATGCCTGGCATTGCGTCATGCTGGCGCGGGGAGAGGGCGGCAATTTTCATCCCTGCGACCCAGCCTTCTGTCAGTGTCATCAGTTGCGGGATATCGCGCGTATTAACCGGTGGCGTTACCGACCGGGCGAAGTAGGCCTGGGCTTCGGCATCGTTAAAGCGCAATTCACTGTCTTCGATTTCCGTGTACTGCTCCCAAAGTCGCAGGCGGCTGAGCACCAGAGGCAGGCGGTTGCGACTGCCGATAATCAGACGTAACGACGCCGGGGCATGGTGGAGCAGCCAGGTCAGCCCATCATGGATTTCACGGCTTCGGATGCTCTGGTAATCATCGAGAATCAGATAGAGCGGGTGTGAACAGTGGTGAAGCTGATTGACCAGTTCTGCGAGAAACAGTGAAAAATCGCCAGGATGCGCCCCTTCCGGGTATTGCTGGAAGGTATCGCTCCAGCCCGGATAGAGCGGGCTCAGCGCCGCCAGCAGGTAGCGCATAAAGAGTAATGGCGTGCTGTCTTCTTCTTCCAGACTGATCCAGGCCAGCGCATCGCCCTGTGCCTGACGGTGTTGGTACCACTGGGAAAGCAGCGTGGTTTTGCCAAACCCGGCAGCCGCGCAGACCAGCGTCAGGCTACCGGAGGCGGCGTTGTCCAGCCGCGTTAGAAGGCGGTCGCGTTGCAGCACGACGCCTGGGGTACGCGGCGGCGTGAGTTTTGTGAGGATCAGCGGGAGGTTGCGTGTAAATCGAAAAGGTTCTTCGTCAACATTCTCTATGGGCAGGTGACCTGTGGGGGACAAAAATGCCATACAACCGCAACCTCGTTCTGTTCTCTTTCCCCCGAGTGTACTCAAGGAGGCAGGGCGGAACCAGCGTCACACCCGGGCGACATGTCACTTCGCGTGTTCACCCCCCCATCAGAGGGGGTAGGCCACGCCTCGGGCGGGCGGTAGTGTAAGCCCAGTCTGCTGCCGTGGCTAAGGCAGTGTTTTTTGTCAGGATGAGGTGAAGAAAGTATGGCTATCGAAAATAAAGTCGCGCTGGTAACCGGTGCCGGTCAAGGGATTGGGCGAGGCATTGCGTTGCGTCTGGCCAAAGACGGCGCAGCAATTATGCTGGTGGATATGAAGGCAGAAGCGCTGGAAGCTGTCGCCGCTGAGATCAGAGCCTTAGGGCGCAAAGCCGCGACGTTCGTGGCCGATATCTCCGATCGTGAACAGGTCTATGCGGCTATCGCCCAGACGGAACGCGAACTGGGCGGTTTTGACATCATCGTTAACAACGCCGGTATCGCGCAGGTACAACCGCTCTCCGATGTCACCCCGGAAGAGGTGGATCGCATTATGCGGATTAACGTGCAGGGTACCCTGTGGGGGATTCAGGCCGCGGCGAAAAAATTCGAAGAGCGTAAGCAGAAAGGCAAAATTATTAACGCCTGTTCTATTGCCGGCCACGATGGTTTTGCGATGTTAGGCATTTACTCGGCGACCAAATTCGCCGTCCGTGCGCTAACGCAGGCGGCGGCAAAAGAGTATGCCAGCCGTGGTATTACGGTGAATGCTTACTGTCCGGGGATTGTGGGCACCGGGATGTGGACCGAAATCGACCAGCGTTTCGCGGCGATCACGGGCGCACCGGTGGGTGAAACGTATAAGAAATATGTCGAAGGGATTGCGCTGGGACGCGCGGAAACCCCGGATGATGTGGCAAGCCTGGTCTCTTACCTGGCAGGCCCGGATTCTGACTATGTCACCGGCCAGTCGATTCTGATTGATGGCGGTATTGTTTACCGTTAAGCCTGTTTTGATATGTAAAAAGGGCAGCAGGCTGCCCTTTTTTATGCGTGCGTCAAATCAGTTAAAGCGTGCGGTAATGGCCGCAACACGTTCACCAAATTTAGTCGCTGTGGCAAGGTCGCCAGACGGAATTTTATCAGCGCCCGCATCGGACGGAGACTGCACCAGCAGGCCCACGGAACCGCCCAGGTTGTTCAGATCTTCGCGCGACGCGGCCAGCGTATTCGCCGGCGGCAAGCCAAGGCTCACCCACACACCGCCGTGCTGAGACGCCAGGGTTTGCAGGTACTGCAACGTCACCTGTTTGTCACCGTTCAGGCTGGCGCTGTTGCTGAAACCCGCAAAAATTTTATCCTGCCAGCTACGGGTAAACCACGCTTTAGAGGTGGCATCAGCGAACTTTTTAAATTGCCACGGTACGCCGCCCATGTACGTCGGTGCGCCAAAAATAATCGCCTTCGCGTCGTTTAACTTTTGCCAGTCGCTTTCTGTGATTTCGCCATTTTCATTAATAGCAATCAGCTCAGCGTTGGCACCGGCAGCAACATTTTCCGCAACCAGGGAGGTGTGGCCGTAGCCAGAAAAATAGACAACAACGATACTCATAGGTAGTCCCTCAATGGTGAATGATTATTCTTTATTACCAGACAGACTGTATTTCCCGGCGCCAAGAAACATAATGCACAGGCCGCCGAGGAAATAGAGTGCTTCACTTTCAAGTCCCCATGCCCCGACCCTGGTCAGGGTAAAGAATTTATCTGTACCCACCAGCAATGTTGCCACCACAATGTTAAAGGCATAAATAAAAGCGGCAGGGCGGGTTAACCAGCCAATAATGATCAGGACGGGCGCAACAATTTCGCCGATATAAACACCCTGGGCGATAAATCCGGGTAACCCCTTTGCTTCAAGCATCGCGGAAATCCAGTCTACGCCGTGGTTCACTTTGGCAACGCCATGAAAAAGCATTAAAATGCCGAACGTTAACCGAAGCAGTAATCGGCCAAAATCAGGATGCCTGGTGTACCGGGTAAACGCTTCATCAAATTTATTCAACACGATGTCATCTCTTATTTTGTTGCACCACGGGTTGCCGCGTTATTGCGCGAAAGGTGGTCAAATAATCGCAGGTTTATTTTTTCGACACAGCGGGTGAGCAAGGTATGTATAAATACTTTGTCATTCAGAGTGCCTTAGTATCCAATAGATACCTGAAGCGATTTATACACATTATCTTGTGGTCATGAAAGAAGGCACCTGAAGGCCACTAAGTTTCCCTGAGGAAACCTTGTAAGAGAAACTATCGTTATGAATAAACTGCAATTACCTTACGATGTTTACGACGATCGCTGCCCGACGCGTGACGTGCTCTCAAGGCTGGCCGATAAATGGGCGTTGCTGGTTCTGGGCTGTCTGGAAAAAGAGCCGCAGCGTTTTAACAGTTTGCGACGACATATTCGCGGGATCACGCAGAAAATGTTGACGCAGACGCTGCGAAAGCTGGAGCGTGACGGGCTTATCTCGCGGAAAATTTTCCCCACGGTGCCTGTCACGGTGGAATACAGTTTGTCGCCGTTAGGCAAAACGCTGACGCACACCATGTCGTTTCTGACACTGTGGGTAGAAGACAATATGGACGCCATGCTGGCGGCCCAGGCGGCGTTTGATAAGGCCAATCCCGCCAGCTAGCAGGACATCCATCCTTGACGTATTGCGTGAAGAATGCCCGGCAGTGAACACACCTGTCAGACAGGCGTTAAAAAACGACACTCCCGCCTGGGGGGAGTGTCGTCAGTTTATTGAGGCCGGGCAGTGTCGAGGGTAAGGACGTCACCGCTGCGCACTTTAGCCAGTGCGCTGACTTGCTGATACAGCACGGGGATCCCGGCTTCCCTGGCGATAATCGCGCTATGAGAGTGTGGGCTACCCTGCAGCAGAGCAATCCCGGCGATGTTTTTCTTCTCCAGTTGCAGCATGACGGATGGGTAGAGATCGCTTGCGATAAGAATACTCGGGCGCAGCGGCGTCGGGATGTTTTCCAGCGCCTGTGCCAGATGAAGATGCGTGCGATGCAGTAAATCTTCTATATCGATATAGCGCGCCTGCAAATAGGCATCATCCAGATGGCGATACTGGCTGCTAAGTTCCATCAGCATCTTGTGCCACGCCCATTCCGCCGTGCATTTTCGCTGGCGTAGCATCTCCCAGGCGCTATCCATCAGTTCCTGATCGTCAAGCAGGGTCTGGTGACCGGCAAAAATGGCGGCGATCTCGGGGGAAAACTTCTCTTCGGCCAGGCGAATCAGGTCGCTCAGATCGTCCAGCGTGTCCTTAACGGCACAGCGCAGACGAGCCATTTCCTCTTCCGGTGTTCGCACGGTGGCCTGGGCCAGCGGCAGTTCGACAGGGGTATAGCGCAACGCCTGGCCTTTAATCTGGACTGGAATATCTGGCGTTACCGCAGGTTGCTGAGCTGTGAGCGTTTCCCCGAAGTTTTCCTGTGCCAGCCGTTCAAAGGCCGCCAGCGCCAGCGCTGCCTGCGGGCCACGGGCAATCAGGCGTAGGGTGTCGTGGCAGCGTACCTGCAAGAGGGCGATTTGGTTGATGCTGTCCGGCCTGACACATTTTCCCTCTTTTTCCAGCAACAGCCGGGCGTCAAAACCGGCCAGCGCAGCCACCAGGCGAGATGCCGGGCGAACGTGCAGGCCGTTAGGGTTGTTCACAGTCACTGCGACGGTGAGCGCCTCTTCCTGTGTCTCATCGTCAGTTTGTGGTTGTGGGGGCGCTTCCTGCCGGGCGTCGAGACCAAGCTGAACGCGCTTTGCCTCAAGGGCGTTTTGCGCATCGGCAATCACCTTGTCAATGCCAGACCCTGTGGCGGCGCTAACCGTGGCGGCCAGGGTACCTTCCACCAGAGGCGCGGCGCACAGACGCACTTTTGCGGCAATGTCCGGGTCAAGCAGTTCCAGGGCGGTTTCCGCGCTTAACAGGGCGCTACCGATATCCATCATCACCAGCACATGATCGGTGTCGGCCACCGACTCAATGGCCTCCATGACTTTAATCGGATCGGTGCCGATCGGATTATCAGGATCGTCAATTCCAGCGGCGATGGCTAACTTGCAGCCATCTCCCGTTAACATCTGCCGGGCCAGTTCCCCGACACCCTGGCCCAGTTGGGCACTATGAGAAACAATCACCAGGTTAACCATCGCCGTTTCCTTCTTTTACGCTTTCGCGGCTGCCGCCAGCATCTGCACCATAAACATCACCGAGGTTGCGCCAGGGTCCTGATGACCAATACTGCGTTCGCCCAGATAGCTGGCGCGGCCTTTACGGGCCTGCATGGTGATGGTCGACTGAACGGCCTTTTCCGCCACCTGGCTTGCGGCCTCCAGAGCCGCGGGAATGGACAGGTTTTGCGCGATGGCCTGCTCCAGCGATTCCGCGACGGGCAGCCAGACGTCACACATGGTTTTGTCGCCGGGCTCTGCTTTACCACGGCTGATTACCCCTTCGGCGCCTTCACGGATCATCTGATGCAGCTCAACAAGCGTCAGGCTTTGATGGGCCTGGGTCGCCTGCGCGGCGCGCAGAAAAAAGGTGCCAAACAATGGACCGCTGGCCCCACCGACGTTAGAGAGCAGTACCATACCGGTGTTTTTGAGAATAAAGCCGATGTCTTTGTCTGCAATGGCGGGCAGTTTTTCCACCACTTTGCTAAAGCCGCGATGCATGTTCAGGCCGTGGTCCGCATCACCAATGGCCCTGTCCAGGCCGGTGAGGAAATCACTCTCTTTGGTGAAAACCTCGCCGCAGCGGTAGAGCCAGTCAACAATTTGGTTTCTGTTCAGCGACATAAAAAATTCCTTAGTTACCCCAGGTCATGGCCGGTGTGTGGACTGGCGCATCCCACAAAGCGAGGATCTCGTCGTCGGCTTTCAGCAAGGTAATGGAGAAGCCGCCCATGTCCAGTGATGTACACCAGCTACCGACCAGGTTGCGTTCGATAACAATACCGGCTTCCTGGCAGCGAGTTTCCAGCCGGTTGTAAACGCCGTACAGCTCAGACAGCGGCGTTGCGCCCAGGTTGTTGACCATCGCAATAACGCGATCGCCGCGCTGCAGGGCCTGTTTGCTCTGTTTGACTTCCTGCCAGCTTCCACTGGTGTGATCCCATTCGCGCAGAGTGCGGCTGTAGTTGCCATTTTCCAGCAGCACGTTAAACATCTCGTCGACAGTGGTATCAAGCGAGCTAAACGGGCGGCGGTCGATCCCCGGTTCGCCGTGGATACCCACGCCAAATTCCATCTCGTTGTCCGCAAGCGTAAACGAAGGCTGACCGGCCGCAGGAACCGTACAGGCGCTTAAGGCGATACCAATGGAGTGCCCCTGATTGTTAAGCTTACGGCCCAACTGCGCGCAGGCATCCAGTGAATCTCCGCGTTCGGCAGCGGCGCCGACCAGTTTTTCAATCAAGACGGTATTTGCCACCCCACGGCGTCCGGCGGTATAGAGACTGTCTTTCACTGCGACGTCGTCATCCACCACCACGGTTGTGACCTTCACGCCGCTGTCGTGCAGCAGCTCAGCGGCGGTTTCGAAATTGAGGATATCGCCCGTGTAGTTTTTGATGATTAACAGCACGCCTTCGCCACCATCAATGTTCATGGCGCATTCGAACATTTTATCCGGCGTGGGGGAGGTGAAAATCTCGCCAGGGCAGGCACCGCTTAACATACCTTTGCCGATATAGCCGCAGTGCATCGGCTCATGACCACTGCCGCCGCCGGATAACAGCGCCACTTTCCCGGCGACCGGAGCGTCGGTGCGGGTCATATACACCGGGTCCTGGTGCAGCGTCAGCTCAGGGTGCGCTTTTGCCAGGCCTGCTAATTGTTCGCTTAATACATCTTCCACACGGTTAATCAGTTTTTTCATTATTCATACTCCGCAGGAGGTGAGCCAGGCCATCCGCAGCGCGCAGGCCTGATGTTGTAGGGCATCAGCGGCGGATACCCGTCGTGCGGGTTTCCCTGGCCGATGTGCTGATTCTCCTCTGGCGAGCGAAAAAGAAAATGCCAAAAAAATGGGTTTCATAGTGAAACGCCCATGCCAGAAAATGTTTCATAACGGAACGCCTTTGCCGGAGAAAGGGGGAAAATGCGAGCAATGCCCGCCTTTTTGACCGCAGTTCCGATGCAGAATATATTTTGTGCAAAAAATCAGCGAACCTGGGCAGCGATCATTGCCAGCCACTCAGTGCCGCGGCCAACGCGAGGCGGATCGCATCGTGGGTCAGCGTTATTGACGCAGGTTCCATAATGGAACGTTTACGTTGATTTCTTTTTTCGGCTGTAGCGACAATAACGCTCGTTACCCGACTCAGACGGAACCGCGCATGACACAGCATCAAACGACAGAACAGGATGTCGCCACTTTCATCGCCCACTCCTGGCAGCGCTGCGAAAAGATCATGCAGCGTGACACCTGGGGCACACCGCATCAGGCACAGGGGCTGACGTTTGAGACGATCAGCCGTCGTAAAACCGGGCTGCTGACGATTGGTCAGGCGGCGCTGGAGGATGCCCTGGAATATATGGAAGGGCGGCCCTGCGCGTTGTTTATCCTTGATGAGTCTGCCTGTATTTTGAGTCGCTGTGGCCATCCCGACACGCTTGACGCGCTGTCCCGGCTCGGCTTCCTGCCGGGCAGCTACTGTGCGGAAAGTATTATTGGCAGTTGTGCGCTGTCGCTGGCGGCGATGATGGGCCAGCCGGTAAAGACGCTGGGCTGCCAGCATTTCAAACAGGCGCTGTTCCCGTGGGCCTTTTGCTCAACGCCGGTATTCGACAACCATGGTCGGCTGTCCGGGTCTATTGCGCTGTGCTGCCGGGCGGAACATGCTTCCCCGGCGGATCTGTCGCTGACGCTGGCAACGGCCAGAGAAATTGGCAACTCGCTCCTGACGGACAATTTGCTGGCGGAATCTAACCGCCATCTGAATCAGATGTACGGCCTGCTGGAGAGCATGGATGACGGGGTGATGGCCTGGAATGAGCAGGGGGTGCTGCAATTTCTCAACGTGCAGGCGGCGCGCATGCTGTATCTCGACGTACAGGTCAGCCAGGGGAAAAACATTAGCGATCTGGTGACATTGCCTGCGCTGCTTCGCCGGGCGATTAAACATGCCCAGGCGGTCAATCACGCAGAGGTGACGTTCGAAAGCCAGCACCAGTTTATTGATGCAGTGGTGACCCTCAAACCCATTGTCGAAGAGCAGGGGAATAGCTTTATTTTGCTGCTACACCCGGTCGAGCAGATGCGTCAATTAATGACCAGCCAGTTGGGTAAAGTCAGCCATACCTTCGAGCAGATGCCCGCCGACGATCCGCAAACCCGCCGATTGATCCAGGCCGGTCGTCAGGCGGCGCGCGGGGCGTTTCCTGTTCTGCTGTATGGGGAAGAGGGGGTGGGTAAGGAGCTGATGTCGCAGGCCATTCACAATGAGAGCGAACGCGCCGGGGGGCCGTATATCGCCGTTAACTGCCAGTTGTATGCCGACAGTGCGCTGGGGCTGGATTTTATGGGCAGCGCGGCGACGGAAAATGAGAAAGGGCGTCTCAGCCGCCTGGAACTGGCCAATGGCGGTACGCTGTTTCTGGAAAAAATCGAGTATCTGGCCCCCGAGCTGCAATCAACGCTCTTGCAGGTGATCAAGCAAGGGGTACTTACCCGGCTTGAGGCCCGGCGTCTGGTGCCGGTGGATATCAAAGTCATTGCTGCCACCACGGTCGATTTGGGGAATCTGGTGGAGCAAAACCGCTTTAGCCGTCAGCTTTATTATGCTTTGCGCGCCTTTGAGGTCGTCATCCCGCCCCTGCGGGAACGTCGCGACAGTATTCCTGCCCTGGTACAAAGCCGTCTGCGCGGGCTGGAGCGACGATTTTCCTCGCGGCTTAGGGTAGATGACGATGCGCTGGCCCGGCTGGTAGCCTACTCCTGGCCGGGGAATGATTTCGAGCTCAACAGCATTATTGAAAATATCGCGATCAGCAGCGAGCAGGGCCATATTCGCCTGAGTCATCTGCCGGAGTGGTTATTTAACGAAGGGAGTGCACCGCAGGAACCGGGCGCCAGACTGGCTGCCAGTCTGACGTTTTCCGCCGTCGAAAAAGAGGCCATTATCCAGGCTGCCAGGGTGACCAACGGGCGAATACAGGAGATGTCGCAATTGCTCAATATTGGTCGTACCACCCTGTGGCGCAAGATGAAGCAGTACGACATTGATGCCAGCCAGTTTAAGCGCACACACCTGCGCTAAGGGCTATTCGTGCGCTGCGCAGAACGCGGCCAGCGCGGCGGCAAGGGCGGGTGGGTTCTCCCACGACATATTGTGCCCGCAGTCGGCCAGTTCCACAGTGGCGATGCCCATGGCGCTCAGTTGCGTAAAATCAGCATCCGGCAGGGATTTTGCGCCAAACAGCAGGCTGATGGGCTTATTGAGTTCAACAAACATCTCAAACCACTGATTGCCGGCAATCAGGCTGGATGCGCCACGCCAGACGGCCCAGGGGGCGGCGGCCGATAAACTTCCGGTCCAGGGGTTTTTATAGTTGTTCATCATGAGCGCATAGACATGGGCAATATAGGTCTCTTCATCGACCCGACAAATCTGGCGGCTAAAAAATCCCCCATCGGGGCGGAAGTTGGGCTCCGAGACTATCAGGCCACGTAAACCGCTAAGTTGGGTTGCGGCTTCAATGGCGATACTGCCCCCCATGCTATGTCCATACAGGAAGTAATCATCAAGCTGTAAATGGGCGATCAGTTCGCAGACAACAGCGGCTTGTTCACTGATGGAGTAGCGAAATTCTTTTGGTTTCTCGCTATAACCGTAACCTGGCAGGTCAATCAGGATGGCGCGTCGGCCCTGGAAGTTTTTATCGCAGACCACGCGGGGGTACTCGTAAGAGGAGGCACAGCCAAGGCCGTGCACAAAGACCAGCGGCACACCGTCGCCGGGCAGATCTAACCAGCGGACAGCACAACCGGCCTGGGTAGAGAAAAATGCGTTCATCTGTTTTTCCTTGCGATGACGTTTTTTGCGCGCGCCGACAGCATCCACGCAATAGCATAAAACCGCTATCATTCCCCCCCATTTAGGTTATGTCAAAATTTATAAAACCAGACGTTTTTACTCACGGTCTACGGCCTGAAAGCAGGGGAGATCCTTTCCCCTGTCTGCGCGGGTTTAGAACGATGCGCGTTTATAGGGGGCGTATTGCGCTTCCCAGAAGGTTTTCTCGATTGCCGCATGCAGTTCGTCGTCGCTGGCCTGTGGGGCAACGCCATCCTGCTGAGCCGCACGCGCAGTGGCCAACGCAATGGCGCGTGAAATCTCACCAATGTCTTCCACTGCCGGTAACAGGCCGCCGCGCTCCAGGGTGGCCTGCGGTGAATGGGCGGCCAGCGCCTGGCTTGCGGCCATTAACATGTTTTCCGTTACCCGCTTTGCGTTACCGGCGAGGATCCCAAGCCCCAGCCCTGGGAAAATGTAGGCGTTGTTGCACTGGGCAATCTCGTAGACCGCGCCATCGTAATGCACCGGCGCAAACGGGCTGCCAGTGGCAATCAGCGCCGCGCCCTGGGTCCATTCAATCAGGTCACGCGGCTGCGCTTCCGCCCGGGAGGTGGGGTTGGAGAGCGGCATAATGATCGGGCGCGGGCAGTGGCTGTACATCTCTTTGACGATCTCTTCGCTGAACAGGCCCGGCTGACCGGAAACACCGATCATGACCGTTGGGTGGGCGTTACGCACCACATCCAGCAGAGAGATATTGTTCTGCTCCACATCCCAGTGAGCGATAGCCTCGCGCGGGGTCACCAGTTTTTGCTGGAAATCGAGCAGATTCGGCATATCGTCTGTCAGCAGGCCAAAGCGGTCGACCATAAAGACGCGGCCGCGCGCCTGGGCTTCGCTTAAGCCTGTTGAGACCATATAAGCAATGATTTTTTCCGCAATGCCGCAACCTGCGGAGCCACCGCCTAAAAAGACGATCCGTTGATCCTGCAAATTGACGCCTGCGGTACGCGAGGCGGCGATCAGGGTGCCCAGCGTAACGGCGGCGGTGCCCTGAATGTCATCATTGAAACAGCACAGTTTATCCCGGTAGCGGTTGAGCAATTTCGTCGCGTTCTTCTGGGCGAAATCTTCGAACTGTAAAAGGACATCCGGCCAGCGGGCTTTGACCGCATCGATGAACATGTCCATAAATTCCATATACTGGTCATCGGTAATACGCGGGTGCCGCCAGCCCATATAGAGCGGGTCGTCCAGGCGTTGGGCATTGTTGGTGCCGACGTCAAGCATGATAGGCAGGGTAGTGGCCGGGTTGATGCCGCCGCAGGCGGTATAGAGGGAGAGTTTGCCAATGGGAATCCCCATTCCGCCCACGCCCTGGTCGCCGAGGCCCAGAATGCGCTCACCGTCTGTCACCACAATGACGCGGATATCGTTACGTGAAAATTGTTGCAGCATCTCATCAATCTGGTGGCGGTTCGGCCAGGAGATAAACAGGCCACGGGCCCGGCGATAGATATCGGAGAAATGCTCGCAGGCCTCGCCCACTGTCGGGGTATAAATGATCGGCAGCATTTCGCTTAAATGCGTGCGCACCAGGTTATAAAATAATGTCTCGTTGGTGTCCTGAATATTGCGCAAATAAACATGTTTTGAAATATCACGTTTGAAATCGCAAAACTGCGCCCATGCCCGGTCGGTTTGTTCTTTAATAGTTTCTACCGTGTCAGGGAGCAATCCATTTAAATTGAGTGCCTGGCGCTCTTCCTGGGTAAACGCCAGCCCTTTATTTAATAATGGGGTTTCCAGCAATACTGCGCCAGTATAGGGCGTGTACAGCATCTCTTTTTTTAACATGTTACGACTCCTGAATAAACACATACCTTGCCTGCAAAAACGGCAACGTATTGCCGCTATTAATGAGGTCGCCTGGTGTTGATTAAGTTACGCCATGCCATTCTAATCGCACATGGCGCTGACTTTGGGTTTGTTTAATTTATAAAAGCTTTAATTAGTTAAATAACATCTGTTGATGCTTGATTTATGAAACCAAATATATCATGAAACCTTCGGTTATAACGCCCAGCGCCGTCCCTAATAATATGGACGATGACGCCGATTCGACATAAGTATCACTGCGCAGGGCAAACATCCCGGCGGCAATAGCCGAAGGGGTAGCGCCAATAATCACGACTTGCTGCATCAGCGTATGATTCAGGCCGAATGCTAAGCCGGCAACGGCCATCATGATCGGCTGAATTAAATTTTTAATACCAATATTGGTACAGGTCTGAATGTTGAAAGAAGGGCGCTCGCCGTAAAACAGCAGACCGAGTGCGAAGAGCGATAAGCCACCAGCGATTTTGCCTACCATCTCAATCGGCGAGCTGAGCAGATGCGGCAACTTCACGCCCGCCAGGCTCAGCAGAATACCGGTTACCGGGATCCAGACGATAGGGTTACGCGCCGCTTTCCACAGATTTTGCAACACCATTTTCACCGGGTTCAGGTCTTCCGTGTGGTTTTTATCGCCCATACGGATAAGGACAATGGTCAGCGGGATCATGAATACGCTGGTCACCACGTTGCCAATCAGTACACCTAAAAAGCCTTCCGGGCCGATTAATACCGCCAGTACCGGCGCGCCAAAATAGGCCATATCCGGGAAAGCACAAACCAGTGATTGTATGGCACTGGTCTTAATATCGTGACGAAACACAAAACGGGACACAAGCAGGGTAAATAAATAAGACCCCATCAAACCAATAACCAGTACTGCCATAAATGACAGATTCTGTATTTTCTCCGGGTCAGTATTTAATGCGCCAATAAAAAGATGAAAAGGCAGAGCGAAACGGATAACCACAGATGCCATGACATTGGCATCTTCACGTTTGGTATAGCCTAATTTACCGCTCAACCAACCTAATACCATGATGAAAACTAAAGGGAACAAAGATTGAAGTAAAATTGATTGCATAAATTATCCTGTGCCAATGTTTTATTATAAGGGTACTGACAGTGGATAATTTAGCTGTCTCTTCTGTAATAGTGAGTGACGGTAGTCACACTCACTCCGCTTTAAATAATTACAGAATGCTTACTTTAGTTTAATTAGTGAGGGGGAATGATGTGCTAATAATATTGCTTTTGCGGAAAATCGCAAGCCGGAAAATACCGGCCTGCGTAAGGTAATTATTTCATTGCACAGTTAGCGCATTGTTTATTCTGGATCTGCTGGAAAAAGTCATTGCCTTTATCATCAACCAGAATGAAGGCCGGGAAGTCTTCCACCTCGATTTTCCAGATAGCTTCCATTCCCAGCTCCGGGTAGGCCACACACTCAAGGCTTTTAATACTCTGCTGCGCCAGTACCGCCGCCGGGCCGCCAATGCTGCCGAGGTAAAAGCCGCCGTGTTTATGGCAGGCATCGGTCACCTGCTGGCTGCGGTTGCCTTTTGCCAGCATCACCATGCTTGCACCCTGCGCCTGCAACTGATCGACATAAGAGTCCATACGCCCGGCAGTGGTCGGGCCGAGGGAGCCGGAGGCATAGCCTTCCGGTGTTTTCGCCGGGCCTGCGTAATAAATCGGATGATCTTTCACATACTGCGGCAGTTCTTCGCCACGGTCGATGATCTCCTGCAATTTCGCATGGGCGATGTCGCGGGCGACGATGATCGTGCCGGAGAGGGACAGGCGGGTGGAGACCGGGTGCTGTGACAGTTGTTTAAGAATGTCAGCCATCGGTTGATTGAGGTCGACTTTTACCGCATCGCCTTCGCCCGCTTCGCGCAGTGCCTGCGGAATGAATCTGCCCGGATTCGACTCCAGTTTTTCAATCCAGATACCGTCGCGGTTAATTTTGGCTTTGATATTGCGATCTGCAGAGCAGGAGACGCCCATACCCACCGGGCAGGAGGCGCCGTGGCGCGGCAGGCGAATCACCCGGATATCATGAGCGAAGTATTTCCCGCCGAACTGCGCGCCGAGGCCAAGATTTTGCGCCTCGATCATCAATTCTGCTTCCAGTTGCGTATCGCGGAACGCCTGACCATGTTCATTGCCTTCGGTCGGCAGTTCGTCATAGTAATGGGTGGAGGCGAGTTTGACCGTTTTCAGGGTGGATTCCGCAGACGTTCCGCCAATCACGAAGGCGATATGGTACGGCGGGCAGGCGGCAGTACCGAGGGTACGCATTTTTTCCACCAGGTATTTTTTCAGCTTCGCCGGGGTGATCAGCGCTTTGGTTTCCTGGTAAAGGTAGGTTTTGTTCGCCGAACCACCGCCTTTCGCCATACACAGGAACTTGTACTCGTCGCCATCGACGCTGTAGAGATCAATCTGTGCGGGCAGGTTGGTGCCGGTATTCACCTCTTTGTACATATCCAGCGCCGCGTTTTGCGAGTAGCGCAGGTTATCTTCGGTATAGGTGTTATAGACGCCGCGCGTCAGCGCCGCTTCATCACCACCGCCGGTCCACACGCGCTGGCCTTTTTTACCCATAATGATCGCCGTGCCGGTATCCTGGCAGGTCGGCAACACGCCTTTGGCGGCAATCTCAGAGTTACGCAGGAATTGCAGCGCCACGTACTTGTCGTTTTCGCTGGCATCCGGGTCGGTCAGAATAGTGGCTACCTGCTGCTGGTGCGCCTGACGCAGCATAAAGGCGGCGTCGTGGAAGGCCTGTTGCGCCAGCAGGGTAAGTGCCTGCGGCTCAACTTTCAGTATCTGCTGACCTTCAAACTCGGCAACAGACACATGCTCGCGGCTGAGGAGATAATATTCCGTATCGTCATGCGCCAGCGGGAAGGGATCCTGATAGTAAAACGGTTTCGTCGACATAGCTCTCTCGCTTTTTGTAAGGTTAGAGCCGCATACGTCCATGCGGCAGCGACAAAAAAACGCCGCCGGAGCGTGTCCGGCGGCGAGGAATCAGAACATCATGGAAATCCACGGATAACCAATCAGCAGCAGGGCGGCCAGGAAGATGGCACCGAAAATGGTCCCCAGACGCCAGTAGTCTTTGGTGGGCAGGTAGCCGCTACCGTAGTAAATCGGGCTCGGACCGGTACCGTAAGGGGTGATGATCCCCATCACGCCCAGCGAGGTGACCATCACCAGCACGAACACTTGCATGTTCATCCCCGGAATGGTTGACGCGATGGTCAACATGGCGGGCAGCAGGGCGGTGGTGTGCGCCGTGGTACTGGCGAACAGGTAGTGCAGCAGATAAAACGCCAGCAGCAGAACAATGGTCGCTACGCCCGGTGAGACATTGCCCATCAGCGAACCGCCTTCTTTACCCAGCCATGCGATAAAGCCGGTGGAGGAGAGGCCATCTGCCAGCGCCACCAGAGTGGCAAACCAGACGAAGGTGTTCCATGCGGCTTTGTTGCTGGTGATGTCGTTCCACTCCAGCACGCCGGTCCATAACATCAGCACGATAATAAGCAGTGCGGCGAGGGCCGGTTCCAGCCAGTTGGCGGCAAAGATCCACATCCCCAACGCGGAGCAGACAAACACCAGCAGCAGGATTTCGTTGCGCGACAGTTTACCCAGTTTTTCCAGCTCACGACTGGCCCACAGCGGCACTTCATCGTTCACTTTTACTTCCGGCGGGTAGAACCAGTAGGCCAGCAGCGGCATGGTCAAAATCAGCAGAATACCCAGCGGCAGGAAGGCCAGGAACCAGGTCCCCCAGGAGATGTCGAGCCCGGTAATGCTTTTCACCAGTGCCAGTGAAAGCAGGTTTGGCGCCAGCGCGGACAGGAACATGGAGCTGGTAATACAGGCGGCGGTGATCGCCACCCACATCAGATAGGAGCCAATTTTACGTGCGCTCGGATCGTTGGGTTTTGAGCCGTACAGCGGCGGCAGGTTGGCGATAATCGGGAAAATTGTGCCGCCACTGCGCGCGGTATTCGACGGTGTGAACGGTGCCAGCAACAGATCGGCGAAAGTAATGGCGTAGCCGAGAGTCAGGCTGCGACGGCCCAGATATTTCACCAGAATCAGCGCCAGGCGGCGGCCAAAGCGGGTCTTATCGTAACCGGCGGCAAACATAAAGGCGCCGAAGATAAGCCACACGGTGGAGTTACTAAAACCGCTGACCGCCCACTTAAAGGACTGTGCGGCGAGTTTGAATTTTGGATCCACCAGTTGTTCCGGGCTGAACAGCAGCCACTGGCTGCACAGTGCAATCACGACAACACCGGTCATACCGATAACCGCGCCCGGCAGGGGCTCAAAGATAAGCCCGACGATCACACCCACGAAGATGGCGAAATAGTGCCATGCGAACGGCGGCAGACCTTGCGGAACAGGTACGAACAGCAGCAGTACTGCGACAATAACCGGTAGCGCCAGCATCAATAGCTTGCTCTGGTTACCACTCTTTTTACTACTCACCTGTGACGGTGCTAAAGCGGATGATTTCTCGTTCATAATAGCGTTCTAAGGTTGATAAGGATTCAGTTTTCACGCCAGACAATCGGAATTTAATGACTTTAGTTACAAAACTTTTTTTACTTATTAAACTCAGCTCTGGCACGTTAAATAAATGGGTGTTTCCCGCAATAAGCTTTGCGAGGAATTAAAAAATGGGTCTGTTTCTATAATGCTTCTTTCGCTTTTTCGACAATTGATCGCGATCAAGAAAATTATCTAATGGTGTTATTGTATGCCGACAATATAAAAAATAGCGGCGTTTTGTGTTTTTTGCTGAATCGATACACTTTTTGTCAAATATTGTGGGTGTTAATTAAGATATTTACCTGTGTAAATTTTTAATACATTGATTTAATTATAATTTATCTCTTTCCTGTCAATCTGTAGTACTTACTTGTTAGTAACTTGTAAGTTATATTTGTTAGCGCAAATGTTAATTCTATTTTATTTAAATAATAACACCTTTGAGTTATCGATGTTATGGGGTGTATTAAATAGTTTTTTAACTAAAGTAAGCAATTAAGAAACTAAAGAAATTATTATATTAAAGGCATGTATTCGGCAAAAACGACAACGAAAAATAATGTCCGATAAGAATTCTCAAATTTCACTTTTAAAGTTTGGAGTTTATTTATGAGCCATTACTCGCAAATTCTCACCCCCTTTACATTACCGAATGGTACCGAGCTAAAAAACCGTCTGCTGATGGCACCCATGACCACCTGCACAGGCTATTTTGACGGTACGGTCAGCAGCGAGCTTATCGACTACTACCGTGAGCGTGCCGGGGCTATCGGGGCGGTGATTGTTGAATGCTGCTTTGTTGACAGCCTGGGCCTCGCATTCCCTGGCGCCATCGGGATTGATAACGATGCAAAAGTGGCGGGGCTGGCGAAAATTGCTGACGCCATTAAATCCAAAGGATCGAAAGCTATCCTGCAGATTTACCACGGCGGCCGCATGGTCGACCCGAAACTGATCGGTGGTCGCACGCCGGTTGGCCCAAGCGCGCTGGCGGCACCGCGTGACGGCGCGGCTACCCCAGTCGCCCTGACGACTCAGGAAGTGGAAGAGATGGTCGCGAAGTTCGGTGACGCCGTACGCCGCGCCATTCTCGCGGGGTTTGATGGCGTCGAGTTACACGGCGCGAACACCTATCTCATTCAGCAGTTCTATTCGCCAAACTCCAACCAGCGTGATGATGAGTGGGGCGGCAGCCGCGACAACCGTGCGAAATTCCCGCTGGCGGTGCTGGAGATCACTCACAAAATGGTCCGCCAGTATGCGGATGACGCCTTTATCATCGGCTATCGCTTCTCGCCGGAAGAGATGGAAGTACCTGGGATCCGCTTTGATGACACCATGTATCTGCTGGAAAAACTGGCCGCGCGTGGCCTGGATTATCTGCACTTCTCCGTTGGCGCAACGCTGCGTCCTTCCATTGTTGAGACCACCGATCCCACACCGCTGATTGAAAAATATGTCGCCCTGCGTTCCGAAACCCTGGCCCAGGTGCCGGTGATGGGAGTGGGCGGCGTGGTGAACGCGGCTGACGCACAGGACGCGGTTGACCACGGCTATGACCTGATTGCCGTAGGGCGCGCCTGCATTGCTTATCCGGACTGGACGGATCGCATCATGCGGGGTGAAACGCTTGAGCTGTTCATCGACAGCACCCAGCGCGAAGCGTTGACCATCCCGGAACCGCTGTGGCGCTTTTCGCTGGTGGAGGCGATGATCCGCGACATGAGCATGGCGGACAAAAAATTTAAACCGGGCGTGTACACCGAAACCGTACAGGATGATACCCGCGAGCTGGTGCTCAATATCAGCCTTGAAACCGACCGTATCGCGGATATCGAACTGCTGTCAGGTACGGGCGATGATGTGGATTTTGTCACCAGCTTTGATGAGATTCGTTCACGCATTCTGACCGCCAACAGCCCGCATGTGGATGCGATTTCCGGGGCAACCAGCCAGAGCGAATCGGTGAAAAAAGCCGTCTCCAAAGCGATGGTGAAATCGGGTAAAGCGCTGGCGCAGGAAGAGGGGGCGGACGACACCACGCCGAAAAATTATGATGTAGTGGTGGTCGGCAGCGGCGGTGCCGGACTGGCGGCTGCGATCCAGGCGCATGATGAAGGCGCACGCGTGCTGATCGTGGAGAAAATGCCAACCTTTGGCGGTAACACCATTAAAGCCTCTGCCGGGATGAATGCCGCAGAAACCCGCTTCCAGCGTGTGAAAGGCATTCAGGACAGCAAAGAGCTTTTCTATCAGGAGACGCTGAAAGGCGGCCAAAACCGCAACAACCCTGAACTGCTGCGTTGCTTCGTGGAACACGCGCCGCAGGCCATCGAATGGCTGGCGAATCGCGGCATTATGCTTAACGACATCACCACCACTGGCGGCATGAGTATTGACCGCACCCACCGTCCGAAAGACGGTTCAGCGGTCGGCGGTTATCTGATCAGCGGTCTGGTTCGTAATGTGACGAAGCGCGGTATCGACGTGATGCTCGACACCTCGGTTGAAGAGATCCTCTGCGAGCAGGGTAAAGTGAGTGCGGTACGTCTGATCAATGACGAAAACGAAACCCTGACCATCGCGGTGAAAAGTGTGATTGTCGCCACCGGCGGCTTTAGCGCCAATAGCGAGATGGTGGTGAAATATCGCCCGGATCTTGACGGTTTTGTCACCACCAACCACAAAGGGGCAACCGGTGCCGGTATTGCACTGCTTGAACATATCGGTGCAGGCACGGTGGACATGGGTGAAATTCAGATCCATCCGACGGTGGAACAGAACACCTCGTATCTGATTTCCGAATCGATTCGCGGCGGCGGGGCGATCCTCGTTAACCAGCAGGGCAACCGCTTCTTTAATGAAATGGAAACCCGCGACAAAGTCTCCGCGCAGATTATTGCCTTGCCGGAACATTACGCTTACATCGTGTTTGATGAACACGTACGGGCGAAAAACAAAGCGGCAGATGAGTACATCGCCCGCGGCTTTGTCACCAGCGCCAGCTCACCGCGTCAGTTAGCGGAGAAACTGGGGATGGATTATCATGCTTTCCTGGCAACGCTGGAGCGCTACAACGGCTTTGTTGAACAGCAATACGACAGCGATTTTGGCCGTACCACCGCACTGCGTAACCCAATTAATGAAGGGCCGTTCCACGCGATCCGCATTGCGCCGGGGGTTCACCATACGATGGGCGGTGTAACCATTAACACTGAGACAGCGGTGCTGAATAAAGCGCAGCAGGTCATTCCGGGGGCGTTCGCCGCAGGCGAAGTGGCCGGAGGGATCCACGGTAGCAACCGCATAGGCGGTAATGCGGTGGCTGACATCATTATTTTTGGTTCACTGGCCGGGCACCATGCGGCAAACTGGGCGAAAGCGCAGGCCTGATGATAAGCCCCGGCAGAAACCGGGGCATTTTTTTTAGGAGTGAATATGGAACAGCAAGAAGGTGTCTGGTCATACTCCGCCGTCCTGATGGGATCGCCGATCCTGCTCAAACTGTTCAGCCACAACCCCTCGCTTGCCGCCGACACCTTTCGCCTGATCAAACGCTATGAAGATCTGTTTACGGTCAACCGCACGCCTTCGCAAGTGATGGATATCAATCTGGCCGCCGGGCAGCATCCGGTGGCGGTTAGCCGTCCGGTCTTTGCATTAATTGCCTGCGCGAAGGCGGCAAGCATGGTCAAGGGCGGCTGCTTTAATCTGGCTATTGGCCCGCTGGTCAAGCGCTGGCGGATTGGTTTTCGCCACGACAACGCCGTACCGCCCGCTGAGGAACTGGCTGCATTGCTGGCGCTGACCGACCCACAAAACGTATTGCTGGACGAGGCCGCAGGCACGGTTTATCTGGCGCGTCCGGGGATGGAGATCGATCTGGGAGCGATTGCCAAGGGCTATATTGCTGACCGGGTACGCGATTTCCTGCGTCGGGAAGGGGTCACGCAGGCGTTGATTAATCTTGGCGGGAATGTGCATACGCTCGGCGCACCGCAGGGCGGGTGGGGCATCGGACTGAAAAAGCCGTTTTCGACGGCGGATGCGCTGGTGGGGGTTATCGATGTGCAAGATAAATCGGTGGTCACGTCGGGAACCTACGAGCGCTACTTTGAAGTAGACGGCAAACGTTATCATCACATCCTTAACCCGGCGACGGGATACCCGCTCGACAACGAACTCGACAGTGTGACGGTGATTTCAACCGACTCACTCGATGGCGATATCTGGACCACGCTGCTCTATGGGATGGGAGTGGAACAAGGATGCCAGGCGCTGCGCAACAAGCCGGAGATCGAAGCAATCTTTGTCACAAAAGACCGGCGGGTGGTGGCCTCATCCACGCGTAATGTCCGTTTTACGCTAATGGATGATAGCTACACCTTTACTGACAGTACTGCTTAAGCAATCCGTACTGCTCTTCCAGCAGGCGATAACGATAGACCGGGCGACCCGTCACCCCATAGTGGATGGTGGTAAATAAAATGCCGATCTGCGCAAGCCACATCAAATACTTACGGCAGGAGACGCGGGAAATATTGACCGCGCTCGCCAGCTCATCGGTCGAAAACTCGATATCCGGGTGCGCATCAATCCACTGACAAATGGTCCGCAATGTCTGCGGAGTAAGCCCTTTTGGTAAGCGTCGGGTATCGGCAACCTCCTGCGGCCCGCCATGGAGCAGCCTGTCCACATCCGCCTGTTCGTAATACTGCTGCGCGCTCATCAGTTTCTTCTTTTCCTGCCAGTGGGTCAGGGCTTCTTCAAAGCGCGGAAACTGGAACGGTTTGATTAAATAATCCACCACGCCGTAGTGCATCGATGTCTGAATGGTCGCGGCATCGGAGGCGGAGGAGATCATGATGACGTCGATTTTCCGTCCGCTGGCGCGAATGATCGGGAGCAGTGACAGGCCATTATCCTGCTGCATATAGACATCAAGCAGGATCAAATCGATATCCAGCGCCGGGTCGTTAATCATATTTTCGGCCTGACGCAGGGTGGAAGCGACACCGCAGCAGGTAAAGCCAGAAAGCCGCGTGGTATAGACGCGGTTCAGCTCCGCCACCATGGCGTCGTCATCGACAATTAATACATTAATCACACGCTCTTCCTCTCACTGTCCCAGGGGAGTTGTACAAAAAATTGAGTAAATACGCCAGGTTCCGACTCCACCGTAATGCTGCCACCGAGATTTTCGCACTGCTGGCGGGCGAGGAACAGCCCGACGCCCCGGTTTTCGCCTTTGGTTGAGTAACCTTTGTGGAAAATAGCATCGATATGTTCCGCGGAGATACCGGGGCCATCGTCGCTGACCTCGGCGCTTAACCAGCCGTTTTGATAGTGCAGCAACAGGCCAATCTCGCCATCGGATTGATGGGCCATGGCGTCGAGGGCGTTTTCAATAAGATTACCCAGAATGGTTACCAGCGCCGTCACCTGCTGCTGGTTGGGGTTATCCGGCACCAGGGATTCATTCGCCAGAGTCAGGATAACCCCGGCTTCTCTGGCACGATTGATTTTACCCAGCAGAAAACCTGCTACGACGGGCGTCTGTATCTGATGCTGTAGGGTGCCGATGTCGTTCTGATAACCTTCTGCCGTCTGTAACACATACTCTTCGAGCGTGTCATAACGCTTCATGTTGAGCAGGCCGAGGATCACGTGCAGCTTGTTCATAAACTCATGGGAGTGGGCGCGGAGAGCATCCACATAATTGACCATCCCGTCGAGACGTTGCAGTAGCTGACTGATTTCGGTTTTATCCCTGAATGTGCTGACCGCGCCAATGACTCCGTCCTGGCCGCGCACGGGTACACTGTTGCACAGCAGCAAATGCCCGTTGCAGCCGATCTCCTGATCGGACAGCGGCTGTCCGCTTTGCAACACGGTTTGCAGGTCGGCAAACAGCGGCGTGTGGCGAATATCGCGGCTGCCGTGGTTATTGGTGCTGAGCAACATCTGGCGCGCGGCCTGATTGGCCAGGGTGATATTGCCCTCGCGGTCAACGGCGATAACCCCCTCTTTGAGCGATTGCAGCATGGCCTGGCGCTGTTCAAACAGGGTGGATATTTCATAAGGTTCCAGGCCAAAAAGAATACGTTTGAGCACCCGGACCAGCGCCCAGATGCCAAGCGAGCCGACCATGGCGCTAAAGAGCATGGTGAGCAGCAATCCCCAGCGGCTGTGGCTTATCTGTTTATCGACTTTACTGAGCGAGATACCGATGGCGACCACGCCGATTTGCTGGTGTCGGGCATCAAATACCGGCGTAAAAACGCGCAGCGCCTCGGCGAGGACGCCGTGGTTGACCGAGACATTCTCCCGGCCATGCAGGGCGGGTATCAGATCATCACCAATAAAGTGTTTGCCAACTTCACTGGCCTCGCGATGTGATAAACGGATGCCGTCCATATCGGTCACGACCACAAACAGCAGATCGTTTCTGCGTTGTACCGCCTGGGCAAGGTCCTGCACCGTTTGGCTCCCGACAGGCATCGAGAGCGCGCGTTTGATCTCCGGTTCATCGGCAAGGGTGCGTGCAACGGCCATCGCAGTATCCTTCACCCCTTCACGGGTGACATTGGCGATCTGGACAAAATAGAGCGCATAAACCACCAGTAACACCGAGCCAATAACGCTGCACAGCATCAGCGTAACCAGGGTACTGAGTTTCATGGCGCGTTTGCGCGAAGCAGGATGTGGATGCCTTCCGTTCACTGCGGCCTCAAAATCATTCACAGAAAGAGGGTAATTATCGCCGAAGGGGCGCATATCTCAAAGCGGCTAACGGCTTGTCACCTTTGAATTTATCCCCTCAGTTACGTGACACGTCTCGCAAGGCAATTATATGAATCGCTTTATAGTAGGGCAGGATAAATAAAAAGGAGGTAATGATGAGCACTTTGTTAACGGTAGCGGCGAAAGCGCGACGTAATGACCGGACAACGGAGATAGACAGACTCTCAACAGACGATGTCCTGCAACTCATTCATCAGGAAGATGTCGCTGCTCACGACGCGGTGGCGCACTGTTTGCCTGATGTAGCGAGAGTGGTTGAGCATGCCGTGGCGGCACTCAGTCGCGGCGGGCGAGTTGTCATTATCGGGGCCGGTGCCTCTGGCGAACTGGCGCAGCAGGCGATTAATGATTTTGCCCCGGACAGCCAGACACAGGTGCGTTGCATTGCGGTTAATGACACGCATGCCGACGACTACGACGGCGGGATCGGTGCCCTACAGGCGATAAATTTTAACCACAATGATGTGCTGCTGGCGCTCACGCTAAGCGGTAAAACGCCGTGGGTATGGGGCGCGCTGCGCCAGGCCAACGAGACCGGCGCAATGGTGGCGGTACTCACAGCCGATCAACAAAGCGAAGCCGCAAGCCTGGGGGATATCGTGATTGCGCCACCAACGGGCGCGGAAGTGGTTGCGGGTTACGGGAATCCCAAAGCACGGCGCGCGCAGCAAACTATTCTGACCATGTTAACGACCACGCTTGCCATCCGCAGTGGCCGGGTATACAGCAACCTGCGGGTGGATATTCCGGCGACGGAAAATAAATGGCAGGAGCGCCAGATAGCGATCGTGATGGCGGCCAGTGATTGTTCACGCAAAGAGGCAAAAGCGGCGCTGGCAAGCTGCAATCAGCAGTGCAAAACCGCCATTTTGATGCTGCTCAGCGGCATGGATGCGTGGGATGCGAGTGAAGCACTACAGCGCAATAACGGCCATCTGCGCCTGGCGCTGAAAGAGAAGAGAACGTGAGTGTTCGGGCCACACGGCGCAGGTCATGTAGCCTGCGTTGTGGAGTAAAACCGTGAAAAGCTGAGGCGCGTGGGTAAATCCACGCGCCTCAGAAGCGCAAGACAGTGTGATAAAGAAACGGCTGCACGCTTCAATTCATTCAAGAAGAGACACCCGCGAATGCGTGTCATGATTCCAGCTAAAAAGCACCAGATGCCAGAGTCCCGGTGCTTTTCGGGAAGGGTCAATTAACCCCTTTATCCCAAGCGACGTCAAACGGTTACGCACATTCCACGACCGGGGAACACCACCTTCACGCACGATTTCCTGCCAGGGCGCAATGGCATCATTCAGGTCAATACCTGCGGCGAACAGAGCCTCAGCATTCCTGAGATCAATAATTTTATCGGTGCTAACACTAACCCTGACGATTTCAAGGTTGTGACTTCTGTTATCGCTGTGCGACTGCATGGCCGCCTCTACCCCTTCTGGCGAGGAACTGAGGTACAGCGTGGGTTGATGGCTGTCTGAATACCTGCCCGGCGCTCTGGAGCCCGATAACGCAAAATGTCGATATGCGGGATCAATGGCCCGGTAAAAAACTCCGTCGATATCCGTAAAATAATTTGTCAGCTCCATACGTTCTCTCACTTCGCTTCTGAGAAATGCCCCTTCTATGGGGGCCCGTCACACTTCTGGTTTGCCTGCCAGCACTGGGTATGCCTGGAAAGCACAAAAAACGGCAACGGTCGGTAAGTGCGAAATACTTATGGCATCGCCAGATGAGCTTTATATGCATCAAATAATGCAATTAAGTGGTCGGCAACGACTCTGACCCGTCGTGACCCGGCTAAGTCTGAATGCATCACCAGCCATAACGGCTGATCCACACCAGGATCGGGATTAACGCAATGCAGACCGTTTTTCCTTGCCATAAAGTGCGGCAAAACGCCTAAACCGAGACCCGCTAAAACGGCGGAGACCTGTGCCGCGAGCGTGTTTGCTTCCAGCCTGCATGGCCTGCCGCGAAGCATTCGCGTTATCCAGCGCGCCGCAGGCAGATGTTGGTGTGATTCCGGCCAGCCTATATAGTGCGCATTTTGTAACGAGACTCCCGCGGGCCCGCCAGACACTTTGTTTAGATATGCCTCAGCACCGTATACGCCAAATCCCACCGTTCCCAGACGTTTTAGCGTCAGATTTCCGCTGTCTGGCTTGACCATGCGTATCGCTAAATCGGCATCTCTGCGATGCAGATTAACTGACTGCACGCCGCTGAGCACTTCCACCCGCAGTTCAGGATAGTTGTTCATCAGCCCTTCCAGCGAGGGCAGGATGAAATGCGTAGCCAGGTTGTCCGATGTTGCCAGCCGGACAAGCCCTGCAACATTACCCTGTAGTTTAGCTTTCTCACCAAAAGCGAGCCCCGCGTATTCCAGCGCTTCCGCCTGCTCCAGCAGCGCTTCACCATCATCCGTTAACCGGTATCCGCTCTGATGTCGGCTGAAAAGCGGCACGGACAGCGACTGCTCAAGCCTGTCCAGCCTTCTTGAAATCGTAGCGATGCCCACTTCCATAGCTTCTGCTGCGCCACTCAACGTCCCCTCGCGGTCGATGGCCAGAAAAATCCGCGTATCGTCCCAGTTAAAATTGGCACTCATAGTTTTTCCGTTTATGGAAAACGGCTCTCCATTTTAAGGTCTTTTTTATCGATTTTAACAAGTTAATACTGTCGTTCCCATAAGGAGATAAACATGAAAAAAACAACATTAACGCCATCGCTCAACCTGTCTGCCATCCCCATTGCCGGACCTCGATGCGCTGTTCAAGGAATGAAAGGCGTGGCTGCCTGAAATCACTAACCAAAAAACGCCTCAATCACATTTCCACTTTTTTTAAGAGAATTTATTTTATGAATGAAACGGCTGTACACGTAAGTTTCGTGCCGGTGCGTACCTGGCTGGCAGTTACCGTACTTGGGATCAGTGCATTTTCAATCGTGACAAGCGAACTTGCGCCGGTTGGTATGCTCAGTACCTTAGCAAAGGATTTGAATCAGACTGAATCCGGGGCGGGACTTGTCGTAACCGCCTATGGCTGGGTTGGTGCGCTCGCTGCGCTGCTCTCTGGTGCGATACCCGCACGCATTTCCCGCAAAACTCTGCTTGTTGGCCTGATGCTCATTCTTGCTTTGTCCTGCATGGCTGCAACTTTTTCTTCTTCCATGAGCACATTTATGAGTGCGCGCATGGCCGGGGCACTTGCGCACGGTGCGTTCTGGGCACTGATTGGCATAGTGGGCGCGCAGCTTGTTCCGGCGCAAAAGCTTGGGCTTGCCACCTCAATCATTTTTGGCGGCGTTTCGGCAGCCAGCGTTCTGGGTGTCCCTTTGTCGAGTTTTATTGCAAGCATGGCCGGATGGCGTAATGCCTTTATGCTCATTTCGCTGCTGGCGCTGGCGGCCGCCTGTGCATTATTCTGGACGCTTCCCGCACTGGCGGCGCCTCAGCCACTAAGGCTGCGTCTTTACTGTGGGCTATTCAAAAACCCGATGCTCATGTCCCTGTATTGTGCAACAGCCTGCATTATTTCGGCCCATTTTGCGGCCTTCACCTATCTGGAACCACTGTTGATGAAGGTCCATGGCGTACCGGCGGCTTCCGTATCGGGTTTGCTGCTGGTGTTCGGATTTTCTGGCCTGGCAGGGAATGTCATTGCCGGTAAGCTGATTGACCGGCATCTTAAAATGCTTATTTTCACGTCACTTCTTTTGAGTGCCCTCGCACTCGGTATGCTTGGTATGAGTAGCGTCGCACCTCTTCCTTTCTGGTTAATGGGGATGCTGCTTGCCTTGTGGGGAGCGGGTATTTCGATAGTATTCGTCGGGTTGCAGACGTGGTTGCTTCATAGCGCCGGCGATGCCGCACAACCGGCGTCAGCCATTTACGTCGCAATTTTTAACGCAGCGATTGGAACCGGTGCGCTTGCGGGTGGCCAGGTGTTAGCCGTGACAGGCTTTCAGGGGCTGGCGTTACTGGCAGCAGGTATTATTGTGGGCAGTATGATGCTTGTACTGGTGTTGAAAAAACCGTGAAGACGCACCAGACAATGCACCCCTTGCGTAAATAATTAGCTTTGACAGAAACGGAGCCGGTTGCCAAAGGGGTCATGGACTTCCATAACTTCTCCCCAATCCTGTTTGATGATTTCCGGGCGACCGTAACCATAACGTTTGTCGTGTAGTTCCTTTCTGAACAACGCAATATTGTTCATCGGGATAAATATCGTTGCGCCTGGGGTGGCGTCACCGTGATGTTCAGAAAGGTGCAACTGCAAACCATCGCGGATGATGCCCATATACAGGGGTAACTCGGGTGCAAACCGGTGTTCAAACTCAACGCTGAATGACAGAAATTCAAGATGCAATAAACACAGCGCCCGCGTCTTGCTCACCGCAGCTCTGACGCCCACTGAGTGCGAGTAGATGGTGTTGCTTACATCATGATAAGTTGATTCAGGATGAGTAGGTCACCGAAGCCAACACCTTTAGGTAAAAAGGAGTGTCAGATGGATTTAGAAACCGCACGTCTAACGCTTGAACCTTATAATGACTCACACTATGAAGGCTTAAGAAGAATGGATAGCGATACCCGTGTGATGCGTTATATCAACCACGGTATTGCTAAAACACCCGAAGAGACCTGGGAAGGTATCAGACGTGTCCAGGCCCGTTGGGAGCAATACGGGTACTCGTGGTGGGTTATCAAAGAAAAAGCGTCCGGGGAGATCGTTGGTGCCGCCTGCCTCCAGCACCTGGCAAACGTGGATGGCGCGCCGTTAGAGATAGGCTGGCGACTCGTCCCGGAACATCATGGCAAAGGTTATGCAACAGAAGCCGCTAAAGCGATTATTGCTTTCGCGGTAGAGCGAACAGGCACAACGTATCTGGTGGCTGTTGCCGATCCTGACAATATCCCCTCGCATCGCGTTATGCAGCGCTTAGGCATGACGTATAAGGCAATAGAGCAGCATTATGATGTGCCCTGCGTCGTTTATGAACTTACGCTTCAACGTTCTGAGTAAGGGTTATTAATCATTCTGGGGAGGGGAATATCCTTTCGCTCCTCCTCATAGCCGACAAGGTTGCGCTGTCGACGGGCATATGTGTACCAGATGCAGATGCTATTGCTGGCACATCAACGCAAGCAGCGAATCTTTGAGATACCCCTCCAGCAGAGATGCACAAATGCGTGTTTCATATGACATCATGCCCGCCGGTGGATGAAGCAGCCAGGCCCTAAAAGGCGGGACCGTGTAGTGGCTTAAAAGGGGGATTAGCGCCCCCTTTTCCATTTCGTTTTTGCAAACCGGAAATTGCAAAACACCGATGGCATGACCAGCTAATAACCAGGTGAGGACACTCCTCCAGTGGGTGGACTGAAATTTAACATCAACGGGAACATTAATGAGTTGGGCATCAGCGTTGATCAATGGAATGCGTTGGCTGGCAAATACGCCAGAGACAGCAGCAAATGGATAACCAGCCAGCGCATCCGGAGAGTCCGGATAACCCATTCTGGCCAGCAAAGCAGGGGAGGCGAGTAACACTCTGCGCACGCTACCAAGTGGACGGGCGACAAAAAAACCTTCTGAGACCTCTCCCAGCCTCAATGATAAATCCACCCCCTCCGTGACAGGATCGATGACGCGGTCGTTAAAAATGACATCGACCTGTAGCCCCGGATGTTCGTTCTGAAGCTGCAACAGTGCAGGCATCATCAGACTTTCCCCGGCAGAATAGGGCGCCGCAATACGGATTTTGCCTTGCAGCCCCCCATTGTCTTCATTCACGGAAAGCGCGTGCTCTGCCGCCTGAATGGCCGCTTTGCTTCGCTCATAAAACAGATTACCGCTATGTGTCAGAGACATGTTCCGCGTGTTGCGCCTTAGCAAACGCGTACCCAGATGTGCTTCCAGTTTATCTATTCTTTCACTGACGGCGGGTTGGCCAATGCCAAGATCGCGGGCTGCAGCCGACATGCTGCCCCGCTCAACGACCCTGATGAATATGCGCATTGCTGAGAAGAGATCCATTCAGCAATTATATCGGTTTTACCGATAAATGTAATTCAACACAGATATCTACTGCTCTTCTGCAAAATGATGAAAACTCGATGCTCAGGTAAGCGTTAAGCAAAATAGTAATCTATTTCATTAAGTTATTGGTGGAAGGTAATTATGTCAGATATCAGGCTTTTCATGTTCCAGTCAGGAACGCAGCAGTGTGAATATCAGCATATAAGGATGAATCAGGGCGTGGGAGAGAATTATGAAATTCCCGTCCCCTGGTTCTTGCTGACACATCCGGATGGTTTTACTCTGATTGACGGTGGTCTGGCTGTAGAAGGATTGAATGATCCCTTCGCCTATTGGGGAAGTGCGATAGAGCAGTTTAAACCGGTGATGTCAGAAGAGCAGGGCTGCCTGGAACAGCTTAAAAGGATTGGCATCGCCCCAGAGGATATCCGCTATGTGGTACTGTCCCATTTACACTCCGATCATACGGGGGCGATTGGCCGTTTCCCACATGCCACTCATGTGGTTCAGCGGCGAGAGTATGAATATGCCTTTGCACCTGACTGGTTTACATCTGGAGCCTACTGCCGACACGATTACGATCATCCTGAACTTGACTGGCTTTTTCTCGACGGCTTATCAGATGACAACTATGACCTTTACGGTGATGGCACGTTGCAGTGTATTTTCACGCCAGGGCATTCACCGGGACATCAATCTTTTCTCATCAGATTACCCAGCGGTACATATTTTACGCTGGCGATTGATGCGGCTTACACCTTAGATCATTACCATGAAAGGGCGCTCCCTGGCCTGATGACGTCCGCCACGGATGTCGCTCACTCTGTCCGCAAGCTGCGCCAGCTTAGCGAGCGATATAACGCGATATTAATACCCGGTCATGACCCTGAGGAATGGAAAAAAATCAGGCTTGCTCCCGCCTGGTACAGTTGAATCATTGCTCGCTCTGTAGTAGTGCATTGAATTTGGCCACCTGAACGGATGGGGTATGCCCACGCCAGAATAATACAGGTGCCCTGATGACAAAAAGGAATTTCAGTGCAGCGTTGAAACGTAAATTCGTTTAGCTAATTATTGTTCAGAACTACACCGTGGCTGAAACAGCCACTGCAACAATAACCCAGGGAGTCGGGAAATTACGGGGCGAGCGATAGGGGAATTAATATAAAGGTATTTAAGCGCCTTTTAATGTCACAGAGCCAAACCATAACTGTTTCATGTTTGGCTTAACGATTTGATTATTTCAGAAGCGAACTGAGATATTAACTCATTGCTGTGTTCGGATAGTAACGAAAAACGGGGGAGTTCGACGATAAGACGCTCTCTGGTTGGCGCGAAATAGTCGGGAGCATGCGGCCCTGTCTCTATGCAGCATTGGGCGAATCCCCATAAGATATCGAGTATTTCAACCGTAAGTAACTCATCGGCGCTATCAAGAATCTCTAATATAAATGGAAGGGCAATATATCCCGCTGGCGCCATAGAAACATGCTGATGACAGAGTCCGCACCAAAGCTTATGACTGGCGGTCATTGCTGCCTCGTGATCGTCAGATGCTAATTGTAATAATAGCTCAGGAACATCGTTTGCGGGTCCATATGCTGTACAGGATGAATTCCAGTTTATAGCATAGATTCTTTCCTCCAGTGATGCATTATTCATCGGTAATTTCCTTTGTTCTTAATGAGTATACTTAACTGCTTTTTCGCATTAACGATAATGTAACCAAAACTCGTACTGTTTAAAATAAATAGCCTTAAGCAGCACTGCTGCTATTATAACCATTTAGCGGTTCTAAAGTCAGTATCTAACCTCTCGATATTGATCGCTGTTTTAAGGAAAACCCCCATCCCACACATATTTACTTACGTTAATGTTCTTCATCTCACTTGGTGGATTAAGGATCTTAAGTCATTAATACAGGGACTGTCAGCGTCAGCGTTTTTTACCTGCCAGTACGCAACTGTAAAGCGGTATATCTCCAGGCCAAATAAGGATATCTTCTGATGCTCAGCCGTTTTATAACCTACGCAGTCTCTTTCTTTTTGCCATTGACAGGCTTCCTCATAAGTTTACCGGGGCACGCAGAATCTTTAACGGACAGGGCCGAATATCAACAGATAAGCGGGCTTATCAGGGAACCCCTCACGCTGTCCGTCACGTTAAATAACGGCCAGCCTGCAATACTTGATGCTTTTGTCACACGTCCGGTTAGCAAGAAGCCTTTGCCGGTTGTGTTAATCACCAACGGAACGACCGGTAAGGCCGAGTTTGACCGCTGGACGCTTAACCCAAACCGGTACTCCTCAACAGCAATCGCGTTTGCACGCCATGGATATGCTGCCGTGGTCGTCCTGCGGCAGGGATATGGTCAGTCCAGTGGCGCTGCGGAATATGCAGGACACTCGTGCATTCAGCCCTTTCATCTGCAGGCCGGAGAACAGGACATCCAAAATATGGTTGCGGCGCTTAACGCTGTGCGCCGGAATTCATGGGCATCCGTTGATAATGCGATGCTGGTTGGTATGTCCGCCGGTGGATTTGCCGTTATCGCAACGGGCGCAACAAATCCGCCTGGCGTAAAGGCAGTGATCAATTTTGATGGCGGCAGAGGGGCTATCGACGGGAAATCTCTCTGTGATAAGACGGGGCTGATGAAATCGTATGCGCAATACGGAAAAGCAGCGAAGCTCCCTTCACTGTGGCTTTACGCAGAAAACGATCAGTCATTTCCCCCGGATACAGGCAGAGAGATGTTTAATGCCTATCAGCAGGGTAAAAGCCCGGCCCGGTTCGTCGTCATGCCTCCTTATGGGAAGGATGGTCATGTCTTTATGGATTCTGCGCCGGAGAGTTTCTGGTGGAATACCGTTGCCACTTTTCTTGAGCAGTACCATCAGCCGTTTCAGGAGATAATCAGGCTTCCCGTCGTAAATCTCATTGAACCGCCAGCCCTCAATGCTGCCGGAAAAAAAGCCTTTTCCGAGTATGAAACAACGCAGCGATATGAAAAAGCCTTTGCTACCGATCCGGACGGAGACTGGGGCGCTGCATACTGGGCCAGAAACAGCCAGGAAGCTGCCGCAACGGCACTTAATATCTGTACAAAGGAACAACGCAAAGGGGCACCTCAATGCACGCTGTACGCTATCAACAATAATTACGCCGCAGAGAAAAGACACTGAAATAAGCGGATAGAACCGCGGTTCTGGACCAGCGTCGCTGACACCACTCTGTTTGCGTCATGCATAAAAAATCAGGTTTCACTCTGAATTAACGCGATGGTGTCGTCTTCCCGGCTGCCTCATCGAAGGCTTTTCGGGACGCCTCAATATCCTGCCATGTATCCCTGATCCAGTCGGTGAATCCGGCGAGGGGTTTTAGCATCGAATGACCACGGTCAGTGAGCTGATATTCCACCCTGGGTGGAAGCTCCGGGTAATAATAACGGTTAACGAGACCATCTCGTTCCAGGTTGCGTAGCGTCAACGTCAGCATACGCTGTGAAATATCGGGGATGCCGCGTCGGATGGCGCTAAATCGCAGGGGGATATCAGGCGAAAGCGACAGCAGCGAAATAACAAGGATGGTCCATTTATCACCCAGCCTTTCCAGCACACTCCCTGGGGCACACGGCGTCAGTTTCGGTCCGTCGGGTGTTTCAATAATCGGTCTGCCATTAATCTCACGCGCCATAACTTTTCTCCGCTGAAGGCTCCTGTTAGTTACCTCTGTGTAACCAGGGACCAAAAATGTGCCGTCTTGTGGAGGAAATCATAATAGTTCCATACTGTGACCTTCAATAGTTACTATCGAGAACTTTCATGAACAAAACAGCAGAATTTCTTGTTTTTGGCGCCACCGGACAACAGGGCGGAGCGGTGGCTCATGCGCTACGGGCGGCGGGCCGTGAAGTCAGGGCCTTTGTGCGTGATCCGCATAGCGAAAAGGCGCAGGCATTGATGGCGGCAGGCATCACGCTTGCCGTCGGTAATCTTTTTGACAGGGCTTCCATTGAGCGGGCAATGGTGGGTATCAAGGGGGTTTTCAGTGTTCAGAGCAGCTCTCCGCAGGGAGAGATAAGTGATGAGCAGGAGATCATTCAGGGAAAAGCCATTGCAGACAGCGCTCTGGCGGCCGGAGTCAGCCATCTTGTTTACTCTTCGTCCGGCGCGGCGGGGAAAGGCCCTACAGGTATGGGGCATTTCGACAGCAAGTCGGAAATAGAAAATTATATCCGCTCTTTGCCACTTGGCTGGACGATCACGCGTCCGGCCAGCTTTATTGAAATGCTGATGCTGCCCGGTATGGGGCTGAACACCGGGAATTTTTCCTTCTTCATGCAGCGTAACCAGCCAATGCAAATGATCACGCTGGACGATCTCGGGCGTATCAATGCCCGTATTCTGTGTAACCCGCAACAGTTCGCCGGAAAAGTGCTGGAAATCTCCAGCCAGACGCTGACAGGGGAGGATCTGGAGCGTGCTTTCTCAAACGCCGCAGGTTTCCCCATCCACTATCAGCGCTTTCCCGACGCACTATTAAAACAAAACAGCTTCCTTCGTCGGCTTACTGAACTGGTAGATAATGGCATTGTCGCGGGCGTTGCTGATATTCCGGCACTGGAAAAGATGTTCGGTGAAATGATGAAATTGGATCAATGGCTTGCGGGACCCGGAAAACAACACTTTCAGGCTGCACTTAACGCCCCACAGGCTGAAATCTCGCTACGATAAACCTCTATCGACAATGCTCTGGCTCACCGGCCACGTTATTCCAGCGTGGCCTTTGCTAACGGCACATCTGACGTAGCGCCCCCCGCCATCTGAGCCGGGACGGCGCGAAAGGGATTCATTGAGATTGCATAGCCATAAGTTTGCCGGAAACGCACCGCGAACAGCGATCAGAAACGGTATGTCACCTTCAGGCTTCCGGTGGGCGATGTTTTTCGCTGAACAATGGGGCTATTACGTGCATCCCCCGTCAACTGCGTAAAGCCAGCTTCGGTAATCACGCTCCAGTCCTGATTAATCTTGTACGTCCAGTCAATATTCGTGGACCAGGCATAAATGCCGGAACCGGCATCATATCGCGTAAAGCCCGATGCGGCCGACTGCGATGCGCTTACCCCGTAGTAAGTCTGCATATATTTGCTCGTCCCCCAACTGCCGGTTAGCGCCAGCGTCACGGCATTGCTCGATGACTTATAGAGCGGGCTGACGATGCCGAAATGCAAGGCCGTACCATTGTCTCGCTCAGAAAGGGGCACCTCAGCCTGCAATTGCATATTAAGCCAGTCGGTCACCTCATACCCCAGGGTCGGCACACCGATAGCTGAACCTTTGATATCGCCCATACCGCGCAAATAGTCGTTGCCGCCGTTTATCGAGTCGCTGTCTACGTCACGATCTTTACGGCCTGCACGGTAGCTCAGCGCTGCGCTGTAATTAAATTTGCCGATGTTGTTGCCGTAACCGAGACCGCGCGTGGTGCTGACGAAGAAGCCATTTGCCATAGCGTAATCAACTACCAGGGCAGTGTTGACACGACTTTTATCCGAACCCGAATAGTAGGGCGCAACATCCACACCTCCACCCAGGGTCAATTCATTGCTCTGTTTCTGTTCCGCCGCCAGTACCGGGGTGGTCAGTAATGCCAGGACAACGCCCGGCACCATTTTTTTCAGGCTGCGGCACGGAAATGAACAGGGGGACTCAGGATGCAGGTTTCTGTTTTTCATTAAAGAAGTCCTTGTGGATTCAACTGATTACAAGACAAAAGGTTGTTAATCGCCAGAATGCTCAGTGTGAATGCTTACCCTAAAGTTCTCATGAGCCAAAAATGAAGAAATGCTGAAGCAAGTGCCAGTGCTGCAAACCTGATGGATTTCCTGCTACCGTCTGTTCTTCAGACGATCTTCATTCACTGTTGATACAGTAACCATTGTGAAAATTCTCCTAATCGAAGACGACCTGGATCTGGGCAACGGCGTGCGTATCGCCCTTGCAGATCAAGGGTTTGATGTCATATGGGTTCGCCGCAAAGAGGATGCGCTGCATCAGATCGATGCCTGCGTGCCGGAACTCGTGTTGCTTGACCTCGGGCTGCCCGACGGTGATGGCATGAGCCTGATGACGTACATGCGTCAGCAGCTCAAAGGGATCCCCGTCATCATCCTGACTGCGCGAGGCACGCTGCAGGATCGCCTGAGCGGGTTGGATGCCGGTGCAGACGACTATCTCGTCAAACCTTTTGTTCTGGCCGAATTGTTGGCCAGGGTGAGGGCGCTTGCGCGCCGCAGTTATGGTTTTAAAAATGAGGTGATAGAGATTCGGGGGTTAACGCTTCATGTGCCGACCCGACGCGTGACAGTGAGCGAACGTCATATTGAATTGACGGCCAGTGAATACGCGCTGCTTGAAATTTTAATGTTGCGCACCGATCGCGTGCTGACACGCAGGTTTCTGGAAGAGAGGGTATTCGGCGCAAAAGAAAATATGAGCAACGCGCTTGATGTGCATATGGGCAATTTGCGTCGCAAAATTGGCGAAGGCTATGTACGAACGGTGAGGGGCGTAGGGTATGTCATTGATACCGTGCCGATCCAGAAAGGGGAAGGCTGATGCGAAATTTCTGGCGACAACTGAGAACCCCAACGCTTGTCCGGCGAATTATGGTCGCTCAGATGCTCCTGCTTACACTGCTTTGGTCTCTATTTCTGACCTTCGTTTTGTGGGAGGACTTGCGCAGCCCCTCGATACTCACGGGCAGTAAGACCTACGACGCCGTTTTTACCCTGGTTCAGAGTATGGGCGAGCGACCGCAGGAGCGAACCGTCGTGCTTGACGCGTTCAGCAAGGCGTTGCGGGAAGGTTATGGCGGCGGTGAAGATCCAGAGCTCTCAATCAGCCTGATTGTTCGCAAGAATAAAGCACTCATTTATTCATCCCCTGGCGCGCCGACAGGGGTGATAAATACCCGGTTTGGGGAGATTCAGCGTATCCAGAGCGAAGGGCGCGCCTGGAGTGGCCGAACGCTCAAGTCAGACAACGCTGACGTGGAGGTAACGCTTGTTACCCCTGCCGCAGGCTGGAATTTCTTTTTTTATCTGAACTCGCGTGGTTACTACATATTGCCGCTGCTGGTGTGCATTCCTTTTCTTTTGTTTCCAGCGTGGTTATCCATCCGTATTGCAATGCGCCCGTGGAACAAAGTGGTTAATGAAGTTTCCTTACGACCGTCAGACGATCTTTCGCCCTTAAAAGAAGTGCCAAAGCACAGGGAGCTTCGCCGGATGGTTGATGCGATCAATGTCTTTCTTGCCAGGGTGCGGGAAAGCACGGAACGGGAACGGGTATTTATTGCTGATGCCGCTCACGAGTTACGTACGCCACTCGCGGCAATGCGTATCAATGTTGAAGCGTTGCAGTCCTATGTCAGCAGCGACAGGCAACAGGAGTTGCTGGCAGGGATTATTCGCAGCAATAGCCGTGCGGCGCGTCTCGTTAATCAGTTGCTATTGCTGATGCACAGTGAAGCACGCATTGACACGGTAATGGCGCCTGTGCCGCTGACGACGCTCATACAAGAACGTATGGCGGCGTTGTCACCGCTGGCTGCTGAACGCCGGATTGAGCTTGAGTTTTACTCCCATGACGAAACCTGGGTGACCGGCGTAAGGGAACGCCTGATGTCGCTTATCGACAACGTCATTGAAAATGCCGTGAAGTACAGCCCGCAGGGCGGACGGGTTGAGGTAGAGGTCCGAACACGCGATGAATCCACACAGTTACGTGTCTCAGACGCCGGCCCCGGTATTCCCGTTGAATTGAGGGAGCGCGTATTTGATCGATTTTTTCGCGATCCCAGGCAGATGCAAAGCGGAAGCGGCCTGGGCCTGGCCATCGTCAAGGCGGTTGCCCAGCAACACAACAGCAGCGTAAGCCTCAGTACATCTGCAGAAGGTGGACTGATGGTGACGATTGATTTCCCAACCCCCAGGGACGCCTGAAACACAACATCTGATCCCTGCCTGGCGGAGGGCCTCTACCAGAACAATGGAGTTGAAAGTGAAATACCTGTCTCTGGCAACACTGTTCTTTTCAATCTTCATGAGCGGGTGCGCCATCACCGTCAGTGATTTAAAAAGCAGCCAGTCATCTTTTGATGGCAGTTTTACCAGCCAGACGGGGCCCTCCGATACCTATCGAACCTTACGGCACATGGCAAGGCAGTGCCTGGAATATGAGGCCTATTCAGGAAATCCGGTTATCGTATTAAGTGAGTTTGACGCGGAGCACAAAGAAGGTGAGATCAACCAAAAGTTCCTTGCGGATGGACTGTTGATTAACAACACGTTTATTCAGGTAGAAAGTCAGGATAGCGACAAAGCGAAAGTCAGCTTATATACCACCAAGAATATCCTGAGTGTGGGGATCCGGTCGCCAAAAATAGGTGATATCAAGCGCTGGACCGGCGGGGATAAAACGTGTTAGCTCAACACGTTTGTAGAGATTCAGGCTTGTTCTCAGATGGCGTGGCGGGTCGTCATGCTGTTTTGACGTATTTAAACTCAACGGATTAACCCCGCCAGCAATATCAGGATCGCAAGATGTGTCCGGCTAATGAAAACAGATTTTGCCTATGCTGGTATTTCAGGAAGAAGAAAAATACCCGCAGAATATCCGCTTCTCGCTCATTTCTCCGCTGACATACGCCGGGCCAGCCAGGCTCCCCAGAACAGACTGGAAAAGAAGCGAATCGGGGCCGCAAATCCGGCGCCAAAGAGTAAGGCAAAGACATCATCTTCTGATCGGGGTGGCTCTGCGCCCTGCAGAATTTTGTTCATTTTAGACCGGACCTCTTCGGGGGCTGCACCATTCATTCGCCAGCGATTTGCCCATGCGGCCATCAGCACGGGTTGCGATGCGTAAGCGCGATAGTTTCCTGCAACGACCAGCGGGGCATTCGGCTTCAGACGCATCGCAATCTGCGCCAGAATATCGTGCTTTGCCTCATCGCCTGGCAGATGGTGCAACACGCCAATCATGATGGCGGCATCGAAGGCGGGGGAGGTATCCAAATCAGAAACCGCACCGGGAACTGCTTCAACCCGGTTTGCTATTCCGGCACTGGCGATATTGGCACGGGCAAGATCCAGCATTGGTTGAGAGGGATCGACGGCGACAAAAGACCAGCGTGGCTCCAGTGTCGCAGCGGCGATGATCTCCCCGGCTGTTCCTCCGGCCCCCACCACCAGCACACGCGCAGGCTTCGCTTCACCCAGCGCGGCAGAGAGCATACATGCAGAAAGTTCGTGGCAGGCATCGTATCCGGCCAGCGCAATCCGGCTTTGTTGTGCGTATTCCCCTGCGCGAGTGGCGTCGAATTTAGCAGCAGAATCTTGTGTCATGGCATCTCCAGGCAGCTATCCAGGTAATAGGTCATTCTCTCTCGTTGACGTAGAATAAAAGATTCTGGGTAATAAAGTTCGGGAAAGACATGATTGAAAGTCTGAATATTCCACGAAGATATGATCGGTTGACGGCCTTCCTGCACGCTTTTCCGCTCCATGTGGAACAGTGCGATTCGCCAACGTCGGCAAACCTGCTGATTATCAATGTGAATTGCTCAGGCGGGCCGACCCATTTGCTCTACCGCGCCAGAACATCGGGTGGCCTGCCTGCCGGGGCGACACTGTGCGCCGCCGCGAGGGTAGATTTTGGCGGCAGTGCGAACCCACTGGTTAGCGCATTACCGGACGAGCTGTGCTTTTCCGTGGCGGAGATGCCGCAATTACTTGGCCTGTCTGAACTGATCGTGGCGGAGTACGACGTGAACCGTTGCGGTGGCGGTGCCGTCCAGACCCGGCTGTGCGAAGTCGTGGTGGTATTAGCCATTCGTCGGGCAATCGCGCAGGGAACCGTGGATGCAGGGCTGTTAGCGGGACTTGCCCACCCTAAACTGCACAGGAGCCTTGTCGCCATACACGATGATCCGGCGCGGAAATGGCAGATCCCCGACCTGGCTGCGATTGCCGGAATGTCCCGCGCGCAATTTATCGAGGTGTTCAGGAAAACGGTTGGCGCCTCGCCGGGGGCATATTTGACCAACTGGCGTTTAGCGCTGGGCGCGGCCAAATTACGATCCGGACGGAGCGTTAAATCCGTCGCCGCGATGGTGGGCTTTGGCAGCGCTGAGGCATTCTCGCGCGCATTTATGCGTAAATTCGGCTATTCGCCTGGGAAGTGCAAAGTGCAAGGAAACCATAACGACGCGGCATAATCAGGCTGGTCTGCCGCAACCCGCCATTGTGGTCTGCTACTGGCTGGTTTATTCACATCTTTGAGGGGAACTGTAATGTCTCAAATGACGCTTCACTTTCAGTGAGCCAGTCAGACCGCGTCATCCGGTGCGGCTGGTGGGCTATCCGGCTCCCAGGAAATAATATCGCCGGGCTGACACTGCAGCGCCTCACAGATTTTTCCCAGCGTATCAAAACGAATACCTTTAACCTTCCCGGACTTGAGCAGCGAGAGATTCTGCTCGGTGATGCCCACAAAGGCTGCCAGCGCTCTGGACGTCATTTTCTTCTCTACCAATACTTTGTCCAGATGAACCACGACAGCCATAATCAGATAAACTCCTTATTTTCTTCTTCCGCTCTGATCCCCTCAACCAGGGAGTGAAACGTCACAAGCAGCAAGCCGCCCGCTAATAACAGAACAATATCGCCAATCAGCAGGGTGACCTGGTAGAAATGTTCCGGCCACCAGACGACCAGAGGGATCAAAAAGCGGCACACTGGCAGGACGATCCCAAGACTTAGCATCACTATCGCAATTTTACGTACACTGTGCGCCAGCGCCTGAGTGAGGATCTGTTTTTGGCGTACCAGTTGCGTGACTTTCATACCTTGCCAGATAGCAAAAGCAAACAGCCCCGTCGGGAAATAGAGAATCACCAGCAAAAGTATCTGGTTAAGTGACGATACCGTCGTGGTTGGCAAATTATCGCCCTGAATCTCGGCGACCCTGAGCATACTGGAAATAAAAAACGACGAACCCGTGAAATACATCCACAGCGGTGTAATTACCGCCAGGATGAGAAATAGCGGTAGCACGCCTGCGATGAGCGCCAGGCTGATTTTATTTCTCGCACCTTTCACATTGAACCTTCCTGAATAATACGCACTATTTTAAGACCAGTATGCTAAAGCATGACATAAGCATCAGCGCGATAGCAATCTTGCTGGCGTTCAGACCTTTAGAGCCGCGTTTTAGCCAGGGGTTTGGCCATACGCGGTAGACACCAAAAGCGATATATGATGCCTGAATCGCCCAGGTCAGCATTCTGAATAAGTAACCCGGCTTACCGAGGTGCGTTATTGTCTGCATCATCTCCACGCAGTAAATAATAATGCCAACGGTCAGGATATAATTGACTAAGCGAAGTTTGTAATGCGAAGCCCAGTTTCCGCACACAAACAACATGGTCGAAGCAAAGGCGAGTATTGCCCAGAGAATATCAATCCAGTTCACGGTGTGCCTCTGTTTCAGACGATGGCTGGGTGAGTAACAGCCGAACAGCCGGACCAATCACCGGCCATCCCGTGTCGGAGAGGATAACCACGGCGCTTTTACGCTGCGGATCCAGGGCGATAGCGCTGGCAAACCCCGAGGACTCGCCGTCATGCCAGGTGATATCGCGCCCATGTATGCGGGTTGTAAACCAGGCATAACCAATCCGTGAATCGGGATCGTCAGTGGCAAATCGCGGCGGCATCGCTTCGCTTCCTGCGAGTTTTCCTGCCAGTAACGCCTGCGCATAATTTGCCATATCGACAATGGTCGATCGTACCCCCGCGGCGGGGGTAAATGCGTGCAATATCCACGGCGCTTCACTGAATCCGGAAACTGACCAGCCGTGGCTGAATGTAGGGATGTCGGGTGTCGAATCGTCTGCGATGACGGAGCTTTTCATTTGCGCTTGCGCAAAAACCCGTGTGTGCAACAACGTGGCAAAAGATTGATGTGATGCGCGCGCCAGCGCCAATCCCAGCAGGGCATAGCCGGTGTTGGAGTAATCAAACTCGGCGGGTTTTTCAACGCGGGTGGTGTTCACCATCTCTATTAATGTCTCGTCATCGTAATCCCAGAAATTGTCACGCAGGATGATGGCCTTAATCACCTGAATTTTCTGTCGTAATGATGTCGCCAGCGGCGGCAGGCCAGAGCGATGTGATGCCAGTTGCTCAAGTGTTATATCGCTCGCCGGGCCAGTGATTTCCGGGACGAGTTCTCCTACGCGGGTTTGTGCCGTTGCTTCGCCGCGTCGCTGCGCTTCAATCAGCAGGCTGCTGGTCATGGTTTTGGTCAGGCTGGCAATTTCATACTGTTTTGCATAATCACTGTTCCACAGAGCATATTGTACGCCTCGCGGGGTGATGAAGGCGGCGGCAACGCTGCCTCTTGATCCTTTCAGCAAAGGGGTTAAAAACGAGGCTACCGTTGCATCTCCCGTCTGATGCAAGGACGGTGAATGAAATCCGGGTTGCAGGTAGATCCCCGCCGCTATCAGCGACACAAAAGCTGTACCGGCGGCTAACAACCGCGTACGACTGCGCACAGAGTGCTTCTTCATAGTTGTCCGCCTCAGAATTCATACTGAATCAGTGATGACAGGGTGTACTGCATTCGGCTTTTCACTAACGGACTCTTACCCGCCTCATCAAACAGGTATGCCGCGCGACCGCTCACCCCTGCGGCTACGTTTTCGCTAATGTGCCAGACCAGCCCGGTAGTCACTCCACCAAGCTGGAAACCCGATGACGGGCGATAGACAGAAAAATCAGAGCGTTGCGCCTGGCTTGTGGTGACACCGTAATGGCGCTGCTGATAACCGCTGTTCGCCCAGGTGATATCGCCAGCGACCGAAAAATCGACATCCCGCCAGTGCCATAGCGTTGCCTTCACGCCACTGTTTAACGTCATACCCGGCCCCTGCGTTTCGCCCCCGTATCGGTGATTTTGTGTTGCGCTTAATGCGCGCAGCCATACCATCCAGTCCTCACGTTGATATCGCAATTCCGAACCCGCCATGAGGATGTCGGACAGGTCTCCCATCCCTTGCAAGTCACGGTTTTTTCTGCCGGAAAATGGGTAATTGAACACCTCTTTTCGCCCCTGATCCGGTGTTAACAGCAGGCTCACGGCAAACGGGGAATCCGCTGGCAGCGTCCATGCCAGACCGTCTGTAGACAGATCCCAATATCCCCAGCCATCACTCTTAAGGCTTACGCCACCTTTGAGTAACGGACCTGGCGCAGCGTGCTGTGATCCTGAATAGACGGGGCTGACTGCAACGCCGAGACCCGCGTACCCGGACAGATCCGCGCTGTGTAAAGGAACGCAAAACACGATTCCCGCAAGCGAAACGCCATATTGCAGACTTCTTTTCATTCGATGCCTCTCCTGGCAAACGGTAGGTTGAAGTGTGTGCAGGCTAGCCTGGTGTTTATCGTTTTACAATAAATTTTTATTGTTTTATATTAAGCCAACTGCGAGGGAAAATGATTTAAGGAAATGGCGATGGCAGGGTGCACAGGTAAGAAATGTGTTGTGACAGGCGCGACGCTCAGCATTGCGCCTGACGAGGCCCATTTGACGGTGCAGTGAGTGTTATCGCTGAAAACCGGTAGCTTAAAAATGGCTAAGCATATGATCCAGAAAAGCGCGTACCGCAGGATTGGAACGTCGACTTTCATGCCACACAGCCGACATATCATGCCGCTCCACCGCGAAATCACAGAGCAGCGGAACAAGCTGTTTGTCGCTTACCCGGGACGCCGCCATAAAATTCGCGGCCATACCGATTCCGGCGCCGGCAACAATGGCGGCAATGACGGCTTCGCTGGTATCCGCAATGATCGTTGATGACGGCACAATGTCTATCTCGCGCTCCCCGACGCGAAACGGCCAGCGAAAAAGCTGCCCTGTATTTTGATAACGCAGATTAATCGTCGTATGCCCGGATAAATCATTGGGATGCAGCGGAGGGGCGCTGCGGGCTAAATAGTCAGGCGAGGCATAACAACCTATCTGATAGGGCGGAAGGCGACGCAACAGGAGGTTGGAATCCGCGAGCTCGCCAAGTCGAATGGCAATATCAATATTCTCATCAACGAGGCTTACTCGCTGGTCGCTCAGGCGTAGATCAATGGTCACTTTTGGATGAAGTGCGCAAAAGGCGGGAAGGAGAGGGGCAATCATATGGATACCCACCGGCAGTGACGCCGCAATGCGTAATATCCCTGCGGGCTCCGCGCGAGCGTGTTTCGCTATCTGTTCAATCTCCTCCGCATCCCGTAGCAACCGTAAAGCCCGCTCATGCAGTTCGCGCCCTTCGGCAGTTAACACCAGTGAGCGTGTCGTTCGGGTGAATAAGGTAATACCGAGCTGCTTCTCAAGGCGCTGAATACTTTTACTGATGGCTGAGGGGGAAACAGAAAGCGAACGGGCAGCGGCACTATAGCTACCCAGAGCGCCTGCGCGAGCGAATGCAATAAGACCCGTGAGTCTCTCAAAACCGATTTGTTCCTTCATGGCATAAGTAAAGCGAAATTCAGCCATATTATCAACCTGGGTTATTGATCCTATGCTCTGTCACCTGAGGTCTTTTAACGCGAGATGATGATGACTGAGATGATGAAAGCGGTACAACTCCATGCGTTTGGCGGGCCAGAAAACCTGCTTTATGAAGATGCACCCAGACCACATGTGGGCAACGACGATGTCCTGGTGCATATGCAGGCGGCCAGCCTTAACCCGCCGGACTGGTATCTGCGCGATGGCTTTCGCACACTGCCACCGGAATGGCGCCCCGATCCCGTTTTTCCCCTTATTTTGGGCACTGACGTATCAGGCATCGTTGCCGCCGTCGGTAAAAATGTGACTGCGTTTCGCCCCGGAGATGGCGTCTATTCGATGGTGCGTTTTCCTGAGAAGGTGATGACGGGCGGCGGCGCCTATGCAGAATATGTCAGTGTTCCTGTATCTGAACTGGCACTCAAACCCCAGGGGATTGGGCATGTGGAGGCCGCCGCCGCGCCAATGTCGCTGCTTACCGCCTGGCAGTTTCTTGTCGACACGGGGCATGATGCGGTTAATCCCTTCCAGCCTTTTCCTCATAAATCCGTGCCATTAAAAGGCCGGACGGTGCTGGTCAATGGCGCTGGCGGCGGCGTGGGGCACCTTGCCGTGCAAATCGCCCGCTGGAAAGGGGCGAAGGTTATCGCTGTGGCCTCTTCGCGCCATGAGGCGCTGCTGCGTGAGCTGGGGGCCGACGAATTTATCGACTACACCACAACGGCAGCCGATGAGGTGGTCAGCAATGTGGATCTGGTTCTCGATGCGGTGGGCGGGGCGCATATGGAACGCTTTCTGCGTTGTATAAAGCCAGGCGGGGCTCTATTTCTGGTTAACCCTTTGGGTTTTTCCGCAAGGGATGAGGCCGCGCAAAAAGAGATTACGGTCTCTTCCACCCAGGTACGCTCCAGCGGCGCGCAATTAAATGAAGCAGGCCGTCTTCTGGAAAATGGCCTTGTCCGGGTGGTTATTGACAGTACCTATCCGTTAGCCCAGGCCTGCGCTGCCCATCAGCGTGCTGCGATGGGCGGGATTCAGGGTAAAATTGTGCTGACAAACCTCTGATAATGACTCCCCTTACGAGTTAATGAATAGATCGCAGGGCTATGCGGCACAGGGGCATGACTCTATACTTATCAACGGTTCAGGTCAGGCTATACCGGGTCTCTGTATCGCCTGACCTCCTTGCGGTAAAAATGGCTTTTCCGGCATACAGTGTGTGATGGTGAAAAACAGAAGATCTCAAAACTATGATAACAACCGATGAGATTCACTTTGCTGAATGGCAACTCTGGCCCCAGCTAAGGATTCTGTTGCACCGGGGTAAGCCGGTAAAAATTTCTGCCAGAGCATTTGATGTTCTGGTGGTTCTGATAAGGGCAGACGGTAAAGCGGTCAGTAAAGCGTCTCTCCTGACCCAGGTGTGGGGAAATGAAATCGTCGAAGAGAACAATCTTCAGGCGCAAATTTCAGCGCTTCGCCGCCTGTTAGGGCGAGACCGGCATCTTCTTGTTACTGAGTTTGGCCGTGGCTACCGCTTTAACATCAAGAACCTACCGTTGCAGGCATCTCCTGACCCGGAAATACCGGTTCCGCTTGTTACCCCCTTTCTACGCTCGATTTTAGGGCGCGACCAGGCGGTGCAGGAACTCTGTGCCCTGCTAAATCAGCACCCTTTGGTGACGATAACCGGTTCAGGCGGCGTGGGTAAGACGCGTCTGGCATGGGAAGTGGTTAACCAGGTGCACCCGCAATTTCCCGATGGCGTCTGTGTGGCGGAACTGGCCCATATTACCGACGCATCCAGCGTGCTCTCCGTTATTTCCCAGGCGTTACATCTTCCCTTAGCCGGTATTGAGCAGGATGCCGATTTACGCCAACAGCTCGCGCGACGTCGGTGTTTGCTGCTTATTGATAACTGTGAGCATGTGACGAGCGAACTGGAACCGCTGATGACGCGGCTTCTGAGACTGGCTCCCCGGATCAAACTGTTATTGACCAGCCAGGTGGCGCTCCAGGTGGCTGGTGAACAACAATATTTACTCCCGCCGTTGCAAGTCCCGCACGAAGAGGGCGCCGATAACGCCTCGTTAATCTCTTTTGCCAGCGTCCGTCTCTTTATTGAGCGTGTCCAGGCCAGTGCGCATGATTTCCATCCCTCAGCGCATGAACTGGTGTTGATTGGTGAATTATGCCGTCATCTTGATGGCTTACCCCTGGCTATTGAACTTGCGGCCTCCCGTCTGCCCTTTATGAGTGTGAGTGAGATTTATCATCGGCTTGAGGACCGCTTCCCGTTATTGAGCAATACCCACCGTTCGCTGGAGCCCAGACATCAGAAAATAGTGACGACGCTGGAGTGGACTTATCAGTTACTCAACGCGCGTGAGCAGCGATTATTCAGAATGCTGGGCATTTTTACCGACACGTTTAGCGTGGGATCCGTCAGTGATTTTCTGCGTACAAAGGACAACCATAGCTGGCAGGTTATTGACGATTTGCAGCGCTTGTTGTCTCTGTCGCTGATTCAGGTCAGTAGTCAGGCGCCTGTTACGCGTTTTCGCCTGCTGGAAACCATGCGCCAGTTCGCCTGCGTGAAGCTCAGGGAGGAGGATGAATATGTTGCGCTTGCAGCCGATTTTGCCCATTACAATAGCGTGCTGGTGGAACAGGCGCAGAGTGACTGGCTTAGCTTGCCAACGGAGCAGTGGCGGGAGCGCTATCGTCCCATCCTTAATGATTTGCGACGCGTTTTACAGCAAACATTAACTGAGGGGCGCGATCCCTCTACAGGGCTTGCGATCTTACAGGCGATGACGCCGTTCTGGATTGAATACTCACTCTATGATGAGTGTCAGCGTCATATTCATCCTCTGCTCTATGAAGATAACGCGCGGGTCGTATTAACGTTACACCAGAGAATGCATCTGTGCGCCGCAGCAGGTAAGGCATCGACCTGGGCAAAAGGCCCCACATCTGAAACCCATTTGGCCTGGCAAACCGCACTGACGCTGGCAGAAAAGCTTGACGACAAAGAGATACGTTTACAGGCGCACTATGGGTTATGGCTGTATTGCCTGCGCACGGGCGCTCTCGGTAAAGCGCGTGAACATGCACAGTCAATGTGCGAACTGGCGCGGTCCATCAATGATGCAGAAGCCCATGCCGCCGGGCTGCGTATTCTCGGTGTCTCCCTGCATTTTTTAGGTCAGCATAGCGAAGGCCGCCATTATCTGTTGCAATCTTTGGCCTGGTACGCGCAGGAAAGTATGAGCCACTCCTTTCGTTTTGGTCTTGATCAGGAGACCGCCGGCATGGCTTTTCTGTCTCGCTTACTCTGGGTTCAGGGTGAGTATAAGGCCGCAAAACAGATGGCGTTACGCGGCGTTAAAAAAGCCGCGCGTTTGCAGCATGCCTGTTCTCTTTGCTGTGCGCTCGCCGAGGGCGCCTGTATGACAGCGGCGCTGGAACGCCGTCCGCGTTGGGTGGTCAGGGCCGCGAACTGGCTTGTTCAACTGGCAGAAAAGCATGATTTGTATTTCTGGAAGACCTACGGCGAGCTGTTTCTTGTCTGGGCCCAACAGTTCAGTCATACCGATGTCAGTCAAACCACACTGTTCAGTTCGCTGCGGGCGACGGGATTAGACTGGCAATACTCCCCTCTATTGTCAGAAATTGATGGCGCGCTGGCGCAGAAAAGCGCCAGCGAGGGGCAAGATAACTGGTGCGCGCCAGAACTGATGCGTCTTTGCGCCACGCAATCACCAGCCCAGGGGCGACGTTTATTGCTGACACAAGCGTTGGATAAAGCGCGTCAGCAGCAGGCCCACGGCTGGGCTCTGCGTATTGCCTGTTCACTGGCAACCGTTCAGGCTGATGCCGGGGAAAACGGGGCGGCTAAACAGTTAATTCAGAAGGCCTTAAACGATGTCGATGGTTCACACAGGGCAACAGAAGTAAGGAATGCGCTGGCCCTGTGTGCCCGAATAGGGCGTTAATCTTTACGTCTCCCGGCAATAAGCATCCCGCTGAGTACGAGAGCGGCCCCCGCCGCAGAAATCAGCGTCCAGCTCTGCGTTGCCTGCCATAACCCGGTGGCTGTCAGGGAACCACAGGCGCCACCTATAAACATAACGCACATAAAGAGGGTGTTCAGACGGTTTCTGGCATCCGGGCGCAAAGCGTAAATGGTGTGCTGGTTTGCTATCAGTACACATTGTTCGCCCGCATCCAGCAACAGAATGCCCACCACCATCCCCGTCATACTGTTCCAGCCCCAAAAAACAATCCAGGCCAGCAGCATGAGAATGACGCCCAACATCACCATCCGGAAGGGGCCCTGACGATCGCTGAAACTACCCGCCAGAGGGGCACACAGAATGCCGATTAACCCCAGCGCCGCCAGCGTTCCGGTTACCCCCGCGCCGTAATCGTAGCGATGGGCTAACCAAAATGGGAGTACGGTCCACAGCACGCTGAACGAGGCAAACAGCATGGCTTGTGTCAGCGTTGCCTTGCGCACCTGCGGTTCGCTTTTCCACAGTTGGCCGAGCGAACGCAATACCGCCAGATAGTTAAATGTTGGCGCAGGCAACGACTGCGAAGGCAAAATGCGCACGATAAAAACGATGGCCAGCAGCGTCATGAGCGCGCCGAACAAAAAGACACCCCGCCAGTCGAAATACTGACCGATAAGACCGCCAATCGCCCGCCCGGCAAGGATACCGGCGAGAACGCCGCTCATCACGGTACCCACGGTTTTACCCCGGGATGACGGCCCGGCGAGAGAGGCAGCCAGCGGCACGATTTGTTGGGCCACGGTTGCGGACATGCCCGTAATAAAAGAGAAAAACACCAGCACGGTCGCCGTTGGGGATAACATCATGCCGAGCAGCGCCAGGAAAAGCACCTGAGCCTGGCGCAGGATAAGCCGCTGACGTTCAATATAATCGCCTAATGGAATGAGAAAGAATAAACCCGCCGCATAGCCTAACTGGGTCGCCATGGGGATCAAAGAAACTGCATTTCGTTCATTGGGAAAGGCACCCGCAATCAAATTCAGAACGGATTGATTAAAATAAATATTCGCCACCACGATACAGCAAATAATAGCCAGCATCAGGATCCTGGCAGAAGAAAGCGCGTGGTTGTGGGTCTGCATTGACCACTCCTCACCCTGAATAAAATGTTGTCGCAGTATAAGAAGAGGTGCTGCTTAACGCTTTGCGCGTTTTTTTCAGACGTCTGAATTCTGCTGCGCAAGCCCCTGAATGCATTATTTGTTACTCATATTCTTCATCTGGTCATTGTGCGTAATATGAGGAACAACACATGGATTTAAAACTGACAGGAAAAGTGGCCCTGGTCACCGGAGCCCGAACCGGCATTGGTTTTAGCATTTGCGAAGAACTGGCGGTAAACGGGGTGCATTTAGTCATGGTATCCAGACAAGAGTCTGCCCTGATCCTGGCCGCGAAGAAGATTGCCGATAAATATGGCGTTTCGGCGCTGCCTGTTGCTGGTGATGTGACCGATCCCCACCTCCCTGCACGGGTGGTTGAACATGCAGAAACGGTTTATCAGGGAATTGATTTACTGGTTAATAATGCCGGAAGAGCGCATGCGGGTACTCTGCTCACCACGTCGGAAGAGGACTGGCAATTAATGACGGAGACCAAATTCTCTGCCATGCGACGCTTTTGTAAGGCGGTTATTCCCGGCATGCAGAAGCGAAACTGGGGGCGCATTGTTAATATTTCTTCCATCGGCGCTATCTATCCAAACCCGCAACTTACCGTCTCACATGCCCTGAGTGCGGCAATTAACAATCTGACCCGGAGCTTAGCGTTGAGCGTGGCGCCGGATGGTATCCTGGTCAATGCTATAGGTGTGGGCGCTGTCGCGACCGATAACTGGGCGCAGAATATGCTGCCGAATGTCCGCCATCGGCGCCCTGAACTGGCTGAAAAAACGGACGACGAGGTGATGGCACTGCTGGGTAAAGAGAAAACCCCGGTGGGGCGCTTTGGGCTTCCTGAGGATATTGCGGCGATTACGGCTTTCCTGCTCTCAGACCGAAATCAGTTTGTTACCGGGCAGACAATTGAAGCGTCAGGTGGGGCAGAGCGATTTATGTGATTTTTTCCACGTTTGGCTGAACCGCGTCGCAAAGTCGGGGCGGTTCGTCAGCCGGATGGGGAGCAGTCAGTGCAGCGTGAATAAAGAAAATCGCTGAGACAGTGCGTTATTTTAAATATGGCTACAATCTCAGGCGTTTCTCGCACGTGGCTGACACGATGAATATTTTCGATAGTGAGCAGCAAAAAAGCTCACAGGATGATATTTAATAACATGCTGAACAGTAACCATCGCAATATCCGTAGATAACCAAATATATTATATCTTTTGTTTTTAAGCGTAGCAGGTTGGCCATAAATAACTTTGCAGGCTCATGATTATCACGGTAAGAACACCGTAATATGCAGGGATGTTCACATTATTTATGCAACAATCTTAATTTTCTTAGAATATATTTTCCTCGGATCTTTTTTTTGATTTTTTCATTAAATTAAATGACATTATTGACGATAAGTAACTTGATGGCCCACTTTTCTGACTTCTCAAAAAGAAATGAAAAAATGCAATCGTATAAGAAGTAAAAATGAAACCATTTTTTAAATATTAAAAAAAGAACACTGAGGACACTGCTATGTCAAAGCTGTTACCGTCAATAAAAAATTTGCCTGTGGCTGCCAAGCTTTTTGGCGGGTTTGCAGTTTTAATCGTTATTATTGTTTTGTCCTCACTTATCAGCATTCAACAGTCCGCGAGTATCCGTGAGCATGCCTTAAAAGGTAAATTAATCAATGAAATCAGCACCGAGCTCAATACGGCGCGACGTAACCGTTTGACTTATCAATTAAACCATGATGAAAAATCACTGCAGGCGAATAGAGTCGCCATTGATAAGATGGATCAAAAAGCGATTACGGGGCTCGACTTTACCTGGGACAGCGATGCCCGAGTTTTGTTTGATGAATTGCGCACGACTATTCCTGACTATGCCACCCACCGTGATACGTTCGTTAAACTCGAACAGGTGACGGTCGAAAAATCGCAGAATTTAACATCTCCGAATCTGAAAGCGTTGCTGGATAAATTCAGTACCCGCCTTGAGCAGCAGGAAACCATTTCAAAAGATGAAGTCGCGTTGCTCAATCGCCTCAATAACACCTGGGCGGCCGCTTATGCAATTCAATCCTCTTCCGGTAAGCAGGGGATGGACACCTTCAGGACTCAATACGATGAAGCGGCGAAGCTTATTCATTCCGAAAATGTCACTTTTACAGCCGAAGATAAAGAGATGGCTCAGGCATTCCTGAATGGAATGCAGGAGAATGTCGTTGCCTATACTAATGCCCAGAAAGAGTCGCAGAGTGCCGCGACAGCACTCACCGGCGTTGCAGAAAAAATTAATACCATTACGAATGATTTGGTAACTGGTCAGACTCAGAAAAATATCGATATTATTCAACGTGTGATGGTCATTATGGGCATCGTTACCCTTTGCGCAGTGCTGACAGGGTTACTGGTTGCCTGGCTGCTTACCCGCCAGATGACCCGCCAGATTAAACACAACCTGACGCTGGCAGAACGTATTGCCGGAGGCGACCTGACCGCGACCATTGAGCCGCAGTCGACCGATGAGCTGGGCCGTCTGACAATGGCTATGGGCGTCATGAACGACAAGCTTCGTGACATGATCACCCAAATTAAAGAGTCGGTCATTCACGTGGCGAACGCCTCGTCGGACATCTCCGCAGGCAACATTGACCTTGCCTCCCGTACCGAAGAGCAGTCAGCCGCGGTGGTCGAAACGGCGGCAAGCATGGAAGAGTTGACCTCAACGGTTAAACGCAACGCGGACAATGCGCGTGAGGCCAGCCAGCTTGCAGGCGTGGCGGCAGAGCATGCGCGTTCCGGTGGCAAAATTGTCTGGGACGTGGTCAGCACCATGGAAACCATCACCGAAAGCTCCAATAAAATTACCGACATTATCAACGTAATAAATGGTATTTCGTTCCAGACCAACATTCTTGCGCTTAACGCAGCCGTTGAGGCGGCGCGCGCCGGTGAGCAGGGGCGCGGTTTCGCGGTGGTTGCGGGTGAAGTAAGAAGCCTTGCCCAACGTAGCGCCCAGGCTGCCAAAGAGATCGAAGGATTGATAAAAGAGTCCGTACAACGCGTGACGACCGGCTCAGAAATGGCGAACAAAGCCGGTACCACCATGGAGCAGATTGTCTCCTCGGTCACCAATGTGAGTGGGATCATGAACGAAATCTCCAGCGCCTCGGAAGAGCAGAGCAGGGGTATCGATCAGATTGGTAAAGCGGTAACGGAGCTGGATTCCACAACCCAGCAGAATGCCGCGCTGGTTCAGGAGTCGTCTGCGGCGTCATTATCACTGGAACAACAGGCCGAACAACTGGCGCAACTGGTTTCCGTATTCAAACTGAATTCAGAAACGGCGAAGCCGAAATACGCCCCAGCGGTAGCGCGCGCTAAGGTTAGCCTGCGACCCGCAGCATCAACAGCGAACGGCTCTGACTGGGAATCGTTCTGATAACCAGCCAAAAAACGGTGCCCTCTTGAGCGAAGAGGGCACGGCTTAACACACAACGAGAGGCCCGGAAAACGCCGGGCACTTAACCAGTGCGTCTGAACACACAGCCGGAATTCATCTCAGCTCGTCGGGCCACGCAATAGCATAGCCAGTATCATTTCTGACAATTTTCGCAAACCCTCTCTGTCCCAGATGCATGCCCGCAATAAGCAGATTTTCACGCACGACTTGTGCGAGGATTCTTTTGCGCGTGTCTTCGGCCTGTGCGGGGTCGGCATCAAACAAAATCGTCACGGCGGGCTGTGCCGTCTGAATATGCGGATAATGGACAATGTCGCCCCATATCAGCAGGCTTCTTTCATCCGCGTCAATGCGAAAACCGCAATGTCCCGGCGTATGACCCGGTAACCAGACCGGGGTAATGCCCTCAGCGATGTTGTCTGCGCTAAAAAAACGCATTTTCTCTGCATAGGCATCCAGCGTTTGTCTGGCCAGACGGAAATTACGCTGGCCGTGCGCACTCGCCTTTTTTAATTTGTCATCATCCCGCCAGTGACTCGCTTCGAGAGGATGCAAAAAGAGTTTCGCATGTTCAAATACAGGCCGTCCTTCGGCATCAAGCAGGCCGCCAATGTGGTCCGGATGGCAGTGTGTCAATAATACGCTGTCCACATCGTTATGATTGACGCCGATAGCCGCGAGTCTGGTTTTGAGCTGGCCCCCGGCGTTGTTCAACCCGCCTGTACCGGCATCAACCAGCATGGTTCGCCCCCGGCCGCGAATAAGATAGCAGTTGATATGGATATTGCTGGGCTCGGTCATTCCGGCCTGGCGCTGAATGGCTGCGGCATCCGCTGCTGCAATGCCTGACAATAAATCCAGGCTGACAGACATATCGCCATCACTCAGCGCCGTTACCTGAAAATCGCCAATCTGACATGTAGGAAAGGAGGGCGCGTTCATCGATATCTCTCCTGAGGATAAAATTCATTCCACTCTTGCTCGCTCTTTGGATCGGTAGATGAGCACTCCACGAAATACAACATTGTCCTGCCTCCGCATGAGTAACAGCAGACAACCACTCACTCTGCTTAATGATTTTTACTCATGCTATAAGGTGTTTTGTGGTCTGGAAATCGATAATATTTCATTGCTCAGTGATATTTACTCACTAAACGGCATGGTCAGTTGCGAAAGAGAGGCCCTTGTATGCGCAGAAAAATACCCAGTAGCACTTCCCTGCAGGCCTTTGATGCCGCCGCACGACACGGCAACTTTGCCAGGGCCGCCGAGGAACTCTCGCTGACGGAAGGGGCGATCAGCCGCCAGATAGCGCGCCTTGAATCGTTGCTCAACTGCAAACTGTTTGACCGGACAGGAAGCCGCGTAAAGCTTAATCCTGCCGGAGCACGCTATGCCCGGCATGTTCACGAAACGCTGGAGCGGCTCGAAAGAGATACCCAGTACATCATGGGATTACCCGAGGGGGGCAAGAGTCTGGATATCGCCGTCCTGCCGACCTTTTCCAGTCGATGGCTGATCCCCCGTCTGCATAGCTTCACGTCGTTGTACCCGGACATAACCTTAAATATTGCCGCCAGCACCGACCCATTTATTCTCACCGGAAGCGGCTTTGACGCCGTGGTTCATTTTGAACATCCCGCATGGGCCGGTATGCGCACGCAGTTTCTGTTTCAGGAAACGCTGGTTCCGGTGTGTCACCCTTCGCTGTTATCGCAACAGGATATTTTTGAACAGTTAAACGCACTGCCGCGCATTCACCGACGGCAAAATCCCGAGGCGTGGCATCTGTATGCCCGGGAAAATGGGATAAAACTGGAGAACCCAGCGCAGGGGGTTCGCTACGATCTGCACGAAATGGCAATAGCTGCCGTGATGGCAAGGCAGGGCGTGGCGCTGTTGCCGAGGATGTATGTCGAAAATGAATTGAAACACGGCCTGCTTGCTTCACCCTGGCCGGAATCGGCAACCCTCAGCAAACGTTTCTGTTTAGTCAAACCGGCCGAAACGGGTGTGAATAACGCCGCATTAGAGGATTTCGAGCGCTGGTTACTTGCCGAAATAGCATCCCATCCAGAAGCCTTGGCGAAAAAGCCTTAACAGCAAAAGTCTCTGTCAGAAAGCGTACAGGGCCGGTCTCTTAGCGTTGTGACACTACAAATATTAGGGATCGGGTGCGGGTAGCTTGCTGTTGACCTCAAGTTAACTTGAGATTTTATGATGCTGCCACGGACCAAAAGGGAGTTATTCTGGATATGAAAGATATTGATGTTGGATTCACCCATGTTGCTTTTATGGTCAGGGATCTGGAGAAAAGTATTGCGTTCTATCGCCGCTATGCAGGCATGGAGGTCGTACATCAGCGCGAACCCGGCATTCCGGATGCGCGCAAAGTCGCGTGGTTAAGCGATCATACCCGTCCGTTTGCGCTGGTGCTGGTTCAGGCGGACACCGTAACGGATACGCCGCTGGGCCATTTTGGTCACCTTGGCGTTGCCTGTGCAACCCGCGAAGAGATTGACCGCAAAACCGATATGGCAATCGCGGAAGGTGTATTAAGAAAAGCGCCGGAAAACCTGGGTGACCCCGTCGGTTACTATGTGTTTTTTGCCGACCCGGATGGCAATACGTTAGAACTGTCATTCGGCCAACGTGTTGGGCTTGAAGCGATCGCCTCTGTAGACCGTGGCGCCCAAACGCAGGAACGATAAACACAGAGCGTACCGCCTCGCAGATTTTCGTTTGCGGGGCTTACAACATATCGATGCGGCTCATCGCCCGGATAATTAACGATAAGAGAGGATGCATGACACAGGCGTTGCCGCTACTCACCCCGCGATTATTATTGCGCAAACTGACACCCGCTGATTTGCCGCAGCTTGCGCGCTACCGCAACCTGCCCGAGGTCGCCCGGTTTCAGAGCTGGGATCATTATACTGAGCATGATGCGCAGACCTTATATGCGCAGCAATGTTCGCTGGCGTTCAACAGCGAGGGGACCTGGTATCAACTGGCCGTTGAGCGGCTGGACGTGGGGGCGCTTATCGGCGATATCGGTATCCATTTCTTCGATGAGGGAAGACAGGTTGAACTGGGTATGACCTTTGATGTGGCGTATCAGAAGCAAGGTTTTGCCAGGGAGGCAATGGGGACCCTCATCGCGATGCTGTTTAATGATTTTGCAAAACACCGACTCACCGCGGTTGTTGATACCCGCAATACAGCGGCTGTGAACCTGCTGGAAAAACTCGGTTTTTGCCGCGAAGCACATTACCGGCAGAATATTTTCTTTAAAGGCGCGTGGGGTGATGAGTATCTCTATGCGCTGTTAAAGAGCGACTATACCCAGGCTTCTGTTGCATCGTCCGTGTAAATCATCACCACGTCATCATTTTGTCCGGCACGCGTCTTCGATGCCAGTTCGTTGCCGGGCACCCCGCTTACCGGCTGCGGGGCTCTGTTATTTCTCTGGCACAGAGATGCACCGCTATGGTCATATGAGTCATTACTCATTAACAGGGCGAAAAGCATGCGTAATCTTCCACCCACTGCCACCTTGCGCGCGTTTGAGGTCGCCACGCGCCATGCCACCTTTACCTCTGCCGCCGAAGAACTTTTCATTACCCAAAGCGCCGTCAGCCATCAGCTAAAAAACCTTGAGGAACTCTGGGGGTTGCAACTTTTTCAGCGCGGTAAAACCCTGAGCCTGACGCCTGCCGGTGCAGCGCTCGCGCCGCTGGTGCGCGAATTTTTCAGCAAACTGGATACGACCCTTGCCGATCTGCGTGAACAAAATGGTCGGGTAAGATTGCGTGTCAACACCACCTATTCGTTTGCGCTGAAATGGCTGTTGCCGCGCCTGCCGGCCCTGGCGCGGTTACATCCGGAGATTCTGGTGTCGCTGGACAGTTCGGACAAAGCCATCAATTTTGCGGGGAGCGAGTCCGATGTGGCCATTCGCTTTGGTCACGGTAACTATCCTGCGCTCTTTACCGAGTTTTTATTTCGCGAGCAGATATTTCCGGTCGCCAGCCCGTCACTTTTGCAGCGTTTTGGTACGCCTGCTGAACCCGCCGAACTGCTGCGCTACCCACTGCTAACGCGTGACGGCGCTGACCTGGTGCCAAAATGGGACGCCTGGTTTGAGCAAACTGGCGTCAATATCAACGTTCTGCATGAGAACGTGCGCTTCGCGGATACCAATATGACGATTGAAGCCGCACTTCTCGGGCAGGGTATTGCGCTGGCGCGCAGCGGACATGTGGAAAAAGAGATTGCCGGGGGGACATTGACGCGGCTTTTTGATATCCGGTTTCCTTCACCGGCCGCCTACTACTTTGTCTGCCCGCAGGGGATTGAAACCCAGCCACACGTTATCAAATTCCGCCACTGGTTACTGGATGAGTCACTGCAGGCGCAGCGGCGGTATCGTTAAGGTATGAGTATTTATTCATGCCAGGATGACAACACTTCACTGTTCATCGTGGTCAGGGCTGATTAGCATCAATGCATGCCTGTAACGATGATTTCGCTGACGTTATTTGCAGCCTTGCTGCATGCTACCTGGAACGCGCTCTTACACGGGGGCGCAGACAGGCTATGGTCGATGACCATCATGTGCGTTGCCATTGCACTGGCAAGCGCAGCCGCTGCCCTGTTTCTGCCGCTACCCGCTCGCGCAAGCTGGACATATGCGCTGCTGTCCGCGCTGCTGCATGTGGGCTATAACTGGTGTCTGGTACGCAGCTATCAGAGTGGCGAGCTAAGCCAAACCTACCCGGTTGCACGAGGCTCTTCGCCGTTGCTGATCACCTGCGCGGCGGCGCTGTTCGCCGGTGAAAAAATCGCCTTTCATACCCTTGGTGGCATCGTACTCGTTTCGTCCGGGATCCTGATGCTGGCATTCAGACAGCGTCGGCTGGCAATGCCGGGGGTGAAACAGGCCCTGGCGACCGGGGTTTTTATCGCCGCCTACAGTGTGGCTGATGGTATGGGGGTACGGCTTTCCGGCAATGCGCTCTCTTATACCGTGTGGATGAGCATGCTCTGGGGGCTGCTGATGCCGGTGCTTTATATCATCCTGCGTGATAGCCAAAGTTTGCTTCGCTGGCAGCCAGGCTTGCTGAGTGCGGCGGCAGGCGGGCTGGTATCACTGGTGGCTTACGGCATCATTATTTTCGCCATGGCCGCCTCACCAATGGGCGCCGTTTCCGCGCTACGTGAAACCAGCGTGCTGTTTGTGGCCGTGCTCGGTTACCTGTTTTTCGGCGAAGCGTTGACGTTTAGAAAATTACTGGCGTGCGTGGTGATTGTCACCGGCACACTGATCATGGGCTAAGTGAATCAGGAGAATCAACGATGTCAGAAAATCCGACCATCGCGCTAATTGGCCCCGGTGCGATTGGGACAACCATTGCTGCCGTGTTGCATGAAGCTGGCCGCGCGCCGCGACTTTGCGGACGTACTGCGCATCCGAAGTTAGTGTTGCGTCACGATGAGGGTGAAATTGTGGTGCCAGGGCCGGTATTGACCGATCCGACGATGATCGATCATCCCTGCGATCTGGTTTTTGTGGCGGTGAAAACAACCCAGAACGCTGACAGCGCAGGCTGGCTGAGCGCGTTGTGTGATGAAAATACGGTGGTCTGCGCGCTGCAAAACGGCGTGGAACAAAAAAACCAGCTTGCCCCCTGGGTCAATGGCGCAACGGTACTGCCCTCAGTGGTCTGGTTCCCGGCGCAGCGTGAACCGGATGCCTCCGTCTGGCTGCGTGCCAGCCCGCGACTGACGCTACCCGATGTTCCACAGGCAAAACGGGTCGTGGAGGCCTTACAGGGGACGCGCTGTGCGGTTGAGCTGTCGGCAGATTTCCCCTCTGTCGCCTGGCGTAAGTTGTTGCAAAATGCGGCGGCCGGTTTGATGGTCCTTGCCAATCGCCGCGCCGGAATGTTCTCCCGCGAAGATATCAGTGAACTGACGCTGGCGTATTTGCGCGAGTGCCTGTCCGTTGCCAGGGCGGAGGGTGCGGATCTGGGCGACGCGGTCGCGCAGGAGATTCTGGCGGGTTTTAAACGCGCGCCAGCCGATTTAGGAACCTCGATTCTTGCTGACCGTCAGGCTAACCGGCCAATGGAGTGGGATATTCGCAACGGCGTCATACAGCGTTATGGTCACCGTCACGGTATTCCCGTTCCCATCAGCGATGTGCTGGTCCCTCTGCTGGCGGCGGGCAGCGAAGGGCCGGGCTGATCCGCGCCGGATTGATGATTGACCTCTGCGAGCGCCGCCTCTTTTAAGCCGTCTTCCCCGAAGGCGGCCTCGCCGCGCATCCTCAGCGTGAGCTAAACGGCGCATAATCCATCCCACTGCTGCGACCCGCAAGGGCAGCAGAACTGAACCTGCGCAGACAGGCGTTATTGCTTTCCCCACGACCTGGTCCTTTTCCTTTAAAAATATACTGGATATTTAACCAGGTAATTGTATACTAATTCTGCAAGTTGGTTGTTTTTTAGCATAAGTGGTGAACGCTATGGTGATTCCTTTGGACACTCTCAATTTGAACGATCGGTCGCCGAGGATGAGCAGCCGTGAAATCGCAAAGCTGACAGGGATAGCCCACAACGAAGTCAAACGCATGGTCAAAAGCCTCGAGACAACGCAGCGTTTGTCGCAACCGGTACAGATGCAGCTCTATGAACGGGAAGGGGAGATGCGTCAGGAGTTCCTGCTTAACAAGCGGGATTCCGTGTTGACCGTTGCGCGTATCTCACCGGGTTTTACCGCCGATATTCTGGACAAATGGCAAGAGCGCGAGCAGACCATGAATCTGCCGGACTTCACCAACCCTGCGGCGGCGGCTCACGCCTGGGCCGAACAGTATGAAAAGCGTCAGCAGGCAGAAGCGCAGCTCGCGCTGACACTGCCAAAGGCTGAGTTTTTTGACTGGTTCGTCAACGTCGATGAGTCGCTGGGTTTCCGCCAGCTTTGTAAAATGCTCAAGGCAAAAGAGCCCGAGTTTCGTCAGTTTTTGCTGGAGCGCAATATCATGCAGCGCGTCAGCGGGACGTTACTGCCGGCGAAGCAGTATAGCCAGGCGGGCTATTTCACGGTGCACGATGGCGTCGGTGAAAACCAGCGCACCTGGTCACAGGCGCGCTTTACCGCGCGGGGCGTGAAGTGGATTGCCGGGCTGTGGGCCGGGCATCTTGCCTCACGTCAGATAGATCTGCGCCCGCCTGAACGTACTGAACCCAGCGCGCCAGGCCGCAACTGGCTATAAGTGCTGCGCTGGGGTGTCCGTGCTTTTGTGAATGCCCATCGCCATTACCTGCGCCGGGTGGAATAGCGACAAGCTCTCCACCTGCGACAGCAGCAAGACTTTGCGAAAATCTACCGCCGCGCGCACGTCGATATCATGGGCGTCGTACCATGCGCTGTAGTTGTGCTCAACGTGCAGGTCCAGGGTTTCGCGGTCACGATAACCGCTCAGCATCGGGATCAGCACAATGTTATTGGCATCCGAGCTGTCGAAGGTGGCGGTGTGGATCATGCCAATATAGATGCGCTGCGACGTCAGGGTTATCCAGGCGAGATCGCCTTTCTCCATACACTGATAAACCAGCCCCTCAACGCCGTTGGCGCGGGACAAATGCTTATACAACTCCCTGCGCCCGCTGGTATCAAGGCGGGCGGTTGGCGACCAGTTAGAACGCCACAAACAAAAAACGACGGCGAAGGCCAGCATAATGACTACCGGTGCCTGGATGCCTAAAAAGGTCCAGTTCATAAACGTCATATGCCAGTGGTGATATTCCGGGCCAAAAATAGCGGGCAATGCATTGGTGACGAGTGAGCCTGTCAACAGCGCCAGCCATAAAACGGCGGTAGCCAGCATACCCTGCAAAACGAACACGCAGCCATACAGGGCGACAAGGAAATAGACATCCCAGCCAAAGCTACGTTTGAATTTGAAACGGGTGGAGAGGTCATGCGAGCTGTACCAGTAACCACAGACCATCAAAACCATAAAAATCGCTGTGCCCATCCCTAAGCCCTCTTTAACGCATCGACATGCCGTTTGAAATCATCCTGCACCTTCTGGCAGTGGATATTCACCGACGTGTTACCATCTGCGTCAACAACGATCCGCTCGCCATCCTCAATGGCGTCCTGAATTTCACTGTGGCTCATCACCTGCAATAAGGTGTCCGGGCTGGCAAATAAAGATTTAAAAAACGTTCTCATCAAAAGACCTCCGGCACTAAGTATAGAGGCAAGTGAAAACTCTTCTGGTTGCAGCAGGCGTGAAGAAGAGGATGAGAAGAAAATCCAGATTATCGCTACCCGGCGAAAACACCGCTTTACTGGTCTTCTTCACGTTTGCGGCGCAGCGCCAATAAAGGCGTCACCGATATGCCATGGATAAATACGCTGAGGGTAACAACCGTAATGGCAATATCCACCATCCTGCTTGCCTCGCTTCCCGCCAGGCCATGAACCCAGGCATAAGCGATATAGTTCAGACTCCCGATGCCCCGTATACCGAGCCACCCGAGGCTTATGCGATGAAACAGCGATTCGTTTACGCGCCATGTCAGGATGAATACCGCCAGTGGCCGGACGACCACAAAGATAATCAATGCCAGCATCAGGGCAGTGGCGTCCCAGTGTAATGCAAAGGTCACCCCCAGAACGATGACCAGCGTCGCCGCCAGCAAGCGCTCCACCGTATCGCCAAAAGACAACGCATCGCCGATGACGAGACCGACTTGCTTTATTGGGTTGCGCTCTTCCAGCGCATGTCGGGTATGGGGATTCACCTGCATTTCCGCAGGCAAATCATGGTCGTCTTCCTCAGAATGGCGTTTCTGCACGCTCACTTCCGCACTACGCAAGCCGACACCTGCGGCAAACGCCGCCAAAAAACCGGACGCACTCACCGACATGGCTAGCGAGAAGCTCAGACAGATAAGGGAAAGCGCGATGAAATCGCTGGGGGCGACTTCCCCTTGCGCATGGCGGGAATGGGTGGCTGCAAGGCCAATGACTCTGCCAAGAAGAAAGCCGATCGCTAACCCGCCAATCAGCGCCCAGACCAGATCGACACTCACCCAGCGTAGCCATTCATCGGCGCCGATCGTACCGCCTGCTTTATACCAGACCAGCGCCAGCATCAGAAACGGCAGGGCGGTACCGTCGTTCAGACCGGCCTCGCTGGATAACGCGATGCGCAGCCGGTCGCCGTCGCGGGCGTCGTTGATTGCCACCAGACTTGCCAGCACGGGGTCGGTGGGGGCCAGGATAGCGGCTAATGCCAGCGAGAGGGGCCAGGAGAGATCTGCCAGAAAATGTGCCGCGACCATGATGCCAGCGATAGTTAACAGCATACCGGGCAGGGCCAGCATCCACCCCATTTTCCAGTACGGAGAGCTGAGCGGCAGGCGAATTTTAAGGCCGGTAATAAACAACGATGCCGCCATCGCAATCTCGGTTATTCGGCTGGTTAAGGAGGCGTGTTCGACGATATCAAGATTAATCAGGCCAAGACCCCAGGGGCCACAGCCGATACCGACGATAAGATACAGCCCAAAGACGGGGACCGGTACGCGGCTAATCCACCCATAGGACAACGACATCAAAAGTAATAAACCACCGGTTGCTGCGGTCCACGCCAGATATCCCATACACCTCCTCAATCCTCAGCACAGCATTTGTTCATCGAAAGGGTATAGCCCTTAACCGGGCGTTCTTCCAGGTCGGACAGTGCGTACAAAGAACACGCAGCGAATTCATCTGTTTGAAAGAAAAGGGATTGTATGGTCCGGATACTCCCGATTCTGGTTTTAAATGCGCCTTATGTGAAATTTCCTAAGCTTTATTGACGTGAATTTACAAAAGAGGTGGGTTGTGTCACAGACTACATCGCCTTTATGGGCGCGAGTCACCGGTGTTCTGGTGGCCCTTTTTGGGCTCGCATTTTTGCTGCCTGGCGGCTGGCTGGCTTTTATTGGCGGTTCGCCCGGATATCTGCTTTTTGGCTGCGGCTTCCTGTCCAGCGGCGTGTTGTTGTGGCGAAAGCGTCTGGCCGGGGTCTGGATTTATCTTTTCACCTTTGTCCTGTGCGTCATCTGGTCTTTGTGGGAAGTCGGCCTGGATGGCTGGCAACTGATGCCTCGTTTACTGCTGCCTGCGATTTTGGGATTGTGGGTAAGCATGCCCTGGGTGGTTCGCCCTCTGACGCGCTCTGCGCCAGCCAGACGAAATGGCAGCGCCATCGCCCTGGTGTATGTGGTCGCGATTATCGGCATTTTCTGGAGCGGCTGGCAGATTTCGGATGCGCGTTTTGTCCATCACCAGCCATTTCCGGCGGAGAAAACAACCGCCCTGACAGACGGCGAAAAGGACTGGAAATATTACGGGCGCACTGCTGAGGGGCAGCGATATTCACCGCTGGCGCAGATCACGCCTGCGAATGTCGCGCAACTGAAACTGGCGTGGCGCTTTGACTCTGGCGATGTCATGCAAAAGGGGGAGGACAAAGCCGGGCGTGAATTTAACCTTGAAGTGACGCCCATCAAGGTGGGTAATGCGCTCTATATCTGTACGCCCCATCGCCAGGTGATCGCGCTTAATGCCACGACGGGTAAGATGCTGTGGCGGTTCGACCCGCAGAACGATACCTCGGCAAATGAGTATCTGGCCTGCCGCGGTGTGGCGTGGAGCGAAAATACCGACGATTCGATTTGCCCGCAAAAAATTATCACGACCACGGCGGATGCCCGTATGGTGGCGCTCAACGCACAGACGGGTAAACCCTGTGCAAACTTCGGTAAGAATGGCTTTGTCAGCCTGACCGATCATCTGGGCGATGTGCCGCCCGGTTTCCATTTCATCACCTCACAGCCGATGGTGATGGATGGACGCATTGTGCTGGGGGGCTGGATATACGATAACCAGTCTACCGGCGAGCCCTCCGGTGTTGTCCGGGCCTATGATGTCAACAGCGGTGAACTGGCCTGGGCCTGGGACATGGGGCGTAACCCGCCCACCGCGCCGCTTAACCCGGGTGAGAACTATACGCGCGGGACGCCGAACGGTTGGGGAACCTATACCGCGGATGCTCAACTGGGGTTGATTTATATTCCGTTGGGCAATGCCACGCCTGATTATTATGGTGCGGGTCGACGCCCCTTTGATGACCGTTACTCCAGCGCCATTGTGGCGCTGGATATCCGCACCGGGGTGGAGCGCTGGCATTACCAGACGGTACATCATGATGTCTGGGATTATGATGTGCCCATTGGCCCAACGTTAATTGACCTGCCCGGTGAGGGGGGTGAAACGGTACCCGCGTTGGTGCAGACCACCAAAATGGGACAGTTGTTCTTGCTCGACCGACGAACGGGCACACCGCTGGCGCAGGTTAACGAAAAACCTGTTCCACAGCATCCCTCACTGCCCGGCGAGCGTTTATCGGCAACACAACCTGACTCCGTGGGGATGCCGGATCTCTCTCCGGCTGATTTGCGCGAAACCGATATGTGGGGTGCCACACCCTTTGATCAGCTCTGGTGTCGCATCCAGTTCCACCGTTACCGCTATCAGGGTAAATTCACGCCGCCTGCAGAGGGCACATCCATTGCCTACCCGGCCTTTGACGGCGTGATTGACTGGTACGGCGCCTCTGTCGATCCGCGCCATCATGTGCTGATTGCCAATACCAGCTATATCCCGTTCACCATGCAGGTAATGAAGAGTGAAGAGGCGATTAAGCAGGGATTAATGCAGAAATGGGCCGGTTGGGGAAGTGGAAAACCCTACCCCAAACCGAAAGAGTTTTCCGTCGGGCCGCAATATGGCACCCCCTGGGCGGCCATCGTTAAACCCTGGCTGGGCGCGCTGGATGCCCCGTGCAACGCGCCGCCGTGGGGGAAAATCTATGCCATCGACCTGGTGAGCAAAAAGATTATCTGGGAGCGTCCGGCGGGAACCACCCGCGATATGAACATTTTCGGCACCCATACCAATCTGCCTCTGCCGACCGGGATTTTCATGATGGGGGGAAATGTCATCACTCAAAGTGGGCTGATTTTTACCGGCGCCACAGCGGATGATTACCTGCGCGCGTTTGACGAGGCCAGTGGCAACGAGCTCTGGCGCGCACGGCTTCCGGCAGGAGGACAGGCAACGCCAATGACTTATCAGGGCGATGACGGCAAACAGTATGTGGTTATCGCTGCCGGTGGGCATGGGGGGCTGGGAACCCGCTCCGCAGACGCGTTAATGGCGTATGCCTTACCCTGATTAAGCGTTTATCTGGCCGTCATCCTTTATTTTAATTCTCAGACCTGCTTATTCGGCAGGTCTTTTTTATCAGTCCAGAAAAGAGGGAACTATCGATGTAACCCTCTTTTCTGTTGGCCTTATTTCCACGCTATCTTCATGCAATACTTCAACAAGCGTAACGGTATTTTGGATTTAACATGGTGCTGCCGCCTGGCTTATTTTCCGTGAGGCCATCTATAGTTAATCTCTTATTGAAAACAGGAGGCGGTTTTTATGCTGTATATTGAGAAAGATGATCCCCGTGAAGCACCAGAGTCTGGTGATAAAAAACCTGATCCGGATAAAAAATAGAAGAGTCTAAAGGCCACACTGTGTGGCCTTTTATATTTTATAGTCAATGCGTTGTGACTTTTTCGTGAGCGGGCGTCTTACGTTTTTCTGCGGGTGTGCCTGTCTGCGCCATTTAGCTGATTCGGGCATCTATAATCAGATGCGTTAACGCGGGCGAATAAACGGCATATTGATGCCATTACTGTAAGCCATTTTCTGTATTGCGCTGGGGTAATTTTACCGCTTCGTTTTGTAACGTTTGGTCATACTCTTTTTTAGCGCGATAGTGTTTTTTTTCACTACGATTTTTTAACAACAAACAGACAGACGGAATATTCCCGGCTTTGCCACTCGTTTTAGCAAAGACTCTTTTTAACTGCCATAACAGATACGCCACCCATGGCTTTAGTGAGGCGCGTTATTCATCAGGATAAGACGTAACGCATTTTACCAAAACGGGAGTGCGCGTACATGACTGGTCTGAGGAAGCAAAATGAGCCTGCAAAAATGTACCGTCATTTACGACGGCAAGGCCCTTGTCGGCCCGGCGGACATGCCGCTTATCGATTTTCTTGATGCCTGCCATATCACCTTGCCCCACGTCTGCTATCACCAGGCGCTGGAGCCGCTGCAAACCTGCGATGTTTGTTGGGTTGAACAGGAGGGGACGCTGGTCAGAGGCTGTACGTTGCGCAGCCGGGATGGGATGGTCATCAATAGCGCCGACCAACACGCGCGTGCCGCCAGAGAGGAGGGGATGGATCGCCTGCTGGCAAAGCATGAACTCTATTGCACCGTCTGCGAACACAATACCGGTGACTGTACGCTGCATAACACCATGGTGGACATGCATATCCCTATCCAGCGTTACCCTTTCCAGCGTAAGCCTTATGTGAAAGACGAATCCAATCCGTTTTACACCTACGACCCCGATCAGTGCATCCTGTGCGGGCGCTGCGTGGAGGCCTGCCAGAACGTTGAAGTCAACGAGACGCTGAGCATCGATTACACGATGGAACATCCACGCGTGTTATGGGACGGCGGTAACCGCATCGCGGGCTCAAGCTGTGTCAGTTGCGGTCACTGTGTCACGGTCTGCCCGTGTAACGCGCTGCTCGAAAAAACCATGCAGCCTGATGCCGGTCCGTTCACCTCAATGCGCCAGTCCCTGAAACGTCCGCTGATTGATGTTATCAAAACGCTGGAGAATGCCACCGGGGCAGAAATTATTTCCGGCATTTCAGTTATTGATACCCATCTGCGACAGCCGGAGATCAAACGCACCAAGACGGTCTGTACCTACTGCGGCGTGGGGTGCAGTTTCGAAATGTGGACCCGCGACCGGCATCTCCTTAAAGTTCAGCCGGTGATTGATGCGCCGGTGAATGGCATTTCGACCTGTGTGAAGGGCAAGTTCGCATGGGATTTCATCAATAGCCCGGAACGTCTGACCACGCCGCTTATCCGCGAAAATGACCGTTTTCGCCCGGCAAGTTGGGAGGAGGCGCTCACCCTCGTCGCGCAACGCCTGCTGGCTATCCGTGATGAAACAGGGGCGGACAGCATTGGCTTTATAGGCTCCAGTAAAGGCAGCAATGAAGAGGCTTACCTGACGCAAAAAATCGCGCGACTGATCATCGGCACGAACAGTGTCGACAACTCATCGCGCTATTGCCAGAACCCGGCGACGGAGGGGCTTTTCCGCACGGTAGGTTATGGCGGCGATGCAGGTACGATACACGACCTGGAACAGGCGGAACTGATTGTGATTGTGGGCAGCAACACGGCAGAGAACCACCCGGTTATTGCCTCTAAACTGAAATCCGCCCGCAAACACCGTGGACAAAAATTGCTGGTTGTCGATCCGCGCCGTCATGAGATGGCAGAACGCGCCGATCTGCATTTGCGTATCCACCCTGGCACCGACCTGGTATGGGCATCCGCGATGTCGCGTTATATGTTTGACCACGGTTATGCCGACGAGGCGTTTCTTGCCGCACGCGTGAATGACGTGGAGGCGTATCGCCATTCGCTTGCCCCGTTTACCCTGGACTATGCCGCGCAAATTACCGGTATCCAGGAAAACACGCTGCGCGAAGCGGCGGAACTGATAGGCCAGGCGGGAAGCATGTGCATCCTGTGGGCGATGGGGATAACGCAACACAGTCATGGCGCGGATACCAGTACGGCGTTGTCCAACCTGCTGTTGGTGACCGGTAACTATGGCCGCCCCGGAACGGGGGGCTACCCCATGCGTGGTCACAACAACGTACAGGGGGCCAGTGATTTCGGCTGCCTGAAAAATTTCTATCCGGGGTACGAATCGGTCAGCGATCCGCAGGTGCGCGAGAAGTGGGCGCGGGCATGGGGCGTGGCACCAGAAAAACTCTCACTCGACGTGGGTGAGGACAATTTTATGATGGTCAAGCTGGCGGCCAGCGATCAACTTCGAGCGATGTATGTTATCGGTGAAGAGACCGCCTTTTCTGACGCGGACACAACCAATGTGCATCAGGGCTTTACGGAGCTCGATTTCCTGGTGGTGCAGGATCTCTTTCTCAGCCGCACGGCGCAGTTTGCCGATGTGGTATTGCCGGGGTGCCCGAGCGTGGAAAAAGAGGGCACCTACGTCAATACGGAGCGACGTATCCAGCGGTTTTATCCGGTGATGCCGCCACTCGGGGACAGCCGACCGGACTGGCTTATCCTCACGCAACTGGCCGCGAAAATGGGGTATGACTGGGGTTATACCCATCCGGGGCAGATCATGGACGAAGTGGCAAAGATTGCCGAAAGTTTTGCCGGGGTCAGCTACGCGCGCCTGGAAGGCTGGAAATCGCAGATTTGGCCGGTGAGCCCTGAGGGCGTCAGTACGCCATTACTTTACACCGAGCGCTTTAAATTCCCCGACGGACGTGCCCGTCTTTACCCCCTGAGCTGGCAGCCGCCTGCGGAAGAGGCTGACGCCGAATTTGACCTTATCCTGAACAATGGCCGTATGCTTGAACACTTCCAGTCGACCAACCAGAGCGGCAGAGGGGGGCGGACGATCAGCCTCTCGCCGGAATGGTATGTGGAGGTGAGCCCCGAACTGGCGGCAGGACGCAGCCTGAATGACGGCGACTGGGTGAGGCTGAGCTCGCGCAGGGGAACGCTTGACGTCCCGATTGTCGTGACGGATCGGGTGCAGGGTAACGTGCTTTTCATCTCTATCCATCAGGGCAAGCCGGGGATTAATCAACTGACCGGTGAACATCACGATCCGGCGGTGAATACGCCGGCCTATAAAGAAATCGCCGTTCAGTTGCAGCCGCTGCAACGGCCTGCTCACCCTGGCCCCTTACCCGCACACAATTTCCGCCACGGTAAACGCACCCCCATTAACAAAGTGCCCGTGGAGGAGAAATGGCGTCGTGATGATTATGACGAGCCACCGGCGCATGAACCACATCCGGAGAGATTCTGATGGCGAAATCGATAGAGTATCAGCCGGAACCGGCAAAAATCGGGCCGGACGCCCACGACGAACTGGAACGTCTGCTGGAGACCTTGCACCAGCATGGTGTATTGCGTTTAGTTAACGATCTGGTGGCAGCGAATAACGAGGTCGCACAGGTTCTGGTGAAGGGGCTGCAACGGGAAGGCACACTCAATGTCATCCAGAATGTGTCGGTCATTGTTCTGGCGCTCTCCTCTCTGCCGCCGGATCGGGTCTATAAACTGGCCTTTGGCCTGCGGGATATGGCGGATGCGCTGAGCCAGCCTGAACAGACCCGCGAGCAAAAGGCGCCCGGCGTACAGGGGGTCTGGAAAATGTTGCAGGATGACGACCTGTGGCGCTCGTTGCAGCCCGTTCTTAACGGGCTTAAGGCCTTTTCCCGCCGGATGGAGGAGCAGGTCGATAAGCCCATCTCTTCATATACCGGCAAACCCAGCGACGCCTAGTATGAGCCCGGAAACCGCACTGCTGCTGGCACGTGGTCAGTTTGCGTTTACCATCGGTTTTCATATTGTGCTGGCCGCCTTTACCCTTGGGCTGGCGCAATTTTTGATGGTACTTGAAGGCCTGTGGCTCTGGCGAAAGCAGCAGGTCTGGCTGAGCCTGTGGCGCTACTGGAGCAAAATATTTGCCCTGAATGTGGCGGTTGGCGTGGTGACGGGCGTGGTGATGGAGTTTTCCTTTGGCACCAACTGGAGCGGGCTTGCCAGCCGCACGGGGGCCGTGCTGGGCCCGATGCTCTATATGGAAGTGCTGGTGGCCTTTTTCCTTGAGGCCGGATTTATGGGGGTTATGCTATTCGGGATGGGCAAGGTACGCCCGTGGGTCCACTTTATGGCGACTTCTATTGTGGCGCTGGGATCGTTTTTCAGCGCCTTCTGGATCCTCGCGGCAAATTCATGGATGCAGACACCGGATGGCTTTGTGATAGGTGCAGAGGGGCGTTTTCAGCCTGTCGACTGGTGGGCGGCGATTATCAACCCTTCGTTTCCGTGGCGGATGGCGCATATGGTCGCGGCCGCCATGCTCGGCACCGCCTGCCTGGTGGCGGCCTGCGGTGCGTGGCATTTGCTGCGCGATGCACGCCATCCGGCGGCACGGCATATGTTTTCTCTCGCCATGTGGATGCTGGTCGTAATGGCCCCCCTGCAAATCGTATTGGGCGATCTGCACGGTGAAAACACGCGCGATCACCAGCCGGTGAAACTGGCGGCTATTGAAGGCAACTGGAACCCGCCGCCGCCCGGCGAGGGCGAACCGATGCGCCTTTTTGCCATACCGGATATGGCGGCCCGCCGTAACCACTATGAGGTGGCGATACCGGATGTGGGTTCCCTGTACCTGCGCCACAATTTGCAGGGAACAATTCATAGCCTCAATCAGTACCCCCAGGATACGTTGCCCTGGGTTCCGCTGGTCTTCTGGTCGTTTCGGGTGATGGTTGGGTTGGGGCTGCTGATGACCTTTGCCGGGGTTGCCGGCCTGGTGGTGCGCCTGCGCCGCCGTCTGTTTCACGCACGCTGGCTGCTTCGCCTGATGGTGCTGATGGCCCCGGCGGGGTTTGTCGCCATGCTGGCCGGGTGGGTGGTGACCGAAGCCGGGCGACAGCCGTGGACTGTGTACGGTCTGCTGCGCACGGCTGAGAGCGCCTCGCCCGTATCGCCATCGCTGGTACTGGGTTCTCTGGTATGTATTGTGACGGTCTATCTCGCGCTGTTTGGGCTTGGGCTGTGGTTTTTGCTGCGCATTTTGTCACGCCCGCCGCAACGGGACGAAGAAGGGGCAATGCCGGATGTCGCCAGGCGTACAGGGCAGGGGGGCGCAGAATGAGTGAACTTCTGGGGCTGCCCTGGTTACAGACCCTCTCTGCTGCGGCGCTGGCGGGGAGCCTGTGGGTCTATGTTTTACTCGATGGCGCCGATTTAGGTACGGGCATGTTATGCGCATTCCAGCGCGATGCCGACGCCCGCCATCAGCTTAATCTCTCCTTATTGCCCGTATGGGATGGTAATGAAACCTGGCTGGTGCTGGCGGCAGGGGGCCTGCTGGGGCTGTTTCCGCTGGCCTATGCTATTACGCTTAGCGCGCTGTATGTGCCGGTCTTTATGATGCTGCTGGCGCTTGTGGCGCGTGGCATGGCCATTGAATATCGGCACTATGCGCCACGCCTCTTCGACACGATGCTGGTAGGCGGTTCATTACTGGCAAGTCTCTCTCAGGGCGTCATCGTTGGTAGTCTGATTATGGGGATCCCCAACGACGGTCAACAGTTTACCGGGACGGGGTGGGAATGGCTGAGCCCTTTCCCCCTCTTTTGCAGTATTGCCCTGATTACGGGCTACTGCCTGATGGGGGCAGGATGGCTGAACTGGCGTTGTACGGGCAGTCTGGAATACCGGGCAAGGCGCGCTATTCCCTGGCTTAGCGCACTGACGCTGGTTCTTGTGACCGGGTTACTGGTCTGGACCTTTTTTCTTCATGAGACCTGGCGGCAGCATCTTCTGAACCCCTGGCTGTGGGGGCCGCTGTTAACCATTGCGGCTGTCGGGCTTGCCGTGCTGTGGATTGGTCTTTCAGGGCAACATCTGTTCTTGCCGATGGCGGCCATTCAGATACTGGTCAGTTGTGCGTTCGCGGCGCTCGCCTTTACGTTGTTCCCTTTTATTGTGCCCGTGAATCTCCTGATTCAACAGGCGGCGGCACCGGTGAAGACGCAACAATTTCTTCTCCTCTGCTTTGGTCTGCTGGCGCCGATAACCTTAGCCTATAACACCTGGGTCTTTCGCGTATTTAGCGGCAAGATACATTAGCTGCCCGCCAATAAAAAACAGACATTTTCGTCATGGTGAATAAATAGACTGATTTTTTCAAAACATATTCCGCTGCGCTTGTTGTTTTTATTTTATTGTCTACGGAGAGGAACAATGAATGGAAACTTAATTTTTGTTCTATCCTTTATATTCTTAATGGGTAAATAAGATGGAGCGTAATCGATGCAGCCTTAATAAAAGGCGGCAGATAATTCAGATTAATACCTAACATTTACCGTTCTGTTTATTCAAAGCCGTTAATCAGGAGACGCGCCTATGAAAGCACTCGCCTATCATGGACCTCATAACGTTAAAGTGGATACGATGCCCGACCCTGGTCTTGAGGCCCCGGATGATATTATTCTGCGTGTAACCGCAACGGCTATTTGCGGCTCAGATTTGCACCTCTATCACGGTAAAATACCGGGCACCCACCATGGTGATATTTTTGGTCATGAATTTATGGGCGAAGTGGTTGAAGCGGGCCCGGAAGTCAAAAATGTCAGTAAAGGGGACCGCGTTGTTATCCCGTTTGTGATTGCCTGCGGCGACTGTTTTTTTTGCCGACTGCAGCAATACTCCGCCTGCGAAAACACCAACAGCGGGAAGGGCGCCGCACTGAACCGTAAGAGCATTACGCCGCCCGCGGCCCTGTTTGGCTACAGTGACCTCTATGGCGGTATTCCTGGCGGACAGGCGGAGTATGTTCGTGTCCCGAAAGCCAACACCGGGCCGTTTAAAGTCCCCGCACATTTACCGGATGAAAAAGTGCTTTTCCTCTCCGATATCCTGCCAACGGCCTGGCAGGCTGTGAAAAACGCAGAGATAAAAAAAGGGTCAAGCGTGGCCATCTATGGCGCCGGACCGGTAGGATTACTGACGGCGGCATGTGCGCGACTGAATGGGGCCGAGCAGATTTTTATCATTGATCACAATGATTATCGGCTGGCGTATGCCCACCAACGCTATGGCGCCATTCCCATTAATTTCGATAAGAATGATGATCCCGCCGCATGGATCATTGAAAACACGGCGGGCCATCGCGGTGTTGATGCGGTGATCGATGCGGTTGGCTTTGAAGCGAAAGGCAGCCTGACCGAGACCGTCATGAGCAACCTCAAGATTGAAGGCAGTAGCGGCAAAGTCCTCCGGCAAGCCATCGCAGCCGTGCGCCGTGGTGGTATTGTCAGCGTCCCTGGCGTCTATGCCGGATTTATCCACGGATTTATGTTTGGCGATGCCTTTGATAAAGGGCTGACCTTCAAAATGGGGCAAACCCATGTCCATGCTTTCCTGCCTGATTTACTTGAACTTATCGACCAGGGGCACCTCTCCCCGGAAGAGATTGTGACTCACCATCTCCCCCTTGAAGAGGCGGCGCGGGGATATGAAATCTTCGATAAGCGTCAGGAGGAGTGCCGTAAGGTTATTCTGGTGCCGGGCCTGAGCGCCGAGAAAGCAACCCTTTAATGGGAAATGGCGGTCGCCTGCGCAACCGCCATGTGGATGACAGGAGGAAAATAATGACAACACCCGCTTTATCTATCGCCAACGAACTGGGGCGATTGCTCACTGAAAAGACGTTACGATTGACGACGGCTGAATCCTGCACCGGTGGGTTAATCGCCTCGGCGCTCTGTGCTTCTGACGATACGCCCTCGTTTTATGGCTGTGGATTTATCACCTATACGGATGGCGCGAAAATCACGGTGCTGGGCGTCAAAGAAGAGACAATTTCAGCCCATACCGCGGTGAGTGAACAGACGGTGAAGGAGATGGCATGCGGCGCTATCGCCCATTCCGGAGCGGATGTCAGCCTGGCCGTCAGCGGTTATGCCGGGCCGGATGGCGGTGAAGATGGCACCCCGGCCGGGACGGTCTGGTTTGCCTGGCAACTTCCTGACAATGTTGTTGTTGCCAAAGTAAAACGATTTGAAGGTGACAGTGAATCAGTTATAAAGCAGGCGACAAGTTATTCTTTAGGCACCTTAATAATGCTATTAACGGATGAGCAGTAAGCGCTTCTCTTGAGTCAGGTATGCAGACCTGCCATCGTCATCAATAATTTAATCAGTGTGCTGGCGATAAATAATGCCAGCACACTGCCAAACCACAGTGAAATAAACCACATCACTTTTTTCACTGTGCCGCTTTGTTTACTCTTCATCAATGATAACCCTCCCCGTGTTCAATTTTCCCGCGGAACACATAATAGCTCCAGAAGGTATAGACAAGGATGACGGGAATAATCAGTAGCGCCCCCACCAACATGAATCCCTGACTTTGCGGCGGTGATGCCGCCTGCCATAGCGAAATATCAGGCGGAATAATATTTGGCCATATGCTGATGCCGAGTCCGCTAAAACCGAGGAAAATTAACCCCAGGGTCAATATAAAAGGCAGGGTATGGTGTTGAGGGTTATGTAATGTACGCCATAACCCCACGCTTAAAATCAGTACCAGCAACGGAACGGGCGCAAAAAACCAGAGGTTAGGAAAGCTGAACCAACGCGTCGCGATCGCCTCGTGGGTGAGCGGTGTCCAGAGACTGACAATCGCCATGGCCAGCAGTAAACCGAGAAGTAATGTCCTGGCGGCCACCCGCATTTTTTGCTGCAACGCGCCCGCGCTTTTCATCACCAGCCAGCTTGCGCCAAGCAAGCCATAGGTAATCACCAGCCCAAGACCGCAAAACAGGTTAAATGCCGTAAGCCAGTCCAGCGCGCCGCCGCTAAAGGTGCGGCCCGTGACGGTAAAACCATTGATCACCGCGCCAACGACTACCCCCTGCGTAAAGGTGGCAAGTAAAGATCCTGCGAGAAAGGCTCTGTCCCAAAAGGGCTTGTGGTGGGGTGTCGCTTTAAAGCGAAACTCAAAAGCAACGCCGCGAAAAATAAGGCCGATGAGCATCAGCGTCAGGGGAATAGCCAGGGCGTCGGTGATCACCGCATAGGCGAGGGGGAACGCCCCAAACAGCCCGGCGCCCCCCAGCACCAGCCAGGTTTCATTGCCATCCCAGACCGGTGCGACGCTATTGACCATGACGTCCCGTTCCCCCTCGTCCGTGATCAGGGGAAAAAGAATGCCAATGCCAAGATCAAAGCCGTCCATCACGATATACATCAGCGTGGCGAAAACAATAATGACAAACCAGATAAGCGATAAGTCGATACCCATTATTTTCTCTCCCCGGTCTGTAAGCTCTCGCCAGCCGCAGAGAGCGGGCGTGCAGGTCTACCGTCGGTGGGGTGCTCATCCCACGGCTGCGGGCCTTTTTTAATCAGGCGTGCGATATAGCCATATCCCACACCGAAGACGGAGGTGTAGACGATAATAAATGTCGCCAGACTCAGGCTCATCTGCAATGTACTGTGTAACGAGACGGCGTCAATCGTACGCAGGAGGCCATAGACAACCCAGGGCTGGCGGCCTGATTCCGTTGTCACCCATCCGGCAAGCAGGGCGACAAGACCAGCCGGACCCATCCACAGCGCGAAATGGAGAAAGGGTCTTGAGGTATACAAGCGGTGTCGGTATCGCAGCCACAGCGACAGAATACCCAGCGCTATCATCAGCAGCCCCATCCCGACCATCAGGCGGAAAGACCAGAAAACAATAGTGGAGTTTGGCCTGTCAGCCTTCGGGAAGTCTGTTAGCGCCGGAACCTGGTCATGCAAGGAGTGAGTAAGAATCAGACTGCCCAGCGCGGGAATGGCAACGGCGTAACGTGTGCGCTCTTCCTCCATATCCGGCAGACCAAAAAGCAATAGAGGAGTGGCTTCGCCTGGCGGGTTTTCCCAGTGTCCTTCAATGGCGGCTATTTTGGCCGGTTGATGCTTAAGGGTGTTAAGCCCGTGCATATCGCCCACAAAAGCCTGCACAGGGGCGACGACCAGCGCCATCCACATCGCCATCGATAACATCTTTCTGATGGCGGGGGTGTCATTGCCCCGCAATAAGTGCCAGGCCGCAGAGGCGCCGACAAAGAGGGCGCTACTTAAAAAGGCGGCAATCGTCATATGCAGTAAACGGTAAGGGAAAGAGGGATTGAAAATAACCGCAAACCAGTCGGTGGGCACCACCTGACCATTTACAATCGAAAACCCCTGTGGTGTGTGCATCCAGCTATTGGACGCCAGGATCCAAAAGGTAGACATCAGCGTGCCGAGCGCCACCATACAGGTCGCGAAGAAGTGCAGACCGGGGCCTACCTTATTCCAGCCAAAGAGCATCACCCCTAAAAACCCGGCCTCAAGGAAAAAGGCCGTTAATACTTCATAGGTCAGCAAGGGGCCGGTAATACTCCCGGCAAATTGCGAAAAGCCGCTCCAGTTGGTCCCGAACTGATAGGCCATGACCAGACCGGACACCACGCCCATCCCAAAGTTAACCGCAAAGATTTTTAACCAGAAATGATACAAGGCGCGCCAGTCAGGGTTTTTGGTCTTTAACCATAACCCCTCCAGCACCACGAGATAACTGGCAAGCCCAATCGTGATAGCCGGAAAGAGAATATGAAAAGAGACCGTAAAAGCGAATTGTATTCTTGCCAGATGAAAGGCATCTAATTCAAACATCACGATCCCCTTATCAAAAAAACACCCCTTGGCTAAGGGGTGAATAACACAGGCATGCGACTGCTGATGTTATTTGGGTTGTGGTTCCCCATTTCCGAGTTCGGCACCGGTAAGAGGGTCGACAGAAGGGTCGGATTGGGTACGTTTAGCCATGGCTTTCACCAGCGCCTGCTGCTCTTTGCTGAGCGTGACAGAGGCTAAACCATCGCCGCCGTCAACGGCAGGCTGCGGATCGGCAACGTACTCAAAGTTTTCATCACTATTCCAACTGCCACGTGGGTCGTCCCCTTCGGACATGTTGTAATAGACATTGGTGTATTGTTCGATAGGCGGCAATTTACCCGGCGGGAAATTGTTGCGAATCGAATAGAGCGCTTTCTCAAAGGAGAGCATATGCGCGGCTTCACGGGTCATTAAGAAGCTCAGCGCATCTTTCACACCTGGATCATCAGTGAGGTTAATCAGGCGCTCGTAGATAATTTTGGCACGTGCTTCGGCCGCGATATTCGAACGCAGATCCGCCGTCACTTCACCAATGGTGTCAATATACGCCGCCGTCCAGGGATAACCCGCAGAGTTCGTCAAAGCCGGGCCGCCGCCGTAGAGCAGGGAGGTGACATGGCTGTCGTTCCCGTTCTGCGTTAACGAACGGTACAGCTCTGCTTCGTTCTCCGTCCCCTCTGCAAGCTCGCCTTTAGCGCCCTTATTGAGCATTCCCACGAGAGAGCCGATGATTTCCAGGTGGCTCAGTTCTTCGGTAGCGATGTCCATCAGCATCTCTTTGCGACCGACATCATCATCCCCCAGCCCCTGGGTAAAATAACGGCAGGCTGCGGCTAATTCACCTTGCGGGCCACCGAACTGTTCCAGTAAAAGGTTGGCCAGACCGGGGTTCGGCTCACTGACGCGAACGGTATATTGCAACTGTTTAACGTGTCGAAACATAGTCTCTCCTGATGTGTCGTGTTATTTTTTCGCTTCGACGCCGTCGGCGGCATCACGCAGTAAAAATTGTTCGGTCACATCCGGCAGATGCTTAAGCGCCCAGTCGGCCATGGCCTCTTCCTGGGCGAGGATTTGCTCAAAGGTCGCAACGCTTGCGGTGTCGCCCACCTTTTTTGCCGCGCTGATTAATGAGGTATAACAGGCGATTTCGAACTGCTCGAAAACGTAGCTGCTAATCGCGCCTTTTACGATCTCATCAGAGGCGAACATGCCGCCTGCGGCCTGACCCATTGCGCTCATTTTGCTGGTGGCATCTTTCATGATGGAGCGGTTGATGCCGTTACGATCAAGCACCTCTTCAAGGAGGGTGATCTGCCCCTGAGTCTCCGTCAGGTGTTGTTCAATTCGCGCGCGCAGGTCCGGATAATTATCGATACGTTTGCTCATGGCGCTGAGCATTGACTCGGCCTGTTTTTCCATCGCGTGGGCATCGCGCAACCAGTCGTGATAATTCTCTTGTGGGGTCATGTTCTTTTCCTTTCATCGTCGTCATTTTTACTTACCAGTAAGTGAAATTAAGCGAATACATTACGAGGGCGTCTATTTGCCTTCGGCTTTTTTATTAATCGATGAAGTGGCAATTTTTGTGAGAAGATTATCGGTGGTTTTTTCTTCTTCAAGCGTCGCGGAAAGCAGGTCATAGGCTTTTTTAAGCCCTAACTGGTTTGCCAGCGTACAGAGCGTGCCGTAAGAAGCAATTTCATAATGTTCAACTTTTTGCGCAGCGGCAATAAGCCCGGCATCACGAACACTGCCTTTTTCTGTGGCTTCGATAACTTCATTTGCTTCGTCAATAAGCCCTTCCATCGCATGACATTTCATTCGCTTGAGCTTGATATTCGGTTCGGCTTCAATGAGCTGGTCGAGACGCTCAATTTGCCCCTGCGTTTCTTCATAATGTTTTTTAAACGCATCAGCGAGTTCAGAATTCGACGATTCGCGGGCAAGTTTCGATAATGCACGAGTGAGCTGCTTTTCTGCACTGTAGATATCAGACAGACTATGGATAAAGAAATCAGTCAGTGAATTGATCTGCATAAATATTACCCTCGAGGTCAGCGAAAATAATAGCGAGCCGAAACCGACTCGCTATCTGTATTGCTATTAAACCAAACGTGAAATTTAATAAATCGGTGAAAAACTATTCGCCCGATTTGCGGCCGCCGCCATGGCTTTGTTGACCGCCTTTTTTACCTGCTTCAGAGGCGCGCTGCGGATCATTTTTAAAATTACCGCCGCTATGTTGACCACCTTTACGACCTGCTTCGGATGCTTTTTCACGATTTTCTGCGAAATTACCAGAACCGCCACGATGTTCAGCCATGTTATTTCTCCAGTTTCGTTGTTTAAATAAAACGACATATTTTGCATCTCATGTCGTCGGTGTTCGTATTCAAAACTAGCCGAGTACTGGAATTAGTCAAAGCGAAGCGGGAAACTTATTATCGAATAAAAATTAACCTGCTGGTTTTATTTTAAGCGATAGTGGTATTTATCATATATCTTTTCAAATAAGGAGGTTAAGTCAATGTTCAATGCAAAATCATTAATAACGGACGTTACTATCTATTAAAACCAGGGATCCGGGTGACTTTTCTTGACATTAATTGACATTTCTCGCCTGTTTTTTGTCTGCGATTGATAACGTATTTTAATCATTTTAAGACTTATCTCAGTAGGGGGATGCCGAATAAATTGCTGATAAATGACAAAGATACCTCTTTAGGGGTGGTTCATATCCTGCCTTCCAGGGTAAGCGAAACAGCAGAATTGGGTACGATAGCTTATAGAGACATACAACCGCAGGCGCAGAGGGAAGTCCCCTGCATCTGGGGGGCGCAACGACATGTTCCTTATACTGATTAAGCAGGAAACCCCGTAAATGGTCGCATTCGGACAGTGTCTGAACCGGTCAGTAAAAGATAAATAAATGGGTGATGAGGCGCTAATATGGTCCGGTATGCAATAAAACCAGGCCGTTACAGAATAATAATGAGAAAGGGGATGAGAAGAACGCTGAAAACCTGTTGCTTTTATTCTTCTTCATTCGATAGCTTACGATTGGCTAAACATTTCACCAGACGTAACTGCCAGGGGGCAAGACGAAGCGGTATATCGTCGTTGTCAGAGTAGTGAATAGTGATGATAGCGGGTGAATTAACGGCGGTATTATCTGCGCTTATCAATTCATCTTGTGGTGGCGTATCTTTTGCAGGCATGAAAAGCCCTCTTGTTTTTTACGGTTTGGCTGCGTGTACATTGCAGTATCAGAGTCAATGACTTCATATTATAAATTCCTTGTTTGCAGAGAGTTAAGTGTGATCGGTTAAGTCGTCAGTAAGCTTCTAAAAAAGTAAACGAGCCGTTACCGACTCGTTTATTGACGCTCAATGAATATTAAGCGTGGTGATAAAATAAACACTATTTTTTATCACCGCTGTGGCTGTTCTGGCCACCTTTTTTACCGGCTTCAGAAGCACGTTCAGGGTCATTTTTAAAATTACCCCCACTGTGCTGTCCGCCTTTTTTTCCTGCTTCTGATGCTTTCTCACGGTCTTCTGCGAAATTACCTGAGCCGCCTCTATGTTCCGCCATTCTATATCTCCCATATGGGTTTTTGATATAATCGATACGACAACAAATACCGTATCAATCGCGTTCAGGAATTAACTCTAGCTGTTCACGTAAATTCGTCAAAGCGCAGCGCAGAAACATTTTGTCGCAAAGCGAGGAGAGTAATTTCTTTGATTTCTAAAAATAAAAAGTTGCAGCAAAAATAAAACGTTATTGAATCAACACAATTGGTGAGAAATGTAATTCAGGAATATTCATTACATCCGTTATTTGTTGTGGGATGTTGCTGTTTTTTTCTGCCATTAAAGCTGCATATATACAAATCTTTACAAATGTTGTGCGCACAAATTCTACGCTCAGTAAGAACTGTGTATTAAATCGATGGCTTATTGAATATGCCATTTTGCGTTTTTGACGTGTTACGCCTTTTTAATACGCCGTGGCTGAGTGTGACATCGGAACATAAGAAGTTGATTTTGCGTGAGAGGGCGAATGTCAGATGACGTGAGTCGCTTATCAACATGAGGAGACGAATATGCATTCCGAACATCAAGACTGTATCGATGCCTGTTATCAGTGTGCCATCGCCTGCGAGCATTGTGCCGCAAGCTGTCTGAACGAAGACGACCTCGCGATGATGCGAAATTGCATCAAGCTGGATGTGCAGTGTTCCGCGCTGTGTCGCCTGGCAGCTCAATTTATGACGCTGGAAAGCGATCATATTATGCCGCTTTGCCGTATTTGCGTGGATGTTTGCAGAGCATGCGCAGAAGAGTGCGGAAAACATCAGCACGCGCATTGCCAGCAATGTGCACAGGCCTGTCGGGCCTGTGCGCAAGTGTGCCTGCAAATGGTCGCCTGAGACCCCGGTTTAAAGTTACTCGGGAACTGTGCCTTCCCCTTGTTGGGAAGGCCATTTCCAGTTTTGCACCTCGGGAAGATCCTCACCATATTCCCGAACATATTGATGGTGTGCGGCAATCTTCTGTTGTAACGCCTCCAGAATATCTTCCACATTTCCCTGCAAAGACGGTATGCGCAAAAGCGCCTCCTGGGCCAGATGGAAACGGTCGAGCCCGTTAAGCACCGTCATATCAAAGGGCGTCGTGGTGGTGCCTTCTTCCATAAAGCCGCGAACATGAAAATTTTGATGGTTATTACGCAGGTAAGTGAGACGGTGAATCAGACTTGGGTAGCCGTGAAAGGCGAAGATAACCGGTTTATCACGCGTAAAAATCGCATCAAAAGCCTGTTCACTCAGGCCATGAGGGTGTTGCTCCTGCGTCTGTAGCGCCATTAAGTCCACCACATTCACCACCTGGATACGCAGTTCTGGCAGATAACTACGCAGAAGGTCGACGGCAGCAAGTGTTTCCATTGTCGGCACATCCCCCGCACAGGCCATTACCACATCCGGCGCTTCGCCTTCCGAAACCGTACCGGCCCAGTACCAGATGCCCATCCCGGCGGCACAGTGTTTTGCCGCACCCTCCAGCGTCAGCCACTGTGGAGCGGGCTGTTTTCCGGCCACAATGACATTAATGCGATCCCAGGTTTGCAGGCAGTGCCCGGCTACGCACAGTAACGTATTGGCATCCGGCGGCAGATAAATACGGACAATCTCGGCTTTCTTGTTGGCGACATGATCGAGAAAGCCCGGATCCTGATGGCTGTAACCATTATGGTCCTGTCGCCAGACATGGGAAGAGAGCAGGTAGTTGAGGGACGATATCGGCGCGCGCCAGGGCAGATGGCGTGACACTTTCAACCATTTGGCATGCTGATTGAACATGGAGTCGACAATATGAATAAACGCTTCATAGCAATTGAACAGACCGTGACGTCCGGTCAGCAGATACCCCTCAAGCCACCCCTGACACTGATGTTCGCTGAGGATTTCCATGACCCGGCCATCGGGCGCAAGTTGCTCATCATACGATTTAAGCGGTTCCAGCCATGTACGGCTGGTGACGTCAAAAACGCGGCTTAGCCGGTTCGATGCGGTCTCATCCGGGCCGAACAGGCGAAAATTATCCGGGTTACGCTGAAAAATACCTGCAAGCCACGCTCCCAGTGCGGAGGTGGATTCTGCCTGGCTATCGCCCGGTGAGGTGACCTCTACGGCGTACGGCGCCAGTTCAGGTATAATCAGGTCTTTGCGTAGCCGACCGCCATTCGCCCAGGGCGAGGCTCCCATCCGTTTATCCCCTGTCGGGGCAAGGGCACGCAGTTCTGGATGCAGGCGTCCCTGCTCATCAAAGAGATCGTCGGGATGGTAGCTGCGCATCCAGTGTTCCAGGATGTGTCGGTGTTCTTCATTTTCGCGGCACGATGAAACCGGAACCTGATGCGCGCGCCAGAAATTCTCCACTTTTTTACCGTCAACCGTTTGTGGACCGGTCCATCCTTTGGGGCTGCGAAGGATAATCAGCGGCCAGCGCGGCACGGACGCTGCGGCACCGCCGCTTCGCGCCGCGTGTTGGTAATCACGAATGGTATCCAGCGCGTCGTCCAGCACCTGGGCCATTTGGTGGTGCATGATTTTTGGCTCGTGGCCGCTAACCAACAGCGGTTCGTAGCCATAGCCACGGAATAACTGGCGCAGGTCTTCATCGCTGGCGCGACCGAGAATGGTCGGGTTAGCAATTTTATAGCCATTGAGATGCAGTATGGGTAGAACCGCGCCATCGCGGGCGGCATTGAGAAATTTAATACCGTGCCAGCTTGAGGCGAGTGGCCCGGTTTCTGCTTCACCGTCACCAATGACACAGGCGGCAATCAGCGTTGGGTTATCGAACACGGCACCGAAAGCATGGGAAAGCGAATAACCCAGCTCGCCCCCTTCGTTAATGGAACCGGGCGTTTCCGGTGCCGCATGGCTGGGGATCCCGCCGGGGAAGGAAAACTGGCGAAACAGCTTTTTCATGCCTTCGCCATCGGGGGTAACGTCGGGGTAGATTTCGCTGTAGGTGCCTTCAAGCCAGGTATTGGCCACCATACCCGGCCCGCCGTGTCCGGGGCCGCACACATACAGCATATCGAGATCGCGCTGACGAATGGCACGGTTCAGGTGGGCATAAATAAAGTTCAGACCCGGCGTGGTTCCCCAGTGTCCCAACAGGCGGGGTTTGATGTGTTCTGGTTTGAGGGGCTCGCGTAAGAGCGGATTGTCCATCAGGTAGATTTGCCCGACGGAGAGATAATTGGCTGCTCGCCAGTAACGGTCAAGCAAGGTGAGATCATGGTCGGTAAGTGAGTTTATCTGGGTCATGCAGTTCTCCATGCAAGGGGTTATGCGTGCCACGCAGATTCAGACGCAGTACAGGCCAAGTATAGACAGGGTGATTTTGGCGACGGCATCACGCCGCAAGGATGGAAACATCCGCACCGGCGTGCGGATTTGAACGAGGAGGGTGAGCGGTGAGGAAGTTTCGGATTAAAAGCGGTCAGACGATACTCTGAAAGCCCATCTGCTGCATGGCCTGATCGCCGGTATCAAGCTGTTGTTGCACCGCATCGATATCTTTTTTCACGTCGCGGTCATCCTTGTCTTCATCGCGCATGTTGCTTTTGATCATCGACAACAATGAGCGCAGTTCACGCACGACATCTTTTAATAGCTGCGCATCTTTATGCCGCGAGTCGCTCTCCTGCAACTGTTCACGGATACCACTATAAAGCGATTGCGTCAGGCCAGCGCTATCACTGGTTTCGCTGTTATCACTCGCTGACTTGTGGTTTTCCTGGCCGTCGTCGGCGGCGTGTGCAGCGGCCACAGCGTCAGTTTTGCTCCCGGCATTGCCGTCTGCCAGGGACTGAATCGCACTGTAAGCCGCCGTACCGCTGTTTGTTGTGTCGGCGCTATTGCTTGTACTGGCGCTGTCACTTTGCCCGAGTTGCGATGCCGCCTGACCCATCTGGGCCGAGAGTTGTTTGAGCTGTTTAAGGACGTAAGCAGAGGCATTGCCAAAACGCATCAGCATGGCCTTAAGGCGCTCAATTTCTCGCTTTATCGCTTCCAGTTTGGCGCGCGCGTCGGCTTTGCGTGAAGCGGCGCTGAACTCATTCAACCGGTTAACGGCTTCAAGGTCGTTCTGCAGGTTGTTGTAGTAATCTTTCGCCTGTTGGCTTAACGAGACCGTGCTCTCCGCGGTGGCCGTTGCCTGCTGTGGCAGCGCGGATGCTGAATTTTGTTCGCGGTTTCGGGACGTCGTGTCCGATGTCGCGGTGGATAACGAAAAGCTGGCATTACCTGTGAGGGTTGGTCGTAGCATGCGTATCACTCCGGAGGTCCATTCTTTCTATTAACGGCACGCTTAACGGAATGCTTTAACACTATTCACACCCTCTCAGGGCGTGGGCGTTGCGCCAGGAGAGGATGCGAAAAGGCGGGGGAGTCAGGGTTGTGGCGGAAACTGGCCTAACTGCATGAACAGACCGAGCCAGTCTTCCATATGCCAGGTGGCCGTAATACGCTCACCGTTAAGCTGATGCATCTCATGCAGGCGAATGCTCACTTTTTTACCCGTCGCGGCAATCCCCATAAAGGTGCCTTTATGCGTACCGGTTATCTCGGCGCGCACGGCAATCTGCCCCGGCACCTGGATTACGTCATGAATAACGATACGAACATCCGGGAACGCCGCGGTAAACATCGCTATGATTGGCTTGAGTCCTTCCGGCCCAGGCTGCTGGCCGGGCGCTAACGGGATATCGGACCAGTCTGCGGTAACGGCCTCATTAACTAAATCTGGCTGTTGCAGGCTAAAGGCCTGATAGAGCGTTTCGACGGCTTTACGTTCTGTCAAAAGGCGATGGGCGATTTCTTCATGGTCTGACATGGTTTTACCTCTGGCTGGGACGCTTTTTGGGGAAATACTTTAATGCGCCGCCAGTATCCCATCGGCAGATGGTATAAATGAAATAGATAACAGATATAGAGGAATATTCGTTCTATGGATTTTAGAGGGCTTGATCTGAATCTGCTGGTGGCCTTTGATGCGCTGATGGAAGAGCAGAATGTCACCCGCGCGGCTATTCGGGCCTCGGTGAGCCAGCCTGCGATGAGCGCGGCGCTGTCGCGCCTGCGAAGCCATTTTGCCGACCCGCTCTTTATTCGCAGCGCCTCTGGTCTGGTGCCGACGGCCAGGGCGAAGGAGATTGCGGTCCATGTGACGAAAGCGCTGCAGGAGCTGACAAACCTGCTGACGCCGGATGACGCCTTCGCGCCGCAGGAGAAAAAAATCGCCTTTACGCTGGGGATGTCCGAGTACCCAACGCTGGTGTTGCTGCCGGGTATTATGCGCGCCATCAGCCAGCAGGCGCCTGGGGTGACGATCCATGTGCATACGTTTGTTGATCGTGATGAAGCGGTGTCGATGCTGGATGCCGGCAAAGTTGATCTGGTCATCGGCATCGCGCCGACCCAATCGGAAAGCCGCATCCTCTCACAGCCGCTTTTCAGCGATGAGTTTGTCACCCTGGTGCGGAGTGACAGCGATGCGGCACGCGATGGCATGACGCTCGAAACTTATCTCCGCATGGGGCACATCCTTGTCTCCCCGGAGGGGAGCCACTATGGCCTTGTGGACGAGTGGCTCAGGGCCAAAGGGTTACGCCGGGAGATCCGCCTGACCTTACCGGTCATGGTTGCTGTGTCCTCCATTGTTCAGCAGACCCATTATGTCGCGACGGTGCTCAGGCGTAGCGTGCTCGCCAGCGAGCAGAGCAGGGACGTGGTGATGCTGACGCCGCCCGTTGGGCTGCCCGCCATTGAGTTCAATTTGCTCTGGCACCGCCGTTCCGACGGGGGGAGCGCGCAAAAGTGGCTGCGCAAGCTGATATGCGCCTGTGCCAGCGAACTGATGTAACAAAAGGGGGATTACCCCCAGTCCAGTCCGCGCGGTGAGCTCGAAAAACCGATCTCCCGCAGCAGGGTAAAGAACGGCATCTGGCGTACAGGCGTGTCGTTCATCTCCTCCAGCGTGAAATGCAGACGCGGCTCCCGGCGCAGCGCAACCGCCAGCGCGCGGAAGACCTGCCCGGCGATGGCCTCGTCATCGTCCATCCAGACAATCATCTTTTTTCCGCCCTGAGCAAGGTAGAGGCGTAGTATGCCCCCGGCAATCACAATCAGCGCGCCATTGCGGCGAGTCGGCACCAGTGAGGAAGCAAGGGATGGCCACGGCAGTTGCGTACCGAAGGGGTTCGCCGGATCGCTGGCAGACAGCGCGACAGGCGTGAAGACGGCTTTCTCAGGTTGTGTCGTCAACAGCTCGCGCAGACGGTCAATGGTCAGCCGTTCGGCAAATTGCGTGCCGCCCATCCCTTCTACAAAACGCCCGCGCAGAATACGCCCGGCATCTTCCATATTGCGATAGACGGTCTGCATCGCCGGAAAACCGCCAGGCAGGTTCTCCATCATCACCGCCCGTCGGCTGACTATGCCGTAGCGGTCGAGCATATTGTCTGCCAGCGCAAGTAACCATTCGGTGTCACTGAGTTTATCGGCGAGCAACAACGACCAGCGCCCGGCAAGCGTCGGCGTACTGAACGACATATGCACTACCCTGGCCGAGTGGGGCGCCAGCGCCGGACGCCCGCGTCGGCTTCGAACGCGACGCTGAGATGACGGGCGGGACGTGCTCCCCATGCGGGATAACGCGCGCAGAGGCGACCAGATATCAGTGGTGATATACCCCAGCCAGACCAGCCCCCACAGCGCTTCATGCAGGGCATCCGGCGTCAGCGTCTCATCGCCAGGGGCGCGGTGCGAATCAATAAGCGCGCTGAGCTGGTGGGCGAACCAGGCTCCGCCGTTGGCAAGTGCCGCCAGAATGTCCCGCTGTAGCGGAGAGAGAACCGCGCTGTCTGCGTGTGGCACGCTCAGGGTTTCCGCTGCATACTCCTGGATATGCAGGGCGACCAGCCCGTCATCGTCACCGAGTTTTTTCTGCCCGGACCAGATCACTTCGCCCGTTGAAAGCAGCTCATCAAGCATCTCCGGGGCGTAGTCCCGCACGCGTGCGGGTAAAATCTGGCTTTCCCACAGCGTTGCCGGTAAGCCCAGCCCGGCCAGTTGCTCGATAACGCGCAGGACGCCGTCAACGCCTTCAAACACGCCGCCGGATAAGTTGCTATGAAACGCCGGGCTGCCATCAGATCCTGCAAGCAACCCCTGGCGCTCCAGCAGCAGGCGGGTAAAAGCTGTCGCCGGGACCGGACGTGTCGCTTCGCGGGCCGCCTGCAGCGAGCGGATACGCAGGCGACGGAAAATCTCTTCACCCACCCAGTCTGACGCAGTGCGCGTGTCTGGCTGTGCGGGTTTCCCGGCGCGCAGGCGCATCACTTTGCCCTGGTCGCGCAATTTTTCCAGCGCCTCTTGCGCCACGGCGACGCCAAGGCCGAAGGCGAGGGCGATCTGCTGGACGGTAAACAACGTGTGGGTCTGAACATAGCGCAAAAATAAGTCAGTGAGCGGGGTCGCCACCGGATTAAGCCAGATGTCGGGCAGATCCGCAGGCAACCGTACCCCCAGCGCATCCCGAAGCCGTGCGGCATCGTCCATACAGGCGATGCGCTGGCGTTCGCCAATCGTGACCACAAAGGCGCGCCGCTCCGCCAGCAGTTCCTCCAGCCAAAGGTTAACCGCATCCCGGCTCTCCCGGTGGCGCGCGGCGAGATCGTCTGGACTCATCGGGCCCAGTTCGCGCAGCAGGTCAAAAAGGCCTTCTTTGCCACGGGCTTTGCGATCGGGGGCCAGACGCTGCAACTCATCGTCGATCTGTCGAATGACCAACGGATCGAGCAGCTCACCGGGATCGGCCTGGCCCAGCAAGTTTCCCAGCAGTTCGCTATCCAGAGACAATACCGAGGCCCGGCGTTCGGCGAGCGGGGCATCGGACTCATACATAAATTCTGCTACATAGCCAAAGAGCAAGCTGGCGGCGAAAGGTGACGGAGTGGTCGTCGTCACCCCGGAAATCTGCACTTCCCCGGTGTTCAGGCGGCGCATCAGCCTGTCCAGCGCGGGCAGGTCGTACACGTCCTGCAGACACTCGCGTACGGTTTCCAGCAAAATGGGGAAATCCGCATAGCCGCGTGCGATCTCCAGCAACTGACCCGCACGCAGGCGCTGTTGCCAGAGGGGGGAGCGACGGCCAGGCGTGCGCCCTGGCATAAGCAATGCGCGTGCGGCGCACTCGCGAAAACGGGCGGCAAATAACGCAGAGTTGCCTACCGCATCCCGGACAAGTCGGCCTAATTTTTCGGGTTCGAAAAGAAATACGTCAGCGTCCGGCGTTTTTCCCTCGGTATCCGGTAGCCTGGCGACGATACCGTCATCACTGGCGACAATGGAGGCGTCTGCCCCCCATAACGCGTGAAGACGTCCGGCAATCGCCAGCGCCCAGGGCTCATGCACCCGACGGCCATACGGCGAATGCAGGATGACGCGCCAGTCGCCCATTTCATCGCGACAGCGCTCCAGCACCAGATGTCGGCTACCTGGAATGATCCCCGTGGCGCTGCGTTGCTCCTCAATGAGCCCTTTGATGTTGGCAAGCGCGTTTTCATCGTGGCTTAACCCCGGCAAGGCGAGCGCGTTGGGTGAGGCGAGAAATGGCTCGTCGGCAAGAGCATGCATAAAATCGCCGATCAGTTCGCCGAGTTCGGCGGGACGCCCGTTCCCTTCGCCGCGCCAGAACGGCAGCCTGGCGGAGCGACCGGGGGCCGGGGTCACTATCACCTGGTCGTGAGTGATTTGCTGGATGCGCCAGGAGGTGGCCCCCAGGGTGATGATGTCATTGACGCGTGACTCGTACACCATCTCTTCATCAAGCTCGCCCACCCGCCGGGCGCCCACCTGTTCTTCCCCTTCCGGGAGCAGGACGCTGAACATTCCCCGGTCAGGGATGGTGCCGCCGCTGGTCACCGCCAGCAGATGCGCGCCGGGGCGGGCGGTGAGCTGGCCGCTCTCCCGCTGCCAGATAATCCGTGGCCGGAAAGCAGAGAAATCACCGGAAGGATAGCGTCCCGCCAGCATATCGAGCGTGGCGTCAAAGACATCCCGCGGCAGCGCTTTCCACGGCGCTGCGCGACAAACGGTGGCATACCAGTCATCCACGTTCAGCGCATCCATGGCGACGGCGGCGACAGTTTGCTGGGCCAGCACATCAAGGGGATTTCGCGGCGGGGTCAGGGTCTCGAGTTTACCCGCCAGCATACAGTCGACCACGACCGTGGAATCAATCAGCTCACGCCGGGTGCGCGGATAGAAAAGGGCTTTCGATATACCGCCCACCTGATGTCCGGCGCGGCCGATACGCTGCAAGCCGCTGGCAACAGAAAGGGGGGAGGCAATCTGAATCACCAGATCCACTGCCCCCATATCAATCCCCAGTTCGAGGCTTGATGTGGCGACTACGCAGCGCAATTCCCCGGATTTCAGCGCCTGTTCAGTGAGGGCCCTTTGTTCTTTTGATACGGATCCATGATGCGAACGGGCGATAAACACCTGCCCGGTTTGTACACGGTTGGATGTCGCCCCGGAGGACGAAACAAAATGCGCTGAGTCGCTTTGTTCTTCGGGCGCTTCTGCCATGCGTGAGGCATAGAGTTCATTGAGCCGGGCAGTCAGTTTTTCCGCAAGACCACGGGAGTTGGTAAACACAATGGTCGAGTTGTGGCTGAGTACCTGGTTGAGAATACCGGATTCGATATGCGGCCAGATGGAGCCTTCTCTTCCCGCGTGGCTGATCTCCCCGGTTCCGGCACTGGTGGAGAGGACGTCATCCAGATTGGCAACGGGCACCACAATACGAATGTCCGGATGGCGAAGGGCTGGTGGGTTGACCACGGTAACCGGACGATCGCCCCCCAGAAACTGCGCAACATCGCCCGGTGAACGCACCGTCGCGGACAGGCCAATACGCTGGGCTGGTCTGGCAAGCAGGGCATCTAACCGCTCCAGGCTGAGGGCCAGATGCGCGCCACGTTTGTTGCCCGCCACCGCATGGGCTTCATCGACGATAACCGTTTCGACACCGCGCAATGTTTCGCGCGCCCTGGAGGTGAGCATCAGGTAGAGCGACTCCGGCGTGGTGATGAGGATATCAGGAGGATGGCGTACAAGCGTTGCCCGCTCCTGAGAAGAGGTGTCGCCTGTGCGCATCGCCACGCGGATTGCCACTTCCGGCGCGCCGTGTTTTTTCCGCTGTTCGCTGATGCCCTCTAACGGGATCTGTAAGTTGCGCTGAATGTCGCTGCCCAGGGCTTTTATCGGCGAGATATAGAGAATGCGCGTGGTTTTTTTTCTCTCGACGGCCTCCTCAGAGGGGGCGTCACCTTCACGATAAAGCTGGTCCAGAGCGTAGAGAAAGGCCGCCAGCGTTTTACCTGAACCGGTAGGCGCGATGGCGAGCACATGTTCCCCGGCATTGGTTGCCGCCCATGTCTGCGCCTGTACCGGCGTGGGATGCTGAAAAGCGCAGACAAACCAGTCGCGGGTGGCGGGCGAAAAGATCTCAGCCAGTACGGAGGGTAAAAGGGTTTTCTTTGACATCTTTCCTGCTCCCTGTGATGTCTGCCGCGACCGGAATAGTAATTAGGGTAGAAGGATAAGTGTAACGCAGACGCCGGGGGTTGAGCCGATGGGTTTTTGCCCTTAATAACAATGACGTGATGGTTTACGCAGAATTTAATATACCCGGATGGACATTGCGGATATCGTAAATGCGGCGTTTATTCGGGATGAGGGTTGAGATGAAGATCTACTGGAGTGGCAAAGATATTCCGGAGCTTGCGGGGCTGCCTGCCAGCGTCGGCCATAAAAATTACAAAGAAGCCCGATCGCGTGCCAACAGTCATGTGGCGACCTGGCTGGGGGGCGTTATTTATTTGGGGGTGATGGTGGGGCTTTCTGTCGTTTTTGATCGCGTTTTCCCGGGTAAAGGGACATTCGCACACAGTTTTGTGACCATTATTTGCGCGTTGCTGCCCGCCACCTTTATCTGGAATCAGATCATGATTTATGTCATGCGCAAATATTACACGCATATCCTCGTACGCAGGTCGGCGGCGTGCGGAGAAGTAGAGAAAGCGGCGGAACGGCTGATGGATGAAGCTGATGAGCGTGAGTTTCAGCAATGGCGCGTGCTGCGGCGGTTTGGTCGGGGTGCGCTGTTTATCGTGATGCTGGCGGCTATCTGTAGTCTGGCGACATTGGTGTAGAGATACGGCACCCGGATGGCGGCGCAGGCGCCTGATCCGGGCTATCAGACGTTCAGGCCGCACGAAATAGTCCTCTCTCCCTGTGGGGTGAGGAATCCCCACAAAAATGCGCGCACGAACGGTCCCCTCTCCCTGTGGGAGAGGGCCAGGGTGAGGGGGAAAATGCGGCTCGGGAGGTGGGTTCCGTTCACCGTATGTTCATGGCGAAATGTCACCTTCGGACACGTGAACGGGTAAAGGGGAACACCGCGTTCCCCTTTACAATCCCCGCGGCCCCGCAAAGAAATCGGTGCTTCGCACTGCGTTCGCCTCCCACCCCGCTGCCTGCGGTCGGTTTGACTCGAGTTACTCGCCCCATCCCTGGGGCTCGCCCTTCGGGCCAACGCGTTGCGTTGTTCAAAATCGTTCCGGACGATTTTGTCCTGTCTCGACAAACCTCAGTCCGCCATCCCTGGCGGCCTGCCCTTGTCATCAGGTCTTCGTCTCACCGATTTCAGCGGGGACTCAACCCCCTCGCTGCACGCTCTGCGCCAGGGGGTTACAAAGTTGTCGCTGTGGTTGTCATGCAGGAAAACGAGCAGGTAGCCCCGGTAAGCGGCAGCGTCACCGGGGGGGCTTGCAGGGCGGGGTTAGTGACCAACCAGCAGAGCGGAAAGACGCGCCTGCACATCGACGCAACCGGCCAGCACCAGATTGCCATTGATCAGCCCGTTGTCGGCGAGAAACGTATTACTGGTACCGCCTGCTTCAACGATAAGCAACAACCCCGCCAGCGCATCCCAGCTATTCATATGCTCCTCATAATAGGCGTGCACCTGCCCGGTGGCGACGTGGGCCAGCATCAGCGCCCCGGCACCAAACCGGCGATACTCCATACCTGCATTGATCACACGGGCAATCGTGCGGGTATAGTTTTCCACCGGCGCGCGGCTGGAGCGCCCCATCCCAATAACCACCGTATCCGGATCCGGCTCGCGTAGCGTCAAACGCTGCTCGTTAAGAAACGCTCCCTTGCCACGGCGGGCAAAGAAAAACTCATCACGATCCGGGGCATAGACCATCCCCAGTTCAATCACGTTATGGCGAACATAAGCCAGCGAAATACACCAGTAATCCATCCCCTGAATATAATTGGTGGTCCCGTCGATAGGGTCGAGTACCCAGGTACCTTGCTCACCCCCTTGCAGACCACTCTCTTCCCCGAGGAAACCATCCTGTGGGCAGTGGCTATTCAGCCAGCTTTTGATCTCTTTTTCGACAAACAGATCCGCATGAGACACAAAATCCTGGCGGGCTTTTTTATCGACCTGTAACCCCGCATTACGTAATGCCTGCGCCTGTGCGCCCAACTGGCGAATCAATGCATATAATGACTGCTGCTGTTCTTCCGTCATGGCCTGCTCTTATTGAGATAATGGCGACGTGCGCCGATGAATTAATTGCACATCCACCCATGTCGTGCGCGAAGGCTGTTGCGGATCGTCGGCCCGTTCCAGCAGGCGGGTTAAAGCCTGGCGGGAAATTTCCGCAACATCCTGATGCAGGGTGGTCAGTTGATAACTGTATTGCGCCGTTTGTGGCGTATTGTCAAAACCAATGAGCTGAAAATCGTCCGGGGCGTGTCTGCCGCGCTGGCGCATCCCATCTAGAAAACCGCAGGCGAGCTGCGCATTGGCACAGAAGATGCCCTCAAGATTCGCATCTGCACTTAAAGCCGCCTGAACACCCCCGTCGTACCCCTCCGTAGGCGCAATGAGCGCCTGCAGATCGCGTGTGGTATCCACACCGAGCGCCTGCAACGCCTGATAAAACGCATCGCCACGCATCCGCCCGGCCCAGGTGGAGTGAGACGTATTGAGCCAGCCGAAACGTCGGCAGCCATTGCCGACCAGTTGCCCGGCGGCGAGCGTCGCGCCGCAGACATTGTCGGAACAGACATAATCCACAAACGGAATATCCGGCTGACGGTTGATACCCACCACCGGGATCTGTTGTGAAACGCACTCGTTGACCAGTGATTCCGGTGGTTGCCCGGAGGTGACGATGACCCCGGAGACGCGAAACTGGGCAAAGCGGCGCAGCGTGCGGGCCAGATCCTGCTCGCTGCGAATTTCGCTCACCAGTGCCTGAAAACCGCGACGCTGGATCTCGCCAAGCAGAGCGTCAAGCAAACTACTGCGAAACGGATCGCTGATGCGCGAGACCATGACCCCAATCAGATGACTGCGGCGGCGATTCAGCCCCTGGGCGAGGAAATTGACCTGATAGCCGAGCTCCTCTGCCGCGCGCAATACACGCTCACGGGTATCGGGAGAGATACTGCCGTTATTGCTGAGCGCGCGGGAGACCACCGCCCGCGAGACGCCCGCCCGGAGGGCGACATCCTGCGCGGTCACGCTCTGTTTGCGAGGCAGTGCGCTCATGCCGGGCGTTCCTCACCGTCAATCTGAGGCGTATCCAGTGGCAACTGGAGGCCGTCGTGACTGACGAACAGGCCATCCCAGGGCTGACAGGCGGCCTTAAGATCATCGAGTATCGCGTCATAGCAGTGGTAGAGCCCAAAAGCCGGGATAGCCAGTTGCCGGAAAAGTGCCAGACAGGAGGGGAAATCGCCGTGGGAGGCATCGTCGCTGAGCGCGGTCAGTGAAGCACACTCCTGAAAGGCGAGGTCGGCCCCGGCCATTAACGCGATGGACGCCGCCGTCGGGCGACCGTCGCCGCTATAAAACAGCGTTCGCCCGCCAAAGGTAATGCGAATGGCGCGGTTGGTCAGTTCATGCCGGGTTTCGGCGGTGCGAATATGCCAGTCGTGCCAGTGCCATGCGTCGGTGGTGTCGCGCCAGTCGAGATCGAAACTCAGGGTGGTCTGCGGCCAGTTAGCCAGCGCCGCCAGTTGCATCAGTACCGGGCGCTGCTGTGGCTGACAATAGATAACCAGCGGTTTCTGGCGCGAGAAGCTTTTCCAGTAGTTCAGCAGAGCCGTCAGCCCGACGCAGTGATCCGGGTGGACATGGGTGAAATAGATAACGTCGATACCGTTGATATCCCCTCCGCGCTGCCAGAGTGCACGGGGGATAGTGGGGCCGCAGTCAATCAACCATTGCCGGTTCGCCTCGTCAATGACCCGCAGCGCAGAGGTATTTTGTTCACGGGAGAAAGCGCTACCGCAGCCAAGAACATCGATTTTCATTTTTCCCTCATCAAAAATTTTTTAGGCTTCTGAGCACTGCCCTGGGCCAAACGGACAAATAAAATAGCCTGATGACCAGAGTCTTAATTAAATTGTCACAAATACCCGACAAAGTAGGCTCACATAATGTCGAGTCAACATTGCATTTTTTTTACATTCGAATGAACACGTGTTCATCGGCGTGAAAAAAATAAGCAGCGATTTTTTGGGTAGCGAAAATGAGTTATTTACAGATAAGCGGTCTTAAAATTAGCTATGGCGATAAGGTCGTGCTGCATAATATCGATCTGCAGGTCGAAAAAGGGGAAATGATTGCCCTGCTGGGCCCGTCGGGCTGTGGAAAAACCACACTGTTAAATGCGCTGTGCGGTTTTATTCCGGTACAAAGCGGGGAGATTGCCGTTGCCCATCGCGATATTACCCACAGCGCGCCAGAGCAGCGCAATATCACCATGGTGTTTCAGAGCTACGCGTTGTGGCCGCATCTGACGGTGGCGCGCAATATTGGCTACGGGCTAAAGCTGCGCAAATGGCGCCGCGACGACATTGATCGCCGGGTTACGGATCTGCTGAACATTGTCAATCTCACCGGCCTTGCGGATGTGAAGGTGACAGAACTTTCCGGCGGCCAGCGCCAGCGTGTCGCCCTGGCCCGTGCCCTGGCGATCGAACCCGACGTGCTGGTGCTCGATGAACCCCTGTCGAACCTCGATGCCAAAGTCCGCCTCAATGTGCGCCATGAAATTAAGGCGCTGCAAAAACGCCTCGGATTCACCTCATTAATTGTTACTCACGATCAGCAGGAAGCGCTGGTCATGGCCGATCGGATTGCGGTGTTAAATAATGGCCGGATCGAGCAAATAGGCACCCCGGAGGATATTTATCAGCGTCCGGCAACGCCTTTTGTCGCCGATTTTATGGGGGCCGATAATAAAATTTCCGCAAACGAACTCTTTGCCGTGCAGGATATTTCCCTGCGTACCCAGGGGAAATATTCAGCCGACGATTTCCGTGACCGCACTCTTTATTTTCGCAGCGCCGATGCGGCGCTCAGTGCATTAAGTACGGGCACCCCAGAAGAGGGGTTAACGCTCAGTGGCGTTGTCGAGCAAAGTGCGTTTCTTGGCAATTTATATCGCCACAGCGTGCGCTGCCAGGATCGACTGTTACTGGCGGATTCAACACAGTGCTGGCCCGCGCAGTCAACCGTCCGGCTCCACGTCCCGGCACCCGCGTTACATATTTTTCCATCATCACAAGCAAGTTGACATCATCGTGTTCATTTTGGGGATAGACCATGTTTATTAAAACGAAAGCTGCGGTAGTGACTGCATTGTTTCTGAGCTACGGCGCACAGGCCGACACCATCCTGAACGTTGCCACAGCAGGCGATCAGAATATGGTGGATTACGTAAAAACCTGGCTGGGGCCGAAATTTGAAGCGGCGCATCCTGGCGTCAAAGTCCAGGTGGTGGGCACCGGTCCGGGCGATGCCGGTTCGAACAAAATCATTGAGAAACTGACCGCGCAAAAAGAGAGCGATGCGAAGACCTGGGATATTGATGTGGCGGTCGTTCATCAAAAAGCCGGTGGCGAACTGGTGGAGAAGGGGCTGCTTGCGAAATACCGTCAGCAGATCAGCACCGGCAGCATGGTGAGCGCGGATAACGCGAAAAATGCCCTCGGCGTCAATGTCGACGGTTACGTCATGCCGATGTTTTTAAGCCAGACCGCTATCGCCTGGAACAGCGAGGCGATCAAAACCCCGCCTGCCTCCTACGATGAGCTGGTGAACTGGGCGCAGAAAAACCCGCAGGCCTTTGGCTATAACGGGATCAAGAACGGCATGTCCGGCGTGAGCTTTGTGGTGGGCTGGATGTACGCCTATGGTACGGATGCTCAGCGTCTGTCCGCACTGCCTTACAACAAAGGCGTGGAGAAAAACTGGAGTCAGGCGTTCGAGAAGTTAAAGGCATTCAACAAGAACGTGACTTTCACGCCAGGCAATGCCGGGACCCTCGATATGCTCAGCCGTGGCGAGATCACGATGGGGCCGGTGTGGGTGGATATGTTCTATAGCTGGAAAGATCAGGGCAAACTGCCGCCGTCCATCAAACTGACGCTGCTTTCGCCGGGTATGCCAGGGCAACCGATGTACTATGTCACCCCGGCAAAGGCGGCAAATCCGCAGCTTGCGCGTGAGTTTATCGAGCTGGCAACCAGCCCGGACGTACAGGCGCAAGGCATTGTGAAACAGTTTAACTGGTATCCGGGTATTGATGCCGAACATGTGAAGCCGAAGCTGGATCCGGCGACCTGGCAGAAACTGTTTGCGGAAATTTCGCCGAAAGCGCTGGCGGATTACGGCAAAAGCTTCCCGATTACCGCTTACTTTGACGACATAAAAGAGGGCTATGAAAGCCAGGTCGCCAATTAACATGCCCGTCATACTTCAAGCTGCAGGTGCGTTGGCTACACGCGTTCACCCGAATCACTTACCGGCGTAAGCTCATCGGGATTTATTCGTTTGCCGCCTGCCTGCAACTGGAATTATTCAGGGTATACCGTCAATGTTCAGGCGCGACACGGCGTCGCCCTGAACTTTTTTTCTGACACCAGGTTTGCTATGCGCCCTTCGTTGAAATATCTGTTACTGGTAGCACCCGCCGCGCTGATGATCGCGGTACTCTTTTTATACCCGCTGGGGTTCTCTCTGATCGCGGCGTTTACCAACGATGCGCGGCAGTTGACCTTTGCGCATTTCAGTAAGGTCTACGCCCTTTATTCCAGCGATATTCTCTTTACGCTGGTGATTGTACTGGTTTCAGTCGCGCTGCTGGCGGTGATTTCCATCACCCTCTCGGCGGTGATCACCTTGTCACCCTGTCGGCCCATTGTGCGGATGCTGGGGTTTTTGTACCGCCTGCCGCTGTTTATCCCCTTTATTGTGGCCGCGCAGATGATGCGCACGTTTCTGGCGAAAAACGGCCTGATGAACAATGCACTGGTGGCAACCGATCTCTTTACGCCGCTGGAGACCGTCTCCTGGCTGGGCTGGAAAGGGATCATCATCACCTTTGTCTGGAAACAACTGGCGTTCGCCACGCTGCTTATCTGTGGCGCGATGGCGGCGCTGGAGCAGTCACAGATACTGGCCGCCCGAAATCTTGGGGCCTCGCGTCCACGTATTCTGTTCGACATCATCCTGCCGCAGGTATTACCCGCCATCGGCGTGGCGCTGGTGCTCTCCACCGTGACCATGATGTCGGTACTGTCCGTGCCGCTGATGATCGGTGTGGGGACGCCAACGATGATGACCGTGGATATGGCGTTTCGCGTTAACTCCTACGGTGACTATGCCGTGGCAAACGCGCTTGGCGTGGTGTCGCTACTGATTTGTGGCGCGCTGTCGTGGTTCTATCTGCGCCACAGTCTGCAACAGAAGGGAGGCGAATGATGAAAGAGGCAACAATGACATTACCGGGAACATGGCTTGCGAAAGGGCGCAGGAAACTGAGCGCCAGCCTGCCTCTGCAAACGCTGCTGTTACTTTTTATGCTGCTGGCGATGTTTGGTCCGTTATTGAATTTACTTATCTGGACGGTGGCGGAGAGTTGGTTTTTCCCTCATGCGCTGCCCAGTCAGTGGGGACTCAAATACTGGTATCAGGTGTTCAGCCCCTACAGTGATGTCTCCGGCTCGCTGCTCACCAGCGTGTTTATCGCCGTGTTGTCGGTGGCCGTCTGCCTGCTGATTTCGGTTCCGGCGGGGTATGCACTCTCACGGCGCGGGATGCCGCTGCGGGTGCTGTTTATGCTGCTGTTTTTGATTCCGCAGGCGTTCCCGAACCTGACGGTATATATGAATATCGCCCGGCTGTTCTATCAGTGGGGTCTCAATGGCACGGTAGCCGGCGTGGTGCTGGTGCACAGCGTACACGGCCTGATGTACTCGGTATGGATCTGCGTGGCGGCGTTTTCCGCCGTGGATCCGCTGCTGGCGAGGGCGTCACGGAACCTCGGGGCCGGGCCAGTCTATACCTTCTGGCATATCGTGCTGCCGCAGGCTTCGCCGGGCATTATTGCCGCCAGTATTTTTGTCTTCCTCGAATCGCTCGATGAGTTTACCGGCACCTTTTTCGTTGGCGCGCCGGACATCACCACCTTACCGCTGCTGCTATATAACGCCAGTATGTCGGGGAATTATCAGGTGTCGTCCATTACCGCCCTGATTTTGCTGGTGCCGTCGCTGCTGTTTATGCTGGTCATTCATAAATTTATGCGCCCGGAGATGTTGTCAAAATTGGGGAAAGGGTAAGCCCGAAATGGCAGGGCGGGAAACGGCCCGTGCCATTGCGCCTTCATCAAATAAATCACTACAATGCAAAATTATTATCGACGACAAATTGAGAATTTATGGAGCGCATCAGTGACATTTCGCTTTTCCTGCGGGTGGTGGATTTAGGCTCCATCAGCGCCGCCGCACGCAGTGAAAATCTCTCGCTGGCGGTGGCCAGCAAGCGAATACAGCGCCTGGAGGAGAGCCTGGGGGCCAGGCTCCTCAACCGTACGACCCGGCGTCTTTATCCCACCCCGGAAGGGGAATTGCTGGCATCACAGGGGCGGCCGTTGATTGAGGCGTTAAATGCCCTTGGCGAGAGTTTGCATACCAGCCGCTCCGAAGTGACCGGGACCATCAGAGTCACGATGTCAGCGTCCTTCGGGCGTTTATACATTTCGCCGCTGCTGGCAGAATTTCAGTCGTTACATCCGGACGTCAATTTTGTGGCGCACCTCAGTGATGAAGTGGTCGATCTGGTAAAAGGGGGGTACGACCTCGCTATCCGCATCGGCAACCTTAAAGACTCAAGCCTGGTCGCGCGACGGATCGCGCCAAATCGGCGCGTGTTGGTGGCGTCGCCGTCCTATCTGGCGCGACGCGGTGTGCCGCAGCATCCTGCCGATCTCGAAGCGCATGACGGATTACTGATGACGGACGCCGACGGCAAGCGGGATATCTGGACATTGCTCCCCCCTGGCGAGGGAACGTTCCGGGTAAAAATAAACAGTAAGATCGAGAGCAACTTCGGTGAACTGTTACGTGACGCGGCGGTATATGGACGGGGGATCTCACTCCAGTCTGTCTGGCATGTTGCCGATGATCTCAAGGCTGGACGCTTGCAGATTGTCCTGCCTGATTATCTGGTGCAGGAGAGTTTTATCCACGCCGTCACACCCACACGGCTGATGCAGACGCCGCGCATTAAGGCCTTTATTGATTTTCTGCTGGAGAAGTTTGCCGAGCCTGCCCCCTGGGAGCGATAAGTCGGGGACAAAGCCAGACTGATTTCGGGTAATAACGCGCTAAATTGCCACGTTTGTCTATTTCTCTTTCTGGATGCGTCAGTCATGGCCCGTCCAGACACCTTATTATTTTTGTCACCATAAAACCGATAAAAATAAACTCCCGCTCAACATTCCCTTAAGTCAAATTAAAAAACAATGGCGTTAAAACCTACCAAAAATAAGTAAGTCGTTGTTAAGATTAATCTTAGAGTTAATCGTGAAGCGAATCTCTGTTAGAGATGCCATTATTTTTGACGTAAATTTATTTATAAAAATTATGTTACAAATTCTACGAATTTCTTCACAACAAAGGATGTTTGGCTCATGAAGAGTATAAAACCTGGCGTATTACTGACAGCCTTATTTCTGACCGCATGTGGCGGCGGCGGCGGTGGCGGTGGGGGCGATGACAGAGCGCCTGCGCAAACCACGACACCGGTTCAAACCGATAACGGTAATACCGGCAATACCAATACCGGCAGCACACCTGAAACCCCTTCCCAGGCTCCCGCGAGTCTTGCAACCGGCGGGACCCTTTCTGGTTATACCTACACCACGCCGCAAGGGTTTGCCTATACCATGCGTGGTACGGGGATCTCCGCAGGCTATGTGCAAACCCAGAGACTGGTACGCACGGACGGTACGCCCGTTTCGGCGACATCCTGGTGCTGTGGTCGTATGAGCTACACCACATTCGGTACCTGGACAAGTTTCGAAACCGGTCAACATGATGTCTTCTACACCGGTGATGCGACCGCGGTCGCCAATGTACCGACACAAGGCACGGCAACGTACGTTGGTAACGGCCTGCGTGAGAGCAATCGTAGCGATGCCACCTTCAATATTGATTTTGGCGCCAAAACCATCAACGGAAACATTGCCGCCAGCGATACCTTCGGCAGCGCAGTGACGATGCAGGGCAACATTGCTAACGGTGGTTTCTCCGGCAATGCGCAATCAGGCGGGCAGAACGGGACGTTTGTTGGTCATTTCAACGGCCCGGCAGCACAGGAATTGGGTGGTCTTGCCCAGTTCGCCGACAGCAGCAAAAACGCCTCCTTTGGTGCAACACGCCAGTAAATGTGTTTCCGGCCAGCCCGCCTGGCCGGTGATTTCCTGATGGTAAGTAATTTATGAATGTCTTGCGTATTGGGGCACTGAGTGTGCTTTGCCCATTTGGTGCCGCCTTTGCCGCACCGCCAGAAACGAACGCTATCCCCGCCGCTCCCCATTTTGAACGTCTGACGACACCGGATACCTCCACACCTTCCCTTGGAAAGACGCTGCATGTGACAAACGTTCAACTGGCTGAACAGCCCGCGCTGGCGATGGCGTTGCTCGATCAGGCCGTGCGGGACGGGCAATGGCAGGTAGTCAGCGCGATTTTGCCGGTTTACGAGGCATCGCCAAACCCGGATAACACGCTGATTCACTTCGCAAAAGCGGGGCTTGCCCGCAGTCAGGGCAATTATGCTCAGGCCATTGACCATTACCGTGCCATTCTCAGCCTGCACCCTGAATTTGCCGCGGTGCGGCTCGATCTGGCACGCGCGATGTTTGAAAATCATCAGTATGATGCGGCGGAATATCAATTTCGTCGGGTACTGCAAAGCAGCCCACCGGATAATATTCAACGTGTTATTGCGCAATATCTTGAACGCATTCAGAAAGGCAACGCGCTAACGGGGACGTTGAGTGTCAGCTATCTCAACGACAGTAACGTGAATAATGCGTCTTCAGGCAAAACGATCCGCGTAGGCGACCGTCTGTTTATCCGTAATAAAGACAGCTTCCCGCAACGGGGAGAAGGGCTGTGGTTTAGCGGTGCGATGCAAAAGGATGTGCAGCTTTATGATCAACACGGGCTGCGCTTTCTGGCTACCGTGAACGGAAAAAGCTACTGGAATAACCACAAGTTTGATGACATTACCAGCCGTCTCTATGCTGGATATCAGTGGCGCGATTTCCGCCAGCAGTTTGCGCTGCTGCCCTTTTATGAAAAACGCTGGTACGGCACCGAGAATTACTCCTCTGGCCCGGGCCTGCGTGCAGAGTACAGCTATCTGTTGTCGCCCACCTGGCAGGTGAGTCAGGCGCTTGAGTATCAGAAATTGTCTTACGATGATGATGCTTACCGTTTTCTTCGCGGCTATAACCGTTACACATCAACGACGTTATCCCATGCATTAAGTAGCCGGGTTTCCACCTATGCGGGCATCGATTTTCTCGATCAACAAACTTTTGTTAAAAGCGAGTCCAGTCACCGGGTGGCCATACGTGGCGGGATACAGGTGGATTTACCCTGGCAGCTCTCGTTTTCTGCCGGTTCAGCGTTTGCGCGCCGGGACTACCAGGCCGACAGCGAAATCTTTGCTACCCGCCGTAAAGATAGCGAACAGATCTATAACCTCTCGGTCTGGCATCGCGATCTCTATTTCTTTGGGGTGATGCCGAAGCTGAATTTCAGCTATAAACATGTGGATAGTAATATCGACTTTTATGACTATCGCCAGCGAAATGTGACGCTGTCACTTGATAAAAATTTTTGAATATCAGCAGGTTAAACGGTAATAGCGGCCACATCATCGCTTGCGCAGAGGCCGCCACAGATTCTGGCAATCGGCTTAACAGGTACACTATTCTCTCCCCGGTAAGCGCCGGGGAACCGGCCAGGCGTTTTTCACCGTCACGGTGAGAAGGTGAGTTTTACAATACCTGGCCGGCAAAAAATAATGTCGCGCCCATACTGGCAATAACAAAATGCTTTTTATTAGCGATTGGGTAATCCCATAATCACGAAATTTTGTGATGTGTGTCGGTAATTCGGGAAATGATTTCCTCCCTATAAAATGATTGCGCATGATATGTCGCAATATCCCTATTTCAGTAAAACGCTAGCAAAGAAACGCACGTTTTCAGGTGCTGAAACGTGTAATTCATTAGACCCGGAATGAATAATCCTCTGGAGTGCATGGCACCCGGTAATGTCATCATCACCATGACCTGTGCAGACTGTCTACATCCCCGGCCTGTCTGGAGTTTGAGGCGGTTGGCGTTATTTCTATTGTGGCGTAATGATATTTTTTTATTTTCTTATGGCAAAATTAAAATAGTGAGGCTAACTTTCTTAAGCGTTTTTATTTATTTTATTGCTTGCTATAGTTTGTATTTTAATAAATAAAAATAGGAGGAAAGTATGATATTTTTTTATTTCGTCATGCATTTGTAGGTCTGGTGTATTTATTAATTTTTCGTCATATTGCGGCAATAAATTAATGAAATGCTCACTTTCGATATAAAGGTGCAGGGATGGTTATGGTTACTCTTCATCGGCGTGTTAATTCAGTGAAACGGTTTAAATCAGGAACCTGCTTATTTGCGGTGAGCATGATATTGCCATTTTTCGCCTATGGTGCGAACCCTGCCTACGATGAGCTGATTATTCAGGCACGAAAAGGGGATCGCCAGCCGCTGCTGACGTATCTCACTACTCGCGAGCAAACTGCGCCGCTGACGCCAGAGCAAGTTGCCGACTGGCTACAGGTATCCGCCTGGGCAGATAACGATGCACAGACGCTGGAAGTATGGGGCCGCTATCAGGACAAAATGGTCATTCCGGTCCGCGGACAAATCGCCGTGGCACGCGCCTTGCGCAATCTGAAAAAGTGGGATGAATCACTGAATGTCTGGGAGCGCGTTTTGCGTGAGGAGCCCGACAACAACGACGCACGAACCGGATGGATAATGACCCTCGCCGATGCCCGGCGTAACGAAGAGGCCATCACCGCCGCACAGCAATGGGCAGAGCAGTCTCCGGGCCCGGAACGCGATGCGCTGCTGGCTTATGTTTACAAGGCGCAGGGTAAAAACTGGGATGCGTTACTCGCCGCGACCCGCGTTGATACGGATTCCCCGGCAAGAAAAAATGTGGTTCCGACACTGTTGTCCGCCATGACGGCTAACCGGATAGCCGGCCCCGCGCTGTCGCTTTCCGAGCGTAACCCGCAGTCCGATGCGATCACCCGCCAGCTTGAACTCGATGCCGCCGCCCAGACAGTACGCGCGGCGTTTACGCCCGCCCGCAACGAAGAAGAGCGCTATCTGGTGGCCGATCAAGCGCTTGCCCGCTATGACGGCTTCATCGCTGCCTGGAAAGAGAATCCCGAGGCGCAAAAGGATGTACGGCGCGCCAGAATCGACAGACTGGGTGCCCTGGTGATTCGCAAACGCAGTGCAGAGGTCATTGCCGAGTATGAAGCGCTGGAGGCCGATGGACAACATGTCCCCAATTATGCCCGGCGCTGGGTTGCCTCTGCCTGGCTTGCCGAGCGACAGCCTGATAAAGCGGAATCGATGCTGGAAGCGGTTTTCTACCCGCATGGCCCTGTCGCGGTAATGCCGCTCACCATGGATGACCAGCAAGACCTTTTCTATGCACGTCTCGACAATAATCACTTCGATGAAGCAAAGCAGCAACTGGACACCTACATCAGTAAAAGCCCTTACTTAATCTATTTCGAGGGTTCACCCACACCGCAACCTAACGATAACTGGCTGCTCGGTCAGTCATTGCTTATCGACTATTTCACGGCAACCAATGACTTAGCTGCCGCACAAAAACAAGCGCAAACGCTGGTGAGTAAAGCCGCGGGTAATCAGGATCTGCGTATTGCTTTAGCGTCGGTCTTACTGGCGCGGGGTCTCCCGCACGCGGCAGAACGCGAACTTAAGCTTGCTGAGGTCATTGAACCCACCAACCTGGCGCTGGAGAGACAGCAGGCATCAACGGCGCTGGAATTGCAGGAGTGGCGGCAGGCCAATGAACTGACCAGTGATGTGGTCGCACGCAGTCCGGATGATTTCGCCACCCGTCAGCTCGAACGCCTGCTGGCGGTACACAATAAAGCGGAGCTGCGTATCAGCGGCACGCAGGGTATTTCGTCGGACAGCCCCATTAGCGGCAAACATGATTTCACCCTGAGCACCACCCTGTACAGCCCGCCCATTAATGATAACTGGCGACTCTTTGCGGGCTATAACTTTGCCAGCGGTGAGTTTGAAGAAGGTAAGGGCATTAACCGCGATATCGGTGCCGGTGCGGAGTGGACCTCACGGGATAACTGGGCCGAACTGGAAGTGTCCGGGCATAACTACGGCGACGGGCAGAAAGTCGGTGGACGCCTGTCTGCCTGGCACGATTTTAATGACAACTGGCGGGTGGGTGGTTCGGCGGAGCGGTTGTCGCGTAATACGCCGCTGCGTGCGTTACGCAATGGCGTCAATTCCAACGGCGGCGACCTTTGGCTGCGTTGGTATCACAACGAACGTCGCGAATACCAGTTTTCACTGGCGGGCGCCCATTTTACGGATGGCAATGATCGCCTGGAGTACAGCATTAGCGGCAAAGAGAGGCTATGGACCCGGCCGCGTTTTACGCTGGATTTCATCCCCGCCATCAACGGTAGCCACAACAGCAAAGACAATGCGCCTTATTACAACCCCAAACGTGACGTTTCAGCCGTTGCGGGCCTGCGTGCGGAGCACGTGATGTATCACCATTACGATACCGTCTGGAAACAGCAGTTTATCGTGGGCGCGGGGGGCTACTGGCAGCAAGGACACAATAGCGGTGCCATTACTCAGCTTGGCTACGGGCAGCGCATTCAATGGAATAACGTAGTGGATGCCGGGGTGACGCTCTCCTGGGACAAACGTCCTTACGATGGCAAGCGTGAGCGAAATATCGCCCTCGCTTTTGATCTGAATGTCAGATTTTAAGGACACGCATGTTTAAACACTGGCTACGCATCGTCATTGTGATCGCAGGGTGGATACTGGCAAACGTGTGTGCAGGCGCGCCAGCGCCACGCTACCTTTCCCCCTCCGCGCGGGCGCCTCTCTACGCGGAACAGCCCTGGCCAAAAAACAGCTTTCTGGTGCTGGCGTACCACGACGTGGAGGATAACGCGGCGGATCAGCGCTATCTTTCCGTGCGCACCAGTGCGCTTAACGATCAGTTTGCCTGGCTGCATGTTAATGGCTACCACCCGATAAGCGTGCAGCAGGTGCTCGATGCTCACGCCGGCAAGAGTGACCTGCCGCCGAAAGCAGTACTGCTGACCTTTGATGACGGTTACAGCAGTTTTATCACACGCGTCTTACCGCTGCTCAAATCCTATAAATGGCATGCCTTATGGGCACCTGTCGGCATTTGGGTAGATGCGCCAGCCAATGTTCCGATTGATTTTGGCGGGCTAAAGACGTCACGCGATAAATTTGCGACCTGGCAAATGGTACGCGAAGCCAGCCACTCCTCGCTGGTGGAGATTGGCGCACACACCTGGGCTTCGCACTATGGGCAACAAGCGAATCCGCAGGGCAGCCGCGAGCCTGCCGCGGCAAATCGCGGATTCAATGACGCCACGGGGCAGTACGAAACCGACAGCCAGTTTGAGCAACGAATGACCGCTGATCTTGCGCATATCAGCCGGAAAATTACCGAGGTGACCGGACATTCACCGCGCGCGTGGGTCTGGCCGTATGGTGCGGCGAGTGGTACCACGTTGAGGCTGGCGAAGCAGCAGGGTTATCAGATGGCTTTTACCCTCAATCAGGGCCTGGCCAATGCGGCAAATCTGGACGACATTCCCCGTATGCTTATCACCGGTAATCCGTCGCTTCGTGAGTTTGCCGACCAGGTCGCGCAGGTCAGAGAGCCTGAGTCTATGCGGGTTATGCACATCGACCTGGATTATGTGTATGACAAAAACCCCGCGCAGCAGCGTAAAAATATCGATGCGCTCATTCAGCGCGTCTTTGATATGCATATCACGCATGTATTTTTGCAGGCCTATGCCGACCCGAAAGGGGATGGCAATGTGCAGGCGCTCTATTTCCCGAACCGCTGGCTGCCGATGCGCGCCGATTTATTCAACTTTGTCGCATGGCAACTCCAGACCCGCGCAGCAGTGAGTGTCTATGCCTGGATGCCGGTGCTGGCTTTCAATCTTGATGCCTCTGTTCCACGCGTGATGGCATGGTCGCCGGGCGCCGGGCGTGCAGCGCCTGACAGCAGGCACTATGTGCGGCTTTCACCCTGGAGCCCCGTGGCCCGTAAGCGTATCAACGATATCTACGAAGATTTGGCTCGCCACGCCAGCTTTCAGGGCATTTTGTTCCACGATGATGCGTTTCTGACGGACTATGAAGATGCCTCTCCGGCAGCGCTGGACGCGTATCGCGCCGCCGGGTTTCCTCACGACATTGCGCAAATTCGCGCCAATCCTCAGCGACTTGAGCGCTGGACGCGCTTTAAAAGCCGGGCGCTTATCGATTTCACCGAACAACTCACGCAAACCGTACGATCCATACGCGGTCCGCAGGTGAAAACGGCGCGCAATATCTACGCGATGCCGGTGCTGGAGCCACAGAGCGAGGCCTGGTTTGCCCAAAATTTGAATGATTTCCTTGGCACCTATGACTGGACGGCACCGATGGCGATGCCGTTGATGGAAGATATTTCGCCGAAAGACGCGAACGACTGGCTGGACAGGCTGGTCGGGCGCGTGGCCCGTTACCCTGGCGCAATGGATAAAACGGTCTTTGAGTTGCAGGCGCGTGACTGGCGCAAAGGGGCAGGGCAGGACGGCATCAGTGATGAAATGCTTATCGGGTGGATGCAACAACTTCGGTTGAGCGGCGCCAAAAACTACGGCTATTACCCGGATGACTTCATCAACGATCAACCCCGGATGGCGGAGATACGCCCCGCTTTCTCATCATACTGGTATCCACAAAAATGACCGATCGCATCATCGCATTCCTGATCCTTTGCCTGATGTTCAGTTTTCCGCTCGGTGTGGCGGTGGTCTTTACGGGTGAAGTGATTCTGGATTTCGTCTTTTTCTGGCCGCTGTTTATGTCTGCGCTTTGGATGAGCGGTGGCCTCTATTTCTGGTTTCATCGTGAGCGTTACTGGCCATGGGGGGAAGGGACACCTGCGCCAACGCTTGCGGGAAATCCGCTGATTTCCATTCTTATACCGTGCTTTAACGAAGGGCTGAATGCGCGGGAAACCATCGAAGCCGCCCTGGCCCAGCGTTACGACAATATCGAAGTCATCGCCATTAACGATGGTTCGAAAGACAACACGGGCGCCGTACTGGATCAATTGGCCGAAGAGTATTCGCGACTGCGGGTCATCCACCTGGCGGAAAACCAGGGCAAAGCGGTAGCGCTTGCGGCCGGAGCAGCAGCAGCACGCAGTGATTTTCTGGTCTGTATTGATGGCGACGCCTTGCTGGATAAAGATGCGGCGGCATACATGGTCGCGCCGTTGTTAAATCATCCGCGCGTGGGCGCGGTGACCGGTAACCCGCGTATTCGCACGCGATCAACGCTTATCGGGCGGGTGCAGGTCGGTGAGTTCTCATCAATCATCGGGTTGATCAAGCGAACCCAACGTGTCTATGGACAGGTTTTTACTGTTTCCGGTGTCATTGCCGCGTTTCGTCGTCGTGCGCTGGCTGAGGTGGGCTACTGGAGCCCGGATATGATCACCGAAGACATTGATATCAGTTGGAAGTTGCAATTGCGCCACTGGTCCATCTTTTTTGAACCCCGTGCGCTGTGTTGGATCCTGATGCCTGAGACGTTAAAAGGGCTCTGGAAACAGCGTCTGCGCTGGGCACAGGGCGGTGCCGAAGTTTTTATTGTCAATATGCGTCGCCTGTGGGGCTGGGAATATCGACGCATGTGGCCATTGTTTATTGAGTTTTGTATGTCCAGCGTGTGGGCATTCGCCTATGCGATGACGATTGTGCTGTTTCTCATCGGGCTTGTCGTCCCTCTGCCTGATTCACTGCATGTTCAGCATCTCTTTCCACCCGCATTTACTGGCCTGATGCTTGGCGTCGTCTGCCTGCTGCAATTCGCGGTCAGCCTGTTTATTGAACGGCGCTATGAAAAAGGCATTGCAGCGTCGTTGTTCTGGGTTATCTGGTTTCCGGTGGTGTACTGGATGTTGAGCCTGTTCACAACCCTGGTGGCTTTCCCGAAAGTGATGCTGCGGCGCAAACGCAGCAGAGCGCGTTGGGTCAGCCCCGACCGCGGTATCGGGAGAATTGAACCATGATCGAACCGTTAATTTTTACTGAACAGCGTCTGTTTCCGCGCATGCTTGATGTGTTTTTAACGCTTGTTGCCTGGCTGGGATTTTGCTGGCTGATCTATAGCGGGCTGGTGGTGGCGATAAAACATGATCCCTTTATGGGCGTCCGGCCGTTTTATACCACGCTCAGCACCCTGAGCGTCTATCTGCTGGTGGCCTGTATGATCAGTCTGACACTTATCGGCTGGGCTAAATATAACCAGCTACGTTTTCGCGTTGAGCGTCGTCGGCGTCGCCCCGGCCTTGAAGAGCATGAAGTGGCGGCAAGCTTTAATATCACACCTGAACTCGCGCAGGCGATGAGTCGGGCCCAGGTATTTACCCTTGCCCATTATGACACCGGTGCGATTGACCGTGTGTGGATGGCAAAAATGCTGGCAGAAAACTAGGGCAGTCTTGTCGGAAGAAGAGATCCACGCCGGGGCGTGGATCTTTCGCAGTGGCCGGTGCCGTTATACGCTAAACGGCGCTAAGTCAGAGCGCGCCTTCGCCTTCGTAAGCCTGACGATAAAGCTCGATGACCTGCTCTTTCGTCGCTTTTCTTGGGTTGGTTAACTGGCAAACATCTTTTTTGGCGTTCTCCGCCATAATGGCGAAGTCTTCCGGTTTAACCCCCAGGCTTTTCAGATCGGCAGGAATACCGACCTGTTTGCTCAGGCGACGAATGGCGGCAATCGCCCTCACGGCGGCTTCATCGGTCGACAGACCGGCGACTTTCTCACCCATGGCTTCGGCGATATCACGGAAGCGATTAAGGTTGCCAATAAGGTTAAATGATTCAACATAGGGCAGAAGAATCGCGTTACACACGCCGTGAGGAAGGTTATAGAAGCCGCCTAACTGGTGCGCCATCGCATGAACATAACCCAGTGACGCGTTGTTAAACGCAATCCCGGCGAGGTACTGGGCATAGGCCATATTGTCCCTTGCCTTCATATATTCACCGTTGGCTACCGCTTTGGGCAGGTATTGTGTGATCATTTTAATGGCTTGCAATGCGGCGGCGTCGGTTAACGGATTCGCCATTGTCGACACGTAGGCTTCGATAGCATGCGTCAGCGCATCCATACCGGTTGCAGCGGTAAGGGAAGGGGGCATGCCAACCATTAATTCCGGGTCGTTGATGGAAATTTGCGGTGTGACGCGCCAGTCGACAATCGCCATTTTCACCTTGCGTTCCGTATCCGTAATAATACAGAAGCGGGTAATTTCAGAAGCGGTACCTGCGGTGGTATTAATCGCCATCAGCGGGATCATATCGTTACTGGATTTATCCACCCCCTCGTAATCGCGAATATTCCCGCCGTTTGCCGCAACCAGGCCAATACCTTTGGCACAGTCATGGGAGGAGCCGCCACCGAGTGAAACAATCCCATTACAGCCATGTTCACGATAACATTCGATGCCTGCCGCGACGTTTTTATCCGTGGGGTTTGGCTCTGCGCCGCCAAAAATATGCACATCAATACCGGCTTCTTGATAAATCTTCGCAACATTATCAGCCATGCCGCTTTTTGCCAGAAACGCATCCGTGACGATAAGGATTTTTTTCACATTTAACGTTTTTGCCAACGTACCGGCTTCCTGAACACTACCTTCACCAAATACATTGCGTGTTGGTAGAAAATAATATGTCGACATTGATCATCCCCTGTTCATAAATGTGATTGTTAGAGTGTCCATGACTGCTTTTAAACTCCTGGCAACGTATCCCTCTCTCAGAATAACGATACTCTGCTGATGCGAATAAAAGCGCTGACTGAACATGCGCAGGCAATGTTAAGGAAAAGCTGACAGGGAACAGTGAACAACCTCACAAAACACAGGGCTTTTTAACAAAAAGCATCAATTTTATTTACAGAGGGGTTTCTAACTATCACTTTTTGTTATTAACTTGTTGTAAAAGAACGGAGTGAAAATGCCTCGTAGCCGGGCGTTTTCTCTTTTCGATCAGAGAGCTTGCGGGTTTTGTTTAACATTGCAGAGAAAAGTTAAACGGGGCGATCAGGCGGTCGGGGTGGTGATGCGAGGGCTAGTATGATGCGCTTCGCTGGCTGCTTTAGTCTGCTGAGCGGTTCTGTCGGGAGGGGGAGAAAGTACGGCCTGGTCGCGTTTAAGTCAGTGTGAAGACGGTTGTTTTAATCGCGAAGCAGTGAAAGGCGCTAATTAAGACAAATGGGCGCTCTGCGGAAGGAAATGCATTTCCAAAAAACGCCAAAGAATACATGATGTATACATTGAATGAGAGAAATCGATTCTGTTATTTTTCTGCGTTATAAGCCTGTTCGTTACCGGTGCCCATATTGAGCTCGCTTATTATGGCGTGGGGTTGAAACAGTGATTACGCGCTGAGGGAATATCACCGTTTTTATTGATCGTGGCGGGGGCAATATGAATAAAACTCACTGGGATGAAAGTGGCTTATTTCAGGCAATCCTCGACAAATGTCCCGTCGGAATAGCGGTAATTGATTATGACGGGCATTATCTGACTGTTAATCCCGCTTATTGCGATATCTATGGCTACACCCAAAGTGAGATGCTGAATCACTCTTTCACTATGATTTTTCCTGCCGCAGATAAACAGACGGTTCTGGAACGGCATTATCGATTTTTGGAAGAAGGTGCGCGGCCTGGCGGAGAATGGCCCGTCATTCATCATGATGGGTCGCAAATGACGGTCTTTTCGGAGTCCGTGACGTTCTATCCTGCCCAGGGACTTCCTGCCAGGCTGGTCTATGTCCAGAATATGACCGAACGCAAAAAGGCGCAGGAGCAAATGAAAATTGCGGCAGCCGTCTTTGAGGCCAGCCAGGAAGCCATTGTCGTGACTAACGGCGATAATAATATTATTAGCATTAACCCGGCCTTCACCGTGCTGACGGGGTGGACGCTGGAGGAGGTGAAGGGACGTAATCCTCGGGAGTTTAAATCGGGCCGCCATCCACGTTTTTTTTATACTGACATGTGGCAGGCATTAAACGACAGCGGACAATGGATGGGGGAGGTCTGGGATCGGCATAAAGACGGCACCGAATTTCTCAAAGAGCTGAGCATTTCGGTGATAAAAGATCCTGCGGGCAACGTGATTAATTACGTTGGTATGTTTTCCGATATTACCTTACGCAAAAAGCATGAAGAGTTAATCTGGCAGCAAGCCAATTATGATGCGGTCACCGGTTTGCCGAACCGTCATCTGTTTCAGAGTAAACTTGAACAAGTTGCCCGCCATGCCACGCGTACCCGTCATATCATGGCGCTGATGCTCATCGACCTCGATCAATTTAAATCGGTTAATGACAGTATGGGGCACCGGGCGGGCGATGAATTATTAGGCCGCGTGGCTATGCGCTTACTGGAATGCGCCAGTAATGCCGATTGCATCGCGCGCCTCGGTGGCGATGAGTTTGCGATTATTATCTCCGATATTAACGATCCGTCCGAATGCACGGGGATTGCCCGCAACATTCTCAGGAAGCTGGAGGCGCCTTTTACAATTAACGGTGAGACGATGTTTGTCTCAGCCAGTATTGGCATTTCTCTTTATCCTGCAGATACAGAAAACCTCGAAGATTTATTCAAGAACGCCGACCAGGCGATGTATGCGGTTAAAAATGCGGGGCGTAAGAATTTCCGCTACTACTCACGCGCCCTGCATGATGCGATTCATGCGCGTCTGCGGATGATGAGAAATTTAAGAAAGGCGCTCGAAGAGAACCAGTTTGTGGTCTATTACCAGCCGATTGTCTCGCTCACCACGGGGCAGATTACCCGAATGGAAGCACTGGTTCGCTGGCTCCACCCGGTACAGGGGATTATTAGCCCGGATGTCTTCATTCCGCTGGCCGAAGATACCGGTCTTATCGTCCCACTGGGCAACTGGATCGCAAAAAAGGCTATTACCCAACTGGCTTACTGGCGGCAAAAATATGATCCTCAACTCAAAATGACCATTAATCTGTCGCCGGTACAGTTACGTAGTCAGGAATTTGAAGACATTCCCTGGATTCAGGATTTGCAGGCCAACAAACTCACGGGTGATGCGATCACCATAGAAATTACCGAAGGGTTGCTGCTTAATTCAGAAACACGCGTCAACTATAATTTAAAAATGATGCATCAGATCGGTATTCAGATTGCCATTGATGATTTCGGCACTGGCTATTCATCGCTGGCCTATCTGAGAAAATTTAATATTGATTTTCTCAAAATTGACCGCTCCTTCGTGGAAGATTTAAAAGGCGTGGGTTTTGAGCTCTGTACGGCCATTATTGCGATGGCGCACAGTCTGGGACTTGGCGTGATTGCGGAAGGCGTTGAAACAGAGGAGCAGAAAAAATTGCTGATGGAACTGGGGTGCGACGCTATGCAGGGGTATCTGTGTTCGAAACCCTTGCCCGCCGATGAGATCGAAAAGCTACTGATGCCTCCCTATGTCCGATAAGCCTTCTGTTTCAAAAGGGGCCGCATTACGCTCACCACCCGCAATGTGAGGAATCCCCACAAAAAAGCGAGCACGAAGGTACCCTCTCCTCTTTGGGGAGAGGGCCAGGGTGAGGGGGAAAATGCGGCTCGGGAGGTGGGTTCCGTTCACCTTATGTTCCTTGCTTTTCTGTCGCAAAAGAGTATGTGTCACGGCTGATGAACAGCCGCGATACCCTGAGCATTATGATTTAACGTAGTCGCTGTAGGCGTTTTGCAAAACAATATGATCGGCAATATATTTTGCGTCATGCCATACGCCGTAAATAAACGAAGAGGCACGGTTGACCAGATTCGGCAGGCCAAGGAAATAAATGCCACGCTCTGCTGAAATACCGCGTTTATGAAACGGCAGACCTTTTTCGTCGAAGGCATCCACCTGCAGCCAGCCGAAATCAAATTTAAATCCCGTCGCCCAGATAATGGTGGTAATACCGGCAGCGGCAATATCTAATTGCGCCAGCGGGTTGAGCAGGCATTCCGGGTCCGGCAGTAACGCCCACGCCTGCGGCTCCGGTGGCAGATCCAGCCCGTTGCGTTCGATATAAGCGTCCGCATCGCGCAGTACATCAAAATAGGCGTTATCGCCCGCAGCGATATTCTCCGCCAGACCCTCTGCAAAGCGCAGCACACCGTTATCCCAGCTTTGGGTGATGCCCACCAGCGTAATACCGGTATGCGCCAGGCGTCGGAAATCGACGGTTTTGCCCCCTTCATAACCGCTCACGGCAAAGGCAACGTGCTCTTTCTTCGGCTTTATTTTCACCTCATCCCACAGGCCCAACGCGCCCAGCCACCAGCAGTAATCACGGTCGCGGTAAGTGCGCGGTGGACGATAATGTTCACCCACCGACAGATAAACGTCACGCCCCGACTGGCGCAGCTCCTCGGCAATTTGCGTACCGGACGCGCCTGCTCCAACAACCAGTACGCCGCCTGCGGGCAGTTGCTGCGGATTTTTGTAGACCGAGGAGTGGATCTGATGCACCCCGGCACTTTGCGGGACGATCTGCGGAAACGACGGTTTTTGAAACGGGCCGGTAGCGGCGACCACATTGGCGGCTTCAAATTCTCCGGCAGAGGTCACTACGCTGAATCCGCTGCGTCCTGCCAGGCGTGTAACCTGATGTACGTCAACGCCCGTGCGCACCGGGGCATTAATCATCCTTGCATAATCTTCAAAATACTGTGCCATGCGCTCTTTGGGTGGGAACGCTTCCTGGGAGAAATTGTCGAATTGCAGCGACGGAAAGCGGTCGTGCCACGCAGGCCCGTTCGCCACCAGCGAATCCCAGCGTTCAGAGCGCCAGCGCTCAGCAATACGGCTGCGCTCCAGCACGACATGGGGCACGCCCATTAATGTCAAATGCTCGCTCATGGCAATACCGGCCTGACCTGCACCGACAATCACAGTATTTATTTTTTCTGTTGGCATAGTGAATCCCTAAATATAAGCGACCCTCGATATTTTTATCGCTACGCGGCATCGGGGCGGTATGAATGATAATCAGGTTTTTTAAATGCAGCGTGGCGCAATAGCCCGCGTGTATTTATTCATGGTTTATTAATGTCTGGCTTCAACATTTAATATTTTCCCCAGACCTAAAAACCTATTGGCGATAATTAACATCGTGGCGGTGACGGCAATATAGATGACCGACAGGGCGGCGAGTGTTGGATCGGCAAATTCACGCACATAGTTGTACATCGCCACCGGCAGGGTCTGTGTTGCCTGGGTCGTAATAAACAACGATGCGGTAAATTCGTTAAAGGAGAGGATTGCGGCAAACAGCCAGCCGCCAAACAGGCCCGGTAAAATCAACGGCACGGTAATGGTCCATACCACGCGCAGCGGCGACGCCCCCAAACTTGTTGCCGCCAGTTCAATGCGCTGCTCCAGGTTTTTTAACGACACATAAACACTGCGCAACACAAACGGCAGTACCAGGACGATGTGGCAGAAAATCACCAGTGGGTAACCGCGCCCGAGGTTGAGTTGCGACACCAGCATCAACAGCCCCAGGCCAATGGTGAAGTGGGGGATAAAGAGCGGTGACAGCAGAATGCCTTCCAGCACCTGCTTGCACGCAAAGGAATAGCGTTCAATGGCAATCGCCAGCGTGGCGCCGATGATCACCGCCAGCGACGACGCCCACGCGGTGACAATCAGCCCGGAGTAAAAACCGTGGCGGAAATCGTCATAACTCACCGCCCGCTCGAACCAGCGTAGCGACCAGCCTTTTGGCGGGAAAAACAACACGGCGGTGCTGCTGAACGAGGAGATAAACACCACGATGGTCGGCAGCATGACGAAGACCAGAATAGCGGCGACCAGCAGACGGCCTGCCAGTATCGTCAGTTTGTCGTTAAGTGAACCGGTCATATCAGTGTTCTCCCATCGCGTGCAGGAATCGGGTCATGCGTTTTAACGCCATTAACAACAGGATGGTCAGGATTAAACCGGCGATGCTCAGCGCGGCAGCAAACGGAAAGTTCATCGAGGAGAACCCCAGTTGATAGACCATTGTGGCGACGGTGCTGACGCGTCCTCCGCCAATCAGTTGCGGTGTGGCAAAAGCGCTAAACGTCCAGGCAAAAGCGGTAGTGAGGCTGGCGACGATGCCGGGGATGGACAGGGGGATTGTCACGGTCAGCAGGGCGCGGATTGGCCCCGCGCCAAGGCTGGTGGCGGCTTTCTCATAATCAGGATTGATGTGCGATAGCGCGGTTGCCAGCATCAGCACCATGATCGGCATGGTGACATGCACCAACGCCAGCACCACGCCCGTTTGCGTAAACATAAACTGAATGGGGGTGGCGATAACACCCAGCGCCAGCAGCAGGCTATTGAGGAAGCCGCTGTTACCCAGGACGATAATCCATGAATAGGTGCGTACCACTTCGCCGAGAAACAACGGTGTGATCGCAATAATCAGAATCGTGGATTTGATCCATATTGTGCGGGTGCGCACCAGGGCAAACGCCAGCGGATAACTCATCAACAGGCCAAAAAAAGCGGTTTTGGCGCTCAGCATAACCGTGTTGATAAACGCATCGGCATAGATGCTTTTGAACAGACTGCTAAAGTTTGCCAGTGTAAATCCGCCCACGTCGAGCGAACCGGGGATATAAGCGCGCACGCTGAACTGCATCACCGCCAACATCGCGATAACCAGCCCGACGGCGGTCAGCGTCGCGGGAATAATGAACCAGGGTAAAAATGTCGGTTTTCTCGTCATAACGTGCTGCCTGAGTAATGTGCTGCCGCCAGAACCAGGGCGACGTGCTCGTCGCCCGGCAAATCAATGAGACATGATGTTTTCAGAGAACCACTGACGCCACTGCGCGGTTTTCTCCGCACGCAGTTGCGGATCGGTATTGATGGTGGCATTCCACTGGGCGGGTGTGGTCAGCATGCCCGGCAGTTTTGCCAGTTCAGGATCGATATGGGCGTTGGTGACCGTTGGGCTACCGTGATAAATCTTCGCCACCTGCTCCTGTATTTCGGGCTGTAAGGCAATATTGATAAACTTATAAGCCAGTTCGCTGTGTCGGGTGCCTTTGTTGATCCCGATGGTATCAACGCCCAAAATCGCCCCCTCTTTTGGCATCGCCAGTTTGACGTCCACCCCTTCAGCCATCATGTTGTAGGCGTTCATCGAGAGCATCACCTGTACCGGTGTTTCGCCAGTGGAGATCAACTGCTGACTGTTGGCATCATCGGTATAGAAGGATTTGATATTCGGGATCAACGCCTTGAGCTTCGCCTGGCCTTGCTCCCAGTGCGCTGCGTCGCTGCCGGAGAGTTTGGCGGCCACGGCAATGATGTGGCTCGGATCCCAGTCAGGCAGCGCCAGCGTACCCTTGAGCTCAGGTTTCCACAGATCGTTCCAGCTCTCGAAGGTTTCGCCTTTGGGGACTAAATCCGGACGGTAGCCGATGGTGTAAACGTAACCCCAGACCCCGAGGTGATAGGGGCTGACTTTGGCCTGTTGTACAAGGTTCGCGGCGTTGGGGATTTTGCTCATATCGAGTTTTTCAAACAGGCCGGAATTGGCATACAGATAGCCAACGTGCGCAGTTGTAAAGGTCACGTCAGTTTCCGGTGACCCGCCGGCCAGTTTGGCTTTATTAAGGCGATCGATGGTGCCGCCGGTAACAAACTGCACTTCCACGCCGGTCTCTTTAGTAAAGGCTTTCGCGATGGTTTCATCGATCAAATCTTTGAAGCCGCCGCCCCAGGTACTGACAATCAGTTTGTCCGCGGCCATCGCATTTCCTGCGCTTAGCACACATGTGGTCAACAACGTTAAGGCACGAATCTTACGCAACATATTCTTATCCCCATCTATGAAATGGCTGTTGTGGCAGTCTGAAACCCGGCGCGCCAGAACGGTGCAAGCGGTGTTCCCTGGTGTGAAGGCGATAATGACGTGGTGAACGGATGGCGTAAAACAGCCTTTTCCTCGCCGTTGCATCGGAATTTCTGAGGCTAAAAAAGGCGCTGCTTTGCAACGGATTTTCTTAACCAGTGATAAGGATGAAGAGAAGAAGGGCACAACAAAACCAGGGGATTATGCTGTTATTTTTCATTTGGCATGATAACTGCATAAAAATTAGCACTATTAGAATGACTGGCGCGACATGATCGCGTCGGCGATCTCAGGAGAACCTGCATGCTCAGTCGCATTACCCAGCGTCAGCTGGAATATTTTGTCGCCTCCGGGGAGGCGGGCAGCATCATTGGCGCCTCAGAACGTATCCACGTTTCATCACCGTCGATCTCCGCTGCCATCACCCATATCGAATCTGAACTGGGCGTACAGCTCTTTGTGCGCCATCATGCGCAGGGCGTTTCGCTGACTGCTATCGGTCATCAGGTTCTGAAAGAGGCAAAGCTCATTCTGGAGCAGATGATGAATCTTTATACTATTGCCTCGGAGTCCATGAACAATGTGCGCGGCCCGCTGCGGGTAGGCTGTCTGGATACGCTGGCACCGATGCTGACGCCTGAACTGGTATTCGGCTTTGGACGCGCCTTTCCCGGCGTGCGCATTACGCTTGTCGAAGGCAACCATGAACAGTTGCTCAAACAGTTGCGCACCGCCGATATCGACATCGCGCTGACTTATGATTTAGTGCCCGCCAGCGATATCGACTTCACCGCACTGGCCCAATTGCCGCCGTATGTGATGGTGGGAGAACATCATCCGTTCGCGACGCACTCAGCGGTGACCATTGAGGATCTGGCGACCATGCCGATGGTCTTGTTGGATATGCCGTGGAGCCGCGAATATTTCCTGGGGCTGTTCAGCGAAGCGGGCGTTACGCCCAATGTGGTGATGCGCTCCAGTAATATGGAAGTGGTGCGCTCGATGGTGGCAAATGGCGTGGGATTTGGTATCGCCAACGTGCGGCCAAAAGCGCATTTATCCCAGGATGGCAAACGTCTGATTCGCGTGCGGCTGGCAGGGGCGAACAGGCCGATGCAACTGGGTTACGCGACCGCAGCCCACACCCAGCATTCAATGGTGGTTAACGCTTTTGCTGAGCGCTGCCGCATTTTTATCTCCGATCAGTATATTCCCGGCATGGCGGCACCGAGCTATTTCGATCCGCAGGTGGTACGGGTGGCGTGACACCAGGCGTGGCGACAACTTAGTAGCCACGCGCCGGGAAGACCTGGCCGGTCACCGGCTCGCCGCGTGCGGCGCGCTGGATGTTATCCGCCACCTGTTGTGCGGCGCTGGCCGGAATGGCAACGGAGGCCAGATGCGGCGTGATGAGCACGTTGTCCATGCGCCATAACGGATCGCCCGGCGGCAGCGGCTCACGCTCAAACACATCCAGCGTGGCCTGCGCAATCTGTCCTGAGCGCAACGCCGCTGTCAGTGCCGCCTGATCGACAATCGCACCGCGTGACACATTGATAAATGCGGCGCCACAGGGGAGGCGAGAGAGCCGGTCTGCGCTGAGCAGGCCCGCCGTCTGTGGCGTGAGAGGCAGCATCACCACCAGTATGTCGCTCTGGCTGAGAAAATCATTCAGCGAGGCCAGTCCGCTGCGACAGTGAATACCGTCGATGGCTTTAGGTGTCCGCGACCAGCCGCGCACGTCGAACCCCTGGCGTGCCAGTTCCCGTGCCGTATACGCGCCCAGTTCCCCCAATCCCAACACCCCGACGCGAATACCAGAAGGGCTGCGCGGGTGGAGGTAATGCCAGCGCTGTTCACGCTGCGCGCGCTCGAATGCCGGGATATCACGCGCGTAACGCAATACCGCAAAAAGCACGTAGCCTGCCATCATGCGTGCCATATCAGGATCGGAGAGACGAACAATCGGAACCGGCGGCAGATCGTCGCGCCCCACCAGTGAATCGACCCCCGCGCCGAGATTGACCAGTAACTTAAGATGGCGGTAGGGCGCAAAGAACCCGTGTGGCGGCTTCCATGCCAGCGCATAGTGCACCTCATCGGGGTTTTGCACTGTTTCGGCGCGGCAAATCGTCACGCCGGGCAAACGTGGCGCAAGAAGGGCCGACCATTCTTCGAAACTATCGAATTCGCTGTAAAACACTAAGGTGCTCATGCGCTGTGTGTCCCCATCAGGTTGACCACCGCATCAATGGCCAGCTCGTAGCCCACCGCGCCCAGTCCGGCAATCACACCGGTTGCCGCTTTGGAGACCAGCGAGTGATGGCGAAATGGCTCACGCTTCCAGATGTTGCTCATGTGCGTTTCAATGATCGGGCCATCAAACATCAGCAATGCATCCAGAATGGGTACAGAACTGTAGGTCAACCCCGCGGCGTTAATAATTAACCCTGCGGCGTGCTGACGCGCCTCCTGGATCCAGTCAACCAGCACGCCTTCGTGGTTGCTCTGGCGAAAATGCAAAACCACACCGTGTGTCCCGGCACGGCGCTGGCAGCGCTCGCCAAGACTGGCAAAGCTTTCGCTGCCATACGTGCCGTTTTTATCCAGGCCATATAAGTTGGCGTTCGGCCCATTAAGAAAGTAGATCTGCTGTGACATGCACACTCCTGATTAAACGTGCGGATGGGTAGCGGTCATCGCCGGATGCGCATCGAAGAGGGCGAACCATGCGGCGGTAAGCGGGTGGTCGGCACGCCAGTTGAGTTCGGCAAAGCGAAAGTCGAGATAACCGAGCGCACAGCCGATGGCAATAAGGCCGATATCGTCGGGTTGAGCGCGAAAACTGCTGACCTGGTGTTCAATCTCCGCCAGCGCGGCGGCGACTTTTCTCAGTTGGGCGTCGGCCCAGCCCTGCCACTGCTTTTCAGGCGGGCGCGCGGTGAACTCGTAGCGCGCCAGTAATGCGGCATCGATAATGCCGTCGCCCAGCGCCTGGCGTGTCAGACTTTTCCAGCGTGCCTCGGCGTTTTCCGGGTATAAATGGCCCTGCGCACGCGCGTTGAGGTATTCACAAATGACCCGGCTGTCATAGAGACAGAGCCCGTCTTCGGTACGCAGCGCCGGGACTTTTGCCAGGGGGTTAAAGAGGGCGATACGTTCGTCGCGCACCACAGGGTGCGCGGCGGAATCCAGCCGTTCTATCTCCTCAGCAAGCCCCAGTACGGTTGCGCACACCATCACTTTGCGAACATAGGCGGAGGTGGTGGCAAAAAAGAGTTGCATCATGACGCCACCTGCAGCAGCACTTTGCCAATGTTGGCGTTGGCTTCCAGAATGCGATGGGCCTCTGCGGCCTGGGCTAAAGGCAGGGTTTGATAAATGCGCGGCGCGATTTTCCCGGCGGCGATCAGTGGCAGCAGATGTTTACTGATGCCCTGCGCCAGGCGTGTTTTCTCGGCCAGGCTTTTGGGACGCAGGGTGGAAGAGGTCAGGCTCAGCCCTTTGCGCATCACCTGTTGCAGGTCCAGCTCAATCTTTGCCCCCTGCATAAATGAGAGACTGACGTGGCGCCCGCCTGGCGCCAGCACGCTCAGATTGCGTGCCACGTACTCGCCCCCCACGTTATCCAGCACCACATCCACACCACGCCCCCCGGTTGCCGCCAGAATGACGTCGACGAAATCCTCACCGTGGCGGTCGATGGCGCGCCATACCCCGAGCTGTTGCAGCGCGGCAATTTTTTCCGCGCCGCCCGCGGTTGCTACCACGCGCGCGCCGCACGCCTGTGCGCACTGAATAGCAAATGTTCCTACGCCGCTGGCGGCCCCGTGAATCAGCACGGTTTCCCCCGGTTGCAAGCGACCCAGTTCAAACAGGTTATGCCACACGGTAAAGGCCGCTTCCGGCACGCCTGCCGCCTGCGGGAGAGGCAGATTTTCGGGAACGGATAAACAGAGTGCGGCACGCGCCACACAATACTCTGCATACCCTCCGCCGTTGAGCAAAGCCATGACCGGGGTGCCTGGCGCGGGGGCGTCAACGCCTGCACCCAGCGCGACGACGGTGCCTGAGACCTCCAGCCCCAGCACATCGGTGACACCCGGCGGCAGCGGCAGGCCGTTGCGTTGCAGAATATCGGGGCGATTGACGCCCGCACTGGCAACGCGAATCAACACTTCACCTGCGCCCGGTTGCGGTACCGGGCGCTGCACCTGTTCTAAGACCTCCGGGCCACCAGGTCTGCCCGCAATTATGGCATTCATCATTTCAGGTATCATGCGCGTGTATCCTGGCCTGCCGCGCTAAATGCGCAGACACCTTCATCATCAACGTTAATACCCACCAGGCTACCGACGGGCCAGCGTGTCAGCGCATGAAGACCGGACTGGCGTGCAAAGAGCGTGGCGCTACCCAGCGCAGGCACATCGAGATGCACATCGACATGATCGCCCTGAAAGACATGGGCAATCACCGTGGCGCTGAGCAGTGACTGCGGGCCCAGGGTTGCCAGTTGAATATTTTCCGGGCGAACAAAGACATCAAGGCGTTCGCCAATCGAGGCATGTACGCGCTCCGCTGGCAGGCGGAGCACACTACCGCCCAGTTCCAGCATCGCCGCGCCATCGCGACCGCTGTAGCGACCCGGCAGAATGTTCACATCACCCACAAACCCTGCAACAAAGGGATCCTGCGGACGACGATAAATCTCATCCGGCGTGCCTATCTGGCGAACATGCCCCGCCGACATCACCACCACGCGATCGCTCATGCTCAGCGCTTCGCCCTGATCGTGCGTCACGAAGACAGTGGTGACGCCAAGCTTGCGCTGAATGGCTTTCAACTCAACCTGCATCGACAGGCGCAGGTTTTTATCCAGCGCGGAGAAAGGTTCATCAAGCAACAGGACTTTGGGGCGGATCACCAGCGCACGCGCCAGCGCCACACGCTGCTGCTGTCCACCCGAAAGTTCCCGTGGTTTGCGATGGCCGTAACCGGCAAGTTTTACCAGCGCCAGTGCCTGTTCAACACGTTCAACGATTTCGGCTTTGGGCACGCCGCGCATGCGCAGACCATAACCCACGTTCTTTTCGACCGTCATATGCGGGAAAAGGGCGTAGTTCTGAAACACAATGCCGATTTCACGCTGCCAGGGCGGGGTATCTGTCACCAGATCACCATCAATGAAAATTTCGCCGCCATCCGCCCCGGCGAAACCCGCCATCAGATTCAGCAGCGTGGTTTTACCGCAGCCGGACGGGCCGAGCAGCGTGATAAATTCCCCTTCTTCAATCATCAGGGAAATTTTGTGTAAGGCGATGGCGTCGCCAAAGCGTTTGAGTACGCCATCGAGCCGTACAGCAACGTGCCTGTTGCTCATGTCGGGTTGCAGCGTTGCGTGCTGCGGGAACGGGGTGACTTCTGCACTGACCATGTAATCTCCAGAAAGGGGCTATCAAATGCCTGAAACCAGCATACGGCTTAAACGCCGAAGACGCGGTTAGTGCTTCCCGAAGCTGGTGTTTGGAAAAGGTAAAGCAGAGATAACGCGAAGCAGAGGGATGCAGGGCGAGCCGGCGCACGCCCTGCAATGAAGGAACCTCAGAGGGGATGATGTCGCGACAGTGTCAGTTTTTTTGACACATCCAGGTCGCAAGACGGTGTAACAGGGCGTCACAGGCGTTTAGCTGTTCGACGGTGATGAACTCATCCGGTTTATGGCCCTGCGCCATACTGCCTGGCCCGCATATCACGCTGGGAATGCCGGACTGATGGAACAACCCGCCTTCGGTCCCGAAGGCGACGGTGCTGAATTTTTCGGATCCGGTGAGATGGGCGACCAGCCGTGCGGCGGCGCTTTGTGCGGCGGTGTACAAACCGGGGTAACTACTGATGGGATAAAAGCGGATCACTGCGTCACGATTTACCGCGTGCATTGCGGGCAGGAGTTCGCGCTGTGCGTAACTTTCCAGCTCACGGGCCACCTCCTGCGCATCGTCCTGCGGCAATGTTCGCACCTCAAAGTCAAAGGTACAGTCGGCGGGCACGATATTCAGCGCCCGGCCACCCTGGATAAGACCCGTTTGCACCGTGGTAAAAGGAGGATCAAAACGCGCATCATGATGCTCCGGCGCGGCCAGCCGCTGGCCGATTAGCGTTAGATGATGGATAAGTTTTGCGGCATATTCGATGGCATTGACACCCTGCGGCGCATAAGCCGAGTGGCAGGCGGCGCCCTGTACTTCACAGCGAACGCCGAGTTTGCCTTTGTGACCAAGAACCGGTTGCAGTTCAGTGGGTTCGCCAATCAGGCAGATAGCGGGCTTGTCCGCACGAGCGGAGAGCGCATCAAGCAAAGTCCGCACGCCGAGGCATCCGACTTCCTCATCATACGAAATCGCCAGATGCAGCGGTTGCGCCAGCGGCTGCGCAAGAAAGTGGGGTATGGCGGCGAGAATGCAGGCAATAAAGCCTTTCATGTCCGCGGTGCCACGACCATACAGTTTGCCATCGCGCTCCGTCAGGGCAAAGGGGGGAACGCTCCAGTTCTGCCCGTCAACGGGCACCACATCGCTGTGGCCTGATAGCATAACGCCACCGTGACCTGGCGGGCCAAGCCGCGCATACAGGTTGGCTTTGCTGCCTTCGGCGTTGTGAATCAATTCGTAATCAACGCCGAGCCCGGTTAAATAGCGCCCGACAAATTCGATCAGCGCCAGGTTAGATTCGCGGCTGGTGGTGTTAAACGCCACCAGTTGTTCCAGCATTTCACGGCTGGTCATCATCAGATCTCCTTGCCGTTACTCATCGCCGGGTACGCCGTAACCCGGCGCGCTACGGGGATCGAGCGCCCGCGTTAAATAGTCCTGCATCTGGGGTTGATAAGCATGCCAGAGTTTGCCGAGTTCATCGATGGGATCGGCGTCAGCCCAGTCGACGCGCAAATCCACCATCGGCCAGACGTGAGAATCCACGATCGACAGCGCCGCCGAATGCAGCGGACCGGCTTCCCCGCCTGCGCGCAGGCCCGCTTGCATGGCGGCAATGAGCCTGTCAGCAAGATGACCGGATTGCTGTTCGAACGCGTTTATCATCGCGACAATGACATTGGGATCCGCGAGCATATTGCCCGCCGCCACGCAGTTCTCGCCGCTCAGGGCGTTGTTGACCCCCAGGGTTTTTTCGCCGCTGTAGAAGGCGCTTTCACCCCCGGCGGTCAGCACGGTCACCTGCCGGTACAGAGAATAGTCATCCGTGTTCAGACCGCTTTTCAGCGCGGTTTCGACGCTCTCGCCCTGTTGTAACCTGTCAAGAATACGCGGCCCCAGCGCCGGTAAGGTGATGTTTTGGGTTGAGACCGCGCCAACCTTGCTGCGCAGCCAGGGGCAGCGTGCGCCCACCGCGATACTGGATGAGCTGATGGCAATGCCCAACTGGCCGGTTTGCGCGCAGCGACCAATAATCGATAACGTCATGATCTTATTCTCCCCCAGGGGCTTGCCATTCGTCCGGAATCACCGCGATAACATCAATTTCCATCAGCCATTGCGGCTGACCCAACGCGGAAATAACCAGCCCGGTTGAGATGGGATAGACCCCCTTTAGCCATTTACCGACAACCTGGTAAACCGGCTCGCGATAGCGGGGGTCGATGATATAGGTGGTCGTTTTGACGATGTGCGACAGATCGCTGCCCGCCTCTTCCAGTAGCTGTTTTACGTTCTTCATCGCTTGCTCAGCCTGGGCTGCCGGATCGCCAAGCCCCACCAGATTGCCGTCGAAATCGGTGCCAATCTGGCCGCGTACGTACACGGTATTGCCTGCACGAACGGCCTGGCAAAGATCGTTATCCAGTGACTGATTGGGGTAGGTGTCTTTGGTATTAAATTTGCGAATGCGGGTATGTGTGCTCATCGTTGCCTGCCAGTAAGTGGGTTCCCCGCAAGGTATACCCGCTCAGGCAAAACAAACAAAACAGCATAATCCGAGGCTTTAGTTTAGAAAATGCGAACACCCGTCCAGGCCTTGAGCGACGGGTGTCAGGGAGGCTGTTTTCGTCACTTACTGCCCGCTATACCTTGTTGCGCTTCTGATGGGAATGAGCAAAGGCAGGATGCAAAGCACCAGCAGCGCGACAAGAATCAAGGTTTGTTGTACCCCCATCACATCGCCTGCCATACCGTAGATGACGGGCATCAGGGCACCACACCCCAGTGACGCGGTATAGAAAATGGCAAACGCGCGGGTTTGCTGTTGCGGGCGGGATAGCTCGGCAACACTGCCATAGAGAATCGAGGAGGTTCCGTTCAGCGCCACACCCAGAGGAAGCAACAGTAACCAGATAACGTGCAGCGGGGCAAACGCCATCCCCAGCACGATAGCGGAGGTGATTATCTCACTGGCCGCGACGCTTTTGATGATACCAAGCCGGGTCGACAATATTCCGCAAACCAATTTACCAAATGCCCCGCCAATAAAGATTAAGGTCAGCGCAAAGCCAATTTGCGTCGCCGATGCCCCGCGTGCGGCCATCAAAAAAGGCAGAAACGTCAGCGTGCCCGTGCGCGTTGCGTTATCAATACTGCCGATCACGCATAACGCGGAGAAAGCCCTTCGACGCAAGGGTTCGGGAATATTTAGCGCCTGTTGATGGGGCTGGCTGTGTGTCTCTTTGGCGGCGAGCGGCTTTGCCTGCGCGGCCTTGCTGCCAACCGGCAATAACAGGTACAGGCCCAGGGTGACGAGGAAGCCAAAGAGGGCAATCCACTGCAGGGCGCTTCCCCAGGAGATGATGAGCAGGCAGGCCGACAGCGTACTGGGAATCACCCCTTTGCCGACATCGCCAAAGAAGTTGTATGTGCTAAGCGCAATACGGGACTGCTTCGCGGAATAATATTGCGTAATAAAACTGGACGATAAGGGATGCTGAACGCTGGCGCCCAGACCACCGATGACAATCAGTACCATGAGCTGTATCAGTGTTGATGAGGTGCCGTAGAGGAGCAGCGCGACGGTCAAAAGCAGGGTGCCAGCCATTAAGACTTTACGTTCGCCATATTTTCGACCTAATTCTCCTGCGGGGATCTGAAAGGCTGACATCGCGCCGGAGAACAGCATTTTAAGCAGGCCTATCTGAGCCATGGAAAGCCCGAATTGCTGCTGCCAGATAGCAAAAAGGACATAGTGCAGGTCGGTGGCGCCGTCATGGAAAAGGTGAGCAAGACTGGTTGCCCCCAGAACTTTGCGGCTTTGTGACTTTTCGACGCTAACCGGATGGGTGTTATCGGGGGAACCGGACGTCAGGCTCATGCATTCGCTCCACGGTACAAAATAGTATCTTTACATTAAATTACCCCTGGCGAAAATAACGTTTTAAGGTTTATTTTGCATAAGCATTCAGGGTTCTGCTCTGTTAGGGTGGTTTTTTATTTTATCGCTGCGTGTTCCGACTCTTTTTTGCAGACATTACAAGGTTAAGATTCAGAACGGCTAAACAGATTTGTACCCTGACTTATTCACTATTTTAAATAGGGTTACTATATCAATTTAAATATTAACCAGTGTGTTACTTGAATTTTCTCGCGATAAGTTAACAGCCGCGATTCACTTATCGCATTTGTAATGTTGCGTCACGCAAACTTATTGCAAATTCACCGTTTGTTGCGCAACTTGCAAGTGAGATGATTGGTCTGCTTTTTTGATGAAATTGAGAATCGATACAGTATGCGGGTACTTAACCGGGCGTCATCAGATGTCGGTTTCACAGCGCACTCTCGATATTGTTACAATGCATGTTCCTATTTTATTTTACCTTTTCTGATGACATACTATGCGCGTATGTGATTGGACAGATTTCTGAATGCTCTGGTGTTTTTTAGTTGCAGGTATGGGTAAGCAACATGAAGAAAAAGAAATTATTTATATCACTGGTGGTCACGGTTGCTTTCCTTATTGCTTCAATTTTATTGACATTCCAGATGTTCTCAGCGCGTACTCAGACGATAAATGAGCTTAATATAAATGTCATAAACTTAAGTCGCACGCTTGATACTTATTCGGAAGGCATTATTCGTCAAGGTGAGATGCTTATAAAAACCATTTCCAGCATGACAGAAATCTATGGGCTAAATCATCAGAATATGTCACGCATTCGAACACTCTTGTCGGAACAAACGATATTTCTTGAACAACTGAATAATATCGTCATTTACGATGAGATGGGTAATGAGATTCTTGCCATGCGTGATATCCCCAAGGGAAGCAGAAATGGCGCAGACAGATCTTTCTTTATCTATCATCGTAATAATCCCTCTAAAAATATCTTTATTGGTCCTCCTGTTGTCAGCAGAACAACGGGTAAGTGGGTTATTACCATCAGTAGAAGACTAGAGGATGCTAATACCCAGTTCAGAGGTGTGGTCGTTTTAACGCTGAACGTTGAAAATTTTCTGGAAACATACGGCAAATTAGATATTGGCAAAAATGGTTCAATATCGCTCATTAGCGACTCAGGAACGCTTATGATCCGCTTTCCGTTCAGTGAGGAATATATCGGAAAGACTTTCTCTGATTCGCTTCTGTTCACACATTATCTGAAAAAAAGTGACTCAGGAACGGCAACCGTGATTTCTCGTGTTGACCATATTGAACGTATTTTCGCTTTTCAGAAAAATAAGCGTTATGGGTTAGTCACAACGGTTGCGGTAAGTACAGATGAAGCCTTAAATTCATGGCGGCATCACGCTGAGATTCTGAGCGCGACGATTATATTCCTTGTTGGATGTGCTTGTTTTTCAGGCGGTTATGTTTTTAAAGAAATGAGCAGACGTGTGCAGCTTAATAAAGAACTTACCAATGCAAAAGAGTCATTGATGTCTGCTAATGCGCAATTAAAAGAGATGGCTTCGGTTGACAGTTTAACAGGACTGGCTAATCGCAGGGAGTTTGATGATATTTTCCCTCAAACAATTTCGGATTGTGCGAAAAGTAAAAAATCGATATCACTCTTGCTGATAGATGTTGATTTTTTTAAAAATTACAATGATAAGTATGGCCATGTGGCCGGCGACGACTGTTTACGCAGTGTGGCGGCGATAATAAAAGCGAGCTTAACAGAATTTCATGCTGTGACAGCCCGTTATGGTGGAGAAGAGTTTGTGGTTATCTTACCCGAAGCAGAGCCAGAATTAGCAAAGAGAATTGCCGGGTCGATTACGCGTAATATCATCAGCGAAAGAATAACCCATGAAGCCAGCCCCTTTGGGGTGGTCAGTGTCAGTATTGGTGTTTCACATGCACGCGCGACAGATCTGGACGATGACGGAACATCACTTATTGAAAGTGCCGATACGGCACTTTATCGTGCGAAGTTTTCTGGCCGCAACCAGATTAGCATGATCTGACAGCTTCTTACTGAACCGGCTCGCTTTTCTGGCTTGTTTTTAAAACCGTTGAATAAATACTATCGAGTAAATAGATTAACGGTTCGTGGTTATCACAGGGTTAACCTGACTTCCGCTGTAATGCTTTTCCTTCACCCAAAGACGATACTGCCCAGGCGTGCGATGATAATGTTCGCGAAACGCACGACAGAATGTTGACTGCTGTCGGTAACCCAGATGCATGGCAATATCGGTGATTGAGTGACGGGTATCGTGGAGTAAATCGCGGGCAATAACCATTTTTCGATAACGTATATATACGCCAGGAGTCATACCCGTTATTTTTTTAAATCCTCGCTGGAAATGCCAGGCAGAATAACCCGATTTTTGTGCCAGCACCTTGAGTGGCAAAGGCGTTGCAATATTGCACTCTATCCAGTCGATAATGTCCTTTATCGTTAACCTCATCAGGCATAATGCGCTTTCCTTTGTCATTTCAATACCTTTTTATTGGCAGCATCAGGGGTGCCACCGTCATATAGCAGCGTCCCCCGACGGAAATAATAATTGCTTTCTCCGGGCCGGCTGAGAGCAAATCTCCGTATGCCCGTTTATTGCATCAGCAGTCTTCAATAATCAAATAGACTGCGTTCAGCGGCCCGTGAACGCCAACGACCTTAATCAGTTCAATATCCGCCGTTGAACTTGGCCCGGCGATGAGGTTGATACAAGAGGGCAGTGTTTCGCCTGACTGCACCCGCTGGCGAAGGGTCTCAGCCAGTTGCGTGACGCCAGCCAGTAACCGGCTCTTGTAGATAACAAACAATGTCGTCGGGGGAAGCAGGCTGATGGCACGCCCTTGCAAGGGAGAGGAAAAGAGCACGACGCCGCCTGTTTCACAAAGACCGTATTCGGCAAAGACCACACCGATGTTTGCCGCAGCGGCATTACGCAAATTGTCTTCTCTTTCCGGCGAGGTCCAGCAGTGTGTCGGGAATGCCTTCTGCAAGTGTGCCGTAATGCCCGCGTTTGCCAGCCGGGCATCGCCGCTTATCAGTACCGGACCGCCGCCATAATGTTTACAGAGACCTTCGGCAACCTGTGGCAGGGTGGCAAGGGAGGCCCGTTCGCAGTGAGCCTGCATGACCTGTGCGGCAAAGGCTATAAAACTGTCGCAAGGTTGCTGTGCTATCTTTTCGGCATATCGGCTTCTTAGCGGCGCTGCATGCGTCGTGGGCAATGGCTGAGGGATGCGGCGCGGTTCACGGCCGAGCTGCCGGGCAATGTTTAGCATGAAGGCATCACGGTTTTCCATTATGCGTCCTCCCCATTTTTACGTTGCTTTTGATGCGTTTTGAACCAGCTTCGGAAACTTTCTCCCTCTGCCTGTGGCAGATCCCGTGCTTCCGTCCATTTGCGGATAGCGGCGATGCTAAAAGGCATCTTTCCGTTGCGAATCATCAGTTGCGCGGCGCGTGCGCCCGCCACCATACCGACCTTCCACAGAGCGTGATGACGGTTAGCGTAATTGAACAGATGCACGGTGTGACGTTCCATGGCGGGGGTCATTCCGCTTTCAGCCAGCGTCCGGCGGTGCTCTAGAATTAATGAAGACAAGGGAATACGAACCGGACAGACGTCATCGCAGGCCGTACATAACGAGCAGGCATAGGGCAGGTTTTTGAAATCGTCATAGCCACCGAGCAGCGGCGAGAGTACCGCGCCAACAGGGCCAGGATAAATGGAACCGTAGCCATGTCCACCAATATGGCGGTAGGCAGGACAGGTGTTCATGCAGGCGCCGCAGCGTATACAGCGCAAGATATCCTGAAAAGGCGAACCCAGTACCTGCGAACGACCATTGTCGACAATCACCAGATGGAACGCCTCAGGCCCGTCGCTTTCTGCGTGATCGCCGGGGCCCGTAAGCCAGGTGTTGTAGCCTGTCAGGCGGGCGCCCACGGCGCTGCGAGCCAGCATGGTCAGCATGATGTCCAGTTCTGCAAATGAGGGCACCACGCGCTCCATCCCCATCACGGCAATATGCGTTCGCGGTACGGTGGTGCAGAGCCGGGCATTGCCTTCGTTGCTCACCAGGCTCAGCGTTCCGGTTTCCGCAACCGCAAAATTGCATCCGGTAATACCGATATCGGCGCTGAGAAAGTCTTCGCGGATCTTCTGGCGAATAAAGCGTGTCATCGCTTCCGGGGTTTCGGCGCCCTCGTAACCCAGTTTCTCCCGCAAGACGCGCTGAATTTGATGGCGGTCTTTATGTATGGCAGGAACAACCACATGGGAGGGGGCGTCGTTGGCCAGTTGCAGAATATACTCGCCCAGGTCGGTTTCCACGACCTCAATGCCTGCCGCCTCCAGCGCGGCATTCATGCCGATCTCTTCGGTCACCATCGACTTCGATTTCACGATTTTGCGGGCCTGCTTTTGCTGCGCAACCTGCAAAATGTAGCGGGTGGCATCTTCGCGCGTATTAGCAAAGAAAACGGTGCCGCCATTCGCGGTGACTTTTTCACTGAGCTGATAGAGATACGCATCCAGATTTTCGAGAACATGGGCGCGAATATCCGCAGCGCGTGAACGCCAGTCGGGCCAGTTCTCAAGTTCGTCGATCATTTTCTGGCGATTAATGCCAATGCGATCCTGCGCGTTCGCGACCGCATGACGCATCACCGGATCGTCGATTTGCTGCTGTACCCGGTCATAAAAGGGGAGGTTACTGGTTTTAAGAAACATAGGGATTCCTTAGCGGCTCATCAGCACATCGGCGATGTGGAGTACACGAACGTTGTGGCCTTCGCGCTGCAAGCGCCCGCCAATATTAATCAGGCAACTGGCATCTGCGCCGATCACATAATCCGGCCTGGCTTCCATAAGATGCGCCACCTTTTCCTTCACCATCTCCCCGGAGATTTCGGCCATCTTGACCGAGAAGGTGCCGCCGAAACCGCAACAGGTTTCCTGAGCGGCAAACGGGATGATTTCCAGTTCGCGAACGCTACGTAACAGGGCCAGAGGTTCATCGCGTACGCCAAGCTTACGAAACAGACTGCACGAAGGATGATAGACCGCCCGCCCCGGCAGGCGCGCACCGACGTCCGTGACGCCAAGCTGGTTTACGATAAACGAGGTCAGATCAACCATTCGGCTGGCAATTTTCGCCGCGCGCATTGCCCAGTCTGGTTCATCGCTCAGCCAGTCCTGATAGTGGCGAATCGCGTTCATACACGACCCGGCGGGTGAAATAATGGGATCGTCGTTGATCTCAAGGGCGGTAATCTGCGCTTTCATGCCCGGCAACGCATCGGTAATGTAGCCGCTATTGATAGCCGGTTGACCACAGCACCCCTGATGTTCAGGAAACTGGACACGACACCCCAGTTGCTCAAGCAACAGAACACTGTTTCGTGCCATCCGTGATTTAAGCGCGTCGCCAATGCAGGTGACAAAGAAATTAACGTTCATATTATTTTGCTTCCGGAAAATGTAATGACTCGCGTCTTTTTTAAATAAGACAGTCAGTGATGGTGTTGTTGGTCACCTTATTAAATTATGTATTTAGCGAGCCACGCGCAGCCCGCCGGAGACGCCACGGCTTAGTACCAGTTGCCAGAGTTGAATATTTCTGGCGCGAAATGCGCCCGCACAAGCGGTGAGGTAATAGTTGAACATACGCTGAAATTTCAGGGAGTAGTTTCCTGACAATTGCGGCCAGGCCTTATTGAAGCGACTATGCCATGCCATCAGAGTCTTATCATAATCAGCGCCGAAATTATGTAAGTCTTCTATGACGAAATAAGGTTCACAGGCCTGCGCGACTTGTTTTACGGAGGGCAGGCAACCATTAGGGAAGATATATTTATTGATCCAGGCATCAACATTATATTGGGTTTTATTCGAACCGATGGAATGCAGTAAAAAAAGACCATCAGGTTTCAGGCAGCGATCTACCGCCTTAAAATAGGTGGCGTAATTTTTCGGCCCTACGTGCTCGAACATGCCGACAGAAACGATACGATCGTACTGCTTATCCAGATCGCGGTAATCCTGGAGCAGGATGCGAACATTCTTTCCGGCACTGAGACTCTCGGCGTAGGCTTTTTGCTCTGCGGAAATCGTAATGCCTTCCACCCGCACGCCATAGTGGTGCGCCGCATACTCGGCTAAACCTCCCCAGCCGCAGCCAATATCCAGCATTGTCATGCCGGGTTTAAGCTGTAATTTTTCGCAAATCAGTGCCAGCTTGTTTTCCTGGGCGACAAATAACTCATCGGCGTCTTTCCAGTAGCCGCAGGAGTATTGCATGTGGGGATCGAGCATGCGGCTAAACAGATCATTGCCCAGATCGTAATGCACTTCGCCGACTTGCCAGGCGCGTTTGCGTGACTGTGGGTTAACAAGGCGGGCAAACGCGATACGCAGAAGATCGGATAAACGGGCAGGGCGTTGTTCGTCCAGGTGGGCGCGGAGCAATTTATCAAAAAAGATATCAAGCCGTTTGCAGTCCCACCAGCCTTCCATATAACTTTCGCCAAGACCGAGCGAACCCTGCTGTAAAACGCGTTTAAAAAAACGGGTATCGTGTACCCGGATATCCCAGGGTTCAGCGCCATTAATTTCAATTCCCGCCTGTGATAGCAGTTCTTGCACAATGCGCAGCCAGTGGTTTGGTTTGCTGATCACATCGATGGTACATTCATTAGCCATCATCTCTCCTTTAACGTAGCGTGCAGCCAGCCAGAAAATATCCCTGTCACGCCAGTCAATGTTTGCGAAAAGGCTTATCCCTCAGGCAGATGGCTGGTAAATTATTCATGACGGGTGAACCAGATTTATGACCGCTTCATTATTCAGTAAACCCGCCTTGTCTGCGCTGTGCTATCAAGACAAACTTCATCGAATAGAGGCCAGGTGCTTATGTGCTCTACGTTAGTGTTACCGCCGAGTCAGCCGGTGAACGGCCAGCCCGCCCCGGTGCTGATGGCATTGCCGCGCGCGGTTTACTTTCGCAGCTACCCTTTGATGGGCGATACGGGCGTGGACATGCATGAGCACCCCTTCGCTGAATTTCTCTATGCGCGCAACGGCAGTATGCGTGTGGAAATCGAAGGCAAGACGCTGGTGGTTCCCGTTCTCTATGGCGTCTGGATCCCGGCTCATGTGCCGCATCGTATTCTTGCTACGAGCGACGTGCTGCTGGAAAGTCTCTACGTTGAAGCCGATTTCGCCACCATCGCTTTCAGTGGCAGCAAAGTGGTGGTGGTCAGCGATTTCGTGCGTGAGTTTATTCACTACGCGACACAAAATGTGCCGGAGTTGTATGACGATAAAGGGGAGGATGGGCAACTTGTGCAGGTGCTGATTTCGTTGCTCAGACGGTTGCCGGATGCCGGTCTGGCCATATCATGGCCGGGCTCACCTTTACTGATGAAGGTCTGCCGCCAGATCCAAAAAACACCGGGTGACGCGCACAGCATTGAAAAGTGGGCCTGCGATAGCGGCATGTCGGTGCGCACTTTTTCACGTCGCTTCAAAAAAGAGACCGGCGTGGCGTTCAGTGAATGGAAAAAACGTGTGCGCTTGCTGGAATCCGTTGTGATGCTCAAAAACAAGCGTAGCGTTACACAGGTTGCCCTTGACCTGGGCTATTCAAGCCCGGCCGCATTCACCTTTGCTTTTCGCGCCATGTTCGGCGTGCCGCCGACACGGTATTAGGTTATTTCCTGGGTAAACCGTCTTCACTCAGCATCGACAAAAAACGTTTCACCGTTCGCGAGCGTTCAAAGCGTCGCCAGCACAGCGCGATCTCGGTATAGAGCGTCGGTGAGATAAGCGGATGATGAGTAATATTCGGCGGAGAAATGACCACCATCGACTGCGGCACCAGGGCAAAACCGCTGCCTGCGGATACCATGCTGATGGATGACGAAAGCTGTGAGCACTGTAGCGCGTTTTGCATATCAATCCCGCAACGTGCGCAGCAGGAGTAAACGCGATCATATAAACACGGGGCAATCTCCTGAGGGAACAAAACCACTGGCGTATCCCGAAGCTGCTCAAGCGACAGCGAACCGCTTTCTGCGAGAGGGTGATCGCGATGCAGTACCACCACCATGGGTTCCCGGTCCAGTATTTTCAACTCGAACGCTTTACTGCTCTCACAAGGCAGCCGGACGAATGCAATGTCCAGTTCCCCCTCCGCCAGCATCGTTGTAAGAGAAGACATGTTGGCTTCCAGTTGATGAATCTTCACCGCCATGTTCTGCAACTGAAAATGGCGAATAAGCGTAAAGATCATGGGATGAAAAGCATCTGAACTGGTAATCCCGATCGACAGATTGCCGTTTAGCCCACGAGCAATACCCCGAACTTTTTCGACTGCTATATCGCTCAGCGCCAGGATCTCACACGCGTCTTCAAAGAAGGCTTTTCCCGCTTCGGTCAGCTCCACGCCACGCGTCAGGCGTCTGAACAGCGGTGTACCCACTTCCTCCTCAAGCCGCTTGATTTGCTGGCTCAGGGGAGGTTGCGAAATTCCCAGCGTTTTAGCCGCCTTAGTGAAATGTCTCTCGCGTGCAACCGTGACGAAATACCGCAGATAACGAAGTTCCATATCTAAAACGTCTCAAACCAGCATGGTTTCTATATTGGAACTCTCTGCTGAATCGGGTCAACATTTATTTAACCTTTCTAAAAAAAGTTGAAGAGGACGAGCATAATGATGCATTCATCGGCATGCGACTGTGAGGCCAGCCTGTGCGAGACCGTACGTGGGTTCTCTGCCCGGCACCCTGACAGCGTGATCTATCAGACATCGCTAATGAGCGCCCTGTTAAGCGGCGTATATGAGGGAAACACCACCATCGCCGATTTGCTGGCACAAGGTGATTTTGGTCTGGGCACCTTTAACGAACTGGACGGCGAACTGATTGCCTTTAGCAGCCAGGTGTACCAGTTGCGCGCCGACGGTAGCGCCCGCGCCGCGAAACCAGAGCAGAAAACGCCGTTCGCCGTGATGACCTGGTTCCAGCCGCAGTATCGCAAAACCTTCGATACGCCGGTCAGCCGTCAGCAGATCCACGACGCGATCGACCAGCAAATCCCTTCCGATAACCTGTTCTGCGCGTTGCGTATTGATGGCAACTTTCGCCACGCCCACACTCGCACGGTCCCGCGCCAGACGCCGCCTTACCGGGCGATGACCGACGTCCTGGACGACCAGCCGGTGTTCCGCTTTAACCAGCGCGAAGGGGTGCTGGTTGGATTTCGCACGCCGCAACATATGCAGGGTATTAACGTGGCCGGTTATCACGAACATTTCATCACCGACGACCGTCAGGGTGGGGGCCACCTGCTCGACTACCAGTTGGAGAACGGCGTGCTCACCTTCGGTGAAATTCACAAGCTGATGATTGACCTGCCCGCCGACAGCGCGTTTTTACAGGCCAACCTTCACCCAGGCAATCTGGATGCGGCTATCCGTTCCGTTGAAAACTAACAGGAGAACCACCGTGAACAGTGATAAACAGGTTCGCCAGTGGGCGCACGGCGCCGATATGGTTGTCGGCCAACTGGAAGCGCAGGGCGTTAAACAGGTTTTCGGTATTCCGGGTGCGAAAATCGACAAAGTCTTTGATTCCCTGCTGGACTCCTCCATTGAGATCATCCCCGTACGCCATGAGGCGAACGCGGCGTTTATGGCGGCAGCGGTAGGACGGTTGACCGGCAAAGCCGGGGTAGCGCTGGTTACCTCCGGGCCGGGTTGCTCAAACCTGATCACCGGCATTGCTACCGCCAACAGCGAAGGCGACCCGGTTGTGGCGCTGGGCGGGGCGGTGAAGCGGGCGGATAAAGCGAAGCTGGTGCATCAGAGCATGGATACCGTCGCGATGTTCAGCCCGGTCAGCAAATATGCCGTCGAGGTCAGTTCCCCGGACTCGATTGCCGAGGTTATCTCAAACGCGTTTCGTGCCGCCGAGCACGGCAGACCGGGGAGCGCTTTTGTCAGCCTGCCGCAGGATATTGTCGACCAGCCCGCCACTGGCACCATTTTGCCTGCCAGCGGCCCGGCGATGATGGGCCCGGCACCCGAATCGGTGATTAACGATGTGGTGAAGCTCATCGACAATGCCAAAAATCCGGTCATCCTGCTGGGGCTGATGGCGAGTCAGCCTGCCAACAGCACAGCGCTGCGTAAGCTGTTGGAGAAAAGCCGTATTCCGGTGACCAGCACCTACCAGGCCGCCGGGGCGGTAAACCAGGAACACTTTACCCGCTTCGCCGGGCGCGTCGGCCTCTTTAACAACCAGGCGGGCGACCGGCTCCTGCATCTGGCGGATCTGATTATCTGTATTGGCTACAGCCCGGTGGAGTATGAGCCGTCCATGTGGAACAGCGGGGATGCCACGCTGGTGCATATTGATGTGCTGCCCGCGTATGAAGAGCGTAATTATGTGCCTGACATCGAGCTGGTGGGGGATATCGCCGCCACGCTGAACCAGCTTGCCAGTCGGATTGACCACAAACTGGAGCTGAGCCAGCGCGCGTCAGAAATTCTGGTCGACCGCCAGCATCAGCGGGATCTGCTTGATCGCCGCGGCGCCTCGCTCAACCAGTTCGCTTTGCATCCGCTGCGTATCGTAAGAGCCATGCAGGACATCGTAAATAACGATGTGACGCTCACCGTGGACATGGGCAGCTTCCACATCTGGATCGCCCGTTATCTCTACAGCTTCCGGGCGCGTCAGTTGATGATCTCCAACGGCCAGCAGACCATGGGCGTCGCGCTGCCATGGGCGATTGGCGCCTGGCTGGTGAATCCGGGGCGCAAGGTGGTTTCCGTCTCCGGTGACGGCGGCTTCCTGCAATCAAGTATGGAGCTGGAAACCGCGGTGCGTCTTAACGCCAACGTGCTGCATATCATCTGGGTGGATAACGCTTACAACATGGTGGCCATTCAGGAAGAGAAAAAATACCAGCGACTTTCCGGCGTGGCGTTCGGCCCGGTCGATTTCAAAGTCTATGCCGACGCTTTTGGCGCGAAAGGTTTTGCCGTGGAGAGCGCCGATGCGCTTGAGCCCACACTTCGTGCGGCGATGGATGTCGATGGCCCGGCCGTGGTGGCCATTCCCGTCGACTATAGCGATAACCCGCTGCTGATGGGCCAGCTCCATCTCAGCCAGATTTTATGACTCACTATAAGGACAGAAAAATGAAAAAAGTTGCTCTCGTAACTGGCGCAGGCCAGGGAATTGGCAAAGCGATAGCGCTTCGTCTGGTAAAAGACGGCTTTGCTGTTGCCATTGCTGACTATAACGATGAGACGGCGAGCGCCGTTGCCGATGAAATCAACCGTAACGGCGGCAGTGCCATCGCCGTGAAGGTGGATGTCTCTGACCGCGATCAGGTGTTTGCGGCGGTCGAGAAAGCCCGCACTGCGCTGGGCGGTTTCCACGTTATCGTCAATAACGCCGGGGTTGCGCCTTCCACGCCCATCGAATCCATCACGTCGGAGATTATTGATAAGGTTTATAACATCAACGTGAAAGGGGTGATCTGGGGGATTCAGGCGGCGATTGAGGCGTTTCGCAAAGAGGAGCACGGCGGCAAGATCATTAACGCCTGCTCTCAGGCGGGCCACACCGGTAATCCGGAGCTGGCCGTCTACAGTTCCAGTAAGTTTGCGGTTCGCGGTTTAACCCAGACTGCCGCACGGGATCTTGCTCCGCTTGGGATCACCGTTAACGCTTACTGCCCTGGCATCGTTAAAACGCCGATGTGGGCGGAGATCGACCGCCAGGTGTCTGAGGCTGCGGGCAAACCGCTCGGCTACGGTACCGAAACCTTTGCCAAACGCATTACGCTTGGCCGCTTGTCCGAACCGGAAGATGTTGCCGCCTGCGTCTCGTACCTTGCCGGGCCAGACTCCGATTATATGACCGGCCAGTCTCTACTCATCGATGGTGGGATGGTGTTCAATTAAATTCGACGATACCCGTCATGCTTCACGTTGCCTGTGCGCTGGCCTGGTCACGTACTTATCTACGTTATTCAGACTCGCTGCGTTCATGCAACACGAATTATTAAGATATAAGCTCTGACATGAGTTTTCCCCTGCACCCGTGCAGGGGCTTTTTTTGCAAAAAAATAAGGGGAGGATTTTCCAGTTTTCATCTGCGCAAGGCGATAACCAGTTTTGTCGGGAGATCGCTATAAGTGAAGAGTTCGCTTTATAGGGATGCTGGCAACCTGCAGGCGCGATGCACTGTAGGCCATGTGTGAAATGCAGCACTGGCATGGGGCAGATAATCACCAGGCAATCATCTTACATTTGAATGCCTGGCACGCCCGGCTAAACCACCTTGAATGATTAAGTCATTATCAACGTGCTTACGGGCCGCTTTCCAGGCGTTCTAAACAGAGCGTAATGGTTTAGAGATATTGGGTCCCCTTCGCTGCGGCTTCCGCAGCACAAAATCCGCGAGCTGTAATGTCAAAAAGAAACTCAATATCCGTTTGCTCAATATTCATCTTTTGACGGAACAGCGCCTCAGTGTATGCGATACGCCATGTATTCATAATAATGGTGGCGAGCAGATGCGCCGTAGGGTCTGCCTCTGGTTGCCCGGCATTTGACGCCAACATTTTCCCAAGTTGTTTGCAAATAATATCAAATTGCATAATGCCAAAGGTACTCAGCGTTGTGCTGTCCGAAACAACTTGCCAAAATTTAACGACATTCTGGTTAATCATAAAAACTTTATGTTTTTGCTCAAGCAATTCAGCCGTCAGCCCTTTTAATTTGGCGAGCGGGGACCGCTCGTTACGGCTCTTAAGACTTTCCTCCAGTAATTCCGTTATCTCGCCCATGCGGTCAAATAGCAGTTCTTCCTTACGCACAAAATAGTTAGACACTGTCATCTTCGATACATTTGCCGCCTGCGCAATATCATTAATGGTGACGTTATCAAAACCATATTGGATAAAAAGCTTAGTGGCTTCATTTGAAATGTGTTGCCGGGTAAGTCTCTTCTTCTGTTCTCTCAGTCCTTCCGGTTTGTTTGTCTTCATTGTTTTCCTCTCTCACCGATCAGCGGACAAATTCCCCTTGATCTTTTATTTGGTATAAATTTATACTCGATACAACTTTTTATCAAGTAAAACTAATGGTCGAAATCAATTATGGGCACCATCATAAACCCAGCTTGTCTGGTTAACTCACTGTTTTCTTTCACATCCATCTATCTGGAAAGCCGGGTCGATACACATCGGAGACTACCATGCTATTGATAACATCAGCGATAACGTCTGCCTCTGTAGCCCAGGGGGACGGTGAACATGCCAGTACTGGCGCTGTGAGCCGAAAACGGGGCATTTTGCGTATGGCCTTTCTTGTCCTTATTGTTTTTGCTGGCATTTGTGCCTGGTGGATAGTCAACGGTTGGTACATTGAAGAAACCGATGACGCTTTTATCAAAGCGGACAGTGTCTCCATTTCATCAAAAATCGGCGGATATGTTGAGGAAGTTCTGGTGACGGATAATCAAGGGGTACATAAAGGAGAGCCACTGCTTCGTCTTGATAGCCGCCATAGTCACGCAGCGATCGATAAAAAAGTAGCTGATATCGCCAGGTTTGAAGCGGACAAAGCACAAGTGCAGGCGCAAATCGCGCAACTGGAAGCGCAACTCATACAGGCCGATGTGCAGCAACAAGCCGCTCGCCTGGCCGCGCAACATGCAGAAAATGAATGGGCCCGCTATCAACCACTCGTAAAGACAGGGGCGACCACACCACAGCAACTTGCTGACAAAGATAACGCCCGTCAACAAGCCTGGGCCCAATTACATGCACTTGAAGCCGGAGTAAAAGCTGCCCGGGCAAAAATTGTCGAGTGTCACGCCGAAGAACAAGGATATGAGGCCCAATTGCAGGGCGCCAAAGCTGACCTGCAAAGTAGCAACCTGGATTTAGAAGATACTGTTTTGCAAAGTATGCAGGATGGAACGGTGGGAGATGTAGGGGTCAGAGCAGGCCAGTACATCCAGGCGGGTTCACGTTTAATGTCGATAGTGCCAACCAAAAGCATTTACGTTATTGCCAACTTTAAAGAGACCCAGGTCGGTCGCATGCGACCCAATCAAGCCGTACGCTTACATATAGATGCCTTTCCAGGGAAAACCTTTGCAGGCCATATTGACAGTCTTGCGCCTGCAACCGGATCGGAATTCGCATTATTGCCACCGGAAAATGCGAGCGGCAATTTCACGAAGGTTGTGCAGCGGGTTCCGGTTCGAATTCGTTTCGATAAACAAACCATGCCATCCACAATGATGACAGGCCTGTCAGCAAAAGTTGAAGTTGATACACGTCAGGAGCCTTGAGATCATGGATGAGCAAATCAAACCCAAAAATAACGCAACACTAACGGACTGGATCGCTGTTGCAGCAGGCGCGGCCGGTGCCCTTATGGCGACACTCGATGTCTCAATTACTAACTCGGCATTACCGCAAATTCAGGGCGCAGTAGGCGCAACGGGAACAGAAGGAACCTGGATTACCACCGGCTATATGATGTCCGAAATTGTGATGATACCGCTGGTGGCATGGCTGACAAAATGGCTTGGGCTACGTAACTTGCTGGTTATGAATGCAACACTGTTTATTTTTTTCTCTTTTTTGTGTGGCTTTTCATCCAGTTTGCCGTTTTTGATTGCGGCCCGCGTGGGGCAGGGATTCTGTGGCGGTGCCATGATCCCTACCGCGCAATCTATAGTCCGAACGCGTTTGCCGTTACATCAGCTTCCGGTCGGGATGACTGCATTTGGCCTGACAGTCATTATGGGGCCATTGTTGGGGCCTGTTGTGGGGGGCTGGCTTACCGAAAATGCAAACTGGTCATGGTGTTTTTTTATTAATGGGCCAATCTGTCTCGTCATGTTAGTCATGCTACTTTGCGGATTACCTGCAGAGAAAATTAAATCGCACGAGTTTGTTAAAGCGGATTGGTTAGGAATCGCGGGTCTGGCGCTTGGGCTCAGTACATTGATAGCGATTCTGGAAGAAGGACAGCGAGAAAACTGGTTTGAATCATCAATGATTTGCAGGCTTAGCGTGATTTCGGTTACAGGCTTGTTGATGATTATCATGTCGCAAATATACGTTGAAAAACCCGTGTTAAACCTCAGGCTATTTAGAAATAAAAGTTTCTCCTCAGTCATCATCATTATATTCGTTACCGGGATTGTCCTTTATGGCATTGCCTACCTGGTGCCGCAATTCCTTTCACATATCGCAGGGTATAATGCTGAGCAATCCGGTGGCGTATTGTTGCTTGCCGGGATACCCGCCTTATTATTAATGTATATTTTGCCCCGTCTGGTGACGAAGGTCGATATCAGGTTGATTGTTATTCTTGGCCTGGTGCTTTTTGCAATAAGTTGCTTTATGGATACGTCACTTAGCATACAAAGCTCAGGAGATAGTTTTGTCTTTTCACAACTGGTTCGCGGCACCGCGCAAATGCTCTGTATGATGCCACTAAACCAGGCGGCGATGGCGGCGGTGACAAAAGAAGAGTCGGGTGATGCCGCAGGTTTATATAATATGGCGCGGAACTTAGGTGGGGCGATAGGACTTGCGCTAATAGGGACATTTTTAGACCGAAGAGAAGTCTTCCATAATACTGTACTCAGAGAATCAGTTCATGCCAGTTCTCCGGTGGCTCAGTCTAAGTTCGAGGCGCTTGCAGGATCCTCCGTGGGCGGGGATAGTCATATCATATCGGCGGCTCAACTGGTAAAAATGATCGCGCAGCAGTCGTCCGTATTGGCCTATAATGAAACATACTTTGTGTTGATGGTGTCGATTCTGTTGTGCATACCGATGGCGTTTTTGTTAAAACGGCCGCAGAAAAAGTAATCGTCCCTCTATTGTCATTATTATCTTATTTTATTGCTTAAGTATGTTTGAGACTATCCTGGCACAAATATTGTGTCTGATGTCGTCGGTTGAAACTATAAATTTAACGCCAGGCTTATGTGCTTTTTATCATCCGCTCGCGCACTATTTCCATGGAAGGAGATAGTTTTCTTGTTGTTGCCAGATGAACCAGTAACCAGCATTCCCGGTTGAGAGGTAGAGTACTTAATTTTTATTGTTTCGACGAATTACGCAGAATATCCGTTATCCGTATCATTGCTTCAACATCTTCTTCGCTTAGCCATTTTGCAAAATGTTCATAAATCCCTTTTTGATGCACGGGCTGGGCTACGGAGAGCTGAAGACGACCTTTATCTGTCATGCTGATAAATGAACTATTCCCGCCCTCGCTTTTTTTCTCGATTAATCCTCGTGTTTCCATGCGGGACAATTGATGAGACAAACGCGTCTTATCCCATTCAAGGAAAGTCTGTATATCGCACTGGCGCTGTTGTTTATCGCCCTTCATGCTGAGTTGCATCAGGATCGTAAAATCAGCGGATGATAATCCCGTTTTTTGTGTTATTTCGCGGCCTATACGGGAGGCAATCACTTCGCCCATTCGGCGAAACCCCCGCCACGCATTGATTTCACTTTGGGTCAGATCTTCTTTTTTCATAGGGTAGCCATCATTAAACAAAGTTGACATATCAACTTTGCCATTGTAAAGGTTGATATGTCAACTTAAACCATCACCAGGATGTACCTGGTCACCATAACGTCGAAGGATTTATGGTTCGACCATGCTCACGTTGCCTTGAGTAACGGGAGAGCCTGCGTCCGTCCAGGACCTTACTCTCTTAATCATTGACTATTTATTTGCCTGATTTTAATGAATAAAGAGGAACACAGTATGACCGAATCGCATGAAATCGCCATTGTGGGTGGCGGTATTGGTGGACTGACACTGGCTCGTATTCTTCAACAAAACGGCTTAGACGCTGTGGTCTTTGAACGGGATGCATCACGCTATGCACGTGACCAGGGAGGGACACTGGATATCCATGCTGATTCCGGGCAGGTTGCGATAAAAGCGGCGGGTTTAGAAGAAAAGTTTCATGCTCTTGCAAGACCGGAAGGCCAGCAAATGCGCATTGTGGATAAAACGGGTCACTGTTTTTGGGAGGAATCGGTTGCGGAAGATAATTTTGATCGTCCAGAAATAGACCGCAAGCAACTGCGGGATCTGTTGATTGATTCTCTGGAGCCAGACCGCATACGCTGGGATCATCGTCTTGTCAGTACGCAACCTGCGGCAAAGGGTAGCCATTCGCTCTTTTTTGAAAATGGTATGCAGGTCCAGGCAAATATTCTTGTCGGCGCGGATGGCGCAGGTTCGCGGATCCGCCCGTTATTGACCTCTGAGGAGCCTTTCTATTCAGGTGTAAGCTTTATAGAAACAGAAATACTGAATCCAGACAGTGCATACCCGGTTATTTCTGCAATGGTGGGTAAGGGGAGTTTTATGGCGCTTTCTGACAATAAAGGGCTCATTGCGCAGCGTAATGGCGATAATAAAATCCGTCTGTATATCGCTTTACGATTACCTGAAAATACCGATCAAAGAAATGTCCAGTCACTCTGCCCGACAGAAACACGTGAGGCGCTGGAGACCCTCTTCGCTGACTGGGCCCCTGCGCTGAGACATTTCATTCATGCGAGTGCAGGGGCATTTTTACTGCGCCCCATTAATATGCTTCCTGTAGGGATCCAATGGGAAAATAATGCCACTATTACCCTGCTGGGGGATGCTGCACATCTTATGTCACCCTTTGCGGGGGCTGGCGCCAATCTGGCTATGCTCGATGCGTCAGAACTGGCCTGCGAGTTAATGTCGGGTAACAAACCTGCTGAGGCTATCAAGCGCTATGAGGCAGGAATGTTCGTGCGTGCACGATCCGCAGCACAAGAAAGCGCACGTAACCTTGAACTTAGCATTGCGATGAACGGCGCGGAAAATATGGCAAAATTGATCAATTCATATTTAACAGATTGTTAAGACTCGCCTGGTTTTCTGGGTAGCGGCTTCTGAATTAAATTAAAGTTTATTGTTGCGATAATTTAATTAGCATTTCGTCAGTAACCTCATATCCAAAGGCAACGTCAATGTCTGGAATACATGTCAGGATTCAGACGGTTATTTAATTCTCTGTCTGACCTGACGTTAAACTTCGATTACCCGAATGCCAAATTTTTGCGCCATTTTTGTACACTCTGCTGTGTCCTCTCCGCCAGGAAAGGCCAGCAGTACGTCAGGGCGACTGTCTTCCAACATAAACAGATTACGCCTGGTTTCCGCATATTTTCCATGCAGCATCCAGTTTGCCGGATAGCGAATAACATGAACATCGGCCTCGCGTGCCCAGGTTTCAATGACGCTGCCCAGCGCCTGGTGACCTCCGTGGATAAGCACATCTATCGTCTGCGTTCGGGCATATAAATCCAGTACGCGAGTGAGGGTATGGATGTCGGCATAAAACCGACCTGAGCAGATTAGAACTCTCACTATTTTCTTCCTTACGTTGTTTTTCTTGATAAGACAGGTATGCACACCATAGCGGCCCTGTTCTACAGGGCCGGAGGCGTTTTAATAAACTGTGGGGACTCATCACCAAGGCGTTCAATGACCGGATATGCGACGGCGGCGATGTGATGATGCACGCGGCGGTAATCCCGTAAAACGCGCTGGAAGATATCGCCGGATTCCGCCCAGGCATTTTTATCCTCACGCAGCTTTTTGAAATGCTCGCGGCTGGCGGCAGCCTCGAGCTGACGAACGGTTTCCTTACGCTGCACCAACTCATAGGCGGCCGATAAGTCTTCACGCATAAATGCAGCTATACCGAGGCGCAAACTGGTAAGGATCTCTTCGTGAAACAGGCGGATATTGTGTAACTCAAAATAACTAAACACCTCCCCACGGCGTGCGCGGCGAGTAGCCAGTTGGGCCAGGTTGCTGGAAAGAATATCTCCCGCATGTTCAACATTGATAATGAACATCAGTATCTCCTGCGCACGGTCGGCATCTGCATCATTCAGTCCATCCTGACCAATATCAGCGAGGTAGGCGCGAACTGCCGCGCTGAGCAGATCGACCGATTGATCAAGTTGACGGATATCCTCGGTAGCCTGTTTTTCCTGTGTCACGAACAGTATCAGCAGGCGGTCCAGCATGGTCGTTAGCATATCTGCGGCCCGCAGTGACTCTCGAACCGAGTTTGACAGGCCTATATAGGCGACCTCCAGTCCTGCGGCGTCCAGATACATCGGCATGCCAGGGTCATCAGGTTGCTCTTTTTCCGGGAAAATTCGCTCCAGGATGTGGGCCATTTGTGGAGTCAGGCCAATAAAAAGTAGTGCGAGCACGGCGCTAAAGGCTGTGTGGAACCAGACCACCAGTTGCGGTGTGCTCAGTCCGGATTCTTGTACATAATCAGTGAGCAGTGGCAGCAGCAGTAATGTCGGAGCACATCCAGACAGGCGAATGATCAGGTTGCCAATCGGCAGACGACGCGCCACGCCAGAACCTGCGTTCAGAATTGGTGGCAGCGCATTACCTATGTTTGCTCCAAGCACTAACACCATTGCTGTCGCTGGTGTCATCGCGCCGGTGGTGGCAAGAGACGCTATCAATAACACAATGGCTACGCTGGAGTGGCAAATCAGTGTCAGCAGCGCGGCGACCAGTAGAGCGATAAAAATATCTCCCTCCAGCCCCTGCATGACAGCATGGAAAACCGGTGTGACTTCAATTTCTGCCAAAGCACCGCCAAGCAGATGCAGGGCGAGCAGCATCAAACCAAGCCCAATTAGCGCGCAACCCACGCTCTCGAAGTTGGAATGGTCGCGCAGTTTAAAGACCACAAAGCCGATCAACAGAAGCAATGGAATAGCGATTTCAGTGTTAAAACTCATCACTTGCACGACGAGCGTGGAGCCAATGTTGGCGCCCAGCATCACGGCAAGTGCGGGGGCCAGGCTGAGCGTTCCGGCGGCGGTAAATGATGTGGCCATCATACTTACCGCAGTGCTGCTTTGCAGAATACCGGTAATGCCAATGCCTGATAGCAGGGCGGTGAAGCGGTTAGTGAGGTGGCGCCCCATCCAGTTGCGTAGCGGCGTGCCAAAGCCACGCTGAAGTGCTGCAGCGATCATATGGCTGCCCCAGAGCAGCAAAGTAATGGCACCAGCCAGGTTAATTAACAGCGTCGTTCCGGACATCATTAACTTTCCTTCTTATTGACGGGTGTAGTAACAAAACGCAGTAGCCTTATCGAAAAACGATTCAGGGTACTGGCGAAAGTGAGTAACAATTTTGTGTGTCGGTAGCTAATCCTCCCCCCGGCGTACCATGCCAAAGCATGTATTCGCGAGGCGCAGGTTATTTTCATTAAAAATAAGGTCACCAATACAATGGTCTTATTTTTAATCAGGAAAATAAGGGAAGGTTGTTTTTCCATAATGCTTTCCAGCTTGTGTTGCCTGCCTGAAAAGTGCCGCCGAAGCGGCACGGTACTACTTCTGGTTAACGCAGCGTCAGTGCCACTGTTTAAAGCGACGCATGTAGATCACTTTCATGCTCTGCGCCACGCAGCAGTAGGCAAGCAGGGTGCCTGCCAGCCATGGGAAGTATTGCCATGGTAGCGCCTGGAGCCCAACCAATGGCCCAAGCGGAGAGAAGGGCACATAAATACCAATCGCCATAATTAATCCGGTCATCATCATCACCGGCCAGGCTGCGGTGCTCTGAATAAACGGTATTTTCTGGGTGCGCAGCATATGGACCACCAGTGTCTGTGACAGCAATCCTTCAATGAACCAGCCAGACTGGAACAGGGTCTGCATGTGCTCGCTGTTGGCGCTGAACACAAACCACATCAGGGCGAACGTGGTCATGTCGAAAATGGACGATGTCGGGCCAATCCAGACCATAAAGCGTCCAATGTTTTTTGCATCCCACTTGCGCGGCTTGCTCAGAAACTCTTTGTCTGTTTTGTCCCACGGCAGCGCGAGTTGGGAGATGTCGTACATTAGATTTTGCAGCAGCAATTGAATTGCAAGCATGGGCAAAAAAGGAATAAATGCGCTGGCGACGAGCACCGAGAACACGTTGCCGAAGTTAGAGCTGGCGGTCATGTTCAGATACTTCATGATATTGCCAAAGGTCTCCCGGCCTTTGATTACGCCTTCTTCCAGTACCATCAGGCTCTTTTCAAGCAGGATGATATCGGCGGACTCTTTGGCGATATCGGTGCCGCTGTCGACCGAGATGCCTACATCGGCATCGCGCAGGGCGGGAGCATCGTTAATACCATCGCCAAGGAAGCCGACGGTATGGCCATTGGCCTGCAAGGCTTTTAGTACCCGCGATTTCTGCAGTGGCGTCAGTTTGGCAAACACGGTGCGCTCTTCCACCAGTTGCTGGAGTGACGTATCGTTAAGTTGTTCAATCTGCGTGCCGAGTACCGGCTCACCGGGTTCCAGCCCAACCTGGCGACAAATGCGCGTGGTGACGATGGCGTTGTCGCCAGTCAGCACTTTTACCGCTACACCAATGTCCATCAGTGCCGTGATAGCAGGGCCTGCGCTCTCCTTCGGTGGATCGAGAAAGGTGAGGAAGCCACGGATGATCAGGTCGTGCTCATCCTCAGTACTGTACTGTTTTTTCGCCTCGCCATGAGGTATGTCGCGCGTGGCCACAACGAGTACACGAAAGCCGTCTTTGTTGTAGTCGTTTGCCATCGTAAGCATCTCGTCACGGCGCTGGTTATCCAGTGCCATAACCTTGCCGTTTTCTTCCACGTGCGTGGCGATGCTCATCATCTCTTCTACTGCGCCTTTGCATATCAGCAGATGATTGCCCCGGCTGTCCTTCACCACTATTGAAAGGCGGCGGCGGACAAAATCAAACGGCATTTCATCGACCTTACTGTAGCCTTGAGGTTTGACGAAATCCGGCTCATTTTCAGAGAAGTAAATCACCGCCTGATCCATCAGGTTCTTGATGCCGCTTTGATGGTGGCTATTGAGCCAGGCCAGCGCCAGCACAGACTCGTTTTTCTGACCGTGCGTGTCGACGTGATGTTCGAGGATGATTTTGTCCTGCGTCAGCGTACCGGTTTTGTCGGTACACAACACATCCATGGCCCCCAGGTTCTGGATAGCATTGAGACGCTTCACAACCACTTTGCGTTTCGCCATGGCCACCGCGCCTTTGGCGAGGTTTGCACTGACGATCATCGGCAGCATTTCCGGCGTCAGGCCAACTGCGACCGCCAGAGCAAACAGCAGAGCATCCCACCATTCGCCTTTCAGCAGGCCGTTAATCAGGAACACCACCGGCACCATCACCAGCATAAAGCGGATCAGTAACCAACTGACGCTGTTAACCCCGCGGTCAAACGCCGTTTTCGCCCGGGTACCGACAATAGCTTTTGCCAGTGAACCGAAATAGGTTCGTGGCCCGGTAGAAACCACCACAGCCTGCGCAGTGCCGCTAACCACATTGGTCCCCATAAAGCAGATATTAGGGATATCAAGAAGATTTTCGGTTTCGCGCGCTTCGTCATGTGCAGACTTTTGTGCAACGGCGCCGAGGGTATCGTACTTCTCAATCGGCAGCGCTTCACCAGTCAGGACAGCCTGGCTGATAAACAGGTCGCGTGATTCAATCAGGCGAATATCCGCCGGGATCATATCCCCCGCATAAAGCTGCACAATATCGCCCACGACCAATTCACGCATCGGGATCTCACGGGGCGTGCCTTTTTGTCCCGCGTGGTCGCGACGGACTACCGTTGCGGTTGTGCGCACCATCGCTTTTAGCGCTTCGGCAGCTTTCGCTGAGCGGTGTTCCTGCCAGAAGCGCACCAGGCCGCTGAGGGCTACCATGGTGCCGATGATGATAACGGTGGTGAGGTCACCTTCCTCGCCGTGACTGGTTGGCAACCAGTAATCGGTAAAGAAGCTGATCCCTGCCAGAATAGCCAGCACGTAGATAAACGGGTTATTGAACGCCATCAGCAGTTGGAGCAGCGCGTGAGGCGGCTTGTCGTGAGCGACTTCGTTCATGCCATCCCGCGCCAGGCGGACACTGGCTTCGACTTCCTGTAGCCCTTCCCGGGTGGTGTTGAGGTTGACCAGGGTTTGCGCAATGCCATTTTTGGCTTCCTGGGCGGTACGCAGAGAATGCATGTTTTTTTTATTACGGTTCTTGGTTTGTACTGTCATGGTGGTGCTCCTGTCGCCGGACGGCAGCAAGCTTTTTACGGTGAATGCCGGATTATGGGCAGCCGGAAATAGCCCGATGTCGCATAAGCGATCGGTTTTAAATTAATTTCGCACAGGGCTTCCCTCTATTTATTTTCATAAATAAACAGATGAGAAATTTATTTTTCTTTTAGCTGGACGTGATCATTCCGGATGATGTTTCTGTTTGCACACATCAGGAAATAAACAGGTACCAATAGCAATGCAATTCAGCATGACACTCGGGCACCGGCCGCGACATAGCGCACCGATACCCTGAACAGCATCACGGCTGAATCAGGCGATGGAGGGTCTACTTTGTGGGTCTTCGCTTTCAGAAAAGCTGCAACGACGCTCCAACTGACCGGTGACAGGACTGACACGCCAGTTAGTGATGCGCTTGTTCAACTCACTGATTTTCGCAGAGAAAATTGAGCTGGATGTTTTTTTACGTGCAGACGCCACCCTATCATGGGGCGTTCGGACACGCAGTGTTGATGTCGCGGTTTTGACATCGGGTAAAAGGGTAGATTTGAAGTTCATAACACACCTCGGGACCGTGACGACTCTGGTCGAGGTGGCACAACACAAGAGCCTCAGGCTCCGGCGAGACACACCAAAACGAAGAAGTGATCACAATCGATTTCATGTTTACTTACCCGAACAGCCACGGTGGCATTATTCGGGCAGCGACTAAATTCAGTATCCATTTGTCTCTTATGTCAGGTTAGGAAAGGCCTCAACTTAGGCAGGTGAAATCTACCCAGAGCAAATATTATTGTCAACCCGTCAATAGAAATTAAATTTCCTCGTTTATATTCTGTATAGAAATATTCATTTTCAGGATATTGATGGGGCATAGCAGATGCGACTGTGACCAATAGCCTCTGCTTTTTTGGGGGCATCTTGCGCGGGTGACCCGGTGAGGATCAGATCGACCAATCGCCATCTCTTTTCGCTGTGGCATGTATATCACTTTAAAAAATATAAATAAAATAGCCTGGGTTACATTTTTATGACAAAAGACTTTTCCTGGTGATCTCGAAAACTGTTGACAAACTCAACGGTAAAGATAAATTTGAGCAACTGCTCTAATTTGCCGTAATCCTTTGAGGTAGCATAAAAGTTATTCTTAGGGATTAATAAAAACACGCTATGACCAGGGGAGATCCGCCATGTCACATTTTTTCCAGACAACGAAGTTAAAGAAAACAAATAGGTTAACCGTGGCGTTTGCTTTTGCTATTTTCACCGCGCCGACCTTAGCAAATGCTGCTATGTCAAAGAGTTATAATGTCGCCGTTTATCGGGGCCAGGCTGGATGTCCGGGGTGTTCCGAAATGGTTGTTAAATCTCTTATCGGCACTGGTTTGCCACTGCATATTTCTTATGTGGGTGAAAAAGAAAAGCTAAAACTCAATGAACAAACGCTAAAGAAATTTGATATCTATATTCAGCCTGGCGGCGGTCAGGATATACCTAGTTCTTATGAGGTTATTGGCGATGAAGGTGCTGAGGCTATTCGTCAATTCGTGAAAAATGGCAAAAATTTTATTGGTATTTGCATGGGAGCCTATCTTGCCGATAAAGACTGGATAGGGCTCATTGACGCTCCCCTTGAGTCAGAAGTGGGAAGACCTGATTCACGCGCCAGGGATGAGGGAGATTACACCTTGCAAATCAAATGGAATAATAAGCAAGAAGCTTTTTACTTCCAGGATGGCCCCTATCTCAACAACACCACCTCAGGCAATGGGTTCCAGGCGATCGCGTATTACGAGAATGGAGATATAGCCATCGCCAGTTATAAATATGGCAAAGGAAACGTCATATTATCAGGGCCGCATCCCGAAGCCGATGAGACCTGGATAGACACTACCGCTGTAGGTAATACCACAGCGGGAAGTAAGATGCAGAGAATTCTTGGCTATTTTGGTATAAAAAAGAACTAATTTCTACAGCACGTTTTCATACGTGCTCAGGAGAATTTTCCAAGGATTTTAAAAGAAAGTTCAGAAATTTCATCAAGAAAATTACTTCTCTTTTTCTCTGAATAGTCGAGGATCAGCATACTGGAATATCCATCTATTAATGCATTTATTTGTCTGGCTGATACAGAGGCGTTTACTGAAAGGAATTCGCCTTCATCAAGGCCATAGCCGATGATTTCTTCAAGGATATTGATCCATTGAAGAGATTGATTATGCACCAGATTAGCATAATCAGCATCACGCGCAGCCATCGGCCAGAGTTCAAGGTAGAGCAGCCAGTGTGCTGAGGGGGCGTCAGGTAATAGCGTACTGATATAGAGCTTAACTCTGTCGGTAGCGCTCATACCTGGCGAGGCTTTCAGGGTTTCCTTGCACTCTTGTATATCACCGTCAAACATATATTCAACAGCCGCTTTTTTTAACGTTTCCCAGTCGCGGTAATAATGATAAATGTGGCTTCTGGAAATATTAAGTTTTTGTGTTAAATCACGCGTGGAAACATTGCTGAATCCCTTTTCTCTGAAAAGCTGTAGAGCGGCTATCTTTATCAGTTCGGAAAAATTTGCCGTTTTCAAGATTTAACCTTTTTCAACACATAAAATAAAATTATAACATAAGAGCTCTTATTCTGCACGCTTTCAAGCGTTTAACTGCTATGTGCCAGAGCGTAAAACGAGCAATATATATTTTTTTGATTACCGCAGAGTTGATTGCAAACAAAAGACATACCTTGTTTTTAAATATCGTAGCCCTGGGAGCTACGCCATTTTTCCCATTTCATCCTGAGGCTTTTTTTATCGATGCCAATTTTTTCGTTGAGCACAACAATATTTAACATGCGGTCAGCACGGAAATGGCGGAAGTCCAGTTTTTCCTCACACCAGGCGATGAGCAAGCAATGCGTCAGGTCATATCCTAATATGATCGGCCAAATAATCCTTTTCGATATCGTTCCATCTGCGGCACGGTACTCCAGAAAAATTTTCCGGCTATCGCGTATCGCCGCCCGGATCAGGCGAGTGTCTACTTTCTCGATGCCAGAGTTTTCGGGTTTAACGGCAACGGCTGCGTCATTTAAAAAACACATCAACTTGTCAGGAATCACCGAAGCTATTTTAGACAGGACATCATTTGCATTGTTAGCAAGGGTGGCATCCGGCAGGTGTTTCACTAATTCAACCCCCAAAAAGACCGCCTCTAGTTCTTCTGCGGTAAACATTAAAGGGGGCATATCGTAATCTGAGCTCAGTATGTATCCTGTTCCCGCTTCTCCCTCTATAGGAACCCGTTGCCCGGCCAGGTCGGCAATATCCCGATAAATCGTGCGCTTAGACACCTCAAGTTCTTCTGCCAGCCTTGCTGCAGTAACCGGAAGCTTTTTCCTGCGAAGTATTTGGATTATCTGGAAAAGCCTGTCCGCACGTCTCATTTATTTTTTCCTGTTGCCACCACGGTGTCAGTAGATATGAACGATGATACCTCCTGATGCTGTTCCTGCCGCAACCTGGAGAATATTCTATGAAATTAGTTTCTACCCGACTCATTGTGCAAGACATCAATACAGTTGTTGAGTTTTATGAATTCGTTACAGGTTTTAGCGCTGACTGGCTTGCCCCGGTTTTTGCCGAAATAGTAACGCCAGGGGCCGTAATAGCCATTGGAAGCGAAGAAACGGTGGCATTGTTTAAGGAAGGGTGCGCAAAACCAGCCGCGAACCAATCCGCAATCCTTGAGTTTCTGGTAGAAGATGTAGACCATCAATTTAACAGATTAAAAGAATACGGTGTGGCGTTTGTCCATGAGCCAAAGGATATGCCTTGGGGGAACAGGACACTACAGCTCCGCGACCCGGAGGGCACCCTCGTGTCATTATTCACACCTGTAACGGATAGCGCCAGACAGCGATTTAATCGGTAATTGTGCTCATAATTCCCTTAAGGCGCGACAAAAAGAAAACGGGTCATAAGTAACGAAGTTTAATGCGAATGTCAGATCGTGTGCGCCTGTTAGGGCGCGGCTGGTAACAAAGCCTTATAGGCGCATCTGGAAAACCTCCGCCTATGCCGGAGCATATTTATTGCGCCGACTCCACCCAGTGGCACGCCACCTGATGACCAGGGCGCACTTCGCGCAATTCCGGAATTTCAATGCGGCAGCGTTCCGTTGCCTGCGGGCAGCGTGAAGAGAAACGGCAACCGGAGGGCGGGCGTGACGGATCGGGGATTTCTCCCTGCACCACCGCCACGGGTTCGCTTTCCGGGTCGAGCGTCGGCACCGCCGCCAGCAGCGCCTGGGTGTAAGGGTGCAGCGGTTGGCTGAACAGCGCATCGCGGCTGGCGGTTTCCACCAGTTTCCCCAGATACATCACCGCCACGTCATCACACAAATGTTCCACGACACCAAGATCGTGAGAGATAAACAGAAAGGTGACGCCGTGCTCATCGCGCAGATCGGAGAACAGATTAATGATTTGCGCCTGGATGGAGACATCCAGCGCTGAGATGGGTTCGTCGGCGATAATAAAATCCGGGTTGAGGATCAGCGCGCGGGCAATGCCAATACGCTGGCGCTGGCCGCCGGAGAACTCATGGGGAAAGCGATTGTAATGCTGCGGCGCCAGGCCACAGATTTTCATCACCTCCAGCACTTTGTCGCGCAGTTCCGCTTTGCTGCACAGCTTGTGTTCCAGCATCGCTTCGCCGATCGCATCGCCAATGCGAATGCGCGGGTTCAGCGAGCTGTAAGGATCCTGAAACACCAGTTGGATTTTCGGGCGCAGCGCACGCATCTGTTTCGGCGTCAGATCCTGCAACTCTTGCCCGCGATACTTCACGCTACCCGCCGTTTTGTCATACAGCCCCAGCAGCGTGCGTCCGACGGTGGTTTTACCGCTGCCGGATTCGCCCACAAGGCCAAAAATGGTGCCGGGTCGAATGTTAAAACTGACGCTATCCACGGCGCGTAGCTGTCCGGTTTCCTGACCAAACAGCCCGTCGCGCAGCGGGAAGTGCTTTTTCAGACCATCTACTTCAATGACATATTGCTGGCTCATGCAACCGGCTCCGCTAACTCAGTGTGAATACATGCGGCTTGCCGCGTTTGCCCGATCAGCGGCGGAATGCCCGCGCGGCACTGCGGCGTAGCGCGTTCGCAGCGATCGTAGAACGCGCAGTACGGCGGCAGTTCGGCCAGATCCGGCACCTGGCCGGGAATCGAATAGAGGCGGCGTCGGCGCTCGCCCGGAACAGGGCGCGACGCGATCAGCCCTTTGGTATAAGGGTGCAACGGGTTGCGCAGCACGTCGGCGGTCGGACCTTGCTCAACGATGCGTCCGGCGTACATCACTACGACGTGTTCCGCCATCTGCGCGATAACGCCCAAATCATGGGTGATCAGCATCAGCGCCATCTGCTGCGCCCGCGCCTGGTCACGCAGTAAGCGCAGGATTTGCGCTTGCACGGTGACATCCAGCGCCGTGGTTGGCTCGTCGGCAATCAGCAGTTTTGGCTGGCAGCTTAGCGCCATGGCAATCATGATGCGCTGCAACATGCCGCCGGAAAGCTGGTGCGGATAGCTGCTCATCAGGCTCTCCGCCCGCGCCAGCCCGACATCGGCGATCAGTTGCGTGGCATGCGACCAGGCCGCTTTTGCTGTTTCACCGCGATGGCGAATCAGCGGTTCACAGAGCTGCTCGCCGATGGTCAGCACCGGGTTGAGCGCCGTCATCGGCTCCTGAAAAATCATCGCTAACTGATTACCACGCAGATCGGCCATTTTCGATGGCTTCAGACGCAGCAGATCGGTGCCCTGAAAGCGGATTTCTCCACCGTCGATACGCGCAACCTGCGGCGGTAACAGCCCCATCAGCGACATGGCGGTAACGCTTTTGCCGCAGCCGGATTCACCCACCACGCCAATGGTTTGCCCGGCCTGAATGGCAAATGAGACATTCTGCACAGCGCGCACGCGCCCCTGCTCGCTGGCGAAGGAGATGGATAAGTTGTTAAAGGTAATTAGCGGCTCGCTCATTTCAGGCTCCGTTTCATCTTCGGATCCAGCGCATCGCGCAGGCCATCGCCCAGCACGTTAATGGCGATGACGGTCAGAAAAATGGCGATACCCGGCGGCATCCACAGCCACGGGCGACGCTGAAAATCGATCAGGCTGTTGGCCGCATCCATCATATTACCCCACGACGGTGTTGGCGGTACGACGCCAAGGCCGAGATAGCTGAGCGCAGATTCCATCAGAATGGCATTTGCCACCGCCATCGTCGCCATCACCACCAGAATGGGAATGGTGTTCGGTAACAGATGGCCGAACAGGCGGCGGCGCGAAGAGAGGCCCAGTACCTGCGTCGCCAACATAAAATCGCGTTCGCGCAGCGAGAGGATTTGTCCGCGCACCAGCCGCGCCAGCTTTGGCCACTCCAGCAGGCTGAGCATCACCACCACCATGTAGATGCGCGAATCGGGCGAGAAATCGAGCTCTGACAACATCGCCCCGGCGACAATCAGCAGCGGCAGGCTGGGGATCGTCATCACCAGATCCGCAAGGCGCATAATCAGTTTGTCCGTCCAGCCGCCGACATAACCGGAGATCGCGCCCAGCAGGTAGCCCAGCGCCACCGAAAGCAGCATGGTCAACAGGCCAATAATCAGCGAGATACGCCCGGCAAGCAGCAGGCGGGTATAAATATCGCGGCCAAGAAAATCGGTGCCCAGCCAGTGCGCTGCGCCAGGCGGTTTATTGATCATCAGCGCGTCAGTGGCGTCATCTTTCCACGGCGACCACACCGGCCCCAACACGCACCAGATGGTCATGACCACCAGCAGAACCAGACACAACATCGCCAGATGATTGTGGCGCAGCGCTTTCCACGCCTGACGCCACGGAGAGGGCGTGGCCTGCGCCAGCGCCGGAATTTCCGCCTTGCGCAGGCGGCGATTCGTTGAGAAAAGGGAACAGAACATTACGACCTCACGCGAATGCGCGGGTCGGCCCACGCGTACAGCACATCGGCAATCAAGTTGCCAACAATGGTTAATACCGCCAGAAACAGGGTGAATCCCATCAGCACCGGGTAATCGCGGGCGGCCAGCGAATCAATATGGATATGCCCCGCGCCCGGCCAGTTAAACACCTTTTCGGTGATGATCGCGCCGGAAAATAGCCCCGGTAGCTCAAAACCGAGCAGGGTGATGATCGGCAGTAGCGCATTGCGCAGCGCGTGTTTGAGGATCACCGTACGTTCGCGCAGCCCTTTGGCGCGCGCGGTGCGGATAAAATCCATCTTCACCACGTCCAGCATGCTGGCGCGGAAGTAGCGCGTCAGGCTGCCCGCCTGCAACATGACCAGCGCCATAACCGGCAACGCCAGATGCGCCGCAACCTGCATCACCCACGCCCAGCCGCTGTCGTCGCTGCCAGTGTTGGTCATGCCGCCCACCGGCAACCAGTGCAGATCGACTGCGAACCACTTAATCAGCAACAGGCAGAGGAAAAAGGTCGGGAATGACATGGCGGCGAACACCACCACGCTCACCAGATGATCGAACAGCGAATTGGGTTTCAGCGCCGAGGCAATGCCCACCGCCAGCCCGATGCCCCAGTAAAACACCAGCGCAACGCTTGCCAGCAGGAACGAGTTCCAGATGTACTGGTTAAGTAGCTGGCTTACCGGGATTTGGTATTGCAGCGAGAACCCCAAATTGCCGCGCAGCAACTGGCCGAGCCAGTGCAGATAACGGCTGAAGAGTGGTTGATCGAGGCCATAAATGGCTTTCAGTTCGGCGGCGCGGGCGGCGGTGAGGGTAATGTTACCGTCGATAAAGTCACCCGGCGTTTTTGCGAACAGCATAAAAATAATCAGGGATGCGAGCAGCAGCATTGGCAGGGTTTGCAGCAGTCGCCTGAGGATAAAATTTCGCATAGCTTTCTCATGACAACTGCCGGAGATCCCCGGCAGTTGTTAGTGTTACTTGACGATTTTCACATCCGGCAGGCTACCGGTCAGTCCGTTGTAGATATCCGGCTTAAAGCCGGTGACGCGGGCGCTGCTGGCCGACAGAATCTCGCGGTTACCCAGCAGAATCGCCGGTGGATCGTCCGCCAGCACTTTATAGAGCTGGTGATAAATCGGTTTGCGTTTTTCCACGTCCAGCACCGCATTGCCTTCGTTGATCAGCTTATCAACCTGCGGATTGTTATAGCCGGACTCTTTCGCTTCCGTGCTGTAGTAATCCCACACACCATCATGCGGATCGTTGAGCGTGCTGGTGCTGAAAGAGGCCAGGTCATAGTTGCCCGCTTTGCGTTGCGCCATCAGGGCGTTGAAATCCACCACCTGCGGTTTCAGCAGCACGCCAATCTGCTGCCAGTTCTCTTTGGCGATGGGGATCAGCGCATCATTCAGTACTTTCTTGCTTACCAGCAGCGTCAGCTCCAGACGTTTACCGTCCTTCACGCGGATGCCGTCCGGCCCTGGTTTCCAGCCCACTTCATCAAGCAGTTTCTTCGCCTGCGCCGGGTCGAATTTGTACGGGTTCACGCCGTCGGTGTTATACGCCCATGAAATCGGGGCGATAGGTTCAATCGCCACTTTGCCGTAGCCCTGATAAACCACATCAATCAGCTTCTGGCGGTCGAGGCCGTAAATCAGCGCCTGGCGCACTTTCACGTCCTGTAACGCCGGGCGACGCACGTTAAATTCCACTTTGCTGTAGTCGCTGGAGCCGAACAGGTTGATATTGGCGAAGCCCAGCATTTTCAGTTGTTCGATATCATCCGGGCGCGAGGTGAACGCGTCATAATCGGTTTCGCCGGTCTGGAACAACTGGAAGTTGGTGGACGGGTTGGTCACGCGGTAGATAAAGCGCGGCGTCGGCGGTGTGCCACGGTAGAAATGGGTGTTGGCGTGGAAACGAATCTCCTGACCCGGAATATACTTTTCATAGACATACGGCCCGTTGCCCAGCGGTTTGCCGTGCAGTGTACGCAGATAATCGAGGTTGCCGCGCTGATACCCTTTACCGTAATACGCTTTTGACAGCACCGGGCCGCCGATTTTCGCCAGCGTTGTCGCGCCTGGCTGCGTGGTGGTGACCTGTAAGGTCAGCGGGTCGATCACTTTCAGGCCGCTGACGCTATCGGCTTTCCCGGCTTTATACTCCGCGCCGCCCGCAATATTGGCGAGGGTGATATCGGTATCGCCATCGTATTTCGGGTCATACAGCACGGTCAGGGTAAACGCCACATCTTCAGCGGTCAGCGGCGAGCCGTCGCTGAAAGTCAGGTTCGGGCGCAGCTTAATGGTATAGACCTTGTTGTCCGGGCTGACGCTCCAGCTTTCCGCCAGGCCTGGCACCAGATTACCGTGGCTGTCCCAGTCGATCAGGCGTGAGAAAATCACATTGGTGACGTTTTCGTCCCAGCCGTTGACAAAGAAATAGGGGTTAAAAATACCCTGCGGTTCAGAAATGCCTGCCACCACAGTGTCTTTACGCAGCTTTGCCGCCGCCGGGATCTGGCTGGCATCCGTCGCTGGCGTAATCCCTTCTTTTAAGGCTTCATCGGCAAACGATGCAGAAGAGAAAGCCACCACGCTGCTGAGCAGGGCAATTTTGAGGGCAAGGGTAAAGTGCGTGGGTTTTGTTTTTAAGCGGGTCAGTAAGGTGGACAAAATTGCTCCCTCATCAAGTAATTGCGTAAAATTTACAAATCATGACGAAGATAAGAGCCGTACTTCCCCCTGTCTAACAATGAAAATGCATGGCTTATAACAAATCATCCTTAGCAAATTCATGGTAAATCAAAGCTTAATTTCAGCTAAAGAAGGTGAGACATCTATGTACTCATTTTAGGCTGCGCGAGAGCATATAAGACAATATGAAATGAAAAATCCACGCAAGCGCGTGGATTTTATAGATTTTTGTGGCTTTCATGAGATTCTCTTAAACCTCATGAGACAACAAAACTAATTTAGACGTTGAACAGGAAATTCATCACATCGCCATCTTTCACGATGTAATCTTTACCTTCTGCGCGCATTTTGCCCGCTTCCTTCGCGCCTTGCTCACCTTTGTAGGTGATAAAGTCTTCATACGCGATGGTCTGCGCACGGATAAAGCCTTTTTCGAAGTCTGTATGAATTTTACCTGCCGCCTGCGGGGCAGTTGCGCCAACCGGGATCGTCCATGCGCGCACTTCTTTCACGCCCGCAGTGAAGTAGGTTTGCAGGTTCAGCAACTGATAACCGGCGCGAATAACGCGGTTCAGACCCGGCTCTTCAATGCCCAGTTCGGCCATAAATTCTTCGCGGTCTGCATCGTCGAGTTCAGCGATATCGGACTCAACCGCCGCACACACGGCAACGACAACAGAACCTTCGGCATCGGCGATTTCGCGCACTTTATCGAGATAGGGGTTATTTTCAAAACCGTCTTCGTTAACGTTCGCGATGTACATAGTCGGCTTGAGCGTCAGGAAGCTCAGGTATTTGATCGCGGCTTTGTCTTCTTCGGTCAGGTTTTTCAGGGCACGCAGCATGCCTGCGTTTTCCAGTTGAGGCAGACATTTTTCCAGCGCCGCCAGCTCTGCTTTCGCATCTTTATCGCCGCCTTTGGCCTTTTTCTGTACGCGATGAATAGCGCGCTCACAGGTGTCCAGATCAGACAGCGCCAGCTCGGTATTAATAACCTCGATATCATCCGCCGGATCCACTTTATTATTCACGTGGATGATATTGTCGTTCTCAAAGCAGCGTACCACATGGCCAATGGCTTCGGTTTCGCGAATGTTGGTCAGGAACTGGTTACCCAGGCCTTCACCTTTGGATGCGCCTTTAACCAGACCGGCGATATCCACAAACTCCATCGTGGTTGGCAGAATACGCTGCGGCTTGACGATCTCCGCCAACTTGTCCAGACGCGGATCGGGCATCGGTACGACACCGGTGTTCGGCTCAATAGTACAGAAGGGGAAGTTAGCCGCTTCAATACCTGCTTTGGTGAGCGCGTTGAACAGGGTGGATTTACCTACGTTGGGCAGGCCAACGATACCGCATTTGAATCCCATGATGTGATTACCTTAATTTCTGAATAATCAACCCGTTATATAAAACAGATTGCATAAAAGTTAATAACTTTGCCTATTATACACGTAACCGTTGTATCGCGCGGCAAAAATGCCAGAGGGCGCGTGTTACTGGGCCTTAAAGGCGTGCAGACGGTTGGTTGCTTTTGTCAGGCCGTCTTTCAGCCAGATTTCCGTGCAACGTGCCGCTTCATCTACCGCTTCGTCAATCAATTTCTGTTCAGAAACAGGCGGTTTACCCAGCACAAAACCGACAACTTTGTTTTTATCGCCCGGATGACCAATTCCCACGCGCAAACGGTGGAAATTGGGGTTATTGCCCAGTTTACTGATAATGTCTTTCAACCCGTTGTGGCCGCCATGACCGCCGCCCAGTTTAAACTTCGCCACGCCCGGTGGTAAGTCCAGTTCATCGTGGGCAACCAGGATTTCGTCCGGGTTGATGCGATAAAAGGTTGCCATTGCGGCAACGGCCTTGCCGCTGAGATTCATAAAAGTCGTGGGGACCAGCAGACGCACATCTTCGCCCGCCAGATTGATCCGTGAGGAATAGCCAAAAAACTTCGGTTCTTCACGTAGCGGGGCACGGCAACGTTCAGCCAGCAGATCGACGTACCAGGCGCCTGCATTATGGCGTGTCGCGGCATATTCCGCGCCGGGATTTGCCAGCCCGACAATCAGTTTAATCGTCACTTTTTCTTCCTGACCAGGTCAATATCTGGCGCGTAGTTTACGTCGTGCGGCGCGTGATGACAAAGTTCTCAGGACGAAACGGGGAAAAGGACAATGATTACCCATATGAACCATTAGAAATACAAGTAGTTCAGAGGGTTATTTGTAAACATATGTGGTCTTAATACGTGTAATTGTGATCGTACACGCAATCGCCACAATCCCCCCTGTCTATACTTTACTCACAAGGATTGGGGTTATTCCCTTTCAACCCATCGTTCCGGAGGTGACACCATGAAACGCAAAAACGCTTCGTTACTCGGTAATGTGCTTATGGGCCTGGGGTTAGTCGTGATGATAGTCGGTGTGGGTTACTCTGTCCTGAATCAGTTGCCGCAGCTTAATCTGCCGCAGTTCTTCGCCCACGGTGCCATTCTCAGCATTTTTGTTGGGGCAGTACTCTGGCTTGCAGGCGCGCGTATTAGCGGCCATGAGCAGGTCTGCGATAAGTACTGGTGGGTGCGCCATTATGACAAACGCTGCCGTCGTGACGGACATGGTCATAGCTAACGTATAACAACACAAACAAGCGGTTTCCTCAGGAAGCCGTTTTTTTTGGCTTTTTTCTTGACCCTTACGTAACGTTAGGCCCGAGAGTGACAGTCAAGGGGAAGAAAAGGAGCCGTTATGTTAATTCAAGCTGGTGAACTGGCACGTCGTGCCGGGATCACTGTCCGTACTCTGCACCACTACGAACATATCGGTTTACTTACGCCTTCATCCCGAAGTGCTGCCGGTTACCGTTTATACAATCTCGCTGACGTCAAACGCCTGCATATGATTCAGGTACTGGCGAAGGCAGGCATGGCGCTGGCAGCTATCAAGGATTACCTGGCGCGGGAGACGCGTCCGCTCCACGTTCTGCTCGATGAACAAATCAGCTTGCTTGATGCGCAAATGCGCACAATCCAGACGTTGCGCCAGCAACTGCTGATGTTAAAGCGTGGAATGGAAAGCGGTGCTGAACCTGACCTGGAGTCCTGGTTACTGACGCTGGAGTTAACGAATATGTATAACCGTTGGTTTAGTGCTGAGGAATTGCGCGAGCTGCCGTTTGCCGCGCATGACGAAGAGCGCAGCCTTGTATGGGCGAACATGGTGGCGGAAGCCAAAGCGCTGATGGCGCAGGGGTGCCCGGTTGATGATGAAAAGGCAATGAATCTGGCAACGCGCTGGATGACGCGCCTGGAGGAGGATACCGCCCGCAGGCCGGAGTTTTTGACCCGGCTCAATGAGATGCACCTGGTCGAGCCGCAAATGCGTGAACAGACCGGAATTGATGATGCGACAATTAATTTCATCACCCGCAGTTTCGGCGAAAGCAAACTGGCTATCTGGCAGCGCTATCTGACGCCAGAAGAGATGGCATTTACCCGTGCGCATTATTTTGACCGGATGATGGAGTGGCCGCCGTTAGTCAGTCGCGTTCGCCAGGCGGCATTCGAGGGGCTTGACCCGCAGTCAGAAGAGGCGCAGGCGCTGGCAAACGCCTGGCTGGAGCTGTTCCAGTCCTATGCCGGAACCGATCCGCAAACCCAACAGAAGTTTCGCCTGTCGATGCAGCAGGAGCCACATCTCATGAAAGGAACCTGGGTGACGCCAGACCTGCTGCAATGGTTGCAGCAGGCGGTAGATGCCCTGATGCGCAAACGCTACGGGGCATCGGGTTCATCATAAATCCGCTAACGCGGCGTCACGGTTTGGCCAGAACGACAACCGGCCCGCAATGGGCTTGATACCCGCTCGCGCCATGGTGCGCAGCGGCTGAAACTCCAGATTGCTGACGCGCAACTCGGTGCCTTCCGGCAGGCGATTGACAAAACGCTGGAAGGCATCGAGCCCGCCCGCATCAAGCAGCGGTACCGCATCCCACTTGAGTATCACGACCCGTTTGCCTGCAATCCGCGATTCCAGTTCGGTGAACAGACCGTCGGCGGCGGCGAAAAACAGCGGGCCAATCACACGCAACACCAGAATATCGTCCGCCACGTCTACATTGACAGGCGACAGACGGGTCATGCGCGCGATACGACGCATAAACAGTAGTGATGCCAGAACGATACCCACGCTAATGGCGATAACCATATCGAACAACACGGTCAGCGACATACAAATCAGCATGACGATAATGTCGTCTGTCGGTGCGCGACGCAGCAGGTTTACCACCTTATGCGCTTCACTCATGTTCCAGGCCACCATCAGCAGCAGCGCGGCCATGGCGGAAAGCGGCAGCCAGGAGAGCAGGGGCGCGAGCACCAGCAGGGCAAGAATCACCAGAACAGCGTGAATAATGGCGGAGACCGGGGACGATGTCCCGGCACGGACGTTGGCCGCTGAACGGGCAATCGCCGCCGTAGCGGTGATGCCGCCAAAGAAAGGCGCGACAATATTCCCCAGCCCCTGACCTATCAACTCGCTATTGGCTTTATGGCGTGTTCCGGTCATGCCATCAAGCACCACCGCGCAGAGCAGAGACTCAATGGCTCCCAGTAACGCCATCGAGAACGCGGCGGGCAGCAGCGCCTGCAAAGAGGCCCAGCTCAGGGTGAAGCTCGAACCCGGCAAATCCCAGGGCAGCACAAGCTGTGGCAGCAATTGTGGGATACCGTTGCCCTGTGAACCGTCTGCCAGCACGTAGTGAAATTGAGAGCCGATGGTGGCGACATGCCCCCCCACCAGATTAACCACCGCCATCACGGCACAACCGGCAAGCAGTGCCGGTAAATGCCCCGGCAGGCGAATGCGCAGACGAGGCCACAAAATCAGGGTGCCGAGGGTAACGACACCGATGGCCGCATCACCGAGGTTAATACTCGGCAGTGCCATTGCCAGCGCGCCAACTTTTTGCAGGTAGTGTTCCGGCATATGGGCAACTTGCAAACCGAGGAAATCTTTTATCTGCATGGTACCGATAGTAATCCCGATACCTGACGTAAAGCCCAGCGTGACGGAAACGGGAATATATTCGATCAGGCGACCAAAGCGGGCGAGGCCAAACAGAATCAAAAAGCCCCCTGACATCAGCGTCGCCACCAGCAGCCCACCGAGACCAAATTGCTGCGATACGGGATAGAGAATGACGACGAAAGCGGCGGTAGGGCCGGATACGCTATAGCGCGAGCCCCCGGTCAGTGCGATGACGATACCGGCGACAGCGGCGGTATAAAGCCCGTATTGCGGCGCAACGCCGCTACCAATGGCCAACGCCATGGCAAGCGGAATGGCAATGATGCCAACCGTCACCCCGGCAATCAGGTCGCGCGTGAAACGCGCCAGGCTATATTTTTCCTTCCAGCAGGCCTCGATAATGGCGCTGAATGGCATGACGTGTGGAGAAAAGAGTCTTTTCACAGAAGAGTAATCCCTGGTCAAATATCACCAATACAAATTTGTATGCTCGATATTTATTAGTCATACAAATAAAACACAGGAATAAAAAAACCCGCCGTAGCGGGTCTTTGTGCCGATTCCAATCAATGTTCGAACATTGCGGAAATAGATTCTTCGTTGCTGATGCGACGAATCGCTTCGGCCAGCATGCCAGACAGGGTCAAGGTACGCACGTTTGGCAGCGATTTGATTTCATCCGTCAGCGGGATGGTGTCACAAACGACCACTTCATCGATAACGGAGTTGCGCAGGTTGTTTGCCGCATTGCCAGAGAAGATCGGGTGAGTCGCGTAAGCAAACACGCGTTTAGCACCGCGCTCTTTCAGCGCTTCTGCTGCTTTACACAGCGTACCGCCGGTGTCGATCATGTCGTCAACCAGCACGCAGTCACGGCCTGCGACGTCACCGATGATATGCATAACCTGAGAAACGTTCGCACGCGGACGACGTTTATCAATGATAGCCATATCGGTATCGTTAAGCAGTTTTGCGATAGCGCGAGCGCGAACAACGCCGCCGATATCCGGAGAAACCACAATCGGGTTATCCAGATTAAGTTGCAGCATGTCTTCCAGCAGAATAGGGCTACCGAATACGTTATCAACCGGCACATCAAAGAAGCCCTGGATCTGCTCAGCGTGCAGGTCGACGGTGAGGACGCGGTCAACGCCTACGCTGGAGAGAAAATCCGCGACAACTTTTGCGGTGATAGGTACACGTGCGGAGCGCACGCGGCGGTCCTGACGGGCATAACCAAAATAAGGAATAACGGCGGTGATACGGCCTGCAGAAGCACGGCGCAGGGCATCAACCATAACAACCAATTCCATCAGGTTGTCGTTCGTTGGAGCACAAGTGGACTGGATGATGAAAATATCACCACCGCGTACATTTTCATTAATTTGTACGCTGACTTCGCCGTCGCTAAAGCGACCTACGGCGGCGTCGCCGAGAGAAGTGTACAGGCGGTTGGCAATACGTTGTGCTAGTTCCGGGGTGGCGTTACCAGCAAAAAGCTTCATATCAGGCACGAGAAGAACCTCAGGCATGCGTCCATTGGTGGATAGAATAAGCCATAAATGTGCGGTTCAGACATAATTCTATCCATGCGGTGTATTAAAGAGCGCGATGCAACGTCTGGAACAAGTGACGTTGTCACCGGGACTCAGCTTGCCCGGCGAGGGTGCTGGCGAGAGGCGAGAGGTTTACACCTCGTGCGACAAAACCGCGCAGCCATGCCGGGGCTTGCTCTAACACCTGAAGAGCAGCAGACTCTGTGTCAAATTCAGCAAAAACACAGGCCCCTGTGCCAGTCAGGCGCGACGGCGCGTATTCTAGCAGCCAGGTAAGCGCCTCATCAACCTTACGAAAACGTTTTCTTGCGATAACCTCGCAATCGTTGCTGAATTCACATTTTAGTAACGTTTCTATTGACCGCTTTGGTGTATTTCTCGGCAATTCCGGATCGCGGAAAATGGTCGGGGTGGGGATGCTGACGCCAGGATGGGCAACCAGATACCATTTCTCTTCGGGTTCCACGGGGGTAAGTATCTCGCCGACACCTTCGGCAAACGCCGCGTGGCCCCGGACAAATACTGGTACATCCGCCCCCAGTGCTAATCCCAGTTCTGCCAGCTCATCAACCGATAAACCGCAATGCCACAGATGATTGAGCGCCACCAGCACCGTAGCCGCGTTTGACGAGCCCCCGCCCAGACCGCCGCCCATCGGCAGGCGTTTGTCTATCTGGATATCCGCGCCGCTGCCAGCAGGCAGGCGACCCGTCTTTTGCGCCTGTTGCATCAACAGACGGGCTGCGCGCACGATCAGGTTTTCTTCATCCGGCACCCCCTCGACAGGCGTTAGCAACCGAATAACGCCATCTGTTCGCGGTTCAAAGCTTAGGGTGTCACCGTAATCAAGAAACTGAAACAGGGTTTGCAGCGTGTGATAACCATCAGCCCGTTGCCCGGTGATGTACAAAAACAGATTGAGTTTCGCCGGTGCGGGAAAGCGCGTCATCATTTCGCAATCCAGTTATCCATTTTGAGCTTGATACGCTGTCCGCCATCGCTCAGCTCAAGACTGGAGGGCAGGGCCGGCTTCGTATTGCTGTCATAACCGCCATACACCACTTTCCAGTTTTTGCCCCCCTGGCTGTAGTTAAGTTCGCTAAGGCGATACTGGTCATCAAGCTTGTAGTCGGTCGCGTCGCCAGGAAGGCCCAGAATCCACTGACGCAGGCTGTTCAGTGGAATCGGCATACCGGTCAGTTTGCCAATCATCTCTTCCGCATCGGTGGAGGTATAGCGCTTGCCTTTGTTGTCGACCAGCACTACTGCGCCAGGCTGGGCGTTGAGTTCCAGTTCCGTGCTGCCCAACGGGTTTGTCAGCAGCAGGCGATAGCGATCCTGCCCGGTCTGTTGCCAGAAAAAGCGGGCATAGACTTTCTGCTCATCGGAGATAAAAGCGAAAGCGCCACGTGTCTGAAACTGGTTCAATTTGCTGACGTCTTGCTGATGTTGACGCCACTGAGGGGCATCCGGACTCTGGCCCGGCCCTTTAGGCGCAGTGAGGGTACAGGCAGTCAGTACGAGGCTAGCCAGCGGCAGCAAACGAATAAGGCGAAAGTCCGGCAAAGTCATAATGATGACGAATCCTTGAGGTGCGTTGCAGTAAATATTCTTAATGCTAGCGCCGGGCGGTGATAGCGTCTACGTTCAAGTTGTCTTAAATCATTAAATTACCGATTACTCCAAAAGGGGGCGCTCTCTTTTATTGACCTCGCGCATCCTGTATGATGCGCACAGTCTAACCTTATCAACGTTGGTACTATTCCCACTCACATGACTCTTCTGGCGCTCGGCATCAACCACAAAACGGCCCCCGTTTCGTTGCGAGAACGTATTACGTTTTCGCCGGATACGCTTGACCAGGCGTTAGACAGCCTGCTGGCGCAGCCGATGGTGCAGGGTGGTGTGGTGTTGTCGACGTGTAACCGTACCGAGCTTTATTTAAGCGTTGAAGAGCAGGAAAACCTCCATGAGTCGCTGGTTCGCTGGCTGTGTGATTACCATCAGATCAGCGAAGAAGAGTTGCGTAACAGCCTTTACTGGCACCACGATAACGACGCCGTCAGCCATTTAATGCGTGTGGCGAGCGGGCTGGACTCGCTGGTACTGGGCGAACCGCAGATCCTCGGCCAGGTGAAGAAAGCGTTTGCCGATTCTAACCGCGGTCATCTGAAAGCCAGTGAACTCGAACGCATGTTCCAGAAATCGTTCTCCGTCGCCAAACGCGTGCGCACGGAAACCGATATCGGCGCGAGCGCGGTTTCTGTCGCCTTTGCTGCCTGTACCCTGGCGCGACAAATCTTTGAATCACTCTCGTCGGTCAGCGTCATGCTTGTCGGTGCGGGGGAAACTATCGAACTGGTGGCACGTCATTTGCGCGAGCATAAAGTGCAGAAGATGATCATTGCCAACCGTACCCGTGAACGTGCGCAGGTTCTGGCAGATGAAGTAGGGGCGGAAGTGATTTCCCTGAGCGATATCGATTCGCGCCTGAAAGACGCCGATATTGTTATCAGTTCTACCGCCAGCCCATTACCGATCATTGGTAAAGGCATGGTCGAGCGGGCAATGAAGGCGCGCCGCAACCAGCCAATGCTGCTGGTGGATATTGCCGTTCCGCGCGATGTCGAGCCGGAAGTGGGTAAACTGGCGAACGCCTATCTCTACAGCGTTGACGATCTACAAAGCATTATTCAGCACAACCTCGCGCAGCGTAAAGCGGCGGCGGTGCAGGCTGAAACTATCGTTGAGCAGGAAACGAGCGAATTTATGGCCTGGCTGCGCGCGCAAAGCGCCAGCGAGACAATTCGTGATTACCGCAGCCAATCTGAGCAGATTCGTGATGAATTGACTGCCAAAGCGCTGGCCGCCCTTGAACAGGGTGGCGACGCACAAGCCATTATGCAGGATCTGGCCTGGAAACTGACCAATCGCCTGATCCACGCACCAACCAAATCTCTTCAGCAGGCCGCCCGTGACGGGGATGATGAGCGCCTGCATATTCTGCGCAACAGCCTCGGGCTGGAGTAGCACAACAATCTCTAATAACAGGGTGCATTTACGCCTATGAAGCCTTCTATCGTTGCCAAACTGGAAGCCCTACACGAGCGTCATGAAGAAGTTCAGGCGCTGTTGGGTGACGCGCAAACCATCGCCGATCAGGAGCGATTCCGCGCCTTATCCAGGGAGTATGCGCAACTAAGCGACGTATCGCGCTGTTTTACTGACTGGCAACAGATTCAGGAAGATATCGAAACCGCACAAATGATGCTCGATGACCCGGAAATGCGCGATATGGCGCAGGACGAGTTACGCGATGCAAAAGAAAAAAGCGAACAACTGGAACAGCACCTGCAAATTCTTTTGCTGCCTAAAGATCCTGACGATGAGCGCAGCGCCTTCCTGGAAGTGCGTGCCGGGACCGGCGGCGATGAAGCTGCGTTATTCGCAGGCGATCTGTTCCGTATGTATACCCGCTATGCCGAGTCACGTCGCTGGCGTGTAGAGATCATGAGCGCCAATGAGGGCGAGCATGGTGGCTATAAAGAGATCATCGCGAAAGTGAGCGGCGAAGGCGTTTACGGACGTCTGAAATTTGAGTCCGGCGGCCATCGCGTACAGCGTGTTCCGGCAACCGAATCTCAGGGGCGTATCCATACCTCTGCCTGTACCGTTGCGGTAATGCCAGAATTGCCGGAAGCCGAACTGCCGGACATCAACCCGGGCGATCTGCGCATTGATACCTTCCGTTCATCCGGCGCGGGTGGGCAGCACGTTAACACCACCGACTCCGCGATTCGTATTACCCACTTGCCGACAGGCATCGTGGTGGAGTGCCAGGACGAGCGTTCTCAGCATAAAAACAAAGCCAAAGCCCTGGCCGTTCTGGGTTCGCGCATTCGCGCGGCGGAAATTGCCAAACGCCAGCAGGCGGAAGCCTCAACGCGTCGAAATCTGTTGGGTAGCGGCGATCGCAGCGATCGTAACCGCACCTATAACTTCCCGCAGGGGCGTGTGACCGACCATCGTATCAACCTGACAGTGTACCGTCTGGACGAGGTGATGGAAGGCAAGCTGGATATGCTGATTGAGCCGATTGTGCAGGAATACCAGGCCGACCAACTGGCAGCGCTCGCCGGACAGGATTGATGGACTATCAACACTGGTTGCGTCACGCGATAAATCGACTTTCGCACAGCGAAAGCCCGCGCCGGGATGCGGAGATTTTGCTGGGCTTTGTGACCGGAAAAGCGCGCACCTTTATTCTTGCCTTCGGCGAAACGGCGCTTTCGGACACTGAGCTCGCGCGGCTTGATGACCTGCTGGCCCGTCGTGAACAGGGTGAACCGGTCGCGCATCTCGTGGGGGTACGCGAGTTCTGGTCGTTGCCGCTGTTTGTCTCGCCTGCGACGTTGATTCCGCGCCCGGATACCGAATGTCTGGTCGAACAGGCGCTGAACCGTCTGCCGGAACAGCCGTGCCGGATCCTCGATCTGGGCACCGGCACCGGCGCTATCGCGCTGGCGCTGGCCAGTGAACGTCCGGATTGCCAGATTACGGCGGTCGACGTCATGCCCGGTGCCGTCGCCCTGGCTCTGCGTAACGCGGAACATTTAGGAATAACGAACGTTTCGGTGCTGACCAGCCACTGGTTTAGCGCCCTGGAAGGGCAGCAGTTCGACCTGATTGTCAGCAATCCGCCTTATATTGATGAGCAGGACCCTCATCTTGCCATGGGGGATGTGCGTTTCGAGCCGCGTTCTGCACTGGTTGCGGCACAAGAAGGACTTGCGGATCTGGCGTGGATAATCGCACAATCAAGGCGCTTTTTGCGCCCTGGTGGCTGGCTGCTACTGGAACACGGCTGGCAGCAGGGTGAAGCGGTACATGCGCTGTTTGGTGAACAAGGATATGTGCAGGTGGAAACCTGCCGGGATTATGGTGATAACGAGCGTCTGACGCTCGGGCGCCTGCCGCTACAGGAGTAACAGGGAATGAGTGCGTTCACGTTTCTGATAAGCCTGCATTTGACCACGGTGGTTCTGACCATTAGCCTGTTTGTGCTGCGATACTGGTGGCGCTTTACGGGTAATCCTCGCGCACAGGCGCGCTGGGTGCGGGTTGTGCCTCATGCAGTGGACACGCTGTTATTGCTCAGCGGCCTCGGGCTTATCGCTGTAACGCGCTATATCCCATTTACTGCTAATGGCGCATGGCTGACGGAAAAGCTGTTTGGCGTTATCATCTACATCGTTTTGGGTTTCATTGCGCTGGGACGACATCGTCCGCGCAGCCAGCAAACGGGGTTTATTGCGTTTTTGCTGGGGCTGGTGGTGCTGTACATCATCATTAAACTCGCCGCCACAAAGATACCGATACTGGGGTAAGACATGCGGTCGTTAGCCGATTTCGAATTTAACAAAGCACCATTGTGCGATGGAATGATCCTGATATCTGAATTGATTCGTGATGATTTTCCCTCGCAGTTCGTGCACGACGAACTTGAGCGTCTGATCCGTCTGGCGCGTGAAGAAATAAGTGAGGCTCAACCGCAGGACTTGCAACTGGAGAAACTCCTTGAGCTGTTTTACGGCGAATGGGGTTTTAAAGACACCCGCGGTGTGTACCGTCTGTCGGATGCGTTGTGGCTGGATAAAGTCCTGCAAAACCGTCAGGGTAGCGCGGTGTCACTGGGCGCCATTCTGTTATGGGTTGCCGGGCATCTGGACATTCCGCTGATGCCGGTGATTTTCCCGACGCAGCTCATTCTGCGCGCTGAGTGGCTGGATGGGGAAATGTGGCTGATCAATCCCTTTAATGGCGACACGCTGGACGAGCACACGCTGGACGTCTGGCTTAAGGGTAACATTAGCCCTGTGGCTGAGCTGTTTAATGAGGATCTCGACGAGGCAGATAACGCGGAAGTTATCCGTAAACTGCTCGATACATTGAAATCGGGGTTGATGGAAGAGCAACAAATGGAACTGGCTTTGCGTGCCAGTGAAGCCTTGTTGCAGTTTAACCCGGAAGACCCGTATGAGATCCGCGATCGTGGCTTAATTTATGCGCAACTCGAGTGCGATCATGTTGCGCTGCACGATCTGAATTACTTCGTAGAGCAGTGTCCTGAGGATCCCATCAGCGAGATGATCCGTGCGCAAATCAACACCATTTCGCACAAGCAAATTACACTGCACTAAACTGAATTAATAGACTGAATCTTGATAAGGGAATTATATGAAACAAAAAGTGGTTAGCATTGGCGATATCAATGTCGCGAACGATCTGCCGTTTGTTCTGTTTGGCGGTATGAACGTGCTGGAGTCCCGCGACCTCGCGATGCGTATTTGTGAGCACTACGTGACTGTTACCCAGAAACTGGGTATTCCGTACGTGTTCAAAGCCTCTTTTGACAAAGCCAACCGTTCCTCCATCAAGTCTTATCGTGGGCCGGGCCTGGAAGAAGGGATGAAAATTTTCCAGGAGCTGAAACAGACGTTCGGCGTGAAAGTGATCACCGATGTTCACGAAGCCAGCCAGGCTCAGCCCGTCGCTGACGTGGTTGACGTGATTCAGTTACCGGCATTTCTGGCGCGTCAGACCGACCTGGTCGAAGCGATGGCGAAAACCGGCGCCGTCATTAACGTGAAAAAACCGCAGTTCGTAAGCCCTGGCCAGATGGGTAATATCGTGGATAAATTCCATGAAGGCGGTAACGATAAAGTTATCCTGTGCGACCGTGGCAGCAACTTCGGTTACGACAACCTGGTTGTTGATATGCTCGGCTTTAGCGTGATGAAAAACGTCTCTGGCAACTCGCCGGTCATTTTCGATGTGACGCACGCATTGCAGTGCCGCGACCCGTTTGGCGCCGCGTCTGGTGGCCGTCGTGCCCAAGTTGCTGAGCTGGCGCGTGCGGGTATGGCGACAGGCCTGGCCGGTCTGTTTATTGAGGCGCACCCGGATCCAGCCAACGCGAAATGCGATGGCCCGTCCGCACTGCCGCTGGATAAACTGGAGCCGTTCCTGAAACAGATCAAAGCGATTGATGATCTGGTGAAAAGCTTCGATGAGCTTGATACCAGCAAGTAATCGGAGCAAAGCGTCTTAAGGTGACATTTTGTCAACCGAACGGCGAGTAACAAAACAGGCATAGCTCCGGGCAATCTTTCATGTGTCAGATTGCCTCAGTCGGGTTGGTAGCTGTGCCTGTTTTAACAGCCCGCAGCCTGTTTTGTATCACTCTCACCGCGATTTAATGGCATCGGGAGCCTTATCGAGACTGCTGAGATCGCACTCCAGTTCAACATTATTCTTAGGTATCCAGATCCCCGCCGTAAACCCTCCCCATGCTTGCAGACGAAGCTGTGCGCGTCGTCCGCGGAACGCCACTTTGATGAGCGAGGGAGAAAAGGTTGGATGCAACGAGAACCAGGCAAAGTCGCCGATGCCGATATCCACTGAACGTTGCGCCTCTACGGTAAGAATGACCGTCTCCCAATGACGTCTTTTCGTCTCTTCGAACTCCACTTTCAACAAGAACCCGTTATTCTCTGGCTGGCTACCAAAGCGCCCTTTATTGGGATCGTCCGGGAAGATAACAGGACGAGAAAAGGCGGGAAGTTCCGGTGAGTGTTCTGGCGGCAATTGGCCGGAAAAAGCAAATGCTGTTTCCAAAACGCTTTGCGGAGGCGCTAATCGAGGGGATCTCACGCTTTTTGGGCTCAATCGTGACAGGGTGATTTTTCCGGCGCTGATTTCGCCTTGAAAGATCACAAAAGTGTTATGCGTGGGAAGACGACCAGAAGGGGTCCGGTTTGGCGTGAGAATATTGTACTTTTTAAGAGCGTCTAAATCGCGTGCAAGCCAGCTAAATGTTGGGCCGACACCACGTTGGAGTGGTAGCTCACGGTGCCAGCGTATCTTAAGTCGTTCAAAGGTGCGTACTATCGCAGGCTGGATGGCTTCCCTATTGGTTTTGATGTAATTAGCAATACCTGACAACAGTTCAGTGAATAATTGATTGGTATAGCGGTAGTAGGGCGAACCTGCCGTTTGTGCCCTTGCAAGGCTCAGAATTGCCTGCGAGACGGCGTGATGTTGCTCTTGTGAACCTTTTTCCTGCGCCGCAGAAAGAGATTTGCTGGCAATAATCACATGGGTATCAAACGCCCATGCGGCTCGTTCCTTGAGCGATATGATCGGGAAAGCATCTTGCTGCGCAAACAACTGCGGAAATCGTATCGACAGAAGACCAATAAGTATTGCGGCCCAGGGATCTGTGAATAATACAGTGACATCATCTTTGCGAATGATGTTATCCCTGACAGCCTGAACCTCTGCCGAGGTTCCTGCATCCAGTGCACGTAACAGTGCGCGTAATCGGGGGGCGGCAGGTGTAATGCTAAGCTCAAGATCTTCTGGGGCAAACGAAGGTGCCACTACCGTGATCAACGTACCACCTTGATAAAGCGGCAACAAACAACGCTCAATCCTCACTTTTTCGATGGCTGCCGTTAACCGCACCCGATGACCCAGCCAGGGGTCGCGATCAGGCGCGTCCGGTATCTGGAGTTCAAGCCGCCCGGAAAATATTTCCATCTTTGATTCGCCACGAAAGAGAGTAAACGTTTCTCGTCCGCCTTGTTCCTCGGACAGACCGAGCGAAATACGTCTTTTGTCTGGAGAAACCGCAACGGGCAGCGTTTTAATCATCTCTGACACAGGCGCTGCACCGGAAGATCTCCATTCCTTATACAAGGGAAGGGCTGTTATATCTGAGGTAAACCACGGTGGAACGTTTGTCTCAGTCTGCTGCTTTATCGAATTAAAGAACGTGGTTTTGCTTCCCGAAGACAGGAGGGCGGAAAAAGTGGGCAAGATAACGTTGTTCGTTTTTCCCGCTTCTACATAAAAAATAACCGATTGCGGTGCCATACCCGCAGGTGCAATGTCAGCCCAATAAATGCCGGGACTGATATTTTCTGATGAGAAGGTGCGGTTATTGGGTGTGGCAATCCAGTCGGCGAGAAATCGCTCTTTGTTTTGAATGCGAATCGTGCCAATGGAAAGGTCACGCGGTGCCACGAAATTAAGCGTTGTTTTCATGGGACGGTCACCCACTGTTCGAAGAGAGGCTCTTTAGGTTGAAAAAGCTGTGAGAAATGGCCTGTACCGTCTATCGCAATGGCATAAAGTGCGTTAATTCCCGGAGGTACGGTTGTACACCAGGGCAATGCATCGCGCGTCTCTTTGTTTTTCAACCAGGGCGGTGAAGGTTCATCCCGCTGACTAATGGCGAAATCAAAATTGGGCATTCGCTCTGGCGGATCGGTCATGACCACCAGGGGCAGCTCAAAGTTCTCTGGATAGACAAAGGGCGTGGGATCGCTTTGGGTTACAGCAAAATAGGGGTCGAAAGGTTCATTATCTCGCCAGTGTTCAAAATAAATTCGCCGCAATGATTTGAGATCGCTCTGCAAATCGCGGCTATTGACTCCCCAACCTGAGCGGGAATAGCGCGCAGAGGAGCCGCTCAGCCCTTTCAGACATGTTTGCGTAAAGCGCCCAAATTTACGGTTACTACCAGCGGCATCCGTCCCTTCATAGGCCAGTTGCCCTTCCGAGGCCGCACAGAGCAAGGAGACCTGATTACGGCTCACGGCAAAAAGATCCGGCTCAGGATAAAACAGACAAGGCTGCGCCTGAGGTCTCAGTTCGAATTTAGAAACAAATTGGCCGCATGCATCGGAAAATAAAAACGCAGCGGAAATTGTCTGGTTTTTTCTTAATGCCGTCGAAAGCTGCCCGAGATTGATGTGCGACCAGACATTGGTGATATCGTGGTTCAAGTCTTCCAAAAAGAGCACCGGTTGCTGTAGATGCGATGCACCGTGGCCACAGCAATAAAAAAAAGCCACATCGCCCGGCTGTATGCATAAACGCTGATACCAGGCCAGCCCGCGTGTAGAGACGTTTAACGCTGTTGCGGGGTCAACAGGCACCGCAGCGGTCCATGGGTAGCGATTTGCTGTGGCGGGTGGATCGGAAATCAATACATCGAGTGTGGCCAGCGGCGCGGCAAGGCGATCTTGATTATCGAGCAACCAGTCGCAGACAAGTTTTGCGCTATCTGCGGCGCTCGGTAAGGGAGGGACCGAGCGTAAGTCAGCGTCAACACCTTGCCCGGCGCGGGCGAAGGGATAATTTCCCACACCTACAACAAACGCGTGTGTCTTCGGGCCAATAACGTGACGATCCAAAAGTAGCGTCATTGTCTGTCCCTCATAAAATACCAGACGCTTTAAGCCGCGCCCGGGTCCGTGCGTAAAACTGCGGACGCTGGAAATATTTCGAGTGCGTATCAGTAATGCCGGCCACAGAATTGAACATCACGTCTTCTGCTCCCGCATAAATCATGTCGGCACGGAAGGCCAGGGGATCGATCGGATCGAAGACATTGAACCAGTGCTTAACGCACTCCGGTCGGCGGCGAGGCGACCCGGCAGGAAGGTTAGAAGACAGGACGCCGAGTGCGGCAAAAAGACCGGGTTGCGAGCCCACCGTGAAGAGCGCATCAACTTCAATATCCTTGGGTAATCCGGCGGCTTCCGGGTTGGTCAACATATCGGTGAGGATCACTCCTCCCATACTGTGTCCGACCACGATCAGCGGGCCTTTAGCGGCTTTCTTCGCACTATAAGCGCGCATAAGGTCGCCGCGTATAACATCCTGAATGGCGTTTCGTGTTTTGCCCTCTTTGAGATAGACAAAAACATCTCCCATAAACAGACCGATGGCGGGGCTGAGACTTCCACGTACAGCATCAAACCCCAGCGTTGATGCCGCATTGGAGATACGTCCTGTTACTGCAGAAATCGCATTACTGATCGCACTTCCAATACTGAAAGTACCGTCGGTGCCTTCTTTCAGCCGGTCACTAACACTTTGCGCAGTCGCATCCGCAGGAAACAGGCTGGCACTTTGCTCTGACGCAATGAGCGCAAATGCATTGCGAAACGCCTGAAGTTCCTCACCTGACAGCGGACGTTTTTGGCTCATGGCCTTGTCTGCAATTTCTGAACAAATTGCATCAAGCGCAGCAACAGGGTCTTGCTGCCCTAGCGCGACGATGGACAAATCAGACGTCTTACCGCCCGTGCTCCCGAGCCCGCCATCAAGACCGGTTAACAAGGGGAGATTTAGCGAGAAGGTGGCAATATCCGTATTGGTTTGAAATACCTCGGGTGGAATGGGGGCGACAAAGGTTCCCCACATCGGCGAATAGATGTCGACGGGGTTACCGTCAAAAACCAATTCCCGATAGAACGTATTGCGGTTAGCAACCGCGAGTGCGTAATCAGCGTCTGCACGCGTTGCGACACCATGGACAAAAACGAGTTGCGGCATGTTTATTCCCCATATCTTGTTATAAAGGGGGTCCTGAGTGTCCTTATGCCGGGCCTTCTCCGTGAAGCACCACTTACCACGCTCAACTTTAAAAAGCGTAGCTAAGCGCAACGGTAAAGCAATATAAAAATCAGGGTTTTTATAAAGGGGAGAATAAAGGGACTTTTACCTGTTATCGGATAAGAAAAGGCGGAGAGTATGGCTGATCCTCTCCGCCTCTGTTGAAACAGTTTACATCGGGGTATATTCCGTCGGGCAAATGCGACTGAATATCAGGCAAAAATCGTCATCAAATAAGCCGCAAACAGTGCCAGATGTGCGGCGCCGTTAAGGACATTGGTGCGACCCGTTGAAAACGAAATATGGCACAGCATCAATGACGCCAGCATCACCACCAGTTCCGGTTTGCCCAGGCCAAACATCAAATCATTCCCGGTCACCCAGGCAATCAGCGTGACAACCGGTACGGTCAACGAAATGGTCGCCAGAACTGAGCCGAAGAACAGGTTCATTGCGCGCTGCACCTGATTATTTAATACCGCTTTCAGGGCGCCTAATCCTTCGGGAGAGAGAATCAACAGCGCAACCAGGAAGCCGGTAAAGGCAACAGGCGCATTCATTTCCGTCAGCAGATTTTCCAGCGGATTGGCATTCATCTTGGTGACCGCAATAACGGCAATCAGATGGACCAGCAGCCAGACGGTGTGCCAGCCGCTGCTGTGCGCCGACGGTTTGCCGTGGTGCGGGTCATCATCGTCGCCGTCATCTTCGTGCTCATAAACGAACAGACTCTGATGCGTTTTCGTTTGAATCAACAGGAATACGCCATACATAGCGGCAGAAATAAGGGCCACCAGTAAAGATTGTCCGGTCGTGAAATTGCCGCCTTCTAAGGCCACCGGGAAGACCAGCACAATAATGGCCAGCGGGAAGAGGGCAATCATATATTGCTTGATGCCGAACAGGTTCACATATTGCGTGGCAAATTTCCGCCCACCGAGCAATAACGAGAAGCCAACCAGACCACCGCTAACGATCATAATGATGGAATAAAGTGTGTCGCGCATGAGCGTTGGCGCAGCATCGCCGGTTGCCATTAACGCAGAAATCAGACTCACTTCAAGAATAACGACAGAAAGGCTTAAAATTAATGAGCCATAGGGTTCACCGAGACGGTGAGCAAGAACATCGGCGTGGCGTACGACGCTAAATGCGCTGGCAAGAATCCCCACCAGGGCCAGAGCATTCATTCCGATTATCACTGGCAGCGACTGACTGTTTCCCCAATAAAGCAGGGCTGCCAGTGCCAGAACCGGGAAAATGAGCGAAGTCTCCTTGTGGCGGGTTTTAACCGCCTCGTGCGTTGTTGTCATTGTTAATCTCCAACCAGCAGGTATTTGTAATTATAGAAAGAAATTCAGGGCGCATAAAATAACAAACATTCGCCTTTCATTATCCCTTTTTTACGCTTTTTTACGTCATGCGAATTTTCTGCTTTGAGATGAGTATTTATAAGTCTTTAATGGAAAATATAGTTAATTAACAAGGGAGTGCTAGTGTGTTTTGGTCGAAAATCTAAAATCGGTTGGATAAGACAGGAAGAATAAACCAGACTTAAGTTTTTGCTTAAGGAGGTATACACGATGCCCTATAAAACGAAATCAGACTTACCAGACAGCGTGCAACATGTCCTGCCTGCCCACGCCCAGGAAATCTATAAAGAAGCCTTTAATAGTGCCTGGGAGCAATATAAAGATAAAGACGATCGCCGCGATGATGCCAGCCGGGAGGAGACCGCTCATCGCGTGGCCTGGGCGGCGGTAAAAAATGATTATGAAAAGGGCGATGATGATAAATGGCATAAAAAGCGATAACCCTCTGAAATAGTGAGCCGCATTTTTATATTGCCAACATAATTAATCGCCCTTCGCCTTACGCCCTATAGAGTTCACTTGAAAACGGCCTGTGAATTGCATATCGTCATTGAAAAGCGCCAGGAAGGCAGCAGTAAAGTCGTCGCAAGGAAGCAGGCAGTGGCGGAGGTAGAAAGAGATGTTGACACGTGATTTCTTGATGAAGGCAGATTGTAAAACGGCGTTTGGAGACATTGAGGAATCGCTGTTATGGTCGGCGGAGCAACGAGCAGCATCGCTTGCAGCGACGCTGGCTTGCCGCCCGGATGACGGCCCGGTATGGATTTTTGGTTACGGTTCGCTGATGTGGAACCCGGCTCTGGAATATGACGAGTCCTGTACCGGTACTCTTCCTGGCTGGCACCGCGCATTTTGTTTACGTCTGACGGCGGGACGCGGCAGCGCCTGCCAGCCCGGACGTATGCTTGCACTAAAAGAGGGCGGGCGCACCACCGGTGTGGCCTATCGCCTGGCAGAATCGACCCTACACGAAGAGCTTTCTCTGTTGTGGAAGCGCGAGATGATCACCGGCTGCTACCTGCCAAGCTGGCGCAAGCTGGAGCTTGACGACGGCCGTACGGTAAATGCGCTGGTATTCATCATGGATCCGCGTCATCCGCTTTATGAGTCCGATACCCGCGCGCAGACCATTGCGCCGCTTATTGCCTCAGCGAGTGGCCCGTTGGGTACTAACGCGCAATATCTGTTTTCGCTGGAACAAGAGCTGATCAAACTGGGTATGCAGGATGATTGCCTCAACGAGCTGGTGGGAAGGGTGCGTCTGCTGCTGGAGGGAGAAAAACCAGGTCCGGAGATGCAACCTGGTTTCGCCTGAGTGTGATGCTAACTTATGCTGGAACGTAACTGATGGAATGTTCCAGCGACTGGCTGTGGCTATCGATCAGCACATTCCAGATGCCGCTGTAAGGAACCGCCAGATACGCACTGGCACGATCCTGAACGCTTAACACATCAGTCTGACTTGCGGCCTGACTCTTTTCGCTCATCAGATGGATATGGCAGCTCTCAGAACAACGTACTACCACTGTATCCCCACCAAATAACTTCAAACTTGTTTTTACCAACGCCATTGTTTTAAACCCCGTATATATCGACAACGCACTCCCTGCGGGAAAATCCCGTGCGTGATTTTGTTCACAATTCACTCATTGCATAACACCAAACGGAAGGGGTTCAGATGCTGACTTTGATCAAAAAATGGCGTAACGATTAAACAATAATGACAAAATTCGGCGGGGGATTATGTCGGCGCGTTAAATTCGGGGAAAAACGCGCCGACAGAAGATTAAATGCGGAAATGACCCGCAGTTTCAGCAAGCTCGCCCGCTTGTTCCTGCAACGCGCCTGCGGCGGCGGCGGACTGGATCACCAGTTCGGCGTTTTGCTGCACCATCCGGTCCAGATCGATGACCGCATGGTTAATTTCCTGGATACCTTTCATCTGCTCGTTCGTGGCGACGGTGATTTCACGCATAATGACCGAGACGCTGTCGATGCTGGAGACAATTTCCCCCATGCTTTCCCCGGCCAGGCGCACGTAGCGGGAACCCGTTGCCACGCTGTCTGTTGTCGAATCAATCAACGATTTAATCTCTTTTGCCGCCTGCGCGCTGCGACTGGCAAGGTTGCGTACCTCGCCGGCAACAACCGCGAAACCACGCCCTTGCTCGCCTGCACGCGCTGCTTCGACTGAGGCGTTCAGCGCCAGGATATTGGTCTGGAAAGCGATCCCGTCAATCACGCTGGTAATATCCCCGATTTTGGCCGACGCCACTTCGATTGTCTGCATGGTTGAAATGGCCTGCGATACCACTTTGCCGCCCCGTGACGCCGCCTCAGAGGCGCTGTGCGCCTGTTCGTTGGCCTGAGCGGCGGAATCGGTGGACTGGGCGACGGAGGCGGTAATCTGCTCGACGGCACTGGCGGTCTCGCGCAGGCTGGAGGCGGCCTGCTCGGTACGCCCTGACAGATCCTGGTTGCCTGTCGCGATCTCTTGTGCCGCCTGCTGAACTGAGTGGCTGGAATCGCGCAGTTTAACCATCACCACGGCGAGTTTGTCGCTAAAGGCGTTAAATGCATGGGCGATTTGCGCCACTTCATCGTTACCCTGCTCCGGCAAGCGCTGCGACAGGTCATCTGTGCCGCTGCTAATCGCGTTCATCGCGTCACGAATAGTGATCAGGCGCTTGAGCATAGTGGCGACAATCCAGTGCATCAGGGCACCAGCCAGCACGACCAGTACAATCAGCGAAATGGCGGAGGCTTTCAATTGCGCACGCAGGCCCGCGGTGGCGTCTGCGCTGTCCAGTGCGACAACCAACAGCCAGTTGGTGCCGTTCACTTTGGTGGCAAGAAACGCTTTTTCCGCACCGGCAAAGAGGCCGGTGAGCGGTTTACCCGCTTGCAGATCGGCAAATTGCACTTCCCTGATGGCCTCGCCAAACGGTTTCAGCGTCAGTTTGCCATCGTTGGCGGCAATCACGCTGCCATCACTGTTAAGTAACAATCCGCTGCTGTTTGGGGTGGGTTTAATACCCTGGACGTTAGCCACCACGCTGTCCATTGACACATCACCTGCAACCACCGCTTTAAGCGTACCGTTTTCTTTGACTGGTACTGCGAAGGTGACCACCAGTTTCCCGCTGCCTGCATCGACATAAGGTGCGGTGACTATCGGAGCATCCGCTTTGGCGGCCTGCTGATACCAGGGACGAATGGTCGGATCATAATCCGCAGGCACACCGTCCGGGTTTGAGAATTTGGCCGTTTTACTGGCGTACCCCACATAGACATTGATAAAGCCGGCGGCCTGAGCAATCTGGGTGAACACCGGAACGGGATCGTCGGTTAGGGCGACTTTCTGGAGCGAGGAGATGGCGGTTGTTTTACTGCTGACCCAGTCGCTGATAGCGAGGCTATGGCTGGAGCTGGTGCTGGTGAGAATGTCTTGTTGAGCGTACTGATTATGCTGGCTGGTTACCTGGTAGTTAATAACGGTGTTAAGAAGAAGAGCAATAGCGAGACAGCCCGCCGTCGCCGCAATGATACGAGCGCGAATTGACCTGAACATATTTATGAGTACCTGCTGTGTTGTCTTTAATGCCTATCGGCAGCACAGCAGGCAAACTTGATGCCAGAGAGGCACCCATAAGAAAAAAGTATTAAAGAATGGTGAATATTAGAAGGTCAGCACTTTGTCTGCCGCCAGCGTCCACTGCGCCAGTTCGACCAGGGTGCCAATCGCCACGCCATCCACTAAAGGCAACGTCGTAATACCGCGCCCGTCGGTGCAGGTCTTACACAGTTTCACCGGTACATTTTGCGCGGTAAGGATTTCCAACATTTGCTGAATATTGTACCCCTCGGCGGGTTTTTGCCCACGCAGCCCGGCGGTCACCGCATCGGACATTAAAAACAGGCGTAAATCGAGGTCGGCTTCTTGCTCGCGCAGGGCGATGGCCAGACGCAGACTGTTAAATAAGGATTCACTGCCGTACGCCGCGCCGTTGGCGACAATCACGATCTTTTGCATCTTCACTCCTTCGATAGGGCATGGTTATTGCTTATTACTCTCCAGCAGACAGCCACGGAGAGTAAGCATGAATAATTATACTGATGCGACACCCGACGCCACCGACTGGTTTCGCTATGCGCGTCAGGTCCAGAAACAACAGCTCTACCAGCTCACACAGCTTGGCGTGCTGGCGGGAAAAATCAGCCATCTGACCCATATGTTGCAGTGCGAACGCGGCGCATCGAATATCTGGCTGTGTTCAAAAGGGCAGCTTTACGCGCTGGAATGTCGTGCCAGCAGCGCCCTTGCCGATGAGAACATCACCCCGTTTTTACCGTTACTCGCCACGCTCAGGCCACTTGCCAGCAGCGCATTATGCCACCGTATTGCCGCCGCTGTTGGGTGTCTGGAACAACTTCCACAGTTACGCGAACAAATAAAAGCCCAGCGTATTACGGCAGAGCAGGCGATGGCGCAGTTCAGCCGTACCATTAGCCATCTGCTGAGCATTATCCCGCAGCTTAACGACAGCGTTGATGATCCCAGAATCGTTAAACATCTGGTGGCCCTCTACAGTTTTATGCAGGGAAAAGAGCTGGTAGGGCAAGAGCGCGCGTTGGGGGCGATTGGGTTTACCCAGGCGGCGTTTAGCGATGCATTGCGCCAGTCGCTGGTGGACCGCATTGATGGTCAGCAACCCTGTTTTGAGGCCTTCCTGTCGCTCGCGGCGCCTGATGTCAGTGCAATATTTGCCCGCGAATGTACCGCCGGGCTGGAGATTGAACAACTCCGTCGCCAGGCCTGCACCCGCGTGCCCCCCGCAGACGGCGGCGAAGGGGCGCTACGCTGGTTCGCACTGCAAACCCAGAGGCTGGAACATCTGCGTGCGCTGGAAGAGTTGCTGATCAATGAACTGATGCATACGACAGCGACCATGCTGGAGGAAGACGACGACGTTAACGTCAATGGCTGGATTGATGAAACGGCGAGTGACCGCCTTTCCGCGCGGCTCGACAAACAGCTCTTACCCCTGGTGCGCCAGCAAGCCCGTGAACTGGAGCAGCTTAGTGCGCAACTGGCGTCGCTACAGGATTCTCTGGAGGAACGCACGCTGATTGATAAAGCGAAAAATATCCTGATGAATCACCAGAACATGAGCGAAGAGCAGGCCTGGCAATGTCTGCGCAAAATGGCTATGGACAAGAATCAGCGCATGGTTGAAATCGCCCGCGCGCTGCTCACTGTACGGGCATTATGGCCTCTAACACCTAAGGAGTAGTTGCACATTCTGCGGGCATTCCCTGCACATGTGCAGTGCGAAAACATCCTGAAAACAAGTGAAAAGCACGAAAAACAGCGGCTTGTAACCTGGCATAGTGGTTGCATTGTTATCGTCTGTAAATGAATACATTTGTGGCGGGGAACCAACGGCGGTTCACTGACCATACGGATAAAGGCGTCCATTGGTGCGAAAGCATCGACGGGCGCTTTTTTTTTGCTTCGGGAGTGGGTATGGGCGATTCATCGGTTTCACTAACGCGCAGGCGTTTTCTACAGGCAGGAGCAGCACTGGGCGGTGCGATGCTGATGCCCGGCCTGATGCAGTCCGCGTGGGCGGCAGGTTCCGACAAACCGGAACTGACTACTGTTCGTGTCGGGTTTATTCCGCTGACCGATTGCGCGCCGCTGGTCATTGCTGCCCTGAAAGGGTTCGATAAAAAGTATGGCATCACCCTGGTGCCCACCAAAGAGGCCAGTTGGGCGGCGGTGCGCGACAAACTGGTCTCCGGCGAACTGGATGCCGCGCACGTGCTTTATGGCTTGCTGTACGGACTGGAACTCGGGATCGCCGGGAAACCCCAGTCGATGGCCAACCTGATGACCCTTAACCAGAACGGTCAGGGGATCACCCTTTCCAGCGACCTGTTGGATAAAGGTGTCACCAATGGCGAGAGTCTGAAAAAACTGATCGGGCAGAGCGCGCCCGGAACATACACCTTTGCCCATACCTTCCCGACCGGCACTCACGCCATGTGGCTCTATTACTGGCTGGCGAGCGCGGGCATTAACCCCTTTACCGACATTCGCACGGTGGTCGTGCCGCCGCCGCAAATGGTGATGAACATGCGGATCGGCAACATGGTCGGTTTTTGCGTGGGTGAACCGTGGAATGCCCGCGCCATTAATGACCGCATCGGATTTACCGCTGCGACCAGCCAGTCCGTGTGGCCGGATCATCCGGAAAAAATTCTCGGCACGCGCAGCGCCTGGGTCGAACAAAACCCGCACACCGCCCGTGCGCTGGTCTGTGCGGTGATGGAGGCGTCCCGCTGGATTGATGCTTCCGATGATAACCGCCGTGAAACCGCGCGCATCCTCGCGCGTCGGGCGTGGCTTAACACCAAAGAGCAGTATTTGACCGGGCGCATGCTAGGTGAATACGACAACGGTGCGGGCAAGCGCTGGCAGGACGCGCATGCTATCCGCTTTTTCAATGACGGCCAGGTGAGCTACCCATGGCACTCCGACGGCATGTGGTTTTTAACCCAGTTCCGCCGCTGGGGGCTGCTGAAAAGCGCACCGGATTATGCCGCCATCGCCGGGCGCATTAACCGTATCGATATCTGGAAAGATGCCGCCACGGCTATCGGGGGCATTACGCCGCCTGCGCAGACCATGCGAACCAGCACGCTGATGGATGGTTCGCGCTGGGACGGTACCGACCCGGAGCAATATGCCAGACGCTTCGACATTCAACGAACAGGGGCCTGATATGAAACATCAACAGAACACACAGCGCGTTACGCCGCCGTCCATACCTGGCGAAGTGATTACGCTGCCTCCGGTAAAAGTCCGCACCCGTAAGCCGGCCTTGTCGCGCAAAACACGCGCGGTAGCCGAACGTGTTGTTCCCGCGCTGCTGGGGCTTGGGCTGCTGCTTATCGCCTGGGAACTGGCGGCAATCAACAGCAAAGGTTTTCCCACACCGCTCAGCACGCTGGATTCAGCAATGACGCTGTTTGCCGACCCGTTTTATCGGGATGGGCCGAATGACATGGGGATCGGCTGGAACGTACTGGCTTCATTGCAGCGCGTCGCCATCGGTTTTGGTCTGGCGGCGCTGGTGGGGATCCCGCTGGGTTTTATGATTGGTCGCTTTCTCTTTCTGGCGCGGATGTTCAACCCGTTGATTGCACTGCTGCGCCCGGTCAGCCCACTGGCATGGTTACCGATTGGCCTGCTGCTTTTCCAGAAAGCGGAACCGGCATCAAGCTGGACCATTTTCATCTGTTCTATCTGGCCGATGGTGATTAATACCGCCGAAGGGGTGCGCCGCATTCCGCAAGATTACCTCAACGTGGCCCGCGTTCTGCAGTTGTCCGAATGGACGGTCATGCGCCGCATTTTGTTCCCGGCGGTGTTGCCCGCCGTGCTCACCGGCGTCCGCTTGTCGATCGGCATCGCCTGGCTGGTGATTGTCGCCGCGGAAATGCTCACCGGCGGCCTGGGGATCGGTTTTTGGATCTGGAACGAATGGAACAACCTCAATGTGGAAAACATTTTAATCGCCATTGTCATCATCGGTGTGGTCGGCCTGCTGCTTGAGCAGGGGCTGATGCTGGTGGCGCGTCGCTTTAGTTGGCAGGAGAAATAAGATGAGTAAAAAACCCATTATCCAGGTGCAGGCGGTGAGCCAGCGCTTTTCGACCACGGGCGGTGAGTTTGTGGCGTTGCAAAATGTCTCATTCGATATTCATGAAGGGGAAACGGTCAGCCTGATTGGTCATTCGGGCTGCGGGAAATCGACCTTACTGAATTTGATTGCCGGTATCACGCTCCCAACCGAAGGCGGTTTGCTGTGCGATAACCGGGAGATAGCGGGGCCTGGCCCCGAGCGCGCGGTCGTATTCCAGAACCACTCTTTATTGCCGTGGCTGACCTGTTTTGACAACGTGGCACTGGCGGTGGATCAGGTGTTCCGTCGCACCATGCACAAAGCGGAGCGCCGCGAGTGGATTGAGCACAATCTGGAGCGGGTACAAATGGGCCACGCGCTGCACAAACGTCCGGGGGAGATCTCCGGCGGGATGAAGCAACGTGTCGGCATTGCCCGTGCTCTTGCCATGAAACCCAAAGTGCTGCTGATGGATGAACCTTTTGGTGCACTTGATGCGTTAACCCGCGCCCACCTGCAGGATGCGGTCATGCAGATCCAGCAGTCGCTGAACACCACCATCGTGCTGATTACCCATGATGTGGACGAGGCGGTATTGCTCTCTGACCGGGTACTGATGATGACCAACGGCCCGGCGGCAACCGTCGGTGAAATCCTCGACGTCAATCTGCCGCGCCCGCGTAACCGGGTGCAACTGGCTGATGACAGCCGTTATCACCACCTGCGCCAGCAGATCCTCCATTTCCTCTATGAAAAACAGCCAAAAGCGGCCTGAGGTGAGTGAGATGACCCTGCGACTGTTAATCATTGGCAACGGCATGGCGGCCACCCGCCTTGTCGAAAAACTCAGCGAATCGGGTGCCGACCGCTATGCCATCACGATGATTGGCGACGAGCCGGGCCATGCCTATAACCGCATCCAGTTATCACCGGTGTTGGGTGCAGAGAAAGCGTTCAGCGACACCGTCCTGCATGACGCGCAGTGGTATAAAGCGCGCGGCATCCGGGTACTGACGGGGGAGACGGTCACCCAGGTTGATGTGTCGGCGCGTCGGGTCATTACCACCCAACGCGAGTTGACCTGGGATGAACTGGTGTTTGCCACCGGATCGACGCCCTTTATCCCGCCCGTACCGGGCCACGACTTACCGCATGTCCATGGCTTTCGCCGTATCAGCGATGTGCAGGCCATGCTGGCAGGCAGTGGGCCGGTGGTTGTCCTCGGTGGTGGCGTACTGGGGGTTGAAGCGGCTGCGGCGCTGCGCCGTCACGGTGACAACGTCACGTTAGTGAACCGCGGCGAATGGCTAATGGAGCAGCAGCTTGACGCACAGGCCGGGGGGCTGCTGGCAGCGCATCTGCGTGAGCGCGGCATTGACTGCGAACTCTCTGCCAGCATCCGTTGCATTACACCCGATAGCGTCACCCTGACCAACGGCCGCGTTTTGTCGGCAGGCCGCGTGGTAATGACCACCGGCGTGCGCCCCGCGATATCCCTTGCCCAGGCCAGCGGTATTCCCTGTGCCCGTGGAATCGTGGTGGACGGGCAGTTGCGCAGTGCGGTCGCCGGGGTGAGCGCACTCGGTGAATGCTGTGAAATTGCCGGACAAACCTGGGGGCTGGTGGCCCCTTGTTTGCAGCAGGCGGAGATTCTCGCTGCGCGTCTGCTCGGCACGCCGGAGGCAGACTTTTACTGGCAGGCGGGCGGGCTGCGACTGAAAGTGACCGGCATCGACCTGTTCAGTACCGGGGACGTGCAGGCGCGTGATGGCGATGACATCTGGACCAGCCTCGATCCCCTTAGCGGCCATTACCGTCGCCTGCTGGTGCGGGAAAACAGACTGTGCGGCGTACTGCTGCTGGGCGATTGTGGCAGTGCGGCTGCACTCACCGAACGATTAAATACGCCGGAACCGCCGCAGGCGGGCTGGCTTTTTGACAGCTTTACAGCGCAGCCAGCGGCTGCCGGGATCCCAAAGATGACAAAACCTACTCTGGTTGTGGTTGGACACGGTATGGTCGGCCACCATTTTTTAGAACAGTGCGTGAGCCGCAAACTGCATCAGGCCTATCACATCGTGGTATTCGGCGCGGAGCGTTATGCCGCCTACGATCGCGTGCATTTATCCGAGTACTTTGCCGGGCGCAGCGCGCAGTCGCTCTCCATGGTCGAGGGGGATTTTTTCGACCAGTACGGCATTGAGCTGCGTCTTAACCAGACCATTACCGATATCGACCGCGCGTTACAGGTCGTGCGGGATGCCCAGGGGCATGAAACGCGCTGGGATAAACTGGTGCTGGCGACCGGTTCATACCCGTTTGTGCCGCCGGTTCCGGGGCATGATGCCCGTGGCTGTTTTGTCTATCGCACCCTGGATGACCTGGATGAGATTGCCGCGCGTGCGAAAAACGCCACGCGTGGCGTCGTGATTGGCGGTGGGCTGCTGGGGCTGGAAGCGGCGAATGCGTTAAAACAACTGGGGCTGGAAACTCACGTGGTGGAGTTCGCCCCGGCGCTGATGGCCGTTCAGTTGGATGAACAGGGTGGCGCTATGCTGCGCAAGAAAATCACCGCACTGGGGGTGCAGGTTCATACCAGCAAGGCGACCCGGGAAATCGTGGCGAATGGCGACACGCTCACGCTCAACTTTGCCGATGGTGAGAGCCTGACGACCGACATAGTGGTGTTCTCCGCGGGTATTCGCCCGCAGGATGCGCTCGCCCGCAGCGGGGAGTTGGATCTTGGGGAACGCGGCGGGATCACCATTAATGAACAGTGCCAGACCTCGGATGAAAACATCTTCGCCATCGGCGAATGTGCGGTGTGGGAGGGCAAAGTCTATGGTCTGGTGGCGCCTGGATATCAGATGGCGCGTGTAGTGGCGGCTCATCTCAGCGGCGAAGCGGCGGCGTTTACCGGTGCGGATATGAGCACAAAGCTGAAATTGCTTGGCGTTGATGTGGCGTCGTTCGGCGATGCCCACGGGCGCACACCAGGCTGCCTGAGTTATCAGTGGACCGACGGCCCGGCGCAAGTCTATAAAAAAATCGTGGTCAGTGAAGACGGTAAACAATTGCTCGGCGGCGTACTGGTGGGGGAAGCCAGCGACTATGCGACGCTGCTACAAACCATGCTCAACGGGCTGGCGCTGCCAGCACAACCGGAAAGCCTCATCCTGCCTGCGTTTGCTGGCAGTGCGCCAAAAGCGCTCGGCGTGGCGGCCTTGCCGGACAGCGCGCAGATTTGCTCCTGTCATAACGTCAGCAAGGGGGATATTTGCCAGGCGGTCAGCGCGGGAGCCAGCGACATGGGGGCCATCAAAAGTTGTACCAAAGCGGCCACCGGTTGCGGCGGTTGCAGCGCGTTGGTCAAACAGGTCATGGAACACCAACTGGCGTCGCAGGGCGTGGAAGTGAAAAAAGACATCTGCGAGCACTTCCCGTACTCGCGCCAGGAGATCCACCATCTGGTGCGCGTCAACCATATCCGTACTTTCGCACAGTTAATCAGCCGTTATGGCCACGGGCAGGGCTGCGAGGTGTGTAAGCCGCTGGTCGGGTCGATTCTGGCCTCATGCTGGAATGAGTATCTGCTCAAACCGGCGCACCTGCCGCTGCAGGATACCAATGACCGTTATTTTGCCAACATCCAGAAAGACGGGACCTATTCCATTGTGCCCCGGATGCCCGCCGGGGAGGTCACACCGGATGGCCTGATTGCCATCGGGCAGATCGCCAAACGCTACCAGCTTTATAGCAAAGTCACCGGCGGCCAGCGTATAGACCTCTTTGGTGCCCGTCTGGAGCAGCTTCCGGCCATCTGGCAGGAGCTGGTCGATGCCGGGTTTGAAACCGGACACGCCTACGGCAAGTCATTGCGCACGGTGAAATCCTGCGTTGGTTCGACCTGGTGCCGCTATGGTGTGCAGGACTCCACCGGGCTGGCGGTCACCCTGGAGCATCGCTACAAAGGGCTGCGTGCGCCGCATAAGATAAAAATGGCGGTGTCCGGCTGTACCCGCGAGTGTGCGGAAGCGCAGGGGAAAGATGTGGGGGTGATCGCCACGGAGAAAGGCTGGAATCTCTATGTGTGCGGTAACGGCGGCATGAAGCCACGTCATGCGGATCTGTTTGCCAGCGATTTGGATGAGGCCACGCTGATCCGCACCGTTGACCGTTTTTTGATGTTCTACATCCGCACGGCTGACCGCCTGCAACGTACCAGCACCTGGCTGGATAACCTGGAAGGCGGCATCGACTATTTGCGCGATGTTATCCTGAACGACAGCCTTGAGATTGCCACTGAACTGGAAGAAGAGATGGCGCGGGTGGTGGACAGCTATCAGTGCGAGTGGCAGACCACGCTTAACGATCCTGACCGTCTGGCGTTGTTCCGCTCGTTTGTTAACAGCGACGTGCCGGACGAAACCGTTCACCGCGAGGTTGTCCGTGACCAGCCGCAACTGGCGGCGGCACCGGAACAGTCAGAAGGGCAACTGCCGTGGCGGCCATGGCAGGTTATCTGCGACATCGCCGCGATACCTGAACAGGCGGGGATTGGCGCACGACTGGGCGAGCGCCAAATCGCGCTGTTCCGCTTTGGCGAAACCATCTATGCGCTCGATAACCACGAACCGGGTAACCACGCCCAGGTTCTGTCGCGCGGGATCTTAGGCGACACGAACGGTGAACCGCTGGTGATTTCGCCGCTCTACAAGCAGCGTATTCGTCTGCGTGACGGCTGCTATGCGGAAAGCGGTGAACCGGCGGTCCGCGCCTGGCCGGTCAAAATTGAAGGTGGCAAAGTGTGGGTCGGCAACCAGGTCCTGTTAATGCGCGCGGAGGCATCATGAGTACCCGCACCACCTGCCCGTATTGCGGTGTGGGCTGCGGCGTGGTTGCGACCATTACTGACGATGGGGTGAGCGTGGCGGGTGACCGCGCGCACCCGGCAAACGCCGGTCGGCTGTGCGTGAAAGGGGCGGCGCTGGGGGAAACCACCGGGTTAGCGGGGCGGCTTCTGGCTCCGCAGGTGGATGAACAGACGGTAAGCTGGCAGGCGGCGCTGGATGCCGCCGGAGAACGCCTGAACGCCATCATCAGCGAATTTGGTCCGCAGGCGGTGGCGTTTTATGCCTCCGGGCAGTTGCTAACCGAAGATTACTATGCCGCCAACAAGCTGATGAAAGGTTTTATCGGCGCGGCAAATATCGACACCAATTCACGGTTGTGCATGTCATCTGCCGTTACAGGCTACAAGCGGGCCTTTGGTGCAGATGTTGTGCCGTGCAGCTATGACGATATCGAAAAGAGCGATCTGCTGGTGCTGGTGGGGTCGAATGCCGCCTGGACCCATCCGGTGCTCTACCAGCGCATTGTGCAGGCAAAGCATGATAACCCGGCGCTAAAAGTGGTGGTCATCGACCCGCGCGTCACCGCCACCGGTGACATTGCCGACCTCCATCTGCCGCTAGCGCCGGGGAGTGATGCCGGGCTGTTTGTCGGCCTGCTGAATATGATTGCAAAGGGAAATCAAATGCTTGTCGATTTTGATGAGGGCGAGGCCGCACTGGCTGCCGCGCGCGCGTGGACCCCGGAGGTGGTCGCATCATTCTGTGCGCTGTCGCGTGACGTTGTCACAACATTTTATGACTGGTTTATCACCGCGCCACGGGCGATGACGCTATTCACTATGGGAATAAACCAGTCATCGAGCGGCAGCGATAAGTGTAATGCCATCATGAATGTGCATCTGGCCAGCGGCAAATTTGCCCGTCCGGGATGCGGCCCGTTTTCGCTGACCGGACAACCGAATGCCATGGGCGGGCGCGAAGTGGGCGGTCTGGCGACACAACTGGCGGCGCATATGAATTTTGAAGCGGCGGACCTTGCCCGGCTGGCTCGTTTCTGGGGGACGGAGCGGCTGGCACAAACGCCGGGACTGATGGCGGTCGATCTGTTTGAAGCCATCGGGCGTGGCGAGGTGAAAGCAGTGTGGATAATGGGCACCAATCCGGCGGTTTCGCTGCCGGACAGCCATGCGGTGTGCCGCGCACTGGCGGCCTGTCCGCTGGTGATTGTCTCTGAGGTGGTAGCACAGACCGACACCAGCCGCTACGCTCATATCCGTTTCCCGGCGCTGGCCTGGGGGGAGAAAAATGGCACAGTGACCAATTCCGAGCGACGCATCTCACGCCAGCGGCCCTTTTTACCCCCGCCGGGCGAGGCAAAAGCTGACTGGTGGATAATCTCACAGGTCGCACAGCGCCTCGGCTTTGGCACCGCGTTTGCCTGGCAGCATCCTCATGAAGTGTTTTCTGAACATGCGGCGCTCTCCGGCTTTGAAAACAACGGTACGCGGGCGTTTGATATTAGTGAACTGGCCGGGTTAACGCGCGAACAGTGGGACAGGCTGGAACCCTACCAGTGGAGCGTAACCCCGGCGGCATTACAACGCGGCTGGCGGCCTTCCGGACGTTTACGCACCGTACCTGTATCGCCCGCACGCGCAGTGGCGCAACCGACGGCGCGCTATCCACTCTTGCTTAACACCGGGCGGATCCGCGATCAGTGGCATACGATGACCCGCACTGGCACCGTTGCACGATTGATGCAGCACATTGCCGAACCCGTGGTGGATATTTCCCCGGCGGATGCTGCCCGTTTTGCACTCAGTGAGGGAGACCTTGCGCATATAAGCTCTCCCCGCGGCGTTATGGTGGCACGGGCGTGTATTCAGCACGGCCAGCGGGAAGGTGAACTGTTTACGCCGATGCACTGGAACCACGCCTTTGCGTGTCAGGGGAAGGTTAACGCACTGGTGGCTCCGGTGTGCGACCCGCATTCCGGGCAGCCGGAGAGCAAACAAACGGCGGTGCGCATCGCCGCCTGGCAGCCAGACTGGCAGGGCGAATTCTATGCGCGTGAAATGCCGCCGCTCCCCGCCGATATCTACTGGGTGCGCAAAGCGACGGATAGCGCTTTGCATTTCACCCTGGCGGGTAATGGCGATGCGTCGGCATGGCTGACGGCATGGTGTCAGACGCAAGGTTGGCAGATGCAGACCATTCGTGCCGGTACGGTGAAAAATCTACTGGCCTGGCACCACGGGCAATTGATGCTGGGGTGGTGGAGTGATACGCGGCTTCCGGTTATCGCGCATGATGCCATTGTGCAGGCATTTATCACCGCGCCAGCAACGGCGCAGGCGCGGCATAGCCTGTTAGCCGGGCAGTCACCGTCCAGTTTACCCGTGCCGGGGCGCACGGTCTGTAGCTGTTACAGCGTGGGGGAAAACGCGATTCGCGCCGCGATTGCCACAGGGTGCGACAGTACCGCAGCGCTGGGGAATATTCTGCGCTGCGGCACAAACTGTGGCTCCTGTCTGCCGGAATTAAAAGTGCTACTGTCCGAAACGGCCAATTAAACCTGCCGCGCCTAGGGTGTGGCCTTTGAGTTTGGCAAACAGCTCGTCCCGGGTTAATCCTTTGGGGAGGTCCGGTGCGAGGCTGGTGGCAATCAGAGTAAAGGTGTAGTGGTGTGCGCCGCTACCCGGTGGAGGGCAAGGACCATACCACTGCACAGTGCCGGGGGTATTTTTACCGCCGGTATAGCCTTTGCCGTCACGCAGATCATTTTCGGCAAAACCGGTGCCGGAAGGGGGAATGTTGTAGGCCACCAGATGGGTAACGCCAAGGCCCATCGCCCCTTCCGGGTCATGCACTATCAGGGCGAAGCTTTGCGTTTTTGCAGGCGGATTGTTCCACACCAGCGCCGGGGAAATATTCTCTCCCGTGCAGTTAGGATTGCTGGCGGCGTTGCCCGCAAATCTTTTCTCCATCAGCGCGTTATCGCCAAAAGCAGGGGATTGCAGTTGGAAAATGTCGGTGGCGCTGGCCGACACGGCATACAACAAAATGGAACTGCACATGGCCCATCGTAGTGTCTGAGTCATTCGGTTTTTCTCAGTTATCAGCATTCAGTTAACTGTAGTCTGGCGAAACGGGAAGGATTAAGGATTTTCCTGAAATTTCCGCAAAAGCTGAAATTGTCGGGCAAAGCCGCTAACCTGAACGACTGGCGATCCTTTCCAGCCCGGAGCGACCCCCTACAAACGTGATGCACTGGTTTTCCTCTTCCCCAATACTGCTTTTATTCTTGCCGCTGGCGGGAAGCGCGGTCAGTGGCGTACAGACCACCCCGCAGTCCTGGTATGTTCAGCAAGCTCAACATCCGTTTGATAATGATGGTGATTCTCTGCCCGATCTCGGTATGACGCCCGACAAAGGCAGCAGTGAAAAACATCTGGCCGAAATGGCGAAAGCCTTTGGCGAAGCCAGTATGACAGACAACGGGCTGGATGCCGGGGCACAGGCGCGCCAGTTCGCCTTTGGTCAGTTGCGCGATGTGGTGAGCGATGAGGTAAACCAGCAGGTAGAGTCCTGGCTGTCGCCCTGGGGCAAAGCGACCATCGATGTCAAAGTTGATGACAAAGGGGGCTTTAACGGCAGCCACGGCGACTGGTTTGTACCTTTGCAGGATACGTCCCGCTATCTCAGTTGGAGCCAGCTTGGTCTGACCCAACAGGATGAGGGGCTGGTCGGTAACGTGGGCATTGGGCAGCGTTGGGTTTCCGGTGACTGGCTGCTGGGGTATAACACCTTCTACGACAACCTGCTCGATGAAAACCTGGCCCGTACCGGGCTGGGGGCTGAGGTGTGGGGACAGTCGCTGCGTTTTTCCGCCAATTACTATCAACCGCTCACCGACTGGACGTATCGTTCGGCAACGCTCCAGCAGCGCATGGCGCGCGGCTATGATATTACCGCTCAGGCGCGTTTACCCTTCTGGCAGCAACTCGATACCAGCGTCAGTCTGGAACAATACTTTGGTGAGAGCGTGGATTTATTCGACTCCGGGACGGGGTATCGTAATCCGCTGGCGGTAAAAGTGGGGCTGGATTACACCCCCGTACCGCTGGTAACGCTCTCGGCGCACCATAAACAGGGAGAGAACGGCGAAAGTCAGAACGATTTAGGCCTGAAACTGAATTATCGGTTTGGTGTTCCTCTCTGGAAACAGCTTTCCGCCAGCCAACTGGGAGAAGAGGCCTCTTTGCGCGGCAGCCGTTACGATAATCCGGTGCGTGATACGGTGCCGGTATACGAGTATCGCCAGCGCAAGACACTCTCGGTATTTCTCGCCACACCGCCCTGGGATTTACAGCCTGGCGAAACGGTGGCACTGAAACTGGATATCCGCAGCACGCACGGGATACGCGAGTTACGCTGGCAGGGTGATACCCAGCCGCTTAGCCTGACGCCGCCTGCTCATCCCAGCAGTACGGAAGGCTGGTCGATCATTATGCCGAAGTGGGATAACAGTGAAGGGGCGACCAACGAGTGGCATCTGTCGGTGATTGCCGAAGATGAAAAGGGTCAGCGCGTCTCATCCAATGAGATTGTGCTGACGCTGACGCCACCGCTGGTTGACACCTCCGGCGCGACGCCGCGCTGGGATCTGACGGCGCCTGACAATTAGAAAATGCGTTCCTGATGAACCCAGACCGCTGCTTCCACGCGGGATTTAAGACGCATTTTTTTCAGCATATGTTTTACGTGCACTTTTACCGTACTCTCAGTGATGTCCAGGCGACGGGCAATCATCTTATTCGGCAGACCCTGCGCGATAAGCTTAAGAATGTCGCGTTCGCGCGGCGTTAACTGACTGATATCGCGATCCGAGGTTGCACGGTTGGCGCGCAGGCTGGCAGCCAGCACGGGGGTTAGCGCATCGCTCAGGACCATCTCACCCGCCGCGGCCTGCTGGAGGGCTTTGAGTAAATCTTCTGGCTCCATATCTTTAAGCAGATAGCCATCGGCGCCGCGTTTAAGGGCAGTGACAACATCCTCTTCGTGATTCGATACGCTAAAGACCACCACGCGACCCGACAGCGTTTTCTCACGCAGTTTGTCCAGCGTTTCAAGGCCGTTCATCCCCGGCATATTCAGATCTAACAGAATCAGGTCCGGGTCCAGATCCTCTGCCAGTTCGATGCCTTGTTCGCCATTGCTGGCCTCGCCGACGACGGTGATTTCAGGCGACATGCTGATAAGTTGCTTGACGCCGGTACGCAACATCGGGTGATCATCGATGAGCAAAATGGTAGCCGGTTCCTGGTTAGTCATAGTTATCTCCTTGCACTGATGAGAGAAGATTTTCGGGAATAAACGTCACGGTCACATCGGTGCCGCCGGACTCACGCCGTCGAACCTGGCAATCGCCACGTAAACTTTGCGCACGGTCGCGCATGATAATCAAGCCATAATGGTTTGTTCGCGCTGCGTTTTCCGGCACGCCACAGCCGTTGTCGCGAACTTGCAATATTACCCGTTTTTCCTGCTGGACGACCGAGACGATAACCTCAGTCGCGCCGGAATGTTTCAGCGAATTGCTTAAGGCTTCGCGGGCAATCTGCAATAAATGGATTGCCTGATGTGAGGGCACGAGACGCGCAGGGAGCTGGTAATCCAGCCTGACCTGAAAACCGAAGCGCGCGCTGTATTCCTGACAACTGGACTCCAGGGCCGGGCGCAGTCCAGGCTCTGTTAATTGTAAGCGGAATGTCGTCAACAGCTCACGCAACTGCGCCCATGAGGTATTGAGCTCGTTTCGGATTTGCCCCAGCAACTGCTGGCTACTCTCAGGCAGGTCGCCGCCCTGCATCTGCAAACAACTGACCTGCATCTTCATACAGGAGAGAGACTGGGCGATGGAGTCATGCAGTTCCCTGGCGATGGTGGCACGCTCTTCCATCACCATCATCTGCTGCAGATGTTCCTGATGACGGTCCAGCGCCAGCGTCGCGGTTAACTGCTCGACAAGCGTATCCACCAGTTGTTGCTGATCGTGGCTAAGATGTCTGCCGTGGGGGAGCTGCGCGAGTAGCAAACCATATTGTGTATGGTTGTCCGCCAGGCGCCATTTCAGGGTGGAACTGCCGCCAGCGGGAGCAGGCAGGATGCCGCGCGGACATAAATGGCACCCCCGATCATCACAGGTAATATCCGAATGGCAGGTGAATTCCTGGTGGTTTTTCTCATCTTCCATGTCGTAAACGCGCAGCTCAATATCATGCAGCAGCGTCAGGTTTTGCAGCCCGTGAAGCACCGGTGATAAACGTTCGCACAACGGAATACGCGAATGCAGGCGATGGTTGGCCTGCCACAGGAAAGAGAGAATCTGGTTTTTTTGTTCAAGTCCGGCGGTTTTTTCCTGAACGCGCTGTTCAAGGACGGCGTAACTTTCCGCCAGCTCTTCCGACATATTATTCAGTGCGGTACCGAGTGTCGCCATCTCATTGCGTCCGCTGATTTGTGCCCGCCGGGTAAAGTTACGCTGACTGACCGCCTGGGCCATTTTCAGTAACTGTTCCCACGGCTGGAGCAGGCGGGCGCGAAGCCAGACAACGGTAAAGAGCAGCAGTAAGCCCAGCAAGATGGCCATCACCCGATGCAGGATCACCACGCGCGCCATGCGCTGTTCGGTGCTGTGATCGAAGGCGGTAACCAGCGTGTCGATTCGATTAACGTAGGTGGTTATTTTATCGGTGACAGCCTGAGGCTCCTGGGCCTGCTTAAGGGCTGGCGCGACCTCGTTGCGCCAAAAATGTTGCAGCGCCTCTAACTGCTCTTGCTGTCCGTCACGTTCGGCGACATCGGCCAGTTCAGAACTGAACGCCGTTTGCTCCATCTCTTTGAGTAATACGTCGTCTGCCGGGCGCAGCGGCACGCTTGCCAGCAGCCGATAACTTTGCATACGCAGCGAGCCCGCTTTGTTGATGGCGTGGGCACTGCCCTGAACGCCAAGCACCAGCCAGCCGGAAACCGCCATGCCCGCCACACCGATAACCGTCGACAGCAGCATGGTCAGCGCGACCTGGTTAACCAGGGAGAGCGGTGTAAAGAGGCGTTTAAGCATAGAGGGCAAGGCTCCGGCGCACGGAAATATAGAGTGGTCGATATTGTCCGCCATACCCTGAGGTATACCCATACCTACAAAGAAGTACTCCTTTATCGTTGCCGGTATCCATAAAAGGAGTGGGTCTTTTTCATCAGGCGACAGGGTTGTGAAAAACCACACTTTTTTAAGAAAAACGATCTACTCACTAATGAGCATGGCGATTTTTTGCTCGTTGTTACGCACACTTTTCCTTTGATTTATATCAACTTACCTTGCGCTGTAAAAACTAATGTGGCCTCGTCAAATCAATAACCAGAGGTGTCTATGAGTCACTCTTCTACCCCCCAAAGGGCGTCAGGCCGAGTTATTAGCGACTGGCGTCCGGACGATCCGCTTTTCTGGCAACGACAGGGACACAGCATCGCCAGTCGTAACCTGTGGATTTCGGTTCCGTGTCTGTTGCTGGCGTTCTGTGTGTGGATGTTGTTTAGCGCTGTTGCCGTAAACCTGAATAAAGTTGGCTTTCAATTTTCGACTGATCAACTCTTTATGCTGACTGCTTTACCGTCCGTGTCGGGCGCACTGCTGCGCGTACCGTACTCTTTTATGGTCCCGGTATTCGGTGGCCGCCGCTGGACCGCGTTCAGTACCGGCATTCTGATCATTCCTTGCGTCTGGCTGGGCCTGGCGGTTGAAGATACCTCAACCCCATTCAGCACGTTCATCATCATTGCGCTGTTGTGTGGTTTTGCCGGAGCGAACTTTGCCTCCAGCATGGCGAACATCAGCTTTTTCTTTCCAAAAGAGAAGCAGGGGAGCGCGCTGGGGATTAACGGCGGTTTCGGTAACCTGGGTGTGAGCGTGATGCAGCTTCTGGCACCGCTGGCTATTTCGTTTTCGATGTTTGCTGTGTTTGGCGCAACGGGTGTGGCACAGCCTGACGGCAGTATGATCTTCCTGGCGAATGCCGCATGGGTATGGGTGCCGTTGCTGGCTGTCTTTACCCTCGCCGCCTGGTTTGGCATGAACGAACTGACCGCCTCGAAAGCATCACTGAAAGCGCAGTTGCCCGTGTTGAAGCGTAAGCATATGTGGATCATGAGCTTTCTCTATCTGGCAACCTTTGGTTCGTTTATCGGCTTCTCTGCCGGTTTCGCCATGCTCTCGAAGACCCAGTTTCCGGACGTGGTCATCATGCATTACGCCTTTTTTGGTCCACTCATCGGCGCGCTCGCCCGTTCTGCAGGTGGGGCGCTGTCGGACCGCCTGGGGGGGACGCGTGTGACACTGGTGAACTTCATCCTGATGGCTATTTTTAGCGCTTTGCTGTTCCTGACATTGCCAACCAATGGCGTGGGCGGGAATTTTATCGCCTTCTTTGGCGTCTTCCTGATGCTCTTCCTGACGGCCGGGCTGGGCAGTGGTTCTACCTTCCAGATGATTTCAGTCAATTTCCGCAAGATGACGCTGGAACGGGTGAAAAACGCTGGCGGCAGTGAAGCCACGGCGCTGCGTGAGGCGGCAACCGAAACTGCTGCTGCACTGGGTTTTATTTCAGCTATTGGGGCGATTGGCGGCTTCTTTATCCCGAAAGCCTTCGGCACCTCGCTGGCACTCACCGGCTCCCCGGCGGGCGCAATGAAAGTCTTCCTGGTGTTTTATATCGCCTGTGTGGTGATCACCTGGGCTATCTACGGACGGAATTCTAATAAAAAATAAGTAAGTGTTGATTATCCTTGCGCGGGCCTGGCTCGCGCTTTTTTTTGAACCTGATTTAGTTACAACATACTTTAAGGGGGATTTACCCACAACAGCGAAAAACCCTCGTCTTCAGGGGGCTATACCCCTTAATACCTGCTTAGCGCATTTTTTCTCGGCTGCTGTCATTTTATTGATTTATTTTCTTTATATATCAATGGATTAAATTTAAAAACATTCTACCCTTTTGGAGGTAGACAGTGATTTTCCTGCCTTTATGAAGCCCTTACAGCTTGATCGCCATCAATTCTTCTCGCCTTTCAGAGCGTTACTTTCGCCGCAAATGCTGTAACCCCTAATTTGTGCAATGTCGATTTATCAGAGAGCCGTCAGGCTCCATACAGGAGAAACCCGATGAGTAAATTCCTGGACCGATTTCGCTACTTCAAGCAGAAGGGCGAAACGTTTGCCGATGGGCACGGCCAGCTTCTCGAAACAAACCGGGACTGGGAGGATGGATACCGCCAACGCTGGCAGCACGATAAAGTCGTGCGTTCTACTCACGGTGTAAACTGCACCGGGTCTTGCAGCTGGAAGATTTACGTCAAAAACGGTCTCGTTACCTGGGAAACCCAGCAGACTGACTACCCACGTACCCGCCCTGATATGCCAAACCATGAGCCACGCGGCTGCCCTCGCGGCGCCAGCTACTCCTGGTATCTTTACAGTGCGAACCGCCTGAAATACCCGCTGATGCGCAAACGCCTGATGAAAATGTGGCGTGAAGCGAAAGTGGCACACCCTGATCCGGTGAACGCCTGGGCCTCGATCATTGAAGACGCTGATAAAGCGAAAAGCTTTAAACAGGCACGCGGACGCGGTGGCTTTGTTCGCTCCTCCTGGCAGGAAGTGAATGAGCTGATTGCGGCCTCTAACGTCTACACCGTGAAAACTTACGGTCCTGACCGCGTGGCAGGCTTCTCGCCGATCCCGGCGATGTCGATGGTCTCCTATGCTTCCGGCGCACGCTACTTGTCGCTGTTAGGCGGTACCTGCCTGAGCTTCTACGACTGGTATTGCGACCTGCCGCCAGCCTCGCCGCAGACCTGGGGTGAGCAGACCGACGTTCCGGAGTCCGCCGACTGGTATAACTCCAGTTATATCATTGCCTGGGGTTCCAATGTACCGCAGACCCGTACCCCGGATGCCCACTTCTTTACCGAAGTCCGCTACAAAGGCACCAAGACCGTTGCCGTAACCCCGGACTATGCCGAAATCGCCAAGCTGTGCGACCTGTGGCTGGCACCGAAGCAGGGCACCGATGCGGCAATGGCATTGGCGATGGGCCACGTCATGTTGCGTGAATTCCACCTCGATAACCCGAGCCAGTATTTTACCGATTATGTGCGTCGCTATACCGACATGCCGATGCTGGTGATGCTGGAACCGCGTGAAGGATACTATGCGGCTGGACGTATGCTGCGCGCATCAGATCTTGTGGATGCGCTGGGCCAGGAGAATAACCCGCAGTGGAAAACCGTTGCGTTCACTGATAACGGCGAAATGGTGGCACCGAACGGTTCCATCGGTTTCCGCTGGGGCGAGAAGGGCAAATGGAACCTTGAACAGCGTGATGGCACGACCGGCGTTGAGACGGAGCTACAACTGAGCCTGTTGGGTCGTCAGGATGAGATCGCAGACGTTGGCTTCCCGTACTTTGGCGGCGACAGCACCGCGCACTTTAGTAAGGTTGAACTGGAAAACGTTCTGCTGCATAAACTGCCGGTTAAACGCCTGCAACTGGCCGATGGCAGCAGCGTGCTGGTGACCACCGTTTACGACCTGACCCTGGCGAATTATGGCCTGGAGCGCGGTCTTAATGATGAAAACTGCGCCACAAGCTACGACGATATCAAAGCCTATACGCCGGCCTGGGCTGAAAAAATCACCGGTGTTTCCCGCGCCAATATCATTCGCACCGCCCGTGAATTTGCGGATAACGCCAACAAAACGCATGGCCGCTCGATGATCATCATCGGGGCCGGGATGAACCACTGGTATCACCTCGATATGAACTACCGTGGGATCATCAATATGCTGATCTTCTGCGGCTGTATTGGTCAAAGCGGCGGCGGCTGGGCACACTATGTAGGCCAGGAAAAATTGCGCCCGCAAACGGGCTGGCAACCGCTGGCGTTTGCCCTGGACTGGAACCGTCCGGCGCGCCATATGAACAGCACCTCCTACTTCTATAATCACTCCAGCCAGTGGCGCTATGAAACCGTCACCGCACAGGAGCTCTTGTCTCCGCTGGCGGATAAATCACGCTACACCGGCAGCCTTATCGATTTCAACGTGCGCGCCGAGCGTATGGGATGGTTGCCATCGGCACCGCAACTGGGGACCAACCCGCTGCGTATTGCCGAAGCGGCGAAAAAGGCAGGTATGTCAGCGGTGGATTACACCGTGAAATCCCTGAAAGAGGGCGCCATGCATTTTGCGGCGGAGCAGCCAGAAAACGGCAAAAACCACCCGCGTAACCTCTTTATCTGGCGTTCAAATCTGCTGGGCTCCTCCGGTAAAGGCCACGAGTACATGCTCAAGTACCTGCTGGGTACGGAAAACGGTATTCAGGGCAAAGATCTCGGCAAGCAGGGCGGCGTGAAGCCGGAAGAGGTGGAGTGGAAAGATAACGGGCTCGACGGCAAGCTGGATCTGGTGGTGACGCTGGACTTCCGTCTGTCGAGCACCTGCCTGTACTCCGACATCGTACTACCGACGGCGACCTGGTATGAGAAAGACGATATGAATACGTCGGATATGCATCCGTTTATTCATCCGCTTTCTGCTGCCGTTGATCCGGCCTGGGAGTCAAAAAGCGACTGGGAGATTTATAAAGCGATCGCCAAAAAATTCTCCGAAGTCTGTGTGGGCCACCTCGGTAAAGAGACCGACCTGGTGACCCTGCCGATTCAGCATGATTCTGCCGCTGAACTGGCGCAGCCGCTGGATGTGAAAGACTGGAAAAAAGGCGAATGCGACCTGATCCCGGGGAAAACCGCACCGCATCTGATTGTGGTTGAGCGTGATTATCCGGCGACTTACGAACGCTTTACCTCCATCGGCCCGTTGATGGAGAAAATCGGTAATGGCGGTAAAGGTATTGCCTGGAACACTCAGAGCGAAATGGACCTGCTGCGTAAGCTCAATTACACCAAAGCGGACGGCCCGGCGAAAGGCCAGCCGATGCTTAACACAGCGATTGATGCCGCAGAGATGATCCTGACGCTGGCGCCGGAAACCAACGGCCACGTGGCGGTCAAAGCCTGGGCGGCGCTCAGCGAATTTACCGGTCGTGACCACACGCATCTGGCGACGAATAAAGAAGAGGAAAAAATCCGCTTCCGCGATATCCAGGCGCAGCCGCGCAAAATTATCTCCAGCCCGACCTGGTCCGGCCTTGAAGATGAGCATGTCTCTTATAACGCAGGCTATACCAACGTTCATGAGCTCATTCCATGGCGTACTCTCTCCGGTCGTCAGCAGTTGTATCAGGACCATCAGTGGATGCGTGACTTCGGTGAAAGCCTGCTGGTCTATCGTCCGCCCATCGACACCCGCTCAGTGAAAGAGGTGATGGGCGAGAAGTCCAACGGTAACCCGGAAAAAGCGCTCAACTTCCTGACGCCGCACCAGAAATGGGGGATTCACTCCACCTACAGCGACAACCTGTTGATGCTGACCTTAGGCCGCGGTGGTCCGATTGTCTGGATGAGTGAGACAGATGCCAAAGAGCTGGGTATCGAAGATAACGACTGGATTGAAGTCTTTAACAGCAACGGTGCCCTGACTGCCCGTGCGGTTGTCAGCCAGCGCGTGCCAGCCGGGATGACCATGATGTACCACGCCCAGGAACGTATCGTGAACATTCCGGGGTCAGAAATCACCGGTCAGCGCGGGGGTATCCATAACTCGGTAACCCGAATTACGCCAAAACCGACCCATATGATCGGCGGCTATGCCCAACTGGCCTATGGCTTTAACTACTACGGAACGGTTGGCTCCAACCGCGATGAGTTTGCGGTGGTACGTAAGATGAAGAACATTAACTGGCTGGATGGCGAAGGCAATGACCAGGTACAGGAGAGCGTAAAATGAAAATTCGTTCACAAGTTGGCATGGTGCTGAACCTCGATAAGTGCATCGGCTGTCATACCTGTTCCGTCACCTGTAAAAATGTCTGGACCAGCCGTGAAGGGATGGAGTACGCGTGGTTTAACAACGTGGAAAGTAAGCCCGGCGTCGGTTTCCCTAATAACTGGGAAGACCAGGAAAAATGGAAGGGCGGCTGGATCCGTAAAGTGAATGGCAAATTGCAGCCGCGGATGGGTAACCGTCCGATGCTGCTGGGAAAAATTTTCGCCAACCCGCATCTGCCGGGCATCGACGATTACTACGAGCCGTTTGATTATGACTACCAGACGCTGCATACCGCGCCGGCTGACAGCAAACACCAGCCAATCGCCCGTCCGCGCTCGCTGATCACCGGCCAGCGGATGGATAAAATCACCCGTGGGCCAAACTGGGAAGATGACCTGGGCGGCGAGTTTGAGAAGCTGTCGAAAGACAAAAACTTCGAGAACATGCAGAAGGCGATGTACGGCCAGTTTGAAAACACCTTCATGATGTATTTGCCGCGTCTGTGCGAACACTGCCTTAACCCGGCCTGTGTGGCGACCTGCCCGAGCGGCGCGATCTACAAACGTGAAGAGGACGGCATTGTACTGATTGATCAGGATAAGTGCCGCGGCTGGCGTATGTGCATCACCGGTTGCCCGTACAAGAAAATCTACTTCAACTGGAAGAGCGGTAAATCCGAGAAGTGCATCTTCTGTTATCCGCGTATCGAAGCCGGTCAGCCAACGGTCTGTTCCGAAACCTGCGTAGGCCGCATCCGTTACCTCGGCGTGCTGCTGTATGACGCGGATGCCATTGAGCAGGCGGCAAGTACAGAAAACGAAAAAGACCTCTATCAGCGCCAATTGGATGTGTTCCTTGACCCGAACGATCCGAAGGTTATCGAGCAGGCAATTAAAGACGGCATTCCGCTAAGCGTGATCGACGCGGCTCAACAGTCGCCGGTGTATAAAATGGCGATGGACTGGAAGCTGGCGCTGCCGCTGCACCCGGAATATCGCACGTTGCCAATGGTCTGGTACGTGCCGCCTTTGTCACCGATTCAGTCTGCGGCGGATGCAGGTGAGCTGAGCAGCAACGGTATTCTGCCGGATGTGGACAGTTTGCGCATCCCGGTACAGTACCTGGCAAACCTGCTGACCGCAGGGGATACCGGGCCGGTAGTGCTGGCGCTGAAACGTATGCTGGCAATGCGTCACTACAAACGTGCGGAAACCGTGGACGGCAAAATCGATACCCGTGCGCTGGAAGAAGTGGGTCTGACCGAAGCACAGGCGCAGGAGATGTACCGTTACCTGGCCATCGCCAATTACGAAGATCGTTTTGTGGTCCCGAGCAGCCATCGTGAGCTGGCGCGCGAAGCGTTTCCTGAGAAGAGCGGTTGTGGCTTTACCTTTGGTGATGGCTGCCACGGTTCGGACAGTAAATTCAACCTGTTCAACAGCCGTCGCATTGATGCCATTGATGTTTCAGTGAAAACGGAGCCGCACCCATGATTGAGCTGGTCGTTATTTCCCGTCTGTTGGAATACCCGGATGCAGCTCTGTGGCAGCATCAGCAGGAGTTGATCGAGGCACTGCAATCGTCAACGCACTTCACAGCATCTCAGTCACAAGGTGTTATCGATTTTCTGCAGCAGTTGACCTCGCAGGATCTGCTGGACGCCCAGGCAAACTACAGCGAGCTGTTTGATCGGGGGCGCGCCACCTCATTGCTCCTCTTCGAGCATGTTCACGGCGAGTCCCGTGACCGTGGACAGGCAATGGTCGATCTGCTGGCGCAATACGCCCGGCAAGGTCTGGAGCTGGACAGCCGCGAGTTGCCGGATCACCTGCCGCTGTATCTGGAGTATCTGGCGCAACTGCCGCCAGCAGAGGCGATGGGCGGATTGCAGGACATTGCGCCGATCCTGGCGCTGCTGAGCGCTCGTCTGCAACAGCGCGACAGTCACTACGCGATGCTGTTTACGCCGCTGATCGAACTGGCGAATACCGCTATTGATCAACAAAAAGTGGCTGAAAAAATCGCTGATGAAGCGCGTGATGATACCCCGCAGGCGCTGGACGCCGTCTGGGAAGAAGAGCAGGTGAAATTCTTTGCCGAACAGGGGTGTGGCGAATCTGACATTACTGCGCATCAACGTCGCTTCGCTGGCGCTGTCGCACCGCAGTACCTGAATATCACAACCGGAGGACAGCAATAATGCACTTCCTGAATATGTTCTTCTTTGATATGTACCCGTACATTGCCGGGACGGTGTTTCTGGTGGGGAGCTGGCTGCGTTATGACTACGGCCAGTATAGCTGGCGTGCCGGTTCCAGCCAGATGCTGGACCGCAAAGGAATGGTGATTTGGTCAAACTTGTTCCATCTGGGGATCCTCGGCATCTTCGCCGGGCACTTCCTCGGGATGTTAACACCGCACTGGATGTACGAATCCTTCCTGCCCATCGAAGTGAAACAAAAAATGGCGATGATTGGTGGTGGGGCCAGCGGCGTGATGTGCCTGGTGGGCGGTATCATGCTGCTGAAACGCCGACTGTTCAATCCGCGGATTCGCGCGACATCCACGGCGGCTGATATTCTCATCATGACATTGCTGATGGTGCAGTGTGCGTTAGGGCTGTTAACGATTCCTTTCTCCGCACAGCATATGGATGGCAGCGAAATGATGAAGCTGGTGGGCTGGGCGCAGGCCGTGGTGACGTTCCACGGCGGGGCTTCCGCGCATCTTGACGGGGTGGCGTTTATCTATCGTATGCATCTGGTGCTGGGGATGACGCTGTTTGTGCTGTTCCCGTTCTCGCGGCTGGTGCATATCTGGAGCGCGCCCGTTGAATATCTGACGCGCAAATATCAGATTGTCCGCGCACGCCGCTAACTGGACCGTGTTTTGATTCCAACCCCGCACTCGCGGGGTTTTTTTTCACCCCAACCCAGGTTGTTACCGGCGGCGGCAAATAGAATCAATACGCCGCCCATCAGTTGTGTGGCATTGAGCGAATGACCAAAAACCAGTTTATCGACCACAATCGCAATCACGGGATAAATAAAGGAGAGCGATCCTGTGATGGGGGTTGGCAGCTTCTGGATCGCGCTGTAGAGCAACTGGTACATCACGCCGGTGTGTACGATCCCAAGAGTAAGTATGATAAGCCACGGATAGTCGGCGGAAAACACAGGCCTGCCGGTCAGTGGCAACAGGAGAACGACCCCGGTTAACACCTGTATAAAGGCAATATGCTGCGGCGCTATCCCGGTGAGTTTGCGGGTGATGATTGCAGTTAGCGCATAAAAAAAAGCGGCGCTCAGAGCCAGCACAATACCAGAAAACCACTGTGCGGAGTGGCCGGACGTCAGCTCGCCGGAGAGCAGTATCACAACCCCTGCGAAGGCCAGAAAAAGCCATCCCCATTTGACCAGGCTGACCCGCTCGCCCAGCGCCATCCCCATTAAGACCAGCATGAACGGCTGCGTATTGTAGACCACTGTCGACAGGCCAATCGAGATACGGCTATAGGCGGCGAACAGCAATAGCCAGTTGACGACCAGGGCGATACCGCCCGCAATGGCTAATGCCAGCGTGACTTTAGTCAGCGGACTAAAGGGCTGTTTACTGGCGCGGATAAAGATAAACAGTGTGAGTGCGCCGATCAGGCATCGCCAGAAAACCACTTCCGTGACCGGTAATCCCGACAGCAAAACGAATGCGCCAATGGAACCGGAAATCAACATCGCCAGGCTCATCTGCCAGACGCCTTTTTGCCTGTTATTCATAAACCACCTCCTGAATGATGGCCCTTATTGTCGAAAATGGCAGGCCACTTTTACAGAGATGATGTAAGGTGAAATTTGCGTATGACGTTTATTAATTAGGTAAAACCAATGGAAAACCTTATCGATGAGATCGACCGACAAATTCTGGCGTGTCTGGTGGAAGATGCGCGGATGTCGCTAAAAGTATTAAGTGGTCGCGTCGGGCTGTCGTCACCCAGCACGGCAGAAAGGCTCAAACGCCTGGAAGAAAAGGGGGTGATTGAGGGGTACGCGGCGCGGGTGAATCTGACGGCGTTAGGGTATACCTTGCAGGCGCTGGTACGTGTTCGGCCATTGCCGGGGTTATTACAGAAGGTGGATAAGTACATTCAGGCGATGCCCGAATGTATCGAGAGCGATAAGGTCACCGGGGAGGATTGTTTTGTTATCCGGCTGGTGGTGCGCTCCATCGAACAACTGGATACATTGCTGGATGGTTTAGCGGAATACGCACAGTGCAACACCTCGATTGTGAAAAGCTCGCCGGTCAAACGCCGGTTGCCGCCTGTGTAATGATTTTGAAGCCCCGATGCGTTGCGTTTATTCGACGTACGGGCGGCTAGCCCTGATAAGCGAAGCGCATCAGGGGAAATGTTGTTTCTCATCCTTCCCGGCATGGGGAGGATATGTGGCATTGAGGATTTGATTTGGCAGTGTGCTACATGAAGTGATGGTGGGGGAAGGATTACTCGTCGCGCTGCTCCTCGCCCTTCGGGTCGTTGCCTGCGGCAACGCTTTCTCGCTGCGCTCGAATCGAACCTTAGTCGAAGCTTCTCATCCTTCCCTGCATGGGGAGGATATGTGGCATTGAGGATGTGATTTGGCAGTGTGCTACATGAAGTGATGGTGGTGGGGGAAGGATTACTCGTCGCGCTGCTCCTCGCCCTTCGGGTCGTTGCCTGCGGCAACGCTTTCTCGCTACGCTCGAATCGAACCTTAGTCGAAGCTTCTCATCCTTCCCTGCATGGGGAGGATATGTGGCATTGAGGATGTGATTTGGCAGTGTGCTACATGAAGTGATGGTGGTGGGGGAAGGATTACTCGTCGC
>Ga0213876_10000028_pt1 | contig 222108 bp, 202 predicted proteins | sample BarmaccomBMRX_R9_FD_160113 | JGI IMG/M metagenome (GOLD analysis project Ga0213876, IMG submission 160113) | Root-associated microbial communities from Barbacenia macrantha in rupestrian grasslands, the National Park of Serra do Cipo, Brazil - RX_R9 | ecosystem: Host-associated > Plants >... | reverse complement strand
CTGTCATGTCTACGGGGAACGAGTTCAAGGCGAAGAGATTGGGTTCCCTCGTCCCTAATCCCTCGTCCCTGCTTCACTGACCCATCTCCACGCGGGCAAACATGCCCGGCTTCAACTTGCCGTCGCGATTGGGGAACTCGGTTTCGACGGTGAACGAACGCGTGGCCGGATCGACGACACCGCCGACCACGGCCACTTTGCCCTGAAACACATCGCCGGCGTATGCGTCGACCGTGGCCTTTACATTCTGGCCTTGACGGACGTGCGCGATCTCTTTCTCCGGAACGCGGAAGCGGAGCTTGAGCGGCGTCGTTTGGACGACAACCAGCGCGACAGTGGCGTCGCCGAGGCGCTGGCCGACGTCGGTGCGCTTCTCGGCGACAACGCCATCGATCGGCGAACGAAGCGTCGAATCCGCAATCTGTTGCCGGAAGATGTTCGCCTGCGCCTGTGCCGACTCCTTCGCCGCGCGGGCCTGATCGAACATCGCCTGCGAACGGTCATACGTCGCCTGCGGGATCGACTCTTTCGCGATCAATTCTTTCTTGCGATTGAGATCGCGCTGCGCGTCCTGCTCCGCCGACGCGGCGCGCGCAATGTCCGCCTGCGCTTTCTCGAGGTTGAGACGCGGATAGTCGGTCTCGAGCTCGAGCAGCGCCTGACCGCGGCTGATGCGCGAGCCTTCATCGACGTACATCTTCGCCACGCGTCCCGGAACTTTGACGGCCAGCTCCGAGCGGACAGGCGAGATGAACTCGCCGGTGGCGACGATGGTTCCGCCCGATTCGCTGGCAATACCCGAGGCCTCGGTCGTCGTCGCCGGCGCGGATGTCGCGGTCGCCGCGGCGGCGACGTTCTGCACATCACTGGGCAGTGCAGGCGCGGCTTGCGTCGTGGTCGCGGACGCAGTGGCGTCCTTCTTCGCGCAGCCGAACGGCAGCAGCGCCATCATGAGAATCGAAATCGTCAAACGCTTCATCGTTGTGTAGCTCCCACGCCAACGGCATCTTTGATCGCGCCGGCGGCATACCAGACGCGCAGTTGTGCAAGGTTGTGATTCAAGGTTTCGGCGGCCACGGCGCGGCGCGCGTCGGCCAACGAGACTTCGGACGACGCCAGATCGAGCGACGTCGCTTCCTGCGCCCGATACAGCTCGAATACCTGCGCGTACTCCGCCTCGGCGGCCGCAAGTTGCTCCTTCGCCAGTTGCAGCGTGGAGCCGGCGGCATTCAGATCGGTGACGGCGCGATGGACGTCCTCACGCGCGGCGATTTTTGCGTCTTCGAGCAGAAGCCGCGCCTGCTGCTCGCGCGCCTTCGCCTGAGCGATGCGCGACGACACCTGGCCCGATTGCCAGATCGGCACGCTGAAGCGAAAGGCGCCATAGCCGTAGCGGCTGGCCGGGAACGCGGCCTTCTGATTGATGTAACCGGCGTCGAACGTCACCACCGGAAAATAGGCGCCGCGCTGCTTCTGCACTTCCAGCTCGGCGACGCGGATGTTGTTCTGCGCGATGGCGACGTCGGGCCGCACCGCCTCCGCTTTCGCAACGAGCGCCTGCTCGTCCGGCACCGGAACCAGCGAGGGGTCGGGCGACGCCACGGCGATGTCGCCGGTCAGATCGAGGTCGGCGCGCAACGCGCTCTCCGCCGTCTCGCGCTGCTGCTGCGCCGCGGCCAGCAAGCGCAGCGAGGCTTTGATCGCGGTCTCGGCGCGGAGCACGTCGACCTTCGTCACCTCGCCGGCCTGATAAAACGCCGTCGCTTGCGTTTTTCTCTTCGTGGCGATCTCGATGTTGCGTTCCTCGATGCCGATGTTCGCCTCCGCGTTGGCCACCGCGAGATAGTTCGAGGCGACGCGAAGCAGCACGACGTCTTCGGTACCGAGCACTCCCTCTTTCGCGTTGACGATGCCGATCTTGGCCTGGTCATACGCGCGCTTCTCGCGAAGGCCCGCGTAAACCGGCTGCGAGAGAACGACGCGGTAGTTCCAGTCCGTTGACGGCAGAATCGTCCGCGCGTCGGCGCCGCTGCCGAACGCCACTTCCTTCGAGTTCTCGATCGTCGAGCCGGTCAGGTTCACCTGCGGCAGGATCGACGAGAGCAACTGCTTGCGATTCTGCTCGGCGACGTCGATCTCGATTCGCGAACGCTCGACGGTGTTGTTGACCTGCAGCGCGCGTGCGAGCGCTTCCTGCAACGTCAGTTTCGTCTGCGCGCGAACGCTCAACGGCGCCGCGAGCAGCATCAGGGTTACGACTGCACGTTTCAATGTGAGCTCCGTTTTGATTTCGGATTGGCAATGCCGCTGAGAATCGTGGAGACGATGAGCTCGACGTCGTCACTTTCCGGCGGCGGCGCGTCTTCGGCGAGGCGTTCGAGGACGATCGCGACGCTCCCTTCGATGAGGAAAAGCGCCAGCCGTTTCGGATCGAGCGGTCGAACTTCTCCGGCATCCATCGCCTGTTTCAAGACTCCCGCGAGCCGGTCGACGCGCGCCCGAAACTGCGGCTGACACGTCCGCTTCTGCCGCCGCTGCTGCGCCGTCGTCCCCTCCGGCATCCGCAGCGAGTGATACAGGCGGAAGAACTCGCGATTTTCATTGAAGAACCCAAGCTGCGCCGTCATCACCGCGCGGAGGCGCTCTTCAAATGTCCCGTCCCCTTCCAGCGCAGCGTCGAGCCGCTTGTGCAATTCGCCGATCGCGGTCTCGAACGTCTTCTCAACCAGCTCCTCGCGATCGCGAAAGTAAAGGTAGATCGTCCCCTTGGCGACTCCCGCCTCTTCGGCGATCTCCTGCATCGTCGCCGCAGCCATCCCCTTCCGCGAAATAACACGGATAGCCGCCTCCTGAATGGACTGAACGCGAAACTCCGAGACGACGTCTTCTTTGGATTTAGCCATGGTCACCGCGCTGAACGAACGGTCAGTGTATCGGAATTCCGGGTCAGCGACCTCGAAAGTGGTGACGAACCTGAAAACCTGCGCTTGACGCCGAAGGCGAGGATGGGCGTACGATTACCGCCATGACAGTCGTCACCTCGATGACAGCGGACGAGCTTCTCCAACTCCCCAGCGACGGGTGGAGATATGAGCTCGTTGAAGGAGAGCTGCGCAAGATGTCCCCTTCAGGCGCTCGCCACGGCCGCGTCGCGGCGGAAATTGTCTGGAGTCTCATGGCTCAGATGAAGCGTCAGCGCACGGGCGCCATCTACTCCTCGGAGACTGGATTCCGGATCTCGCGGCAACCCGACACCGTGCGTGCTCCTGATGCCGCATTCGTCACCTCCGAGCGCGTCACTGACACCGCCGGATTCTTCGACGGCCCACCCGACGCCGCGTTCGAAGTGGTATCGCCCGGCGACACCTACACCGAGATCGAAGAGAAAACCCTCGCGTGGTTGCGCGCAGGAACCAAGGTTGTGGTGGTCGTCGATCCGCGCACCAAGACAGCGCGCGTTCACCGCACAGGCAGCGCATCGAATGTCGAGGATGTCATCGAGATCGAGGACGTCATCCCGGGTTGGCGTCTACCTCTCGCTGAACTCTTCGAGTAGCGTTCCATCAACGTGCTCGCTTCGATTTTTACGACTGAAGCGTGACGCGGCGAATGCCCGGTACTCGTTCGAAATCCGCGTCGAATGTCGCGATCAACTCGATGCCGCGATTCAGCATCACGGCCGCATGGATAGCATCACGCGCTGAAAGCTCGTGTCGCTCCATGAGATCCACGGCGCGATTCGTATCGCTGAGTGTGATTTCGAAAACGATCGGACAAATCGATACAAAGAGATCGTAGACTTCGCGAGCCACATCGATCCGTCGTAGAGCCCAGTAGCGATAAAGGATCTCCTGGAGAACTTCTGTGCTCGTGCAGGCTTCAATCTCGCCTTGCTGGGCAGCTTCAAGGAATTGTAGTGAGGGCTCGCGATGAGCGTGCTCGCGTCCGCGGCGTATCATCGGAATGTTTGCGTCGATGAAGACGATCACCGTCGTCCAGCTAGCGTTTCGGCAATCATTTGCTCGATGTCGGCCGTCGGCGCATTCAACGAAGCAAGCCTTGCGACCGGGTCGAAGTCCTTCTCCGTCTCAATAGAAACGCGAACTTTCGCGTGATCGCTGACGCCCTTCAACGGCTCGACCAGGCGGAGCGTGTTCTCGGCGGCGTCGTATTCGGCAACCACGGCGCGTGACATGGCGGTTATTGTAGCGCGTCAGCTTGCTCGCGTCGCATAACCACCACCAACCCCACCGCCGAAACCGCCAACGCTCCGCCGAAGATCACGAACTGCCGCGTGTTGTGGAAGATCGCGGCGCCGGTGGCGAACATGATCGAGTAGACGAGGATGATGCCGAGGATCCAGGCGATGGCGTTGCGTGAAAGCTCGCCGTGGATTGGTTCGAGGCCGCTTTCGCGTGCGACGACGCCCCATCCCGGTCCGGCGGGATGCACTTTTCGGTAGAACGCATCAAGCGTTGCACGCGGTTCGGGTTCGGTCAGCAGTGTCACCGCGAGCCAGACCACCGTCGTCGACAGCGTGGTGATGATCAGGCTGATCGCGAATCCGCGCGGCGATGCGGCGTCGAGGAAATTGCGCAGCGTCAGCGACACCACCAGCGCCGCCGCCATCGCGCTCACCTCGGACCACGCATTGATGCGCCACCAGTACCAGCGCAGGATGTAGACGAGGCCCGTTCCCGCGCCGAGCATCAGCAGGAACTGCCAGGCGTGACTGACTTGATCCATGAACTGCGTGGCGATCAGCGACAGCACGAGCGTGAGCGCGGTCGCCAGGCGTGCGGCAAGGACGTAGTGCTTCTCCGGCGCGTCGCTCTTGATGAAGCGGCGATAGAGATCGTTGACCAGGTATGACGAGCCCCAGTTCATCTGCGTCGCTTGTGTCGAACTGAATGCCGCGACGAACGACGCCAGCATCAATCCGCGCAATCCGGACGGCAGCAGATCCACCATCGCCCGGACGTAGTTGACTCCCGGATCGGCGTCGTGAACCGCGCCGCCGTACATCACCAGCGTGCAGAGCGCGGTGATCACCCACGGCCAGCTGCGCAGCGCGTAGTGCGCGATATTGAAAAAGAGCGCCGCGCTGCGCGCTTCGCGTTCCGTGCGGCAGGCCAGCATGTTCTGCACGACGTAGCCGCCGCCGCCCGGCTCCGAACCGGGATACCACGACGCCCACCAGTTCAGGCAGAGCAGCGCGGCGAGCGTGATCGTCGGCACCATCCACACCGCGTCGCCGCTTGGCCAGAACGACATCGCCGCCGCAGAGGTACCGAACGTCGTCCCGATTGGCGAACCGGCGGGATGCGCGAATGCGAGTTTTGCCTTCAGCACGTTCACGCCGCCGACCGCGCTGAGCGCCACGACTGCCAGGACGATCGCGCCCCCCATTTCGAACAGGTACTGCACGCCGTGCGTCGTCGCCACGCCCCAATAGCCGGAGTAGACGGTGTAGGCGAAGACGATGATCAGGCAGGCGAAGAGGGCGCCGCGATTCGAAATCCCGAGCGTGCCCTGGAGCACCTTGGCCATGCCGAGGTTCACCCAGCCCATGACGATGATGTTCGCGATCAGGCCGAGGTAAGCGGCGCGGAAACCGCGCAGGAAGGCGGCGGGTTTGCCGGAGTAGCGCATCTCGGTCATCTCGACGTCGGTGACCACTTCCGCGCGGCGCCAAAGGCGAGCGAAGAAGAAGACGGTGAGCATGCCCGAGCCGAGCATCGACCACCACAGCCAGTTGCCGGCCACCCCGTTCTTCACCACCATCTCGGTGACCGCCAGCGGCGTGTCGGCAGAGAACGTCGTGGCCACCATCGCCGTCCCGGCCAGCCACCAAGGCATCGAACGGTGCGAAAGGAAATAGTCGAGCATCGAGCGCTTGGCCTTGCGTCCGAAGTACAAACCCATACCGACGATCAGCGCGAAGTAGGCAGCGACGATGGCGTAATCGAGTGGCCGAAGTGCAAAGGTGGTCATGGTTTGGCGATCCCCGTTCCGCGCGCGGCCAGTCCCGGGATGGTGACCGGCAGCTTGCCCGAAATTGGCGCCTCGCCGAACAGCGCCTGCACGGCGGCGAGTTGCATGACCGGCTGGACGCCGTAGGCGCAAATGTAGGTACCAGCCGTCGGAATCTCGCGCAGAAGGTACGGCGTACCGAACGAGATGGCGATGACAGGCTTTTGTATCGCCGTGAGTAACGTCCGCGCGACTTCGGGAACCGCAATCGATCCCGAGCCTGATCGCGCGCGGACTGCGAGCGCGAAGACGACGACATCTGCATCCTTCGCCGCGGCGGCCATCGGACCGGCATCGAGCGTGCGCGAGTCGATCAAGAACGTCTGCGGCGGCGCGGTCAGACGCCTCCGCATCTCGCGCTCAAAGTCTGGCAGCGGCGAAACGACCTCCGGAAAGTCGCTGACGGTGACGATGACAACCCGCGCGTATTTCTTCACCGGCAGCGAGTTGTTCGCTTCGCGCACGAGCGTCACGGCGCGGCGCGCGATGCTCGCGGCGAGATCGCGATGCTCTTTCGTATCGAGGCCGCGGAAAATCTCGTCCGGCGTTCCCACCGGCGCGCCCGCGAACGCCTTCGCATCGAGGATCCGCCGCACCGAGTCGTCGATGCGCGCTTCGCTCAACCGCCCGCTCGCCACCGCCGCCTTCACCGCCTTGATCGCGGCATCGACATTCGGCGACATCAGAATCTGATCCTGCCCGGCCTCGATGGCGCGGATGGCCGCTTCGCCGGCGTCGAAGTGCTCGGTGATGCCGCCCATGTCCATGGCGTCGCTGACGACGAGGCCATCGAATTTCAATTCGTGCCGCAGCAGTTCGCCGACGATCTTCTTCGACGTCGTCGCCGGCATGGTCCCGTTCTGCGGCACCTCGGACTCCGCCGTCCCGTACGGATTCTCGCCAACTCCCGGACGCCGCACCGGCACCAGCTCGTCATCGAGCGCCGGAACGGCGAGATGTCCGATCATGACCGACTTCACACCGGCATCGATCGTGGCGCGGAACGGAATCAATTCGACGCGGTCGAGCCGCGCGCGATCGACGTTCAGAATCGGCAGTGAGCGATGCGAGTCGACATGCGTATCGCCATGCCCCGGAAAGTGCTTGGCAGTAGCGAGCACATGCTCCGCCTGGACTCCGTTAGCAAAAGCCACCACGAACTTGCTGACTTCGCCCGGATCCTCGCCAAAGCTGCGTGCGTTGATGACCGGATTGTCGGCATCGACGTTCACGTCCGCGATCGGCGCGTAGATCTGATTGACGCCCACCAGCCGCGCCTCCCGCGCCACCACCCGCCCCTCACGTTCCGCGAGAGCCGGATCGCCCGTCGCCGCCACCGCCATCGCCCACGGCCAGTAGGTCGTGTCGAGAAATCGCATCCCCATCCCCGACTCCAGGTCAGCACTCACCAGCAGCGGCACGCGCGCCTCGCCCTGCAACCGCGCCGTCAGTTGCGCCGTCTCGTAAACATTCGAGACAGACCAGATCACGCCGCCGACATGGTTCTCGCGAACCTGCCGCCGCAACTCCTGATACGCCCACGACGACTCCGGCATGAAGACGCCGTGCCCGAGGACGACAAACATCTGCCCGACTTTTTCGTCGAGCGAAAGATCGTCAATGCGGATCGAGTGATGTTGCGGGACCGACGCACACATCGAAGCCAGAAAGGCTAGCACGGCAGGAACAGCGACTCGGACGCGGCGCAAGTGCGGAGAAGGATAACGGAAGGTCGGTCGCGTTTAGCGGTCAGCTACGAATCGGTCGCGCGCAGCCCAAAGCGCAGCCGCGGTTGCGACCATGGCCCAGGTCGAAGCAAGCAATCCGGCAGCAATCGATGAGTTGATGTGCGGGGAGTTTCGCGTGCTCCAGAAGCCGAGAAGAGCGCCTGCCAGCGCGGAAGTCAGAATCGCGACTAGAACGAATAAGAGACCTGTACTACGGTTTCGTACAAAGAAAAGAAAGACACCTGCGATCGCTGCCAGCAGCAGGCCACGGATACCCAGACTGATACCGAAGAAGAACCCTGAAAGGAGCGCGGACAGGCTTCGCTCATGAAAAATGAGAGCGATGTACAGAAGCGTGGCTGCGACGGTGGCGAGCATCGAAGCCAGCGCCGACAAGCAGGCAAACTTCGCGCAATCCAGTCGCATCACTTCAGACTACTTGATCACCGCCCGCACCCCGATCGTGCCCGTCGCGTTCGGATCATCTTTCGACGACACCGCGATCGATTCGTTGAGAGCTCCAGCCTTCGCGCGCGCTCCGTCGACGGTCACCGTCAGCGCTTCCTTCGCTTTCGGAGCGAGCTTCACCTTCGTGTCGTACTCGTAGTAGAGGCAGCGGCACGTCGATCGGGCGACCGTGATCGTGAGCGGCGTCGATGACAGGTTCGTAATCTCGAACTGCCGCACCGCGCGCGTTCCCTTGCGAATCGTTCCGTAATCGGCAACCTCGGGGGCGATGTGGATCGATGCCGCGGCGGCCGGCGCCGGAGTTACCGCGGCAGTCGAGACCGTATCGGGACTCGTCGTGGACGGCGGCTGCTCGATCACCTGCGGCGTCGTCGCTTTCTTGTCCGAGCTGGCGCGCCAGATCAGCCAGCCGATGACGCCGAGGACCGCGACGGCGATCAGCATCATCAGAAGCATGCGCGAGCCGTTGTTCGACGGACGATCGGTCGGAACGTCATAGTTGGCGATGCCGTGATCGGTCACGGGCTCCGACGAAACGAGCGGCCGGTTGCCGGGTGCCGTGCCCATCCGCTGCGTCTCGTTGTACGACGGATTCGGAACTGCGACCGTGCCAGACGCCGTCCCTTTTCCCTCCAACTCATCGAGTTTCCGAAGCGATGCATCGATCGACGCGACCAGCCGCTGATACTCCCCCGCAAGCTGCTCGGTCGGGGCATCGGGAACCATCCGCACGAGGGTCTCGCGATGGGTCCGGTAATGCTGCCGTAGCACCTCGATCTCCCGCGCCCGGTCCCCCCGCTTCACGCTGACTGTCCCAAAATCATCAGACATCGGTCACCTCGGACTGCGCATCTTTGCAAAATCCGGGCGGAGGGACAAATCAGCCGGCGACCGTCCGATACCGCTCCCAGTCCTCGACGACATCAATATCCCAGCGCGCCGGCAGCACGGCTACGTTGCTTTGCCATTCGGCGATTTTCGAGATGGTTGTCGTGAACACGGACGGCGTACCCCACGCAACGTTTTGAAAAATCGCGGGATCGAAGGCGGCGGCGCGGCAGCCGATGAGGTAGTAGCCGCCGTCCTCGGCGGGTCCGAGGACCCATTCGCAGGAGTCGAGGAGGGCCAGGGCGTGGTCGATGAGCGTGCGGGGGAGCGACGGATCGTCGACACCGATCGCGACGATTTTTTGCGTGGCGTGAAAGAAAAAGCGTTCGGAGAAGGCCATCGACAGGCGGTCACCGAGCGTGGCGCCGGTCTGCATGGCGGTGGGGAGATCGCCGAAAGCGTCCGCGAGCGCGACGCCGTTTGCGGATTCAGTCGGCGCCCAGAGAACTTCGATTTCGACCTCGGGGGATGGCCGTCCGATCGACGCCAGCAGATCGCGCAGCATCGTCTCGTACGCGGCGAGGGCGGCGTCCTCACCGATCGATTCGGCGAGCCGCGTCTTCACGTGGCCGCGCTCGGGCAGGCGCGCAAAGACGAGCAGGCGCTGCGCGGGCGGAGGAACGGTTGGGAACAAGGTGCCGAGTATAGTTTCGCGCTCGATGCGGACCATCGCACTCCTGACCGACTTCGGTACGCGCGATCCGTATGTCGCGGCGATGAAGGGCGTGATTGCGTCGCGGTGTGAAGCCGCGATCATCGACCTTACGCACGACATCGCGCCGTTCGATATTTGGGAGGCGGCGTTTTTTCTGCGCGACGTCGTTCGCTACTGGCCGGCGGGAACGATCTTCGTCTGCGTCGTCGATCCGGGCGTTGGGACGGCGCGGCGGATTGTCGCCGTCGAATCGGACGAGCGGCTTTTTCTCGCGCCGGACAACGGATTGCTGCATTTCGTGCGAGGGGATGCGTTTGACGTGACGGCCGAGTCGCTGTTTCTCGCGGACGGCTCGACGACGTTTCATGGGCGCGATCGATTCGCGCCGGTGGCGGCCGCGCTGGCGAATGGAAAGCGCATCGACGACCTCGGGCCGCAAGTCGGCGATCGCGTCCCGCTCGATTACACGCCCGGCGCGATCATTCGCATCGATCGGTTCGGCAACTGCATCACCGATCTCGTTCCGCCGGCGACGCCATTCGCGGTCGCGGTCAAGGACTGGCGAATCGAGCATGTCCGTACGACCTACACGGGCGATGGTGCGTTCCTCATCATCGGCTCCACCGGCTGCATCGAGATCTCCGTCGCCAACGGCAGTGCGGCGTCGCTCTTGCAGCTCAGCCGTGGCGATCGCGTCACGATCGTTCCGAAATGACCGCCGACTACGCGCAATCCCGCGAAGTGCAACGTCCGCGCGGACGCCTGCGGCGGCTCGTGCTGCCGCTGCTCATCGCGCTCGTAGTCCTGATCGCGCTGCTGTTCGCCGTGGCGTGGATTCCGCTGACGCGATCGCGCGATGCCTGGCTTCACGGCAATGACGCCGCGGCCATCGCCGGCGGCGAGCAGTGGTCGCGGCTGCATCTCTGGCCGGCGCAATATCACCAGCTCCTGGCCGCGGCTTACCTCACTTCCGGCAACGCCGCCGCGGCGCGCTCGCACCTCGGCGGCATCGGCAACATCCACTTGTCCATCATTTCGAAAGACGATGTTGCGCGGCGGCTTTTCGCGCGCGAACGCTATGACGACTTTCTCGCGTACGACGCCGCGTCGCGCGACGCGAAAGAAAACGCCGACGTCCCGCTGTACCGCGCGGCCGCGCTCGTGGCGACGAATCGCGTGGCCGAGGGGCAGAAGGTGTTCGCATCGATCGACAGGGCCCATGTGAATGCATCGCGCTACGCCTCGCTGCAGCGCGCGGTCACGGCGCGCGCGGCAGGCGACGCGCCTTATGTTTTCGACCGCAACGGCGGCACGATCGGCACGATCCGCGCGAACGATGTCATCGCGACTAACGATGACTTCGCGCCGATCATCAACCGCGAAGCAGGTGCCTTGACGATCGGCGCGAATTTGCCGCAGCTCGGCGCGAACGCCACGATCGAAACGACGCTTGATCCCTTCGTGCAGAAGGCGGCGCTGAAGGCGCTCGCCGGATTCCGCGGCTCGCTCGTGGCCATCGATCCGCGCACGAACGAGATCCTGGCCATCGCCAGCAGCCCTGGTAAGGGATCGCTCGCCAATCTCGCGCTCGACCATCAATACGAGCCAGGATCGGTAGTCAAGGTGTTGACAGGTTTGAATGCCGAGAATGGCGGCGCCGACCTGAGCTCGATGTTTCCGTACACCTGTAAGGGATTTCTCGACATCGACGGCCGCCATTTCGGCGACTGGCTCGCCGCGGGCCACGGGACCCTGAACTCGATCGACGACGCGCTCGCCGTCTCCTGCAACGTTTTCTTCGCCGACGCCGGTCTCCGCCTCGGCGTCGATCGTCTGACCCGCTTCATGACCGCTGCCGGTTTCAACGGCCAGGCGAACCTCGGCGTGTTCCAGGTGCCGCTCGGCAAAACGGTCGGCCAGGCTTTCAATCATTTCGAGACCGCCTTCCTCGCCATCGGCCTCGAACACGAGTCGATGAACGCGCTGCACGTGGCGATGATCGCGTCGATGATGGCCAACCGCGGCGAGCTGACGACGCCGAAGCTGCTCGTGCAACGCCGCTCGATCCTCGGCGACGTCGTCTACAGCGCATCGAAGCAGGGATCGACGCGCCTCGCCTCACCCGCTGCCGCCGAAACGATGGTCCACGCGATGGAAGCCGTCGCGACCGAGGCGAAAGGAACCGGCCGCCGCGCGCCAGTGGCGGGGATTTCACTGGCGATGAAAACCGGCACCGCCGGCGAACGAAAGAGCGGCCTCGAAGCGCTGATCCTTGCATTCGCGCCGGTGCAGTCGCCGAAGATCGCCTTCGGCGTGATCGCCGAGGATGCAGGGCCCGCCGAGTTCGCAGGCGCAAAGATCGCGCACGATTTTCTGGAAGCGATGTCGCCGCGGTTGAGGTGAGACCTTCTAGCGCGCGCGAAAGTCGACGATCTTCGACTGATCCCTGCGGATTTACGCGGTCCGTCGGCGAAGCCGGCGTAAGAACCGTAGCCCACATCTTCAGATGTGGGAGCGTCGATCACCTCATTTTTGTGAGCCCGCTTGAGCGGGCGAAAGAAAGCTTTCTCTCGCGCGCCAAGGCGCGCTCACAAATCGAGCAACACTCGCTGCCCCACGGCTCAAAGCCGTGGGCTACCGGTCTTATGCAGGCTACGCCGGCGGACAAGTCGTCCTTTGCGGGAGTCATACTCGCAGTCTCGAAAAAATGAGCTTCGTTTTTAATAACAATCCATGCGCTCGCTCAACTCGTTCGTGCGCCATTCGTTCGCGATGCAAGAAACTGTGACTACACCTCCGCGCAAACGCGGCGCACGATCTGCTCTTGTGGCCGGCCGGAGGATTCAATCATGCGCAGATTTTCAGTCGTCTTCGTCATCTGCATTCTTGCAGCCGGTTGTGCCACGCAGTATCGCCCCAGCGATGAAAGCATCACCGGCGGATTCAGTGAAACGCAGCTCGCGCCGGATACGTGGCGCGTGCTCGTCGAGGGAAACAGTTTTACGAGCCGCCGTCACGCGGAGCAATTTCTGATGCGGCGTTGTGCGGAGCTCGCGCTCGAAGAGGGAAAACGTTACTTCGTCCTCGGCGATCACGACGCCTGGATGAACGTGCGGCGCACGAAGTCGGGCGTGGCCGCGTGGCCGATTAATCGCGCCGAGGTGACCGTGGTTTCGGAGCGGGATCGCGATACGTTCGATGCCGTCGAAATCATCGAGCGGACGAATGCCGCTGCCGGCGGAAGGCTCTCCGCGAGAGCGCGGCGTACGTTCGAAACGTTCAAAGACAGCGTCTCCTGACCCAACGATCCCCGTGCGCGCCGCCGCGCACGGGGATTTCGCGGCGACCGGAGAGCAGTGGATTAGTGGATTAGTCGATTAGTAGATCAGTGACAGTGGATCGTGGACGGTCGATCGATTCGTGACCGCCTGTGTTCGAAACCCCTCTGATCTACTAATCTACTGATCCACTAATCTACTAAGCCGGAGGTCCCATGGGCCGCTCACTTTTTGCGAAACTGCATCGCCGTTTTGGACGCCGCATCGGTGGCGATGAACGGCGGCAACGGGCGGCGGCGCATTACGAACGTCTTCGCGCCGCGATGCCGGTCGGCCTCGCCGGCGCGCCGCAACGGATCGCATCGACCGCTCCGCGCGTGGCAATCCTCGGCGCGGGCTTCGCCGGCGTCAGCGCGGCGTGGTTCGGGGCGCGCGCGGGATTCGCGGTCACGCTCATCGAGCCGCGCGTCGTCGGCGGGCGCGTTTCGTCGACGCGCACGCTCGTTCCGGGACGCATCCTCGAAGCCGGCGCGGAGCTCATCGGCACGAATCATCCGCTCTGGATCGCGCTCGCGCACCAATTCGGATTCGCGTTGAGCGCCGTATCGACCGAGGAAAACTACGCCGCGGCAGGACTGGAGATGCCGCTCATTCTCGATGGACGTCATCTCTCGCCCTCTGAGCAGGAAGCGCTTCACGACGAGATGGATGAAGTCCTCCAGTTGTGGGCGGAACAGTCGAAGATCGTCACCAACGCGTGGATGCCGTGGACGACGGACGGCGCCGAGGGGCTCGACGCGCAATCGGTGGCGTCGAAGATTCCGGATGGCACAGGCGAGCTTGCGCGCAAAGCGATCCTGCTCGAGTTCGAGCTCGACAACTGCATTCCGGCGGCGGAGCAGAGCTGGCTCGGCGCGTTGGCGCAACTCTCGGCGGGCGGCGGCTCGCAGTTTTTCGAGGAGACCGAAGTCTTCCGCTGCTCGGCCGGCAATCAGGCGCTGGCGCAACGGCTCGCCGCCGGTCTCGATCTAAATCAGGGGCGCGCCACGAACATCCGCACCGGCGACCGCATCTTCATCGACCTCGAAGGCGGCGCGAAAGATGGCCCGTACGATTACGTCGTCGTGGCCGTGCCGAGCGTGGCGATGGAGAAGATCACCATCGACGGCAAGCCGTTTCCGTATCGCGCCATCGCGCACGGGCCGGCGGTGAAGTATCTCTCCGCGGTCGAGCGCCGCTTTTGGATTCCCGAGGGCGTCGCGCCGAGCGGCATGTCGGACAACCTCGGCATGATGTGGGAGGGAACCGATAACCAGATGGACACCGCGCCGTTCGACGTCAGCGTGTTCGCGGGCGGCCGGCCGGCGCAGAACGCGATCGACGCGGGCGGCGGTGCGGCGTACTTCGCGCCGCGGCTGACCGCGCTTTTGCCGCACTACAACGCCACGCACGCGGAATTCGAGAACTGGCCGAAGCGGATCGGGATGGGCTACTCCTGTCCCGCGCGCGGCGAGGTGACGACGAAGCAGAAGGCGTACGCGGACCTCATCGCCGGCCGGATCGCCGTCGCCGGCGAGCACACGTCGCCCGGCTGGTTTGGCTTCATGGAAGGCGCGCTCGAATCGGGCCTGGTGGCGATCGCGCGCATCGCCGCGAACGCGGGGCTGAATCTCAAGCCGGAGTACGGCAAGTTCAAGGCGGTCTAGTCGATGATCATTCGCGTCGCCACGCCCGACGATGCCGCGACGCTCGCGGCGCTGTCGCTGAAAACGTTCGTCGACACGTTCGCTCCGCACAACACGGCCGCGGATATGGATTCGTACACGAGTGTGGCCTTCGGAGAATCGCAACAGCGGCGCGAGCTCGAGACCGAAGGCGTGATCACGCTCCTCGGAGAAGAGAACGGCGACGCGATCGCCTACGCGCAGATCCGCCACACGCCCGGCGCGCCGCACGGCGACGTCGAGATCGCGCGCTTCTACGTCGATCAGCCGCACCACGGCCGCGGCATCGCGCAGATGTTGATGGATGCGGTTGACGCGCAGGCTCGCAAACTCGGCGCGGTGCGGATCTGGCTCGGCGTGTGGGAGCACAACCTCCGCGCCATCGCGTTCTACGGCAAGTGCGGCTTCGTCCAATGCGGCTCGCACCCATTCATCCTCGGCACAGATCTCCAAACCGACTGGGACATGAACCGGACGTTGTGATGGTCGTCGCCGTCATCCTCGCCGCAGGTTTCTCCACGCGCCTCGGCACGCCGAAGCAGGAGATTGTCTTCGAAGGCGAAACGCTGCTGCAGCGCGCGGAGCGTTTGGCTCGCGCCGTTGCGGATGACGTTATCGTCGTCACGCCGCAACTCAATCCCGACGCGGCGGAAGGGATCGCATCGTCGATCCGCGCCGGCGTTCGGCTGGCTGGGAACTCGCGCATCCTGATAATGCTCTGCGACCAGCCACTGATCACGATCGAGCATCTGCGCGAGTTGATCGCGATCGACGCTCCGATCGTCGCTACCGGCTACGCGGGCATTGCCGGAGTGCCGGCCGTCTTCGCGCCGCAGTTCGCCTCGGAGCTGCTCGCACTTCGCGGCGACCGCGGCGCGCGCGTGGTCATCGAAGCGCATCGAGACGTGACTCGGGTTGTGATTTTCGAAGACGCCGCGGTCGACATCGACACCGCTGACGATCTCGAAAAACTAAAAGGCTGATCACCACAGAGACACAGAGATCACAGAGATGCCCTCTGTGCCTCTGTGGTTAAACGGCTTTAGAGCAACTTATCGATCGTGATCGGCAGATCGCGCACGCGTTTGCCAGTCGCGTTGTAGACCGCATTCGCGATCGCGGGCGCCACTCCGATGATTCCGATCTCGCCTATCCCCTTCACGCCGATCGGATTCACGTGCGGGTCGTCCTCCTCGACCATGATGATGTCGATCGGCGGGATGTCCGCGTTGACCGGCAGGAGGTACTCGCCGAGGTTGACGTTCGTGAATGAGCCGCCATGCGCGTCGAGTCGGGTCTGCTCGAGGAGCGCGCAGCCGATGCCCTGCACGATTCCGCCGTAGAACTGGCTGTGCGCGGTTTTCGCGTTGAGGATTCGTCCGCCTGCGAACGCGCCGACGATGCGCCGCAACCGCACGATGCCTAGGTCCGCGTCGACTGCGACCTCGGCGAACTGCGCGCCGAACGAATGCGACGCGTATTTCGCCTCCTCCGGATCCGGCTTCGCATCGATCTGCGCTTCGACGGTGGTCAGATAGTGACGATGCAACAACGCGCCGTACGTATCGCCGGCGGCGAGCTCCTGTCCTCCGTTCAGTTCGACCAGTTTGCGTTTCAACTCGTTCGCGACCTGAAAAACAGCGGTACCGACCGTTGCCGCGGTCAGCGAGCCGGCGGAGATCGGCGCCTGCGGCAATCTCGTATCGCCGTATTCGAAGCGGATCGTTTCAAACGGAACGCCGAGCGTTTCGGAGGCCACCTGCTGCATCACCGTGGCCGTGCCCATCCCCATCTCGTGCGTGCCACACGACACGACGACGTTGCCCGATGCGTCGATGCGCGCCCGTGCCGCGGCGGGAGCGCGATGCGCGGGATACGTCGCGCTGGCCATGCCCATTCCGATGAGCCAGCGGCCATCGCGCATCGAGCGCGGCACGGGATTTCGCCGCGACCATCCGATGCGCTCGGCGCCCTGTTGATAACACTGACGCAGCGACTTGCTCGACCACGGCTTGTGGTCCACCGGATCGTCCTCGGCGTAATTCGCGAGCCGCAGCGCGATCGGATCCATCTTCAGCGCCTCGGCCAGTTCGTCCATCGCCGACTCCAGCGCGAACATGCCGACGTTCTCGCCCGGCGCGCGCATGTACGTGCCGCTGGCGACGTTCAGCACCACGACTTTGTTCGCCGCTCGAATGTTGGGGCAGGCGTAAATCGTCCGCGTCGGCCGCGTAAAGCGTTCGTTGTAATCAGAAACGTCGTTCCCCTGGCTGACGCCTTCGTGAATGATCGAGACGAGTTTGCCGTCCGCGTTCGCGCCGAGCGCGACGCGCTGCTCGGTGGCCGGACGATGTCCATTCGTGAAGAAAAGCTGCTTGCGCGGCAACCACAACTTCACCGGACGTTTCACCTGGTACGTCGCGAAGGCCGCGGCGAAGACGTGCGGCCACGTCGAGCCTTTGCTGCCGAACGCACCGCCGACGAACGGCGACATGACCTCGATGTTTTCTTTCGGGATGCCGAACGCTTTCGCCATCGTGGTGCGCACGGCGAAGATGTTCTGGGACGAATCGTGGAGCGTGAGCCGGTTGCCTTCCCACGACGCGACGACCGAATGCGCCTCCATCGGATTGTGATGCTGGTAAGGAGTGCGATAGGTCTGATCGATTTTGACCGCGGCCGACGCGAACGCGGTATCCGCATCGCCAACGTGGATCGGCGGCGCTTGCTGCGATCCTTTGTCCGTGGCCTCGGCGCGATGCGCGAGGAGATCGGTCTTGGCCGGAGTCTCGTCGTACGCGACCCGCACGAGGTTCGCCGCATGCGTAGCCTGTTCCAGCGTCTCCGCGACGGCGACCGCGATCTGCTGACCGACATAGTGAATGTTGGCGTCCGCGAACGGGAGCAAATGCGGCTCGGCGTAGTTGCCGGAGTCGGGAGGCGGACCGCCCGATTGCTGCCCGCCCTTCTCACTCTGCCCCGTCGGCTGCGCCGGCGGCTGATTCACCCTCGGCACGTTCTGATACGTGATCACCGCGAGAACGCCGGGCGATTTCTTCGCCGCGGCGTCATCGATCGATTTGATGCGACCGGAAGGAATCGTCGACGACACGACGACCGCGTGAACGAGTCCCTTCATGTTGTTCTCGGCCGCGTAACGCGCCGCTCCGGTGACTTTCACGCGCGCATCGACGCGATCGCGCGGCTTTCCGATCATTGGAAGATTCACGGGCAGACTCACGCCGCACCTCCGGCGAGATCGGTCAACGCGCGGACGAGCGTCCGTTTCGCCAGCTCGATCTTGAAATCGTTGTGACCGTATCCGCGGGCTTTGCTCATCTCGGCCTCGGCCGCGCGGCGGAAAACATCGATCGACGGCGGCTGTGCCGTCAGCGCGGACTCGGCAGCGTGCGCGCGCCACGGTTTGGTGCCGACGCCGCCGAGGGCGATGCGGGCGGAGCGAATGGTGTGGTCGTCGATATCGAGCCCGACGGCCGCGGACGACAGCGCGAATTCGTACGAAGCGCGGTCGCGGACTTTCAGATACGACGAGCGGCGCGTGTGGGACGCGTCCGGGATGAAAACCGAGGTGATCAACTCATCGTGCTTCAACCCATGCTCGATCTGCGGGGTACTGCCGGGAAGCAGATGAAAATCGACGGCGGCTACATGACGCTCGCCGGACGGACCGCGCAGCGCGATGACGCCGTCGAGCGCCGCCACGGCTACGGCGAAATCCGACGGATGCGTGGCGATGCAGTGCTCGGACGTGCCGAGGATCGCGTGCATGCGGTTGTCGCCTTGGATGGCCGAGCAGCCGCTGCCGGGATTGCGCTTGTTGCACGGCGTCCAGGTCAGCTCGCGGAAGTAAGGACAGCGCGTCCGCTGCATCAGGTTGCCGCCGATCGACGCCGCATTGCGCAACTGCGGCGATGCGCTGGCCAGCAGCGCCTGCGAAATCGCCGGCGCGTGCTGGCGAACGAGCGGGTTCGCGGCGACGTCGCTCATCCGCGCCAGCGCGCCGATTCGGATTCCGCCTTTCACCGCTTCGATCGTCGCCAGCGGCAGCGCGTTGATGTCGACGAGGCGCGTGGGACGCTCGACTTCGCACTTCATCAAGTCAATCAGATTGGTGCCGCCGGCCACGAACTTCGTCTGTGGTTTCGCGCCCGAGACGAGCGCGTGGGAGGCGTCGGCGACGCGTGAGTATTCAAACGGATGCATTCGCGCCTCCGTTCTTCGCCGCTTCCTTCACCGCTTCGACGATGCCGCCGTAAGCGCCGCATCGGCAGATGTTGCCGCTCATCCATTCGCGGATTTCGTCGTCGCTGCCGGCGTGTCCTTCCTTCAGCAGCGCGACCGCCGAGCAGATCTGGCCGGGCGTGCAGTAGCCGCATTGAAATCCGTCGTTGCGGATGAACGCGGCTTGCACCGGATGCAGCCGTCCGTCCGCGGCCAGCCCTTCGATCGTGGTGATCTTCTGACCGCCGTGCATGACCGCGAGCGTCAGGCAGGAGTTGTAGCGGCGGCCGTCGATCAGGACCGTACACGCGCCGCACGCTCCCTGATCGCAACCTTTCTTCGTGCCCGTAAGATCGAGATGCTCGCGCAACGCATCGAGCAGCGTAGTGCGGGGATCGAGCCGCAGCTCGTGACGCGTTCCGTTGACGGTGAGCGCGACCGGAATCGCGTTCGGATCGACCTTGGGCGCACTTTCGGCCGTGCTCCCGAGCATCGGACTGACGACGATCGCGGCAGCTGCCGCGGCCGATCCCAGAACAAATGAGCGACGCGATGGATCGTCCGGTTGATCGTCGTCGTCGGGCGGCGTGTAGCAAGGTGGAAGGGTCATGAATCCTCCGCGGCGTTGGCGTGCAGTGAGCGGGCCAATTTTTTCACGCGGAGGCGCGGAGACGCGGAGAAAGGCGAGTTACTTTTTTTCGCGAGCGCGAGTCCGCGCCGCCTTTTTTGCCGACGCCGATCGCGACGATGCGCTGCGCTTCTTTGCCGCCGTCCGCGCCTGACGCGACAACGCTTTCTTCGACGCCGCAGAACGCCCTTCGTGCTTCAACGCCGTCTCCGCCGCGCGCGAGCGCTTGGCCGACGGCTTGCGCTTCTCTTGCCCTTCCTTCAGCGCCAGCGCCGCGCTATGCCGTGTCTTCGCGCTGGCCTTTCCCTTCGCCGGCGGCGGCAGCTTCACGCCTGCCCGCCGCGCCTTCGAGAGTCCGATGGCGATGGCCTGCTTCGTCGATCGCGCGCCATGCTTCCTTTCGCGAATGTGATCGATCTCTTCACGTACGAACTCGCCAGCCTGCGTCGACGCCGCCTTCCCTTCGCGCTTGTCCTCTTTGGCTCGCTCCAACGTTTTCTTCTCCGGCATGCCCTCTCCTAATGGCGCTTGAAAAACTGGACGGCCCGCTCATGCGCCTCCGCCGCGTCGCGAGTCTTGAACGTGCCGAGGTTGCGGCGCTTGCCGGTGGCCGGATTCTTCTTCCGCGAGTACAGCCGGTATTCGCCCGATTTCAGTTTCCTGATCATGCCGAAATGCTGTGCAAAGGGCGTGTCTGAATCTACCGCTCCGGAACACGAAGCGTGTATGAATTCAAAGGCTCCTGACGCTCGCCGGTGATGCCGTAGACGACGAGCCGGTATGTACCCGGCTTCAGCGATTCGCGCGGGACGAGGATGACGAACGAGCCGTTTGGAGTGCGTGGCACCGCCTTTCCGATCCAGATCGGTCGCGACGGATTCACCGCGTCGACGATTTCCGCGCGGAGTTGGTCCACCGCAAGGTCAGACCCCAGCGATGGCACGAGGAGATACGACTCTCCATTCGCCGTCACTGTGTTGGGTGAACCCCCGATGCCGCGCTGGCCGTCGGGATAGAGATCCTGCAGCTGCCACACCGCCTGCGGCTGCCTCAATTGAACCTCGGCGCGCCAGAGCAACCCGCCGAGGACGACGGCCAGCGCCGCGGCGATCGCACCGACCGCGCGCCAGTACCGCGGAACGCCATCGGGACGCTGACGGCGCTTCTGCAGCGCTTTCCAGTGCCGCGCGAATTCATGATCGGAGAGGTAATCGGGATGATCCGCTTCGGCACCCTCCGGGAATGGGGTCGTCAGCGCCCGCACGAGCTCCGGGTAGGCCATGAGCCGCTCGCGGATGCGCGCTTCCTGATCCGGCGCCAGTCCGCCACTGGTATAGGCGAGTACTTCCTCGGCAGACGGCGGGTCACCGATCGTCAGCCGATTTTCGGCAATGAGCTCGCGATTGGCAGCGGACAACTCTGATTTCGTAGTCATTCTTCATCCTCCGGGAGCCCGTCAGCATCTCCCAGCCGCGCGCGAAGGATCTTTTTCGCATCGCGCAGTCTCGACTTGACCGCATCCACAGTGATCTTCAGGAACTTCGCGATCTCGTCGTATGTAAATTCGTTGAGCCACAATTGAATGCACTCGCGGCTGCCGTTCGGAAGTCCGGCAATTGCGTCTCGAAGACGCTTGCTGCGCAGCGCCGCTTCTTCGCGTTGCGCGTAATCCGGTTCCGCGGGCGCCGCCGGTTCCGGGATGGCGTTGCGGTCATGAATGTCGACCGTTTCCGCGCCGCGCTTGGCCGTCTTCTGCGATCGGATCCTGTTGTAAGCGACGTTGCGGGCAATCGTCTCGAGATACGCCCACTCCGCATCGCCGCGATATTCGTCCATCGCTTCCAGAAATCGAAAAAACGCATCCTGCGTCAACTCCTCGGCGTCTTCTTCGGTCACACGAAAGGAGAGAACGTAAAAGCGGACCATTCTTTTGTAGTACTTCCGATAAAGAGACTGGAACCGGTCGTCGTTGTTCATCGCTCGATCTCGTCTCCGCAAACCGCGTATCGTATTGGAGTCTTGAAACGAATTCTGGTCATCGTTCTCGCTCTCTGTATCGCCAGCTGCCGTCATAGAGAAGACACGGAAACTGAGCCGGTGTGGCTTCACGACGCCGATCTAAAGTCTTCTCCCTCGGCACCGCCAGCCGCAATCCAGCCCGAATGCGACGACATCGTCGCCAGCCGGGCCGACGCAGAGAGAATGCTCCGATCGCGGCCAATCTGTATGGATGCCGCCATCACCGCACTGGAACGCTTCGCGCCGTCAGATCCGGTTGCCGTCAGCGATCTCGCGGCGGGATATGTTCTGCGAGCACAGCGCGAGGATCGCCCGTCGGATCTCTTGAACGCATTGGATACCGCGCTGCACGCAGTAGCCGCATTGCCACGATCCGACGTCGCGCGATTCAATCTCGCGTTGATCGAGGAAACCGTCGGCCTGACCGATGACGCGCTCGATTCCTGGAATCAATTTCTGAAAATCGGAAAGCCAAAGCGGCGCATCGCCGAAGCCCGTGATCATCTCACCCGCCTCCGTAATTTCGATCCAACCGTACAGTGGGCGAGAAATCGAGCACAACTGGCCATTGCTCTTGCAGCGAATAACCGGACCGCGGTGGCGAGACTCATCGCTCCCTTCCCGACGTCCGCTGAAAAATATTTGGAAGAGGAACTGCTGCGGCCTGAACATCTCGGCGAAGCGAAACTACTCGCGTCGGAATTGACGCGAATCACAAGGGATCGCTTCCCTATCGATGTCGTCGAAGCGTTAGAGCGTTACCCACAGGAACTCCAGGAAGCACATCGGGCCTTCACCGACGCGCGAAAGGCGGATCTGGCATTGGCCGCGAGCCAACCCCAATATGAGAAGGCGGCAAGACTTCTCGAGCGCTTCGGGAGTCCGCTGAGCCTGCTCGCACGCCTCGGCTACGCCGCTACCGTATCGCGCGAGAAACCGGATGGCCACACGCGAGCAATAGCATTGATCGAACCGCTCGATCGTGAAGCGCAGACCCACGGCTACCGGCATCTGCTTGCACGCATCCGCGCCACGCGAGCGAGCTTCCTTTTTTTTCACGGTCGCTATCTCGAATCTCTTGCGGACTCGCAGGACGCGCTCGCCGAATATGAGCGCGACGGTGACAAAGAGGGGTTATCGGACACGCACATGCGACGGATCGGGGTGTTGGGGAACGCCGGCCTCAACGATCTCGCATGGCGCGAAGCGATGGTGGCATTCCAGATGTCGGCGTATCTGGTCGAAACGCGCGCCCGCCATGCTCTCTATGGCGATACGGCGCGCACCTTGGCCGCCTCAGGCCGCGCACCCATCGCGCTCCTTTATCAAAACACAGCGGTTCTCCTGATCCAACGAGCGATTGTCAACACCCCCCCGGAGCAAGTTGACGCAATCAATGGACTCACCAAGCAGCTCTCACCGGTCCTGCGATCGCGCGCCCAGATTGAGCTCCAACTCAATCAGCCAAACGTAGCCGCAATCGATCTGAACAACGCGATCCGCTTCATCACTAAAAAAGACCCTTCCGACGAAACAAAGATTTTTCAGGCGCGCATTCAGGAGGTCCAAGGTCAGGCATTCCTCCGGATCAATCCCGCAGGAGCCATCGCCGCATTCACCACAGCACTACAAAAGGCCAACCCGGACTCGCGAACCTATCGCGCGTCTCTACTCGCGCAACGAGCGGAAGCGCAGCGACGGGCCGGGCGGCCTGACGCTGCGGAAAAGGACCTGATCGCCGCGATACAGGAACTGCACGCGGAGCAGGTCTACATGCTCAAGCATCGCAAACGCGGCGAAGCGGAAGGTATGTGGAGCTCGTACTTTTCGCGATTCGGCGAGGCGTATCAAACGCTGATTCGACAACTGGCCGGCCGCGGGCGAACCGAGGAGGCGTTCGATTACGCGGAACAGGCGCGTGCGTTCGAGCCGCTGTATCTCGTTTCGGAAGCCGTCCCGAAAGACTTCGACGGGAAAACGAAGAGTCTTGGGGAAATCCGGCAGGCGCTGCCGCCCGGCACGCAACTCCTCGAATACTCCGTGCTGTCGGATCAGACGATCGTCTGGCTCGTGTCGCGGGAGAAGGTCTCAGCCATCACCCTGCCGGCCGGCAAAGCCGTCATCGCTCGTCACGCGTCGGAGCTGCAGCACGCCGCCGCCGCGCGCAACCAGGCAGATTTCGAGACCAAGCTCTACGCGCTTTACGACGTGCTCGTGGCCAAGCCAATGGCTGCGATGACCGCGACGCCGCAGCGGCTGGTCATCATTCCCGACGGCCCGATGCACGGATTGCCGTTTGCGGCACTGCATAACACGAAGACAAACAGATACCTCATCGAAGACGCGCCCATCGAGATCGCCGGCAGCGCGAATTTGTACCTCGTATCACTGACTCGCGATCGAGCACTGCAATCGGCCGCGGCGCCTTCCGCGCTCCTGGTCGGTGATCCGGCCTTCAATGAAAACCTCCCCTTTGCGCAGGGATTGCTGCCTCTTCCCCGGGCGCGCAGCGAGTGCGAGAGGATTTCCGCGCTCTATGGGCCGCACGCATACACGCTGCTGGATCGCGAGGCCACGATTCCGCGCTTTCTGGAGCAGGCCCGAGGAAGCGCAATCATTCACGTCGCCGCGCACAGCATCGTCAATGCGCAGGCGCCGTCTCGGTCCTACATCCTGCTGGCCCCGGCGCCGAATGAGCCTGGTCCGTTGGAAGCGCAGGCGCTCCTGACGCGGCTCCCGCTCGATCACACCCGCCTGGTCGTGCTGTCGACATGCAGCAGCGCCGGCGGCCTTCCCGTCGGCGCAGAAGGCGTTGCGCCATTCGTGCGCCCACTCATCGGAGCAGGTGTTCCGGCAGTGATCGGCACGCTATGGAACGTCGAAGACGCCACAGCGGAGGACCTCCTCGTGTCATTTCATCGTCACTATCGAGAAGGCAAAGACGCGGCGGTTGCGCTGCAGCTCGCACAAATCGGTCTTCTTAAGAAAACAAACAACAAACCCGGTCTCAGGCCGGTATTCACGTGGGCCCCGTTTCAGGTGATCGGCCATGCCTCCTCACCATTCGCGCCCGCGCCGCAACACAAGGAGAAACCACCGTGAACAGCTTCATCCTCAAATTGTTTTTCACAGGCCTCATGGCCTTCGTCCCCAGCCAGGACGGCAAAGAAGTAACCGTCATCCTCCTCAACGTCCACCACGACTATCTCTCCTCGGACGGAACCGCCCTCGCACATCACAAACCGCTGTTGATTGCGCGCGCCGGAGATTGCAGCGGTCAGTGCCCGAAGCGCGACGCCGACATCGCCCAATTCGTCTACGCCGACCAATCCGAGAGCGAAGCGCTCGATTCGCTGGAAGCAGCCGTCGCCGGCGGCGGCGCATGGGAGTTGGCGAATTCCGAGCTCTCCATCCAGAAGGGAAATCCGAACGATCCCGATCTGCCGGCGCTGAACATCGTGCAGAACGTCCGCAGCGGGATCATCCCCACCACCTCCGCCGAGCGCGAGGATTTCGGATGGGTAGCCGACATGCAGCAGATCGCGCCGTCCGGCTATGCCTTCAACACCGACCTCCTCGACTCGCCTCCCCCCGGCCTCGTCGCCGCGCGCCTGCATCTGCGCAGTGGCAAGGTCTTCACCTACCGCGTGGCGCGCATCGGCAGCAACGTCACGCCCGTGCACTTCCAGCGGCTCGACGGCACCGGTAACACGTCTTCGTACTCGCAGGCCATCGCCTCCTGGGTCGGCGCCGAGATCGAGATCTCGGGCGAGAACGTGGAGATTGTCGAAGAGAAATTCGACGGCGGCACCGGCCGGTCGATGACTCTCTCGCCCGACGCGAACGGAAACGTCGAAGTCGCGGTCCTCAATCTTCCTGCGCTCGTTCCGCCATCCTCGCCGTTCTCCGGCACGCCCGATCCCGGCAAGCACTTCGAGATGTACTACGACGTCGCGCAGTCGCCGGTGGCCCAGTCAGCGCGGCTCGTGCCGAAAGCGGGCGCAGCACCTGGCGCGCCTGAATACGCGGAAGTCGAATGGCAGGCCATCCATCCGCAGACGGCGCTCTGGTCCGATCTGCTCAACGCAATCCGGCTGAACATCGGACGTACGGCGTACGAAGAAGTTCTCTGCCCCCCGCTCCATCCGTGATCCAGACGAACGGCTCGCCGCGTTTTTGCGGCGAGCCGTTCCTTCCGCCGAGGAGGACGCAATGACGATCCGACGCCTGATGATCTTCGCTCTGCTCGCCGCGATGTGCGACGCGCGGCCGCATTCGCCCGAAAAGCACGTCGCCTCCGCGAACTTTTTCACCAACCGCTATGCGCACTCACGTTTCGCCGGCTGGAAGGTGCACGCCAGCGCGCGCGGACGCGACTGTGATGTCCTGCTCGTGGAGACTGACATGGTCATGGAGGACTCGATGGTCGAGGCGATGCACTATGGCGCCGGCGCGTACGGCGTCGTCGACGGCGGCGTGCAGCGCTTCTATCGCGATCGTTCTTTCCGCGGCGTCGCCTACAAAGACTCCTCGGGACGCATCTGGACCTACGGCAACGTCACCGCGCAGGACGCTGCGACGCTTTCGCCGTGCCGCTGACGCAGATCGACAACGGCAGGTCTTTCGAGTTTCCTTCTGACGTCCATTGCGTCGCCGTTTTCGCGTCGCGGTTTTTGTGTTCCTGCAACCACGCCAGTACATGCGACTCGACATACGAGTGGAGCGTGTCGACGGTAATGAATCCCTCCGCATTCGCGCGCGCGCCGCAGTGCAACCCTTCGATGACCGTAGCCGTGAAGACGCCGTTGCGCCGCTCCTCGTCGTCATACGCGTAGCCGCCTCCCGGTGCGGCGGAGAAGACGACCTGGCCGGTGATCCTGCCGACCGAGCGAAAGAACGTAGCAACCGACCGCGGATCGACATCGCCGTTGCGCCGGTCCTTGACGAGGCGTTCGCGGCAGGCGTCGATGAAGATGAGCGACCGCGCCACGCCATTGCGCGAGATGGTTTCGCGGATCTCGGCCTCGGTAAGACTGCGGCGGTAGTGTTCGAGCATGGAGCTGGCCGTTAACAGGTATTGAATCCCGTCGTCGCTCACGCCATGTGTTGCGAACGCGGCAATGTAGATTCCACTCGAACCTACGGAACGCGATTGCGATTCGAGCTGGGCAAGAATGTCCTCGGTCGTGGCGTCATGCCGCGCCGCCCCCGCCGCAAGCAGCTTCTTGAGCTTCTCCTGTGACTCGGCCTTCTGCGGTTCACCAGAAAGCGCAAGAACGACGCGTTTCGCATCGACCAGCGGGGACCGCGGCTCCATTGTCAGTTCGTACGCGAGATCGACTGCATCGTCGACCGCGTACGGCACCGTCGCCAGCGTCTTGTCCCACGGAAAAATGCTGATGCCGACGAACAGCGCCGCCCCTTCCTTCGGGTCGATGTTCTTCGCCGCGTTCACCTCGCTCCACCGTCCCACCCCGGCGCCTGCATTCGCGCACAACAACGCCACAAAAACGCAGAACAGTTGTCTCATGATGCGTCCCTCTCTGATGAGGTAGACACAATTCGGGTCAAAACGTGTCATCCGTCACAATGAAAATTTCCGCGAGGCTGTTCGCCGCTTGCGCGATGATCGTCGCCTGCTTCCAGGTCGCCGCGGCGCCTCATCGACGCGCGCTGCTCATCGGTATCAACGACTACACCGCCTCCACACTCGCCGCACATCCGCAGAGTGCTCCCGCGCCGGGCCGCGACTGGCCGAACCTCGCCGGCGCGGTGAACGACGTCAACACCATGCGCGACATGCTCGTCGCGCTGTACGGATTCGACCGGAACGAGGTCATCACCCTCACCGACCCGGCCGCGACGCGCGACGCCATCCTCGGCACGATCGAGCAGCGCCTCGTGAATGCAGCGGCCAAAGACGACGTGATCCTCGTCTACTTCGCCGGCCACGGATCGCAGGTGCGCAATTCGCTCTCCGATGAGCGCGACAAACTGGATGAATCGCTCGTCCCCGCCGACTCGCGCACCGGCGCCGCCGACATCCGCGACAAAGAGCTGCGCATGCTCTTCAACCGCATCCTCGACCGCGGCGCACGGCTCACCGTCATCCTCGACAACTGCCACAGCAGCTCCGGCGCGCGCGGCCTCGGCACCGGCGCGCGGCCGCGCGGCATCAAGCCCGACCTCCGCGACGTCGCCGACGGCGTCACCGTGCCGCGTCCCGAATCCCGAGGCGCGCTCGTGCTCGCAGCGACGCAGGATGTCGATTCGGCGTGGGAGACGCGCGATGCCGAGGGGAAGTTTCACGGCGCATTCTCATGGGCCTGGATGCGATCGATGCGCGACTCCGCCAGCGGCGAACCGGCCATGGAGACATTTCTTCGTGCGCAGGCGCGGATGCGCGCGGAGACTCCGTTTCAGCAGCCGACGATCGCCGGCAATGTCGACACACGCATGGCGCCGTTCCTCGGCGCGCGCACCGATCGTCGCGACGATCGCATCGTCGTCGCCGTTCAGAAAGTACGCGGCGACGGCACGGTCATCATCGAAGGCGGCTGGGCAAACGGGATCTCGGCCGGCAGCGAATTGCGCGCTTCCGCCACCCTCCTGACCGTCACCTCGCTCCGAGGCGTGACCGAATGCGAGGCGCGCCTGAAGTCGGGCGTGATGCCCCAAACCGGCGCGCTCTTCGAAGTGACCGCATGGGCACCGGCGCCAGTGCGCCCGCTGCGCATCTGGACGCCGCGGTCGCCGTACACGCTGAAAGACATCGCCGCGATGGCGCGCTCGCTGTCGTCGGAGGCCGAGCAACACGGCGCGCGATGGATCGCCGATCCGCTCGACGTCACGCCATCGCACCTGCTGCGATGGAACGGCAGCGAGTGGGAACTGATCAGCGAAGGCGCCACGGAACATCTCGGCCAGAACACCGCCGCGCTCGCAGCGATGGCTCGACTGTCGCCCGGATCAACGCTCTTCGTGCAGTTCCCCGCGCCGGGAGCACTCGTCGATCGCATCGCCGCGGAGGGCGTCGAGCAGGCGGCGACACCCGAGGATGCGGATTACGTCCTGGCGGGCCGCTTCACCGGACACCATCTCTCCTATGCCTGGGTGCGTCCCTCGGTGAAAAAATCCGACCGCCGCAAGACCGGCCTTCCGCTGCGGACTTCCTGGATCGCGGAGCGCAAAAACAACAGCCGGATGCGCGACGTCGCTCCGACGTTGCGTTCGGCGCTTCTCACGCTTCGCAGGATTCATGGATGGCAACTCAGCGAGTCGCCGCCGTCGGACCGCTTCCCGTATCAACTGGCCGCCCGTCGCGCGCGCGACGGCATGCTCGTCACGGACGGCGGCGCAATCATCGGCGGCGACAAGTACGAGCTCGTCCTACGCGTCCGTTCGCAGCCGCTGCCCGCGAACATCCCGAAGCGTTACGTCTACGCCTTCGTCGTCGACAGCAACGGCAAGAGCACGCTCCTCTTTCCGCCCCCGAGCGCCGGCTCCGTCGAGAATCACCTCCAACCGGCCGCCACCGAAACAGAAATCGCCCTCGGCGAACCCAGCGCCTTCGCCGCCAGCCCCCCGTACGGCGTCGACACGTACTTTCTCCTGACCACGGAAGTGCCGCTCCCCAATCCCTCAATCCTCGAATGGGACGGCGTCCGCGCCCCGGATGCGCTCACACCGCTCGAACAACTCCTCCTCCAACCCACCCGCGCCCTCGGCGTGGCAGTGCCAACGAAGTGGTCGATCGTCAGGACGACGTTCGAGTCGCTCGCGCCGCACGCCACAAAAGCCGCACGTTAGTGTCCAAGGGGGCGACCTTTGTCCGATCGTTTCAGCTCAGGAACTGGATCGCTCGTGGCAGTCGCGCAGGCATTGAAAAGGAGAAAGCGAAAATGACGTACTACTACTGGAAAGACGCCAAAGGCGAGTGGCGCTGGCATCTGAAGAGCGGCAACAACAAGATCATCGCAACCAGCGGCGAGGGATATATCAATGAGTCGGACTGCCTCGCTGCAATCAAACTCGTTAAGAACTCAAAAGATGCACCGGAAAAGAAAGTAGACCGACCCTAAATCGACTTGTCCGTGGGACAGCGCGCGACCTGTCCTCGGCCATCCCTAGAAAGCGAGCCACGCGACGAACGACATCAACATAACCGCGGCGGTCATCACCACTACTGCGCAGCCGACCGTCGTTCGATTGTAGGCTCGGTTGTACGCTGCGCGTTTCGGATTGGTCAGCCATCCCCACCCGCGCGGCGCTTTGAAGCCGAGGGAGTGACGCACGTAGCGCTTGAGCGACGTGCGGGCGGCGATGCGCTTGCGAAAAGAGGGCGTACGGAAACCGAATTTCATGTGCGTTCTCCTTTGATTGCCAAATCGATTGCTTCCAGGTCGGCGCGTGCCTGCGCCCAATCGAGCGCAGGCGCTTCGAGCGCCTTGGCAAGGGCGACGCGACGCTGTCGGATCAATGAGTTGATTCGCCGCGCATGCTCTGCACCGGCGCTCAATTGCTGCTCGAGGTCCAACTTGCGGCGTTGCCAGCGATACTCAAACGCGTCGCGATCAGGCTTCGGGATGGCCTCCTTCGCGTTGAAGACGAACCTTCGCTCCAGTACTGCGCGCCAAGCAAGCAGTTTGGTTTTCAGAGTCGGACCAAAGCCCTGCACCGGGGCAAGCGACTGAATCGTCACGTCAGCGGCAGTCGCGATTCCCCACATGGCCAACGTCGCTTTTCGCTTCGGTCCAATGTCGGAGATCGAATGGCTGCGGATCAACTGGTGCTGCAGATACCGCTGTAGCTGTATCGCCTGCGCGTTCAGCGTCATCTCCTGTAACTCGGCCTGCCTCCGAGCAGGCAGTGCTTCGTACGCGGTCCTGAGGCGTCGTAACTCGTCGTGCTTTACAAGCAATGGCTCCAGCGAGACCTCCGCCTCCGCACGTCTGTATGCCTGCGTCCACGCTTCCTCAAATTCGCGTACACGCTTCAGGCGGCGCCTTCTCTCCGCCGCACCCGGAAGAGGAAGCGCGATGATGAAGATCACTGCCAGAAAAAAACCGAATGCAAGGATCGCATTTGACGACAGTGCGGCGGCACTAAGGAGCAAGGGCAGGCTGACGATCTTTGCGGCGAGCGCCTTCGGACGTTTTCTCAAATCGGAGTCGCTCGGCGGCGCACCGATGGCGTGCACCGTTGGCCGAAGCGGAGCTTCGTACGGCAGGCCTGTCAACCGGACGATCTCGGCCCACAGGCTCTCCAGATCAAACGTTCCGATGTTAGAGATGACGCCAATGAAGAAGTAGACACCGGCTGCCGACTCCAATTCACACCAGGTACATTGCGTCAACGCTTTGTAGTACTTGTGGACAGGCTCGACGGAGCACGCCTGGATCTCGGACTGCACGGTATCGAGCGCCCGCGCCCAATCTCTCGCCGTAGGGCGCGAACTGGTTCCGCTGAACGCGGCTTCGAAAAGGGCGATCAACCGCGGCGGCAGCGACTCGAATGAGGGCATGTTCGGCGGCGGCTCCATCTGCCGCGACCTACTGTTCCGTCCAAAAGCGAATCGCCCCTCTGCAATGGCGCGCTCGATCGGCATCTCACCCCGCCCGAGGAAGCGGCCGGCGAATGGATGACGCCCCATGAAGAGAAGCTGGAAACAAAGAATGGCAAGGCCGAATGCATCGTGATTGGACGTCCGCTCGATACTCGACAACTGCCGGTTCTGTAGTTCAGGGGGAGTAAACTCGGGCATACCGACTTCGCAAAGAAACATCCGTCCGCCATCGCGGATCTGGAACGAGTCGCAATCAAGAACTTTCACCGTCGCGTCGGCACCCACGATGAAGTTGCGCTGATTGACGTCGCCGACGACATGGCCGGCCGCGTGGACGGTGTCTATGCAAGCCGCCACGTTCCTCGCGGCGTGAATCAGGAAGGCCCAATCGGCCTTGCGGAAGGTCTGCTTGCGCGTCGCGGGTGTGTAGAGCTCATGAAGCTCGGAGCGCTGTCCGTCGAACCGCGGCATCAGAAAGCCGACCATCCTCCCGCCGGCGCCGGCGTGCAGGGTCGCCGACGGCCATGCCGCGACTCGCAGCAATTGAGGGTGGGCGGTTCGCGTCATGGCAGCGAGCTTCGCCTCTTTCGGAGGGCCGATGTCCTTGTGGTACAGCTTGGCCAGGACGCTGGGGTTTCCGGCCACCGGATGAATGCTGCCTTCGCCTCCGCGAAACAGCTCTCCTTCAAGGGTTAGACGGCGGCCCGTCGAATCAACGATCTCCATGCGCTTCCTCGGCGGCGCGGCGCGTGGCCAGGACTAACGTCTTGTCGTCGTCGGTACGTTCATTGACAGCAGCGCTGCCGAGGAATGAAACGAGTGCCGGCTCGAAATCCACAGCGAAACCCGCGGCCGCTTTTTGCAGCGCGCCGAACATCGGCGCAAAGAACGGTACGTGGGGCGTACGCGAGTCGTAGTGGAGCGCCAATCGCTGCAGACCGTCGGTCATCAATGCGATGTCGTCGAATTGAGCATTGCGGATTTCGAAAAGAACATGTTTTTGCCAGTCGTCGTCGGTGGTGAAGAACGTCATATTTGCGTACTCACCGGTGTCCGGCCAGAACACGACCTCGCACACATCATCCTTTCCGACAACGATTGCGCCGTCACCAATCTGGAGAAACGCGGCCACGTGTTCGCTGACGATCGCCGCAACCAGAGTGCAGGCGAAGTCGCGGACACTGGCATCGGTCTCATTGGCGCGTTGCTCGATCGCGGTGCGGAGGCAAAGAATCCACGCCTCAACCTTTTCCCGCGTGAGGTCATCGATAGGACCGCCCGTTGCTGCCCAATCGGCCACGGCCCGATACAACGATTCACACGCCAGCGCGGAACCGTCCTCGGCGTGGGCAGCGGAACCTGCTCCGTCTGACGTGATGGCGATCAGGACCTCACCGGACGTACCGGAAATGACGTCGACCAGACAGTCGTCCTGACAGGGGATTCCGCCGTCCGCATGGGACGTACCGGCGATCGACGCGTTGAGCCACCGCCAGCTCACACCGCAGCCCACCCTTCCGGCGTCTTCGGGTTGTCGAGCGAGACCGCCGCTCCGGGTGTACTTCGCGAGACTGACCGCATTGACGACGAAAGCCACTGGAAGAGCGATCGAAACTGCAGACCTTTCAACTTTAGCGGCTCCCGCACGGCGATCTCACTGAGACGGGTCATGTCCGCGCCTTCGACGCCTACCGCGAAGAAAGCAAAACTCTTCGAAGCTTCCCCCTCACGTACTTGCGAGGCAGCCTGTCGCCAGTCGTCGGTAGGGGCACCGTCCGTGATCAGAAAAATCCAGGGACGGTAGTAGGTGATGCCGTTCCCCCTGTACATACTCTTGCGCTCTCGAAGCAGATCGAGACCGCGCACGACGGCAGCGCCGATCGGCGTGTCGCCAGTTGGTTGCAGGTCGGGTGGGGTGAACGCATCGACCGTCGCGAAGTCGTGTTTCAGATCGACCGGTCCGAACGTGATAATCGCCACCTCCACGCGCTTCGCGGCGAGGCTGTCGGTCGCAAGATCCTCTTTCAGAAATCGGACGCCCTCATTCAGCTCGCGGATCGGAGCTCCCTGCATCGATCCCGACGTATCGAGCAGCAGCAGACAAGGACAGCGAGGCTCCGGGTTTTCCGCAAACGAGGCGGCGGTAAACGGGACTTGTTCGGTCATCTCTCCCTCCGTCCCGCTTCAGACACCTTTCCGCGCGGAAGGTGTCGTTACGTCCAACGTGTCGACCGAGAAGCACCACTTTCACATCGCGCCGGTCTATCACCTGTTCATGCTGGCGTTGTGCGTTCTCGCGCTGGTCGGCGTGGTGGTGCAGAACGCGTTTCGGCACGATCCGCAGATCGAGTTGGTGCTCGACTATGCCGATTTCGCGATCTGCATCGCGTTCGGGATCGACTTCGTCGTTTCGGTATGGCGGGCGCCGAAGCGAGGGCGGTATCTGGCCACGTGGGGATGGCTCGATATCCTCTCCTCCATTCCGACGCTGCACATCGCGCGATGGGGACGGCTGGCGCGGATCGCCCGCATCGGACGCGTGCTTCGCGGCCTTCGCGCCACGCGCCTCCTCGGCGAAGCGATTCTGCGGAAGCGGACGCAGTCGACGGTCGCCGCGGCGGCTTTGCTGGCGCTGATGCTCGTCATCTTTGCCAGCACCGCCATTCTCCATTTCGAAGTGCAGCCGGATTCGAACATCCATACCGCCGAGGATGCGATCTGGTGGTCCCTGGCTACGATCACTACCGTCGGCTATGGCGACCGCTATCCCGTCACCACAGAGGGACGCGCCGTCGCCGTATTGCTGATGCTCGCCGGCGTCGGTCTATTCGGGACGTTCTCCGCAGCGCTGGCGGCGTGGTTTCTCATCCCCGAGGGACAGGTAACGAACAGCGAGATTGCAGCGTTGCGAGAGGAGATCGCTGGCTTGCGCAGCGCTGTAGAGCGGTCACTGTCCGGCACTCCACACTCGTAAAACCATGAACCACAGAGACACAAAGGACACAGAGAGTTCTCTGTGTCTCTGTGGTGAACGAGCCGTGGGGTAACGCGAGACCGTCACTCGTAACGCAATGCCTGGATCGGATTTAATGCAGCGGCTTTCCTTGCGGGGTAGTAGCCGAAGAAGACGCCTACGGCGCCGGAGAAGCCGACGGCGATGAGCATGATGATTGGGGAGATCACGGTCTCCCAGCCGGTGAAGTGGCCCAGGACTTTGGCGCCGGTGTAGCCGAAGAGCAGTCCGACGACGCCGCCGAGGATGCCCATGACGATGCTCTCGACCAGGAACTGCGTGAGGACGTCGGAGCCGCGGGCGCCGATGGCCATGCGGATGCCAATCTCGCGCGTCCGCTCCGTGACCGAGACCAGCATGATGTTCATGATGCCGATGCCCCCGACGAGAAGCGAGATCGAGGCGATCGCGGCGAGGAGCAGCGTCATGACCTGCGTCGAGCTTTCGGCGGCCGATGCGAGATCCGCTTGATTTTTCACGGTGAAGTCGTCGTTGCCGTCGCTCACTTTGTGCGACTCGCGGAGCAGCGTGCGGATCTCTTCCTGCGCGGCGGGGATGTCCTGCTCGTTGGCGGTGCTGGCCAGGATCTGCGGGATGAAAGCGCGGCCGGAGAGCGTGTCTGAGGCGGTGGTGTACGGCATCAGGACGACGTCGTCGGAGTCGCTGCCGCTGGCGGTCTGGCCCTTCGCCGCGAGGACGCCTACGACTTTGTAGACCGAGTTGCGGATCTGGATTTCAGAGCCGACGGGATCCTGCCCGGGGAAAAGATTCTGCGCGACCGTGTTGCCGAGAAGGACGACTTTGTGGATGGAGCGGACGTCGTCGGCGGTGAAGAAATCGCCGGAGGACGTCTGCCAGTCGCGGATCGTTTGGAAGTCGGTATCGACGCCGTTGATCTGCGTCCGCCAGTTGCCAGACGGCCCGATGACGGCTGTGCGGCTGACGATCACCGGCGACACCGCGGACACCGTCTGCGCTTCCGCGCGGATTTTGTCGACGTCTTTCAAACTGAGATTCGGGAACGCCTGTGCACCCTGGCTGACGCCGGCAGCCTGCGCGGCGCCCGGAGTGATCACGATCATGTTCGTGCCGAGGTTGTTGATCTGGGCGCGGATGCGCGTGCGGGCGCCGTAGCCGACGGCGACCATCACCACCACGGCGGCCACGCCAATGATGATGCCGAGCATGGTCAGCGCGGCGCGCATCTTGTTTTTCAGGATGCTCTGCGTGGCCAGTTTGACGAGTGTCTTCGATTTCATGCGACCTCCCTTTCCTCGAAGTGCTCGAGGTCATACGCGGCGGAGCGGCGCGATTTCACCGGCTCGTCGCGGCGGATGCGGCCATCGCGGACTTCTACGATCCGTTTCGCGTAGACAGCGATGTCCGGCTCGTGGGTGACGAGGACGATGGTGATGCCTTGTTCGTTCAGCTCCTGGAAGAGCGCCATCACCTCGACCGACGTCTGCGTATCGAGGTTTCCGGTCGGCTCGTCGGCGAGGATGATGGCCGGCTCGGTCACGAGCGCGCGGGCGATGGCCACGCGCTGCTGCTGGCCGCCGGACAATTCGCTCGGCTGGTGATCGAGCCGTTCGCCGAGTCCGACGCGCTGCAGCGCCGCGGTGGCCAGAGCCTGCGTGTCGCGTTTGCGTCCGCTGCGGTCGTACAGCATCGGCAGCTCGACGTTCTCGAGGGCGCTGGTACGTGGCAGAAGATTGAAGCCCTGGAAGACGAATCCGATCTTCTCGTTGCGCAGCGCCGCGAGGGCGTTGCGGTCCATGCCGTCGACGCGAACGCCGTCGATGAGGTACGAGCCGGATGTGGGCGTGTCGAGGCATCCGAGAAGATTCATCAGCGTCGATTTGCCCGAACCGGAGGTGCCCATGATGGCGATGAATTCGCCTTTCTCAACCGCCAGGTCGATTCCTTTCAGCGCGTGAACCTCGGTGCTTCCCGTTGTGTAGGTCTTGACGAGTTGGGTGGTTTCAATGACGTTCATCAGAAGCCTCCCCTTCCGCCGCCGCGCTGTCCGCCGCCCTGCTGTCCACCCTGGAACGGACTGGCCGGCGCGGTGCTGGTCTTCGCGCTTGCAGTGGCCGTCGTGGCCGGACCGGTTGTTCCCGCGATGACTTTCATCCCTTCCTTGATGGTCTTGCCGGTGATCTCCGTTGTGCTGCCGTCATTGATTCCGGTCTTGACGCGCGCCACGGCCAGTTTGCCGTTGGCGTCGAGGTAGTAGAGCGTGCCGAAGTTGCTGCTGCGCGTTCCCGTCCATGCTTTGCGGTCAGGACGCGCGGTGGAAGTCGTCGAAGTTGTCGACGTCGTCGTCGCCTGACGCGACGCCTTCAGCGCTGCGAGCTCGGCATCGGTCGGTTTGTAGCGGAGTGCGGAGTTCGAGACTTTGAGGACGTCGTCGGCCTGCTTGGTCAGGAACTGGACGCGCGCGGTCATGCCGGGAAGGAGCTTGCCATCCGTGTTCGGCACGGAGACGACGACGGTGTAGTTGACGACGTTGTCCGTCGTCGACGACTGCAGGCGCACCTGCTTGACGGTCCCTTTGAACGTCTGCCCCGTCAGCGCCTGAACGGTGAACGAGACCGGCTGTCCTTCTTTGATCTGGGCGATGTCGCTCTCGCCGACCTGCGCGAGGATCTGCATCTGCGCGAGGTCGTTGGCGATGAGGAAGAGCTGCGGCGCGGAGAGGCTGGCCGCGACGGTCTGACCCTGCTGCACGTTGCGTTCGACGACGACGCCGTCGATCGGCGCGTAGATGTTGGTGTACGAAAGGTTCTGCCGCGCGCGGTCGAGCGCGACGCGCGCCGACTTCACGCCGGCGTTCGCGACGGTGGCGCCCGACTGCGAGACCTCGAACGCGCTGCGAGCGACGAGTCCGTCGTTGGTGAGCTCGCGGTTGCGGGCGTAGTCGCGCGACGCCTGCAGCGCCTGGGCCTGCGACTTTTCGAGATTGGCCTGCGCGTCGGTCACCGCTTGCAGTGCCAGCGTCGGATCGATGCGCGCCAGGAGCTGTCCCTTCTTGACGTGATTGTTGAAGTCGACCAGCAGCTCCGAGACCTGCCCAGAGACCTGGGTGCCGACGCTGACGGTGGTGACGGCGTTCAGCGTCCCGGTCGCGGAAACGGTCGATTGCAGGTTGCCGCGCTCGATCGTAGCGAAGCGGTACGCCGTAGTCTCCTTCGCGAAGGCCAGGCGATGAACGAGCACGCCGATGACCGAAAGGATGAGAACGAGTCCGATTGCGATGAACGATTTTTTCTGTCTCATGATGCCGGTACTAACGGAGGGCTACCGGCGCATGTTTCGCATTTTCAATGAGTTGCACGCTGGCGATACGAATCGCACCGACGCGTCATGATCCGCAGATTACGCAGATGAACGCAGACAAAAAACTCCCCGTCCTTGCGAACGGGGAGCGGGTACCGCGCAGCAGTATGAGGAGAGAGGGATTACTGCTGCTGCTTGTACTGAGACCGATGCGCTTCGCGCTCGGCCTTCAGCGTGTCGAACTGCGCGCGCTGCTGGGGCGTGAGGATCTGCTTGATCTTCGCGTCCTGCGCATCGCGAAGCTGCTTCATCTGCGCGCGCTGCGACTCCATCGCCGGACGGAGCGCGTCGAGCTTCGCCGTGTCGTTCGCATCCCTGGCGGCCTTGTACTGCTCGCGGGTCTGCTTCTGCGTTTCGAAGAAGGCCTTGTTCGTCTCGCGGAAGTTCTTGTCGAGATCCGCGATCTGCGTCTTCTGGGCATCGGTGAGGTTCAGCTTCTGCGCGTACATCTCGCTGAAGCTGCCGCGATGGCCATCCCAACCGCCCTTCCCTTCTTTGCCATCGTGCATGCCGGCGAAGGCCAGCGTTGCGCCGAGAGCGAGAACTGCCGCTGCTGCTGAAATCGTCTTCTTGGTCATGGGTTTCCTTTAGCTCTTTGTCGCGGCTCGATTGCCGCGGATATGCGATGAGACAATCCGGACCGGCCCTCTCTTTCCGATCGAACATGAAGTGCACTCCCGTGTCATGAAGCGCACGGAAGCGCATGCAGCGCGGGCTGAAACTTGCATCGAGCACAGCCGTGAGCAACGCAGAACGATCGACGTACGCGCGCATCGGCAGCCGTGAGCTGCTGCTGATCTTCGCGTTCTGGACGTTCATCGCCACGTTGTCGGCGGTGAATCGCGCGCTCGATCCCCGAGGATTCGGATTCCAGCTCAGCTCTCCGGCCGGACCGATCGCGCTCGAGTACATCGAGTCGTGGCTGTGGGCGGTGATCACGCCGGGCGTTTTTCTGCTGACCCAGCGTTTCCCGTTCGATCGCTCGCGATGGGTGCGGATCGCCGCGCTGCTGTTGATCGGAATCGCGATCGCGATCGCAGTCGACCTGACCATGGATATGGCGCGGATCGCCATCCTGGCCGGCGTTCCGTCGCGGCGTCCGCGAGTGTTTTCGCCGAGGGATGCCATTTTCAGGCTGCGCTTCGTCAATCAACTGATCGTGTATCTGGCGGTGCTCATCGCCGGCTACGCGCGCAACTTCTATCTGCGCGATCTGACGCGGCAGCGCGAAGCGGTGGCGCTCGAGGCGCGCGCGTCGGAACTGCAGGCGCAGCTCGCTGCCGCGCGGCTCGACGCGCTGCGGATGCAGCTCAATCCGCACTTTCTCTTCAACACGCTGCACGCGGTTTCCGCGCTCGTCGAGCGCGATCCGTCCGGCGTGCGCAAGATGATCGCGCGGCTCAGCGAGTTGCTGCGTCACACGATCGAGGCACGCGGCGCGGATGAGGTGCCGCTGCGCGATGAGCTGGAGTTCTTGCGCCGCTACATCGAGATCATGGAGATCCGTTTTCAGGGACGCCTGACGGTGACGGTGAACGCCGGCGATCGGGCGATGGACGCGCTCGTCCCGAATCTCATCCTCCAGCCGATCGTGGAGAACGCGCTGGAGCACGGTGCCAGCCGCGCGTCCGGCCGCGGGGAAGTTGCGATCGATGCGAAGGTCGACGGCGACGATCTTGTGGTGACCGTTCAGGACAATGGGCCGGGCTTGTCGTCGACCGGCGAGGGCGTTGGTCTCAGCAACACGAAGGCGCGGCTCGATCAACTCTACGGCGACCCTGCTTCGCTCACGCTCACCTCTCCTTCCGGCGGCGGCGTGCTGGCCACACTGCGCGTTCCGTATCACACCGCCGCCGATCTTCGAACGCGAGCGTCGCATGCCTGACAAGACGATCCGCGTCCTCATCGCCGACGACGAAGCGCTGGCGCGCGATCGCATCGCCGATCTGCTTGCGCATGAAGCCAACGTCGTCGTCGCCGGAACGGCGTCAACCGGTCTCGAAGCGATCGAGGCCATTCGCACGCTGAAGCCCGATCTCGTTTTCCTCGACGTGCAGATGCCTGGACGAACGGGACTCGAAGTCGTCGACGAGATCGGCGCCGAGTCGATGCCGGCCACGATCTTCGTCACCGCCTTCGACAAGTTCGCGCTCAATGCCTTCGACCGCGCTGCCGTCGACTACCTGGTCAAGCCGTTTGACGACGACCGTTTCGCGCAGGCCTTCCGTCGCGCGCGCAAGATGATCGAGCTGGAGGAGGTGCAGGAAGTGACGCAACGTTTACTCTCGCTTCTGCACGAACCGGCAACGGCAGCTCCCCCCGCTCCGAAGCGTGACTACCTCGAACGCATCTCCGTCGAAAGCCGTGGCCAGGTGCGGGTGGTGCCGGTGGACAAGGTCGACTACATCACCGCCGACGGTCCGTACGCGGAGTTGCACGTCGGCGACCGCGTCTTTGCGATCCGCGAGCGAATGCAGACATTGGACGAGCGCCTCGATCCGGCGATCTTCTTCCGCATCCACCGCTCCGCCATCGTCCGCCTCGACCGCATCGACACCCTCCTCCGCCACCCCGGCGGCGACTACGGCGTCCGCCTGAAAAACGGCACGGAGTTGAGTTTGAGCCGCGGACGGCGAGAGGAGTTGGAGGAAAAGTTGGGGATCACCAGATAATTCACCACAGAGACACAGAGAACACAAAGGAAACTCTCTGTGTCCTCTGTGCCTCCGTGGTTCAAGAACCTATCATCGACACTTGCCTCAAATCAGCCGGCGCGCCGTTCTGCAATCCGCACCGTTTCTTCTTGCGACGCTGGTGCGCTGTGCGAACGCGGTCGTCGGTAACGCGCGCGTGGCCGAGGCCTTTATCGTCGATCCGTCGTGGAACGCGTATCGGCCCGTCCTGCGTGGCGTCATCGCGGCGGTCCTGCCGTTCGATGCGCCGGGCTTTCCGCCGATCACGATCGATGATGTCGAGCAGCGTCTGTTGAAACTGTTTCCCCTCGAGAACGAGACTCGGTACGCCGGATTGCAGCGGACCATCGCTTTCTTCGATGAGATCGCTCTCTTCCCGCTGATGTCCGGCCCGCTGTTGCAGGAGGAGGCGAACGTTCGCGACCTCGCCGCGCGCGGCGGCGACAGCGCGCGAATCGGCGCCGAAATCGCGGCAACCGATGCGGCGTCGTTCGCGACGTTTGCAACAAACATCAAGCCCAACGCCCGCTTCCGCGATCTGTCGGTCGACGCGCAACGCACGTACCTCGGCTTGTGGCGCGACAGCGCCTCGATCGTCAAACGGGAGTTCTTCGGATCGCTGCGAAACGTGGTGATGATCACGACCTGGTCGATGGACGCCACCTGGCCGAGCATCGGCTACACCGGCCCACTGATTCCGCGGACGGCCGTCGGATCATGACCAGGCTCGCCTGCGACGTCCTCATCATCGGATCGGGCGCGGCGGGAGGCGTGCTCGCCGCGACGCTCGCTGAGCAGACGAAGAAGAAGGTCATCGTCGTCGAAAAAGGCGGCTGGTTCGGTGGCGAGTCGTTCGATCAGCGCGAATGGGACATGCGCGTGCTGTATGCCGAGGATGGGCGGCGGACGACGGCGGACGGCGCCATGGCCGTGCGCGGCGGCGAGTGTGTCGGCGGCGGAACGACCGTCAACTACGCGCTCTGTTTCAATCCGATCGAATCGGTCTGGGACGGATGGCGGCGCGACGTTGGCCTGACCGGCTTCTCCTTCGACGAGCATGCGAACGACTACGGCGTGGCCGGACTGAATATCCCTTCGGCGCTGCACGAAGTCCGCACGCGCATCAACGTCCATCGCGCTGAGGATGATGAGATCAACGACAACAACCGCGCCCTCGAGCGCGGCTGCGCTGCCCTCGGCATCCCCTCCAAACATTTCGAGCTGAACATGCGCGGATGCGTGCGCTCCGGTTTCTGCGGCGAGGGTTGCTCGTACGGCGCGAAGCAGGGAACGCTCGTGACGTACATGGAGGATGCGATCGCGCATGGCGTGCAACTCGTTCACCACTGCGACGTCGAGCGCATCGTGTTCGAAAAAAAGCGCGGCGCGATGTCGGCCGTGGCCGTGAACGGGCGCGTGCGCCGAACGCGCGTCGGCTCGCACCCGAACAGCGTTCCGGCCGGCCGCATCGAGATCGAAGCGAAGCTGATCATCGTCGCCGCCGGAGCCGTGGCCACGCCGGCGCTGCTGCAGCGTTCGCATCATCCCGATCCGCACCGGCGCATCGGACGTGGCCTGGTCACGCATCCCAGCCTGCCGGTCATCGGCATCATGGACCATGCGATCTCGAACTATCGCGGCATCCCGGGTACGGTCTACAGCGATGCCTACGCCAGTTCGCACCGCATCTACTTCGAGACGCTTTTCGGCCACGCGGTTTACGGTTCAGTGATCATCCCCGGAATCGGGCCGGAGCACTTCGATGTCCTTCGCGAGCTGCCGCGCCTGATCGGATTCGGCGCGATGCTGCTCGATGAAGTCGACGACAACAATCGCGTGGAGTGGAACGAGGCCGACGGCAAGCCGCGCATTCATTACCAGTTGAGCGACAACGATCGCGGGCGCCTGCGCTTTGCCGCACAGCGCGCCGTGGAGGTGATGTTCGCGGTCGGCGCGCGCAGCGTGCTGCTGCCGTCGAGCGAACGCATCGGACCGCTGCCTCGTCCTCGCTTCAGTACCGCCGCCGAGGCTGCGTATTGTGCCGATCTCCGCTTCGAGCCGTACCGCACCACGCTCACCTCGGCGCACGCGCAGGCGACGACGAAGATGGGCGAGGACGAACGGCGGACGACGACGAACTCGCGCGGCGAATCGCGTGAGATTCGCAATCTGGTGATCTGCGACTCGTCATCGTTTCCGACGTCGTGCGGCGCGAATCCGATGTTGTCGATCATGACCATGGCGCGCTATCAAGGCCGGCGCATCGCCGCGGAGTTAGCCCGTTATGACCTGTAAGCGGGCGCTTGCCATCCTCTGTTTTGTTTCGGCCACGGCTACCGCGCGGGCCGACGACGTGCGCGTCCTCACGGGCGCTGTGTTGTACGAATCGGGTCTGGCCGCTCCGTCGATCGAACTTCGTTCGGTCGCTCAGGACGGTTCGCTCTGGCGTGGCGGAATCAATGGCTGGTCATTCTCCCTCGGACGCGAACGTCTCCTCGACCACAACCGCCGCCTCATTTTCGAAGTGACGGCCACGCCGTACGACGCGCACAGCAGCAAGCGGATTTACCGCGATGGCGTTCGCAGGCGCGATCTGGAATTCGACGATGCCGCGTTCACTGCCCGTGCGGCGCTGCGTTTCCGCGAGAGCGAACACGCGTCGATCGAGCCGGGGGTCGTCGTCGGCAAGGAGATCATCGGCAATGACGCGCCCGCGGCGCTCCGCGATGCTTGGCGTTCTCCGTATGCCGGCGTCACCGTCACACAACGCATCCGGTTCATCACCGCCGAGGATCCATTCACCAATCGCATCGACGGAATCAACGTCACGGCGACCGGCGAGGCATACCACGGCAATCGCACCTGGACCCGCGCGATGGTCACCGAAAACGGAGGCGCGTCGTTTGGCCGAATCCACTTTCGCCAATCGCTCGCTGCATACCGAGGCAGCAGTCTCGACACCGTGAGCGCGTTCCTGATCGGCGGCTCCTGGGACCTCCTCGGATCGACCGCCGTCTACGGCCGGCGCTACGCGGAGTTCCGCGTGAACCGCGGCATCAATGGAAACGCCGGTGCGGATTTCGCGATCACTCGCTCGTTCGACCTCGGCCTCCGAGTCAGCGCGTTCCGTTCCGGTTCCCTCCACACGACCGGCACGTTGCTGCAGGCAACGCAGCGCCTCGGCGGATATCGCCTGACAGCGGGCGCGGGCCGGTCAAACCACCGAACCACCGTGGTGGCGACCGTCGGCGGCGCGATCTTCCTCCGATAAACGGAATCGCCACCTCTCCCCTGCCGTTTGCCCCAAGATGCTCGCTGAAAATGCGCTTCGCAGGTTTGTTGCGCCGCGCACGCTCTCGCGCGGCGATGCGTATTACGAGCAGGGCCGCGTGCGCCGCATCGAGCGCCTCAGTCCTCATCTGATTCGCGCGGACGTGCAGGGCAGCCGCGTGTACTCGGTCGAGCTAATGATCGAGGGCGATCACCTCACCGCCGAGTGCGAATGTCCCTGGTTCCACGAGAACCTCGAGGAGTGCAAACACATTTGGGCGGTCATCCGCGCCGCCAGCGCGCGCAAGATGCTGCCGGAACGCGCGATGTTCCTCGGCGATTTTGAAGGGGAAGAGGATTTCGACGAGTACGACGATGACGATCCGCCCGTCACCTACCCGCGCGCCGTTCCGCATCGCGAGCAACCGCCGGCGTGGCAGAGTTTCCTGAATGCGCTCCCGCCGCCTCCGCCGCCGGCGCGCGAGAGCGGATCGCGCAGCGTCCCCGAGGAGATCGCGTACGTCATCGTCGGATCGCGCCGTGCGCAGTCGCTCACGCTCGAGATTCTCGGACGCAGTCGCAAGAAAAATGGCGAGTGGGGAAAGTGGAAACCGCTGTCGATCCGTTTCGACGAGCTGCCAAAGCTGCCCGCGTTCGACCACGAGTCGCTCGCACTCCTGAATCCGAACTCCTGGGCGTACAACACCGAGCGGATCGTCACCGTCGCGCCCACGATGGTGGCGTGGTGGGTCGAGCGCCTCGCGCGCGCGGGCAAGCTCGGCGTCCTCGATTCGGATCAGTTCCAAACCATCGCCTGGGATGACGGCCCGCCGTTTACCCTGCGCGTCGCTGTCGTCAATGACGCCGCGGCTTCGAAGTACCGCATCGTCGCGACCATCGAGCGCCAGGGCGAAACGTTGCCGCTGGATGACGTCGAGCACACGATGCCGGGAATCATCATCGCCGGCAGGCGCGCAAGCCGTTTCGACGACGGCGGACGCGGATCGTGGCTCGAAGCGGTGCGCGCGAATCCGACCATCGAAGTTCCGCACGCGGATGCCGAAAAGTTCCGCCAGGCGTTGCTCCGCGCGCCGATCGCGAACATCGAATTGCCCGAGGAGCTCGGCTGGTCGATCGTCGACATCCGGCCGCGCCCGAAGCTTTCGCTCGCCAATCAATCGTGGACCTCGGAACTGAGCGCCCAACTTGATTTCGTGTACGACGAATGGCGCGTCTCCAGCCGTTCCGAGGAGATGCAGACCACGCTCGGACGAAAACTCATCCGCCGCAATCGCGCCATCGAGGACGGATTCCGTGCGCGCCTCGGCAGCCTCGGCGTGATCTCGACGTGGGACGGCTACCGCGTGCGGCAGTCTCAGGTCGAAGACATCGTGCGGAAGTTGAGCGCCGAGGGATGGACGATCGAGCTCGACTCCGCGCAGGTGCGCGTGGCCGACGACTTCGACGTCGAGATCTCCAGCGGCATCGACTGGTTCGATCTCAACATCAGCGCCAGCTTCGACGACATGGAGGTCGATCTCCCGGAACTGCTCGCGGCGGCGGAGGGCAATCGCTCGCTGCTGCGTCTGTCGGACGGCTCGTTCGGGATCATGCCATCGTCGTGGATGGAATCGCTCGCGCCGGCGTTGGAACTCGGGAAGCGCGAAGACGACGGCGTGCGATTTCGTCCTTCGCAGGCGTTGCTGATCGATGCGCTGCTGAAGTCGAACACGCGTCACGTCGATACGGCCTTCGCCGAACTGCGGCAACGTGTGGCCGAGGCCTCGCCGGAATCACGGCAGGAACCGCCCACGCTGATGACGGAGCTTCGTCCTTATCAACGCGCAGGCCTCGGCTGGCTCGAATTCCTCCGCACGACGGGCCTCGGCGGCTGCCTCGCCGATGACATGGGCCTCGGCAAAACCGTTCAGACGCTGGCGATGCTCGAAGAACTACGCGCGAATGGAAATCGCGGACCGTCGCTCGTCGTGGCACCTCGGTCGCTGTTGTTCAACTGGGCCGCCGAGGCCAAGCGGTTCGCGCCGCAACTGCGCGTGATGGAGCATCACGGAACGGAGCGCATCAAGAACGAGTTTGCGAACGCCGACCTCGTGCTGACGACCTACGCGACGATGCGCCTCGACATCGTCAAGCTGGGCGAAACTGAATTCGAGTATGTGATCCTCGACGAATCGCAGGCGATCAAGAACGCGACCAGCCAGGTTGCGAAAGCGAGCCGGCTTCTGCGCGGACGCCATCGCCTCGCACTCAGCGGCACGCCGATCGAAAACCACCTCGGCGAGCTCTGGAGCCTCTTCGAGTTTCTCAACCCCGGCCTCCTCGGCTCGTCGCGATCATTCGCGCGCACGTTCGCCGCGAAAAATACGCCGCCCGAACGCCGAGACGCGCTCGCGCGCGGCCTGCGTCCGCTACTGCTGCGGCGAACGAAGGAGCAGGTCGCGCCGGAGTTGCCGGAGCGAATCGAGCAGACGCTTTACTGCGAGCTGGAAGGCACGCAGAAGAAGCAATACGAGGAGTTGCGCGATCACTACCGCGCCGCGCTGCTCGGCCGCATCAAAAAAGGCGGCATCGACAAAGCGCGCATGCATATTCTCGAAGCGCTCCTGCGCCTGCGCCAGGCGGCGTGCGATCCGGCCCTCATCGACGGCAACACCGACGCGCCTTCCGCGAAAGTCGAGCTGCTGATGGACGAGTTGCGCGACGTCCTCGACTCCGGCCATCGCGCGCTGGTCTTCTCGCAGTTCACGTCGTTCCTGTCGATCGTACGCGGCGTCCTCGATCGCGAACGCATCCCGTATCTCTACCTCGACGGCAAGACGACGAATCGCCAGACGCTGGTCGAGCAGTTTCAGGATTCCTCCGGCCCGCCCCTTTTCCTGATCAGTCTCAAAGCCGGCGGCCTCGGCCTGAACCTGACGAACGCCGACTACATCTTCCTGCTCGACCCATGGTGGAACCCCGCCGTCGAAGCGCAAGCGATCGACCGCGCCCACCGCATCGGCCGGCAGAAGCCTGTCGTCGCCTACCGGTTGATCGCCCGCGACACGGTCGAAGAAAAGATCCTCGAGCTCCAGGCGAAGAAGCGCGAGCTGGCCGAATCGATCATCTCCGAAGACAACAGCGTTCTACGCCGGCTGGAGTTGGAGGATCTGGAGCTCTTACTGACGTAAGCGAAATGCGACGCGGCACTTGACGTCGTGAGAGACTTTCGCCTCGACCGATGACTTCCGAGGCGCCGCAATCGAGCATTGTTCTCTACCGTACCGAAGATGGACGGACGCGGATTCAGTGCCGCTTCGAGGACGAGACGATCTGGCTGACGCAGGCGCAGATTGCGGAGCTGTTTCAGGTGACTCCGCAGAACGTCACGCTTCATCTGAAAGCCATCTTCGACGAGGGGGAACTGACGGAGGAGGCAACTTGTAAGGATTACTTACAAGTTCGGAATCTGAAGGCCCTGATGCCTTCGGCGGCGTAGCCGCCGTAAGAACCGTAGCCCCCAGCTTTCAGCTGGGGGCAGCAGGTCGCTCGATCTTGTGAGCCCGCTTGAGCGGGCGAAAGAAGGGTTTCCGAGGTACGATCGACGCCGGGACTTCCGCATGGCGAACGCGCCATGCCGCACAGCTACAGCAACATCCTCACCCACATCGTCTTCTCGACGAAAAATCGCCAGACGTTAATCGATACCGCGCTCGAAGCGCGGCTCTTTCCGTACATCGGCGGGATCGTTCGTCAACTCAGCGGGAAGTTATACGTCGTCAACGGAGTCGAGGATCACATCCACCTTCTCGCCGAACTGCCTCCGACGATCGCGGTCGCTGAAGCCATCGGCAAGATCAAGGGCAGTTCAACGTACTGGATCCATCAGTCGTTTCCTGAGCAAGCCGTATTCGCGTGGCAACGTGGATACGCGGCGTTCAGCGTCAGTAAGTCGAAGGTGGCGCTCGTGGCCCGGTACATAGAGGGCCAGAAGGAGCATCACAAGAAACACTCATTTCAGGATGAGTTCCTTGAGCTCATGCGACGGCACGGGATTGCGATCAATGAGAAATACCTATGGACGTGATCTTTCGCCCGCTTAAGCGGGCTCCCGAAATTGCGGGATCTGCTGCCCCCCAGCTAAAGCTGGGGGCTACGGCTCTTAAGGCAGCTACGCAGCCTAGAGGCGCCATTTCAACTATTCGGAATTGCCGAATGGTTCCCGATCGGTCACCTGGCGTAGGCGACGTACCGCGCGTCGCTGGCGATGATCCGCAATTGATGCGCCGCGAGTGAGGCTCGATGCGCCGCATCGTTCGCGCGGACGATGAAAATTCGCGGCTTGGCGGCGTCGGCGAGGGCGGTGTCGAGCCACGGCATCGGCTTGATCGATGTGCCGCCGGCGAAGTTGGCGTAGTGGCGGATCAGGTAGTTGCTTGTGAACTCCTCGGCGTCCGGAGTCACGACGACGATCGGTCGCTGCAGGTAGAAGGTCATCGAGCCGGTGAAGGCTTCGACTCCGACGATTTCCGTTTGCGGCGTGACCATCGGGCGGATCTGCTCCATCAACGCAGCCTCGGAACGGCGCGCGCCGATCGCGCGCATCAACGGATTCGCTGCGAGCGGAATGGCGACGATGGGAATTGTCAACGCGATGAGGACGATGTCGCGATTGCGGACGAACGCCAACGCGCCGCCGATCACGAACGTAATTCCAATGGCCATCGCGGAGAGGCGCGCGGCATCGCCGTATTCGGCGCGCAGGTGGAGGAATGGCGGCGCGATCACGAGGGCCAGTCCGAAAACGAGCAGCACGACCGCCGTGATGCGCGCCCCGATCCGCGCGTTTTGCCAGACGCGCGCGACGAGCAACGCCACGGGCGCCATCAGCGGGAGGATGTACTGCGGCCTCTTAGACTGCGAGATGGAGAAGAAGATGAACGGGATGGCGATCCAGAGCAGCAGGTAGATCGTCGATCGGTCGCGGCGATCGATCGCGCGCGGACTGCCGAGGAGGACGATCGACCAGGGCAGCGCGCCGGCGAGGAGATACGGGATGAAGTACCACGGCGGGCCAGTGCGCTTGAGCGCTTTCGTAGCCAGCCGTTGCGCGGTTTCGGTGACGACGACGTAGTGCAGAAAATCGGGGATGACGCGCGAGACCGCCCAGACCCACGGCGCAACGGCAAGGACGAACAGCGCCAGTCCGCCCCACGACCAGAGCGCGCGAAAACGCTTGCGCCAGATCGCGTATGGAATCGCGACGAGCAGCGGCAATGCGATCGCGACCGGACCTTTCGTGATCACACCGAGGCCGATCGCGAGCCAGGCGAGGGCGGACCATTTGCGCGCGCGCTCCTCGCAGGCGAGGTAGAAAAACGCAGTGGCCATCGTGATAAACAGCGCCAACGCGGCGTCGAAAATCACAGTGCGCGAGAATGCGACAGCTAACGGCGTGGCGAGAAAAACGATCGCGGCGATGAACGCCTCGTCGCTTCCCCACACGCGTTTTGCGAACCACCACAGGAAGGCTGCGCCGGCGATCGTGAAGAGAAATGCCGGCAGCCGCGCGGCGACCTCCGTCGGCCCGAGCACCTCCATCGCCGCGGCCTCGGACGCGAAATAGACGATCGGCTTGTCGAGATAGGGCAGGCCGTCGAGGCGCGGCATCACGTAGTCGTTCGTCGCCGCCATCTCGCGCCCGACCTCGGCGTTGCGTCCTTCATCGGGATCGAGCAACGGAAATCCGCCGAGGTGAATGGAGAGGGCGATGACGACGATCAGAAGCCACCAGCGAAGAAGCGAAGAAGGGGCGGCCAAAGCGCGCGAAGGATACCGCTAAACTTGGCGTCCATGTCTCGCCGAACGATTGCGTTTCTATTCATCATCGCGGCTGCATTTTGGGGAGTCGGGGATCAGGTGTCGGGTGTCGAAAAGACGGCGCGTCGTCCGGCTTCGACCCCCGACTCTCGACTCCCAACTCCCGCGGCGATTGCATCGCACATTCACTTCCTCGCCAGCGATGCGATCGAAGGGCGCGAGACCGGGATGCGCGGATTCGAAATTGCGGCGGAGTACGTTCGCGCGCAGTTCGACGTGATCGGACTGCAGCCATTGCACAGCGACTGGTTCCAGCATTTCGCGTTGCGTGCGGCCACGCTCGACGAGGGGCAGTCGTCGCTGGCGATCAACGGCAAGTCGCTCATCATTCGCAAAGATTTTCTGATGCGTCCGGACTTCGCGCGGGACAACGTTTCCGTCGATGCGCCGCTGGTCGTTGCGGGATTCGGCGTCACCGCGCCGGAGTTGCATCGCGACGACTACGCCGGCATCGATGCGCGCGGAAAGATCGTGGTCGTCGTCAGCGGCGCGTCGAAATCGTTTCCGTCCGATCAGCGCGCGTATTACTCGTCGGGCGAGGTGAAGCGTCACAACGCGGCGGCGCACGGCGCGGTCGGCATGCTGACGATCACGACCGCGACGGACGAGGCGCGCAATCCGTTCGAGAAGCGCGCGCGGCAGAGCAGCATCGTGCCGATGACGTATCTCGATGCCAGCGGCAATCCGGTGGACACTGTCGAGGCGTTGCGAGGATCGGCATCGCTGAGCAGCGAAGCGGCCGCAGCGCTCTTCACCGGCGCTGCAATTCCACTCGATCGCGTGCTCGCCGACGCCGAAAACGGCATCGCACATTCGTTCCCGCTCACAGCGACCGCTTCGATGAAGACCGTCACCCGCTTCGCGCAGATGCAGAGCGAGAACATCATCGGGGTGCTGCCCGGCAGCGACGCCAAACTCCGCGACGAGTACGTCGTCGTCTCAGCACATCTCGATCACCTCGGCAATCATCCACCCGCGAACGGCGGCGACGGTTTGTATAACGGCGCCTACGACAACGGCTCCGGCATCGCCTGCCTGATCGAGATCGCACGCGGCCTTGCCGCCGGTGCGCGCCCGAAGCGTTCTGTCCTTTTTGTCGCGCTGACGGGCGAAGAAAAGGGTGAGCAGGGGTCGGAGTACTTCGTTCACTTTCCGCCGGTGCCGAAACGGCAGATCGTCGCGGACGTGAACATGGACATGTTTCTGATGATCTATCCGGTCGCGGACGTCGTGCCGCTCGGCGGTGAGCATTCGTCGATCGGAGCGATGGCCGCGACGGCGTCGCGAGCGAGCGGTTTCGACGTCAGTCCCGATCCGTATCCCGAGGAGGTGCGGTTCATTCGCAGCGATCAGTACTCGTTCGTGAAGGCGGGCATCCCGGCCATTCATCTCAAGCCGGGCAACAAGAGCACCGACCCGTCGATCGACGGCGCGAAGCTGACGCGCGAATGGCTGCGCACGATCTACCACTCGCCGAAAGATGACCGTTCGCAGACGTTCGATTTCGCGTCGGGCGCGCGCTATGCGGAGACCAATCTGCGGCTCGTGCGCGCGATTGCGGATTCGCCGTCGAGGCCTTCGTGGACGCCGGGCGATTTTTTCGGCGAGACGTTTGGACGCGGTGGTCGAAAGGCAACGATCACGCTGCGGTGAGGGACCTTCTTGGACGCAGCTTCGATTTCGCAACGCCGCCATCGCGAGTGGTCTCGCTCGTGCCGTCGCTGACGGAGACGCTCTTCGACCTCGGCGCGGGTGGCGCCGTCGCGGGCATCACGGATTTCTGCATCTTCCCCGAGGGGATCGAACGGCCGCGCGTTGGTGGGACGAAGAATCCGCACATCGAGGAGATTCGCGCGCTGTCGCCCGATCTTGTCTACATGAATCTCGAGGAGAACATTGAGCGTCACGCGAAGGCGATCGAAGAGTTCGCGCCCGTGTTCGTCACCGAGCCGAAGACTGTCGACGACGTGGCAGCACTCATCACGACGCTCGGCAGGATCCATCGCCGCGATGAACGAGCGCGCGAACTGACCGATGCGCTGGCGAAAGAGCGCGGCACTGTCGCGAGTTTTTCCTTCGCGGTGCCGATCTGGAAGAAGCCTTGGATGTGGTGCGGCGGCGATACCTACGTTTCGAATCTCGTGGCGTCGATCGGCGGCGTGAATGTACTCGCCGATCGTGAACGGTACCCATCGATCGATCTTGACGATGTCCTCGCACTTCGTCCGGACATCGTCTTTCTACCCGACGAGCCGTACGAATTTACGTCCGAGGATGCCGCCGAAATCCGCGGGCCGCGCGTCATTGGACCGTTTCCGGGCCATCTCTTCACGTGGCATGGAACGCGGACGATCCTCGGGCTCAAGTTCCTACGCGAATGCGTCTAAGGGAACGGTTTCACGCGGGGCTCGCAGAGGGGCGGAGAACGCGGAGAGTCAACCCTCGATGATGCCGGTTGCCCAAATCCGTAGCGTCTCTTCGACGGAGTCGAGCTGGCGCGTGAAGAAGTGATCGGCGCCGGTGATGATCATCGTTTCGGCGTTGCGGATCTGCTGGCCGAGGGTTTCGAGTTTCTGGACGTCGCCGTGCTCGTCCTGCGTGCCGTGCAGGATCAGCATCGGTTTCTCGCACGAGCGGAGGTAGCCGAAGTCGTACTTGTTGACGGGCGTACCGATCAGAAAGATCGCATCGACCGCGGCCATCTCGCACGCTACGCGCGACGCCACCCACGCGCCGAACGAGAAGCCGCCCACAATCACTTTCTTGCCGGGATGCTTCTTGATCAGCCAGTCGATCGCGGCTACGACGTCGCCCTGCTCCCCTTCGCCATCCTCGTGATGGCCGGCGCTGTTGCCGGTGCCGCGGAAGTTGAAACGGAGCGTAGCCACGTTCGCGGCTTCGAGCCCGCGCGCGGCGCGAAAGACTACTTTGTTGTGCAGCGTACCGCCGCCGAGCGGGTGCGGATGACAAACGACGGCTACCGCGGCGGGGTCCTGGAGATCGCGATAAAGCGCCTCGAGCTTGCCGGCGCTCGAAAAGAGATCGACGTGGCGGAGAGGTTTCGGATTCACAGTACGCCCGACGTTTCGCGCACCGGCGCGAGCCTTACCAGAATGCGATCGCCGTCCACCCTCACCTCATGCGTGGCGATCGTGTACTCGGCGTTGCCGGGACACAGTCCGGTGCGAACGTCGAATCCCCAAAGGTGCCACGGACAGACGATCTCGTCGCCGATGAGATCACCCTCGGCAAGCGGACCGCCGCGGTGCGGACAGGTGTTGTCAGTAGCGAAGAATCCGCGCGCTGTGTGCGAGATGGCAACGCTGCGGTCGTCGACCTTCACGGCCCTGATGCGGCCGATTGGAAGTTCGGCCGCGTTCAGGACCTCGGTAAAGGCTTCGTTCATCGGACGCGCACTCTAGCAAAAGCGATGTCAGTGAATCTTTTGGCGCATGGCGCGGTAGGTGGTCCAGTCGGGCTCCTTGGAACCGGCACTGAGCGTGATCGGATACGGATGGCCGGGGATGAGGCGGTTCAGCTCCGCCGCGAACGCCTTCGGATCGGCGACGTACCAGAGCCACGTGCGCTCGCCCTTGCCGGTCACGATCATCATCAGGTAGCCGAGATGGTCGCCTTGGATCGGATCGACGGCCGCTTCAAACTTCGCGATCTGCGTGACGACCTTGTCGGCAGGCATTCCTTTGGCGTCGGGCACGTACTTCCAGTGCATCTCGATCGCGGTGGGAAACTTGGCTGGCTGCGCATCGGGCGGAACCTCGTTGCGGACTTTCAGCAGGAGCAGGCTATCGGCCTGCTTGGAAAACGTCACAAGCCAGCTGACGTTGGGACCTTTGTCTGGTTGAGTGGTTGTCGTAGCGGCGATCGCGCCTTTCTTTGCTTGAGCCGGCGTGTCCGCCATGAGCGCGGATGCGAACAGCGCCGCGCAGAGTGCAACTGCAATTCGTTTCATTGTCACGATTCCTTTCATGCGAGCCAGACGGGACGCGGGATGCCGTTGCGGCCAACGGCGGCGCTGCCATCCCAAACGCCCGGGATAGTAGTGCCGCAATCGGGACAGCGGCCGTCACTCAATCGATACGAAGTGACGCGAAACCCGGTGCGGCCGATGACGATCGCATCGCACGACGGGCAATGCGTGCTCTCCAGATCGCCGACGGCGCCCGGGATATTGCCGGGATAGATATAACGCAGTCCCGCGCGGCGTCCGATTTCGTACGCGCGCAGGAGTTGGTTGGCCGAGGTGTTCGCGTTCCCGGTCATCTTGTAGTCCTGATGGAACGCGGTGATATGCCACGGGATATCGACGTCGACGCTTGCCAGAAACTCGGCGATCTTCGTCAGCTCGTCATCCGAATCGTTGAAGCCGGGGACGATGAGCGTGACGATCTCGACCCAGATGCCGCGCTGCTTGAGGCCTTTGATCGTGTCGAGCACCGGCTGCAGCGTGCCGCCGAGGTCGCGGTAATGCGCGTCGGAGAATCCTTTGAGATCGACTTTGTAGAGATCGACATACGGCGCGATGTAGTCGAGCACTTTTTCCGTTCCGTTGCCATTCGAAACATAGGAGCAGACCAGCCCTTCGCGCCTGGCTTCTTTGAAAATCTCGACGGCCCATTCCGAGGTGATGAGTGGCTCGTTGTAAGTCGAGGTGATGACTTTCGCGCCGTGACGTTTGGCGAGGGCGATCAGTTCGGCGGGTTCGATGTCGACCGGAGCCGCGCCGGCGACTGGATCGCGCAGCGCCTGCGACGTGACCCAGTTCTGGCAGTAGCCGCAGTGGTAATCGCAGCCGAGCATGCCGAACGAGAGCGCAAGCGCGCCGGGATACGCGTGGAAAAACGGCTTCTTCTCGATCGGATCGACCTGGAGCGCCGCCGCGTATCCGCGCGGGACGCGCAACACGCCGTCTTCGTTGTAGCGGACTTTGCAGATGCCGTTCAGTCCGTTGAGGATTTTGCAGCGATGGCCGCACGAGTAGCAGCGCACGGCCTTGTTCTCGAGCTTGTCGTACAGCTCAGCGGCTCCCTCGGCCGTCCTCGCGGCCAGAACCTCGCCAAGCGCACTTTGTCGTTGGGTTGCTGCGGACATGGCGAGCAAAACGCTGCAGATCAGGCGTGTATTGCGGGGAGGTGCTGCGCCGCAGCGTAACAGGCCCATGCCAGCGGTCCGCCGGCGATGCCGTCGACCAGGTTGTGTCACCCGGCTACGGTCGACCCGAGCAATGCCAGAAACGCGAGGACGCCGAAAACACTCACGCCCCATCGCGTAAGCCGGCGCATTCACAAAAGGAGAGGATCTGAAATCCGACATACAGGCTCGGAAACGCGGCAACGCCGAAGAAGGTGTTGATCGGCTTCACGTTGGGTCCCCTCGGGCTCAATACAGCGACGTAGTTCTCGATGAGCAGCCGCTGCTCGTGCTGCGTGTGCGTGAGCAATGGGGCCAGCGGCAGCTAGACCGCGGGAAATGGTTCGCCGGTCCCCGCACGGAATGGCGACGTTAAGCCACGCGCCGACGAGCCAGAGAGCGTGTTCGAACTCACGAAGGCGATCCGCACACGCCGCTCCGTCATGGAGGTGATGAAGGAAGGCACGATGCTCAAGGCCGGGAACAGCACCGTGATGTAGCTGGCGTGGTTCGGGACGACCGCAACCAGCGACGACAGTCGATGGCTTCGCGTCAGCGTGTCTTCCGCTCCATAGGCACCGGCGCGATGGCATTCCAAATTGATAGCATTTCGAGATCGACACGCTTTTCGATATCAATCATCGCCGTCGCTATCCGGCGATAAAGCGCGATGATGTCTGGGGGTAACGGCTTGGCTTCGGCCATCCGAAACGCAGCGTCAAAATTCCACCATTCGGTCGGCTCGGACCGTGTCATGAGGAGCCACTTCAGTCGGCCCAGGTATGTGGCGTCGCTTTCATCGCGGAGCCTTGCGATGAGACCACGATGAAATGCGATGACCCCTGACAACGTGTCGGTCGATTCGGTTTCCTCGAACTGTTCCCATATCTCATCCGACTCCTCGATATGGCCCGCCACCATCAGGACCTCGGCGAAGTTGAGGCGGTTTCGATCGCGGGGGTTGTCGTTCAACAAAGCTACAAAAATCGCCTTCGCTTCTTCAAATTGTCCAAGATCTTCGGCGATGAAAACGGCATAGGCGGACTGAATTTGGTCATCATCAGGCTCTGCTTTCAGTGCTCTCAAGTAGAAGTCGTGTGCCTCTTCGAACTTGCCCTCGGCGCGGAAAAGACGAGCACGGATAGTCAGCAATTCCGCATTGTGGCCATGATGCTGCAATGCACTGTCCACGAGTTGCTCGACCTCGCGCCGATCGCCGCCCGCCACGACGACGTGCCAAGCGAACGCCGTCACAACCTGCGGCTCATCGGGGAATCGTTGTATCGCCGAGCGGAGGAGGGCTTCCCGTTTTTGCGCACTGGGCTCTCGCGAAGCCTGGAGTACCGGCACCCACCAGCGATCGGAGTCATCGTCATCTGAGACGCTTCCTGCCTGTTCGGGAGCAATGAGCGTCAGGACCGCGTCGGTAGTTGCCCTCGTGGAGACGGTACTCTTTACCTCCTTCGCCTCCTTCGCCGCCAGCTTGTTGAACTGCATCCGATACAAGACGGCTCGCGCGGAGGCACGATCGATGATCTCCTTGTCCAGTAAGGGATACCCAAAGACATCGACGCTCAGTTGAAGCATCAACTTGTCGAATCCGTCGATAGGTACGAGCGCACCTCGATGTTTCTGGACCAGTGCCTCCACGCGTGGCTGGATTCGCTGGTTACGCATATAGCACCAATACATACGACCGGCAATCTGCCCCGGCTCGAGACTCTCGAGAAAGCCCATCAAAGAGCCGTCGTTGCCGCCGTAGCCGACAAACACCGGTGAGAAATTCGCGAAGATGGTCTTAAGTGCTGAAACCCAGTGTTCGGAGAGTTTCGACGTATTCTGCGCGTCGTTGAATGGATTCAGAAGGACATCTCGATGGACTTTGGCGATGACAGGCCGGCGCATTCGCGTGCGAATGTAGTGTGCGAGAGATTCGTGACTGCAGATAAGCGGCACTGTACTCGTATAGAGGTAGAGGGCATCGCTAACCAGGTTGTCAAAATTCGTGGTCACGACGGCGCGATGGCGCGTGCCGGAAAGGATTTGGGCGAGAACGGAGTAGCCGAAGCTGGGCGCCTTATCCTTCATCACCGTTTCAAGGGCCGCGTAGCCTTCATCGAGATAGTCACCGAAGCGGCGCTCGAACACCTGCGGGTAGAAAGAGGCCGCCGATCCGAATTCAAAATTCTCGATTCCGACGTTGTCGCTCGTCGCCCATGCCTCGAGAGAAACCATCTTGTCGTCATGACGACGGCGTAGCTCATCCAGCCATCGATGCACAAGCTCGCCGCCTGTCGGGATATCGGAGTCTTTCGACGCGCCTGCGCCGAGAACGAATGCGAACGCTGTGTCTTCCATATCGCGGTGCGTTGTCAGAAAAGCATCGATGAATCCTTCGGTCGTCCAGCGGTGCGATATGGGCATAGGTCCCTCTTGCTTAGGAGTGCCTCGCGGCGTGAATTTCCTACCTCGTCACGCCATCTTTCTTCGGTCGCAGCGTCAGGCAGACGCTTTTCAAATTAATGTGACGCAGGAGTCGGGCTGGCCGGCAAAAAGTAAAGCGCCACCGCAATGATCGCGTAGACCGCCAGAAGCTGGATGCCTTCGTACCAGTTCGTCTCGCCGTCCATGACCAGGTACGAAAAGATCGCCACGCACAATCCGACCGCGAGCATCTCGAATGGTGTGAACAGCAGATCGAGCGGATGTCCGAGCGGATACGACAGAAACACGAGCAACGGACAGACGAAGAGCGCGATCTGCACGCTCGACTGCATGGAGATGTTGAGCGCCGTGTCCATCTGGTTGCGCATTGCCAGCATGACCGCGGTCGAATGCTCGGCGGCGTTGCCGACGATGGCCAGAACGACGAAGCCGAGGAAGACTTCGTTCATCCCCCACGCCTTCCCCGCCTCCCCCACCGCCGCTACCAATCCCTCGGCCACCACACTCATGAGTGCACTCGCGAACACGAGCAGCCCAATCGCGCGCTTGAGACTCCACACGTCCTCCGCCGCCATCTCCGGCGCTTCGCTGACGGCGCTGAGCTGCTCTTTGTGCGTCTTGAACGCAAAGAACAGTCCGAGGATGTAGACGATGATCAGGATGATGGCCGTGCCTACCGAGACCTGATGGATCAACTGCGGCTGATGCGCGGAGGCCGCGGATCGAAAGAAGAGCGCGGGAACCAGGAACGACGCCACCGCGAGAATGAGCTGGCCCGCTTGCGATTCCGCGGCGAGCGCGTTGAACTTGAGCGTGCGATGTTTCCACCCGCCGGCGAGCATCGACAGTCCCGCTACGAAGAGCAGGTTGCCGACGATCGACCCCGTGAACGAGGCGCGCACAACGCCCGGCAATCCCGCGCGAATGGCGAAGATGGCGATGACCATCTCCGCAAAGTTTCCGAATGTGGCGTTGAAGAGCGCGCCGTACGTCGATCCCATGCGATGCGCGAGCTGCTCGGTGCTGACACCGATCCACGCTGCCAGGGGAAGGACGGCCGCGCATGCGAAGACAAACTCGGCGACGAGATGGCCGTGGATGAAATGCAGCGCGATGGCGACGGGGATGGTTGCGTAAAGGAGCCAGCGGATGATTCGTTGCATGTACTTTCGGTCGTAACTCTATCCTGCGGAGGGCGAAGCCCGACGTCAGGATCTCAGATTGCGCCGCGCGATCGTTGCTGAAACCAACGCCTACGCGGTGTCACCGGAGATCCTGACGTCGGGCTTCGCCCTCCGCAGGATAGAGTGGAAAAAACATGATCAGCAGCGAGACAAGCGACTACATCACCACCATCACCCTCAACCGTCCCGAAAAGCTGAACGCATTCAGCGGATCGATGCGCGAGGAACTGCTCGCCGCAATCCGTGCGGCGGCGGACGATCAACGCTGCCGCGTAGTCATCATCACCGGAGCCGGACGCGCGTTCTGCGCCGGCGGCGACGTCGAGTACATGTCCGGCCTGCAGAAGAATGGCGACGTCGATGCGTTCCGAAAGGTCCTCGACGCTGGCCGCGACGTCGTCACGCAAATCGCCGGGATGCCGAAGCCTGTGATCGCCTCGGTGAATGGCGTCGCCGCCGGCGCCGGATGCAATCTCGCTCTCGCCTGCGATTACCGCATCGCCTCGGACACCGCGAAGCTCGGCGAGACCTTCGTGAAGATCGGCATCCATCCCGATTGGGGTGGAACATGGTTTCTGCCGCGCCTGATCGGCCCGAGCCGCGCGTTCGAACTGTTGACGACGGGACGGATGGTCGATGCCGCTGAAGCGCTGGCGATCGGGATGGTCGATCGCGTAGTGCCGCTGGCCGATTTGCCCGAACAGACAACGGCTCTCGCGCGCGCGATCGCGCAAGGTCCGCCGCAGGCGATCGCGGACGTCAAACGCGCGCTGGCTGCGTCGCGCACGAACTCGTTATCCACGCAAGTCGAGCTGGAGAGCGAGCATCAGGTGCGCGCCTTCCTTTCACGCGATGCAGCGGAAGGAATGGCGGCGTTCTTCGAGAAGAGGGCGGCGAAGTTCGAGGGGGGATAGAAACGGGTAACGTTTCACGCGGAGGCGCTGAGGCGCGGAGCGGTTCGCGCGATGACGAGCGTTTCGTCGTCCTTCTGCGGGGCGTTGGCGACGAAGGCGTCGACTGCCTCGGCGATCGCGTCTCGGACTTCAGCGGCCGAGGAGTTCGCGAGGCGGGACAGGAGCTGTTCGAATACCTCGTTGCCCCATTCGTCGCCCGCGGCATTCTCGGCTTCGCAGATGCCGTCGCTGTAGAGCACGACCGTCGATCCGGCTGGGAACGGGCGCGTCTGCGTCATGTACTTCGACGCGCCGAGGATTCCGATCGGAAGTCCGTGGGAACGAAGCTGCTCGATGTGATCGCCGGTGATGACGTAGCAGGGATTGTGGCCGGCGTTGACGAACTGAATCGTCTCCGCCTCGGGATCGATCGTGACCACGATCATGGTGATGAACTTGTTCTCGGCGGACCAGCTATGAATGTGGCGATTCAACTCCGTTGCGATATCCCCAAGCTCGCGTCCCTCGGCGAAGAGAAGCTGGATAGCAGCATGAAACGCCGACACGAGCAGCGCTGCCGGCATCGACTTTCCTGCGACGTCCGCGACGACGGTCGTCAACGTTCCTTCGCGCTGGAAGAAGGCGTGATAGTCGCCGCCGACCTGCTTGGCGGGACGCGAAAGCGCGGCCAGCTCGAGCCCCTCGATGACCGGGATCGACTTCGGAAGAATGTCGCTCTGGATGGTGGCGGCGAGGTCGAGCTCGCGTTGCATGGCCTGCTTTTCGAGCGCTTCCTTGTGCAGCCGCGCGTTCTCAAGAGCGATAGCGACCTGGTTGGCGAACAGCGACAGAAGCCGGAGCTCGTTCGCTTCGAACGCGCCGACGTCACCCTCGCGCGTTTCGCGGTCGCCCGCCGCGAGCACGCCGATCACGGCGTTGTTGCCTTTGATCGGAACGGCAACCGTGGCGATGCAGCCGGGAAAAATGCATTCGGAGGCGTCTTCGAACGTCAGCGCCTCGCCGGCGGCGACGACGCGGTCGGTGATCTCGTCGTCGAGAAAATCGGAGCGGGTGTCGCCGAAGGAGCGATAGACGCGGAACTTGTCGCCGTCGCGCAGAAACAGCGCCGCGCGGCGCGCGTTGATCAGCGAAATCATGCGGAAGAGGATCTCGTCCGCGAGAGCGTCGATGTTCAACGTGCCGGCGATGGAGAGGCCGATGTCGTACAGCGACTCCAACTCCCACAGCCGGTACTTGAGCTGGAAGTCGCCTTCGCGCATTTCCTGCGCGAGGCGGTGCGTGTTCAAAAGCGACGCGGCGAACGTGCCGGCGGCGTGGAGCATCCGGAGATCTTCGTCCGAGGCCTCGCCGGAGAGAGCGATCACGCCGAAGTGATCGCGCGAGGTGCGCATCGGGATGATGTGCCGCGGCTTCGGATCGAGCGAGGCGTCGTCGAGTGAATCGCCGTCGAGTATTTCCGGTGCAACGCAGACGCGCGACTTCGCGGCAAGCCGCATCTCCGGGCCGCGCGCATCGCGCAGGTAGACGGCGCCGACGTCATACGGTGTGTGCTTGGTGAAGGCGTCGAGGATCAGCGATCCATGGGACGAGAGCGCCGCCCGCTCGAGTTGCTGCAGGTCGTGCAGAAACTCCGCGAACTGGTGAACGAGGGGGGACATACGAGAGGTGGAAGGATAGCAGTTGCCGGTGATGCGATTGCGAGGCTACCTCAGAGTCCCAGCTCCTTCATCGCGTTCTCTTCGTTGTCGAAGATCGTCGCGTAGTTAGCCAGGCCCATGATCTGGAAGGTCTTGTGGATGACTGGCGTGAGGCAGCAGAAGGCGATCTTGCCGCCTTTGTCGATCATCTTCTCGATGATCTCGATGAGGATGCTGATGCCGATGGAGTTGACGATTTTCGTATCGCGTAGATTCAGCAGCAGAGTGCGCACGCCGGCGTCCATCAATTCGTAGGCACGGACGGCGATCTCTTCGCCGCCTACATTGTTGATGTAGCCCTTGGTGTAGAGCACCGCACCGTTGTCCTTGCGGTCGACCGCGACTTTCAGTTCCTCAGTCATGATTCTTTCTTCTCGTATTTGACCATATGGATGGTGGTTCCGCCGCCCGACGACGTCGAGATGCTTACCTCGTCCATGTGCGCTTCAATCAGTTGCAGTCCGCGGCCGCGTTTGTGAGAAACACCGGGAGCCGGCCGTCGCGACCGAGCCTCGGCTGGATCGAATCCGCGTCCGTGATCGGTGACCCAGACATCAATCCGGCTGCCGTCGCCCTGGGAAGTTCCGACGAATCTTAGATAGATGCGGTTGTCGGCGCAACCGGAATGCTCGCGAGCGTTGATGCAGGCTTCGATGATCGCATGAGTCATCTCATCGATCTTCTCGGAGCTCATGCCGAGCTCGCGGGCGAGATTGCCGGCGGCGCGGGCCGCTGCGATCTCGATGTCCGCGACCATCGGGAGCGTGAGCTCCATCTGCCGCTCGGCGGTCGTCGTCATTTCGGAAGTGTCCTGAACGACGCGATTAAAAGCCGAGAAGCAACGCCACCGCGGATTTGATCCACTCGGGGATGCCGCCGAGCTGCTCGATGGCGAGCAGGGCGAAGGTGTTGACGGCCAGCAGCATGGGAAGCGCGTACTGGACGGAAACGGCGGTGGTGCGGGTTTGAGCGATGCTTTTCATGGTGTCCCCCCTCAGTTGTCGGGACCCACCAAGAGCAACGCGACTGCCACGGCTGGCTTTTCAGGTGCACTCTCTCTAAGCCTCTGATGCTGCGAAGTTTACACGAGAAATTGAGGAAATGTGACGAACTGTGCGACTGGGGCAAATCGCCACAGTCCGAAGGTTTCAAAGATTTACGCCATCGTAAGTATCTGATTTTAAACAGCCTGTTAGTGAACGTCCCAAGACTCCACAATTGTGGTTAATTGGGACAATGCCTCGCGCATCCGGTACAGCGTCTTGCGATCGACGCCGAGGATCTTGGCCGCTTTGGAGATGTTGCCCTTGGTGTGCACGAGGACGCGAGCGACGTAGCGGCGCTCCAGTTCGTTAAGCGAGGGGAAGTCGGTCAGCATCTCCACGCCCCCCGCTCCGGACGCCGATTCGGGGAGGGCAAGGTCGCCCGGATCGATGACGGGATCGGTAGTCAGCGCCAGCGATCCTTCGATCAGATTCTCCAGCTCGCGGACGTTGCCTGGGAAGGGATAGCGCATCAGTTTTTGCAACGCTTCCTGCGTGATGCGCACGTCGTGCAGCCCTTCGCGTTTGCCGTATTTGTCGAGGAAGAAGCGCACGAGCTTGGGGATGTCTTCTTTGCGATCGCGCAGCGGCGGCAGGACGATCTCGACGACTTTGAGGCGGTAGTAGAGGTCCTGCCGGAACTCGGTCTTCTCAATCATTTGCTCCAGATCGCGATGCGTGGCAGCGAGGATGCGCACGTCGATCGGGATGCGGCGCCGTCCGCCGAGCTTCTCGACCTCGCGCTCCTGCAGCACGCGCAGGAGCTTGGCCTGCAGCGTCAGCGGGATGTCGCCGATCTCGTCGAGGAAGATGGTGCCGCCTTTGGCGAGCTCGAATTTGCCGGGCCGCGCATCGACGCCGGTGGCGACGCCGCGCTCGATCCCGAAGAGCTCCGATTCGAGCAGCGTCTCGGGCAACGCGGCGCAGTTGATGGCTACGAACGGTCCGTCTTTGCGCGGCGAGTTGCCATGAATCAGGCGCGCCACCATCTCTTTGCCGGTGCCCGACTCGCCGCGAATGAGAACGCTGGCCTGCGAGTCGGCCACGCGCGCGACGAGGTCGATGACGCGCTGCATCTTCGGCGAGTCGCCGATCATCAGGCGGTCGCTGTAGTCGCGAAGCATGCGTTGCTTGAGGTTCCGGTTCTCGTCCTCGAGCGTTTCGCGGAGTACGGAGAGCTTGTGAAAGTTGCGGGCGTTGTCGATGGCCGCGCCGCCGATGGCCGCGAGCGAGGCCAGGAATCGGAGATCGTCTTCGACAAAACTTCCGCTCTTCGCGCCGCGCTCCTCCTTCCCACCGACGCCGATGATGCCGATGATTGTTTCGCCGGAGATCATCGGCGCGAGGAGCAGGTCGCTGCCCGCCCCGCCGAGAAACTTCGAGACGCTGACGGACATCGGCTCGCGCGACGCGAGCACCTGTTTGATGGGAGGCTCGTTCAGAATCGCGTTGGCCGGCGTCGGGATCTCGACACCGAACGTGAAAATCTGCTGGACGTTGAGCTTTTCATCGAGCGAGAAAACGAAGCCGACCGTGGCATCGAGGACGGCGATGGCGCGATGCATCAGCTCTTCGATCAGCTCCCCTTCCGGCCGCAGCGTGTTGAGCGCGCGGCCGACGTCGTAAAGCGCCTCCAACTGGAGGAGCTTGCGGCGAAGCTCGAAGGTGGATTGTTGCGCCACTAATCTCGTCCCATCGCCTTCCTGCATTCACCGAGCAGGAAGTCGCAGTTCCAGCTCGCATAGAACGCCGGATCCATCGCGTAGATTCTTACGAACAACGGCGCCGCTTCGTCGAACCGCCCGCGCTTCATCTCCGTCCGCGCCAGAAAGTAGATCGCGCGGATGGTCAGCGGATCGACCTCGTTCTTCTCGACGATGGCGCGAAAGCCTGCCTCGGCCTCCGTGAATGCGCGACGTTGATAGGCGCAGAGCGCTTTGGAGTAGTCGTCGGTCGCGCCGCAGGTACTCGGCGGCTTCGCGTTGGCGGCGGTCGCGAGCAGGAGGAGTAGGACAGACCAGCGCATTGACCTCAGTGTAGAACGGTTTCACGCGGGGCACGCGGAGGGGCGAAGAACTCCCTCTCTCCGCCTCTCCGCGAGCTCCGCGTGAAACCGTCTTCTTTCGAAATACACTCGACTCATGAAACTCGGCATCATCGGCGGCGGCCGCGCAGCGTGGGCCTTCGCAAGCACCTGGAAGCGAATCGGCTGGCCGATCAACGGCATCGCGAGGCGAGGAGCCGAGTGGGATCTCGAAAAACTTGCAGCGACCAGCGAGATCATCCTCGTCGCCGTCAGCGATCGCGCCATCGAAGAAGTTGCGGCGGCGATTCCGGAGACGACCGCCATCATCATCCACCCCAGCGGCGCGCTTCCCGCGTTGCGCGGCGGGTTCTCGCTGCATCCTCTGAAATCGCTGCCGCCGGTTGGGGAACCGTCCGATCTCGAAGGAACGCTGCTCGTCTTCGAAGGCGCGCATCGCGACATCGCGGAGCAGATTGCGGTCACAGCCGGCGCGCGATTCGCCGAGATCTCCGCCGAGGAAAAAATCCGCTACCACGCCGGAGCCGTATTCGGATCGAACTACATCGCGGCCCTGCTCGACATCGCCGAGGAGTTGATCGGAATGGACGGCGCTCGCGACGACATCGCGGTGCTGGCGAGGTCCGCGATTGACAACTGGGCCGCGCACACCGATGCGCGGCGATTCACCGGGCCGGCGTCGCGCGGCGACGACGCCGTCATGCAGCAGCATCGCGGCGCATTGCGCGATTCGCCGGAACTTGCAGAGATCTACAGACTTCTGGCCGCGCGCATTGTTGCGGCTGCAAAGTAGCGGGTGCTACCATCGACCCCCTTTCGATCGGAGCGCGGGCGGAATGGTTTTCTTCAATTACGCGACGATGCAGATGGCCGCGAAGATCGTTTACTACGGTCCGGGCCTCTGTGGAAAGACGACCAATCTGCATCACATCTACGCCAAGACCTCGCCGCAGAGCCGCGGCGAAATGGTCAGCCTGGAGACGGAAACCGACCGCACCCTCTTCTTCGATCTGCTCCCCATCGACGTCGGCGTCATCGGCGGTTTCAAGACCCGCCTGCAGCTCTACACCATCCCGGGCCAGGTCTTCTACAACACCACCCGCAAGCTCGTGCTGAAAGGCGTCGACGGCATCGTCTTCGTCGCCGACTCGCAGAAAGCGATGCTCGACGCGAACCTCGAGAGCTTCAAAAACCTGCGCGAGAACCTCGCCGAGATCGGCCTTTCCATCGACGAGATCCCGCTGGTTTTGCAGCTCAATAAACGCGATCTCCCCAACATCGCGCCGGTTGACGACGTCGTCGATGTCATCGATCCGGAGCGCAAGTACGATTTCGTCGAAGCGGTGGCATCGCGCGGCGACGGCGTCTTCGAGACGCTGAAAGTCATCTCGAAACTCACCCTTCGGACGCTGCGCCGGCGCATGACCGGCGAGGAGCCGGTGAAGGCAGTGCCGCGACGTCCCGCGCCCGACGTTGCGTTTCGCGTTCGTGAAGATACGGCGCCACTGCCCGCGATGCCGGCGTCGCCGGCCGCCACCGCGCCGATCAAGGCTTACAACCCGGACGCCGAGCCTGTCGTCGAGCCTGTCACTGAAAAGGTTGTTGAACCGGTTGAGGAGATCGCCGTCGATGCGTTCATTCCTCCACCTCCCGAGCCGGTATCTTCGCCCACGCCGCCGCCGGTCGTTGTAACGCCCGAACCTCCGCCGCCACAATCTCCCGCGCCGCCCCCACCCGAGCCGGAGATCGATTTCGGACAGACTGAGAAGCAGGCCAGGGCCGCGCCCGAGGTCAAGCACGTCAAGGTGCGGTCGTCGGTGGACATCATGGCGGAGCTCGAATCGCTCCGGAAACGCGCCACGCAATCGTCGCCGAAACAGACCGCGAAGAAAGAGACGTCGCCGCTCGATGCGCTGCGACATCCACCGAAGCCGAAGCGCGATGTGCATCGCACCGTGACCCTTCCGATGGCGCCGGGGACGCTGCCGAAGTCGAAGCAGTTGCGCCTTACGGTATCCTTTGAAAATGACAGCGGGGTCGTTCAGTCTCAGGAACAATCGATCGACCTCGGCGAAACGAGCGACATCCAGTCGCTCTCGGTCAATCTGAAGTTCGAAGATACTTAAGTGTCGGGAGGGTGAGGCGATGATTAAGGAGCGAGCGGTCGTTCTGCTGATCGCCATTTACGCTGTCGCCTGCGCCTCCTCCACCCCCGCGCCGAAACCCGCCGCCGCACCCGCGCTGCAGCCTCCGTCCGCCGCGAAATTGCAGGCTGAGGAGTATCGGAAGGCGCTGGAAGCCGCGTACGGCGAGATCGTCGCGCGCGAAGGGAAGCCGGTCGCCATTCCGACGGTCGACGTCGAAGCCGCGGCGTCGATTCCGATTCCGGATCATCCGACCATTCGAGGCGCGCTGCAGTACTTCACGACCGATCTCAAGCCGAGCATCCAGGAGTCGCTGCTCCGCTCCGGCAAGTACAAGAAGCTGATCGACAAAGCGCTCGACGACTACAAGCTGCCGCACGGACTGGCCTACCTGCCGGTGATCGAGAGCGCGTACGTGCCGTCGGTCACGTCGCGCGCCGGCGCGCACGGCATCTGGCAGTTCATGCCGGAGACGGCGCGCGACTACGGCCTCCGTGTCGACTGGTGGGTCGATGAGCGCGCCGATCCCGAGCGCTCCACGCGCGCCGCCGCCGCGTACCTGAAAGATCTCTATCGCCAGTTCAACGACTGGCCGCTCGCGCTGGCCGCGTACAACGCCGGCCCGGGCCGCATCCGCCGCGCGATGCAGTCGTCAGGCTCCGTCACGTTCTGGGACCTGCTCGAAAACGAAGCCGTCCCGAAAGAGACTCGCGGCTACGTCCCGACATTCTTCGCCACGCTGACCATCGCCAGCGATCCAGCAACTTACGGTTTCCAACTCGGCCAGCCGATCGACTTCGACCGAAGCGCCGTCGAGATCGAGGGTCCTCTCTCGCTCCGTTACCTCGCCTCGGTCGCGCACGTCGACGAAGCACTGTTGCGCGACCTGAACCCCGCGCTCCGTCAAGGCATCGTGCCGCCGGGCAAGATCACGGTGCGCGTTCCGTCGAAGTCGGCGGAAACCGTTGCCGCGCGCGCCGCAACGCTAAGAAATGAGGATGCGAACGTCGCTATCTGTTCCTACAGACTGCGCGAAGGCGAGTCGCTCAAGCGCATCGCTCGTTCCCTCGGCACCGACGTCGACATACTCGTGGCGATGAACAACCTCCGCTCGCCCGACGCGATCGGCGAAGGCGACGCGGTCTACCTCCCCGTCCGCGCCCGCGAGCTCGGCGCGCTCCTCTCGCACAGCGACGCCTACTACGCCGTCAAGAAGGGCGACACGTACTACTCGATCGCCAAGAGCCACAACCTGACCGTAGATGAGCTCCTCGAACTCAACGAGCTCGAAGTCGAGCACAAACTCCATCCCGGCGAACGGCTGCGCGTTACCGCGCCGCGCGCGGTCAGCGCCGGCGGGATGTGATCCGCAGATGGCCGCAGATAAGAAGCTGTTTCTTGCTCTCATCTGTTTCATCTGCGTCATCTGCGGATCGGCCTTCGCCCGCGTCGATCACATCGACATCACCTCCCGCTCGGAGTACCTCGGCGGAAAGTCGTTCGGCCTTGCCGGCAAGTACGAACGGATTCAGGGCCGCGCGTACTTTGCGCTCAATCCTTCCAACCCGCATGACCGCGTGATCGTCGATCTCGACAAGGCGCCGCGGAACGCGAAGGGAGAGGTTGAGTTTTCGGCCGACATCGATGTCCTCGTCCCGAGCCACGGCAACGGGACGCTCTTTATCAATGTGCCCAACCGCGGCGGACGCTTCTTCATCCGCGAACAGAATGTCGACGACTACTACCTGCGTCAGGGATACACGCTTGCCGAGGTGGGATGGCAGTTCGACATCCGGCCCGATCCGAAACTGCTACGGCTTTACGCGCCGGTCGTGCGCGGGATCACCGGCCGCGTTCGCGCCGACTTCGTGGTGGTCGACAAGCTGCTCGACCATCCGCTCGGCCACGTGATCACGGGAACCATCGGCGGCACCGGCTATCCGGTCGCCGACATTCGCGCGAAGGATGCCGTCCTCACCGAGCGCGATGCACCGCTGGCGCAGCGGAAGACGATCGCCGCGAAGCGTTGGCGGTTCACCGACGATCGCACGATTCACTTCGACGACGGATTCGTTCCCGGAAGGATCTACGAAGTCATCTACACGGCGAAAGACCCTGCCGTAGTCGGCTGCGGACTGGCCGCCGTCCGCGACTTCGCCGCGTACGTGAAACACGACCCGCAATCGTTCGTGCACGCCGAGCGCGCCTACGCCATGGGCATCTCGCAGACGGGCCGTTTTCTCCGACACCTCGTCTGGCAAGGGTTCAATGCGGACGAAGAGGGACGCCAGGTGTTCGACGCGCTGCTCGTCTATGTTGCCGGCGCAGGACGCGGGTCGTTCAACCATCGTTTCGCGCAGCCGTCGCGCGACGCGCAGCCGCTGTCGCCGCTGTTCTATCCGACGGACGTCTTCCCGTTCACCGACAACCCCGAGACCGATCCGCGCACGGGCGTCACCGCCGGGCTGCTCGACGCCGCGCGCGCCGAGCACGTCGTGCCGAAGATCTTCTACGTGAACACCGCGTATGAATACTGGTCGCGCGGCGCGTCGCTCATCCACACCTCGCCGGACGGTAAGTTCGACGTTCCGATTCCGGCCGACGTGCGCATCTACTTCATCGCCGGCGTGGCGCATATCGGCGGAGCGTTTCCTCCCGCAAAGAACGCCGAGCTCTCAATCCGAGGCCAGCAGCTCGACAATCCGCTGCGCATCGAGCAGTTGCGTCACGGCTTGACGGCCGCGCTCGACGAATGGGCGCGCGATGGCGTGGCCCCGCCGGACAGCCGTTATCCGCGCGTTCTGTTTCGCCAGCTCGTTCCGGTCTCCGAACTGGCGACGAAGATCGTTCACGGCGTCGAGCTTCCGCGCTTCAATTACGAGGTCTACCGGACCGACTTCGGCGCCGAATGGGCTCACGGCATCGTCACCGAACCGCCGCGCGTCGACGGCGTCTATCCCTCGCTGGTGCCGCAGGTGAATGCCGACGGACTCGAAATCGCCGGCGTTCATCTGCCGGAAATCGACGTCCCGCTGGCGACGTACACCGGCTGGAACCGGCGCGATCCGCAGACCGGCTTTCCCGATTCGCGCGCCAGCTTCGTCGGCTCGTACATCCCATGGACAAAGAGCGAAATCGACAAGCGCTACAACAGTGCTGAGGACTACTTCGGCCGCTTCACCCTCACCGCGCTGAACCTCCTGCGCGAACGCTTTCTCGTCGTTGACGATGTGCCAGCCGTCCTGAAGCGCGCAGTCGAGGAGTGGAATTACGCCACGAAATAGGCAGGCGCGCGACGTGCACGCCGGTCTTTGCTATGGCAAGAGGATTCGAAAGTAAGGCAGTTGAGTCGAACCGGCAGGATGCCGAGGACGAGCGCGCCGCGCGCGGCAAGCGCCGTCCGGATGTCCGCGAAATCGAGACACGTCAGAAACGCGAAGGGCTGGAGCTGTCGCGGCGGCGCATCCTTCACGAGATGGAGAATGCGAACGAACGCCGGCGCGCATCGCTGCAGGCCGCGCTCGCGCATCTCGACGGAGAGCTGGCGAAGATTCAATAGTCGCGGCGCGGTTGAAATGATGGGCCTCGGCTGTTAGTTTCGCCGCCCACCATGGCCGAAAGCAGTGACTACAAGAAGACGCTGAACCTTCCGCAGACCTCCTTCTCGATGAAGGCCAACCTGCCCGTCAACGAGCCGAAGCGGCTCGAGCAGTGGCGCCTCATCGATCTCTACAAGCTCATTCGCGAGAAGTCGGAAGGGCGGCCGAAGTCGGTCCTGCACGACGGGCCTCCGTACGCGAACGGCCACATTCATATGGGCCACGCGCTCAACAAGATCCTCAAAGACATCGTCGTCAAGTCGAAGACGATGATGGGCTTCGACTCGCCGTATGTGCCGGGTTGGGACTGTCACGGATTACCGATCGAGCATGCCGTCGACAAGGAGATCGGCAGCTCGAAGCGGAAGGAGATGTCGCCTGCCGACTTCCGCCGCGCCTGCCGCGAGTTCGCCGAGAAGTTCGTCTCGATCCAGCGTCAGGATTTCATCCGCCTCGGCGTTCTCGGCGACTGGTTCCATCCGTACATGACGATGGCCTACCAGTACGAAGCGGACATCGCCTACGCCCTCGGCCGCTTCTTCCGCACAGGCATGGTCTACAAAGGACTGAAGCCGGTTCATTGGTGTACCTACGACCAGTCGGCGTTGGCGGAAGCGGAAGTTGAGTACGCAGATCACACATCGCCGTCGGTGTACGTGCGATTCCGGCTGACCGACGAATCGGTGCAGAGCCTCGACCTGCCGATCGAGAAGCCGTGCTACGCGGTCATCTGGACGACGACGCCGTGGACGCTTCCCGCAAATCTCGCCATCGCGCTCAAACCGGACTTCGATTACGACGTCGTCGAGCACGACGGCGAGAACTTCATCATCGCCTCGGAGTTAGTGAAAGCGGTCGCCCCGAAATTCGGATGGACTGACTACCGCGTCGTCAAAGTGTTCAAAGGCTCGGCGTTCGAGCACCTCCGCTACCGCCACGCCTTCCTTCCGCGCGAAGGCATCTTCGTCCTCGGCGAGTACGTCACGCTCGAAGCCGGAACTGGTCTCGTGCACACCGCGCCCGGACATGGCGCCGACGATTTCTACACCGGCCAGCGCTACGGTCTCGAGACCTACACGCCGGTGAATCATCGCGGCGAGTTCACGCCGGACGTTCCGCTGTGGGCCGGCCTGCATGTGTTCAAAGCGAATCCGCAGATCATCGAGCTGCTGCGCGAGCGCGGCGCGTTGCTGTACTCCGAGACGATCACGCATTCGTATCCGCACTGTTGGCGCTGCAAGCATCCGGTCATCTTCCGCGCCACCGAGCAGTGGTTCATCTCGATGGACGATCACGATCTTCGCGGCCGCGCGCTCGAAGAAGTTCACAAGGTGAAGTGGTTCCCCGCCTGGGGTGAGGACCGCATGGCCGGCATGGTCGAGAACCGCCCCGACTGGTGCATCTCGCGCCAGCGCACCTGGGGCGTTCCGATCACCGTTCTCTATTGCGAATCGTGCGGCGAGCCGGTCACGTCGCCCGAGCTGTTCGAGAAGGTGAAGGAGATTTTCTCAACCGAAGGCGCCGACTCCTGGTACGACCGCCCATCGACGGACTTTCTCCCGAGCGGCTACGCGTGCGCGAAGTGCAGCGGGACCGCATTCCGCAAAGAGCTGGACATCCTCGACGTCTGGTTCGACTCCGGCTGCTCGCACATCGCCGTGCTGAAAGAGCGTCCGGAGTTGACATGGCCGAGTGACGTCTACATCGAAGGGCACGATCAGCATCGCGGCTGGTTTCAATCGTCGCTGCTGGTCGGAACCGGCATCGAAGGCGGCGCGCCGTACCGGCAGGTCATCACCTGCGGATTCCTGATCAACGAACAGGGCGACAAGATGTCGAAGTCGGCCGGCAACGCGCTCTCGCCGCAGGACGTGCTCAAGCAGCACGGCGCCGACGTCATCCGCCTGTGGGTAGCGATGATCGATTACCAGAACGACATGTCGATCGGCCCGCAGATCATGAGCCGCAGCGCCGAGTCGTACAAGAAGCTGCGCAACACGGCGCGCTATTTGTTGTCGAATCTGACCGGCTTCGATCCGGAAACGGATGCGGTTCCGCACGACGAGCTTCGCGACGTCGACAAGTGGGTGCTGTCGCGCGCCGCGGAAGTTTTTGATCGCTGCAGGCGCGCGTACGAAGAGTACGAGTTCCACATCGTCTATCACCGCATCCTCGATCTCTGCACGGTCGTGCTGTCCTCGCTCTATCTCGACATGTCGAAGGACACGCTGTACTGCGACGGCCCCGCCTCGCCGACGCGCCGCTCCGCGCAGACGGCGATGTACGAAATCCTGCGGGGCCTGGTCAGCTACCTCGCGCCGATCCTCAGTTTTACAGCCGAGGAGATCTACGAGGCGATGCCGGGAACGAAGGAGCAGTCGGTGCATTTGACCGACTTCCCAACGATCACCGCGCCGGCAATTGACAGCGCCGCGTGGGAGCGGATCTTCCGCATCCGCGAGGCGGTGTCGAAGGTGCTCGAGACCGCGCGCGCGGCCGGCACGATCGGACAATCACTCGAAGCCGACATCCAGCTTCACGGCGTCACACGCGACGCGCTCGCGGGATCGCTCGACGTGGATCTGGCGAAAGTCTTCATCGTGTCGCACGTCGACTTCGTTGCCACTCCAGCCACCGACCCGATCGACATCGAAGGCGTCGGCCCGATCGCCATCACCATGTCGCCGGCACGCGGCAAAAAGTGTGGACGCTGCTGGCAGTATCGCGAAGAGGTCATCGAAGACGGCGCCCTCTGCGCTCGCTGCGATGAGGTGATTGTGAATTTGGTCGTTCCCGAACAGCCGACGGTGTAAACGACTGTCATCCTGAGCCGCCGAAGGCACGTAGCGCGAAGCGCGGAGTGCCGCAGGACGGTCGAAGGACCCCCATCTGCTAACACCGCCCACCCGGGTTAGCAGGAACGGGGGGTCCTTCGACCGTCCTCCGCCGGCCGCGCTTCGCGCGACTCGGCTCCGGCGGCTCAGGATGACAGTGATGACAACCCTGCTACGCTTCGCGCTTGCGTTACTCCGACCTGCACACGCACACCTATCACTCCGACGGCACCCGTTCGCCGGCGGAGGTGATCGATGTCGCGCGCGCGCATGGGATCGAGATTGTCGCCATCAGCGATCACGACAACCTCGCCGCCTACTTTGAGATCAAGACGTACGCCGATTCGAAAGGCGTCGCCCTGATTCCTGCGACGGAGCTTTCGTGCGCGTACGAAGGCGTCGACATCCACATCCTCGCGTACGCGTTCGATGCGCATGACGAGCGGATCGAGGCGAAGCTGCAGCGGTTTCGCGGCGCGCGGCAGACGCGCGGACGGCGCATCGTGGAGCGGTTGCGCGCGCTGAACTACAACATCAGTTCCGAGCGCGTCGAGCAACTCGCGGCCGGCGGCGCGGTCGGGCGGCCGCACGTGGCGCGTGCGCTGGTGGAAGCGGGCTACGTCGCGTCGGTGTCCGAGGCGTTCGACAAACTGCTGCGTCCGGGCAAGCCCGGATACGTGGAGAAGGATCGTTTCGCCATCGACGAAGCGGTGGCGTTGATGCGCGCAACCGGCGGGCTTACGTCGATCGCCCATCCGACGCTTTATCCCGATCACGAACGCATCGTTCCGCAACTGCTCGACGCCGGGATCGACGGCATCGAAGTCCTGCACCCCGACGTCAACGCGGAATGGCGCGAGGTGTACAGCAACATGGCGCGCTTCCGCGGCAAGATGCTCACCGGCGGCTCGGACGATCACGGCACCGTCAAGAAAACGGAGACGCTCGGGACGATCAAGGTGCCGGAGGATTGGATCGGAGCGATCCTGGAACGGCTGTAGTCGTGCTCCTTCGCCTCGTCTTCTTCGCTTTCATCCTCCTCGCGCTCCTCGGCGACGCGCGCATCTTCCTCTTCGTGCTGAACCGCTTCGTCTTCGGCAGCCATCGCGACGAACAGAGCGAATGGAAATGGCTGATGTTTGCGACGCCGCCCGTGTTGATCGTTCTGACGGCGCTGATCTGGCCGCTCAATCAATGGATCGACTGGCTGCTTTCAACGCGCGTCGTCGAGCGATTCACGCCGCAGCGCGTGGAGGAGATCGCCTGGTCGCTGGCGCTCGCGAAGGTCGGTGCCGTGTGGCTGATCATCGCCGCGGCCGTGGGCAGCTACTGGATCCTCGATCGCGTTCGCGTGAACTACCTTCCGCCCGCGCCGCTGGTCGGGATTCGCGACCAGCCGAGCGATGTGATCGCGCTCCGGAGAGCACACGTTCCGTTTGCGTGGCTGCGCCGCCTCGGCGCACACAACGACGTTTACGACATCGAAGTCACGCGGCACGAGATCATCATCGACGACCTGCCGGCGGCGTTCGACGGTTACCGCATCGCGTTTCTCACCGACACGCACGTGGCGTCGTTCATGCGCCGGCGCTTTTATCGCGAGGTCGTCAAGCAGGTGCAGCGATTCGCGCCCGACGTGATCCTCTTCGGCGGCGACTTCGTTTCGTTCACCCGGCACATTCAGTTGCTGCCCGAGATTCTCCTCGACGGTCTTCACGCGCCCGACGGCCTTTTCGCAATCCTCGGCAATCACGATTACTGGGCCGGCGCCGGCGAGATCACCGGCATCCTGCGGGCGCACGGCATCCGCTTCATCACCAACGATGCGGTGATGCTCGCACGGGGATCAGCGAGATTGCCGCTGGCCGGTATCGACGAGATTTATCGCGGCACTCCCGACGTCGCGCGCGCGTTCGCGGGACTCGATCCGGCCAGGCCGTGCATCGCCATCAGCCATCATCCGGACATCGTCGACATCATTCGCGGCCAGCGCATCGATCTGTTGCTTTGCGGGCACACACACGGCGGCCAGATCCGCTTTCCGTTCTTCGGCTCCGTCGTCGTTCCGTCGCGCCACGAAGCGGAGTACGCGGCCGGATTTCACCGCATCGGGGCGGTGTTGCTGTACGTCAGCCGCGGCATCGGAGCGATTCCGCCGTTGCGCATCCTCTGCCGTCCGGAGGTCGCAACGTTCGTGCTGAAGCGCGGCAGCCGAACCGAATGATCACCCGCCTATCCGAGGTCTGGCCGAACGTCGAGCGCGTTGCGCGTGGCGAGGGAGTGGCGCGCGTGGGCGCGAGCAAACTCGATGACGATCACAACGCGCTCTTTGACGCGTGGCTCGATCGTGGGCATCACGCGACGATGCAGTACCTCGCGAAAACAGCAGCGATCCGCGGCAATCCATCCGCGCGATTTCCGTGGGCAAAATCAGCGATCGTGATTCTCGTTCCGTATTCGCCGGCACGGCCCGAGGCTCCGGAGGGCGCGCTGTCGAATCACATCGCCCGCTACGCACTCGGCGACGACTATCACGACGTCCTCGATGGCATTCTGCGGAAGATTGAAGCCGAGGTCGCGCCGCATGGGAAGACATGGCGCTATGTCGATACCGGCCCGCTTTCCGACCGCGCGCTGGCGACGCAGGCGGGACTCGGCTGGATCGCCAAGAACGCGATGCTGATCAACGAACAGATCGGTTCGTACACGTTCATCGGCACTCTGCTGACGTCGCTTGAAAACGACATCGAGCCGGACGCAGTCGCCGATCGCTGCGGCACCTGCACGCGCTGCCTCGACGCCTGTCCGACGAACGCGATTCTGCCGAATCGCACGGTCGCCTCAGAACATTGCATCAGCTACGCGACGATCGAACATCGCGGCGACCTGCCGAATATCCCACTCGCATCGAACGCCTTCGGCTGCGACATCTGCCAGGAAGTGTGCCCCTGGAACAGCGAGCCCGCCGCAACGCACCCTGCCTTCGCCCCCCGCGACGAATACCGCGCCACGCCGATCACGGATCTACTTCGTTACGAGCAGGCGGATTTCTCCGTGATGTTTCGCAAGTCGGCGATCAAACGCGCCAAACTCGCCGGCATGCAACGGAACGTGGCCGCGTTGACAGAGGCCGAAAGCCGAGGGATGCTGAAGCGATGACGAAGGATGTGACAGTTGCCGAGTTGCAGAACGACCTTCCGCGGCATCTGGCGGACGTTAGCGATGGCGTAACAATTCGTGTTCTAGACAACGGAGAGGCAGTCGCACAGCTCGGTCCTTCAGAAACTGACGACGATTTCTTCGCCCATCTGCCGGATCCAGCCCTAGGACCGCTAGGAGATTGGATGCCGCCTTCGCTGCGCCTCGGCTGGGATCCGGTTCCTGATCTAATCGCGGAACGAGACAAGTACCGGTGATTGTTTATCTGGACGCTTCGGTCATCCTCCGTCACGTCCTGTTTGAGCCGAATACCTGGCTCGGATGGGATCAGATTGCGCAAGGAGTCAGCAGCCAGATTGCGGTCGTCGAATGCCGCCGCGGTTTGTACAAGGCACACTCGATCGGCCGTATCGATGACGCTGCGCTTAAGACTGCGCGCCGTGCGGTGGAGGCGATTCTCAATGGATTGAAGATGGTCAGACTCACGAATGCGGTCACTGAGTCCTCATCCCAACCCTCATCCGTGATCCTCGGTGCTCTTGACGCGATCCACCTCGGAAGCGCAATTGAATTCCGCAAACGGAGTGGCGAAGAGCTGATCCATTTCGCTACGCACGACCGCCAGTTGGCTCTCGCTGCGGAGGAAATGCACTTTCCTATTCTCGGCGCCTAAGGCAATTCGAACGTACGCCCGATGATGGACGGGTCGATCGACCGGTCCAGGTACTCCCACACCGCGAGCGCGTCCGGATGGTCGGCGATGGCGGGGGCGGCGGTGCGGGTGGCCGGGTCGGCGATCGTGAGGCGCGCGCGGCGGTACCAGTGCATGGCCTCGTCGGGATTGAGGCGCAGCTCTTCGCGGACGCACTGGATCAGGAGGTATTGCTCGGTGGGCACGCCCGGCATTTCGTTCGCGTGCGACGCCAGTTGCCGCGCGCGGGCGCGGATCACTTTCAGTTTCAGCGATAGCGAATGCGTATCGAGGATCGCGGCGCCGGCTTCGCAGAGGTGTCCGATGGCGAGGCGGAGCAATTCGGGCTTCTCGTCGATGATCAAGCCGCTGCGGTATGTCGACGGATTGACCGACTTCATCGACGACCAGGCCACCGCCGCGTTGACGGAGACGCTCAGCTGGCCGACCGCGAACGACAGCGTGCCGGTCGAGGATGACGCGAGCGGACGCGACGTCTCGATCCGTGCGCCGCGGGCCGAGAGATTTTCGATCATCGTGTGCTCGCGGTTCCACGTCGCCTCGAGGACCGGCGCAATGTCGAAGCGATCCGTCGAGCGCAACTCCTCGATGCGCGTCGTCCGCTTCATCCCTTGCAGATGTGCGAGTACGCCCTCGATGACATTCGGCTCGACGTAGGTGCGCACGCCGGTCACGAAGCGTCCGGCGGCGGCGGGATCGGGTTTCGTCCAGACCACGACCGCTTCGAAATTCGTCGGCGGAAGGCCTTCGATCGCGACCTGCAGCAGCGACTTCTGCCCCATTTCCACGGGTTGAGCGTGCCGGAATCGCGCACCCTTCACCGAGATGTCCGAGACGAGCACCGGCGACGACGCGAAGCGGCCATTCAGCGCAGGGGCGATGAGGAAACGTTCAGCGGTGCGCAGACTTCTGGCGGCGGCTTCGTACATGCGGAGTGAGGGAAGGTATAGCACGGGCACAGCCGTCCTTGTGAGCCGGATCACTCATAATGCGCGGCCGTGCCTCGCTACGACGTCATCACGTTCGACTGCTACGGAACGCTCATCGATTGGGAGTCTGGCATCGCGAACGCGTTCCTCACCACTGCGGCAGCGGACGGCGTGACGCTCACGCGCGAGGCCGTGCTGCGCGCGTACGCGGAGACCGAACATCGCGTCCAGGCGCAGAGCTATCGTCCCTATCGCGACATCCTTCGCGACACCGCTGTGCGCGTTGCGGCGCTCATCGGCTGGCCGCTCACGGCCGAACGCGCAGACTTTCTCGCCGACAGTCTGCCCTCATGGCAACCATTTCCCGACACCAACGCAGCGCTGGAACGGCTAGCCGCAGTCAGCCGTCTCGGCATCCTCTCGAACATCGACGACGACCTGCTCGCAGCGACGCGAGAGCATTTCACCGTCGCCTTCGACGTCATCGTCACCGCGCAGCAGGTGCGTTCGTACAAGCCGGGCCATGCGCACTTTCTAACCGCACGCGAGCTGATCGGATCGGCGTCATGGCTGCACGCGGCCGAGAGCAATTTCCACGACATCGTCCCGACGAACACCCTCGGCATTGACAACGCCTGGATCAATCGCCAGCGTCAGAAGGAACTGCCCGGCGGCACGCCGAAGTACAAATTCGACGACTTGGCCGGCCTCGCGGAGGCGATGACCTAGCGACTCAGAACCGGACGCTCACTCCCAAAGATGCTTTGAACTCCGGATCGGCCACCTTCGAACGATAGCTGCCGAGGACCTGCTTTGCATCGAGGCGGACTCCGATCGCCGGATTGAACTGCAGCGCGATGCCACCGGAAACTTCGGGGTCGATCGTCTGTGACGCTACGAAACTGATGTGCCGTGCGGCCGCATGGAAGGTGTCCTTCACATAACGCATGCCGCCGCCGATATACGGCCTCCACCGGCTGTTCGTCAGCAATTGATACGAGACATTCAGATCGAGCGGATAAAGATGAGTCGTGACGGTCGCGTAGACCGGCTCGCTCGTCGGGCCGACTAACTCGACGAACCGTCGCGCGCGCTCGCTGCTCACCGACAACTCCGCCGAGAATCGATCGCCGAACATGCGATCGAAGGATGCTCCATACGCGGAGTCGACTCTCGCGCCGCCGGCGTCAGAACTGCTGCTCGCGAAGATAAAAACGGTGTTGCGCAGGGAGGGTTGTTGCGCGAATGCCGAGGAAGCAATGAGGAAAAGAGAGGAAAGGGCGAGGGTCAAACGGGGCATGGTCATCTCGGCAGGCTGATACGAGCTGGCCGCGCGAAACGTCACGGACTCAACTGCACGCTTCCTCTTTCCGCCATCGCGTAGAATCCGGCGTCCGTTCCATCTCGGCAGAAGAGAGGTAAGTGAATGCGTAGTCGAATCGTCGCAGTAACTGTGATGCTGTTCCTCGCAAGTGTCGCCGGCTTCGGCCAGACGCCGAATCCGGCTCCAACTCCTGCGCCGTCTCCGGTGCCGCAACCGTACGTCCAGACAACGCCCGACGCGATCCACGACTGCACGCAGCCCGGGAGCAATCAATACTGCGGCGACCAACGCAGTTCCCTCATCGCCGATGTCTACCTCGGCGAAGCGGTCGACAACTTCGCCGGTGACACGACGCTGAAGTATCTCAATCCGCAGGCCGCCAACAGCAATTTGCTGCGCGCTATCGCGGGCGTCGATTTCCAGTACCGCTTCCTTGGTGACAAGAGCTCGAAGAAGCAGCTCTGGGTTTATGGACAGACCGTGTACGGCGTTCGCAGCACCGACGTCGATTGCAAGAACCCGAACACGATCCAGCTCTCGATCTGCACGAACAACATCGGCTCGACGACGACGGACACGGTTCTGAAAGCCGCGCCCGATCAATTCATCGCCATTCTCCGAGGCGCCAGCAGCCTCGAGGCGTTCGTCGGCGCGCGTTACGAAACGGCGCTGCTGCAGTCGGGCACCGATAGTCCGGCGCGCATTTTCGTCGACCTGCAGCTCGGATTCCTGAGCGTCGCCGGCAGCGGAACGGACGCCGTCGACATGCACCACCTCGGCGTCGGTGCGATGGCCGTGAACGGGATGTTCCAGCAGAGCTTTCTGGAAGCCGGCATCGGCAAGGACGACCTCTTCCAACGCAACCGGAATCGACGCCTCGTCGTAGACGGCTACCTCACCGTCGATCCGCACTACATCCCGGGATTCAAGAACATCGTCGGCGCCGGCTCACGTATCCGGCCCTTCATCGAGTTGACCGGCAACTTCGACGGCGGGCACGGCTCCGACAGCATCCAGACCTACTTCGGCCTGAACTTCGATCTCGATTACTGGCACGGAAACGGGCGGTAATCAGAAGCGGAAGCTCAATCCGACCGAGCCGGTAAACGACCTTTCGCCGAGGACGGAACCGCTGTTGCCGACGATCTGCTTCGCGTCGAAACGAAGTCCGAGCGTCGGGCGAAACTGAAAGACTACGCCGCCGGAAATTTCGGGATCGACGGTCCGAGTCGTCAGCCGCTGGTTACCCAACGGACCGCCTGTGAGGATGACGGAGTTGTTCAGGTATCTCAAGCCCCCGCCGAGGTATGGCTTCCAACGGCTGTCGGTGAGGAAGTGATACGAGATGCTTGCGTCGATCGGATGGAAGTGAACCGTAGATGAGGAAGTCACAGGCTGTCCGTTGGTGACGAACGTCGAGAAGTAGCGCCGCGCCGGTTGGCTCGTTAACGACACTTCGGCCGAGATGTGTCTGTTGAACATGTGATCGAACGCGCCACCGTAGCTGGCGTCCAGTCTCGATCCGCTTGAGCTCGAATAACTCACCACTGCGTCCGAGATGAAGACTGAGACAGTATTCGAAGGAGTAGCGCGCTGTTGGGCGAATGCAGAGGCGACAACGAACAGCAGTGACACCGCGATGACGATCGATTTCCGCATGATTCCCTCCAGCCGAAACGTCTATACATCCTTCGACGGCGAAGGGAGCGGCACGTTACGGATTGTCACAATGGTCGTTGACGACCGTCACACCCGCTCGATGATCATCGCCGCCGCCTCGCCGCCGCCGATGCAGATCGCCGCCATGCCGCGCTTCTTGTTCTGCGATTCGAGCGCGTGCATCAGCGTCACGAGGATGCGTGCGCCGCTGGAGCCGATCGGGTGCCCGAGGGCGACCGCGCCGCCGTAGACATTCATCTTTTCGTGCGGGATGTTCGCGTCTTTCATCGCAGCCATGGCTACGACCGCGAATGCTTCGTTGATTTCGAAGAGATCGATGTCATCGACGGTCATCCCGGCGCGTTTCAACGCGATGGCGATCGCCTTGGCGGGAGCAGTCGTGAACCACTCCGGCTCCTGCGCCGAGGTGGCCTGGGCGATGATGCGCGCCATCGGTGTGCGGCCGTTTTTCTCCGCCCATTCGGCCGATGACACGATCAGCGCGGCCGCGCCGTCGTTGATCTTCGACGCATTCGCCGCGGTCACCGTGCCGCCCTCTTTCTGAAAGGCCGGCTTCAGCGATCCCATCTTGTCGAGCGGCGCCGCGAACGGCTCCTCATCGTCGACGATCGTCGTCGATCCCTTCTTCCCCGGCACCTCGACGACGGCGATCTCTTTTCTGAATTTGCCCGTTCGCACCGCATCCTGCGCGCGGCGGTACGACTCACGCGAGAAGTCGTCCTGCTCTTCGCGCGTGAAGTGGTACTTCGCCGCGCAAAGCTCCGCACAATTGCCCATGTGCTTGTCGCCGTACGGATCCCACAGGCCGTCGTGGATCATGATGTCGATCATCTTCCCGTTGCCCATGCGATAGCCGCTGCGCGCTTGTGTCAGAGCATATGGTGCGTTCGACATCGACTCCATGCCGCCGGCAACGGCGACATCGTATTCATCGCAGCGGATGTCGTTGGCCGCGTACATCACCGCCTTCAGCCCCGAGCCGCAGACCTTGTTGACGGTCACCGCGCCCGCGCCGACCGGGATTCCCGCACCAATTCCGGCCTGCCGCGCCGGCGCCTGTCCGACGCCCGCCTGGAGGACGTTGCCCATGATCACCTGCTCGATCTGATCGGCTGACACGCCTGAATTTTCGAGCGCGCAGCGGATGGCGATCGACCCCAGCTTCGGCGCCGCCATCGACGACAGTGTTCCCTGAAACGATCCGATCGGCGTGCGTGCGCCGCCGAGAATGACGATGTCTTTCATGGTTCTCCTTGTACTTCATTTTCATCCGCAGATGACGCCGGTGTCCGCAGATGGATATGATCGCAACGCTTCTGAGGAGCCTTCTATGTCCATTTCCGCCATCACGGACCGGCGCGTCCACATCCAACCCAGCGATGTCCACAACGTTCTGTCCCGGCACATGCTAGCGGACGGTTACGACGTCGTCATGGACCTCAACCGCTCGAAAGGCTCCTGGCTTTTCGATGCCCGCCGCGGCCGCGCCGTGCTCGATTTTTTCACCAACTTCGCCTCGATCCCGATCGGCTACAACCATCCGCGGCTCGACAATCCTGAGTTTCGCGACCGCATCGCCACCGCTGCCATCAACAAGCCCGCCAACTCCGACATCTACACGACCTACATGGCCGAGTTCGTGGAGACGTTCTCGCGGCTCGCCGTCCCCCCCTCCCTCAACAAGCACATGTTTTTTATCGAAGGGGGCGCCCTCGGCATCGAGAACGCGGTGAAGACGGCCTTCGACTGGAAAGTGCGCAAGAACATGCGCAAAGGACTCGGCGAGCGCGGCACGCAGATCATGCATCTGCGCGAGGCCTTCCACGGCCGCACCGGCTACACGCTCTCGCTGACGAATACCGATCCGAAGAAGACGCAGTACTTCCCGAAGTTCGATTGGCCGCGCATCGAAAATCCAAAGCTGAAGTTTCCGCTTACTCAAAGTGTGGTTGAGGATGTCGAGCAGCGCGAACAGGCAGCGATCGCGCAAGCCAAACAATTTCTCGCCGAACGCAAGGACGACGTCGCCGCGTTCATCATGGAACCGATCCAGGGCGAAGGGGGCGACAACCATTTCCGCCCCGAGTTCTTCCGCGCCGTCCGTCAACTCTGCGACGAAAACGACGTGCTCCTCATCTTTGACGAGGTGCAGTCCGGCGTCGGCCTGACCGGAAAGATGTGGGCTTTTCAGCACTACGGCGTCGAACCCGACCTCTTCTGCTTCGGCAAAAAGACGCAGGTCTGCGGCTTCGCGGCCGGCGAGCGCATTTTCGACATCGACGACAACGTCTTCGCCGTCAGCTCGCGCATCAACTCCACGTGGGGCGGCAATCTGACCGACATGGTCCGCTCCCAGCGCTACTTCGAAGTGATCGACGAAGAGGACCTCGTCGAAAACGCCGCGACCGTCGGCGCGTACTTTGTCGGCGAACTGCAGCGCTTCGCGGAGGAGTTCCCAACCCTCGTCTCGAACGTGCGCGGACGCGGATTGATGGCTGCGTTCGACCTCCCCAGCGGCGAGGTCCGCGATACAGCGCTGAAGTCGTTCATGGCCAACGACGTGATGGTCCTTTCCTCCGGCAATCGCTCCGCCCGCTTCCGTCCGTCGCTGAACCTCTCGATGGACGAAGCGGCCGAAGGCATCAAGCGGATGGAGAAGGCGCTGCAGGAGCTGGCGTAAAGCGTTTCACCACAGAGGCACAGAGGACACAAAGAAATCTCTGTGCGCTCTGTGTCTCTGTGGTGAAAAGCCGTCTGTGCCACACTCTCGCGCCACATGAACCGCGAAAAACTCACGCGCGCTGACTGGCTCCTCATCGCTGCGTGCGTCGCGGTCGCGGCCATCTCCATCTTCATCGTCGTCAACTGGTTCGGCGCCGCGTTCCCCGAGGCCTCGATCGAGTTTCGCTACGACCGCGGGTCATCGGAAAAGATCGCCGACGGCGTCCTTGCCGAACAGCTCATCGACACGCGCGGCATGAAGCACGCCGCCACCTTCGACTCCGACGACGAGGCACGCATCTTCCTCGAGCGCTCCCTCGGCCTGAAGAAAACGAACGAAATCCTCAAGCGCGACGTTCGCCTCTGGGCCTGGTCGCATCGCTGGTTTCGTCCGTTGCAGGAAGAAGAGTTCCGGGTCGACATCGCGCCGACCGGTGAAGTGATCGGCTTCAGCGATCACCTCCCCGAGGATCGCGCCATCAACTCGCCGGACGTGAATGCCGCTCGTTCGATCGCGGAACGATTCCTCGGCAACGTCCACGCCTTCGACGATCTCAAACTGGTTGCGCAAAGCGAGCGCCGTTTGCCGAAACGGATGCAACGCATCTTCACGTACGACTCGCAATCGATTCATCCGGCGGGTGCGCCATATCGCACGATCGTCACCGTCGACGGCGATCGCGTCGGCAGCTTTTCGCGCCGCATCAAAGTCCCCGAGGACTGGCAGCGTTCGTATCGCGAGCTGCGTTCGAAGAACAATCTCGCAGGCAACGTCGACACCGTCTTTCTCATCATCACCATGGTCTGCGTCGTGGCCATCTTCGTGATTCGCCTGCTTCGCGGCGACCTGCAACTCCGCCTACTCCTCGGCATCGGCATCGCGGCGGTCATCCTCGTCACCGGCACGTCGCTCAACTCCTTCCCGAGCGCGCTGGCCGGCTACAACACCACCGAGTCGTATCCCGCGTTCCTGGCCCGCTTCGGATTCGGCGCGCTCATTCAGGGCATCGGCGTCGCGATGATGCTCGTCGTAGTCGTCGGCGCGGGCGAGGTTCTCTTCCGGGAACGCCTCCCGAAGAAACTCTCCGTCGCGCGCATCTGGAACCGCCGCGCGCTGACGTCGAAGCGCGTCTTCCTCTCCTTCATCATCGGCTACACGCTCGTGGCCTTCTTCCTCGGATACCAGGTCGCGTTCTACCTGATCGCCGACAAATTCGGGGCGTGGGCGCCTGCCGAGGTGCCGTACGACGACATGCTGAACACGGCGTTTCCGTGGATCGCCGTGCTCTTCGCCGGATTCTTTCCCGCGCTCAGCGAAGAGTTCATGTCGCGCGCGTTCTCGATCCCGTTCTTCGAAAAAGTGTTGCGTTCGAAGTGGGCAGCCATCGTCGCGGCAGGTTTCATCTGGGGATTCGGGCATGCCACCTATCCCAACCAGCCCTTCTACATCCGCGGCGTCGAAGTCGGCTGCGCGGGCGTGCTCATCGGATTCCTGATGATGCGCTTCGGAATCGTGCCGCTGCTGATCTGGCACTACACCGTCGACGCGCTCTACACCGCCATGCTGCTGCGGTCGGGCAACAACTACTACGTCGTGTCGGGAGCGCTGGCCAGTCTCGTTTTCGCCATCCCGATGCTCGTCTCGATCGCGCTGTACGTTCGCAACAAAGGCTTCGTGCCGGATGACGAACTTTCGAACGAGACGATTCCGATCAAGCCTGCTCCTGAACGGGCGCCGGAACCGGAGCGTCCCGCATTTACGTTTCCGCACATCCCGGTCACGCGCGGCAAGCTCCTGATCTGCATCGTGCTCGTCGTACTTGCCGCCGGCGCGATCGCGTCCAACCCGCCATCGATCGACGACGCCGTCGATTACCGCATCACCAAAGAGGAAGCGAAGCGCATCGCCGCGCCCGCCGGCCCGCCGCCCGCCGCCGCGATGCGCACGATCGCAACGCCCGTCGAAGGCTTCCGCAAGTGGGAGCGCGGCTCCTCGCGCGAAGAAGGCGGCGGCCCCGGCGACTTCGACGCCGTCGCCGTCGACTACCTCCTCCGCCACGGCCTGTCGATGCAGTCGCTGCTCACAGTCATGCGCACGAAGATCCCGACGGCGACCTGGATGGTTCGCGACTTCGCGCCGCAGGTGAAGGACGAGTACTTCATCGAAATCGATCCGCGCACGTCACGCGTGGCCGGCTATCACAAGTATCAGGACGAGAAGCGCCCCGGCGCGCGCCTCGAACAACCGCAGGCGCTGGCCATCGCGCAGGCCGCGTTCCCGCGATTCGGCGCCGACGTCCGCGCGTTCGAACTCAAAGAAGCGCTCAACTTTCAGCAGCCGAACCGGCGCGACTGGCTCTTCCACTTTCAGGAGCGAACGCCGCTCGCCGCCGATGCCTGGCGCCGCATCAGCGTGCGCGTGGCGGGCGCCGAGGTCACGCAATTCACGACCACGGTCAAAGTTCCCGACAGCGTTTATCGCGAGCCGACCACGCTGCTCAATATCGTCTTCACACTCCTCCGCGTGGTTGGCATCCTGACGATCCTCTCGCTCGTCGTAGCGGGCTTCGTCATCGGCCTGCGCCGTCAGCGTTTCCCATGGCAACGCGCGCTCCGCTGGACGTTGGCATTGGCAATCGTTCCGCTGATCAGCATCGCCATGCGGTGGGAGCTGACGCTCTTCGAATACAACACGTCGATCACCTGGCAGACCTTCATCACCAATCAATCGATCAACATCATCCGCAACGTCGGCCTGCACCTCGGCGCGATCTTCCTGGCCGTAGCCGGCCTCGCTGCTGCGTACCCCGAGGCCTTCCACCTCGCCCGCCGCGACTCGCGCGCGCGCCTCGGGCGCTCTGCCCTGATCGCCGCGTTGACCGCGATCAGCATCGCCATCGTCTTCCGCGTCGCCGAACAAGCGATCGCGCTCCGCTTCCCGGCGCTGACCTCGGTGCACGGCCTCAACGCCCCTGAATTCGTGGCCATCCCGCTCCCCGCCCTCCTCGGCATCGCCTCGACGACCATCCGCACGTTGATGGTGTGCGCGGTCTTCGGCCTCTTCATGCTCGCCCTGCGCGGATTCAGCGCCCGTTCCTGGCTCCCCGCCACCATCGGCACGATCGCCTTCTTCCTCGCCGCCCTCGACGCATCGGCAAATCTGAAAGAAACGCCGTTGATGCTCGCCTCCGCCACCGTCACCGCCGCGCTGGCGTTCATCCTCATCCGCTACATCCTCGGCACGAACGTCCTCGCCTACCCGCTCACAATCGCCGTCGCGTTGTTGCTCGGCAATGGCTCCGACCTGCTGCAGAACCATCGCGCGGACCTGACGATCAACGGCATCGTGGAAATCGTCGTGGCGGTTTCGCTTCTGCTTTGGGCTTCGATTCCAGGTCTTAACCACAGAGACACAGAGATCGCAGAGTAAGTCTCTGTGCCCTCTGTGTCTCTGTGGTTAAAGCCTTTCGTGAGTCCCACGCGTAGAAGAACCATGCTCAACGACTACCACTTCATCACCCACTGGCGCGTCCGCGGCAAGGTGGACGAGATCATCGACATCCTCGCTGATGCCGAGGACCTCCCGCGCTGGTGGCCGTCGGTCTACATCGAGGTAAAAAAGCGCGGCGACATCGTCGAGCTCTACACAAAAGGCTGGCTCCCCTACACGTTGCGCTGGAGCTTCCGCGTGATCGAGACAAAACCGGACGGCTTCATCATCGAAGCCTTCGGCGACTTCGTCGGCCGAGGCGAATGGACGCTGACTCAATCCGGCGACGACGTCGACATCACCTACGACTGGCGCATCCGCGCCGAAAAGCCGCTACTGAAACTCTTCTCCCCCATCCTCAAACCAATCTTCGCCGCCAACCACCGCTGGGCCATGGCGCGAGGCGAAGAGAGCCTGAAGATCGAGCTCGCCCGACGCCACGGCGAGCCGCACAGCGAACCGCCGAAGGCGACGTTTCGGTAAAGGTTTTAACGCGGAGGCGCGGGGACGCGGAGGCGAGACATCGCCGCGCCCTTGTCCGCGCCTCCGCGTGACCGTTTCCCTTCAAATTAGTTCGGCGGAATGAAATGCCTGTGAGTCGTCTCATTCCTTACTTGGTGTACCCTTTGTAAGGAGCGACACGCAATGCCTACTTCTACCCTCACCAGCAAAGGCCAGACGACTGTGCCGAAGGAAGTCCGCGATGCACTCGACCTCGACGCAGGCGACAAACTAACGTGGGAGATCAGCGGAGGTCGCGTCGCCATCACCACTGAGCGGCCGGAGCTCTACCGATATAAGGGCATCATCAAGCACGGCCCTGCCGATGCGGTGCAGGCGGTCATCGAAGCGCGAAAGGCGAGAGGACGCGTCTGACGTGCGCAACGTGGTCGTCGATGCGAACGTCCTAGTCTCGTTCTTCGTTGACCGCCACCCGGCACAACGCGACGCCGCGGATGCTCTGCTGCAGCAGGCCGACGCAGGCGAGATCACCGCAATCGTTCCGCAATTCATCCTCTTCGAAGTCACGTACGTGCTTCAGAGCCAGTACGGATATGCCGGCGAGCGGCTGGCGTCGCTGATCCGCGCCATCATCGCCTTCCCTGGCGTGCAACTCATCGACGATTGCCCATGGAAAGCGGTCATGGAAATCTGGCCGGATCGACTCGCGTCATTGACCGACGCCGCCCTCGGCGCCGTTGCGTTGTCGAACCGATATGACGCCGTCGCCACCTTCGATCGCAAGCTTTCGAAACGCATGCAAGAGCTCGGCGCGGCAGCGTATTGGTAAGGAGCCTAAAACAGGTTCACGCGGAGCTCGCAGAGAGGCGAAGGAAAAACCTCTTCTCGTGAACTCGTCACCGGTGTGAGTCGGTCGCAAATGAGGAGAAGCAGGGAAGAAGCACGCCACAAACGGTCATCCAAGAGTGTCTAGCGACTCGCTTGGATCATGTCCGATTTGAATTAGGAAGCTTCGATGGATACTCCTGTTGCTGTCATTCCAGCACCCGCACCTCCTCGTGAGGGTTCAACGATGCGCAAGTTCCTCGCGGAACGCGGCGTCATCATCATGAAGGAGAATCGCACGATCGACAGCGTCCCTACGGCGTACGGCGCGCCTCTTGGTGTGGGTGCACAAGTCCTCGTAATCGTAAAGAACACGGAACGGCAAGTCTCGATAGGCGTCAAATTCGAACAGGCGGAGACGACTACCCGCATCGGTTCCGCTGCCTTCGTCGACTCGGACGAGCTCGACGAGTTCCTCGGGGCATTCAACTTCATCAGCACATCAGCAACACATATGGCCCACGATGTTCGCGATTACACTGAGGTGACGTATTCAACGCGCGACGATGTAACCATCGGCTTTTATCAAGATGGACAGAAACAGCAAGCGTTCGTCAAATTAGGAGCTGGCAGCCCTCTGATGTTTTTCCGCGTCGAAGCTCTTCAGAGCATTCGCGGGGCCGTCGTGAAGGCGCTCGTGCATCTGGATGAGCGGCGAAAAGCCTGGGATTCGCAGTAGCGCGGTAATCAACAACTAGCGCTTCCGCGCGACCTCGCGGACGAGATCGGCGGCAGGTACATGGAGAGCGTGCGCGAGGTTAAGCACAATCGTCAGCGTCGGGACGTTCTCCCCACGTTCGAGAAAGCCGATATAGCTGACGTTCAGGTGGGCCAGTTCCGCGAGTGCTTCCTGCGTCAGACCTTTCTTCATTCGTAGCCGCCGAACGATCGCGCCAAAAGCGTCTGCGTCCCGGTTGGGCTGTTTTCTTCGCGACATCGCTTGCATCTTGCCCATGGTAGTCCCATATTGTCCAATGACCATGGTAGTGATGGAGACGAATAGACGAATGTGGGCAAGAAGAAGCGCCGTCGGCGGGAACGACCTTCAACATCCCCGAGTATCGCCGTCCGAGCAGGCGGGGCGGCGGGGGGCGGAAAGCGGAGGTGGTGGTTGCGGCGATGTATCGCGAGAGCGGGAGCTTTCGGCGGCGGCAGACGGTGGTCCCGTTCATCCGCATGTCCGGCGTGTGGGTGCAGCAACTCGGGTTCGATCGCAGTGATCGGATCGAGGTTACGGCCGAGCGTGAGCGGCTCGTGCTGACTGTCGTTCGCGACGAATGAAATCGGGTGCGCTTCGTCACATCGCGCCGTGACACTCCCCGGTTCTCATCCGCGTACATCTGCGTAATCTGCGGATGAAACGTTTATCCACAGATGGACGCAGATGGACGCAGATAAAACCCAGGATGACAACGGCGAACATCGCTGTTGGAGCGAACCGTGAAACTTGGAATTGAAGACTTCGAGTACGCGCACCTATACGACGACGTCCGGCTGCAGGAGCTGGCGCTGGCGTTTGACCGGTATTTGCTGGCGAACGACGCGGCGTTGTTTCAGCGGTTCGAGTCGTATCGGATCGGGATGCAGAGCGGGATCGCGTGCGGGGGGTTGACGAAGCCGGAGGAGTCGGCGCTACTCGTCGCGGCAAGCCGTCCCCTTGGGAAGTTTCTGGAGCAGTTGTTCCAGACGGATGCGACGGCGGTCTTCCAAAGAACGCAGCGGGACAGCGAAGTTGCCCGGTTCAAGAAGGAGTTCGTCGCGAAGCGCGTCGCGAAGGTGACGAGCGTTCCCGAAGGCGATCGGACCGCGGCGGTCGAGGTGCTGATCCGCACCATCGCGCCGGGGCAGGAGCGCGATCCGGAATATGCGATCGCCGTCACGGCCAACCGGCTGCTCGATTTCGAGCGGGAGTATCCGCGCAGCGCGAAGGCGGCGTCGCCGTCGGCGCAGACGCGTGCGGCGCTCGGGCAGTTGCGCGAGGCGCTGCGGCCTTCGCGAGCGTTTGACGACGCCATCGTCTACCACCAGTCGGTCGAGTCGCCGGAGGCGATCGCGCGCGAAGCGGCGGCGGTGCATGCCCTCGGCGATCTGCTCGTCGACTGGCTGGCCGGGAAGTGGAAAGCGGGGCGGTTCGACGACTGGACGTCGTTCCGGCTTCCGAAGCCGCTCGTGTTCGATCATCTCGTCGAGACGGAACGCGTCGATGAAAACAGCGTGGTCGGTCCGGAAGACGAGTATCGCCGCCGCGACGGATTCAAGCTCACCGATCCGCGCATGACCGCGCGCGAGGTCACCGACGAGGCGCACTACTGCATCTACTGCCACGAGCGGAAGAAGGATTCGTGCTCGACGGGGTTCGTGGAGAAGGACGAAAAGTACAAGGTCAATCCCCTCGGCGTGCCGCTGGCGGGCTGCCCGCTCGACGAGCGCATCGGCGAGATGAACGCGCTGCGCAAGGATGGCGACTCCATCGCCGCGCTGGCCATCGTGATGATCGACAATCCGATGTGCCCCGGCACCGGCCACCGCATCTGCAACGACTGCATGAAGTCGTGCATCTTCCAGAAGCAGGACCCGGTCAACATCCCGCAGATCGAGACCGGCGCGCTGACCGACGTTCTCTGGCTGCCGTGGGGTTTCGAGATTTATTCGCTGCTGACGCGCTGGAATCCGCTCAACGTGCGCCGCCCGATGGCGCTCCCCTACAACGGCAAGAACGTGCTCGTGGTCGGCCTCGGGCCGGCCGGCTACACGCTGGCGCACTACCTGGCCAATGAAGGATTCGGCGTCGTGGCCATCGATGCGCTCAAGATCGAGCCGATTGATTCGAAATGGCTGCGCGAGCCGATCCGCGATGCGCGGAAGGTGCTGTGGGAAGAGCTCGACGAGCGCATCCTGGCCGGCTTCGGCGGCGTCTCCGAGTACGGCATCACCGTCCGTTGGGACAAGAACTTCCTGAAGGTGATCCGCATCGCGCTGGAGCGGAAGAACAACATCCGCGTCTATGGCGGCGTGCGCTTCGGCGGAACGCTGACGATCGAAGACGCCTTCGACACGCTCAGCTTCGATCACATCGCCATCGCCGCCGGCGCCGGCACGCCGACGATCGTGCGGATGAAGAACAACCTCATTCGCGGCATCCGCAAAGCCAGCGATTTTCTGATGGCGCTGCAGCTTACTGGCGCGGGGAAAAAGTCGGCCATGGCGAATCTGCAGGTGCGACTGCCAGCGGTGGTCATCGGCGGCGGACTTACCGCGATCGATACGGCGACCGAGCTGTTCGCGTACTACCCGCTGCAGGTGGAGAAGATCCTCGATCGGTACGAGACGCTGTGCGAAGAATTTGGCGAAAGTGTTGTCCGCGGCGGGTATGACGGTGAGGAACTTTTAATCCTCGATGAGTTCCTGGAGCACGGTCACGCGGTGCGCGCGGAGCGTGAGCGCGGAGCCGCGGAGAGAGACGGCCCGAACTTCATTCCGCTCGTGCGCGCGTGGGGCGGCGTGACGATCGCGTACCGCAAGTCGATCACCGACGCGCCGGCGTACCGGCTCAATCACGAAGAGGTGATCAAGGCGTTCGAGGAAGGGATCGCGTACGCGGAGAGCCTCTCGCCGATCGAGGCGGTGGCGGACGAATTCGGGCACGTGAAAGCGCTGCTCTTCGAAAAGCAGATCGTCGAAGACGGACGGTGGAAGGATTCGGGAACGATCATCGAGCTGCCGGCGCGCAGCGTGATGGTGGCGGCGGGGACGAGCCCGAACGTGATCTACGAGAAGGAGCATCCCGGCACGTTCAAGCTCGACAAGTACGGGCAGTTTTTCCAGAGCTTCGCGACGTCCGGCAACGAGTTGATCGAAGTCGACGGCAACACGGAGACCGGCTTCTTCACCTCATACCAGCGCGGCACGAAACGGATCACGTTCTACGGCGACAACCATCCGCGCTACGCCGGCAACGTCGTCAAGGCGATGGCCTCGGCGAAGGATGGCTATCCCTTCGTGACCAGACTCTTCGCCGCCGAGTTGATGCAACTCGATCGATCGCCGGAAGCGCAGTCGCTGCGCGAATCGCAATGGAACGATCTGCTGCGCACGCTCGACGACGGACTGCTGCCGGTCGTGCACCAGGTCAATCGCCTGACGCCGACGATCGTAGAAGTCGTCGTCCGTGCGCCGTTCGCGTCGCGCCACTTCGAGCCGGGCCAGTTCTTCCGGCTGCAGAACTTCGAGACGAATGCGCCGGTCGTCGACGGCACGCGCCTGACGATGGAAGGGATCGCCCTCACCGGGGCCTGGACCGATCCGGAGCGCGGACTGTTGTCGCTGATCGTCCTCGAGCTGGGCGGATCATCGCGACTCGTCGCGCAGCTCAAAATCGGCGAGCCGGTGGTGGTCATGGGTCCCACCGGCGCGCCGACGGAAATCCCCCGCAACGAGACCGTTCTTCTCGCCGGCGGCGGCCTGGGCAACGCCGTCCTCTTCTCCATCGCCCGCGCGTTCAAAGAGGCCGGATGCAAGGTCGTCTACTTTGCCGGCTACAAGAAGAAGGACGACGTCTTCAAACGCGACGAGATCGAGGCAGGCACCGATCAGGTGATCTGGTCCGTCGACGCCGGCGAGCCGATCGCGCCGCGTCGTCCGCAGGACCGCGGCTTCACCGGCAACATCGTGCAGTCGATGCTCGCCTACGCCCAGAACGTGCCGGAGATCGATTTGCGAACGATCAACCGCCTCATCGCCATCGGCTCCGACGGCATGATGCGCGCCGTCAAAGACGCGCGACACGGCGTCCTCGCGCCGTACCTCAACGATGCGCACGTCGGCATCGGCTCGATCAATTCGCCGATGCAATGCATGATGAAACAGGTCTGCGCGCAATGCCTCCAGCGCCACATCGACCCGATCAGCGGCAAGGAGTCGTTCGTCTTCTCCTGCTTCAACCAGGACCAGCCTCTTGACAGCGTCGACTTCACCAACCTGCGCGCCCGCCTGCGGCAGAACACAGTCGTTGAGAAGATGACGAATCTGTGGTTGACGCGGTTGCTCGCGAAGGCGAATGCGCCGGTGGCCGAGGTACCATTGGGGACCTCATGAAACAACAGCCTTCGGAAACGGAAGAAGTAGTCGAGCTGACGCCGGAAGAAATCGACGAACTCGATGACCGCGCTGACGCCGTCGAGCGCGGCGAGTACGTCGATGGCGATGAGGTTATCCGGCGTCTTCGCACCGGCTACTATGCGAAGACTGATCGTTGAGCCTCGCGCAGAGCGTGAGATCGGCGTCGCATCGAGATGGTGGCGCAAGAATCGATACAAGGCTCCGTCAGCTTTTGATGATGATCTGGCTGACGCCTTGATCGAGCTTCGCGTGGAACCCGGCCTCGGTGTTCCGGTCGCCCGCACGCGACGTTCCAACGTGCGAAGGTTGACTCTGCAGCGCATTCGCTACTACATCTTCTACCGGGTGAATGAAGAAGATGCACTCGTTCTGCTGGCGATATCGCACACATCGCGTCGCCCGCCGAGAGGCCTCTGAGAGGCGCCTTGCGAGTCAATTCGGGGAAGGCTCCGAAGTACCCTTGCGACAGTCATGTGGATCGCCGCGTTTTTCACTCCCGCCGCCCTCCCCGCGCGCTGTGAAACAATCCCCTCCCGATGCCCACCCTCCCCGCGGACACGAACGAAGTCATTCTTCGCCTCTTCGTGGCGGCGGCGATCGGCGCGTGTATCGGGCTCGATCGCGAAGTGCGGCGGAAGCCGGCGGGGATGCGGACGCATGCGCTGGTGGCGCTTGGGTCGGCGCTGGTGACGCTGGTTGTGGTGCGGTTTGATCCGAAGGCGCTGCATGTGGACGCGATCAGCCGCGCTATTCAGGGGATCATCGCCGGCGTCGGATTTCTTGGCGGCGGGGCGATTCTGAAGGCCGAGCATGAGATGGTCAGCGGACTTACGACCGCGGCATCCATCTGGCTTGTCGCGTCGCTCGGGATTGCGTGCGGTGTTGGACAGTGGGTGGCGGCGCTGATCGCGCTTGGATTCGCGCTGATCATCCTCATCGTCGGAGGGCCGGTCGAGGGGTTCGTGCATCGCGTGGCCACCCGGCGGAAACTGCCGCCTGATGCACCGGCGCCGTAGCTACCGGACGATCGCCCTCGCGCATTCGTCGGGATGCGAGAAGTGGCAGGCGTGAGCTCCGGGCAGCAGCGTCAGGTTCTGGATGGCCTTGCGGTCGACGAGTGGATCGCGTTCGCCCGCGAACATTTCGATATCCGGCGGCGCGGTGCGGATGTCGGCGGCGTAGCGTCGAGCCGTTCGGACCCAACGAACGAGGCCCGATTTCAAGTAAGCGCGGGCGACGTAGGGGTAGAGCGCGAACGGCTCGCGGTACGAGTCGACGATGAGCGCGGCAGGCAGCCGCATGGGATGTCGCGGGGACCAGAGTGGGCCGATGCAGATGGCGCGTTTCACGATGTCCGGACGCAAGCGCGCCACGTGCGCGACGGCGTTGCAGCCGAGGGAGTGGCCGATCCAGGTGGCGTCGCGGATGGAAAGTGCGTCCGCCCAGTCCGCGAGAATTTTCGCGTGCTCGGCGGCGCCCGCGGCCGCGCCGCCTACGCTCTCGCCGAATCCTGGCAAATCCGGCGCGACCGGATGCGCGCCGCACGCGTAGAGCGCTCGCGCGAAGCGGTCGAAGTAAGCGCTGGACATGCCGAGGCCATGAATGAGAACGAAGTCGCGTTTTTGTCCCGCGGAGCGGTAGGCAATGCCGTTCGTCGGGCCGGCGAGGTTCCACGAAAATGGCAACAGGTCGACGCGGCGGGTGACGGGCACGGCAGGTTACCGCCGGATCCGTCCCTCTTCGACCATCAGACAGCGATCCTGGACGACCTTGATACCGGCCTCGGCCAGCTTCTGCGCGGCCTCATCGTTGCGGATGCCGAGTTGGAACCAGACGCTCTTCGGCTTCGCGGCGATGATGTCGTCGACGTGCGGAGGGATGTCGTTCGGACGCCGGAAGACGTTGACCATGTCGATGGGTCGACCTACATCGGCCAGCTTGCGGAACACCGGTTTGCCGAGGATCTGCGTGACCTCGGGGTAGTAGACGGGCACCGGGATGATGTCGTAGCCGGCCTCGGCCATGTGAGCGGGGACGTAGAAGCCGGCTTGGTCGGCGTGCGACTCGGGCTTGATGCCGAGGACAGCAATCGTCTTTGTGTCACGGATCACGGCGGCGATCCCGGCGGCGTCATTAATTAGGTTTGTTTTCCAGTCGGTCATGGGCGGGCAGAGTAGCAAAAAGTAAGCTACCGTATCTTGATCCAGCGAGGTTGCTACACGGAATAACTAATTTGGCGCGGCGTTGTCCTTCGCAATCAACGCAAGTCCAAAATCCCAAGAAAAAGTGAGGTCTACGACCGGATGAAACGCGCAGCTTTCGTCGCCCTGTTGTTCATCGCCCCGCTCACCGCGTTCGCCTCAGCGCCGACGCAGGCCGTCATCGTGATGACGAAGCCGACCACCCACTTCGCCGCCAAATCGCTTTCGGCGATGTTCGATCCGAACATCAGCGCAGACGAGCGCGACCTTCGCGAGTTGTCGGGCATCAACGGCTTCGCGGCCAACCTCACCGAGGCCGAAATCGCCGCGCTGAAAGCGTCGGGCACGACCGTCTCGATCGAGCCCGATCTGGAGCGCCACGCATTGGTGGATACCGTGACGGCGGGAAAACAGACCACGCCATTCGGAATGACTAGCGTCAACGCGCCCTCGGTGTGGCCGGTAACGCGCGGCAAGTCGCTGGCGAATGGACCGGCCATTCACGTGGCCATCATCGACACCGGCATCGACTACAACTTCTCGGAGCTGTCCGGCGTCTTCAAGGGCGGCTACAACTTCGTGGCACGCACCGGCGATCCTCTCGATGACGCCGGCCACGGTACGCACGTCGCGGGCATCATCGCAGCGGCCAATGACGGCGCGGGTGTCGTGGGCGTCGCATCTGACGTCGACATCTATTCGCTGAAGGTTCTCGATACCTGCGGCAGCGGGCGCACGAGCGACATCATCCAGGCCGTGCAGTGGGTCGTCGACAAGAAGAAAGAGATCGGCGGAAACTGGATCATCAATCTCTCGCTTGGTGCGGACCAGTCATCCGGCGCGGAGCAAACACAGTTCCAGACCGCTGCGGACGCCGGAATTCTCGTTTTCGCAGCATCGGGCAACGGTTATCCCGACTCGGTGGGTCTTGCGTTTCCGGCCGGCTATCCAACCGTGGTCTCGGTTGGTGCCGTCGAGAAGACGAACGCGATCGCTACGTTTTCGCAGCGAGGCGCAGACCTGAAACTCGTCGCCCCGGGTTGCGAGGCTTGCAGCGACGCCGATTCGAGCACCTGGGTTGGGATCTTGTCGACCTTTGTCTCCCCGATGGTATCGACGAATGACGGACGCAGAATCTCCGCTCTGCGCGCCGACTACGCTGACGCCACCGATTCCACCAAGCTCGTCCCCTTGACGTTTTCCGCATGTCCGCCAAACACCACCGGAATCACCAGCACGTTTGTGTCCTGCGGCCTCGGCAATCCGAGCGACTTCCCAGCATCTGTGAAAGGGAAGATCGCACTGGTGCAGCGAGGCACGTTGACCTTTATCGATAAAGCATCAAATGCCGCGAAAGCCGGTGCGATCGGAATCATCGTTTACAACAATGTCGACGGACCACTCAACGCGGCCTTGGGCACCACCGCAAAGTCGGCAGCGGCAATTCCGGCCACCGCGCCGTTCCTGGGGATCACACAGGCAGACGGTCAGGCGCTGCTCGCTACTCCCAACGCCACCATCACGATGAGCTCCGGTTTTGAGCAGTTCGCGTACGAACAGGGAACTTCCATGTCGTGCCCGTATGCCGTTGGTGCCGCTGCCCTGGTTTGGGCCACCTCTCCCAACTCGACCGCGGCCAACGTTGCCACGGCTCTCGAGCAGACGGCGAAGGACCTCGGCGCTCCGGGCAAAGACGACACGTTCGGCTACGGGCTCGTCAACGCGCTCGACGCCGCCAAGATGCTCAACCCGTCCGCATTCGATCCCGTCGTAACTCCGGTAATCGGACCGGTGCACGGCCGGATGGCCGGACGTCGCGGACACTGACGTTTCGCTCTTCACATCACCCTCACCGCGGCGCTTTCGGGCGCCGCGTTTTTTATTGTTAGACTTTCGATTCAATTTCGAGCGAGGACCATAACGATGAAACGCTTCCCGTTCGTCATCCTTCTTCTGGCCGTTTCCTCGGCCGCAGTTGCGCAGCCAACGCAGCGCTACATCGTGGGGATGAAGTCCGATGCCGTACACGCGGCGAAGCGCGCCGTATTCGCGGACCGCATCACCGAGGACTTCCAGTATCTCGATTCATTCGTTGCGAATTTGACGGATACCGAGGCACAGACGCTGCGGAACGATCCCTCCGTTCGGTATGTGGAGAGCGCCGACATCAAGTTCTTCGCGCTGGACGCGTCGGCGCCGGCGAAACACATCGCTCCGATGTCGCATCCCGCGAATGCGCAGGTGACGCCGTATGGGATCACCATGGTGCACGCTCCGATCGTCTGGCCGGTCGGGAAAGGGGACGGGATTAATGTCGCCATCGTCGATACCGGAATCGACTACACGCATCCGGAGCTCAAAGATCACTATCAGGGCGGCTTCAATGCCGTGACCGGAACGAACGACCCGAGGGATGATGACGGACACGGCACGCACGTCGCCGGCATCATCGGCGCGGCGGACAACGGGATCGGAGTGGTCGGTGTTGCGCCCAATGTGAAGCTCTGGTCAGCGAAGGTGCTGGCACCGGACGGCAACGGCAAGGCGACGGGCAGCAATTCGCAGATTGCGTCCGGCTTGAACTGGGTGCTTTCGAAAAAGACGGAGCTGGGCGGCAACTGGATCGTCAACATGTCGCTCGGCCAGTGCACCGATGTTTCGGTCAGCGACCAATGTAATCCGAACCCTTCCTTGACGATGCAGACCGCCTGTCAGCGGCTCGCCGACGCCGGTGTGCTGGTGTTCGCCGCGAGCGGCAACGACTCGACCGCGGCTCACGTCGCGACGGTAAGCTACCCAGCCGCCTTTTCCAGTGTCATCGCGGTCGGCGCGCTCGATTCGACAAGCAAAATCGCCGACTTTTCGAATCAGGGTCCCGAGATCGCGGTCGCTGCTCCCGGAGTCGGCGTTTTCTCGACATACATCGTGGGCCTGGGAGTCAATGCCTTCCTGACAACACCGAACGCGTCCTTCGATAACTTCGCGCTGACTGGATCGGCCAAAGGGACGCAGACCGGGCAATACGTCTATTGCGGCCTCGGCGCCACCGCCGCGGACTTCCCCGCTTCGGTCAAAGGCAACATCGCGCTGATTCAACGCGGTGCCGGCATATCGTTCAACCTGAAAACCAAGAACGCACTCACAGCAGGGGCGAAGGCGGTGGTCATCTACAACTGTTCGATCGCTGCGTCGCCGGCGACGTGCACGAGCGAAACGTTCGGCAACTGGACCCTCATCACGCAAGTGAATGGCGTCGACGATCCGGGCGATCTCGCGTTCGCCTGGCCTGTGGCGATCGGTATTTCGCGCGCGGACGGCGAGGCGCTGCGCACAGCTTCCACCTCATCCACCCTAACGGCGACGACCGTCGTCGATGATTACGAAACGCTGAACGGAACATCGATGGCCTGTCCGCACGCGGTCGGAGTGGCGGCGCTGGTCTGGAGCGTGGCGCCAACTGCGTCTGCGTCCGCGGTGAAGACGGCCATCTTCAATTCGGCGACCGACCTCGGCACAACAGGCAGAGACACCACGTTCGGCTTCGGCCTCCTCGACGCGTACGGCGCCGCCAGGTTGCTCAATCCCGGCGCGTTCCAAGTCCATGCGCGCCTTCAGGGACGCCGCGGACACTGACAATCCTATGAAAAAGATCCTCGCACTCTCGCTGTTTCTTGTCCCCTCCCTCTTCGCCGCCGAGACGCATCGCTACCTCGTCGCGACGACGCACGCGTCGCACCTCACGAACCTGCGCGTTCTCAGCGCCGGTGAAGTGACCGCGCGCAACGTGCGGACGTTCGATGCCATCGACGGATTCGCGGTCGATCTCACCGATGCCGAGGCGGCGGAGATGCGCAAGTCCGCGGGCGTGCGCTACGTCAGCCGCACGATCGCGATTCATTCGGCCGATAGTGTCGCGCCGCCGCGGCTCGCACCGCATGCGGAGGGTCCGCCGCTGGCCGCGAAGCAGGTCATCCCGCCCAACATCGATCTTCTGCACGCGCGCGATGTCTGGCCGCTCACGCGCGGCGGCAACGTCAACATCGCCATCATCGATACGGGCATCGACGTCGGCCACGCCGATCTCGTGGAGAACATCGCCGGCGGCTACAACACCTTTACGAAACAGGGCGACTTCAACGACGACAATCAGCACGGTACGCACGTGGCAGGAATCATCGGCGCGCTCGACAACAACATCGGCGTAGTCGGTGTCGCGCCCGGAGCGCGCATGTACGCGGTAAAAGTGCTCGACGCCGAGGGCAACGGCACGGATGAAAACCTCGTCGCCGCGGCCGACTGGGTGATGGCCTCGAAGCACGCGAAAGGCGGCAACTGGATCATGAGCATGTCGCTCGGCTCGCACGAGCTGTCGCCTCCCGTCGAGGAAGCATTTCAGCGGCTCGTCGCCGATGGTGTGCTCTGCATCGCCGCGGCCGGCAACGACGGCGGTTTCTACGACATGCTCTATCCCGCCGCGCTTCCCGGCGTCGTTTCGGTCGGTGCCGTCGACAACGACAAAGTGAGAGCCGACTTCTCCGACATCGGACCGACCCTCAACGTCGTCGCGCCGGGAGTTTCGATCCTCTCCACGCTGCCCACGAGATCCATCAAACGCGGTGTCATAACGGTCGGCGACGGAACCGTCGTGCCGTCGGCGATGGTCACCGGCACCAGGCTTGGCGACGTAACCGGCGAGTGGGTCTCGTGCGGGTACGGCGCGGCGGGCGACTTCCCGCCCGAGACGCGCGGCCGCATCGCGGTCATGTCGCGCGGCATGTCGCTCACCTTCTCTGAAAAAGTGCGCAACGCGCGCGCCGCCGGAGCGATCGGTGCGGTCATCTTCAACAGCAACCTCACCACCATCACTACCTGGACGCTGATCACCACGATCTGCGATGGGGACGTTTGTTACGACAATCCATCGGACCTCGCCTACGACTGGCCGGTCGTCGTGTCGATGTCCAATGCGGACGGCCTGAAGCTCCTGGCGAACGCGAAGCAGCAGACCCTCACGCTTTCCACGTACCTGGACGACTACGGAACTCTCAGCGGAACGTCGATGGCCACGCCGCATGTCACCGGCGTTGCCGCGCTGGCGTGGTCGCTCGCGCCGTCGGCCACGGCGAAACAGGTCGCCGCCGCTCTACGGAGCTCGGCCACCGACCTCGGCCCGCTGGGCGTCGACAACTACTATGGCTTCGGGATTGTCGACGCGCTCGGCACCGCGAAATGGCTCGCGCCGGCAGCCTTCGCCCTTCCGGCGCGGCCAGACATCCGCACGCGCGGCGCGCATCATTGATCCGCTCGGAGTCGGCCCGAGGAGTGCACATGCTCGTTCGGGACTAGAATGCGCCCGCCGCGCGGAGCCGCGCGGGATCACATTTGACGGAGAACGAAGCGATGCGGATCGGCGTACCGGCTGAGATCAAGAACAACGAGTACCGCGTGGGGATGACGCCCTCGGGCGCGCAGGACCTCACCACGGACGGACACACCGTCTACATCCAGTCCGGCGCCGGCAACGGCAGCGGCTTCGCCGACGCGGAGTACACCGCCGCAGGCGCGATGGTCCTCTCCACCGCCGACGAGGTTTATGAGCAGTCGGACATGATCGTGAAGGTCAAAGAGCCGATCGATGCCGACCTCGCACGCCTCAAAGAGGGACAGCTTCTCTTCACCTATCTCCATCTCGCGCCGGTTCCGGATCTCACCGCGGCGCTGCTGAAAAAGAAAATCACCGGCATCGCCTACGAAACGATCACCGACGAACGCAAACGGACGCTGCCGCTCCTAACGCCGATGTCGGAAGTTGCCGGCCGGATGTCGGTACATGTCGGCGCGTACTACCTCCACAAGCCGAACAACGGCCGCGGCGTGCTGCTCGGCGGTGTGCCGGGAACGCTGCCCAGCGACGTCGTCATCATCGGGGGCGGCGTCGTCGGCACGAACGCTGCGAAGATGGCTGTCGGCCTCGGCGCGCGCGTCACGATTCTCGACAACAATCTCGATCGCCTGCGGCAGCTCGACGACATCTTCCGCGGCACCGTCCAGACCTGGGCATCGAGTGGAGCGCACCTGGCAGAAGCCTGCAAACGCGCCGACCTGCTCATCGGCGGCGTCCTGATTCCCGGCGCCTCGGCGCCGAAACTCGTAACGCGCGAGATGGTGCGCAGCATGAAGAAGGGTTCCGTCATCGTCGACGTCGCGATCGATCAGGGCGGCTGCGTTGAGACCGCGCACGCGACGACACACTCCGATCCCGTTTACGAAGTCGATGGCGTCATCCACTACTGCGTCGCCAACATGCCCGGCGCGGTGCCGCGCACGTCGACGATTGCGCTGACCAACGCCACGCTGCCGTACACCCGCAAGTTGGCGTCGCAAGGATTTAAGGATGCCATCGCCGATCCCGGATTGGCCGAGGGCGTCAATGTTTATGACGGGAAAATCACCTATAAAGCTGTGGCTGATTCGCAAGGAAGAGAGTACACAGCCCTCGATAAGTTGCTGTAATCTGGCGCGGTGATTACGCGCAAACTCCACACGCTCACTCTGTTCACGCTGGTACTTCTGGGCCTGATCCCTACGATTTACGGGGCCACTCGCCTGCCGGTCAAAGCGACCGGCAATTTCACAAGTGCCGACCTGGCCGTCTTCAAGAACGCGCCACCGAACGCAACGGCCGGCAGCGATGTCTCTTTTGATGTCACGGTCTCCAACTTCGGACCGGATGACGCGGCGACCGTGTCGCTTTCGGACCCCTTGCCGCCAGGCATGATCTTCGTTTCTGCCACGCAAAACAGCGGGCCGACATTCAGTTGCTCGACTCCAGGTGTGGGAGTGAATGGAACGATTACCTGCACGATCGCCCTCCTCACGGCTGGAGCGAGCGCCAACTTCACCTTCGTCGCCAATATCCCGCCGGCGACGCCGGCAGGCACGACGTTCACGAACATCGCAACCGTGTCAACCGCGACGTTCGACCCCAACGATGAGAACAACTCGTCGACGGGGACCACGATCGTTCCCTCGCCGCAGGCGGACCTCTCCGTGGTGAAGAACGGTCCCGCCGCCGCGATGGCAGACACGAACGTCTCCTACTCGATCACCGTTACGAACCAAGGGCCGGATGCCGCCGCCAGTGTTTCGCTGACGGACGAATTGCCCGGAACAATGACCTTCATTTCGATGCTGCAGAACAGTGGACCGGCCTTTGATTGCAACCCCCTGCCCTCCGTCGGTTCCGGCGGCATCGTGACGTGCACGATCGACCCTCTTTCAGCAGGCGCGACCGCCACGTTCACCCTGACCGGCCACATCCCGCCGGGAACAGCGTCGGGCGCGTCGTTCGAAAACATCGCCAACATTAACTCGACAACTTCCGATCCGAATACTGACAACAACCAGTCGTCGCAGCTTACGGTAGTTTCCAGCACCGATCTGGCCATCACGAAAACGGGACCGGCCACGGCCACCGCCGGGGGCACGATCGCGTGGACAATCACCGTTTCCAACAACGCCGGCGATACCGAGCAAAACCCGTCGTTCTCCGACACACTGCCGGCGGGAACGACGTTCAATTCGCTCGTGCAGAACACCGGCGCCGCGGCCACTTGCAGCACGCCCGCACCAAACAATCCAGGCACAGTGAACTGTTCATTGCAGCCGCTGGCATCGGTCGGGTCTGCGCAGTTCACGCTCACCGCGAACATTTCTCCGACGTCCGCGGGAACGCTCAACAACACCGCCACCGTCACCGGAACAAACTCCGATCCGGACACAAGCAACAATAGTCAGACCGCCTCGGCGACCGTCTCGGCGTCCGCCGACCTGACCATCAACAAGACGGGACCAGCCAGCGCGAACGCCGGCAGCGACATCACGTACACCATCACGCTGACCAACAACGGTCCGTCGGCGGCTTCCGCTGTTTCGCTCACTGATAGCACGCCCGCAAACACGACCTTCGTCTCCGAGACGCAGACGACGGGATCGCCTTTCTCGTGCGGCACCCCGGCGGTTGGCGGCACCGGCACGATCACCTGCTCGACAGGCTTGTTCCCAGTCGGGTCGGCGACCTTCTCCATCACTCTGCACATCGCCGCCGGGACCACGACAGGCTCAATCATCACGAACACCGCGAACGTCTCGAGCACGACGACGGATCCGAATCCGTCTGACAACAGTTCCTCGGCCAATACAACCGTGACCGCCAGTCCGAACGCCGACCTTGCCATCACCAAGACTCCGGCGCCCGGGCCGTACGGAACGGGCCAGCAGCTGACCTACACGATCGTGGTCACCAACGGCGGACCGTCAGCCGCAACTGCAGTCACCGTTACCGATACCTTGCCGGCGGGAACGACGCTGGTGTCTTCGACACCGCCGGGTGCGTGCAGTGGCTCGCCGGTCGTGACCTGCAATGCCGGTACGATCACGAACGGCGGCAACGCGACGTTCACCCTCACCGTGACCCTGCCGTCGAGCTCGGGCCCGTTCACCAACACGGCCGTCGTCAGCGCAGCAGCGACCAACCCTGATCCGAATCCCGGGAACAACACCGCCACGTCGACGATTACAGTCATTCCTGCGGCGAACATCCCGATGATCTCGCCGCTGTCACTGCTGCTCCTCTGTATCGCCCTCGCGGCCGCTGGCGCATTCGTGCAGAAATCCTAGCCGCCGTTCTCCATCGCTTCTTTCGAACGGCGCCACCGAAGAAGGTGGCGCCGTTTTCTCATCGGCGGCTGAACGCCACAGCTTTGTAACCTCAACCGCTTCTGCAACTTGATGCAATCAATCGTACGAGCTTCTACGCAATGCGCACGCAGCCCTTTCCATCACTGATTCTTCTTTTTCTCGCCGCATCCTGCGCGAGCATTCACAACATCGGCAACGTCGTCGATCCCGTCTCGCACGGCGCCGGCACTCCCGCGTCGCCCGCGACCGCGTGGACGCCCCCGGCGAATGCGATTCCGCCGAGAGTGCCGCCGCCGAACGATCTCGTGCTTCCGCCGGCCGGCGTTCCGCTCGAGCTCGCGCAGGTCATCGATCTCGCGCTCTCGAACAATCCGGCGACGCGGACGACGTGGCTCGAAGCGCGCCTCGCCGAGGCCAACCTCGGCAGCGTTCGCTCGGCGTACCTCCCGACCGTCGATCTCGGCGCATCGCTCACGCGCGCGCATGCGACGACCGGCACCGCTACGACTCTCAGCGGTCCGAACCTGTCGCTCGACTACCTGCTGTTCGATTTCGGCGGACGGAATGCTGCCGCCGAGGCCGCGCGGCAGACGCTGATCGCGTCAGGCTTCACGCACAACCAGACCATTCAGGACGTCATCCTCAGCGTTGAACAGGCCTACTACGACTACCTCGACGCCAAGGCGCTTCTCACCGCGCAGGAAGCGACGATCAAAGAGCGGCAGACCAGTCTCGACTCCGCCGACGCGCGCCATCGCGCCGGCGTCGCCACGATCGCCGACGTGCTGCAAGCGCGCACGGCGCTTTCGCAGGCGAAGCTCACGTACGAAACGATCGAGGGCAATCTTCGCCGGCTGCAGGGAACGATCGCCACGCTGATGGGCGTGCCGGCATCGACGCCGTTCGTCGCCGGCGACTTGCCGCAGGACCTGCCCGCGCAGCAGGTTAGCGATGCGGTCGAATCGCTGATGACGCGCGCCGTCACCGAACGGCCCGACCTCGCGGCTGCACGCGCCGAGGTCGAGCGCGCGCGGCAGCGCGTTCAGGTCGTTCGCGCGGAAGGATTGCCGTCAGTCGGCGTCGGCGCAAGCGTGGGTAACATCTTCACCAACGGACTCAATAACCGGTTCACGCCGTACTCCGCCGGCATCTCGCTGCGCGTTCCGCTCTTCACTGGATTCAAGAACACGTACGACATCCGCGCGGCACAGATCGAGACGCAGCTTGCCGCGGAGAACGCGCGCAACGTCGAGCAGCAGGTCGGCCTCCAGGTCTGGACGAGCTACTACGCGTTGCAGACGGCGATGCAGCGGGTGGCCACGAGCCGCGATCTCCTTCGCGACGCCACCGAGTCGGTCGACGTCGCGATGGGCCGCTACCGCGCCGGCATCGGTAACATCCTCGATCTGCTCACGGCTCAGGCCGCGCTCGAAAATGCCCGCGCCGAGGAAGTTCAGGCCCGCACGGACTGGTTCCTCTCAGTTGCACAACTCGCACACGACACAGGCACGCTGACGCGCGCCGCCGCACCGCAAGGAAAGTGATCACGATGATTCGAATGAAGTCCACCGGCCTTCGCGCCGCAGCCTGCGCCGCGATCGCCGCCAGCATCCTCGGCTGCGCGGAAAAGAAAGAGAAGCCGCGCGAGGAGCGCGTCCCTGTTACCGTCGCCACTGCCGAACAGCGCGACATCCCCGTGCAGGTGAAAGCGATCGGCAGCGTCCAGCCGATTTCGACCGTGGCCGTTCGCGCCCTCGTGGCCGGTCAACTTCAGCGCGTATGGTTCCGCGAGGGCGAAGATGTCCACAAAGGTCAGCGCCTCTTCACCATCGATCCGCGTCCGTACCAGGCCGCACTCGCACAGGCCGAGGCGAATCTGTCTCGCGATGAAGCGCAGGCGCGGAATGCCGATGCCGAGGCAAAGAGGTATGCGGAGCTGGTGAAGAAGGATTACGTCACGCGCGAGGAGTACGACAAATTCGTCTCCGGCGCCGAAGCCGCGCGCGCCATCGTCGCCGCAGACCGCGCCGCGGTGCAGAACGCGCAGTTGCAACTCGCGTACTGCGAAATCCGTTCGCCGATGGATGGCCGCACCGGCAGCGTGCAGGTGCAAATGGGCAACCTCGTCAAAGCGAACGACACTACGCCGCTGGTCACCATCAACCAGATCACTCCCGTCTACGTGACGTTCGCCGTCCCCGAGTCGCAACTCGGCGACGTTCGCGCACGCGGCCTCGGCAATGTGCCGGTGTCCGCCGCGCCGCAGCAAGGCGGAGCGCCGGTGCAGGGCGGCAAGCTGACCTTCGTCGACAACGCCGTCGACCCAACCACCGGCACGATCACGTTGAAAGCAACGTTCGCGAATGAAGGCCGCGCGCTCTGGCCGGGCGAGTTCGTGAACGTGGCGATGACGCTGTCCAATCGCGCGAACGCCATCGTCGTCCCGCTCCAGGCGGTGCAAAATGGGCAGAAGGGGCAGTACGTTTATGTGGTGACGGACGGCGACAGCGTGCAGATGCGTCCCGTCACCGTCGTGCAGCAGCTCGAAACGCAAGCCGTCATCGGCCGCGGCGTCAACCCCGGCGACACCGTGGTCACCGACGGCCAGATTCGTTTGACCCCGAAGAGCAAAGTGGACGTGAAGAAGTCGCTGTAAAACGTTGCAGCAAGGCGCCGAGCAAACCCTATGAACATAGCCGCCCTCTTCATTCGCCGCCCGGTCATGACCACGCTGGTCATGCTCGCCATCGTGCTGTTCGGGATCATGGCCTACCGGCAACTGGCGGTGAGCGATCTACCGAATGTCGACTTCCCGACGATCAACGTGAACGCATCGCTGCCGGGTGCGAGCCCGGAGACGATGGCCTCGGCCGTGGCGACGCCGCTGGAGCGCCAGTTCTCGACCATTGCCGGCCTGGATTCGATGGTGTCGTCGTCGTCGATCGGATCGACGTCCATCACCCTCCAGTTCGCTCTCAACCGCAATCTCGACAACGCCGCGCAGGACGTGCAGGCCGCCATCGCCGCCGCGGGGCGGCAGTTGCCGCCGAACATGCCGGCGCCGCCGTCGTACAACAAGGTCAATCCCGCCGACACGCCCGTTCTCTATCTCGCGATTACGTCGGACGACATGCCGATGTATCAGCTGGACGAGTATGCGGAGACGATGATGGCGCTCCGCATCTCGGCGATCGAGGGCGTCGCGCAGGTGCAGGTCTACGGCGCGCAGAAGTACGCCGTGCGCACGCAGCTCGATCCGCGCCAGCTCGCCACGCGCGGCGTCGGCATCGACGAAGTCGCGGCGGCCATCCGCGCGAACAACGTCAACCTCCCCGCCGGCGTCCTCACCGGCCCGTATACGAACTACACCGTTCAGGCGAACGGACAGCTCTTCAAAGCGGCCGACTACGCGAAGGTCATCGTCGCGTATCGCAACGGTCATCCCGTGCGGCTCGGCGACCTCGGCAACGTCATGGACGACGTCGAGAACAACCAGACCATGGCCTGGTTCCGCGGCAAGCCCGGCTTCATCCTGGCCGTGCAGAAGCAGCCGGGAACCAATGCCGTCGAAGTCTCCGACCGCGTTCGCGCGCTGCTGCCGGCGTTCCGCAGCCAGTTGCCGGCGTCGGTCGACCTGCAGGTGCATCGCGACCGCGCCGACTCGATCCGCGCCTCGGTCGACGACGTCAAGTTCACGCTGCTGCTGACGCTCTTCCTGGTCATCCTGGTCATCTTCCTCTTCCTGCGCAACATCTCGGCCACGGTCATCCCAAGCCTCGCGCTGCCGCTTTCGATCGTCGGCACGTTCGCGATCATGTACATGTTCGATTACTCGCTCGACAACCTCTCGCTGATGGCGCTCACGCTGTCGGTCGGCTTCGTCGTCGACGACGCCATCGTCATGCTGGAGAACATCGTCCGGCACATGGAGATGGGCGAGAAGCCGATGGAAGCGGCGCTCAACGGGTCGAAGGAGATCAGCTTCACGATCATCTCGATGACGATCTCGCTGACGGCCGTCTTCATCCCGATCCTGTTCATGGGCGGCATCCTCGGCCGGCTCTTCCACGAATTCGCGGTCACGATCGGAGCCGCGATTCTCGTCTCCGGATTCGTGTCGCTCACGCTGACGCCACTGCTGAGCGCGAAGTTCCTCCGTCCGCACAAGGACGAGAAACACGGCAAGGTCTACCAGGCCACCGAACGGATATTCGACGGCATGCTCTCGCTTTACGAGCGCGGCCTGCGCATCGCTCTCAACCAGCGCGCGGTGACTCTGATCTTCTCGCTGATCGTCCTCGCGGCAACGGTTTGGTTGTTCATGGCCGTACCGAAAGGCTTCATCCCGAACGAGGATCAGAACGAAGTGCGAATCACGCTCGAGGCCGCGCAGGGAACCTCGTTCCCCGAGATCGTGCGCCACCAGAAGATGGCCATGGACATCGTGGCCAAAGATCCGCGCGTGGCCACGTTCTTCTCGTTCGTACGAGGGGGAAACAGCAGCGTCATCTCGCTGCGCCTCGTCCCGAAAGGACAGCGCAAGGCGTCGATCGACGACGTGATGAACGATCTCCGCCCGAAGCTGAATGCGATTCCCGGCTACCGCGTCTCGCTCCAGAATCCGCCGCCCATCCGCCTCGGCGGCCGTCAGTCGAATTCGCAATACCAGTACACCTTGCAGTCGGCCGACACGGCGGTCCTCTACGACGCATCGCAAAAGATGATGGAGAAGATGCGCACGCTGCCGGGATTCGTCGACGTGAACACGGATCTCTTCCTGCGCAACCCGACCGTCAACGTAGAGATCGACCGCGACCGCGCCGCAACGCTCGGTCTGACGCCGAATCAGGTCGAGGACGCGCTCTACTCGTCGTACGCGACGCGCCAGGTGTCGCAGATCTACGCGCCCAACAATACCTACCAGGTCATCATGGAGCTCGATCCGCAGTTCATGAAGAACCCCGCGGCGTTGTCGATGCTCTACGTCCGCTCATCGTCGGGCGAGCTCGTACCGCTCGATACGGTGGCCAAGATGATCCCGACCGTCGGTCCGCTGGCCGTGAATCACTCCGGTCAGGCGCCGTCCGTCACGCTTTCGTTCAACCTGAAACCGGGGACATCGCTTGGCGCCGCGGTAAATGAAATCAACGACGCGGCGAAAGCGACGTTGCCCTCGACGGTCACCACGTCATTCCAGGGCACCGCGCAGGCCTTCCAGTCGTCGCTGCAAGGGCTCGGACTGCTGCTCGCCATCGCCATCGGCGTCATCTACATGGTGCTCGGCATCCTGTACGAGAGCTTCATCCATCCGCTGACGATTCTCTCCGCGCTGCCGTTCGCAGGATTCGGCGCGCTGCTCACGCTTCTCGTCTTCCATGTCGACCTGTCGATCTACGCCTTCGTCGGCATCATCATGCTGGTCGGCCTGGTCAAGAAGAACGGCATCATGATGGTCGATTTCGCGCTCGAGGCGCAGCGAGCGGGCAAGGACGCCACCGAGGCGATTTACGAGGCGTGCGTCGTGCGCTTCCGGCCGATCATGATGACCACGATGGCCGCGTTGATGGGCACGATCCCGATCGCCCTCGGCTTCGGTGCCGGCGCCGAGTCGCGCCGTCCTCTCGGCCTCGCAGTCGTCGGCGGTCTGCTCTTCTCCCAGACGCTGACACTCTTCGTGACGCCGGTTTTCTACGTTTACATGGACAAGCTGCGGAAGAAGCCGCACGCAGGCGGACCGGATACGGATTCGATCGGCGACGAATTCGCCGCCCTCCAGCCGGTCGCCGAGGAACAGCCGGCCGGCGTGATGTTCGGTACAGTCAAACCCGAGCCGGCAACGTAGAATCACGCTCCATGCGCTCTTGCCGGAGCATTCTCTTTGCGTTCGTGGCAGCGCTCGTTGCGGCCGGCGCGAGCGCGCAGACGGCCGACCTGGTGATTTCGAAAAGTGCGCCCGAGTCGGTGACCGCGGGCGACACGATCAACTACTCCATCTTCGTCTCCAACGGCGGCCCGTCGACCGCGAACGGCGTGACCGTCACCGACACGCTGCCGGCCGGCACGACCTTTCTCGCGCTGGACGCATCGACGGCACTCTTTTCCTGTACCACGCCGGCTGTCGGCTCCGGCGGCACGGTCACCTGCACGGCCTCGGCCTTCGACGTAGAGTCGGAGACCAGGTTCATCATCTCCGTGAAGACGGCGCCAGGCGCTCCATCCGGGAGCATCAGCAACACCGCCACGATCACTTCGACGACGTCGGACGCGAACACATCCGACAATTCCAGCACCGCCATAACAGGCATCAACGCGGCGTCGGCCGCATCGGCCGACCTCTCCATCGATTCGATGGCCGGCTCCTCGAGTGCCGCAGCCGGCTCGACGTTCAGCTTCCAGATCGCCGCGTCCAACATTGGGCCGTCGACTGGGCATCACGTGCAGATTACCGACGCCGTTCCCGCGAATGCCACATTCGTTTCCGCCACCGTTTCCGACCCGCTCGGCGTCTTCGCCTGCACCACACCGGCCGCCGGAGCGACCGGCACGATCACCTGCTCGGCCTTGACGTTGGACGTGCGCTCCGCAAGCGATCAACCGACGTTCTTCTTCACGTTCCGCATCAACGACGGCGTCGGCGCCGGTACGCTGCTGACGAATACGGCCTCCATCTCCGGCGATGAAACCGATCCGAACTCCTCAAACAACAGCGCCAGCCGCTCGACGAGCGTGACCTCACAGGCAGCATCAGCCGATGTTTCGGTGGCCACATCCGGCAGCGGAGACACGTTCAGCGTTACCGTCTTCAATGCCGGCCCCAACGATGCCGCCGGCGTCACACTGACCGATGCCGTTCCGTCCGGCAGTACGTTCGCCTCATGGACGCAGACATTCGGACCGCACTTCGATTGCACCACTCCGGCGGCGGGCGGCAGCGGCACCATCTCCTGCACGATCGGCATTTTCCCGGGAGTCGCCGGTAAGAGCATCAGCGCGACGTTCGAGCTCACACTAAACACGGCGGCGCTGGTAACGAACACCGCCACGGTGTCGGCCACCACCACCGATCCGCGGCCCGACAACAACACCTCAACCTTCCCCTCCTCTGCGAAGCTGACCGTCGATGACTCCAGCGCCGTCGAGGGCAACGACGGAACCACGCCGGCAGTTTTCAACGTGCATCTGCAGCCGGCAAACGCCGTCGTGACGGCGACGGTCGACTATCAGGCCTTCGGCTTTACCGCCAACGCCGGCTCCGATTTCGTGGCCACGCAAGGGACGTTGACGTTCCGCGCCGGCGAAACACTGAAAACGTTCAACGTTCCGATCATCGGCGACACGCTTGCGGAAGCCGACGAGACGTTTTCCGTTCAGCTATCCAATCCGGTCAACGCCACGATCGAGCGCGGCACTGCCTTCGCCACCATCGTCGACGACGACCACGGCGGTCCGCCCATTCCGTCCGTAAGCATCGACAATGTCAACGTCAACGAAGGGAACGCCGGCCTGAGCGCGGCCACCTTCACCGTACGGTTGAGCATTTCCTCGGCAACGGTGATACGAGTCCGTTTCCAGACGCAGGACATCACCGCCACGGCCGGGTCTGATTACCTCCCCGCCAGTGGCGAGCTCACGTTCCAGCCCGGCGCGACTCTGACGACGTTTACGGTTCCCATCATCGGCGACGTCGTCTTCGAAGAGAACGAGACGTTCAAAGTGGTCATCACCGGCGCCGACAACGCTACCTTCTCCGCTACGCCCGCGATCTGCACCATCGTCAACGACGATGCGCAGGTGCCGCCGCGCCACCGCGCTGCGCGCCACTAAACGACGCGCGGACCGCGCGCTTGACAGAATAATGCCGTCCGCATATTGTTTAGCACTCGTGACGCTTGAGTGCTAAAACGCTCAGCTCTCGAATCAGCAATGAATCTCGCGGCGTTCTGCCGCGAACGAATCCACGAATTGGGTGAAAGGAGAGTCACAGATGGCTATGAAACTTCGTCCGTTGTATGACCGAATCGTCGTTACGCGCAAGGAAACAGGGGAACAGATGCGCGGCGGCATCATCATCCCGGACACTGCCAAAGAGAAGCCGCAGCAGGCGGAAGTGATCGCGGTCGGCGAGGGTAAATTCGCCGAGGACGGCAAGCGCATGAAGCTCGACGTCAAGGCCGGCGACACGGTCCTCATCGGCAAGTACTCCGGCACCGACATCAAGATCGATGACGTCGAGTACACCATCCTCCGCGAAGACGAAGTCCTCGCGGTGGTCGAGTAAGCAACATCAACTAAGGAGAAAAACCAATGGCAAAGCGTATTACGTATAGCGAAGATGCCCGTCAGGCCATTCTTCGCGGCGTCAACAAGCTCGCCGACGCGGTCAAGGTGACCCTCGGCCCCCGCGGCCGCAACGTCGTCATCGAGAAGAAGTTCGGTTCGCCCACGATCACCAAGGACGGCGTCACCGTCGCCAAGGAGATCGAGCTGAAGGATGAAATCGAGAACGCCGGCGCGCAGATGGTTCGCGAAGTGGCCTCGAAGACTTCCGACACCGCCGGCGACGGCACCACCACCGCCACGGTCCTCGCGCAGGCGATCTACCGTGAAGGCATCAAGAACGTTACCGCCGGCGCGAATCCGATGGACGTCAAGCGCGGCATCGAGACCGCCGTCAAAGCCGCTGTCGAATCGATCGACAAGCTGGCCAAGCCGGTTGAGGGCAAGGACATCGCCCACATCGGAACGATCTCCGCGAACAGCGACGACGAGATCGGCAACATCATCGCCCAGGCGATGGAGAAGGTCGGCAAAGACGGCGTCATCACCGTCGAAGAAGCGCGCGGACTCGACACAGTCCTCGAAGTCGTCGAAGGCATGCAGTTCGACCGCGGCTACCTCTCCCCGTACTTCGTCACCGACCCGGAGCGCATGGAGTCGGTCCTCGAGAACGCCAAGATCCTCATCTACGAGAAGAAGGTTTCCTCGATGAAGGACCTGCTGCCGATCCTGGAGCAGACCGCTCGTCAGGGCAAGCCGCTCCTCATCATCGCGGAAGACGTCGAAGGCGAGGCTCTGGCCACGCTCGTCGTCAACAAGCTCCGCGGCACGCTGAACGTCGCTGCCGTCAAGGCGCCGGGCTTCGGCGATCGCCGCAAAGCCATGCTCGAAGACATCGCCATCCTCACCGGCGGCAAGCTGATCTCCGAGGACATCGGCGTGAAGCTCGAGAACGTGAAGTGGGAAGACCTCGGCGACGCGAAGCGCGTCACGATCGACAAGGACAACACCACCCTCGTGACCGATACCGACGACAAGTCGCGTAAGGAAGCGATCGCGGGCCGCGTGAAGCAGATTCGCGGACTCATCGACGACACGACCTCGGACTACGACCGCGAGAAGCTCCAGGAGCGCCTGGCGAAGCTCGTCGGCGGTGTTGCCGTCATCAAAGTCGGCGCCGCAACCGAGACCGAGATGAAGGAAAAGAAGGCGCGCGTCGAAGATGCGATGCACGCCACGAAGGCTGCCGTCGAAGAGGGCATCGTCCCGGGCGGCGGTGTCGCGCTGCTGCGCGCCATCGCTGCTGTCGAAGCGGTCAAGGCCGAGGGCGACGTGAAGGTTGGCGTCAACGTCATCCGCCGCGCGCTCGAAGAGCCGTTCCGTCAGATCGTCTTCAACGCCGGCAAAGAAGCTGCCGTGCTGCTGAACGAGATCAAGACCAAGGGCGGCAACTGGGGCTACGACGCCCGCAACGACGAAGTGGTCGACATGATCGACGCCGGCATCATCGATCCGGCCAAGGTCACGAAGCAGGCGCTCCAGAACGCCAGCTCGATTGCCGGCCTGATGCTGACGACCGAGGCCCTCATCTCCGAGATCAAGGAAGAAGAGAAAGCCCCGGCCGGTGGCCCCGGCGCCGGTATGGGCGGCGGCATGGGCGGCATGTACTAAGTTTCAACCACAACGAACCGCGAACGGGCGAGCCGCAAAGGCTCGCCCGTTTTCGTTTCACTGCTTCGTCAAAACTTCGCGCACTCGCTTGATGCCGCCGGCGATGAACTTCTCGGCGTCGGGACTGATGAGGATCGAGATTCCTCCGGTGCCGTTGTGATGCATGACGCCCACGGTCAACTTCCCTTCCCAGTGCACGGTCACGCCGTAACCGAATTTCTTTCCGTCGGACCGGTCGGACCAAACCGTCGAAAGCGACGCTCCGGCGTGGTATGCAAAGTAGCCGATCATTTCCAGCGCCAGCGCACTCTTGAACTTGTCCTTCGCATCGCTGGCGTATTCGTAGGCGGGCGTCGGATGAAACACGATGAGTTGCCACGATGGCGGTTCATTGAAGCCACGGCGCTCGTGCTTGCGATAGATGGCGCTGTTGACGGCCAGCTCCCACGGAAACTGCGACGGCGCACGATTGAAGTAGTCGTCCCATCGTTGATCGAGCCCGGTAACGTACGTCACCAGAGCATCGCGCTGGTCAGCGAGCAGGGCTCCGTTCACGCGGCGAACGAGCGTCGCGGAGGTGATGATCGCCATCGATTCTTTGAAGGCCGCGACGCAGTCCGATTCACCCTTCGCGCATCGGGCGGTGACGTCGCCATTGATGTCGATGGCGAAGGGCGTCTCGCGAAAAAGTCCTTCGTTGTCGTACTTCCACTTGCCGGCGTCCAACGTTGCGATTGCATCCTTGCTGATTGCGCCGATCCAGGCGTCGATCCGTCCCTGGAGCCTGGTCACGTTGGCGCTCTTGCCTGCTGACGCGGCGCTGTTGCGAGCGTCCGTGAGCACTTCCAAGCCGCCGGCGCCATCCCTCACTACGTTCCACGTTGTGAAGTGAGCGCAGGGCGCGATCGCGCACTTACTGCCGCCGAGGCACGATGCGGTGTTCAGACTCCTGAGCGCGTCCAGCGCCTCGGCCGAACTCTTCGGCCGTGCAGCGATCTCCTCGCATTGCTGCGCGGCGAGCGGCGCGCTGCAAAGCAAGAAGGCAAGAACGAGAGAAAACGAAAGGCGCGCTCTCACGCTTCACCCCGTTTCACGAGGATGGAGTGGAAGGCGTCCCAAATATCCCGAAGCACACTCCAGACCGATCCCATGCTCGGCGACATCTTCGCAAGATCGCCTTTGATGTCTGCGACCTGCGAGGCATTCAGGCCGCCGATCACGGGGAAGTCGTCATTCGCCTTCTTCTCCTCCTCGTCCGAGATCATCGAATCGCTCGTCAGCGCGCGGAAAAGCGGGATGTGCACGGCAGGATTGATCAGGTAGTGATTGATGTCGTGCACGTTTGCCTGATGCACGTGCGTGACCTCGACGTACTTGTATCGATTCGCGGAAACCGTTGCGGCATCGGGCCACGCCTGCGGGTGAAACATCTGCGGAATCGTGAAGGGATCGAGGAAGTGCCTGAAGTTGAGGAAACGAAGGCAGTCGCGCCCCGCCTGTCCCGCTCGTCCCGGCTTCACCGCGGATTCGTAAGCATCGACCACGGTCTCGAGCAACCGGCTCGTATTCGCCACCATCGCGATCACGTTCGCTTGCTCGATCTTCGGATCGAACGCATTGACGGCTGCGCCCGGAACGTGGCCGGTGGCCAGCATGTCGAGAGCGTCATGCGCGACGGCGGTGCCGAGGGAGTGCGCAATGACCGACCATAGCGACTCCTGTTCGGTGTCGTACTGCTTCGTCACCTCATCGATGATCTGTTTCGCGACACGAACCTTCACGCGCTCGCGAACGGTCGACGAGAGACGGTAGAGCAGCGCGTCGGCAGCATGACTCCAGAGAAAGTTTCCATCGGTCTCGCCGGCGTTCTTCAGCCAGCCCACCATCGTTTCCACTTGTGAGGGAACGATGTCGCCGGCGAGCGTGCCGATCGCTTCGGAATCGGTCTGCCACTTCCCGACGATCTCCTGGAAGATCGGATCGTAGTGGACCATCACGGTCTCGAACTGGTCGTCGAAGTCGATCGCCGCAAGACGCGGGTATTTCTTGTACGCCTCGACGAGAACCTTCTTCACGCCATCGGCCCACTCGTCTCCGTCATAGGTACCAATCCCGTGCACGAGAAAAATCTTGTGGCGCATCGAGGCCTCCCTCTCGTTAGACGGTCACGGCGGTGAGCTTCCGAAACTCGCCCGTTTTTCGTTCAGTCGACGAAGTCACACGTTCCTTTGTTAATGAAGGATGCATTCTCCCACTAGTCACCAGTAATGACGAACAATCGTCAGGAGCGCCATCGCGTTGCACACCGCCGCGAGGCCGATGACGATTGCCGGATGGGTACGCAGGCGGATACGCGGCAGCGCGATGGCAGCGAGGAACAGCGGCAGGATTTCGAGGAAGTAGCGGCCTTGTACACCTTCCAGTGCATCGCCGCAGACGACCGACCAGATCAGGTACTGCGAGAGCAGGATGCCGGCGATGGTCATCACGACGATTGCCAGCGCGGTGAGACGAACGCGCGCCCGTAATACCGCGCCACACGTCATCGCGACACCGAGCAGCAAGAGGATTTCGATGGTGATGACGGCCGGCGAGAGCTTCAACTCGTTCGCGCCGAAGCGGCCGATCATTTCTTCGACGTAGAAACGGCCGTTCGTGGCGACGTCGTGCAGCATCACGTGCGCGAAGTGGACCGGATCGGACGCGATGCAGCGCAGTTGCGCTCCGGCATCGATCGGCAGGCCGGGACGTGCGTTGTATGCGCCGCGCTGCGCTGCCGCAATCGCGAATAGTGTTCCGATCGCGGTCGCGCCGAGGATCGCGATTTTCTGCCGCCATCGTAGCGGCATCACCAACGCCAGCAGGGCGAGCAAAAAGTACGCGGGCTTGCAGAGCGCGAGCAGGAATCCGACGAACACGATCAGCCAGATCCGGCGTGGCGGCGCAAGCAGCAGCGCGGTGAAGAGCCACGCCAGTGCGATCGTAGCCGCATCCGCCGACAGAGAGGCCAGCTCGTACATCGACATCGGCAGCAGCGCCGCGGCGGCGAAAATCGATCCGTACTGCGGTGCGATTCGAATGGCCAGCGCGATCAAAATCACCGCGAGAAGAAGGTTAGCGACCCGTCCGCCGTAAAACACGATCGCCGGCCGGAGCGGTAGCGCGGCGATGAGCGCCTGCGGGACATAAGGCAGCGGCGTATACCAGGCAGCGAATCGAACCATCCCTGCGGGTGTGCCGTCGTACGGGATCGCTGCAACAATGCTCAGCTTCTGCGCCAGAGTTTCGCGCGGCTCCGTCCGCGATAAGACCCAAACGAAGTTCTGCGTCGACTTCGCCACCGGCATCGCGTCGAGCCCGCGCACCGGTAGCAACTGCCCCCGGCCGACCGCGAGCGCACGCCAGAAATGGTTCTGCTCGTCCGGCACTTCGAACGGCGGCGTGACGAATACGTACGCGAGCCCGAGGAGCAGCGCGGCGGCGACGAAGAGCCGAGGACTCATGTGGCCGCGAATTGCGCGAACGTGATCACGTTTCCGGCGGCATCGCGGATCACCGTCTCCGTCGATCCGTAGAACGTCTGACGGCTCGCCACGATGACGTCGGTACCGTCCGGAATCTGCGCTTTCAACGCATCGAGATCGTCGACCTCGATGAACACCGCCGACGCGCCGATCGCGCGCGAACCGTCCAGCACCTTCGCTTCATCGCCCCGCACGCTGTCGAACGTCTGGTACATCACCTCGATGCCGTCGCGCGTCAGAATCACGAAGCCGAGCGCGTCCTCATGCGGCACCTCGGCGGCACGCGCGAAGCCGAGCGCATCCCACAGCGGCAGCAGCGGTTCGATGCGGTCGACGATCAGCACGGGTGTGATTTTTTTGAGCATCCGCGAACGATAGCGTGCCCGGCCATTGCCTTACAATGCGCCGCAAATGAAAAACGCGATGTTCGCCGCGCTGCTGACGCTCTCCGTCTTCTCGCTCTTCGCACAGTCGCCCGAACCCGCTCCCAACCGCCAGCCGGCGCCCACGCCGCGCCGTGAAACGCCGCCCGCGACCGAGTCTGATGATCGCGCCGACGCCCCGCGCGAAGAGCCACGCAACGCGCGCCCGCCCGCCGACGCGAAGGACAAAATCTCCACGACGCAGCACTCGGTCACCATCGGCGGCCAGACCATCAACTACACTGCCCGCTCCGGATTCATGATTATGCGCGACGAAGACGGAAAGCCGCGCGCCAGTTTCTTCTTCACCTCGTACACGAAAGATGGCGCCGATCCCGCGCGCCGCCCCATCACCTACACCTTCAACGGGGGCCCTGGCTCGTCGTCGGTCTGGCTGCACATGGGCGCGTTCGGCCCCAAGCGCGTGGTCTATGCCGACGACGAAGGTCACGCCGCGCGCCCGCCCTACCGCACGGTCGACAATGAGGGAAGCATCCTCGACGTCACCGATCTCGTCTTCATCGATCCGGTCACGACCGGCTACAGCCGGGCGATTCCGTTTAGCGATGCGAACAAGTTCCACGGCGTCGATTCGGATATCCAATCCGTCGGCGAATTCATTCGCCAATGGACGACGCGCTACAGCCGTTGGGCCTCGCCGAAGTTCCTGGCCGGCGAAAGCTACGGCACCACCCGCGCCGCGGGGCTGTCCGGCTGGCTCGGCCAGCAAGGCTTCTACCTCAACGGCATCGTGCTGATTTCGTCGATCCTCAATTTCGAGACGGCATCGTTCGACAGCGGCAACGACCTCGCCTACGAGCTCTTCCTCCCGACCTACACTGCCATCGCCTGGTATCACAAGCGCCTGCCGTCAGATCTGCAATCGGGCACGCTCGAACACGCGATCTCCGAGTCCGAACAATTCGCCCTCGGCGACTACACACACGCGCTGATGCAGGGCGACCGCATCAGCGATGCGGAACGCCGCGATGTGACCGCGAAGCTGGCCCGCCTCACCGGCCTCTCGCCCGCGTACATCGAGCAGACCAACATGCGCGTGAAGATCGATCGCTTCGACAAAGAGTTGATGCGGGCGCAACGCCGCACGGTCGGACGCCTCGACGGCCGTTTCATCGGCATCGACAAAGACGCCGCCGGCGAAGCGGACGAATTCGATCCCTCGTACGCGGCGATCTTCGGCGAGTACACGGCGGTCGTGAACGACTACGTCCGCCGCGAGCTCAAGTTCGAGACCGACCTCCCCTACGAAATCCTCACCGGCAAGGTCCGCCCCTGGAGCTACGACCGCGCCCAGAACCGCTACGTCGACGTCGCCGAAACGCTCCGCGGAGCCATCGCCCAGAACCCGTACATGAAGGTGTTCGTCGCGAACGGCTACTACGACCTGGCCACGCCCTTCGCCGCTACGCGCTACACCTTCGCGCGCATGCAACTCGAGCCCGACCTGCGCAAGAACATCTCGATGGATTACTTCGAAACCGGCCACATGGTCTACATCGACCGCAAAGCGCAGGCGCGATTGAAGAAGGATGTGGACGAGTTCATCCGCGCGAACGCGAACGTGCAGTAGGGGCGGTCACAACTTCTGCCCTTTCGCAGGTTGACCTCGAAGTAGGAATGTCTTCGGGTATTTTCCTTCGCCGCAAATCTTGAACGACCCAAAGTCTTTGACCCAGAGTCCATCAGGCGCATCGGGATCCGACTCCCGCCAGAGTTTGAGTTGGTAAAGATCTTCGACGGTGATCTTGCGGTCGCGCAGGCGATCGAAGAGATGATCGCGCAACGCAGGCGGAAGGTCGGTCCATTGAATCCGCGGCACGCGAAGATTCCTACGGCTCCCCGAAGGTCATGCGTGCCAGTTCTTCTTTGAGTCGACCCTGCTCTGCGCGATCGGAGGTGTGAGTCAACCGGTCAGCGAGATCGAAGAATGCGGCCTTCTCCCGCTCTTTCGCTTCGAGACCGCTTTCGATCAGATCGACGATGACGCGGCTGGCGCTTGTTCGGCTGCGCTTCGCGAGCGCCTGTACGCGTCGCGCTACTGTGGACGGGAGGCTGACACTCTGGCGGACATTCTTCTGAGGCTGGGCCATGCGTCATACTACACCGGCATGCACCAAGTTGCACCATTACAAGCGTTTCCGACGCGACAGCGATGCGCTACCATGCGCGCGCATGGTCCGTATCCTCGTCACCAACGACGACGGCATCTACAGCGAGGGGCTCCGAAAACTGGCGGATGCCTGCCTGCGCATCGATGGCGTCGAGGTCACCATCGTCGCGCCCGACCGTGAACAGAGCGCGGCATCGCATGCGCTCACGTTGAACCGTCCGCTGCGGATGCTCAAGCTCCGCGAGAACGAATACATCGTCGACGGAACGCCTGCCGATTGCGTCAACCTCGCCGTGCTCAAGCTGCTGCGCGACGACCGCCCCGCGCTCGTCGTCTCCGGCATCAACTTCGGCCCCAACCTCGGCGACGACGTCACCTACTCCGGCACCATCTCCGCCGCGTTCGAAGGGGCGCTGCTCGACGTCCCGTCGATCGCCTTCTCAACCCTCGTCGGTGAAGGCTTCTCCTTCGAACGCTGCGCTGAGTTTGCGGAGAAACTGATCCGATGGGCGCTGGACCATCATCACGACCCGCACATCATCCTCAACGTCAACTTCCCGGTCGAGTTCAGCGGCGTCCGCGTGGTGCGACTCGGCAATCGCATCTACGCCGGCGACATTCTCGAGCGCAAGGATCCGCGCGGCCGCACCTACTACTGGATCGGCGGCGGCAAGCCAACGTGGCGCCCCGGCGAGGACACCGACTTCGAAGCGGTTGAGGAAGGCTGCATCGCCATCACGCCGCTGCACCTCGACCTGACTCATCACGAATCGATCGCGCCTCTCAAACCGCTCGAGGAGCTCCTTGGCCACCCAGCGAAGGGATAGCGCTCCGCAGCCCGACTTCGCGCATTTGCGCGCGCGCATGGTGCAAGACTACGTCGCCGGCCGGGGGATCAAAGACGAGCGAATCCTGCAGGCCATGCGCGACGTGCCGCGGCACCTCTTCGTGCCGACGCTCGTGGCCGCGAAAGCGTACGGTGCCGGCGCGCTGCCCATCGGAGCGAAGCAGACGATCTCGCAGCCGTACATCGTGGCGCGGATGATCGAGCTGCTCGATCTCACCGGCAAGGAAAAAGTCCTCGAGATCGGCACCGGCACCGGCTACCAGGCCGTCGTCCTCTCCAAGCTCTGCGCGAAAGTCTTCTCCATCGAGCGCGTCAATGAGCTCGCGTTGCGAGCGGTGGAGCTGATCCGGACGCTGAAGATCTACAACGCCTCGGTGAAGGTATTCGACGGAACGTACGGCTGGTCCGACCAGGCGCCGTTCGATCGCATCATCGTCGCCGCCGCCGCGCCCGAGGTGCCCAAGCCGCTGCTCGAACAACTCTCGCGGACCGGCAAGCTGGTCATCCCGATCGGTGCCGAGGGAAATCAGCGGCTGGCGAGAGTGATGCGCGTCGGGACCCGCGTCCAGATCGAAGACTGCGGCACCGCGGAGTTCGTGCCGCTGGTCGGCAAGTTCGGCTGGAAAGAGTAGCGCTGTCATCCTGAGCCGCCGAAGCGACGTAGGCGAAGCCGGAGTCGCGTAGGACGGTCGAAGGACCCCCAACCTGCTAACCCGGTTGGACCGCGCGCTACTAGGCAGCGCAAGAACTGAGGGGGTCCTTCGACCGTCCTGCGGCGTTCCGCGCTTCGCGCTACAGCGCCTCCGACGGCTCAGGATGACATCCTCCCAAATGCTGGCGCCGCTCTTGAACGTCCGCAACCGTGCGCGCGCGCAGTCTGCTGATTCTCACCGCCATCGTCTCCTCGCTCCTCGGCGCGGTGGTCGCGTGGCTCGTGCTCACTGTCCCGCACGACCTCCAAGCCGGCGCGATGTTGAAAATCGCGCGGCAGGACGTTGCGGCAGGACACAACGACAGAGCGCGGCAGGAGTTATCGCGGATCATTCAGCAGTACCCGAGGACCGATGCTGCCGCGGCGGCGACCGTCGCACTTGCGACGATTGCCGACAGCGAACGGCATGCGCTCGCCGCCTCGCTCGACACTGTTCGCAAGATCTCGGAAGCGCAGCAGAAGCAGATCGCCGATCTCACGGCGCGCGTCGACGCGCTCGCCGCGGCGCCCGCACCGCAACCGGTCACGGTGCAGGCGCCTGCTCCAAAGAAGAAAACGGCCGTCCACCAGTCGCGCCGCAAACGGCGCCGTTAATTGAATACAATCCGCGAACATGGCGAAGGAACTGCGCATCATCAAGATTCATGGAAAAGTCCAGGGCGTCGGCTATCGCTTTTTCGCCACGCGCGTGGCCCGCCGCCTCGGCCTGAAGGGCACGATCGAGAACGTTCGCGACGGCTACGTCGAAGCGATCGTCGAAGGCGAGAAGAGCGTCATCGACGAATGGCTCGAGGAGTTGAAGGAAGGGCCGCGGTACGCCGAGGTCACCAGCATCGACCAGGAGACGAAGGATTTCACCGGCCGGCTCGGTGACTTCGACGTGAAGTTCTGATGGATCTGCGACCGTTCGTCCGCGACGTTCCCGATTTTCCCAAGCCCGGCATCGTCTTCAAAGACATTACGCCGCTGCTGCGCTCGCACGAAGCGCTCGACTACATCTCGCACGCGCTGGCCGAGCCGTTCAAAAACTCCGGCGTGACGAACGTTGCGGCGATCGAATCGCGCGGCTTCATCTTCGGAAGCGGTGTGGCGCGCGTTCTCGGCTGCGGCTTCGTGCCGATCCGCAAACCCGGCAAGCTGCCGTGGAAAACGCGGCGCAGCGAGTACACGCTCGAATACGGCAGCGGCGTCCTCGAGATTCACGACGACGCTCTAACCGCCGACGACCGCGTCCTGCTCATCGACGACCTGCTCGCCACCGGCGGAACCGCGGCGTGCGCGGCGACGCTCGCCCGCGAATGCGGCGCCACCGTCGTCGCCGCCGGCTTCGTGATCGAGTTAACGTTCCTCGAAGGGCGCGCAAGGTTGGATGGAGTTCCCGTTCATTCGCTGATTGAATACTGAGGCCGTCGGCTGTCGGCCGTCAGCTGTCGGGCCCACCTCCCGTCATGAGGCAGCTCGATACCCGATACCCGATACCCGACACCCGACACCCGACACCCGACAGCCAAAATCATGTACGACCTCATCGTCATCGGCTCCGGACCGGCGGGCGAGAAGGGCGCTGCGCAGGCGGCGTACTTTGGGAAGAGTGTCGCCCTCATCGAACGCGAGCCGGTCCTCGGCGGCGCGTGCGTCAACACCGGCACGATCCCGTCGAAGACGCTGCGCGAATCGGCGCTGGCGCTCTCCGGATTCCGACAGCGCGGTTTTCGCGAGGGCGCAATCGACATCAACATCAACTGCATCACCGTCGCCGATTTCATGTATCGGAAAGACCACGTCGTCGCGCACGAGTGGAAACGGATCGAAGACAACCTGCGGCGACACAAAGTCGATCGCTACCAGGGCACGGCGAGCTTCGTCTCGCCGACGCGCGTGGCGATCACAAACGCCGTCGGCGAACAGGTCATCGACGGCGGCGTCGTCCTCATCGCTACAGGCTCCTCGCCGCATCGTCCCGATCATGTTCCGTTCGACGGCGATGTCATCTGCGACAGCGACACGATCCTCGGCATCGACCGCATCCCGGAGCGCATGGCCGTCGTCGGCGCGGGAATCATCGGCGTCGAGTACGCGGCGATGTTCGCGGCGCTCGGCGTGGAAGTACACCTCATCGACGGCCGCACGTCGCTGCTGCCGAACATCGACCGCGAGATCGTGCGCATCCTTCTCGGCGAGTTCCAGAACCGCCTCGGCATCACCATGCACCTCGGCATGGACGTCGCCTCGATCGAACGCTGCGGCAATCAAGCCTCGCTGACATTGAAAGACGGCGAATGCATGGTCGTAGACAACGTCCTCTACGCCGCCGGCCGATCGAGCAATGTGGAGGGATTGAACCTCGACGGCGCCGGCGTGAAGACGGCGGCGCGCGGACTGATCACCGTCAACGACGACTATCAGACCTCGGCGCCGAACATCTACGCGGCCGGCGATGTGATCGGCTTCCCCGCGCTCGCATCGACGTCGATGGAGCAGGCGCGCGTGGCCATGGTTCATGCGTTCGACCTCAAGTACAAAACGAAGGTCGCGCCGATCCTGCCGTATGCGATCTACACGATCCCCGAAGTCGCGACGGTCGGATTGAATGAAGAGGACTGCCGCAAGAAGGACATCCCGTGCGCCGTCGGCCGCGCGTTTTATCGCGACAACGCGCGCGGCGAAATCATCGGCGACGTCAAGGGCCTGATCAAACTCGTATTCGATCCGGAGTCGCGCAAACTCCTCGGCGTCCACATCATCGGTGAGGGCGCGTCCGAGTTGCTGCACATCGGCATGATGGTCATGCAGTTCGGCGGCACGATCAACGCGTTCATCGACTGCGTTTTTAATTTTCCCACGGTGAGCGAAGCGTACAAATACGCGGCCTACGACGGCCTCGGCATGATCAACCGCAAGAGGACCGTCGAGCAGGAGCTGGTATGAGGCAGATCGGCGAGATCATCGAAGGACATCCTCTCTTTCACGTTCCCTCAACCTCCACCGTGCGCGATGCCGCGCGCGCGATGAGCGAACGCAACATCGGCGCGATCGCGGTGCTCGACTCGGGCAAACTCGTCGGCATCTTCTCCGAGCGCGACGTCCTCACGCGCATCGTCGCCGAGGGCCGCAATGCCGAGGAGACGCGCGTCGGCAGCGTAATGACGAAGGACATCATCGTCGCCGCTCCCGCCGACGACATCAACGACGCACTGCAGAAAATGCACGAATGCAATTGCCGCCACCTTCCAGTCGTGCAAGGCGGCAACCTGGTCGGCATGATCTCCATCCGCGACCTGCTGCGCGTCGACGACGACGCCAATCGCGCGAAAGCAACGTTCCTACGTGAATTGGTGACGTATTCGCCGGATTACGAGACGTAGAGATTTATCCGCAGATTACGCAGATGACAGCCGCAGATTCACCATCGGCGAACCTTTGGTCACGTGCACGTTCGGTTGCAGTTCGAACGAATCATCCGTGTCGCTGGCGCCGCCGAGGAGGAGGCAGAGGCGGGCTAGTTCCTTGAAGGCGGCGGGTTCGCCGGTGAACGTCACGCCGGCCGCGTCCGCGCGCACGGTCAACGGCGTTCGCATCAGGCCGTCCAGCGCCATCATGGCCAGGTCGTAATTCATTCGTCTTCTCCCCGGTAAACGACGGAGTTTTTCTCCGTCTCCTGCAGCAGGACTTCGTGCAACGTACCCTCGGTGATCGCCGGCGCGAGCTGCTGCCAGAACGCACGCGCGAGATTCTCCGCCGTCGGAATCACGCCCTGCAGAAAGTCGACATCCTCATTGAGATTGGTGTGATCGACGCGATCGATGACGCGGCGGCGAACGACGTCCTTCAGCACTTTCAGATCGATCACCATGCCGGTCTCCGCATCGATCTTCCCCTTCACGCTGACGTGGATCACGTAGTTGTGGCCGTGGCCGCGCGGGTTGTCGCACTTGCCGTAGACGCGGCGATTCCAATCGGCGTCGTACTTCGGATTGTTCAGCCGGTGCGCGGCCGAGAAGGTCAGTCGGGCGGTGATGATCATGTGCAGAATCTACAACGTCACGCCCGCGAGTGCAGCGCGGATCTCGTTCTGCTGCGCCGCCAGCTTCGCGCGGATCTTCAGGAATCGCGCGTCGCTTTGCAGGAATCCGAAGAGCGGATTGGAGAGGACGTAACTCGCAGTCGGCTCCTTGCGCGCGGCGGCGCGTTCGAGGGCGTCGTTGACGCCGCGGGCGTCGCCATTCATCGCCGCGATTTCGGCGACGCTGGTCCAGTAATCGTCGCCCGGCTTCGACGCTGCCTCCGCCGTTTTCAGTTCTGATGCTGCCGTCGCCTTGTTGCGGGATTGCGCGGCGATGTACGCCTTCAGAATGTGCGCGCCGTAATTCGGATCGGACTGCTCCAGCTTCTTCAGCTCGAGTGCGGCCATGTCTGTTGAATGCCGGAGGACGGCGATGCGGCCGATCTTGAGAGCGAGCGATGGATTGTGCGGCATGCGCTGCTCGTCGTCGTAGTACTTGTCCGCGGCGCTGTCGATACGGCCCGACGCCACGAGCGCGTCGGGGGCGTGGACGGCACCGGCGTCTGACGTGCCGAGGCGCTTTAGCGCGGCAGTGAAGCGATCGTTGTCGCCGGCGGCGAGCGCGTAGCGCCCGATCGTGTTGAGCGCATCGACGTCGGAACGTTCGTGTTGCAGCACCGCGGCGTACGTCGTGAATGCGGACGTGAGATCGCCGGAGGCGAGACTGACGCGTGCGACGCGGCGCGACGCATCCATGTTCGCAGGATCGAGCGCGACGATCTGCTTTGCAGCGGCAACTGCGTCGGCGTCCTTCCCTTTCGAGTCGAAGTAGCGGAACGCCAGCAGTTGCGCCGGCAGGAAGTGGCTGTCCGCCTTGATCGCGTTTCGCAGCGCGGCGTCGGTTTTCGCATCATCGTTCGCAGCGTGCGCGGCGACCGCGTCGGCGAACGCGTTGTATGCATCCGCGCTAGCGGCGCTGCGCGGCGGAATCTTCAAGTCGGCGGCAACCCAGGAGACGATCGACTGAATGCCGCTCGATGCGTCGATCAACGCCGCCGCCTGTCCCTCGGCCGGTTTCTTCGAATCGGTGACCGGCACAATCAGCGGCGCCGCCGCACCACCCGTCAACTTCGCGGTGTACGCGCTTACATCCGCCGCCTTCGCATCGACCACGCGGACCTCGGGGAATGACCGCAGGATCTCCGCGACTGCCACACGGATCGCATCCGCACGCTGCTGCATTGCGGGATCCGGCGGATCAACAAGGAACGGCTCGATGACGATCTTGCGCGGCGTTGCTGCCGTCGCCGGAGCCAAGCCGGCAGCTTTCTTCACCGCGAGCGGCGCTGTGTCGTGATGCCGGTTGCGCATCCAGACGAAGCCCGATGCGCCGCCGATGACGATGACCGCGGCGGCGGCAATGGACGCGAAGCGCGTGCGCTTTTTCTTTCGCACCATGCGCGCACTGGCATCGGCTTCCGCCTGCGCCGCGAGGCGCGCAGCCTCCTCCGCTTCCGCAGCAGCGCGTTCGGCCGCCTCGGCCGCTTCCCCTTCCGGCGCGATCGAAAACAGCTTCACGCCCGCGCGCGCGCCGGCATCGCGCAACCGTGCAGCAACGCGGCCCTTCTTCACGAACGCTTCCGTGATGTAGAGCTTCGCGGGATCGACCTGTTTGAGAATCTCGTACGCTTTCTCGACGGCCGGGCCGGCAGCGGCGCCGTCATGTGTCTCCACTTCACCGAAGTGCAGCAGCAGCCGCACCGGAATTGCCTCACCGTCCTGCTGCTCCGGCGAAAAGTCGAACTCCCCTTTTCGGCCCGCTTCGAGTGCGTTCTCGATCGACGGCAACTCGCCGACGAAGCGCGGTCCGAACGGATCGACGACCTGCCCGTCGAAGAGGTAGACCGCCTCGCCGAGGATCTGCTGCATGCGCGCGGCGGATTTGGCGGCGGCGGCGGGATCGAGGGCATGCACGTCATCGTGATTCGCAACGTCCGCGACGAGGATGACCGACTGGCGCGCCTGCACCGCGTGACGCGCGTTCGCGACAGCCGTGAGCGCGGCGCGCCCAATCTCGTTCGACCATTCCACGACTTTGCCATCAACTTTGACGATGTCGTCAATGATCGCTTTCGCATCTTTGTAGCGCCGGTACGGATCGCGAAAAAAGCACTTGCCCAGGATGTTGAGCACCGCATTGTCGATGGCGGGATTCACAGCCTTCGGCGACGGAGGCTGCTCGTTGACGATCTTGTTCGCGATCTCCGCGGCGCTCGCGGCGAGGTACGGCCGCCGGCCCGTCGCCGCCTCGTACATGATCACGCCCATCGAGAAGACGTCCGTGTGCGGCGTAACCATCTGATTCGTGATCTGCTCGGGCGCCATGTAGCTGACCGCGTTCGGATCGTTTCCCTTCTGGGAAAACACCGAGCCCTGTCCGTCGCGGCGCGGCAGGAATGTCAACGCGTTGAGACCTGCCAGCTTCACCTGCCCGTTCGCAGCGACGAGTACCGAATCGCCGGCGATGTTGAGATGCAGGACGTTCTTCGCCTGCATCAACTTCACGGCGTCCGCCAGTTGATAGGCGACGCGAAAAAACTCCGTCCTCTCCGCCGCGCGTCCGCGATAGGCAGTGGCGATTGGGAGGCCGTCGAACCACTCCATGATCAGCAACAGCGCATCATCGGCGGGCGTGATCTCGAGGATGGTGACGATCGAGGAGTGGTAGAGCGCCGCACCTTGGCGGATCTCGCGGATAACAGCCTCGCGGCGCGCGGGATCGTGCGGCAGTTGCTTGGTCAGGACTTTGAGCGCGACCGTCTTGCCGTTGCGCGTGTCTTCGGCGCGCCACACCGAGGCGCCCACACGCTCGAGAAGCCGAAACGACGCAATCGTCCCGCCTGCGACGAACGGATCGATAGTGGACATGTGTGCGAATTATAGATGCCGGGTGTCGGGAGTCGGGTGCGGGGTGGGTTCTTCTACGACCCCCGACACCCGACACCCGACACCCGACACCCGATTTTCTACGTAGCAATCAGGTGCAGCAAATCCGCGCCGCCTTCCACCGTATCGCCCGGCTTGACAAAGATCTCATCGACGACGCCGTCCGCAGGCGCGGGAATCTCGTTCTCCATCTTCATCGCTTCAAGCACAATCAGGCCCGTTCCGCGGCGAACTTCCGCCCCTTTTTCGACCAACACACGCGCGATGCGGCCGGGCATGAGCGCTTTGATGATGCCGCTGTCGCCGAGGTGGTCATCGCCTCGCTTGCGGCGGAGGGCGAGCGGATCGACGATTTCGACGTCGAACTGCGACGCACCGATCGTGATCTGGTGCGTGGTTCCCTCGCGATGGTGTGTGAGCAGAAACTGCGTGCCGTCTTCGAGCCGCAGCGATCGCAATCCGCCGGCGGTGATCAGATCCGCGACGATCCAACGCTCGCCGACTTTGACGCGATACGTGCTTCCGTGGCGCTCCACTTCGAGCGGGATCTCTTCATCGCGATAGCGGGCGTTGAAGATCAATCGCGCCCCCGGATCGCCTCGATCCGCGCCGCCTGCCGCCAGCGCGAGACGGTTTCTTCCGGCAGCCGCACGTTTTGGGCATCCTCGAACGCGATGATGGCCGCGGCGACGAGCGCGGCATCGCGCGTAGCGTCATCGGCGGGACGATGTTCCAGATCGAGCTGCGGCAGGACGCGATCGATGAAGCCGGTGTCGAAATTCGCGGCGCGGAAGTCGGGATGTTGCATCAGAAAAGTGAAGAACGGGATGGTGGTCCGAATGCCGTCGACGCGATACTCCTGCAGCGCGCGCAGCATGCGATCGATGGCTTCCCCGCGCGTGCCGGCGTGGCAGATCAGTTTCGAGAGCATCGGGTCGTAGTAAACCGGCACGGTGTATCCGGCATAAACGCCGTTGTCGTTGCGGACGCCCGGGCCCTGCGGTAGTTCGAGATGCCGGATCAACCCCGGCGATGGCGCGAACTTCCTAGCGGGATCCTCGGCATACACGCGGCACTCGATGGCATGTCCGTTCGGCGCGAGATCGCTTTGCGCGATTCCAAGTTTTTCTCCGCGCGCAACGCGGAGCTGCGCTTTGACGAGATCGACGCCCCACACCATCTCCGTGACCGGGTGCTCGACCTGCAGCCGCGTATTCATCTCGAGGAAGTAGAACTGTTTGTCGGGTCCCATCAGGCACTCGATCGTGCCCGCGGAGTGGTAGTTGACCGCGGCCGCCGCCTTCACCGCCATCGCGCCCAGGCGCTCGCGCAGTTCCTGGTCGACAACTGGCGACGGACTCTCTTCCACGACTTTCTGATGGCGCCGCTGCAACGTGCACTCGCGCTCACCAACGTGAACGATGTTGCCGTGCTGGTCTCCGAGGACCTGCACTTCGATGTGTCGCGGCGAGGCGATGAATTTCTCCGCGTACACGGCGGCATCGCCGAAGAACGATTGCGCTTCGCTGGTGACACGATCGAACGATTGGCGCAGGTCGTCGGCATGTTCGACGAGCCGCATCCCCTTCCCGCCGCCACCGGCCGAGGCCTTGATCATGATTGGGAAGCCGGCGTCGCGCGCGAACGCTTCGATCTCATCGAACGACTTGACGGCTTCCGTAAGCCCGGGGACGACCGGCACGCCGGCGGCCTGCATCCGCTGCCGCGACTCGGTCTTCGATCCCATCGCCTCGATCGATTCGGGCGACGGACCGATGAAGATGATGCCGGCATCGCGGCAGGCACGGGCGAAGTTTGCGTTCTCGGCGAGGAAGCCGTAGCCGGGATGGATGGCATCGGCGCCGGTCTTCTTCGCAGCGTCGAGGATGCGGTCGATACGCAGGTAACTTTCGCGCGACGGCGCCGGGCCGATCGGCATCGCTTCATCGGCGTACAGAACGTGCAGCGCGGCGCGGTCAGGCTCGGAGTAGACGGCCACCGTCGGGTAGCCCACTTCGCGGCAGGCGCGCATGACCCGAACCGCAATCTCGCCACGATTCGCGACCAGGACTTTCATCGCGGCGCATTGTATTCGCTGCTAACATCCGCGCCCATGACAGTGGAACCCTTGCACGACCAGCGCACGCAGATCCTTTCGGGCGTCGTCAAAACGCTGCTCGACGATCTGAAGAACGGAGCGGGCGACAAAGACCGCCGCCGCCAGGTCGAAGAGTGGATGCGCACGCTGGCCGAGAAGTATCCTGAGTTCCAGATCGAGAGCGGCCTGCGCGACTACTACCTCGCCGAGGCGGAACGGCTGCGCGTCGATTTCGAAAAAGCGGCAGAGCTCAACGAGAAGCTGGCGCTGGGAAGATCGATCGAAGGATTCCTGGATCGCGCCGCGGATTACGCGAAGCGGATTGCCGAGAAGTAACATCGACCTTGCAATCGTTCCCAAAATGGGTACGATCGTTCCTGAAATGGGAACGCACCGCCTCGCGGAACTCGCCGACAGCGCCATTGCCTCGGCGCTCTTCACCCCCGTTCAGCAACGCGTTCTCGGTCTTCTGTTCGGACAACCGGTGCGCCGATTCAGGAGCGCTGAACTCATTCGGCTTGCCGCGGGAGGTACCGGAGCGGTGCACCGGCAATTGCAGCGGCTCGCCGACGCTGGGCTGATCACGGTCACACGCGACGGTAATCAGAAGTACTACCAGGCGTCCTCGAACGCTCCCGTCTTCCACGAACTTCATGGCCTGATCGTGAAGACCATTGGGGTTGTCGATCCACTCCGTGCCGCGCTGGCTCGACTCGCGAAGAAGATTCATCTGGCTTTCGTCTTCGGCTCGGTGGCTAAAGGGACCGAACGTGGAGAGAGCGATCTCGATCTCCTGGTCGTGACGGACGATCTCTCATACACGGAGGTTTATGCCGCGCTTGAGCCGGCGGAGAAAACTCTCGGGCGCACGATCAACCCCACCGTCTTCACCCTCCGGGAGTGGAGAACGAAGCGCGCGAAGAAGGACTCCTTTGCTGCGCGCATCAGTTCGCAGCCGCGCCTCTACGTAATCGGAGACGACGATGCCGGCGGATGATCCCCTCGAAAAACTCGCCAGCATTGGCTCGCTGAAGCGGGAGCCGCCGAACGCCGACGAAATCGCGGGCCCGATTCGAACGGCAACGGTCCGGCTCGCGGACGCCGAAAAAGAGACAAATGCGGCGGAAAGCCGCTTCGATCTCGCGTACAACGCCGCACACGCGCTGTCGCTGGCGGCTCTCCGACTTCGTGGCTACCGCTCAGAGAAGCGCTACATTGTCTTTCAGGCGCTGCCGCACACCCTCGGCGTCGACAATCCGACGTGGCGTCTGCTCGATCGCTGTCATCGTGAACGAAACACGACCGAGTACGAAGGCGTCAGTGCCGTCGACGAGAAACTTCTTACGGGGTTGATCGAAGCGGCAAACGAACTCCTGGTCCGTGTGCGATCACTTGTGTAACAACAAAAAAGCTCGCGTCGCCGCGAGCCGATTCAGATCCTTTGGTGCCCAAGGCCGGACTCGAACCGGCACGGATTTCTCCACACGCCCCTCAAACGTGCGCGTCTACCAATTCCGCCACTTGGGCTTTAAAGAACGCTGCTACTTCTTGGCTGGAGCTGCCGGCGCTGAGGGTGCGCCGCTCATGACCGAGGAGCGCGGACGAGCCTGAAGGATCGCCAGCGTGAGCGAGGTGATGACAAAGAGGACGAAGAAGCTGGTCGTCAGCTTGTGAAGAAGCGTGGTCGCGCCGCGCGCGCCGAATGCGGTCTGCGAGCCGCCACCGCCGAACGCGCCCGCGAGATCCGCCCCCTTCCCCTGCTGCAGAAGGACGACGAGGATCAGGAATAGGCTGATGGCGATGTGCAAAATGACAAGAAGTACGATCATGGATTCTCCGAAGCGAAGCTGCTAACGGGACAAGGGGGCGAATTCTTCCCGGAATGGCAGCGGGTGTCAAGGCTGCGCCGGAAGCCTCTTCATCGCCTCGGCGAGTGCAAGAAATCTCTTCGAATCGAGACTCGCGCCACCGACCAGAAAGCCGTCGATGCGGCCGTCCGCGATCAGGTCATCGACGTTATCCGGCGTCACGCTTCCACCGTAAAGGATGGAGGTTCGACTCGCGAGTCCATCGGGCCAGAAACGTTCGAGCGCGTCGCGAATCGCACCGACGATCTCCGCGACCATCGCGCCGGTGGCGTTGCGTCCGGTGCCGATGGCCCAGATCGGCTCGTACGCGACGACGATTTCGTTCGCGTTCGCGAGTTGCGGGATTGCGGCGGCGCAGAGTTGGTCGGAACAGAATTCGACAGCGTGACCGCGCTCGCGCTGCTGCTCGTTCTCGCCGATGCAGAGGATCGGAGTCAGTCCGGCATCGATGACCATCTCCAGCTTGCGCGCGATGAGCCCGTCGTCTTCGCCGTAAATCGTTCGCCGCTCGGAGTGACCGATGATGACGAAGCGCGCGCCGCAGTCGCGCAGCATGTCTGCGGAGACTTCACCGGTGAACGCGCCTGCTTTCTGATCGGCGCAGTTCTGAGCGCTAATGTTCGCGAATCGCGCGGCGACGTCTTTTAGATAGACGAACGGCGGCGCGATGACGGCATTCGCGTCCTTTACCGCATCGAGATACGTGACGATGCCTTCCGGCGGTATGTTCATCTTCCAATTGGCGATCAGGTAACGGTTGGGCATCGGTCGTGGAGTTTATCGCGCGGCTTACGACGACAGTGAGTACCGGTTCTTCCCCGCACGCTTCGCTTCGTAGAGCCGTTCATCGGCGCGGCGGATGACATCGGCAGCGGTGTTGTCGGTGCGCTGGTAGTCGGCGATGCCGAGGGAGATAGAGCAACAGATGGAGCCTTCGTCGTCGGCGGGGATAGTCAGCATGCGGACTTTCTGCAGGATGCGGTCGGCTACCGCGCAGGCGCCGCTGATGTCGGTGTGTGGGAGGATGATCGCGAACTCGTCGCCGCCGAATCGTGCGAAGAGATCGGGAGGACGCAGCGTCTCGCGCACCGCGCCGCAGAGTTCGGACAACACGACGTCGCCGACCGTGTGGCCGAAGTTGTCGTTGATCGCTTTGAAGTCGTCGATGTCGAACATCAATAGAGTGAGTGGAAGCGAATAGACGCGGGCGCGCTCCATTTCCTGCGGCAGCTGGCGGCGGAAGTAGCGCTTGTTGGCGATGCCGGTGAGGTCGTCGGTGTCGGCGAGACCCTGAATCTGTTCGCGCGCGCTGAGCTGACCGATGAGCAGCGACACCTGCGCCGCGAAAATTTCGACGATCTGCCGCTCCTGTTCGCCGAACGGCTCGCCGCGGTAGACGAGCAGCACGCCGCTGCTGCGGTTCTCAACGGTGATGATGGCGTGCGTCGAGTGCTCGATGCTGTCGCCGGCGTTGCTGCGTGGAAGATCGTTGCGCTCCGCTTTGACGATGACGTCCGCGGCTGCGAATGACACCGGGATCATCGTCTCCAACGTGCGACGCAAACTCTCGATCAGCGGCGGACCGATGAGCGAGCCGGCTTCTTCGCGGGTGACGACGTAGAGGTCGAGGTTCTGCTCGAGCATCACCGCGGCGGCGAGATCGAAATCGATGACGTGATCGAGCGCGCGAAATGACGAGACGAAGAGGTCGGCGATGTTGTCGGCGCGCGTGGCGGCGCCGGTGAGCTCGCGGATCAGCGACAGGACCCCGGCGATCGGTTGCTGCTCGTCACGTCTCACGGATGGCTGAATTATACGGAGCACCTATAATCCGATGCCATGACCATGCCCGAGGCGGAGGCGATTCCATTCGAGCCGCAGGACTTACGCGGCGAGCGCCTCCTCGTGCTGGCGCCGCATCCGGACGATGAAGTCATCGGTTGCGGCGGCCTGGTGGCGCTGCATCTCCGCGAAGGCCGGAAGGTGTACGTGGTGGTGGCGACGGATGGCGCGCAGGCCGGCAACGCGGCCCAACGCGAAGCGGAGTCGCGCGCCGCCCTCGCACTCCTCGGCGATGCCCCGATCGTGTTTCTCGGGTTCCCCGATCGCGAGCTCAGTGGCGCGCATGAATTAGATGCCCGGCTCGCCGCGATTCTTCGCGAGTGGAAGCCGGATCTGATCGCCGTTCCAAGCCCGCTGGAGATTCATCCGGATCATGTGGCGTTGTCGCGCGCCTTCTGCGATCTGATCGCGCGGGATACCTCGCTCTTCGCCGATCTCGCCGTCGCAAGTGTCGCGTTTTACGAAGTCAGCGCTCCGTTGCGGCCGAATGCGCTTGTCGACATTACGTCCGTTGCCGACGCGAAATATGCGGCGATCGCGACGCATGAGTCGCAGTCGGCCGTTCGCGATTACACGTCGTACGCGCGTGGATTGAACGCATGGCGGACGATGACGCTGCCGCCGAACGTGAAGTTCGCTGAGGCGTATTGGACGACGTCCCTGCCATCGCTGCGCACGACGCCATTCAGCGCACTACGCGAGGCCATGGGCCCGGCACGAGTGGACGTCGTCGACGAGCCGCTTCCGATCAGCGTGATCGTGCGGACGAAAGACCGGCCGGCGCTGCTCGCCGAGGCAGTTGCGTCGATCCGCGCGACCGGCTATCCGGCCGAGATCGTGGTCGTCAACGACGGCGGCGCAGCGACGAACATCGAAGGCGTGACGCTGGTCGAGCATGAACGGTCGCGCGGTCGTTCCGAGGCGGCGAATGCTGGCGTGAAGACGGCGAAGAATGAGTACGCCGCCTTTCTCGACGACGACGATCTCTACTACCCCGAGCATCTGGCGACGCTTGCAAATGCGGCGCGCGGATCGAATGCAACGGCGTGGTACAGCGACGCCGTCTCCGCGTTCATCGATAGTGCCGAGCGCCAGCCGATGCGCATCTACGCACGCGATTTCGATCGCGAACTCCTGCTCGTCGACAACTACATCCCGCTGCCCACCCTGCTTTTCCGCCGCAGCGATTTCCTCGACCTCGGCGGCTTCGACGCCGCCTTCGACCTCTTCGAGGATTGGGACTTTCTCATTCGCCTCTCGCAGCGCGGTGAATTCGTTCACATGCCGCGCATCACCTGCGAGATCCGCCACATCAAAGGCGCCGGATCCGTCGTCATGGAAAATCCGGAGGGGTCGCCGAAGTTTCGCGACGCTCGCCTTCAGGTGTGGCGAAAACACGCCGCGCTCATGGGCGAGAACCTCTTCGCGAACGTATTCGAACGGGAGAAACGGCGCACGGTGATGCTCGAAGGCGATCTCGTCGAAGCCCGCGGCGGGCGCAGCCGGATCGAACAGGAAGTGGCGCGGCTCGAACGCGACAAACAATCGCTGATCGCACAGATCGGCGCGCTCAGCGAACGGATCAACGAAACGATGATGCGCATCAGCCACCTCGAAGGTGCCAACGCGGAGATCCGCGGCGCGCTCGATGGCGCGAACCGCGAACGGTACGCGGCGACGACGCGGTTGACTGAAGTCGAGCCGGCCCTGGTCGAACTGCAACGGACGAACGGCGCGCTGCACGCCGAGGTCGCGCGGATGCAGAACGTGCTCGATGCGATCTTCCAGTCGCGCACGTGGAAGCTGCACACCATCGTCGAACGCGTGAAAGGGCGCGGATGACGCGTGCGCTCCTCGTGTGCCCGGAACCGATTGGCCATGGCCTGCCTGCCGGCGTGGGCATTCGATTCCTGGAGATGGCCAAGGTCCTGCTCGCCGATGGCCACGAGGTGACGATGCTCTCGCGCGATGCCGGCGCGGTCGCCGGCTGCCGCGTCGATTCGATCACGCCCGAGACATTGCAGCGCTACACGGCCGAGGCGGACGTCGCGGTCGTGCAGGGCCACGCCGGGAATGATCTCTTTGCGCACGGGCGCGCCATTCCGACCGTCGTGGATCTGTACGATCCCTTCATCATCGAGAATCTGACTTACTACGAGACGCGCGGCGCCGAAGTGTTCACGCACGATCACGCGACGCTGATGCGGTTGATGTTGGGAGGCGATCTCTTTCTCTGCGGCTCCAACGCGCAACGTCTCTTTTATCTCGGCGCGCTCCTCGCGTTCGGGCGCGTGAATCCGATCGCCTTCGCGAACGATCCGCATCTCAATGCGCTGATTCGGATTGCGCCGTTTGGCGTTCCTCCTGCGAGCGCGGGCATCCCGCCGGCGTCCGGGTCCGGCAGAGATGTTCTCTTCGGCGGAATCTACGATTGGTACGATCCGATCCAGGCGATCGACGCTATTGCCATCGCGCGCGCGACGCTGCCGGACCTGACGCTGACGTTCACCCGGCATCCGAATCCATCGCTGACGCCGCAAGGCAAACTCGCCGACGCGATCGCGTACGCCAAACGAAATCACTACGACTTCATTCGCTTCCAGCCGTGGGTTGCGTACGAAGAGCGCGCCGCCTTCTACGGCCGTTTCGGCGCGAGCTTGCTGACGTTTCCGCAATCGATCGAGACCGATCTGTCGATGCGGATCCGCGTGTACGACTACCTATGGGGCGGGTTGCCGATCGTAACGAGCAGCGCGCCCGGCGTTGACGAGTTGCTAACGAAGTATGGAGCTGGCGCAGTCGTCCACTCTGCGTCTCCAGGCGATTTCGCCGAAGCCGTCGTACACGCCTTGAGCGATACGCGCATGCGCGATGGCGCGCTGCGCTTCGTCGACGACCATCAGTGGCAGCGCACACTCCAGCCGCTGGTCGATTTCGTTCGCGCGCCGCGCATCGATCCGCAGAAGGACGCGTTCGCGGCCACACTGCACGTGCCCGAGCATCCGCGCTCGTTCTTCGACCGCGTCAAACGCCGGCTGGGAGGCGCGCCCTGAGCAACCCGGTCGCCGACATCATCATCGTCAACTGGAACAGCCGCGAGGACACCCTGGCGTGTCTCGAAGCAGTGTCGCGGCAGCTCACCGGCGACGCGATCATCACCGTCATCGACAACGGCTCGACGGATGGCAGCATCGGTGCGATCGCCGGCCGTCATCCGAACGTTCGCCTGCTCCCGCTGGGCGAAAACCACGGATTCACCGGCGGCATCGCCGCGGCGCTGACACGTTCGCAAGCGAGGAATGTGATCTTTCTGAATAACGACGCGGTGCCTGAGGATGGATGGCTGGCCGCGCTCGTCGGCGCGATTGAAAACGCTCCGGACGATGTGATTTCGATCGGCGGCAAGATCGTCGATCCGACCGGAGAGTTGATCGACTTCATCGGCGGCGCGCTCACCTTCGACGGCCACGCGTTCCAGAACGGGTTCCGCTATCCGCTGGCGTCGCGCGACGATCCACCTGCCGGATCGGAGCTCCTTTTCGCGTGCGGCGGCAACATGATTTCGCGCCGCGAACCGCTGCTCGCACTCGGCGGATTCGATGACGACTACTTCGCCTACATCGAGGACGTCGACTTCGGCTGGCGTACTTGGATCGCCGGCTCGCGCGTGACGTACGAGCCGCGCGCCGTCGTCCGCCACAAGTCGAGCGCGACCAGTCAGCGCCTCGGCGATTTCGAGCGCGGCGTTCTCTTCGAGCGCAACGCTCTGCAGACTGCGCTGAAGAACTTTGAATCGATTCACGAGGCGTCGGCCGCGCTCTTCACTTTTCTCGCGCGGCTTCATCACTACGCCACGACGCGCAACGCGAATGCGGGCGAGCTGACCCGCGAGCCGTTCTCGAAGAGTTCCAAGTCGTCGCGAAGTTTAGCGAGCCGCATCCGGCGCAGACTTTTTGGCAGTAAGCCGCTGGCGACGATCGACGATCCGCTGACGGCGATGCAGTTCCGCGCATTCGAGTGGGTGATGGCTCACGGCGACCGCATCGCCGCAAAACGTGCCGCAGTCCAGAAACTGCGCCGCCGCAGCGATCGCGAAATCTTCGAACGCTTCCCGCTGCAGATCGTGCCGACGTATCCCGGCGACGAAGCGCTCATGCGCGGCGCGCTCTTCAACCTGTTGCGGCCATCGCTGCCGGCAATCGAGCGGACGCTGTCCGATATCATGCGATCGTGACGCGGTCGGCCTGGTGGCGTCGTTTTTCCGTGCGCGGTGTGTTCTGGCGGCAGCTCCTTCGCTTCGCCATCCTCCACGTTCCGCCATGGATCGAGCCGATCGTCATGGCTTTCTGGTCGGCGTTTTTTCTGCTGTGGGGCCCGGGGCGCCGCGGCGTCATGCGCAATCTGAAAGTGATCAAGCCCGGCTCGTTCGGTATCGCGAATTTCTTTCGCTGCTACCGAGTCTTCTGGAACTACGCCTGGACGATCGCCGACAATGTTCGGTTCAAGGAGCTGCGAACGATTCCCGACTGGGAGTTCGCCGGGCTGGATCATTTTCAGGCGATGCAGGCCAGCAACGGCGCCATCCTCCTCACCGCGCACATGGGTAGCTACGACCTCGGCGCTCATCTTTTCTCCGAGACGTCGACGCGGCGCATCGTCATGGTGCGCGCGCCCGAGGAAGATCTCGAGACGAGGGAGTTCGAGGAGCATCACGGCGCAGAAGGATTGCGAATCGAATTCAACACGCGCGCGACTGAGCTCGCACTCGATTTGCTGGAGACGGTCCGCGAAGGAGCGATCGTGGCGATCCAGGGCGATCGTGTCATGGGATCGATCAGCACGCTGCCCGCGACGTTATTCGGGAAAGCCGCCACTGTTCCTGCGGGGCCGTTCGCGCTGGCGATGGCTGCGCGCGTGCCGATCTATCCGGTCTTCGTCGTGCGCATCGGGCGACGGCGCTACCGGCTGGTGACATCGCGGCCGATCGAGATCACGCGCAGCCGGAACCGCGACGACGATTTCGCGCGTGCCGTCGCGCAATGGATGACGGAGCTCGAGGATGTCGTGCGCAACTGCTGGTTTCAGTGGTTCACGTTCGAACCGTACTGGCCGGAGGCCGCGTCGTGAACGTCATCGCGGACAAACCGGAAGCGCACTGGCTGCCATCGCGGCATCGCTTCGCGCTTTCCCGGCTGATCGCGTACGCGAAGCTGCGACGCGCGCGTGCGATCGCAAACAACGCAGAGCACCTGATTCTCCCGATCGATCGCGATCAGACCGCCGCGGAGATGAACGGCGTTGCGCTCTGGGTTTTTTTCACGACCGTTTGCTACATCGCGGCGGTGTTGCCGCTGATCTTGCCGGCCGCGATCGTCGCGGCAATTCCGTTGGCGGCGATCGCCCTCCAGTTCCCGATTGTCGGCATCGGTCCGATCGTGCGCATGCTGCTCGGCGATGGAGACCACATCAAAATCATTTCGGTGATCACCATGGCGCTGCTCGTGATTGCATCTTCGTACTTTGCTGTTTCGAGTTCGTGGCCGCGTTACGTGGCGTGGTTCTTCTTCGCGGTGCTCGTAGTGAATGGCGCCGCAGCGCTTGTGGTCTGGCTCCTGCGCAACGGCATTCGCGAGGCGGAAGACCGATGCGCGCGCTGATCCTCTGGTTCGCGTTTTTCGCGACGCTGCTGATCCCGATTCTGCTGCTCGTGCTCTTTCCGCCATGGTGGCCGATCGCGATCGGCGTCATGGCGCTGTCGCACGCGCTCGTACTCTGGCCGACCCTGCGTCCGAACTCGCAGTGGCTTGGACCGGTGATCACAGCGTTCGAATCGACATCGAACGAAGTGTGGCTGACGATCGATGACGGCCCGACTGATGACACAGCTTCACTGCTCGACGCGCTCGATGCCCGCGGCGTCAAAGCGACGTTCTTCGTGAAAGGCTCGCTCTGCGTCGAACATCCCGATCGCATCCGGCTGATACTGGCGCGCGGCCACGCGGTTGCGAATCATTCGCAGACGCATCCTTCCAGCGCGTTCTGGTGCCTTCCGCCTGCCGCGATAGCGCGGCAGGTCGCTGAATGCAATGCGGCGCTGACAACGATTACAGGCCAAACGCCGCATCTTTTTCGCGCGCCGGTCGGGATGAAGAATCCGTTCGTTCATCCGACGCTCTTCCGCCGCAACATGACGCTCGTCGGCTGGAGCGTGCGCGGCTTTGACTCCTTCGGTGACGACGTCGAACGCGTCGTCCAACGGATCGTGCCGCGAGCCGGCAACGGATCGATCATCGTCATGCACCAGGGCCGCGGATTCTCCGTCGCATGCATCAGCCGCGTGGTCGACGAGCTGAAAGCGCGCGGCTACTCGTTCGTGATCCCCGGGTTCGATCGCCTGAAAACGAACAGATAGTTGTTGAACGGAGTGCGCCCATACAGCGGAACGACCTCCGCTTGGAAGGCGGCGAATGGCCGCACGATTTCTTCACGCGTCAGGAAATGCAGCCGCTCCGCGCGCAGCCAGCGCACCGCGCGCGAAAACGTTTCCTGCGCGTACGTGAGCCGATAGCGCCAGCTTCCGTCGCGGACGGCATCGCGGATGATCACCGTCTTCGCGTTCGCAGCGGCCGCGAGGATGGCCGCCTGATCGCTGCTGCGAAAATAGTGAAGCAGATCGAGCAGGACGACCGTGCCGCCGGCCGCGATCGCCGACCGCGCGTCGGCCACTGCAAATGTCGCGTCATGCACGACAGCCGCGGCCACGGCGATCTTGCGCTCGTCGTGATCGATGCCGCGGATCGGCGCGGCAAACCCGCGCGCACGGAGATACGCCGCGAGAACACCGGCGCCGCAGCCGACATCCAGCAACGGTTCCGTGTTGTCGCTGAGGCGCTCGAATACAGCGGCGTACACCGGATCGATGCGGAGTTTCGAGCGGACGTACGCGCGCAGAAACCCCGACGGATAGCGCGCGGCGATACGGCTCGCTACATCGTCCGTCGTCACGGCGAGAGATGCTCGATGAGGTCGATCAGCTCGGTGAGATTGAACGGTTTCGGCAGGATCGCCGAGGCGCCGAGTTGCAGGATGGCCTGCGGCTCGACGTGCAAGTGCGCGGAGAGGACGATGATCGGCACCGTACCGAGGAAGCCGGTCTCTTTGAGGCGCTGGAGGAAGTCCCAGCCGTTGACGCCTGGCATGGCAAGGTCGAGGAGGATGACGTCCGGGCGATGGATGGTCAGCGCGCGATGGCCTTCGCCGCCGTCGCTCGCCAGCAGCACCTGAAAACCCGCCTGGCGCAACGCGGCCGCGATCATGCCACGCAACGGCAGGTCGTCGTCGATGACCAGAATGCGTTTCCGGTCAACGCCCGCGGTTCGTTTCTCGCCGCTGCTGCTCTGGTTCTGAACCTGATTCATGCCACGCCCGCGTCAGCCATTCTAGCGACTGCTGAGACCGACATGCAGAACGCTGGCCACACGTCCGTCAGAACAAATCGCTGTCGCCGTACGTGTAGTAGAAACGATCCGTCATGCGCGCGCTGGCGTCCGGAAGATCGAACGGAACACACATCAACGACAAATCCTGCGGATCGAGTCTCGACTCGAAGTGCAGCTCGCGCAAAACGCGATCGAACCATTGCGGCCGCGCCGGAAACCACCCATCGATGCGATCGACGGGATACTTCGGCACGACACTCCGTAAGAGCACCTCGGCCGCCTTCGGGAATCGCGGATCGAACAGCGCGTCACCCCACGCCAATCGCGAACCGCGAACGCCGAAGACGCTCCATCCCACCAGACGGCGCCATTTGCGGATGGCGACGATGAAATACGAAACGTCGGGACAGTCGAGGTAGCGCCAGCGGAGATAGCTCGCATCGCGCCGAACCAGAAATCGATACGCCGGCGCGACGTACGCGAAGAACTCGTCGAACTCGTCGTCGACGTCGTTCACGAGCTCCAGCTGCCAGCCGCGCAGCAGCCGTTCGCGGCGCGTGATCGGAACGATCGGATTTCGGACGAGATCGCGGACGCGGTACGGCGCCGGCTCGACGGCGTCGCTGCCGAGGAAGCGGACGGAGAGTTGGCGATGCGAATCGGTCGTGAAGCCGTAGTTGAAGGCGACCTTGCCTCGGCAAAAGGCATCGTAGAAATGTTGCGCGGTCCGCGCGAGGATGCTGGTCAGCCCGCGGCCAACCTGACGCACGGAACGGTCGGTCATGATGTCGCCGATCTGATTCGCGACAATCTCGTGTCCGTCGTCGATCATCGCCACCGGATAGCCGGCGTACTGCGCAACAAGTTGGCCGTTCTCGTCGAACGTCAGGGCGATGCGTTCGTTGCCGTACGGGTTGCGCTGGTACTCCCAACGGAAATGTTTGACGCCGCGCGAAGCGTGCGGAAAGGCTCGATGGAAAAGCTGGAGGATTGGCTCTTCGTCGCCGGGCCGAAACGCGCGCGATGTGAACCGCGGATCAACGGGCATGCGTCGGCTCGACCGAACGGATGGCGCGGAAATTCACCGGTGCACCGGCGCGGCGTTTGGCCACGATGCGGATCGATCCGGAGAAAAGCAGCAGCGGATCCGGCAACACCTTCAGCAGCATGCGCACGAGTGGCGCGATCGCAGGCCAGCGCATCGCCACCGAGTGACGCAGGAAACGATGATCGCGGTACGCCAACTCCGCGCCGATGCTGATGATCTCGAATCCGGAATGCTCGAGCAGTTCGATGAGCGCCGAGCGCGAATAGAGAATGAGATGCGTGCGGAAGTTCTGCGTCATCCACCGCCGCTCGGTGATGAGATACACCAGCCCCTCGGTGTCGAACGTCGACAGCAGCAGCACGCCGCCGGGTTTGAGCAGGTCCTTCATCCGCGCCAGCGCATCGTGCGGATCGGCCATATTTTCGAAGACATGGAAGAGGACGATGGCGTCGAAGGCGGGGCCGGTGTTGACGAAGTTCGGGACGGTAGAGCAATAGACCTCGAGGCCGCGCGAACGTGCCGCGCGCGCAGCGGGAGCGGCGCGGTCGATGCCGACGTACTCGAACTCGCGCGCCGCGGCGTCGCCGAAACTGCCATCGCGGACGCCGATCTCCAGCACGCGCGCACGCGACGTGAGGTGGCGCCGCAGCGCCGACAGCCGGCGCTGGCTGGTCTTCTCGCGCGCCACGCCGCGGTGCAGCGTTTCGTCGCCGATCTCGACCTGCGCATGCTGTCCGCGCAGCACGCGGCGCACCGGTCGGTTGTCATCGTCAACTTCGAAGCGGCCGAGGTACCGGCACTTGCAGCGGCTGCAGGAGCGGACCACGTTGCCGGGGATCTGATCGAAGTTCCAGACCTCATGTGAAAAACAGACGGGACAGCGCCGCGGCGCGCGATAGCCGTTGCGGCGGTCGGTCATGCGGATCGAGATCGCCGACGCGACGCCGCGCCAGAATCCGAACGCAGTCCTCGTGGTTGCCGCGCGGACCGTCAACCGCTCGATCCGGAATCCGTACTTGTTCGCGAGGTACGCGGTTTCAAGATCGAATCCGCTGCCTCGCAACTTCGTTTCCGCCAGGAGCAGCCGCGCCGCATCGGACGAGAAGGCTTTCAACTGCAGCGATGGATCGGGAAGGATCGGTACGAGTAGCGATCGAAGAACGATGCTGTCGCGGCAACGTTCGTGGCGCCCGAACACGACCTCGGCAGCGCCCGATTCGATCAGCGCAACCGCGTCGCCGATCGCGCTCACGGGATACGGCAACTCGGGATCGACGACGATGACGACGCTGCCGCCCGCGTCGGCCGCGCCGCGGCGAATCATCGCGCCGTAGCCGGCACCATCGCGGCGATCGAGCACGCGGATGTCGAACGCGAAGCCGGTCGCTTGCAGGTAACGCTCGATCGTCTCCAGCGTCGACGGCAGCTCGGGCGCAGGTCCGGCCAGCGGCACCAGGATCGACACGCTCGTCGAGCTCATGTCCGTATTCTAGCTTTCGTCCACGAACGGAGTACGCGGCCGGTCTGCCGGTCTACATCGCGAAGGTGGAGAACGTCGCCGCGGTACGTACTCCAGATGTCTTCCGAAATGTCCGTGACGTCACTGCCGAAATGACCGGCCGCCGTCTCGAAGCTGGCTAACGGCGACGCTTCGAGAACGATGTCGTCGATCTGTCCTCCCTCGGGGGCCGGCGACTCAAGATTTCCTTCAAACTTTTTCGCGAACGCTCCGCCCCACTCGCGCAGGTAGAGCAACTCGGAGCGCGCGTAGAGCGACACCGCTTCCGGCGATCCTGCCGCGCTCTGGTTGTAAAGATGGCGGCAGCGCGCCGATGGAACGTAGACGATGTCGCCCTTCACGCGACGCAGGAAGTCGTTCTCTTCGAAGTACAGCGGGAATCGTTCATCGAATCCGCCTGCGGTATCGAACGCGTTCGCTCGAATGGCCATGACCGCTCCGGAGAGAGCACGGATAGGAGTCGTCTGATCGAGCGACCAGAACGCCACGCGTTGCCGGAAGCGTCTGCATTCGCGGCGCCGAGCCCACGCGCGCGAATGACTGGCAAGAACCCGGTCGATCACTTCGCGTCGCGTATGCAGTTCGGCGGGCGGCAACATCCAGCGATGCGCGTCGTCCCAGAACAGCTTCGGACCGGCGACGGCCGCATTCGCATCGACCAGCCGATCGATCGATTGTTCTCCGAAGCGAACGTCGGGATTCGAGACCACGATGACATCGCCATCACACGAACGCCGTCCCGCGTTGATGCCTGCCGCGTAGCCGAGGTTGCTGGGAGGAGCGATGACGGTGTCGGAGATCGTCCGCAGCGCATCAGCCTCGGCTGCGTCGACGCTGTTGTCGACGACGATCACCTGCAACGGCCGCGATGATGCCGCGCGCGCGGTGGCGATCGCATCCACGGCGAGCGCGGACGACCGGTAGTTGATCACCAGCAGCGAAACGGAAGTCATCTGGCGGCTGGCTGCGCCGCGTCCGCTTCCGCCGGCGCAAGTGACCAATGGTGATCGAGCGAGATCAAGCCGACCTCGAAGCGCGCGCCGGTCACGGAGAACGCGGGGCGAACGTCGCGGCGGTCGAATACGGTGATGGCATTTTCGTCGCCGGCAAAGGCGATGATCGAATACTCGCCGCGATTCAGAGGAACGCCGTGCAGTTGCGCCACCAACTCGTACTCGTTGCGGCCAGACGGAGGCTCGAATCCATCCGCATGCGTGCCGACGGCAAAGCACTGAAAATCATCTGCGGAGCGATGCACACCGACGATCACGTGAATCGGCTGCGACGCCATTTCGGAATGGATACGCAGCTTGACGTGAATGTCTTCGCCGCGGTCGAACGTGTCGCGCGGACGGCCGCTGCGATCGCAGACGATGATCTCGCGGATGCGTACCGGCGAGGGCACGCGCTCATGTTCCGGCTCGCCTTCACTGGCCGGCCGCTCGCGGTCACGTTGCATGAGAAACGTCTCGTACTCATGCACGACGTCGAGCGACGGTCCGTAACGCATCACCGTTCCGTGGTCCAGCCAGAGCGTGCGGCGGCAGATCGTACTGACGTGATACAGCCCGTGCGAGCAGAAGAGAATGGTCTTCCCCTCTTCCTGAAACTCGCGGATCTTGTCGACGCACTTTTTCTGGAAGTGACCGTCGCCGACGGCCAGGGCCTCATCGATGACGAGGATGTCGGGGTTGACGTTGACGGCAACCGAAAAGGCCAGCCGCATGTACATCCCCGAGGAGTAGGTCTTGACGGGACGGTCGAGGAAGGTGCCGAGTTCCGAAAACTCCAGAATCGCCGGAAGGCGCTGCTTCACCTCGGCGGGACCGAGCCCGAGGATGGCCGCGTTGAGCGCCGCGTTGTCGCGGCCATTGAATTCGGGATGAAAACCGGTACCGAGCTCGAGGATCGAGGCGATCGTCCCGTTCGTCTCCAGCGTGCCGCTGGTCGGGCGCGTGACGCTGCATAGAAGCTTGAGCAGCGTGCTCTTGCCGGCGCCGTTCTGGCCGATGATGCCGATGGTCTCGCCGCGCTCAACCTCGAACGAGACGTCCTGCAGCGCGGGAAAGACCGTATGCCGCGGCCGGCGGGTAACGGCTTCGATCAGCCGGTCGATCGGGCGCCGGTAGATGTCGTATTGCTTCGTCAACTCGGCAGCGCGCACCGCGACAGTCATTGCCGCCATTGTACGGACCGTGACGCGAAATCATCGCCGCAAAAACAAAGTGGCGGGCCGAAGCCCGCCACTGAGTCTTTATCTGGATTGAAGATCAATGTCGAACAGCGTGACCACCCCGTGGGGCGACCGGCGGGGCGCCGACGACTTTCACGGTCGAGGTGAGGTCGACCGCCGCCGATCCATTCGAAAGATGGACGGTCACATGGTAGGTGCCGTCAGCGGTGTACCGGTGTGTCGGAGCTTTATCGGTCGAGTGGGTGCCATCACCGAAGTCCCACGCGTAGGTGTGGGGCGCGCATTCGAAGACGTAACCACGGGACGTCACGCCAAACGCCACGTCCGTTTTCGCGGAGCAGTTGCCCGAGAAGGGGCCGCAGCCGTCGCCGAAGTAGGAGACGTAGACATTGACGTCCGCCTCCATGGGTCCGCAGGGACCGCCGCCGACTCCACCACTGCTGGAGAGTGTCAGGGTTCGGGTGATGGTCGCCGATGAGGTGCCGTTCGACACGAGCAGCTTGACGTTGTAGGTGCCTGGCCCAGCGAACGAATGCGACGGCGACTGGGCGGTCGAGTGGCTGGAGCCGTCCCCGAAGTCCCAATCGTAGGTATGGGTGGCGGGGCAGCTGAAGTCGTAGCCGGTACCAACAGGACGGAACGCAATCAAATCCTGCGCCTTGCACGTGCCACTGGGGCTGGTTTCGGTGCAGCCGGTGCCGGTCAAACCGATGGAGACGTTCTGGTTTGTCAAGGTGCTACAAACGTTCGCCACAGTGCCTACACGAACGTCATGCGCGTAGGTGAACGATCCACCGCCGTTCGATAGGGTTGCCTGCGCGTGGAAAATACCCGAGCCGGAGTACGCATGGGTCGGATTAAGGCCGCTGCCGAACGTGCCATCACCGAAGTTCCACAAGATCGAAGTGGTGCCGCAACTGAGGCTGTAGCCACTATCCGGCCACAATCCGAACTGGACTAACTCCCCGGTATTACACGCGCCGGCCACTGCTGTACAGCTCGATAGCGGACCGGTGTAGGCCACATAGGCGCTGTTGGCCTGCGGCGCGCTGCAGCCACCGTTATTGGGCGGCGGGGGCGGCGGCGGTGGGGCAGAAGTACCGATCGTCACGGTCGTGGTGTAGGTATTGGTCGCCAGAGCGCCTGTCAGAACCAGCGAGACGTTGTACGTGCCGGCAGTGTTATAGACGTGACTTGGAACCATCTCTGTCGACGTGCCGCCGTCTCCGAACGTCCACGCGAACTTGTCGCATTCAACAGAAGGCGTCCATCCCCGCGGGAACATGATGAAGGTGACCGTGTCTCCGGGGTTCGGAACATTGTTGTTGTTGATGCCAATGGCGTTGTTGATGTTGTCAGGCGCGCTCGAGCACAACGGCTTGTCGATGTGCTGGCCGGAGAGAGTGGCGGTCTTGCTGCCGATGCCGTTGGTGACGGTAACTCCAACGCTGTAGTCGGTGGTGGTCGTGAACTGCGGCGAGAAGACCGCCGCGGTCGTGCCTGAGTTGGTGACGGTCGGATTGACTGTCCACGCGAAGGACCACCCGGCCAGGGTTGGGTTCTTGGCCGAGGTGACCGTGAAGGAGCATGGGCTGCCGACGGTCGAGCAACCGGTCTTGACAATGACTGGATCGGGACCATTGAGCTCGCTGCTCTGCGCAACGGCACTTGCCAGACTGCTGCAGCCGGTGCCGGGTACAGCCGACGCCGCGACGGTGGTCGAAAGACGCACACGCAGTCCGAGGGTACTGAACGTCGTGCGGGGCACGCTGAAGGAGGGAATCGTACCAAGCGTCGCGGAACCAGCGGCATTGAGGATAGTCGTCTGGCTCGCGTCGATGACTTCCCACTTGTACGTTACCGGCGTGGCCACGCCGCTTGGCAGATCCGCCGCGCCGGCTGTACGAACGGCCGCCGTGAAGACCGCGTTCGGATCGTTGATCGTCGCCGGACCGGGTTCCTGAACCGTGATGACGTACGGCCTGACCGTGTAAACGAACGGCGAGATACTCAGTGGGAGATCGCTGCTTGCCGTGATCGCACTGCCGGTCCCGCTATACGGGCCGTAATGCGTGTTGAAGGCGAGTGAGTGTACGCCGCAGGCACCGACGCCGAAGGCTTCGCTCGGCAGCTTCTTGTTCGATGCGCTATCCAGCACCCAGTCGGTGTAGTGACCTTCGACCGAGCCATCGGAGGCATCGAAGAAAGAGTCACCGACGACGATCGGGGCAGTAGAGCTGGCGTCAGGTTGTCTGAACAGATATGTCGTGTTCGCAAGCTGGAAGCCAACCTGCGGTGCGGCGAGGGTGACCGAAACGGTGTCGCTCATCGTCAGGTCCACCGCGTTCGACGCAGTCGCGCGGCGGACCAGTGGAAGCGACGCAAGTGACGTCACACCGCCGTACTGATGCTTGACGACGCCGTTGGTGACCGAGCTGGCACTCGTGTTATCGCCGTAATCCCAGGTCACGTTCGCAACGTTGCCCGAGGCCAGCGAGCTCGTAAACGACTGGCGATCACCATAGAACGGACCGGTACCGGCAGCCGCGGCCGAATGCGGATTGGGAGTTTCGACGGAACCGGTCAGTCGCGCCGTGAGCGAGTCGCCAGCCTTGATCTCCCATACGTCACCCAGACCGTACGCGGAAACGACAAGATTGATCTTCGAACCGACTTTGACCGGGGTAGCGTCCATTATCAGGTTGTAATTGGGACGGGCGTAGCCCTGGGGCGCGTTTGCGCCGTAGTACATCGACCAGAACGGCTGCTGGCGCGTTCCGTTGGAGCCGGGCACCGGCATTTCAAACGGAATCTCCGTCAATGAGCCGGGTCCCACTTTGTAAACGCGGATGTTCCAAGTGCCGACCGGCGGAATCTCTACGCCAAAAATGGCGAGGTATCCATCGCCATAGTGCATGCCTTGCGGGACGCCATAGCCATTCGTCGGGTAGCGCTTCTCCACGTAGGTATTACCGGACGGCGAGACGACCGAGATGAATGGACCGGAACCCGACGCCCCGTAGGCGTAGAAGTTGGTGCCATCGCTCGTGACCAATTTGAACGTACCGCCGCCACCGGCTTCAAAACGGATGATCGGCGTGCCCGTGCGAACGAAATCGTCCGTCGTAAAGATCGACAGACCGCCGCTGTACTCAGTAATCGCGACGCGTGAACCGGTTGAATCCTTGGCCCACAGATAGAAGGAACGACCGGTGATCTCAGGCTGTTTGATCGGCACCGCAGGATTCGAAGTGTCCCAGATCTGCAGGGTCGAAGGCGATGTCTTGTCGCTGACCGCAGCGTAGTACCGGCCATCGCTCGTCTTCACGGCCAGGATATGGTCGGGAGTTATGCTATTCACCTTCACCGTCTGGGAGACGGTCTGCATCCAGCCGCCGCCGTTGTCGCCGGAGTCCTTGACGATGCCCCAGCCGAACGTCGAGTAGGCAAGATAGACGTTCCCGCGATCATCCCAGTCGAAATCCCAAAGCCTCTCCTGGCCATCTTCGAAGGGGGTGATCCACCCACCTCCGTTCTCGGCGTAGAAGAACGCATCCCACCAGAGGAAGACCTCAGGCGGACCGAAGAAAGCAACGTTTCGCCCGCTGCCTCCCGCTGTCGGGACCAGCGTTGCCGGCGTCATTTGCTCCTGCGGCCTCGCGCTGAGGCGTGCGAAGAACCGGTCGGCGTCGTAAACGGCCAGCGCGCTGCCGAGCAGCGTGTAGAGCCGGTTCTTGCCGGGAACATACCGGGCCAGCTTCGGACGTGCGGTCCGGAAGTTCTGCTGATAGTCATGTTCGATTTCGGCGTCTGCCCAGCGCCCGACGAACCTGAGCACCGGCGGATAACCGATCGTCAGCAGTGTTTCGCGGCCCGGGCACAACGAACAGAGCACGTCTGTATTCGGCGTCGCTGCCGGGAAGGCGTAGTTCTGAGCGACCGCCCCCGTAGCGGCGGCGACGAGCAGCACGCAGAGCAGGAACGACCTGTAGCGAAAGGAATTCACGTTATGTCCCCCAATAGGAGCTGATGGCGGTAACCACACCAGAAGTCTGAAGTACGCCAGCGACGATGAGGCGCTGCCGAAGGAATGTTATTTTACTCAATTCTAGCGCGGTGTCACGAAGAATCTTTATCAAAAAAAAAGCGGGCCGGAAATCCGGCCCGCTTCACAGCAACTGCGTGTTGAAAAGTACTACGGCAGAGGCGTCGTGTTCGTACCGGTGTACGGAGCAACGCCAGGCGTGCAACCCGGGTCGCCAGCGGGGCAAACCGGAGTACCGCCAGCCGGTGCGATGACGGCACCAACTGCGACGGCCGACGAGCAGCCATTGCCGAGCCACGCCGCGTCGAAGTCGACGGTGAGGCGATTGCCAGTCGTGGTGCTGCCGAACATCTCAACGATGACCCAGTTCTGGCTGGGACGCGGACCGACGGTGCCGGAACCGGTCACGAGGTTGCTCGTGCTGCCGGCGCCGGTGATGATCGTCGGAACGCCACCAACGTTGCGGGTCACCGAGTAACCGGTGCTGCCACCGTTGTTGAGGTTGAGGTACATCCAACCACCGACGTCAGCACTGCTGATCGACGGGAAGTTGCCGCTGGAGGTGTTCTGCGCGGACGTTTCCGGCATCGTGGAAGTGGTCACGCCCGGGCACGGCGACGCCGTGCAGGGAGCGCTCGAATTCGGGTTCTCGTGCTCATCGAAGCGGATGATTTCGGACACCGGAAGGGCGCCGTTCAAAGCAAGCGAAGCACCGCAGCTGCCGGCGCCGAAGCCTTCACGCCAAACCTTGTAGTTCGTAGCGAAAGCGCCCGTGCCGCCCTGGATGTAACGCGCCGCCCACAGAGCCGGAAGCGGCTGGCGACGATCGAGGGTACGGTTGGTGGCCGGGGTGTAGCGGTCATAGAAGGTGTACGGAAGGTTCGTCTGCGCGCCGGCGAGCGGCGTTCCAGCCGGACCGCCCTCGGGGACGGCGCGGATGTGAACCATCGCGTTGCCACCGGCATCAAACGACGATGCCGTCGTTCCGGTCGGAGCCGGTCCAAGCTGCTGGTAGTCTCCGATCAGGACGTTGTCGAACAGGATCGACGTTGCGTAGTAGTTCGGGTCCGTCGGGAGTGCGAGCGAGCAGTTCGACGCGACGTCGATCGTGATGTAGCCGATCGCATTCGCATGAACGCCGCCGACCTTGTTCGGGCAAGCAGCGGAGCCGCCCGGATTGTAGTCACCAGTGGTAAGAGCGGTTCTCACCGCTGTCACGAGCGCCGCATTGAGCGCTCCCGGCTGGCTCGCGCAGTTGATCGAAGCGCCGCCGCCCGCGAAGTTCGGGTTGGCGGTGAAACCAGCGGACAGAGCGCCGAGCGGCGACTGCGCCGTGGTCGGTCCCGTACCGTTGTTCTGTGCGACGACGCCGCCCAGAACCTGGTTGATCGAAATGCCCTGCACGTCATAACCCGTGAGGTAGATGTTGAAGTCGAGGACCGGGAATGACCAGTCCGTCCAAACCGTGACGTGAGCGATCTGCGGAAGGCGGCTCACGTTCGTGATCGTGAAAAGCGTGTCCTGCGTACGGTTGTTGAAATCAACCTCGAAGTACGGCAGAAGCAGAGTGGCGGCCGGCGCGACACCGATGTCGCACGAGTCGTCGTTGTTGGTCGTCGTCGGCCCGGAGGCGACGCCCGGCGCTCCGAATGAGAAGGTCGCGTTCGGAATCGTCGTATGCCGATTCACGGCGAACGCCGAGCCCGCCATCAGGAGGGTGGCCATCATGGCCAGAACCAAGAGTTTTTTCATGCTGTTCTCCTACACATTAAATGATTGTTTAGAACCGAGGTTACGGACTGCGGTCACCCTCTCTCGACGATACGATCACCTCCCGCGTCGGATTTGAAAATTGTCGTTCTATTCCAAGTTGCCGGTAACAGTATGGCGGAAAAGCCTCGAAGTCAAGCCCTCGCCACGATTTTTATGCCGCTACACCATAGATTGTCGCAGAACCATCGAAAAGGCAAGCGCTCAGCGCGCTCGACGAACGTCCTGTCTGAGGTCTTGCCGCAAGTCCGAATGCGCAATCGATGCCGTACGGTGTACGTCGCTAGTTTGACTGCTTCTGCGGTTGCACATTGCCCTTCGCAACGCCGCGATTTAGAAAGACGTGCACCGAACCGTTGCGCGCGGCGAACGTCGGCGTAATGTCGCCGCTCACCGCGCTCGTGCTGGCACCCGATTCATACATGACAACGACGTCCGGTTTCTTGTCTCCGTTGACGTCGACCACCTTGATGTCGTAGAGCCCGAGATCCTGAAGTTTCAGCCCGTCGGTATTCGCGCGCGTGAACCCGCCCTTGCCGTCGCCGAGAAGAATCACCACTTGTTGCTGCGCGGAATCCGCGTAAACCACGTCGAGATTGCCGTCACCATCAACGTCTGCGAGAGCAACTCCTGTCACCGGCCGGTGCCCACCCCAACGTGCGATCGGGTAACGCGTCGCCGTCCCATCCTTTGCAAATGACAACCGATCGATCGCCGTTGTCTCCATGAGTGGCGGCCGCGCCATGACTTTCGGGTCGAGATCGCCCGGCCAGTAGCGGACGTAACTGATGATCGCGTCGTCGTGCGTCTTCGATGTGATCTTTCCCGCCGCGTTGCCGTAGAAGTACGCGCCCCACGGAATGAGATCCTCGGTGTTTTCCAGGCGTGCCCATTCGTTCGGGCCCTTGCTCAGAAAGAAGATGTCCCTGCTGCCGAGAAAGATGCTGCCAATCACGAAGTCGGTTCGCCCGTCCTCGTTAAATTGAGCGGCGGAAAGCCAGTCGCCGCCAGTTACAACACCGGGCGGCGCGATGTTCATCATCTCCCACGACTTACCTTTGTTCTTGTTGATCAGCGCGAGGAGCGGCCCGTGCGGCGCTCCCACGAGCGGGCGCGGCGTCGGTCCTTCCGTGACCGCTACCAAGTCCGGGTAACCATCCTGGTTAACGTCCGCGACGACGAGACGGCGCGTCGGAAAGTCGTGAGGCAAGCCTTCGGAAGCCTCGGTGAAGTGACCCTTTCCATCGCCGAGGTACACGAAGACGCCGGTGAGATGGACGCTGAAGGCCATATCTTTATGCCCATCTTTATTGAAATCGGCGACGACTACGCTGCCGTAATCGAGAGCATGAGGCACTGTTGCAGGCCACCCTTTCCAGTGACCTTTGCCATCTCCGAGGTAGATGGCAGGAAGCCCTTCGGCGCCGCCGCGTTGGGGCGGAAGGATGATGTCGAGAAAACCATCCTCATTCATATCGGCAATGGCCATCGAGTTCCGGAACGAGCCGGTTTGCGGGAGACCATCCGAGGATTCTTCGAAACGAATCGTCCGGTCGTTCTTCACCGGATCGAGTGGAAAGAATTGCGGACGCAGAATGCCGAAGAATTTGAGATCGGAGTCGCTGTAGCGCGAGGCCGGAACGGTTGGAGTGGCTGCCTGCGTGGCGTCTTGCGGCTCAGGATCACCGATCCACACCCAGACATACTTTTCATTCTGCTGGTAAATCTCGAACGCGAAATTCACGTTCGCCATCGGCCGCACGGTGCCTTCCTCGCGATCGTAGGCCGCCCACTTCCGTTCGAATTTCTCGATGTGAGCCGGCTTGCCGAAACGCCAGTAGTGCGTCGCCGGATCCGGATTGATCCCTGGATCGGTGCGCGTGCCGAGGCGCTCGGCGCGATGTTCCGGCGTCTCCGGCTTGATCCACGTCGGCATTCCGCCATCGGGAACCGTTTCGTTGGATGGCGTGGCGGACGTCTGCGCCGCCGCGGCGGGAACCGGCTTGGCGGGCGTCTGTGCAAACGCCGCGGGCACCAGCGCCGCAGCGACACACGTTGCAAAGATCAACTTCCTATCGAGCATTCATCTCTCCTGGTTTGGATTCGCGAAACGGGTCAGATCAGATCTGCCAGCGTACCTTGCGCCCGGCGGAAGAAAAGCAGTCCGCCGGTGAACGTCGCGGTAGCGACAGCTAGAAGAAATACGATCGACCCGGCTGCAGGTAACGAGGCCGACAGCATTGCGCTGCGGAACAAACCGAGCAAAGGCGTCATCGGATTCCAGATGAAGATGCGCTCGAAGCGGCCGGCGACGGGATAGAGGATGGGGCTGAGATAGAAGACGACCGACAGAAAAAACGCGAGGATCGGCGTCAGGTCGCGGAAGAAGACGTACGTCGCGGCGAGAATCCAGCCGATGCCGACCTGCACCGCGAACTGCACCACCAGCACGAACGGCAAAAGCCACACGAGACGCAGCGGCATCCCGCGCAGAAGACAAAAGGCTCCGAAGAGAGCCAATGCAATCGACTCGAAGATCATCGCGGACGCGTTCGGAACGATGATCAGCAGTTCGCTGCGAAACGCCAGCCGCCGCACCATCGGGGCGTTGTCAACGATGCTGGTCGCGGAGCGCATCAGGCCCTCGTTGATCCCGAGCCACGGCAGCAGCCCGGCGATGAGAAAGTCGATGTAGTGGTCGTTCTGCCCGCCCGGGCGGCGAAACATGTAGGTGAAGACGAACCAATAGAGGATGACGAGACTGAGCGGCTGAAGCACGGCCCAGAAGATGCCGAGGGCGGAGCCGGTGAAGCGCGCGTGAAAGTCTCTTTTGATGAGTTCGCGGAGGAGGTGGACGTTTCTGTGCGTTTTCGGACCTTCTCGGCTTGACAGATGACCGCCGAGCCCGTAGATTGCTCGGAAGTTTATGGTGCGTATCCCATAAAAGTCAACGAAACCCGCATGAATAAGCCAGCTCAGCTCGAACTCGTCGGCCGCAAAATCCGGCAGCTTCGCCGTCAGCGCAAGCTGACCCAGGTGGAGCTCGCCGACCGCATCGGCGTTCATCAGTCCGACCTCTCGCGCATGGAACAGGGCGAGTACAAGGTGGGCCTCGACACCCTGCTGAAGATCCTGGCGACGTTCGATCTGAGCATCGGCGACTTCTTCGATGAAAGCGCGCGCAGCGAGTCGGTGGTGCAGAAGTACCGCAGCCTCAGCCCGACAGCGCAGAAGGAAGTCGAGAGCTTCATCGAGTTCAAGCGCGCCCAGGAAGAAGATGGCTCCTGGGATTCAGACAGTGGGGAGAGCGAGGGTGACGATGTCTGAAGCTACAATGTCTGAAATGACAATGACCAGCCGCATCGAGCAACTGCGCCAGCAGGCTCTCGAGCAAGTCCGTTCCGAAAACTTCGACGAGGCCCTCGCGCTGTACAACGAAGCCCTCAGCCTGGCCGATGACGAAGAAGTGCGCGAGCTGATCACGATCAACAAGGGCCACGCCCTCATCGCCGCCGAGCGCACCGGACCGGAAGTCAAAGCGCTTCCGATGATCCTGATGCGCCGCCGGAACGCGCATCACACCTTCCTCTCAGCCTACGCGCTGATGTACACGCATCGCCTCACGAGCGAATCGAAACGCGCCATCTTCTACGGCCAGATCGCGCTCGACGCAGCGACCGAAGCGCAGCAGAAGTTCTGGCGTCTTGCCGTCCTCAACGAGCTCGGCATCATCTACGTCAACGACTCGCAGTTCGCGAAGGCGATCGAGTGCTACGAAGAAGCGCTCGCGCTTCTCAACACGATCGGCGACGTCGACGAGTCGTTCAGCCGCGTCGCACTTCTCGGTAACCTCGGCTACAACAAACTTCTCGTCGGCGAGACGCAGGAAGGCCTCCGCCTTCTTCACAGCGTGGTCGATGAGATCCGCGCTCCGCACGGCAAAGCCGATGCGTACATCGAGCTTTGCTACGGCTACGGCGATCTCGAGCAGTACGAAAACGCCAGACACTTCGGCCAGCTCGGTCTCGACCTCGCGTGCGAGCCGCGGCAGGTGCGCAATGCTCACTATCTCCTCGGCGAAGCCGCCTACAAGATGGGCGACATCGAAGCAGCCGAATTTCATTTCGAAGAACTGGCCCGGTACTACCCCGAGTTCCGTCACCTGAAGAGTCTCTTGTTTGCGATCGACCTCCGCTCGATGCTCAACCTAAAACTATGAAACGCTTTGTCAGTGCTCTCGCTATCTCCTTCGTTGCCGCCGGCGCGTTCGCGCAGGCCGCGGACCGCGACGTGCTCGTAACGCCTGAAGGGGCGGTCTACACCATCGAGCAGCAGGTTCCGTCGGATTCATCAGGCGTCGCGGCGAACAATGTTCTCCAGCTCTCGATTCAGAACGGCTCGGAAACCCAACGATTGCTCGTCCCCGAGTCGCTGTCGGCCGGGTTCCATTCCGATGCCGTTCTTGCGTATGACAGCACCTCGAAGACGCTCTTCATCCTTTGGACACACATGCCGAGCGGTATGTCGAGTGAACTTATTCTCGCCTCCTATCACGAGGGTAAGTGGCAGCATGCAATTGCCATCGACAGCCAGGGCTACGAGAATCATCTGAACCTGCGACTCGGCATCACGCGCCGTGTTTCCCAACTCCAGAAAGACGGCACCTACGCTGACGCACCGGCCCTGATCCTCCACGCGCTGTGGTGGGACAGCAACGCACACGGCGAAGAAGCCCGCTACGCGCTGCTACCGATCGAGAATGGCGCCGTGTCGGAGTCTTCGATCGAAATCCATTCGCTCGATGAGTTCGTCACTGACGGTGGCGAGCTCAATACGGTCGATCCAAACTTCAATTCAGAAATCCTTCGTCATCCGGCCATTGTCAGCTCGCCGATGCAGACCTCCGTAGACATCGTTTTCGGGGACACGAAAAAGAACTCCATCCACAAAGTCTCGCTTCATCCGATCGCCGATACTCGCATTCACATTCCGGTCGGAGTTGTTGGTGGTGGACCAAAAGGCGGCCCCAAGTCTCTCAGCATGCCTCCGCCTGCCAGCTTCACCGCGGATTGGCGTGGACCGATCACCGTCATCGAGCGCGGCGATCGGCTCGTCTTCGCGAATGCGACCGACAAAGCGCTGAACTACCTGACGTACTCAGATGGCGCGTGGACCGATGTTAAGGCGATCGCCCTGAGCAACAAGCTCTCCGCGGAAACCGCTCTCGCCGCCGTCGACAAGATGGTGAGTTCGCAGTAACGAACCGATAACGCGATGAATCTAAGAGCCGGCGATTTCGCCGGCTCTTTTGTTTTCGCACGGAGGTCAGGCACCGCCATTGCTGAGTCCCTCAGCGGAGGTATGCCGTGAACTGGTTCAATCTGTCCTTCCTCGGCTGGGTCATCCTGATCGCCGCGCTCGCGATCGCAGCGTACATGCTGCATGTGCCGACGCTTTGGATTGCCATCATCGCGCTGGCGCTGGTCGGCATCGGCATCATCGCCTCGGTGGCGAAATCGAAGCCGCGTATCTGACGCCCAAAACACAACGGCCCGGCGATCTGCCGGGCCGTTGCGCGTTGCGAGGTCGCGTTGCGGATTACAGCTTGTAGACGAAGAACGCGATCAGCAGCGCGTAGATGACCAGCGACTCGATGAGAGCGAGACCGATGAGCATCGAGAGACGGATGGGGGCTGCCGCGCCCGGGTTGCGGGCGATTCCCTCGACCGAGGCCGCAATGGCGCGGCCCTGACCGATGGCGCCCGCGGCGGCGGCGATGCCGAGAACGAACGCCGCAGCGAGGACACCCCAGCGCACTCCCGATTTCGCGGCCGTGGCCTGGGTGATCGGGTCCTGCGGTGTGGTCTGCGCGAACACCGCGCTGGCGACCATCACGATGAACAGTGCGATCAAGACGATTTTGAACTTGCTCATTTACCTATCCTCCTTTCCTGAAATCTTGTGAATCTCCAATTTGCGAAGTTAGTGCTCTTCCACGACGGTGGCCCCGGCGATGTAGACCATCGTCAGCATGATGAAGACGAAGGTCTGCAGGAAGGCTCCGAAGATGCCGAGCCCCATCATCGGCCAGGGCAGTACGAAGGGAAGCATTCCCATGAAGATGCCCGTCGCGGCGTGCTCTCCGAAGATATTGCCGAACAGGCGCATGCCCAGCGAGAGGATGCGTGCGAAGTGACCGATGATTTCGATGAAGACCATCAGCGGCGCCAGGATGGCGATGGGCCCCAGGAAGTGCTTGAGGTAGTGCAGCACGCCCTGTGTTTTGATGCCCTGGTAGTTATAGTAGAGGAAGGCGCAGACGGCGAGACCGAAGGTCGTGTTCGGGTTGCTGGTGGGCGGCTGCAGGAAGAAGAAGAGGCTGAAGATGTTCGAGACGAAGATGAACGCTGCGAAGCCTCCGATGATGTAGAGGAAGCGGTCGCCGCCGTGGCCGATGATGTCGTTCAGCAGGCCTTTGAGGCCGCTGACGACGAGCTCCAGCATCTGTTGAAAGTGGCCGGGATTCTCGCGGCTGATCTTCCGCGACATGAGCGGAAAGACGATGCAGCTGATCAACAGCACCAGCAGGGCCATGATCACGTGATCGGGGATGTCCCAGGCAAACCGGTGCTGCACGCTGTGCCACAGCGCGTTGACCGGTACGTAGAGAATTGAGCTTTCGTGTTCCATTCAGTTCTTATTCGGCGAAGCTTCGGATTGTCGAATACACAGCTTCACCCATGATTCCCACCACCACAATTGAGAACCCCAGCAACACACTTACCGCATTGATACGAGCAACGAAGATTGTGACCAGGAGCGCCACACCCAGGAGCGCAAACCTCGACAGAGTACGTACTGTCAGTCTCCAGGGGTGCCGGGCCAGCGTCGGCTGGAGCAGGCCGTCAACGATCTTCTCCAACCAAAGGAAATTGATCATAGTGACGAGGCCACTGCAAGTCAATCCGAGCAATCCGCGCCATCCGCCGGCCATCACGACCGGCACCGCGAAGGCGATCCAGGCGGCCGCGGCGATGAGCCGGATGCGCCGCAGAACGACGGACGCGGGCTCGTCCTGAGCTGCCGTCATCGCCGTCATTCTTTCCGCAAGCCGACCCTGAAGAGATTCATGAATGCCGCGATGACGCCGAAGCCGGTGAAGATCCAGGTCAGCCATGGACTGGTGTGAAAGAGCTTGTCCATCCCCCAGCCCCACGCGTAGCCGAGTCCCATGGCGATTGGGAACATCAATCCGAGCGACGAAGCCTCGAGGAGCGTTTCGTTTTGGCGGAGCTTCTTGCGATCGTCGTTATCGTCCGGCATGGGGCGTGAGCGCGGCGCGGGCGGCCACGTGGCTGGAAGAGATGATGACCTGATCGATCATCGGCGCGGGAAGAATGCCGAGGGCAAGCGTGACGATGAGACAAACGCCGGCCACGATCTTCAGCGGCGTCGTAATCGCGAACTCTGCCTCGACGCCTTCGCGCAGGTACATCGCCACGACGAGCCGGAGGTAGTAGAACATCGACACTGCCGACATCAGCACGGCGATGACGGCCAGCCAGCCGAAGCCGGCCTGCACCGCGGCGGCGAAGAGAAAGTACTTGCCGATGAAGCCCGCCGTCGGAGGAATACCGCCGAGGGAGAGCAGGAAAATGATCATGGCGAAGGCCCAGAGCGGCGCGCGGCGGCTGAGACCCTCGAAGTCGTCGACGCGTTCGCCGGCGTACTGGTTGCGGCGCAGCATCAGCACCGTGGCCCAGATACCGAGGTTCGCGAAAACGTAGACGATCGAGTAGACCAGGATGCCGCGCAGCCCGAGGGCGTTGAGCGAGATGACGCCGAGCAGGATGTAGCCGGCGTGCGCGATCGACGAGTAGGCCAGCATCCGCTTGACGTTGTCCTGCGTCAGCGCGGCCAGGTTGCCGAGGATCATCGACAGCGCGGAGATCGTGGCCAGCACGTAGTTCCACTCCAGGTGAAAGTCGTGAAGACCGACGTAGAAGATGCGCGCGAAGATCGAGAACGCGGCGGCTTTGGAGGCGGTGGAGAGGAACGCCGCGATCGGCGTGGGTGCGCCTTCGTAAACGTCCGGCGTCCAGACGTGGAACGGAACGGCGGCGATCTTGAAGCAGAGTCCCGCGCCGAGCAGCATGATTCCGAACATCAGCGCGTCGTTGGTGATGATCGTGGACATGGCCGCGGCGATGTCGAGCAGGTTGAGCGAACCGCAGACACCGTAGATGAGCGAGATTCCGTACAGCAGAATCCCCGAGCTCACCGCGCCGAGGATGAAGTACTTCATCGCGGCCTCGGTGGACTTCAATTCGCTCTTATAGAAGCCGGCCAGGATGTAGCTCGACAGCGAGAGCAGCTCCAGACCGATGTAGATGGTGATGAGGTGGACGCCCGAGGCCATGAACATCATGCCGCAGAGGGCGAAAGCGAGCAGCGAGTAGTACTCCCACGGCGAGTAGCGCGACTCCGCAAGAAAATCGTCCGAGAGCAGGACCAGCATTGCGATCGCGGCGATGAACAGCAGTTTGAAAAAGATCGCAAAGGCGTCCAGCGCAAACATCGCCTGCAGCTGGCGCGATTGGTCGATGACCTCGACGGCGTGCGAACAGGCGATCAGCGATACGGCGGTGAGTGCGAGGAGAACGAGCATCATCCACTTCGCCGGCAGCGTGGTGCGGCCGCCCACGACCGGCGCGAGCAGCAGCGCCGAGGCGCCGATCGTCAGCACGATCTCCGGCAGCAGGTAGATAAAGTCGTTCCAGGTCATCGCGTGGTCTCGACGGCGCTGACCACTACGGGCGCGGCCGGCGGATACTCGATCGGTCGTTTGTCAAAGTACGCCGGATCGACTTTGCGGACGACGTAGTTGACCGGCTCCTCGATGACGTCGAAGAAGACGGCCGGCTTGATTCCCATCCACACCATGATCACGACCAGCGCGAGCAGCAGACCGAGCTCGCGGCGGTTGACGTCGAGCAGCGTTTTGTTGGCCGGGTTGTCGAGCGGACCCCAGAAAACGCGCTGGTACAGCCACAGCAGGTACGCGGCGCCGAGAACGATGCCGACCGAGGCGAACGAAGCCCAGACGATGGAACGATTGGCGGCGCCGAGGAGGATGGTGAACTCACCGATGAATCCGTTGAGCGCGGGAAGCCCCATCGACGAGAGCGCGGCGATGAGGAAGAGCGTCGCGTACATCGGCATCTGCTTCGCGAGGCCGCCATACTCCGAGATCATGCGCGTGTGCCGCCGTTCGTAAATGATGCCGACGAGCAGGAAGAGCGCGCCCGTTGAAATGCCGTGGTTGATCATCTGCAGCACGGAGCCTTTGAGGCCCATCGGGTTCAGCGCGAACATCCCCAGCATGACGAAACCGAGGTGCGAGACCGAGGAGTACGCGACCAGCTTTTTCATGTCCTTCTGCACGAGCGAAACGAGTGCGCCGTAGATGATGCCGATGATCGACAGGACCACGATCGGGATGATCAGTTGCTTCGTGGCGTCGGGCAGGATCGGCAGCGCGAAGCGCACGAATCCGTACGTGCCCATCTTCAGGAGGACGGCGGCGAGGATGATCGAACCGGCCGTCGGCGCCTCGACGTGGGCGTCGGGCAGCCAGGTGTGGAACGGGAACATCGGCACTTTGATCGCGAAGCCGAGGAAGAAGCCGATGAAGATCCAGAACTGAAGCTGCGGCGGGATCAGGTGCCCGATGTTGTGATACTGCAGGACGGAGAACGTGGCCGGATTGCCGAGGCCTTTGATGTTGAGGAACGGGATGCCGCCGTCGTTGAAGAAGTAGAGCGCCAGGATCGAAAGCAGCATGACCACCGATCCCGACAGCGTGTAGATGAAGAACTTGATGGCGGCGTAGAGCTTCCGCGGGCCGCCCCAGATGCCGATGATGAAGTACATCGGCACGAGCATGATTTCCCAGAAGACGTAGAAGAGGAAGAAGTCGAGCGCGCAGAACGTGCCGATCATCCCGGTCTGCAGCAGCAACAGCAGGATGTAGTACTCCTTCTGCCGGTGATCGATGGCCGAGTACGACGAGACGACGGCGATGATGCCCATGAACGTCGTCAGCAGGATGAGCAGGAGCGATATGCCGTCGATGCCGAAGTCGTACTGGACGCCGAGCGACGGAATCCAGGAGTAGGTTTCGCGGAACTGGAAGAGGTGCGTACCGGTGCCGTGTGGATCGAAGTTGAACCAGAGATAGAGCGAGACGATGAAGTCGATGACGGCGAAGGCGGTGGCCGTATAGCGGATCGCTTTGCCGTTCTCCTTGCGTACAAAGAAGAGGATGACGATCGCGCCGATCAGCGGGATGTAAGTGACAAGGTTGAGAATGCCCATCTTCCGTCGTTCCCCTTAAGGCTTCGTAAACAAGTAAACCGCGGCGACGAGGACGATCCCGCCCGCCATCACCAGCGCATAGTTCTGGACGAATCCGCTCTGCATCTTGCGGAAGAGCTTCGAGCCGCCGCGCGCCGAGTAGCCGACGCCGTTCACGGCGCCGTCGACGATGTAGCGGTCGACGAGATTGGAACCGTGGCCAAAGAGGATCACGGTGAGGTGACGAACGCCGTTGACGATGCCGTCGATGATGTGCGCGTCGAACCACGACAGCGCTTTGCTGAAGGCCAACGCTCCGCCGACGAACACGAAGTTGTAGAACTCGTCGACGTAGTACTTGTTCTCGAGGAGGCGGTGGAGGAAGGCGAATCGCGTCCGGAGCGCCGTGGCGCGCGAGAAGGCCGCGTCTTTCTTGTACAGCACGTAGGCAATGAACCAGCCGAGCGTGGCCACCGCAATGGACGACAGAATCAGCAGCAATTCCTGCAGCCGGCTGGCTTCGGCGAATTCGAAATGCTCGCCGCCGAGCGGCAGGAGAACGGGGGCGAGCCAGCGCTGAAAGATCGTCGGGTGCGCGCCGCCGAACATCTCCGGGATTCCGACGAAGCCGCCGATGACGGCCAGGATCGCCAGAATCCACAACACGCCGGTCATGCTCCACGGCGATTCGTGCGGATCGTGTGAATCCACATGGTGTCCGTGCGCTTTGTCTGAGTGCGCGTCGCCGTCATCGAGATGAACGTGCGACGGAATGACATCGTGTCCGGCATGCTCCGGCTCCGACTCCGGATGCCCTTCCACGTGCGCGGCGCGGTAGTCGCCGGAGAAGGTCATGAAGTAAAGGCGGAACATGTAGAACGCGGTGCAGGTCGCGGCCACCATGCCGAGGAAGTAGAGGAAGCCGTGGTGCTCGAACGTCGTGGCGAGGATCTCGTCCTTCGAGAAGAATCCGGCCAGCGGCGGGAAGCCGGCGATGGCGATGCAGGCGATCAGCATGGTCATGCGCGTCTTCGGCATGTACTTGCGCAGGCCGCCCATCTTGCGCATGTCCTGCTCGCCGCCGCAGCCGTGGATCACGGAGCCGGCGCCGAGGAAGAGGCAGGCCTTGAAGAATGCGTGCGTCATGACGTGGAAGATGGCGGCGGTGAACGCGCCGACGCCTGCAGCGAGGAACATGAAGCCAAGCTGCGAGACGGTCGAATACGCGAGCACTTTCTTGATGTCGTTCTGAGCGATGCCGATCGTGGCCGCGAAAATCGCCGTGACCGCACCGACGATCGCCACCACCAGCATCGCGTCGGGCGAAAGGCGGAAGAGGACGTTCGAGCGGACCACCATGTAGACGCCGGCGGTGACCATCGTCGCGGCGTGGATCAGCGCGGAGACGGGCGTCGGTCCGGCCATCGCGTCGGGCAGCCAGACGTAGAGCGGAATCTGCGCGGACTTACCGCACGCGCCGACGAAGAGCAGCAGGCAGATGGTGGTGGCGATTCCGGCGTAGGCTGCGGGATTCGCGCTGGCGAGGGCGAAGACTTTGCCGTAATCAGCAGTACCGAAGGTGTTGAAGATCAGGAAGATGCCGAGGATGAATCCGAAGTCGCCGATGCGGTTGGCGACGAACGCTTTCTTGCCGGCGTCGGCGGCGAAGTTCTTGTCGTAGTAGAAGCCGATCAGCAGGTACGAGCAGAGGCCGACCCCTTCCCATCCGACGAACATGACCATGTAGTTCGCGCCGAGGACGAGGAGCAGCATCATGAACATGAAGAGATTGAGGTACGTGAAGAAGCGCGTGTTTCCCTCTTCGTGCGCCATGTAGCCGGTGGCGTACACGTGGATGAGGAAGCCGATCCACGTGACGATCAGCAGCATCGTGCAGGAGAGCGTGTCGATGCGGAATGCGAAGTCGACGGCGAAGTTGGCGATGCCGTTCGCGCCCACGTGGCCGAGTCCTACCGGAATCCAGGTGTAGTAGGCGTACTGGAACGCGGACGACATTCCGCCGCCGACGTAGGTGATGACGGTCCAGGCGGCAAGGAGCGCGGAAAGTCCGGTCGATCCGAGAGCGACGGCGTTGGTGATGGTGCGGCTCTTGTGCGTACGCGGGTTCGCCGCCGCGCGGACGCCGTTGATCAGCGCGCCGAGGGCGGGGAGGAGGGGGATGAGGAGAAGAATGGTTGAACTAACCATTGATGCTCCTCCAACCATCGCCGGCGAAGGCGGCGTAAGAACCGTAGCCCCCGGCTTCAGCCGGGGGATGGGAGGATGACAAATTCCGTGAGCCCGCTTTAGCGGGCGAAAGAACTTCCGGCGAGCACGGCATGCAGCGCGTCGTCCCTCTCTCTCGCCCGCTAAAGCGGGCTCCAACTTCGATCGAACCGCGGTACCCCCGGCTGAAGCCGGGGGCTACGGTTCTTATGCCCGCGTTCGCGGGCGGGCCGATGGGCATCGCGGGATCTGCGTTGAAACCACCGACTGCGCGGCACCACCGGAGATCCTGAAGTTGCGCTTCGCGCACCTTCAGGATTGGGGCTTGTTGAAGCGTCCTACCCATTCATGGACCTCGCTTCATCCACATTGATCGTGCTCTTCAGGCGATACAACTGGATGATGATCGCAAGACCTACCGCGGCCTCCCCTGCTGCCACGGTGATGATGAAGATCGTGAAGATCTGTCCTTCCAGCGATGCGAAGCGGTGCGAGAAGGCAACGAGGTTGATGTTGACTGCGTTCATCATCAGCTCGACCGCCATCAACACGGTGATCATGTTGCGGCGGATGATCACGCCCACCAATCCGATGGCGAACAATGTCCCCGACAACATCAAGTACGCCGCGGTGCTCGGAATCGCTTCAGGCACTCATCGCCTCCTTGATCTCATGCTCGGTTTCGGAACGCTCAAGCATGTACGCGGGGATGTTTTCCTCTTCGCTCGCGGAGAGCTCCCGTTTGCCGATGACGATCGCGCCGATCATGGCCACGAGCAGGAAGAGCGACGCGACTTCGAACGGAACGAGGTAGTCGGTGTACAGCGCCATCGCCACCGCCTCGGAGTTGCCGGCCACTTTGCCGCGCCGGATCAATTTGCGCGTCACGGTACCGTCGGGATTCTTCACCTTGCGATGACGATACGTGTACGTGGAACGCAAGGCCTTATCGCTCGGCACAGGGTCGTGGTAGACGCCCGGCCGCACGAGGGTGACGAAGAGAATGAAGACCGCCAGGCCGACGGCGAAGCCGCCTTTCCAGAAATTCGAGAGGACTTTCTCGTCCGGCAGATGGCGGACGTTGATCAGCATGACCACGAAGAGGAACAGCACCATGATGCCGCCGGCGTACACGAGCACCTGCACGGCGCCGACGAACTCCGCTCCCTTCATCACGAAGAGTACGGCCACGCAGAGGAAGGTGAGCAGAAGGAACAGCGCAGAGTGCACCGGGTTCCTCATCGAAATCACGAGGATCGATGCGGCCACGGCGATCGTTCCGATAACGGCGAATACCAGCAGTTCCGGACTCATGACGCTCCACCAATCGTTTTCGCATCATGCGCGATGACCGGCTTCGGCTCCTCGGCGGGCAGGCCGGCGTACTCCGGCCGCCCTTCCCAATACTCGAGTTGCTGCATGTTGAAGTACAGGTCGTTGCGGTCGTAGGTGGCCAGCTCGTACGTCTTCGTAGTCAGCCAGATCGACTTCGGTTTCGTCGGACACGCTTCTTCGCACAGCGCGCAGAACATGCAGCGCTTCACGTCGATGTCGTAGCGGTCGAGGACTTTCAGCTTCTTCATCTTGCCGTCGACTTCGCGCTGCTCGTCGTGGACGTCGATGTAGATGATGTCGATCGGGCAGGCCAGTGCGCAGAGCTTGCAGGCGATGCAGCGGTCGAACGAAAACTTGAACATGCCGCGGAAGCGGTTGGCCGGCTCGAGCCGCTCTTCCGGATAGCGGATCGTCACCTTCGGTTTGAACAACTCCCGAAAGGTCGTCTTCAACCCCTCGAGCATGTCGAGGAGAAGAAACTTGTCGGACCACCTAGGCTTCGGATACTCGACGTGCATGGATCACCTTTGCGCGCGGCCGGAGCAACAGATACAGAGTGAACGCGATGATCGCCGCCCCGGCGATCGAGAGGACTACTTCTCCCTGGAAATTGAACTGCTGTCCGAGGAGCACGACGATGCCGGTGACGGCGATGTTTGCCAGCGCCAGCGGAATCATCCACTTCCATCCGAGGTCCATCAGCTGGTCGAAGCGGAAGCGCGGGAACGTCGCGCGGAACCAGATGTACATCAGCATGAAGACCATCACTTTCGTGATGAAGATCAGCGCGCCGAGGATGCCGCCGGCGATGCCCATGCCGCGCAGGACGCCGGTCGTCAGTCCGTAGCCGTTGATCGCCAGCGTCCAGCCGCCGAAGAAGAGACTGACCATCAGGCAGCAGTTCACGATCATCGATGAGTATTCGGCGAGCATGAAGAACGCAAACTTCATCGCCGAGTACTCGGTGTGATAGCCGGCCACCAGTTCCGATTCCGCTTCGGGCAAATCGAACGGCGTGCGGTTGTTCTCGGCGTTCATCGCGACGAGAAAGATGAACGCGGCGATGAGTTGCGGGAAGAGATTCCAGATGTGGCTCGCCTGATAGTTGATGATGTGGACGAGATCGAAGCTGCCACAGAGCATCAGCACGCCGACGATGGAGAGCCCGAACGGAACTTCGTACGACACCATCTGCGCGGCGCTGCGCAGTCCGCCCATCAGCGAGTACTTGTTGTTCGAAGCCCAGCCGCCGAGGATGATGCCGTAGACGCCGGTCGATGTGAGCGCGAGGATAAGAAGCAGTCCAACGTTCACGTGCGTGACGACGAACGTCGGCGGTGGGCCATACGGAATCAGGCAGAAAACCAGGAACGCCGGAATCAGCGGCAGCATCGGCCCGAGAAAGTACGCAACCTTCTCGGAGCTCGACGGAACGATGTCTTCCTTGAGGATGAACTTGATCGGATCGGCGACGATCTGCGCCAATCCCCACGGGATGCCGAATTCTTTTCCGACGCGATTGGGTCCGAGGCGCGCCTGGATCAATCCGAGCAGTCGCCGCTCCACCCAGTTCATCGCAGCGACGATGACCTGCACGATGATGAAGGCCACGAGGAACTTCACGAGCGGCCAGATGAGGTAGCGCAAGAGAGGTTCAGGCATTCGCTGCCCCCGAAGTCAAAAGCGGATGTTGAATGTTCAATGTTGAATGTTCAATGTTGAATGGAACGGCAGCCGAGCGGCGAAGCCTCCATTCAACATTCAACATTGAACATTCAACATTCAACATTTGCCTTCCTTGAATCATCGATCGACCTCGCCCAAAACGATATCAATCGTCCCAATCAACGCGACCAAGTCCGAAACCAGATGCCCCTTCGCCATCGCCGGCAGCGCCTGCAGATTCACGAATGACGGCGGCCGCACGTGGCAGCGGTATGCGGTCTGTGATTTGCCGTCGGAGACGATGTAATACCCAAGCTCCCCTTTCGGCGATTCGATCGAGTGGTACACCTCGCCCTCGGGTGGGCGCACGACGCGCGAGATCTTCGCTTTGATGTCTCCGGCCGGCGTCGCTTTCACAAGCGGGATGCACTGCTTGAGGATCCAGTTCGACTGCCGCATCTCTTCCATCCGGCAGAGATAGCGATCGTACGTGTCGCCGTTCTTGCCGATGGGGACGTCGAACTTCAACTCCGAGTAGCACTCGTACGGTTGCGCGCGGCGCAGATCCCATTCGACGCCCGATCCGCGCAACGGCGGGCCGGTGATGCCCCAGTCGATCGCTTCCTCGGGGGAAATGACGCCGATGCCAACGGTGCGTTTTTTCCAGATGCGGTTGTTGGTCAGCAGCGACTCGTATTCGTCGACAGCGTCTTCGAATTTGTCGACGAATTTCTCGACGTCGTCGAGCCAGCCGGGCGGCAGATCGTCCGGCATCCCACCGATGCGCATGCAGTTCAGCGTCAGTCGTGCGCCGCAGTACTCTTCGAAGAGATCGAGGATCTGCTCGCGCTCGCGGAAGCAGTAGAAGAACGGCGTCATGGCGCCGATGTCGATGGCGTGCGTCGCCAGCCAGAGCAGATGCGACGAAATCCGCTGCAGCTCGCTGAGCATCACGCGCATGAGCTGCGCGCGTTTCGGAATCTGCTTCGTGATGCCCATCAGCTTCTCGACCGTCTCGACGAAGCCGAGGTTGTTTGTGGCCGAGGCGACGTAATCCATGCGGTCCGTGTGCGGGATGCACATCGGATAGGACATGTTCTCGAATAGCTTTTCGGTGCCGCGATGGAGGTATCCGATGATCGGCTTGGCATCGATGATCCGCTCGCCGTCGATCTTCAGGATGACGCGCAGCACTCCGTGCGTGGACGGATGCTGCGGCCCGAAGTTGACCTCCATTTCGTGGACGTCAAACATGCTTCATTTCCCCGCTCCCGCCATCAACATCTTCAGCATCGACTCCGTCTCGTCTTCGCCGGGAACGCAGAGGGTGATGTCTGTCGACTCCCCGCTGGCCAGCGCTGCCGCGTACCCTTCGCAATCCCAGCCGCACGCGGTGCAATCGGTTTGCGCCATTGCGGCGAAGAGTTTGTCTTTCAGGCTGCCGTCTTTGGCGAGCTCCATCCGTTCCGGCAGCGTCTTCTCCGGATCGTGCCACGGGGCGTCCTCGGTCGGCTGCGCGGTGTCGGCGACGACACCGGCCAGCTCCGGCGCCGGCGGCTGTCCGCCTTCGGCGGCGCGGGCCGCGATTTCGGCAGCCGGCCACGAGCCGTAGTGAACCCACGGGCCTTTGTAGATGTTGACGTCTTTGACATCCTTGCCGGTCGATCCCGGCTGCGGCCCTGCGCCTTCGGGGAAGACCTCGGGATAAATGCGCGCGCCGGTGTCGATGCCGCGAATCGGAAAGTCCTTGCGCAGCGGATGGCCGTTGAAGCCTTCCCACATCAGGATGCGCTCGAGATTCGGATGGCCCTCGAAGGCGATGCCGTACATGTCGAAGGTCTCGCGCTCATGCCAGTTCGCGGTCTTCCAAACCGAGGTCACGGAAGGGATGGGCGTGTTCTCGTCCGTCGTGACTTTCAAGCGGACGCGATCGTTTTTCGAGAACGAGTAGAGCGTGTACGACACGCCGAACTGATCGCCGCTCCAGTTCGGAAACTTCGAGTAGTCGACGCCGGCAAGGTCGACGAGATAGTTGAATCCATCGTCGCGAAAGGCCTTCGCGACTTCGACAATGCGATCGCGGGCGACCGTCAGCGAAATCTCGCCGGCGAACTCCTTCGCGGAAATGATGGCGTCGCCCGCGCGCTCGCAGGCACGCGCGACGAGAGGATCGCGCTTGATCTCGTCGATGCTCCGTCCGGCCGGTACCGCGGGGGCGGCCGGCGCTGCGGGCTTCGGTGGCTGGGGAACTTCCGTCATCAACTAGTTCTCGATCTCGTCGGCTACGACATCTTCGGGCGCAGCTGCTTCCTGAATCTCGGAGTCCGGCATGACCACCACCGCTGGCGCCGGCGCTTTCGCTTTCTTCTCTTCGATCGGCGTCCGCTTAATGCCAGAGATCGGCGCTGGTTTCAGCTGCGCCTTAGCCTGCTCCGCGCGAAGGGCCGGACCTTCATGGGCCGGCCGCAGCGAGTCGCGCACGGCCGCACGCGCGAAGTCGTACGACTCACCGCCTTTGCGGATGACGTGCATCTTTTCGATCTTCTTCTGCAGTTCCATCAGCCCCCAGATCAGCGCCTCGGGGCGCGGCGGGCAGCCGGGGATGTAGACGTCGACGGGGATCAATCGATCGACACCCTGCGTGACCGCGTACGTGTCATACGGGCCGCCGCACGTCGCGCACGATCCCATGGCGATGACCCATTTCGGATCGGGCATCTGGTCCCACAAGCGGCGAACGATCGGCGCCATCTTCTCGGTGACCGTGCCGGACACGATCATCAGATCCGCCTGGCGGGGAGTGGCGCGGAAGACTTCGGCGCCGAAGCGGGCCATGTCGTGACGCGGATCGAGGACGGCCATCATCTCGATGGCGCAGCAGGCCAACCCGAACTGCATCGGCCAAAGGGACGACTTGCGAGCCCAGTTGAAAAACTTGTCGACGGAAGTGGTGAGGACGTTTGGATCGAAGCGGTTTTCGATCAGACCCATGAAAGGACCTTCCTCTTCCACGCGTATAGGTAGCCGACCAGCAGGATCGCCAGGAAAACTGCCATCTCGATCGCGCCGAACCAGCCGAGCTGCTTGAAGCGGATCGCCCAGGGGAAGAGGAAAACGGTCTCGACGTCGAAGATGATGAAGAGGACGGCGATGAGGAAGTAGCGGACCGAAAAGCGGTGGTCGAAGGCCAGGGAGCTGGCCGGAACGCCGCACTCGTACGGCTCCAGCTTGACCTTGCCGCCTTTGGATGCGCGCACGAGCGGCGTGATGATGAACAAAGTCAATACCGGCAGCGAGATAACGATGAGCGCAGCCACAAGCAGCACTGAATAGTTCGCCATTTTTTAGACCGGTCGCGAGACCGCCGGTATTGTAAACGCCGACTGGCAGGAGTCAACCATTCGTTGAGGCTCGTGCGATGCGGATTCCAAACGTCAGGCGCCGCACCTTGCCGAAGCACAGACACTCTTCGTCAAGGCTCAACACATCGTGGACAAGCTGATGGCACAGGCAGACGTCGTCACGGCCCCTTCTTTCTCCCCAGCCACCCGATGCAGAGGTTCCCGGCCGCTGCCAGGTCCCTCCTACTCCGCCGGCGTCACATGCACCGCAGTCGCACCCTCGGTATCGAGGATGGTGTTGACGTTATCGAGCAGCGCGGCGCGACCCGGCACGCTGTCCTTATTCTGCGCCGCGAATTGATCTCCACCGAGAAGATTGGTTGGCTCAAATGTGACGACCCAAAGGGACATAGAAACCTCCTTACCTCACAAGAAAAACGTTGTCGTACTCACTGCCGTTGCAAACAGGTTCACGTCGATCGCGGGACCGTTGAGCTGCGCCTGAATGGTACCCTATTTCCATCCGTCGGGAAATCCGGAGCAATGCCAAACAGATAAAACTCTCACCTTTCTCAGAAGAGTTTTGTCTGAAATCGCCACGGCTCCGGCCCCATCCCGCGCCCCTGCACCAGCACGCGGATGTCCGCTCCGATACCGTCCGGAAGGATCAAGCGTCTGGCATCGTCGCGATCCTGGAGCAGGGTCAGGCCTTCGTTCGCGCTGTCGACGGCGAGATCGCCGATCGGCGTGAACAGCTCGTGCTCCGTCGCGCCGAGGGTGAGGAGAAACTTTGCCTGGATGTCGAAAAAGAGCGAAGCGAAGGCCTGACCCTCCCCTGTTCTTCGCAGATCGTCGAAGTTGATGTGCGCGGTCAAATCCTGCTGGCCGGGATTGACGAGCAGGTCGCGGCTGACTCGCTGTTTCGCGTACGCCGCCGCCGTCCCGAAGCGCCGCATCCGTCCGCGGAAGAGCTTCGATTGCGGCAGACCATAATCAAAGGTGACGATCAATCCGCGTTTCGTGAACCGGCAAATCTCGCCGTAAAGCGCGGTCCACTCCATCGAGACATCCGCGAACTGGCCGTCGTCGAGCGTGATGCCGCGCTCGGCGAAGTACTCCTCGTATCGCGCATCGGCCTCGTGCTCGCTCCAGTCGAGCGCCCCATCCCCTTCCGTAACCCACAACTCGTGCAACTGCTCCCCGCGCTGAACCAGCCTCGCGAATGGCAATGCATCGAACAGCTCATTACTAATGATGAGACGCACGTCCGCGGGAGGGATCTCGGCGAGCGAAGTGACGTATGTGACGTTCGGAGAAGCGATGGCGCGTGCCAGGTTGCGATCGACCCCGAAGAACCTCTGTGCCTCTGTGGTGAAACCCGCCAACGCCCGGATCAGCCCGCCATCGCCGCAGCCGATGTCCACCACCTGCCACAAACCGTCCCCACACCGGCTCATGAATTCGTGGCAGAGGTTGCCTAACGAGTACGAAAAAACAGGGCTGAGGACAGGTGATGTGACGTAATCGGCGCCCTTCCCCACCGGCGATGCACCCCTCGCGTAGTAGCCGAATTCAGGGTGATACAGGACGAGCTCGACAAAATCATGAAACGGCAAGTCGCTATCTTTCAGTGATTTGCGAAGCACGTCGAGCATCGACCGTTCGGCCATCATCGTCGAATCCTACACCGCCGGAGAGCGCCATTTCCGGCCCGTGGCACCCAGGTTGCGAAGAGAACAGGCAACACCAGGGAGGAAACATGAAAAAGCTACTCGCATCCACACTCACCGTTTTGCTGTTCGCGACCTCGACGGTCTTTGCCCAGACCGACGACCACGCGAAAGCGAAGAAAGGCGCCATCATCGGCGGCATCGCAGGCGCGATCGCAGGCGGCGTCATCAGCAACAACCGTAATGGCCACAGCGGAAAGCGTGGCGCCATCGTCGGCGGCCTGGCCGGCACCGCTGCCGGCGCGATCGTCGGCGCGATGATGGACAAACAGGAACGCCAGCTCCGCCAGATCCCCGGCGTCGATGTCAGCCGCACCGCGGACAACGAACTGAAGGTGACCGTCAAGAACGACGTCCTCTTCGACTACAACTCCGCCGGTCTACGCTCGGCCTCGCGTGCTTCACTCCGCGAGATGGCCAACGTCTTCGAGCAGTATCCGAACACGACCATCGCCGTGGAGGGCTTCACCGACTCGACCGGCTCGGCGGCATACAACGAACGCCTCTCCGAGCGCCGCGCGTCGTCCGTTGCGAACTACCTCGAGAGCCTCGGCGTTAGCGGCTCGCGCGTCGACACGATCGGCTACGGCGAGTCCCGCCCGCGTGCGACGAACAGCACCGCCAGCGGCCGCCAGCTCAACCGGCGCGTCGAGATTCACGTCCGCGCAAACGCGTAACCACAACGATGTTTCACGAAAGGGCGCCCAACCGGGCGCCCTTTTCGCTTGTAATGAGCACTTCGGAGGTTTCAATGATTCGTAAAGCATCCATTCTTCTTCTCGCCATCGTTCTCGCCGCCGGCTGCGCGACAAACGATCCCAATCAGAAAGCGAAGCAGGGCGCCGGAGCCGGCGCTGCGGCGGGCGCAATCATCGGCGCCATCATCGGCAACCAGGGCGGCAACAACCGCACCGGAGCGGTCGTCGGTGCTGCCGCGGGAGCGGCGATCGGCGCGGCGATCGGCCACCGCATGGACAAGCAGCAGCAGGAGCTGCAGCAGATTCCGGGCGTCGAAGTGTCGCGTCCATCCGAGGGAGAGATCGCAGTCAATCTGACGAACGACATCCTCTTCGATTTCAACTCGTCCGCGCTTCGTGGCGAATCGCAGCAGACGTTGCGCGACCTCGCTGCGAACTTCCGCAACTATCCCGACGAGCAGGTCACGGTCGAAGGTCACACCGATTCGGTCGGCACGCCTTCGTACAACCAGACGCTGTCCGAGCAGCGCGCCTCCGCGGTGAGCGGATATCTGATCGACCAGGGCGTTCCGTCGTCGCGTATCACCTCGATCGGCTACGGCGAAACGCGGCCGAAGGCATCGAATGACACACCCGAGGGCCGGCAGCTGAATCGGAGAGTGGAGATTCACATTCGCGCGACGCAGGGCTAGACGTAGCGCCGCCGGCCCGGCGGCTGGACCGCCAGCCGCTCGTTGGCGCTTCTCACTTGCCGCCGAGCCGGCGGCGGTCCAGCCAGCGGGCCGCTGGCGCTACGGATGCGAGCATCTACAATGGCGCGCCATGAAGAAGCTTGCGTTTTTGCTCCTACTCGCCGCCGCACTTCCTGCCGCCGCGCAGATCGATCCGGGGATGTACGGAGAGATGCGCTGGCGGATGATCGGGCCGTTTCGCGGCGGACGAACTGTCGCCGCGGTTGGGGTCGTCAAACAGCCGAACGTGTTTTACATCGGCGTCAACAACGGCGGTGTCTGGCGCAGCAACGACTACGGACGGATCTGGACGCCGATCTTCGACGACCAGCCATCCGGCTCCATCGGCGCGATCGGCATCTCGCAGTCGGATCCAAACATCATCTATGTCGGCAGCGGCGAAGGCTTGCAGCGACCTGATCTCGCCACCGGCGACGGCATGTACAAATCGACCGACGCCGGAAAAACCTGGACGCACCTCGGCCTTCGCGAAGCGCAGCAGATTCCGACGATCGTCGTCGATCCTAACGATCCGAATCGCCTCTTCGTGGCAGTCCTCGGACATCCGTACGGTCCGAATGAGGAACGCGGCATCTTCCGCTCCACCGACGGCGGGCGCTCGTTTCAGAGAGTGCTCTACAAGAATGATCTGACCGGCGGCATCGACGTCATCCTTGATCCGTCGAACGCGCAGACGGTCTACGCCGCGCTGTGGCAGGCGCAGCAGGGTCCGTGGGAGAACGCGTACTTTGGCGGAGCAGCCAGCGGACTTTTCAAGTCGACGGACGGTGGCACGACCTGGAACGAGTTGAAGAGCGGATTGCCGTCGTCGGACGTCATCGGCCGCATCGGCATCGAGGTGTCGCAGGCCGATCCGAAGCGGCTCTACGCGATCTGCGGGACGGACGCGAAATCGGGCGCGCTGTATCGCTCCAACGACGGCGGCGCGACCTGGAACCGCGCGAACACCGACGAGCGGATCTGGGGACGTCCGGGCGATTTCAACGAGGTGCGCACCGATCCGAAGAACGCCGACGTCGTCTATGTCGCGAATGTCGTCACGTGGAAATCGACCGACGGCGGCAAGACCTTCGCGTCATTCCGCGGCGCGCCGGGGGGCGATGATTACCATCGCGTCTGGATCAATCCGAATGACACAAAGACGATCCTGATTGCCTCGGACCAGGGCGCGATCGTCACGGTCAACGGCGGCGAGACGTGGAGCTCCTGGTACAACCAGCCGACCGCGCAGATGTTTCACGTGAACGCCGACAACGCTTTCCCGTATCGCGTTTGCGGCGGGCAGCAGGAGAGCGGCTCCGCGTGCGTGGCCAGCCGCGGCGACGATGGGGCGATTACCTTCCGCGAGTGGCATCCGGTTGGCGTGGAGGAGTATGGCTACGCCGTTCCCGATCCGCTCGATCCCGACATTATCTTCGGCGGCAAGATCAGCCGCACCGACCGCCGCACCGGCGAGACCAAAGACATCACTCCAAAGCCGCTCCGCAAAGGCAACTACCGCACCGTGCGCACCGCGCCGGTCGTTTTCTCGATGGCCGATCCGCACGCGCTTTTCTTCGCATCAAACACGGTCTGGAAAACGACCAACGGCGGCGAGAGCTGGACGGAGATCAGCCCCGACTTGGCGCGCAAGACGTGGACGGTGCCGGAGAGTGCGCGCGGCTACGTCAACACGCCGATGACGAAAGTGACGCAGCGCGGCGTGGTCTACGCGCTGGCGCCGTCGCCGCTTGACATCAACACGCTCTGGGCCGGTACTGACGACGGACTCATTCACGTCACGCGCGACGGCGGCAAGACGTGGAACGACGTGACACCCTCGGAGTTGAAACCGTGGGCGAAGGTCTCGGTGCTCGAGCCTTCGCACTTCGATGCGAACGAGGCCTACGCGGCCATCAACACGATTCGCCTCGACGAACTGCATCCGCACATTTACCGCACCCGCGACGGCGGCAAGACATGGCAGCACGTCGTCAGCGGCATCGCCGACGGCGCCACGATCAACGCCGTTCGCGAAGATCCGAAACATCGCGGCCTGCTCTTCGCCGGCAGCGAAACGCAGGTGTGGTTCTCGACCGACGACGGCGACTTGTGGCAGTCGCTGCGCCAGAACATGCCGGCGTCGTCGATCCGCGACATCGCCGTGCACGACGACGACGTCATCGCCGCCACGCACGGCCGCGGATTCTGGATCCTCGACGACATCGAGCCGTTGCGCCAGATTCAGGCGCGTTTGTCGGCGGTGACCCTGTTCAAGCCGCAACGCGCGTTGCGGATTCGGTGGAACAAGAACACCGACACGCCGTTGCCGCCGGATGAACCGATGGGACAGAACCCGCCCGACGGCGCGGTCATCGATTATTACCTCCCCACTCCGGCCAACGGCCCGGTCACCCTCGAAATCCACGATGAGAGTGGCGCGCTCGTCCGCCGTTACTCCAGCAGCGATCCGGCCACTGCGCCCAAGGATGAAGGCAACGTTCCCTGGTGGTGGATCCGTCCCGCGAAATCGCTGTCGGCATCTGCGGGCATGCACCGCTTCACGTGGGACATGCACTATCCGCCCGCACCAGGTTCACGCAACGCGTATCCGATCGCGGCCACGCCGCATGACACCGCACCCGCTCCGACCTCGCCATGGGCCGTGCCCGGCTACTACACCGTCGCGCTGATCGCGGACGGCGTGATCTATCACCAGCCGCTGGTGGTGGAGATGGATCCGCGCGTGAAAACGTCCGCCGCCGATCTGCAGCAGCAGTTCGCGCTGTCGAAAGAGATTTATGACGACATCGCGAAACTGGAGGAGGTCAGCGGACGCGTGCGCGCCTTCCGCGCGCAGATGCGCGCCGCCACCGCGAGCGCCGACATCACAGCGCTACGCAAGCAAGCCTCCGAACTCGCGGGCGCGTCGGCCGAAGAAGACGACGAAGCGCCGCCCGCCGCCGCGCCGGATCACGAAACGCTGAGCAGCCTCACGCAATCGCTCCGGGCCGTGCTCCGCCTGCTGCAGGAATCCGACGCCGCTCCGACGACTCAACTCGCCGCCGCCGTGGAAGACCGCCGCCACGCGGTCGGCGAAATCCTCGGCCGCGCGCAGACATTCGAGACCGCGGCGCGCGCCGCAAAACTGCCTCCCGCCGCGAAAGGATCAAGCGCCATCAAGCCCCAATGAAAATCATCCCGTCGATCGTTCTCCTCTCCCTGATCGTTTCACCGGCCGGCGCGCAGTGGTCGCAGATCGGCGCCAATCCGAAACACACCGGCAGCGTGCCGGTGTCGGCGCAGCCGCTGCTGCATCTGCTGTCCGACATCACCTACGACCCATTCGTCCCGCAGGAGCAGGCAGCCACGGGCGGCGGTCTCATCGTCCACTATCAGGTCCCGCTCGTCGACGGCGACGATGTGTACATGGAGTTCAAGTCCGGCCAGTACACGGCGCCGGAGCATTGGGAGACGCAGATCTGGAGCATTCACGGACTCCGTTGGCAGAACGGAACCCTAGCGGACCGCTGGACAGCGCTTAGCGACTGGAAGCCGGTGCCGGCCAACGGCGCCGCCCGATGGGAACCGGTCTTTCACGCGGTGCTCGCGAACGGCTCGGTCTACATGCCGGCGTCCGGCGGAACGCTGCTGCAGGTCGACCGCAATGATGGCCACGTCATCAAGCGCATCAATCCGTTCGCGACCGTCGATCCGAATGTTTACGTCGCCGGCGTTCCCGTGGCCGATGCGGCCGGCAACATCTACTACGGCGCGTTCGGTCTCGACGGCGCCGATCCGTGGTCGAAAGACATCACCGGCGCGTGGCTCGTGCGCGTGAAGCCGGATGGCAGCGCTACGGCCGTGACGTTCGCGTCGCTGGTGCCGAACGCGCCGAAGCCAACCGACCAATGCACGACTTCGTTTGCGCGGACGGACCCGCATCCATTCCCTCCGACGGTGAACGCCGTCGCCCCGACCGCGACCTGCGGTGCGATACGGCCCGGGATCAACGCTGCCCCGGCGGTCGCCGCCGACGGCACGATTTACGTGGCCGGCCATTCGAACTTCAACCCAGGCTACGGCTTCGTCGTCGCCGTCAATCCCGATCTGACGCCGAAGTGGAGCACGTCGATGCGCAACATCTTCCACGATGGTTGCGGGGTCCTCGCGCCGTACGGAAGCGCATGCCGGACGGGCGCAACGCTCGGCGTCGATCCGAGCAACAACCAGCCTGGATCCGGTGTCGTCCACGACGACTCAACTGCTTCGCCTGTGGTCCTGCCGGACGGCTCGGTTCTTTACGGTTCCTACACCAGCTACAACGGCGCGCGCGGACACCTGATCCGCTTCTCCGCCACCGGTGTGATCCTCGCCAACTACGATTTCGGTTGGGACACGACGCCCGCGGTCTGGGAGCACAACGGAACGTATTCGATCCTGCTGAAGGAAAACTTCTACAATCAGGAGGTTTACTACATCACGCAGCTCGATCCGAATCTGAAGAAGGAGTGGCAGTTCAAGAGCACGAACACGCAGGCCTGCGGCCGCGGTCCGGACGGCAACGTCACGTGTGTGGACGGGCAGAATGGCTTCGAATGGTGCGTGAACGCCCCGGCCGTCGACATCCGCGGAACGGTCTACGCGAACAGCGAGGACGGCAACCTCTACGCGATCGCGCAAGGCGGCGTGCTCGAGGACAAGATCTTCCTGCAACTGGCGCTCGGCGCCGCCTACACGCCCATCTCCATCGGCCCCGACGGCCGCTTGTACGCACAGAACGCGGGACATCTTTTCGCGGTGGGAGGATCGAGACCGCGTCATCGGGCGGTGCGGCGGTGACCGCTTCCCCTGCTCGCTTCTTTGAAGCGTCAGCCCCGCGCCGGCTGAAACGCCGTCGCCGGAACCGGCTCACCAAACAGGAATCCCTGCACTTCTTCGCATCCCTGCTGGCGCAGGAACTCGAGCTGCGCGGGCGTCTCGACGCCTTCGGCGGTCACACGGAGGCGTAGTCCGCGAGCCATGCCGATCACGGCGGAGACGATGGCGCGGTCGGGGGCGCTCGCTTCGATTTCCTGCACGAACTCCTGATCGATCTTCACGCTGTCGATCGGAAAACTGCGCAGGTAGTTGAGCGACGAGTGGCCGGTGCCGAAATCGTCGATCGCGATCTGCACGCCCATCTCGCGCAGGCGCTGCAGCGTTGCGATCGTGCGCGACGTGTTCTGCATGGCCAGGCTTTCGGTGATCTCCAGCTCGAGATCGCCCGGTGCAAGTCCGGAACGTTCCAGCGCGGCCGCGATCAGCTGCGGCAGGTCGCTGTGCTGAAACTGGCGCGGTGAAAGATTCACGGCCATGCGGAAACCCGACTCGCGATCGCCCTGCCACTCCCTCGCCTGGCGGCAGGCTTCGCGTAGCACCCATTCGCCGATCGGCACGATCAGCCGCGTTTCCTCGGCGATCGGGATGAAGTCCTTCGGACCGACCAGGCCGAAGCCGGGACGGTTCCAGCGCAACAGCGCTTCGACGCCGCTCACGCGCCCCGAGGCGATGTTGATCTGCGGTTGGTAGTGGAGCTCGAGCTCGCCGCGATCGAGCGCGTGGCGGAGATCGTTCTCCAGCGACAGCCGTTCCAGCGCGCGGCTGTTCATGGCCGGCGTGAACATCTGATACGAATTGCGGCCGGCGTCCTTGGCGCGATACATCGCGTGATCCGCATTCGCCAGCAGCATCTCCGCGGTATCGCCGTCGCTGGGAAAAAGGGCGATGCCGATGCTGGTTGTGATGAACAACTCCGTTCCTTCGATCTGCAACGGCAGCGCGACCGTGTCGAGCACCTTCTGCGCGATCTTAGCGGCGGCATCGGGTGTCTTGAGATCGGCCAGCAGGACCGTGAACTCGTCGCCGCCCATGCGCGCGATCGAATCCTCTTCGCGCAGCGACGCCTGCAGCCGCGCGGCGATCGCTTTCAGCAGCTCGTCGCCGATCGAATGTCCGAGGGTGTCGTTGACGACCTTGAAGCGATCGAGGTCGAGAAACATCACGGCCAGCGGATGCTTCATGCGCCGCGCGTGGGCGAGAGCGACCGTGAGCCGATCGCGAAACAGCCGCCGGTTCGGCAAGCCGGTCAGCGCGTCGTGATAGGCCTGATACTCGATTTGCTCTTCGACCCTCTTCCGTTCCGTGACGTCGCGCGAGACACCGACGATCTCGCGGATCTCGCCGGTGCGCGCGTCGCGCACGCTGCGGCTGGTGGTCTCGAACCAAACCAGCGAACCATCTTTTTTCTCGACGCGATACGCGAACGTGGTCGGGCCGGACTCGTGGATCAGCGATGAAAGGTAGCGAACTTCCTCGCGGTCGACTTCGAAGATGAAATCGTAAAACGAGCGGCCCACCAGTTCAGACGGTTCGTAGCCGGCCAGGCGCCGGCAAGCGTCCGAGGCGTACAGGATGATTCCTTTGTTCGACGTGCGAGAAATCATGTCGGTCGAGTTCTCGGCCATCAACCGGTAGCGGGCCTCGCTCTCGCGCAGCGCCTCCTCGGCCATGCGCCGCTCGGTGACGTCGTTGTGGACGCCGATCGATCCGATCACGTTGCCGGCCGCGTCGACGACCGGCGCGCCGCCGATCTCCAGCCAGACCACCGTTCCGTCCTTGCGGCGGACGCGAATCTCGTACTGATCGGCGATGTGGCGCAGGCGCAGCTGCGTCTTCTCGCGCATCAACTCGATATCCTCGGGATACGCGAGCAGCACGTCGCCTTGCAGACCGACCAACTCCTCGCGCGAATAGCCGACCATCTCGCAGAAACGATCGTTGACGAAGTGCAGCACGCCGTCGTTGCCGGCCTGCACGAGGCCCTCGCGCATCCGTTCCACGAGCAGGCGATATCGCTCTTCGCTTTCGCGCAGTGCGTTCTCGGCGAGCTTGCGGTCGGTGATGTCGATGACGGTTCCTTCGAGAATTTCCGGATCGCCATCGAGCAGATGAACGCTCTCGACCAACCAGACCGGGCGGCCGTCTTTACGCCGCAGCGACATCTCGCGGCTGGTCATCATCCGGTCCCGGCGAAGCTCGGCAATGAAATCGATGCGCTGCGACGGGTCCTGGTAAAGCTCGACGGCGGACTGCTCCATCAGCTCCTCGCGCGACGAAAAGCCGAGGATGCGCGCCATGGCGTCGTTGCAGTCGAGGATGCGGCCGTCAATGGTGTTGCGGTAAACGCCGGCGAGGTTGCGCTCGAACAGCACGCGATGGCGCTGCTCGCTGCCGCGCAACGCTGCCTCGGTGCGATGACGCTGGATGGCGTTCACGAAGATCTCGCCGCTGATGCGCAGCAGCGATGCCGCCTCTTCACTCCACGTTTGCGCTACCGCGCTGGCGATCCCGAGCGCGCCGAGAAATTCACGGTTGTAAATCATCGGCACGACCACGATGGAGTGATTGCCGGCACGCTTGAATGCTTCGCGCTCGGCGGCAGCCTCGGCGGGCAGATCATCGATGGAGATCATGACCTGCTGCAGCGCGACGAGTTGCTCGCCAGTCCACGGAAAGGCCGCCATCGGAACGTGTACGCCGATGCCGCGGCTCGCTCTCGGATCGGCCGTCCACTCGTGCGTCAGGACCGCGGTCTGCCGGTCCTCGGTGAGCATGTATATGTAGGCGCGATCCGCGCCGACGAAACGCCCCACGGTTTCCAGCGCGCCCGCGATTTCGTGGTCGACCTCCGCGGCAGCGACGTTGATGAAGTTCGTCGAGATTCCGGAGATCAGCTTCTCGAAGGCAAGGCGATGCTCCAGCAGTTCCTGCGTCTGCCTCGAGTCGGGGCGCAACTGGTCAGGATTCGCCGCGGACAATTCGATCTCCCGAAGTCCGCATCATAGCTTTTCATTCGGGTAGATCTTCACGTTCACTTCCCGCGCGTAATGCCGGAGCGGATGGGCCTCGGAACGCTTGATGCCGGCAGCCCAGACGAGCGTTTCGTCCAGCTCCAGCAGGTCGGCGCGCTGGATCGGATACGGCTGGTGATGCACGCGCGCGCGGTAAAGCTGATGCTCGTCATCGGTGGCGTAGAGGATGTAGCGCTCGATCAGAAAGTGCTCCAGCGATCCGGGTGCGGCCGGCGTCACGATGCCTTCCATCGCTTTGTACCGGATGTGCGCGTTCGCGGGCTGTGTGCCGCTGGGATCGTCGCGATGGGAGGTGAAATCGATTTCGGGGATCGCGCCCTGCGACGCCAGGAATTCGATGTGCGAATGGAAGTACGGCAGCTTGTACGCGGCGCGCGCCGCGGCCACCGCGATCGCGCTCGATGCGTCGAGGCTGAAGAACCAGACGCCAGGATCGCGTCCGTCGCGATGCACGTACGTGCGGACGTTGATCTCGTGAAACGACGATACCCATGGCAGCGGCGGTACGCCCACCGGACGAACGCCGGTCATCGTGAACGGGACGAGGCCAACGTAGGCAATGCCGTCGAACGTATCGATGGTCAGCTCGGGCGGAATGAGCGCCTGCAACTCGTGCGGCGAAACCTCCCAATGCAAGAAAAGGAGGTGATGCCAGTCCTGCCGCATGAGCGCGAGCTGATCGGGTTCCAGCGTCGGAGAAATGCGGTCGATCGCGTCAACGGCGGTCACGTCATCGATGAAAGCAAAATCGCGTCCTGCTTTAGTATGGCCCATGCGAACCCTCCTCGCCGCCGCCGCGCTCGCCGTCGTCGCATGCTCGTCATCAGGACCAGCGGTGCCGAAACAGAAGGCCGAGATTCCGCCGCCGGATTTCGAAATCCGGCAATTGATCGGCCCGGCGGAGCTCAACTACGAGGAAGGAGCCATCGAAGTGAAGTTCCGCCTCGACATCGGCAACCGCGCCGCCATTCCGATGACGCTGCGGCGCATCGAGATCATGACGGTGAATCCCGAGGGCGGCGCATACACGCTCGACCCAAGCCACCGCGCGTACTACTTCAACAAGACGATCAACGCACAGGAAAAAGCCGCGGTCGATTTCTGGGCGAAGGCCTACGCCTACGGCCGCAGCACTCGCGAAAACGAGCCGGTCACCGTCCGCGGCACGCTCTACTTCCAAACGCCGAACGGTTACTACAACCAGGTGTTCGTGAAAGAGATCGGACAGTATCCCGGGCAGAACGATTAAAGAAGGGTGAAGCGTGAAGGGTGAAGAGTGAAAACGGGAGCGAATTTCTTTCACTCTTCACTCTTCACCCTTCACTCTTTTCTTCACTTCAATTTCTGCTGCAACATCCAATGCACCATGCCCGGATCGGCGTAGGCGTCATCCCAGACGTCGTGTGCGCCGTTCGGATACTCCGTGTAGTGGATGTTGCCGCCGCTCTGCCGCAGCGCGGCCACCATCGATCGTGATTCCGTGACCGGCACGATGTCGTCCTTCGCGCCGTGAAACGCCCAAACCGGCGTGCGGCCGATCTGCGCGGCCAGCGTCGCGTAAGGATTGGGCGATCCGACGATGCGCGCGACATCCGGAGGCGGATCGCTGGGGAACGGATCGTCCGGACGCCGCGCCACCTCCCCACACACCGGGACGACGGCTGCCCACTTCCGGTTGTGGCGGGCCATGTACCACGCGCCGGCGCCCCCCATCGAAATGCCGGTCAGATAGATGCGTCGCGGATCGCCGTGAAACTCGCGGATGGCATTCGCCAGCTCCGCCATCGCCATCGACTCCGTCTCTCCGTACCACTCCCGGTCAACGTCAGCCTGCGGGAGAACGACGATGGCCTTGTAACGCTCGCCGTAGCGTTCCAGCGCCGGGCCGAGGCCCGTGCTCACCTGCCGCAGGTTGTCGGTGCCGCGCTCGCCGCTGCCGTGCAGGTAGAGCACGACCGGCCAATGATGCAGCTTCGTGTAATGCTGCGGCAGCCAGACGCGATACTTGTAGGTGTGATCGCCGAGCTTGACCTCGCGCTCCAGAAATTGCGAGCGGCCAGTGCAGCAGACCACGGTGCAGCCGGCCAGTGCCAGCACCGCGAAAAGGACGACGAACGTGCGCCGTGTGGCCACTTACTCGAAGAGATCGTACTCGGCGACGGGGTGCGGCTCCTGCTCGACGTCCGAACGCCACATTTCGAAAACGTAGAGATCCCAGTGCAGCAGGAAGACTTCCCTGGACATCTCCCACCGTGCCGTCAACCCCGGGCCGATGCCGCGCTTGTTCTCCTTGATGAGATGGCCGAGGTCGTAAATGACCGTCTGTTGCTGCCGGTAGCCGGCGCGCGAACAGAAAAAGTTGAGCGCTGCCTCGATCTTGAAGCGTTCCTGATAGCGCAGCGGAACCGTGTCCCACACCGCGCGGCGCATCACGCGAATGCCCGACAGGACCGGTCCGACCTTCATCTGCAGATGAAAGAAGTTGCGGATCGGGCCGCGGCTGCGGACGCCGATATTCATGTCGCACTCATCGCGGAGCACGGGACGGAGGAGAGACTCGATGTGCTCGTCGGTGACATTGAACATGTCGCCGTCGACAAAAAAGAGGACATCGTGTCTCGCGTAGTCGACACCGGCACGCATCGCGTAACCCTTGCCGCGGTTCTCGCGCAGGGCAATCGTGGTGACGTCAAACGAGCGTGCGATCTCGACCGTGCGATCGGTTGACCCGTCGCTGACCACGATGATCTCGTCGATCATCCCGCTCTTCGTCAGCGCCGTCAGCACCTCGGCGATCGTCTTCTCTTCGTTGTATGCCGCGATGATGGCCGAGGTACCCAATGAAATGTCTCCTAGACTCGTCCGGTGGTGTGCAACCGGCAGACCATACCACAGCGATTTGCCGTTATTGTGAGCGGCAACGAGGCAGGCCAGACCTTTGCACAGGCTGCGGTTTGCCATGAAACGGAACCTCATTTACGCGACGCTGCTGACCGCGGTCTGCATCATTCTTTCGGTGGTCACGCTGTCGCTTTCCGGATGCCAGTCGCTGGCCGGCCTGAACATCGTCAACCCGCGCTATGCGCTGCGCGGCGTCGTGCCGCACGTCGCCATCACGCTGCCTCTATCGCAATCGGCGATCGACTTCGACTTCAATATCGAGGTCGACAACCCCAATCCCGTCGGCCTGCGCCTCGACTGGCTCGACTTCGATCTCGCCATCAACGACACGCCGGTGCTGACGAGCGTCCGCGCCGAACAGGGAGTGCGCATTCCGGCGCACGGAATCGGCGACGTCCGCCTGCGCACGCGCGTCGACTACCAGAATCTGAAAACGCTTTTCCGCGAGGTCGCGGACATGGTGCAGGGCAACCGCGCGACGTACGCGATCCACGGCAATGCCTACTACCAGACGCCGCTCGGCCAGATGCGGTTCCCGTTGACGCTGTACTCGCGGTAGAGCGCGGCGAGCCCGGAGCGCTGGCGTCCTCGCCGGCTGGCTCGGCGGCGTCTCGCCGCCGAACCGGCAAACCCTCAACTTTTGCCTGATGACACACGCCTGCGCCCGCCTCCCATTCGGCGGCGAGAACGCCGCCGAGCCAGCCGGCGGACGCCAGCGCTCCGGCCGCGAACACCGACTGGTACGTCGCGAGATGTGATCGTGCGGCCATAATGCCGCGACTTGAATCCGACCTCGCGGCGCCACACGCGGTTGTATGCGGCTTCGGTCGCCGCCCTTCTCTACTTTTCCGAAGGGCTGCCGTTTGGGATCGTGAGCGATCTCCTGCCGGTCTATCTCCGCGTTCATCACGTCGCGCTGACCGCGATCGGATTCCTCAGCACGATTGCCTCGGCCTGGACTCTCAAAGTCTTCTGGTCGCCGCTGGTCGATGCGTTCGGAACGTATCGCCGCTGGATCGCCACCGCGGTCCTGGCGATGGCCATTTGCATGGCCACACTCGCGGCGATGCCGTCAACGGCCGGTCCGGCGTTCTGGACGGTCATCGCCATCTTCGCCATCGCCTCGGCCACGCAGGATCTCGCCGTCGACGCATTCACGATCCGCGCGACGCCGCCGGAGTTCGTCGGCCCGGTCAACTCGATCCGCGTGGCCGCGTATCGCACAGCGCTCATCGTCGGCGGCGGCGGATTGGTGGCGCTGTCGAGCGTCATCGGATGGCGCGGCAGCTTCATCTCGAGCGGCGTCATCGCGATCGTCGTGCTCATCGTCGCGCTGCGGCTGCCTGACGATCGCGGCAGCCGCGACGATCGCAAATCGATTGCCGATCTTTTCCGCGGACTCGGCGAATGGCTTCGCCGTCCGCGAGCCGGCGTCCTGCTGGCAATCGTGCTGCTCTACCGATTGGGAGAGCTCGCCATCTACGCGATGATCAAACCGTACTGGGTCGACCGCGGCTACTCGCCTGCCGAGATCGGCACGATCACCTCGGTCATCGGCGTGATCATCAGCATCCTCGGCGCGATCGCCGGCGGCGCAATCGTGGCGCGCATCGGTTTGTACCGCGCCATGCTCTGGCTCGGCGCCGCGCAGATCGCATCGAACCTCGGCTACGCGCTCGTGGCAACGATGCACGCCGGACGCTGGGCCATCTACGCCGCCGCGATCGTCGAGAATATCGGCTACGGCCTCGGCACCGGAGCGTTCCTGGCGTTCCTCATGGCCATCTGCGACCGCGAGCGCGCCGCCACCGAGTACGCGATGCTCACCGCCGCCTTCGGCCTGACGCGCGTCGTGATCGGAACGCCGAGCGGCTGGATCGCGCAAAACCACGGCTACGCGGCCTACTTCTGGCTCACCGTACTCCTCGGCATCCCGGGCCTGTTGCTGGTTCCGTTCGCGAAGGAGAGGATAGTCAGTGGATCAGTGGATTAGTGGATCAGTAGATCAGGGATACGCGCCGATCTTCCTGATCTACTAATCCACTAATCTACTGATCCACTATGAACCACCGCTTCTTCATCGATGCCGGCCTGGCCCCCGGCAACACGCTCGCACTCAGCCACGACGAACAGCATCACGCGCGCGTGGTGCGGGTACGCGAGGGCGAAGAGGTCGAAGTCTTCAACGGACGCGGCGCATCTTTTGTGGCGAAGTACACGACAGAAGGATTGCAGATCATTCGCGAAGCGCCCGATCGTGAAGCGCGAATGGCGATTCATCTGGCCATGTCGATCATCAACCTCGACAAGTTCGACATCGTTCTGCAGAAAGCGACCGAGCTCGGCGTGCGCTCGATCATCCCGCTCGTCACCGACCGTGTGGAAATTCGCGCCGAACGCTATCGCGGCAAAGCGGAGCGCTGGCGGAAGATCGTTTTCGAGGCGGTAAAGCAGTCCGGACGATCCGTCATCCCGACCGTCGAAGAGCCGCGACCGCTCGACGAAATCGTCACGCGCGACGGCATGAAAATCATCTTCGATGCCGAGGCCGACGCGACGCCGCAGCAGCCCGGCAATGCCGTAACGATCTTCATCGGCCCCGAGGGCGGCTGGTCGGAACGCGAAGTGCAACTTGCTCGCGAGCACGGCTGCGCATTCGAACGCCTCGGCATCCGCCGGCTTCGCGCCGAGACCGCGGCCATCGTCGCCACCGCGCTTGTCGCTGCGCGCGCTGGCGACATTTGATAGATTGACGCGCTCGATTTTCACCGGAGGAGTCTTTTGCCGACCAACAGCATCACCATCACCGATAACAGAACGGGCCAGACGTACGACGTCCCCATCAACGACGAGACCATCCGCGCCACCGATCTTCGCAAGATCAAAGTCAACGACGACGACTTCGGCCTGATGACGTACGACCCGGCCTTCATGAACACGGCCGCATGCCGCAGCGCGATCACCTACATCGATGGCGATAAAGGCATCCTCGAATACCGCGGCTATCCGATCGAGCAGCTCGCGGAAAAGAGCACGTACCTCGAAACCGCGTGGCTGCTCCTCAACGGCGAGCTGCCTACGAAAGACGAACTCGCGGCCTGGACGCACACGATCACGTATCACACGTTCATCAACGAGAACCTCAAAGGCGTCCTCGACTCGTTCCGCTACAACGCCCACCCGATGGGCATGCTCATCGCGATGATCAGCGCCCTCGGAACGTTTTATCCCGAGGCCAAGAATATTTTTGATGAGGATGTGCGGAAGCGGCAGATCGAACGGCTCATCGCCAAGATGATCACCATCGCCGGCTTCGGCTATCGCCACATGGTCGGCATGCCGTACGTGTACCCCGACAACGAGCTGTCGTATCCCGCCAACTTCCTGAACATGATGTACCGCACGACCGAGCTGCGGTACGAGCCGGAGCCGGCGCTCGTGCGCGCGCTCGACGTGCTCTTCATCCTGCACGCCGATCACGAACAGAACTGCTCGACGAGCACGATGCGCGTCGTCGGCAGCTCGCACGTCGATCCGTACTCCGCCGTCGCCGCCGCATGCGCCGCTTTGTACGGACCGCTGCACGGCGGCGCGAACGAGCAGGTCATCCGCATGCTGACGGAGATCGGTACGAAGCAAAACATCCCTTCCTTCATCGAGAAGGTGAAGAAAGGCGAAGGCGTGAAGCTGATGGGCTTCGGTCACCGCGTCTACAAGAACTACGACCCGCGCGCGACGATCATCAAGAACGTCGCCTATGACGTATTCAAAGTGACCGGCACGAGTCCGCTCCTCGACATCGCTCTGGAGCTGGAAAAGATCGCGCTCGAAGACGAGTACTTCATCAAGCGCAAGCTCTACCCGAATGTGGACTTCTACTCAGGGCTGATCTACCAGGCCATGAAGTTCCCGATGGACATGTTCCCGGTCCTCTTCGCCATCCCGCGCGTCTCCGGCTGGCTCGCACAGTGGTGCGAGATGCTCAACGATCCCGATCAAAAGATCGCGCGGCCACGCCAGATTTTCACCGGCGCGCAACGCCGCGATTACAAGGGAATGGAGCAGCGGTAAGGTTCACCACAGAGGCACAGAGAGCACAGAGCTCCGTGTCCTCTGTGCCTCTGTGGTGAAAAAGGTTGATGTCGGAATGAGACCGCGCCACTCTCCGTTCTTTCAGGTCGCCGGTACCCGGAAAGGTTTCACCATGAACACTTCCAGGTACATTTTCATCACGCTGCTTCTCGTTGCCGTTTCACTTCCACTCGCCGCGCAGATCAATGACACCTACGTCATCCCGGCCTCGGCCAATGCAGCCGGGAACTTCGGAACGCGCTGGCTGACGCAATTCAGCGTCTTCAATCCGCAGCTCGATTACCCGCTCACGGTCAGCGTCACGTTTCTGCCCACCGGCGGCGGCACGGGCATCGAGAAGACCTTCACCGTTCCCGCGAACGGGACCGTCTTGTCGGACAACATCCTCGACGATCTGTTCGGCATCAAGAGCGGATCGGGCGCGCTGCTTGTCGCGACATTCGCCGAGGACAATCCGACGGTGCCGAATGACGTGTTGTCGCGGTCGTTTCTGGTCACTACCAACACGTACAACAACGTGAAGAGCGGCACGTACGGACAGACCATTCCCGGCGTCTGGGCCGGCCTGCAGGATTTCAGCAGCGACGGGATCAGCGCTGTCGCGCACGGCATCCGCAACGTCTCCCGGCTCGGATGGCGCACCAACATCGGCGCCGTGAACCTTGGCCGCTCGAACGTGACGCTGCGCATCAACATCTACGACGCGGACGGCAAGACGATCATGCAACGCGCAACGCTGGACATCCCCGGACTCGGACATCGCCAGGCATCGCTGCCGGCGGAAGTGGACGGCGGCTCCGTCGAGTTTTTCGTCGACGATCCGTCGCATACCGCCGTCGTCTTTCCGTACTCGTCGACCATCGACGATCTCTCCGGCGATCCGACATACCAGGGTCCGACGCTGCTCGCGAATGCGAAGGTCCTTTTCAAGATGGGCACGCCCGTTATGCTCGGCAGAAAGATCGATTCGGATTTTGCGCGCGGGATTCGGGAAAGCGCGACGCGGCTCGGGCATGCGAGCTTCGTGAACAGCAGAGTTCGTACTGAATAAACGGCAGCGCTGCCTGACCGGAGATCCTGACGCGCCGCCTCACGGCGCGTCAGGATAGACTTCGCCACCATGCCTGCGCTGCTGGAAACCAGCCTCCCTCTTCCACTCGCCCGCCGCGGAAAAGTGCGCGACGTCTACGACCTCGGCGACTCCTTCCTCTTTGTCGCCACGGATCGGATCTCCGCGTTCGACGTCGTCCTCTCGCCCGGCATCCCCGACAAGGGAAAGATCCTGACGCAGATGTCGACGTTCTGGTTTCAGCATTTCGGGGACATTGAAAACCATCTCCTCGAAACGGAGTGGGATGCGTTCCCCGCCGAAGTGCGAGCGCATCCCGATCTGCGCGGCAGAAGCGTCATCGTGAAGAAGTGCCGCGTCGTTCCTGTCGAATGCGTCGCGCGCGGATACCTCGTCGGTTCAGGACTGAAGGAGTACAACGAGACCGGCCGCGTCTGCGGAATCGAACTCGAGAAAGGGTTGACCACCGCCAGCAAACTGCGTGAGCCGATCTTCACGCCTGCAACAAAAGAAGAGACCGGCCACGACGAGAACATCTCGTTCGAGCGGATGTGCACCATCGTCGGCGACGACCTCGCCGCCGAGTTGCGCGACCTGACCCTGCGGATTTATAAACGCGCCGCCGAATTCGCCGAAACGCGCGGCATCATCATCGCCGACACGAAATTCGAATTCGGGATCGACGAACACGCGACGCGCGGCAACATCGTCGTCTGGATCGACGAAGCGCTGACTCCCGACTCTTCGCGCTTCTGGCCCGCCGACCGGTACGCCGTCGGCAAGAACCCGCCATCGTTCGACAAACAATTCGTTCGCGACTGGCTGGAAACGACCGGATGGGACAAAGCCTCCACACCGCCCGAGTTGCCGGAAGATGTGGTGATGAAGACCCGCGAAAAATACATCGACGCGTTCCGAACGCTGACCGGCGCGGAACCGGAGCTTTAGTTCGCCGGCTTCCGGTGTTCGACCTTCACCACGGTCTTGATGCCGCCGCGGATGTAGAAGTCGCCTTCGACGTAGAGGTAGCGCGGGTCGAGTGCGACGACGAGGTCGTTGGCGATCTTGTTTGTGACCGCTTCGTGGAACGTGCCTTCGTCGCGATAGGACCAGAGATAGAGCTTGAGCGACTTCAGCTCGACGCATTTTTCATCCGGCACGTAGCGGATGCGGATGGTGGCAAAGTCCGGCTGCGACGTCATCGGGCAGAGGCAGGTGAACTCCGGCGCCTCGAAGGCGATCTCGTAATCGCGTTCGGGGTTGGGGTTGGGGAACGTGGCTAGATGTCGCGTGGGTGAAGAGGTCATCGGTTCAGAGTCAAAAGCGAATGTTGAATGTTGAATGTTCAGTGTTGAATGTTGAATGAACGGCTACCGAGCTTCCATTCAACATTCAACATTCAACATTGAACATTCAACATTTGCCTCACTTCTTCACCGCTCCCATGGCCATCAGCTTCTGGTTCAACTCCTTGATGCGTTCCTGGAGCTGCGTGATTTTGGCCTGGGCGTCGGCGCGGAGGCGTTCGTTGTCGCTACGCAGGCGAGCCACCTCCTCGTCGTGCTGCGAACGGGAGGCGGAGTTCTGCTGGAGGTTCTGGCGAAGGAACTCCATGTCGTGCTTGAGGTTCTCGATTTCCTCCTCTTTTACCGACACGCGGTGGCGCCAGTGCACTTCCTGCTCTTCGTAGAGCCGCTTGATGTCCATCAGCTCGGTGATCTGTGAGTAATCGGAATTGCTCGGAGCCATGTCTCCCCCCTGACGGACGCGCTCTTCGATCTGCGGGAAGAGCTTGCGGACTTTCAGCGACAGGTCATCGGCGTCGCTGGAAAGGTTCATCGCGTCCTGATACGAAATCACTTGATGCACGAGCAGCGCGATGAGCGACTGGTTCATCGACTGCATTTTGTAGAGTCCGACCGAGGATTCCATCTCCTCGAGGATGTCCTTCGTGAGGCCGTCTTCGATGAGGCGGGCCACGCGCGGCGAGTTCTTGAGGATCTCCACGGCCGCGGTCAGCGCGCCACTGGTGGTCTTGATCAGCTTGAGCGAGATGATTCCGCGCAGCACCAGCGCGAACTGCGAGCGGACCTGTTTGTGCTGATCGGGCGGAAACGTGTCGATGATGCGGTCGATCGTCTGCGCCGCGTTGTTCGTATGCAGCGTGGAGAAGACCAGGTGTCCGGTCTCCGCCGCGGTCAGCACCGTTTCCACAGTTTCCGAATCGCGCATCTCGCCGACCATGATCACGTCCGGATCCTGGCGCATGGCGTTGCGCAGCGCCTCCTTGAAATTCGGCGTGTCGGTGCCCACTTCGCGCTGCGAAATAGCCGCGGTCTTGTCGACGAAAAGAAACTCGATCGGATCCTCGATAGTGACGATGTGCAGCGGCTCGTTCTCGCTGATGTGCGAGATCATCGCCGCCAGCGTGGTCGATTTGCCGGAGCCGGTCGGACCGGTGACGAGCACGAGGCCGTCCGGAATCTGCGTGAGATCGCGGATCGCGTCCGGCAGATCGAGCGCGTCGATGGTCTGCACGTTGATCGGGATGCGGCGGAAGACCCCGGCAACGGTTCCGCGCTGCAGGTAGAGGTTTGCCCGGAAGCGGGCCACGCCCGGCACGCCGTATCCAAAGTCGACGGACTGGGACGCCTCGAACTTCTCCTTCTGTCCGCGGCTCAGCAACGGCAGGAGCATCTTCTCCAGATCGGCCGGCCTGAGAGGATCGCTCTTGAGCGGCACCAGCTTGCCGCGAATGCGCAGCAGCGGCGGCCGCATCGGCTTCAGATGGAGATCGGAGGCCTGCTGTTTGGCCATGTAGATGAGCAGATCGTTGAGCGTAAAGCTCGATGCCTGCTCGGCCGGGGCCGATGGGACTTGAACGGTCACGGGGCGATTATAAGGTTCATCTGCGTGGCATCTGTGTCATCTGCGGATCAAAGCCCTATCCGCAGATGACGCAGATTTACACAGATCACTACGATCGCCTCATCACCGAATCGAGAATCATCAGAAATGCCTCCTGCTGTCTGGCTTCGGTCTTGTTGATGACGGCGATGGTCTCGCCTATGCGGAAGCGCTCGTGTAGCTCATCCGCCGAATGCGACGACGTCACCACGATGCGCTTGGCCGGGACGCCTTTGGCGCGGGCGTAGTCGACGAATTTTTTCCCGTCCATGCCCGGCATCTCCAGGTCGACGATGAGCAGGTCGATCGAGTCGTCGATCTTCGGAAGCGCGTCGTACGGATGCGCGTAGGTCTCGACATGCGCAGTAGCCGCGTAGCGCTCGATCATGAAGTTCGACCAGATATCGCAATACGCGGGCGAGTCGTCGACGATGACGACGCGCTTCGGCTTCAAGTCAGTCATCGCTTCGTCTTTTTCTTTGTGGTGCGGATGTCGTAGCGCACCGCGCCTCCGACGATGGTCGTCACCGCACGGCCGCGCAAGGTCTGGCCGATGAACGCCGAGTTCGACGCTTTCGATTGGAACGGCGGAGTGAACGTCACCTCGGCATCGAGATCGAGCAGCGTGACATCGCCCGGCGTTCCGGGGCGAAGCGTTCCGCCGGGCAGATTGAAGATTCGCGCAGGTCCGCACGACATCAAGTCGATGAGGCGATCGAGATCGATGACGCCGGCGCGGACGAGGCGGTCGTAGCAGACCGGGAACGCGCTCTCCAATCCGATCACGCCGAACGGCGCCAGCTCGAACTCGACGTTCTTCTCGTCGAAATGATGCGGCGCGTGATCGGTGGCGATCGCGTCGATCGTTCCGTCGGCGATGCCGGCCAGAAGCGCGTCGCGATGTTCTTTCGACCGCAACGGCGGATTCATTTTCAGATTCGTCGAGAACGACTGCACGCTTTCATCGCCGAGGGCGATGTGGTGCGGCGTGACTTCGCAGGTGACGTGAACGCCGGCAGCGCGCGCGCTGCGGACCGATTCGACTGCACCGGCCGTCGACACATGCGCGATATGGACGTGCGCGCCGGTCACGCGCGCCAGGATCACATCGCGCGCCACGAGGGTCTCTTCGGACGCCGCCGGGATTCCGCCCATGCCGAGCAGGGTGGAGAAGTAACCCTCGTGCATTACGCCGCCGTCGGTGAGGTTCGCATCCTCCTCGTGCGCGATGACGGGGATGCCGAGCATCGTGCAGTACTCGAGGGCGCGGCGCATGAGCTGCGCGTTCCAGACCGGCTTACCGTCGTCACTCACGCCGACGCAGCCGGCGGTGCGCAGGTCCGCGAGCTCCGCCAGCGCTTCGCCCTTAAGACCTTTGCTCACGGCGCCGATCGGATAGACGCGGCACGCGCCGTTGCGCCGCGACTCGGCAATGATCATCTCCGTCACCGCCCGTTCGTCGTTCGGCGGCAGCGTGTTGGCCATCGCGCAGACGGCCGTGTATCCGCCGGCCACCGCGGCGCGCGTGCCGGTGGCGATCGTCTCCTTGTGTTCCTGGCCCGGCTCGCGAAGATGCGTGTGAAGGTCGATCAATCCGGGGACGGCGATGAGACCGTTCGCATCGATCGTTTCGATATCCGCTTTGATGCGCTTGTCAGCGCGCGTGATGATGCCGTCCTCGATGAGGAGATCGAGTTTCGCGTCGAGCTCCTGGCTCGGATCGACGACACGCGCGTTTGTGATGAGTAGGTTCATGCGGGTAGAGGCAATGTTGAATGTTCAATGTTGAATGTTGAATGTTGAATGGAAAGGCGCTCCGCTCCGATCGGATCCCGGTGGCATTCAACATTCAACATTGAACATTCAACATTCAACATTTGCCGTCCTTTACTCAACGTTGTGCGCTCCACCGAGGAGATACAAAACCGCCATCCGCACCGCCACGCCGTTCGTGACCTGCTCCAGAATCACAGACCGGCGAGGATCATCAGCAACATCACTCGCGATTTCCACCCCGCGATTCATCGGACCGGGATGCATGATGATCGCGTTGCTGTTCGCGCGCGCCAGCCGCTCCGGCGTGAGTCCGAAGGTGTTGTAGTACTCGCGAAGTGACGGAAACGACAGCTTGCCCTGACGCTCGAGCTGGATGCGCAGCATCATGATCACGTCCGCGTCGGCGACTGCTTCGTCGAGCGCGTGCACGACGCGAACTCCCAGTTTTTCGATCTCTGCAGGGATCAGCGTCGGCGGCGCGGCGACGGTGACGTTTGCTTGCATCTTCGTCAGCAGATGAATATTCGATCGGACCACGCGCGAGTGCGCGATGTCGCCGATGATCGATACGTTGACTCCGGCCAGTCGTCCGAGGCGTTCGCGAATCGTGAAGGCGTCGAGCAATGCCTGCGTCGGATGTTCGTGCGATCCATCGCCGGCGTTGATGATCGAAACGTTCGGCAGCCGGTCGGCCAGCATCTTCGGCGCGCCGGGATGTTTGGCGCGGATGACGATCATGTCCGGATGCATGGCCACGAGATTCTCGGCCGTGTCGATGAGCGTCTCGCCCTTCTCGACGCTCGATCCCGAGGCGGTGAAATTGAGTGTGTCGGCGGAAAGACGCTTCTCGGCGATCTCGAACGAGACCCGCGTCCGCGTCGACGCTTCCATGAAGAGATTGATGACGAGCTGCCCGCGCAGCGCCGGCACTTTCTTCACCGGCCGCTCGCTCACCTCTTTGAACCCCTCGGCGGTATCGAGAATCAACTCGATCTCATCCGGAAGCAGCGCTTCGATGCCGAGGAGGTCTTTGGATTTCAGCGAGGAAGTGGAGGCGCGCATGCAGTGGATTAGTAGATTAGTGGATTAGTAGATTAGGAAACCGGGCGGCGCAACGGATGAGGAGATTAGGAACGGCCGCCTGTTCACTGATCGTCTAATCTACTAATCCACTAATCGACTAATCCACTACTTCTCCATGATCAACACTTCATCCTCGCCATCCGTCTCCGCCAGCTTCACCTTGATCACTTCGTGCGCATCGGTGGGGACGGTCTTGCCGATCACGTCGGCGTGGATGGGAAGCTCGCGGTGGCCGCGATCGATGAGAACCGCCAGCATGACCGCTTTCGGGCGGCCGAAATCGATGAGCGCGTCGAGCGCGGCGCGGACGGTGCGTCCGGTGTAGAGCACGTCGTCGACGAGCACCACGATCTTGTCGTCGATCGGCTCGGGCAGCTTGGTCGGCTTGACCACCGGCTGCGGCGCGATGGTGGTGAGGTCGTCGCGGTAGAGGGTGATGTCGAGGATTCCGGAGCTGACCGGATGCCCTTCCATCTCCTCGATCTCCCTGGCCATGCGGTCGGCAATCGGGACACCGCGGCTGCGGATGCCGACGATGATGAGGTCGTCGGTGCCGCGGTTTTTTTCGAGGATTTCAATGGCCATGCGCCGGATCGCGCGATTCATGCGAGGGCCGTCCAGCAGCCGTTTTTTGACGTTCATACGGACCTTGTCAAGCGTGGAGATTTTCCTGTTTCAAGGGGCGGCGGGAGGATAGCACGCGGAGCAGGGACGAGGGACGAGGGACGAGGGACGAGGGACGAGGGACGAGGGTAACAGCGCAGTCGCGGCGGCCACGCCCCCTTATCCCTAGTCCCTCGTCCCTCGTCCCTGCCTATTTCACCGGCCCGACGGTGGCGCTGCCTGTCCAGAGAGGCTGCCCTTCGTAGGTCGTGATCTGAAACTTGCCCTTCAGCGCACGCTGCTCGCCGGCCTGCTTCACATCCACATCCACGCCTTTTTCGGTGTTGAGAGTAAGCGGCTTCGCGGAAGGCGAGTCGATGATGAAGTCGTCGAGCGGTATGTCGACGTGCAGCGACGTTTTTCCTTTCGGAATGGTCACCGTCATCGGCGACGGCGCCTCTTCCTTCGCGGTGATGTGCAGGTGCACCTTCTCGCCGTTCTTCACCGTCTCGTCGACCTCGGCATCGATGCGGATCAGACCTTCGTCGTACGCCTCTTTCAACGTGAACACGGCTTCTTTCGCCGGCGCCGCGGCGGTCGACACCGGCACCGCACCTGCTCCGCTCGCGACCAGTTTCCGTTCGAACTTCGTCGTCTTCTCACCCTCGGTGATCGTGAACGTGTTCCGCACGACGCCGAACGGCACCGCGTCGCTTAGCCAGTAATCGCCGCTCTCGATCGACGGACCTGGACGCTTGATCGAGTAGCTGTAGCGGTCCGCCTTCTTGCCATCGACGACTTCGCTGCCTTTGAAGGTCACGGCCAATCCGTACGCGGGCATGTTCTCAGCGATTAGCTTGACCGTATTCGCATCGAACGCCGTCTGCGTATCGGCATCGCCACCGGCGCCCGCAACGATCGACTGGCCGTAATCGAGGAGATCGCGATCGGCGTCGAAGCCGCTCTTCATCGTGTAGCGAGTGAGGGCCAACGGGTACTTGCCGCCCGAGTCCATCTTCATCTCGATCTGCGGCCGTCCTTCGTCATCGCCGAGCCGCGTCAGCGTCACGGTCATGTCGGGGTTGGCCGGATCGGAGCTGTGATCGACGTAGCGCGCCCATGTGCCGGGCTTCGTGGCGCCGAAGTACGCCTTCTTCCATCCGGCGGCAACTGCGAACGGTGCAACGGCGAGCACGAGCACGAAATAAATTCGGCGCATACCGCGAAGTATAGGGCTGGCCTCGCTTCGCCTATCGGCGTATCGTGACGGGAAATCCACCCACAAATCGAAAAGGAGAGCTCATGTCACTGTCCTTTCCTCACGTGAACTACCTCGCAGTCCTCGCCGGCGGCATCATCATCTTCATCCTCGGCGGCCTCTGGTACTCGCTGCTCTTCAAGAAGCCGTGGGTCCGGCTGATGGGGATCCCGGAAGAGAAGATGAAGGAAGGCGCCGGCGGCGCGATGCCTTTCCTCTTCCTGATGGCGTTTCTCTGCGGTCTGCTCACGTCGTACGTGGAGGCGATCATCATCAATCACTTCCCGCCGTACGCGTTATGGCGCGGCGCCTTCGTCGGCACGCTGGTCTGGCTTGGCTTCGCGGCGCCGACGAGCTTCGCCACGGCGATTTTCTCGATGACCAAAAAGCCGTTGTGGCTGATCAACTCAGCGTACAACTGGGTCTGCTTCGTGGCCGTCGGGATGCTGCTCTCCATCTGGCGCTGACGCCTATAATCGCGGCTCCCCATGCCGTCCACTCTCGAGACTTTCCTCGGCTCGCGGCCGGATACGTTTCTCCTCGGCAGTGAGCTGGGGCGGACGCTGGAGGAGATTTTTCCCCGCGCGGAAACGCTGCTGCCGAAGCCGTACAAAATCTTTCCCGCCGACGAGACACTGTCACCCACGCTCGGCTTCCCTGTAGCCGACGCTCCGGTGCTTCGCGAGCTCGAAGCGAAGCTCGATCGCTGGCTCGCGGACGAAGTGGCGTGGCAGGCCGGGCGCCAGCAGGCCGCGAAGGAGAAAGCGCAACTCGCCTGCACCGCGTACATGACGCAGCTCATGCGCCTCGCGGAAAACGCGCTGATGTCGAACCTGCTCAGCGACTATCACGCCGTCTTCTGGCTCGCGCATTCGTTCGATTTGTCGCGGCAGTTCTCATCGATCCCGCGCCGCGTCAGCAGCTTCGACACGCAGATCGGCCGCACGCAGGGCGACGCGTTCAAGTACCGCATCTTCGCGAAGTGGGCGTCCGACACGCGCGAGGCGATGTCGCAACTGGCCACGAAAGCGTCGCCGATTCTCGACGGCGAAGAACAGCGCGGCCTGCAGTTTTTCCGGCTTCTGACCGACGACGTTTTGATATTGACCGAGGAGTTCATCGGACCGGATTTGCGCGAGTTGCGGTCGTTCGTGCATGGATATCTTCGCCGCGACTTCCAATCCTTCCGCGACTCCATCGAACGGATGCGCGAGATCGCGCTCGACCTTTTGCAGCGCGACCGAACGTTTCGCGCCGCGCTGCCGCTCTTCTCGTCGGCCGATCAGGGAGTTCCGATGGCCCTGCTCCTCGACACGCGCTTTCAGAACTTCCTCTTCGATCAAAACGCGATTCAGGCGGCGGTCACGCGCGAAGACCGCGAACAGTTCCAGCTCATCGCGCGCCGTCTGCGCGAATTCGCCATCCTCAATCAGCTGCGGCGCGGCATCACCATGATGACGGTGACGGCTGACAAGCAGATCGTCTCCGCTGACAAGCGGGCCACTGCGTATTCGCGCTCCACGCGTCCGATGGATTTCGGACGGCCGGGCGTCGTCGATCCGATGGTGCATCGCTTCGGTCTGATCTACGACATCTCCAATTTCACCGAGACCCTCGGCAACATCCGCCGCGGCGGCCGCAAGGAGGAGATCAGCTCGTACCGGCAGATGCTGCTCTTCCAGCGCAAGCTCGATTCGATCGCCGGCCGGCACCTGCTGCAATTCGAAAAGTTCCTCGGCGACGGCGCGTTCTACACGACCCGCCGCGCGCTGCGCCTGATCCGCGCTGCCGTCGAAATCCAGCGCTGCTACGCCGACGTCCGCAGCAAAGGGTTCGCATTCAACAAAGGCGTACGCATCGCGCTCAACTTCGGCTACTACCGGCTGCTGCCGATGAAAGGCAGCGGCAACGAGCGCATCACTGAGTTCTATGGACCGGGCATCGTGGAGCTGTCGCGCCTGACCACCGGCAAAGCGAGCCGCGAGATCGATGAGTTCGCGTCGTTCCTCCTGACGCATGGCTACGATCCCGCGAAGGTGCAGGCGTTCTTCGCCCCGCTCGAGCGCGGCGTCGACGTCATCGATCACACGCAGCACGCCCGCGAGTTTTACGCGTACGTGAACAACAGCGGGCATCTCGTCAACGAAGGGATCGTGGCGTCCTTCCCGCTGCTGCAGGAGTTGTCGAACGAGTTGACCGCCGAGGGGCAGCAACTGTTCCGGTTGCGCGCGCCGTGGGCGACATACATCGGCTTCGCGCCGTCGCTGACCGGACTCGAATACATCGGCGTGCGCCTGATTGGCAACGTGTCGCTGAAAGGTCTCGATGAAGTGGACGTCGGCGAGATCGTTCCCTTCGCTCCCGGCGACGTCGAAGCAACGCCGCTCGACGGAACCGAACCGCTGGTGCTGGCCATCCGCCAGGAGTTTCACCAGGAACGCGAACGCCCTCTGCCGGTCGCACCCGAATTCGACACGACGACGAGCGAGCAGGCCCTCGAAATCGAGCTGCTCGTCTGCATCCACCGCAATCCCGACGGCAGCGAGAACGACGTGATCATCGGCGAATGGGACCCGCGCTCCGACAATCTCCAGCGTCCGCTTCGCTTCCCGCGCGGCGACTTCCTCCGCCTCTTCGCCCTCAAAGGCGAGTTGAACGCGGAGCTCTTCGCCACGCGCCGCGACACGGTCCGCGATCTCTACACCCGCCTCTCCGACCGCACGCCATCGGACGCCGTACCGCTCGCCGACTTCCGCGATCAATACGCGACATTCGTGTTAGGCGCGGTCGTGGAGAAGTTGTAGTACGCGATTGGAGCGCTGGCGTCCTCGCCGGCTGGCTCGGCGGCGTCTCGCCGCCGAACCGCCAATCCCTCAACATTCGCTGGTAACGAAACGCCCGCGCAAGCCTCCCATTCGGCGGCGAGGACGCCGCCGGTCCAGCCGGCGGGACGCCAGCGCTCCGGCGCTTCCTACATCCCGCCCGTATCGTCGGCCGACGGTCCGTAGATCGACGGCACCTTCCCGCCCATCGGACGGATGTACGCGCTGAGCTGTCCGCGATGATGGATCGCGTCGAGCAGGAAGCCCCAGAACACGCTGCTGACGGTGGCCTTCCACGCTTCGTGGCCTCCGAAGAGGAAACGTCCCGGGCCGTCCCAACGCGAATCCGGCATTGAACTGACAAGCTTGCGGACGCTGTCCGAGTTCGCCTCGTACGCGGCCACGATTTCGTCGAGCGTCGCGGGACGTGATCCCGACTCCCAGTTGATGTCGCCGCTCTCCGTGACACCGGCCAGCACGCGCAACTCCTCAGACAACTGCCACGCCAGATCGCCAGCACTCGTAGAACGCTCGTGCGGCTTGTAATCGAGCTTGTCGGCCGGCAATGCGCGCAGCACGCGCAGAAACGCCGGCTGCTCCGGCTCCCAACGGCTTAGAAAAAACTCGCGGTTCGTCATGACGTAATCACTCCTTCGATGAACGATCATATGACGATGCGAAACGCCTTGATTGCAACGCTTCTCCTCACGGCGTCCTGCAGTTCGACGACGTCAAACAACAACGACTGGCCCGCGTACGCGAACGCCGGCGGAACGCGCTACTCGCCGCTGACGGACATCGATCGCACGAACGTTGGAAAGCTGGAAGTGGCGTGGACGTATCACACGGGAGAGACGTCGTTCGAGAAAGACTCCGAGCAAAAATCGACGTTCGAGACAACGCCGATCGTCGCCGACGGCGTGATGTATCTCAGCACCGGATTCAACAAAGTTATCGCCCTCGACGCCGCGACGGGACATGAGAAATGGACGTTCGATCCGCGCGTCGATCGCAGCGGCGACTTCTCCGAGGTCACGTCGAGGGGTGTGGCGTATTGGGCGAAGGGAAAACGGATTTTCGAAGGGACCATCGACGCCCGTCTCATCGCTCTCGATGCCGCCACGGGGTCTCCAAGCAAAGACTTCGGCGTCCGCGGCACGGTTGATCTGACCGAGGGAATTGCGCACCCGCGATTTGGCGACTATCAGGTCACCTCGCCGCCGGCGGTCATCGGCGACCTGGTCATCGTCGGTTCCGCGATCGGCGACAACGGCGCCGCAGAGCTCGAGCGCGGCAGCGTGCGCGCGTACGACGCGCGTACCGGCGCGCTGCGCTGGACGTTCGATCCGATCGCGCGCGAACTGCACAGCGGCGCCGCGAATGCGTGGGCGCCGATCACCGCCGATCCCGAATCGGGCATGGTCTTCGTCCCCACCAGCAGCCCCAGCCCCGACTACTACGGCGGCCTTCGCCTCGGCAAAAATGAACTGGCCAACAGCATCGTGGCCATCCGCGCGGCCACCGGAGAAGTGGCCTGGCACTTCCAGGTCGTGCATCACGATCTGTGGGATTACGACATCGCCACGCAGCCCGTGCTCGTCGAAGTGCGCGGCATTAAAGCGGTCGCGGTCGGGACGAAGATGGGACATCTCTTCTTCTTCAACCGCGCCACCGGCGAGCCACTCTTTCCGATCGAGGAACGGCCGGTGCCGGCCAGCGACATCGCCGGCGAAGAGGCGTGGCCGACGCAGCCGTTCCCGACGATGCCTCCGCCGATCGTTCCATCGCAACTCAAGCCCGACGATGTCTTCGGAGTCGACGATGCCGACCGCGCCGCGTGCAAATCGATCATCGCGTCGCTGCGTCACGACGGCATGTTCACGCCGCCGAGCATCCGCGGAACGCTGCAGGTTCCCGGCAACGTCGGCGGCATGCACTGGGGCGGGATGTCGTACGACCCGGTGCATCACATCATCGTCGCGAACACGAACCGCCTCGCGGCGACGGTGCGCCTGATTCCACGCGCCGACTACGATGCCGACCGCGCCCGCAGCAAAGGCGAGCGGATTTTCGGCGAGTACAACCGCATGAGCGGCACGCCGTACGCGATGTACCGCACGATTCTTCTGTCGCCGAAAGGCGTCCCGTGCACGCCGCCGCCGTGGGGCGCGCTGACCGCGATCGACGTGAATTCGGGCAAGGTGCGTTGGGAAACGCCGTTCGGCACCGTCACGCGCATCCCCGGCCTCCCACCCAACATCGGCTCCCCGAACCTCGGCGGTTCCGCGACCTCGAACGGCATCGTCTTCATCGCCGCCGCAATGGACGAAATCTTCCGCGCCTTCGACGTCGAAACGGGCAAGGAAATCTGGCATGCGCCACTGCCAGCGAGTGCGCAGGCGTCGCCGATGATCTACCGCGCCGGCGGAAAACAGTTCGTCGTCATCGCCGCGGGAGGACACGGCAAACTGCACACGAAGCGCGGGGACGCTGTGGTCGCGTTTGCTCTGAAATGAACCACAGAGGCACAGAGGTCACAGAGCTTCCTCTGTGTCTCTGTGGTGATTATTTTCCAAGCCAATCGCGCAACTCCCGATACAACGCCACCAACTCCGCCGGCCGGTAGTTCGCATTCAATCCGCTCGGATTCGGCAATATCCAGATGCGCGTATCGACGATGGTCTCGTCTTGCAGGCCAGTCTTCGCGCGTGGATGATTGAATCCCGTTCGATACGCGCCGATACCGACGATAGCCAGGACGCGCGGACGAAAACGGGCGATCTTTTTTTCGAGCGTGCGGGCGCCTTCGACGAGCTCCGCGGACGTCAACTCCGCCGCGGCAGTCGTCGCGCGAGCGACGACGTTCGTGATCCCGCAGCCGTGCTGCAGCAGCTCGCGCTGTTCCGACGGATGGAACAGCCGCGGCGTAAAGCCGGCTTTGTAAATCGTCGGCCAGAAACGATTGCCGGGACGTCCGAAATGCTGCTGCACCGCAGCGGTGTACAGACCGGGATTGATGCCGCAGAAGACGACATCGAGATCGGGCGCGATGACGTCCGGCAGCGTCGTCCCGAACGCCGCGAGCAGATCCGCTTTCGTCGGTTTCAATGAAAACCATTTTCCACCAAAAAGACACAAAGGACACAAAGGAGATCTCTTTGTGCTCTTTGTGCCTCTGTGGTGAACAGCCTTCATCGCTGCATCGCGATCTTCCCCGATCGCACCGCCGCTTCTTCCTCCTCGCTCGCGCATTCGACGACGAACGAGCCGTGCTTCGGATCGACGGCGGCATTGAGTTTTGCTTGCAAGTCATCGGGATTGACATCAGCGACGATGAGCCACGTCAGATGCGGCAGCGGATGGTGAAGCAGTTCGTTGCGCTCGATCGCACCTTGTCCGTACTCCACGTCGGTTCCTTCGACAGCGATGTAGCGCGCTTTCAGCACAGAATCCTCGGGCGCATGCAGCGCCAGCAGCAGAAGAATTGTAAGCATCGATTGATTGGTGCAACGGGAGTGAGAGCGCGGAGGATGCGCCCCGTGTGGGGAGCCGGAAAGGTATACAAAAAACGCCGCCGGCGCAAGTGGCCGGCGGCGTCGTGAGTCAATCGCTACTTATCGTTGAACAACTCGATGAACTCGTAGACGTAGTTGCCGGTGCCTAACGCGTCGGAGAATTCGTTGATGAACGGACCCTTGTTGCAGCCATTGAGTCCGCCGGTGCCGGGGCTGCCGGATGCGGAGGCCAGCTTCGTCCAGCTACTGAGCGTTCCGATCGCGCCGCACGTGGCGCGCTGGAAGGCGGAGCCGCCCGACGTGTCCATCGCCACGGTCGTCCCTTCGATGGTCGTACCCGACGAATTCTTCAGCGTGTAGGTCTCGCTGCCGTTGATCTGCGGCATCGTGTCGCCGGAGTTGATGAACACAACGTTCGCTGCGAGGGTCACGCCCCAATACGTTTGGAACGCGCTCTTCGTCGCGTTGCGGGCGATGATCACGTAGCCCTTCGACGGGATCGTCGTTCCGGCCGGGATCGTGTAGGTCAGCGTCGCGTTGGCCTGCGTCAGAGTCCAGTTGCCGATGTTCACCGGCACGCCGTTGCTGACGGTGACATTCACGGTCGTCGACGTTCCGACGTTCAGCGCCGCGTCGTATGCCTTCGACGTCAGCGAATGCGATCCGTTCGTAGCCGTCGTCGTGTCCCAGCTCCAGGAGTAGGGCGATGTCGTATCCGTCGACTTCAACGCGCCGTCGAGGTAGAACTCGACCTTCGTCACGCCGACGTTGTCGGATGCCGAGGCAGTCACGCTTGTCGTGCCGCTGACCGTGGCGCCGTTGAGCGGCGCGGTGATCGACGTCGCCGGCGGAGTCGTGTCGCCGCCACCGCCGCCGGAATCATCGATCGTGAAACTCTTCGGCAGTCCCGACGCCGCCAGCTCGTTCGGGCCCTGATGCACAAGACCGTCCGCGGAAACGGTGAAGATGCTGATGCCGTCCGTCGTGATCTTGATGTTGCCGACGCAGAATCCGGAATGGCTCGTGTTCGTCCCCGCCGGATTGCCCTCCTCGGTCTGCAGCACGTACGCAGGCGGCGCGGTCGTGCAACCGCTGCTGCCGAGCAGCACGCTGTCGACCGATTTGATACGCGGCAGATCCCAACCGGTCGTCTCACCGGCACCGACGCCGATGATCGCAACCGCTGGTTTGACCTTGTTGAAGTACGTCGGATTGCTGCTGCTCTCGCTGCCGTGATGATTGACGTGCATCAGGTCGATGCCGCCCGCCGTGATCAGCGGATGCGCACCGCCGGGGGAAATGGCGTTGATCACCGAGCTCTCGACGTCGAGCTGCGTCGTCGAACGGCCGGTGCAGGCATCGGGTCCGCCGCCCATGTCGCTGGCCCAGATGTAATCGAAGCCGCCGTACTTGATCAGCAGCGCGATGGAGCGGTCGTTCTCGTCGGTCACGGCGACCGATCCGCCGCCGATGATCGAGCCGTTGCGCGCGATGCACGTGATCGTCGCGCCGTTGCCGAGGTCGATGACCTGGCCGACAGGCATCGCGATCGGAGCGCCGGCGGTGGTGCCCGCGGATGCCGCGTTCCATCCGTCGGCGCATGACGACGCGTAGGTCGAACCGTTGTAGTACTGCTTGATGTGGATGTTGTAGCCGGCGTTGATCACTTCATCGAGACCGCCGATGTGATCGCAGTGCTGATGGCCGCCGATGACGTAGTCGATTCCATTGGCCGGCTGCACGCCGATCGACTTGAGATACGGCACGACGTACTGCGTGCCCATGCCGGTGTTGCCGGCTTCCATCAGGACAGTGATGCCGGTAGGACCTTTGATGAACACCGAGCCGCCCCATCCAACGTCGATGTAGTGGATCTCGAGATTCTGCGCGGCGAGCGGGATGGCGACGAGGAACAGGAACACCGGGACAATTGACCGGAAACGTCTCATCAATTTCTCCTCTGATTTGCGCGTTGGGGAGCCGTTGCTATGCAAGCAACGTGACGAGTCCAGGAACTTCTCCGCGTGCTCCGCCCCTCCGCAGACTCCGCGTGAACCGTTCCCCCTGTAGCGCGGACTACTTGCTACTTCTTCTTCAGCGTCTTCGCCAGATACTCGCGAATATGCGCATGCGTCTCCGGCGCCGCCCAGATGGCGTCGATCTCATCGATCGATGCGACCGAGATCTCCGACGCATCGCGCAGATACGGTTCGCGCAACTGGCGCTTCGTGATGCGGAACGTCGCGCGCGGAACCGTCATCAGTTGCTCGGCGATCGTTCGTGCCCGCGAGAGCAGATCGGCGGCAGGCACCACCTCGTCCACGATCCCCATTCCCTTCCCCGCCTCGGCGTCCATCGTCCTGCCGAAATACACCATCGGCTGGAGATGCGGCTTCGGCACGGCGTAACGAACGATCGCGAGAGCAAGCGGCGGGAACGGCACGCCGACCAGCGGCTCCGGAACGCCGATGCGTCCTCCGCTCATGAGGCGATGATCGCAGGCAAATCCGAGGATCGCGCCGCCGGCGATGGCGTGTCCGTTGAGAGCCGCGACGCACGGCTTGGGGAACGTGAACAGACTGCGGAGCGCCGCATCGAGCGACTCGACGAACAACTGCACGTAGTCGCCGCCCGCGTCGATCAGGCGCGGCAGATCGACGCCCGCGCAGAAGATCGAGCCTGTGCCGGTGAGGATCACGGAGCCGACATCATCATCGGCCGCCGCTTCTTCGAACGCACTCGCCAGCGCATTGCAAAGTTCGAGATCGAGCGCGCTCGCTTTTCCGTGCGCGAGGCGAATAGTGAGGATGCCGTTGTCGAGATTTTTTTCGAGCATGAACGGATGATAAATCCGCAGATGACGCAGATGGAGCAGATTAAAAACAAGAATCTCATCTGATTCATCTGCGTCATCTGCGGACCGGCACTTTACCTGCACATCACGAACAATCTCCCCACGATCCCCGCCCTTTTCTGGTCAACAACTGCACACTTCCCGGGTCAATGAACGGTTCTGTGGTCAACATTCAGGCCACCGAAATAACGGAGGAATGATGAAGAAATGGTCGCTCTCGCTCCTGGTCGTGCTCCTCGTTGCTACAAGCCTCGCCGCACAACAGAAAACGATCCTCTTCGACGCCGCGCATGCGCAGACCGCGGGCAATGCCGATTGGACGCTTGATGAAGATTCATGCGGCACCGCGCAGCGCTTCCCCACGCCCGATCAGGCGGGAATCACGTCGTCCACCGCCGAAACCTACTGGAACGGCGCGCACTCCGCGATGGGGGTCGACCTCGTGAAGAAAGGCTTCCACGTCGAATCGCTCCCGGTCGGCGCGCGCATCAGCTACGGCGACAACACCAACGCCCAGGACCTAAGCCACTACAACGTCTTCGTCATGCCTGAGCCGAACATTGCACTGACGTCGGCCGAGATCACCGCCATCCGCAACTTCGTCTTCAACGGCGGCGGCCTGTTCATGATCGCCGACCACGCCGGCGCGGACCGCAACAGTGACGGCATCGACGCAGCCGGCGTGTTCAACGCGCTCATGGGAAGCCCGAGCGTCTTCGGCATCACCTACAACGACAACTCCGCCGACAAGACCTTCGGCTGGTTCGACGATCATCCGGACGTCAACTACACGACCGACACTGCGTCGCCAATCATCTGGACCGGCGCATATGGCGTCCCCTCCTCCAGCAAAGGCCTCGGCCTCTTCGGCTCTTCGACGATGACGCTCACCGGCGCCGCGAAAGGCCACGTCTGGAAGACAACGTCGACGCACGATACGTCGAGCGGCGTAACCTACGCGACGTCGACCTACGGCGCAGGCCGCATCGCCGCGATCGCCGATTCCTCCGTCACCGAAGACGCCACGAACTCCTGCGGCCACTCCACGTTCCTCGGCTACAACGATCCGAGCTACGACAACGGCCTGCTCGTCGCCAACGGCATCAACTGGCTGGCCAACGGTTCGGGCGGTGGCGGCGGCGATACGACCGCGCCGACGGTCTCGATCACGTCGCCCACGAACGGCGCGACGGTCGTCGGAACGATTTCGATCAACGCCACCGCGTCCGACAACGTCGGCGTGACGAAGGTCGAGTTCTACGTCGACGGCGCGCTCAAATCGACCGACACAACCTCGCCCTACTCGTACAGCTGGGATTCAACCTCGGTCGCGAACGGCTCGCACTCCCTGACCGCGAAAGCCTACGACGCCGCGCTCAACGTCGGTACCTCGGCCGCCGTCAACGTCACCGTCAACAACCCCACCGGCACCGACATCTCCGGCTGGACCGTCACGCAAGCCAACGCCACCGTCGTCTACACGATCCCGGCCGGCACGGTCATTCCCGCGAACGGCTACGTCATCATCGCCCGCGACGCCACGAAGGCCGCGTTCCAGACCTTCTGGGGCGTCACGCTCGCATCGAACGTCGTCTACCTCACCACCGCCGGCGCGTTCCCGCAGATCAACGGCAGCGAAAACTACACGCTGAAAAATGCCAGCGGCACCGTGATTGACGGACCGACGATTTCGACACTCTCCAGCGCGAACGAATCGCTGAAACGCATTGACCCCTGCACCGGCGCAGGCGTCACCTCCAACTGGAACATCGGCGCGACAACCACCGCCACGCCCGGCACCGGAGCCGGCGCCGGCTGCGCCAAAGGCGTCGTCATCAACGAATTCTCCGACGCCGCCGGGACAGGCAATTTCATCTACGAGTTCGTCGAGCTGCATAACGACAAGTAGTCAGCATTCAAAACCACGAACCACAGAGGCACAGAGAGAAGCACTCTCTGTGTCCTCTGTGCCTCTGTGGTTGAATGCCTTTGAATGCCACCCGTCCTCCTGACTGCCGAACGCCTCACCAAGTCCTACACCTCCCGCCCGCTCTTCAACGACCTCTCCTTCTCCCTCTTCGAAGGCGACCACGTCGGCCTCGTCGGCCCCAACGGCTCCGGCAAATCGACGCTCCTCAAAATCATCGCCGGCGAAGAAGAACCCGACTCCGGCAACCGCGCCGTCCGCAAAGGCGTCCGCATCGGCTACGTCCCGCAGGATCCGGTCTTCGCGCACGGAAAGACGATCGAGGAAGTCCTCCTCGAAGCCCTCGAGAATGACCACCTCCTCGACGACTACGACAAGCAGTCGCGCATCGCCATCGCCCTCGGCAAGTCCGGCTTCATGGACCGCACGCAGGACACCGCCACCCTCAGCGGCGGCTGGCGCAAACGCCTGGCCATCGCCCGTGAGCTGGCCCGCGAGCCCGACGTCATGCTGCTCGACGAGCCGACCAACCACCTCGACGTCGACGCCATCCTCTGGCTCGAAGGCCTGCTGAAATCCGAGCCCAAAGCCTTCGTCGTCGTCAGCCACGATCGCTACTTCCTCGAGAACACCGCGAAAAGAATGCTCGAACTCAACCGCGTCTACGCCGACGGCCTGCTCCAGGTCAACGGCCGCTACTCCGATTTTCTCGAACGCCGCGACGAAGTCCTGCGCAACGAAGCCGCGTACCAGGAGACGCTAGCCAACCTCGTCCGCCGCGAAGTCGAATGGCTCCGCCGCGGCCCAAAAGCACGCACGACGAAATCAAAATCACGCATTCAAAACGCCGAGGGATTGATCGGCGAGCTGAAAGAATCGAAGTCGAGGAGTGCGACCAGCAGCGCGAAAATCGACTTCACCGCCTCCGAACGCAAAACCAAACGCCTCTGGCTCGCCCGCGGCCTGCGCAAATCGATGGGCGACCGCCTCCTGGTCGACGACCTCGACATCCTCCTGACCCCCGGCACCCGCCTCGGCATCCTCGGCCCCAACGGCTCCGGCAAAACCACGCTCCTCCGCCTCATCACCGGCGAGCTACAACCTGACGCCGGCACGATCGAAAAAGCCGACTGGCTCCGCATCGTCTACTTCGAACAAAACCGCGAAAGCCTCGACCCGACGCTGACGCTAAAACGCGCCCTGGCCCCCGAAGGCGACCAAGTCATCTACCGCGACCGCCCCCTCCACGTAGCCTCCTGGGCCAAACGCTTCCTCTTCCGCCCCGAACAACTGGAAACAAGCGTCTCCAAACTCTCCGGCGGCGAAAAAGCCAGAATCGTCCTCGCCCGCCTAATGCTCCAACCCGCCGACCTCCTGGTCCTCGACGAACCCACAAACGATCTGGACATCTCCACGCTAGAAGTCCTCGAAGATTCGTTACTCGACTTCCCCGGCGCATTAGTCCTCGTAACCCACGACCGCTACCTGATCGACCGAGTCTCCACGTCCATCCTCGCGTTGGATGGAAAAGGCTCCGCCGAATACTTCGCCGACTACACCCAATGGGAATCCAACCGCCCCCGCGCCTCCGCTCGCGACTCCGCCTCACCCCCTCCCAAACCGCGCACCAAGCGCCTCTCCTACAAAGACCAACGCGAATACGACGGCATCGAAGCCGCCGTCCACGCCGCCGAGGAACGCCTAGCCGCCGCCACCGCCGCCGCTCACGACCCCGCCATCGCCGCTGATGCCGATCTCCTCCAGCATCGCTTCGCTGACCTCACCGCCGCGCAAGCCGAGGTGGACCAGTTGTACGGGAGGTGGGCGGAGCTGGACGAGCAATCTTGCCGACGACCGTAACCACCACGAACTTCCTCGCATCAACCCACGTCTGCGCGAGAGAGCTGTTCCGAAGCTACTAGTTATTTTTCGTTCGCGTGAAAGTTCGAGAATCCGTTGCAGGTGTTTTTTTGCCGCAGGGTAGGGAAAAGTTCAGTTCCGTCACTCCTAGATGAAAGCCTAGAAACATTAACAAGAGGACTGAGCTGACTCTCGCAAATAATAGCATGGCGGGTTGGTGTTTCACCGACTCGGAACTGGAGTCCGCACTTCGCGGAGACACAATGCTAAATGTGTCCCTCGACCTCTCAAACCCCTGCAACTTGAACTGCGCCTATTGCTTCATAGAAGAAAAGAGTTCCGTTCGAAAGCTCCGTAGACCAGACGAGCTGACCGTTGAAGAAACGATGGCAATCCTTGACGATTTTGCCGGCGCAGGTGCACGCACCGTTAACTTAGTCGGTGCGGGCGAACCTACCATCGATCCTCATTTCGAAACCATCATCGATGCCATCACTGCACGCCACATGACCCCCGTGGTCTTCACCAATGGGCTAAGATTCAGTACGGATCATCGGTTGGTAAGATGGTTATATCAGAAGAACTGCACGATCGTTATCAAATACAACTCGTCCTCAGCCGCCGTAGAGGACGCTATCGTCGGGCGCTCAGGGTATACGCGGGCCCGCGAACAGGCCGTAGAGTTGCTGCGCGATGCCGGCTTCGCTGGCGCAACTCCAACCCGACTAGGATTCGACACAGTCGCGTTTGGCGCTAATTATGCTGAACTGCCCGAGATTCATCGTCTTGCGCGCACAAGAAACATCTACCCCATCATCGCAGACTACATTCCGACAGGTCGCACTAACCACGGCTTGTTTGATGGCAACGCGGCAGTAGATTTATTAGACGACATGACCGGCGATTTCGTTATGAGCGCGCTCCAACCACTCAGCGCGTTGCAGCGAGCTGCCCTTGTGCGCAAGCTGAGTGAAATCGACGCGGCGCTCGGTGTCACACGTTCCGCAGACTGCGCTTACTACTCCGGGGGTCGATGCACGCAGCTCCTCGGCCTGTACGTTGACATTCTCGGCCATATCTGGCCATGCGTCGCTCGCCAATGGCGGGATCAATCAGTACAGCTGTCGCCTATCGGCTTTTGGCGAGACAATGATCGTCCAAGCCTGATTTGGCGTTCCCACCCTTATCTGCGACATTTACGCAACACTTATACCGGAGCCTGTCCCTACAAGAACGCGCTCCGTCTGTCGTGATGTCATGTTTTTGATTATCACACTGATTTTGCTTTACGTTCCGCTGGCCGCTGGTGTGGTGCTCACATTCCGAGTGCTACGTTTTCCAGACCTGACGATTGATGGATCATTCACGCTAGGAGCCGCTACCGTCGCCGTTTTTGCCCTACACGGATCGCCGCTTCTAGGCATTTTGATTGCGCCGGCGGCCGGCGCCATGGCAGGCGCGGCCACGGCCTCGCTTTATGCCTTTGGCCGCCTCAACAAACTTGTGGCCGGCATTGTAGTACTGACGGCGCTCTACACATTAACTCTACGGCTTATGGGAGCAGCCAACATCCAGCTCATTACTACGCCAACTGTTTTGACCTTCACGGAAGAACGGCTCGGCAGTTCTGGTCCGCTTTCCGCTGTCGCCGTGGCGGCCGCCGGCGTCGTCGGCGTTCTGGGCATCGCATCTCGCACCGTCGGAGGCCTGGCACTGAGGGCCACGGGTGATAATAGCGCATTCGTGCGACAACTTGGCAAAAGCGAACGTGGTTATTTAATAACAGGATTGGCCGTCGGCAACGCTCTTGTTGCCCTAACTGGCGCAGAAGTAGCTATGTTCCAGGGCTTTGCGGATGTCAATATGGGTGTCGGTACTTTGGTGACGGGTCTCACTGTTGTATTCCTGGGGGCCTCCCTAGTCCGATCGGAGGCGCCGACGCCAACACTACTGTCTGGCTTAGTGGGCGTGAGCTTGTATATGATTTCCGTTCAGGTCGCGCTTCGCGTCGGTGTCAACCCAATTGACCTAAAGCTCGCGACGGCGGCACTGCTTTGCCTAATAATACTCCTCATGCGTCATAACAAGGACGTGGTGGTGCTGCTTGACACTGAATGAAACCTTGGTACGGCTGTCGCAGGTTAGTGTGGACTTCCACGGCGAACAAACCACGGTGGCCGCGTTGCGCGACGTTGATCTGGAGATACATTCGGGTCAATACCTGATTATTGTTGGCAGCAACGGCTCCGGCAAGTCGACGCTACTGCGTGTAATCGCCGACGATGTGCACCCTACACGAGGCTCGGTGTATCGAGCCCCAGCGTTAACACGGTCTGGTTCAACATCAATAGTTACGATCCGCCAGAATCCGGCGCAAAATCTTGCCGCACGCCTCACCGTCGCCGAGCATCTCATGCTGGCAGGCGCCATAGGGTCAGGCGCACTCCCGTGGCAACGCCTGCGGGTAAAGAAAGGCACTGCGGATGCCGCCGCATATCTTCACGTGTTAAGTGATGCGTGGACCGCGGTTCCTACACAACTTGCTGGCGAGCTTTCTGGAGGCCAAAAACAACTCCTCGCTTTGGCCATCGCCCTAACTATCAGGCCGCTTATTCTACTCCTGGATGAGCCCACTGCGGCCTTGGACGATCAAAACGCGCATCATTTCCTAACAGCGTTGCGGAAGGCCCAGAGCGCCACACCAATGGCGTGCGTAATAGTCACGCATGACGAGCGCGTGACGTCAACTAACGAATTCCAGCCGTGTAGGCTCGCAGGCGGCTCGATCGTTTCCCCCTCCCTACTGCAACAGCGTATAAGCGAGGAATCGCCAACATGAGCGAAATGCAGGGGTTACACCCGGCGTCAGTATCGGCGCCCGACGGCGGCTCTTCACATCATGACGAGTCCGTGCTGAAAATAGTAATCGAGTATGGAATTGAGTTACTGGTTGCCTTCGTCATGGGTGCTTTTTTTCCGCGACTGCTAGGAGCATGGTTTGCGGAACATGGCGAAAAGGAGATTCCGTGGCAAGTCCATGTCTTTGTCGGCGTTGCCGTATTCGCCATACTATGTTCCTTCACCGAGTTCCTTCAACGCAGGATTTTGGCGCGCAAGCTTCAGGGTGTGACGCGGCAGATTCAAATGCTCGAGGCGATACTCGGCTTTAGCGATTCGCGAGATCCATTTGCAAGATTGAATGAAATCACCAAGAACCTCACACCGACTGATCGAGCCGAACAAAGTCTATGGTCGCTCTGCCGAGATGAAATGCGCGATCTCGTGCGTATCACGCGCGGCGCCCGCACCGACGGCGGCATGCGCGCTGACTATAGCCTGCAATTCCGCACTGCGACCTGGCTGTGCCGCCTCGCTACCTATCGTTTCTGGGCAACGAGCACCGATCCAATTACTACATTCCAATCGGAGAACGCCAACTACTACTGGGCATTGGCGATAACTGCTTCTCGCATACGAAGCAATGGCGTCCGCATAGTCGGAGACATTCCGGCTATGGCTCGCGTCTTTATCGGTTCGCTCGAGTCGTTTGCCTCGGCGATCGACGATTTTCCACTGGTCTTTTTGGAGATGGTGCGACGGCATGTGCTATGGACAAAGTACAAAGACGGTACGGCCTCGCTCAAGTTTTTAGCGGTCGACATCGCAGGCATCAATAGCACCTTGTTTCTCGACGCGGTCCAACTCCGCGACGACGACAAGGTAACCGACTTCATGTTGGTCGATAATCTGCTAGTTTATGGCAGAGAAGGTCACTTCGCTCGGAGCATGGTAATACTAAAGTTAAGAGTTGCGAAGACCGCCGTGAAGTCCTATGAAGAAACGTTTCCACGTATTTATCATCAAGCGGTCGACGCGATCAAATTGCTATCAATGCTGGACGGCAGTGCCGCGCCTGCCCGCCTTAGGAAGACCAACGCAGCTCGCTTGGAACAATTGTGTCGGCTTATACAGCAGAAAGCCTCTATTGAGGATGATTACGGACGCCATGAGGCCCTCTTCACGGTCGCCAATCGAGACGGCGCAGCCTTTTTTGGCGCCGTAAATACAGCTATCGCCAGAACCAATGGACTAATCATTGCCGTCGACGTCGCCGATCAAAAGACTGGCAATTTTTGGCGCGCATGGATGGAAAGGCCCGCTTACGTGGCATTTCGCGATTCCTGTGAACATGCCGTTAGAAGAGGAGCGCACGTGTACCGCGTGTTCGTTCTTGACGAGCCTCCTTCTGATAATGATAGAAAGGAGGCTATTGCCTTCATGGATGAGTGGCTGAAACGCAGGATTAACATCGCGTTTGTGCTGCGCCCGAAAATCGCCGCCATTCCGTATTTCAAGGACAAAGAACTGGATGCGCGGTACGCCTTGGACTTCTTGCTAGTCGATGTCCCTGGCCTAACGGAGATATTCGACAGGAATGTCGCCTTGACCGAGGGAGATAACGTCGAGGGACGTTTTCGTTATATGGTAACTGGCAGCCGCGCCTTAGGCTTTGAATTGTTTGGCGACGAGCGCTTCAGCGTGGAACAGCTTGAATGGGAGAAAAATCTCATTCCTACACAGAGTCTCTACCAGAAGGTGGTCTATTTTAGCCATCTATGGAAGAGCGATACTACAGAGCAAGTGAAAATCGCGAATGATGTCGCGGAACCTGCGGAAGAATTATTTGAACGCGTGAGGAGGATGTAAAAATGCGTCGCCTAGCAACCGGAATCTTGATTGGATTCATGCTGATCGTAATGGGAAGCTGCAAACGCAGTAATAATTACCACGTGGCAATCTTACAGTATGTTGACCATCCAGGCCTTGATGCCGCCCGCCGTGGAATTCTTGACGAGTTTCGCGAACAGGGGTTGACGGAAGGCAAAGAACTCACGTTGACTTACCGCAACGCTCAGGGCGAGAGTACTTTAATGCAAAATATTGTGCTGGCAACACGTCAGCAGCGGTACGATTTAATTATCACCCTTGCTACGCCGATTTCGCAGGCGATTAAGCATCGGGACGACTCCGCACGAACGCCCGTGATCTACGGAGTTATTACGGATCCAGTATCGGCGGGTCTGGTAGCGAGTATGGATAGGCCCGGCGATAACAATACGGCAAGTTCAGATCAGTGGCCGTATCTAGATCAGATGAAGTTGGCGGCGTCAGTATTCGGAAAAGGCGCGACGATTGGTGTCTTATTTAATCCAGGAGAAGTAAATACCCAATATGCCATGCGGCAGACGCGTGCAGCTGCTCAGGCTGTCGGAATCTCTCTAGAGGAGAAACCAGTCTATTCTTTAAACGACGTTACGCAAGCGATAGCCTCGTTCGGCGATAAGGTAAAGGCGATCTACGTGCCCGCGGACAACACAGCTATGGCGGCTGCGCCAGCGATTGCTAAGTTGGCCCGTGATCGCCACATTGCGCTCATCGCGGGCGATCCCGGAACCTTCGATGCCGGTGCCGTTGTAGGGCTTGGTGTGGATTATTATGATTTAGGGAAGCAGACCGGCAAGACGGCGATCCAAATCTTGAGGGGGCATGTCTCCGCTGGCTCAATTCCGGTGGCTGTTGTACGGAACCCGACCTTGATGGTTAACGAAAAACTGGCGCGAGAACTGAGCGTATCGATTCCCCCTGAGGTGAGAGCGCGTGCCCAGCGAGTAGTTAAGTAGGACTGGCGAAGCAGGTAATTAGGGCATGGTTGATTGCTCACGGCCGCGTGAGCAGTCAATGGCCCAAAATGCTCCTGACGCTAGCCCACGCCCAGGGTGACCTTCGTGCTCAGCTATACGTCAATGGCAGGCGAAGACATTCAGCCTATCGATCGGCCGAAGTATATTTGCCGGTGTACGTAGCGAAACTTCGCCGACATCCAGACAGCCAATAGGCGTTGAGTTCCGGCATTATCTACCCCACCGCCGCCTCCTCCACCCGCACCACCCCCGCATCGGCATCCAGCGTCGCGCGCACGCCGATTGGCAGCACCAGCTTCTGTTCGATGTGGCCGAAGGAGAGGCCGGAGATGGTGGGGATGGGTAAGGCGCCGAAGCGGTCGCGGAGGATTTCTTCGAGGCTGAGGCTGGGGCCTTTGACGCCGCAGTCGCTGCAGCGGCCGAAGATGATGCCGGCGGCTTTTTCGAAGAGGCCGCCGAGGGCGAGGGTGGTGAGCATGCGGTCGATGCGGTAGGGCTCTTCGTGGACATCCTCCAGGAAAAGGATCGCGTTCGTGGTGTCGGGTTGGTAGGGGGTGCCCATCAGCGTCGCGATCATGGTTAGGTTGCCTCCGATGAGAGGGCCGGTCGCTTTGCCGGGGGTGATTTTCAGGATTCGGTTGGTGCGGTCGATTAGTTCGTTGGGTTTCTTCTGCGGCGTCGGGAGAACGCCGGCGGGTTCGGCGGTCATTACTACGCGGCGGAAGTTTTCGAGGGTGAAGGGGTCGAACGTCGATCCGCCTACGGGGCCGTGGAAGGTGATCAGGCCGGTCTTTTTGTGGACGGCGTTCAGGAGCGCGGTGATGTCGCTGTAGCCGATCAGGACTGTCGGCTTGCGTTTGATCAGGTCGTAGTCGAGGTATGGGAGGACTCTCGGCGAGCCCCAGCCGCCGGTGTAGCAGACCACTCCGTTTACGGTGTCGTCGGCGAACATGCGGTTGATGTCGTCTGCGCGGTCTTTGTCGTGGCCGGCGAAGTAGCCCCATTTGTCGAAGGCGTGGGGGCCGATGACGACTTTGAATCCGATCGCTTCCATCTGCTCTTTGGCGAACTGGATCTCGTCCGCTTCGAAGGCAGCGGTGGCGGGAAGGACGAGTCCGACGGTGTCGCCGGGGCTCAGGCGTTTCGGTTTGATGACTGGCGGTTTGGATGCGGTCGCGCCGATCAGCGGGGCGGCGGCAGCGACGACGGAAAGGCGGGCGAAATCGCGTCGGTTGAGCATGGGCCGGATTGTACGTTCACCCAACCGCCCACCCGGGTTTCAGCTGGGGGTCCTTCGACCGTCCTGCGGCGCTTCGCCTTCGGCTCCGACGCCTTCGGCGGCTCAGGATGACAGCTGGCCGCCGAAGGCGCGAATCAGAATTAGTCGCGTTCGAAAAGGTTGAACTTTTCCGTTGTTGCCGGCGCGCCGGAGGCGCCGCCGTTGGCGGCGTCCCAGGCGGATTTTGTTAGAGGGGTGATGGGGTCGAGTTTCTTCTTGGCCAATGCGGCGTTGATGGACGGCAGTTCCTTCGCGGCCCAGGCGTCGAAGTCGTGGACGACGTCGGCGAGCTCGTGGCTGAGGGCGTCCGTCCGTTCGACTTCCGTTTGCGAGGGGCGGCCTTCGTAGAACAGAACGTTGCCGTAAAGGTCCGTCAGGTTTTCGCGGAGGCGTTCTTCGCCGGTGATCATGCCGCCTTCCTTCGTCGCTACGATTTTGCGGCGGAGGGTGTCGACGTCGAACGACGCGGTGTGCAGGCGTTTTGTCAGCGCGTCGGTTGCGGGGAGTTTCGACGCGCGATCGTCCAACGCCGTGCGGACGCCGTTGATGCGCTCTACCGCGAAGCTCATCTCGCCGAGTTGCGCGTAGAGCTTGTTGGCGAGGTCCCATTGCGCCTTGCGGTCCTCGGCGGTGTGCTTGGAGCGCGGATCGGCGATGACTTCGACCGGCGTCGTGTAGGTGTTCTTGTCCTTCTTCATCGTCACCGTGTACGTGCCGGGAAGGACGCGCGGGCCTTGCGAGGCGGAAAATGCCGCGGTTGCGGCGGTGGGGACTTTCGGCGCCGGAAGACGCATCGCCCACGTCACGCGATTGAGGCCGCGGCGTTTGCTGCTGGGGATCGTGCCGATCTTCTTGCCGGTGGTGTCGGTCACGTCGATGGAGAGGTCGCCGAAGATGTGGCGCGTGCGCTGGTAGTAGGTGATGACGGCGCCGTCGGGCGGGTTCGCGCCTTCGAATGCGGCGTCGCCGTTGGCCCAGCCGCCCTGCGCGGGGATGCGCTGCACGACCGGCGCGGTCTGCATGAACACGACATCCTTCTGCAGCACTTCGGGCGTCAGCGCGCGCAGCGGCGTGATGTTGTCGACGATCCAGATGCCGCGGCCGTGCGTGGCGATCACGAGATCGTTGTCGCGCGGATGGATGGCCAGATCGTGAACGGCCACGTTCGGGAGATCGCCGCCCTTGTACTGCGCCCACTGCTTGCCGCCGTCGAGCGTGATCCAGAGTCCCTGCTCGGTGCCCAGGAAGAGGAGATCGCGATTGACGAGATCCTCCTTGATGACGTGCGCGTAGCCGCGGACGGGCGCGCCTTCGGCGATGATGGGCGTCCACGTCTTGCCGGAGTCGGAAGTCTTGTACGCGTACGGCTTCATGTCGCCGAACGTGTGCATGTCGAAGGTGGCGTACGCGGTGGCGTCGTCGAAGTGTCCCGGCTCGACGCTCGAGACCCAGGCGTTCTTCGGCAGGCCGGGGATGTTGGAGACGACGTTCGTCCACGTCTTGCCGCCGTCGCGTGTGACCTGAACGTTGCCGTCGTCGGTGCCGGCCCAGATCACGTTGCTGTTCTTCGGCGACTCGGCGATGGCGAAGATCGTGGTGTGCATCTCGGCCGAGGAGTTGTCGACGGTAACGCCGCCGGACTGCTCCTGCTTCTGTTTGTTCGGATCGTTCGTGGTCAGGTCGGGCGAGATGCGCTCCCACGTCTGGCCGTGGTCCTTCGAGCGAAACAGGAACTGCGATCCGAGGTAGAGCGTGCCGGTGTTGGAGACGTGGATGGGCGTGTTCCAGTTGAAGCGAAGCTTGCCCTCTTTGTAATTCGGGAGCGGCTTGATCGGACGCGTCTCATGCGTCTTGCGATTCACTCGCCCAATCTCCCCGCCCTGCGCCTCGGCGTAGATGTAGTCTGGGTCGCTCGGATCGGCGAACATCCAGAAGCCGTCGCCGCCGTAGAAGTTTTCCCAGCGACTGCTGGTGATGCCGCCCGGGTATGCGGAGTCGCCGACCCACGAGCTGTTGTCCTGCAGGCCGCCGTAGACGTGGTACGGGCGATCCATGTCGACGCTCACGTGGTAGAACTGCGAGACGGGCAGGTTGTCGGCCTTCCACCAGCGATTGCCGCCGTCGTACGAATACCAGAGGCCTCCGTCGTCACCGGCGATGAGGTGGTCGGTGTTGGCGGGATTGACCCAGACGTCGTGCCAGTCGCCGTGGCCGCCTCCGCCGATGCCGCTGAAGCTTTTGCCGCCGTCGTTCGAGGCGATCAGTCCTCCGCCCGGCTTGTAGATCTTGTTCGGATCCTTCGGATCGACGATGAGGTTCGCGAAGTAGAACGGACGCCAGATCATCATCTGGCTGCGATCGCGAGCCTGCCAGGTTTTGCCGCCGTCGTCGGAGCGATAGAGCCCATTTTTCGGCGGCTCGGCTTCGATGAGGGCATAGATGATGTTGGGATTCGACGGCGCAGCGGTGACGGCGATGCGTCCCCACGGTTTCGTCGGAAGTCCGGCCGCGGATTTGTCATCGAGCGATTGCCACGTTGCGCCGGCGTCGGTCGATTTGAAAAGTCCGCTGCCGCTCGGCGCGTCGGGGCCGTCGCCGCCGGAGCGGAAGGTCCATCCTTTGCGGCGGAAGTCCCACATCCCGGCGTAGAGCGTTTTGGGATTGCTGCGATCCATCGTCAGCATCGAACAGCCGGTCGATGCGTTCGAACCCTTCAACACTTTCGTCCAGCTCTTGCCGCCGTCGGACGTTTTGTAGACGCCGCGGTCGTCGCTATCGCTCCAGAGTTTGCCAGGGACGCAGACGTAGACGGTGTTGGTGTCGCCGGGATCGATGGCGATCTTGGTGATGCGCTCGGAGTTCGGCAGGCCGAGGTTTGTCCAGTTATCGCCGCCGTCGGTCGATTTGTAGATGCCGTCGCCGTACGAAACGGAGTTGCGCGTCCACGACTCGCCGGTGCCGACCCAGACGGTCTTGGGATTTTTCGGATCGATGGCGATGGCGCCGATGGACTGCACCGGCTGTTTGTCGAAGACGGGCTTGAACGTCGTACCGCCGTTGACCGATTTCCAGACGCCGCCGCTGGCCGCGCCGACATAGAGCGTGATGCGATTCGCTTCTTGCACGGCGTCGATGGCGGCTATGCGTCCGGACATTGCTGCGGAGCCGATGTTGCGCGCCCCGAGGCCGGAGATGGTTTCGGAGTCGACGGTGACAGGAGCTGACGACGTTGCGGCCGGAGTATTGGGAGTTGACGATGCAGGCGGAGCCGGTGCAGCGCTCGTTGACGCCTGCGCGACGGCGACGGTGGCTCCGCTACCCGGGCGCACGAACAGCGCGCTTGTCATCGGCACGTTCGCTTCGATCTTCGAATACGTCGTCTTCTGCCGGTTCGGATTTCCCTTCACGCCGTTCTCGATCGAGAACGGGAGGTACCAGCCGTTGACCGCTTTGTAGTCGCCGAGGATGGTCTCGTAGTTGCGCTCTGCGCCGCGGATCATGCGGCGGGTCTCGATCTTGATCGGAACGTACGAAGAGCTGTCGATGAAGTACGTCCGCACGTCGCCGGCCGGCGTCGTCACCTTGATCTTGTAGGCCTCGGAACCTTCGACGGTCTCCGTGCCGAGGGACTCGACCTTGTTGCCCTTCTTCGCGTAGTTGACGAGTGGGCCGTCGAGATCGGAGTCCTCGATGATCGACTTCAGCTCTTCCTCGCTGAGCGACTCGGGATCTTTCTTCCCTTCGAACGGATCGATCTTCCAGCCGGTGGTGCCGTCGTAGGCATTGACAGCGGTCATCCCCTGCAGCGAGAACTCCTGCCGCACGAGGTTGGGACGAGCGTTCTCTTCGAGGACCTGGGCTTCGAATCCGCCGCCGCCGGTGAACTTGCCGGTGCGCTTGAGGGACTGGACCGCAGCGATGCGTTCCATGCCGCCGACCGTCTTGATGTACCTGGCGATGATCTCGTCCGCGCTTTGCGCGAACCCGTTGACAGCGAGGAAGAGGACTCCGATTCCGAACAGCACTCGGCGCATGCAGGCTTCTCCTTTATTGATGAGTCTATCCGCAGATTACGCAGATGCACGCCGAGGGGTTGCATCTGCGCAACATCCGCCTCATCTGCGGATTACGGCATCCGGTAGACGAATGCGTTGATGTGCATCCCCGCACCGACTGACGCGAAGAGGATGATTTCGCCGGAGTGGAAGGCGTAGCCGTCGAGCTGCTGCTTGGCGATCAGGTCGAGGAGCGTTG